>Ga0272443_10000001_pt1:0-490000 | contig 1648711 bp, 1583 predicted proteins | sample SSMAcet12_FD_193581 | JGI IMG/M metagenome (GOLD analysis project Ga0272443, IMG submission 193581) | Marine sediment archaeal communities from Little Sippewissett salt marsh, Falmouth, MA, United States - SSM-Acet-12 | ecosystem: Environmental > Aquatic > Marine > Wetlands >...
TCTCCGTTTCCCGATCTCACGCCAGTTCGCCATGCTCACGGCTCCGATGGGGCGCGCTGACCGCGCGACGCCCGGTCGGGCTTGCGGACCCCAAGGATTCGAAGAGTCTCCGTTTCCGGACCTCACGCCAGTTCGCCTTGCCCACGGCTCCGATGGGGCGCGCTGACCGCGCGACGCCCGGTCGGGCGTTAACGTGCATGTGACTTCTGCCTTTCCGTTCCCCGCGATATAGTCGGCGCGAGAGGACACATCGATGCTCCATCGCAGGCAATTCACCGCCGGTCTTGCTGCCGTACTGCTGTTCGCCGTACCGCCGCAGGCGGCCCGGTCCGCCGAAGTGAACGAGGACGGGCTGCATGTTCAGCCCTTCTTCATGCAGACCTTTCTCGACATGGCCGAGGACAAGGCAGAAGCCGAAGCGGACGGCAGGCATTTCGCCGTCATCTTCGAACAGCGCGGCTGCCCCTATTGCCGCGAGATGCACGAGGTCAACTTCGCCCGGCCGGAGATATCGGACTACGTGGCGGAGAATTTCGGCATCGTGCAGTTGAACCTGTGGGGCGCGCGCGAAGTCACGGATTTCGACGGCGAGGCGATGGAGGAGCGCGACCTGGCGCGCAAATGGGGCGTCAACTTCACCCCGACCATCGTATTCTTCCGCAATGGCGGCGCGGCGGACAACGCGCGTGCGGCCGAAGCGATCCGCATGCCGGGCTATTTCAAGCCGTTCCACTTCGTCTCGATGTTCGAATATGTGTCGGACGAACATTACGCGGACGGCGAGGACTTCCAGCGCTTCCTGCAAGGACGGTTCGAGAAGCTCGAGGCCGAGGGCAAGAAACCGGATCTCTGGTAGGAGGAAGGAGCACGCCGGCCGCGTCCGGTCAGTGAAGCGCGGCGCCGGGAGGAATATCGATCACCGCTGCGTCGAGCAGGTCGAGCGAATAGTGCTGAGCCAGGCTCAGCAACGCGTTCGCGACCTCCTCCTCCGCCCAGCCGGTTTTCAACGCCTGTTCGACCAAGGCATGAAATCGCGCGAGCATTTCGGACTCGCAATCGATATCCCGGTCGCCGGTCGGTATAATGCAGTGTGCAGGTTTCATTGCGCGAGGCCTCCCCCGAATCGCAACCTGACGTAGCGTAACACCAAAAGCGGCCATTACAAAATCTTGTAATGGCCGGCTGGAGCGGCGATGCCGCCGGGACCATGATTACCTGGCCGTGAAGCCGATGCCCCTGGCCTGCACGCCGCCCGGGCAGCTGTGCGCCAGGGTGCCCTTTACCGAACCGACCTCAACGCTGTGCAGCGTAAGATAGCCGTTCATGAAAGCGCGCGTCTTCAACAGCAAAAGCGCGGCGTCGCGGCTCGGCGGCGGGGCGATCGGGCGGTCCCGGCAGATCGTGGCCGACAGATTGGAAAAACGCGCAACCTGGCCGGGCACGGTGTCGACGATCTGAACCCGGCGGGCCTGTTGCGGGCTCGGGACTTTCGGATTGTCCCCGGATTCCGTGCTGCATCCGGACAGCACAAGCGCCGCTGCCAGGCAGATACCGGCGATTTCCCGCTTTCGATTCGGCAATATTTGCTCCCGTTTCCCGCCGCCGGCACGGCCGAAGACCGGCGGAATGCCCGATCTCTACAATATCGCCGAAGAACCGAAAAGATTCCCCGCGCCGCGGTCGATACGTTTCAACCCTTTTGCAGACACCGCATCCACCCGATGTTGCCGAAACGCAACGGCGGCAAAGGTTCGACTGAAGCCCGCTGGCACGTGGTTAGCAAATGGTATATTAGTAACAGCAACTGCAAGATTTTGGGGGTTTCAGGCGGATGTGTTCCGCTTGCCGGCCTGGCGGCCGCGGAAAGCCTCCTACCCCTTCGATTCGGTTGGACGGGCCGATCGGCAACCGGGAATCCCGGGCTTCGCAAGAAGTCCGGGATTTTCGTTTCAGCCGGCCAGTTCGAGCGGCCAGACATAGGGGATGACGATCATCGAAGCGATGAAGGACGTCAAATCGAGCAGGAAGCCCAGGCGCAGGAAATCGGCGAAGCGATAGCCGCCGGCATTGTAGACGAGCGTGTTGGTCTGGTAGCCGATCGGCGTCATGAAGCTGGCCGAGGCGGCGATCATCACCGCGACGACGAAGGGGCGCGGGTCGAGACCGAGCGAAACGGCCAAGCCGACGGCGACCGGCGTGACGATGACCGCGACGGCGTTGTTGGTGACGATCTCGGTCAGCACAGTGGCCAGCACATAGACGGCGGCAAGCGCGACCAGCGGCGAGAGATCGACAAGGGCCGGAGCGACGAAGCTCACCATGAGACCGACCAGATTGGTCCGGTCCATCGCGACGCCGATGGACAGCATGGCGAAGATCAGGCCGAGAATGCGCCAGTCGACCGACTGCACCGCCTCCTCCACCTCGACACAGCGCAGGACGAGCACCACGACAGCGCCGACCAGCGCCAGCGCGGCAATCGGCATCACGTTCAGCGCCGCGCCGACGACCACCGCTGCGGTGACGGCAATCGCCACCGGCGCACGCGAACGGCGGAAACCGCGTTCCGAGGGTTCGGCGACGTTGACCAGGTTGTTGTCCTCGGCAAAGCGGGCGAGGTCTTCCGGTGCACCCTCGACGAGCAGGGTATCGCCGACGGAAAGCGGCGTGTTCTCGAAACGGTCGGCCATGTTCATGCCGCCGCGATGCAAGGCCATCGGATAGACGCCGTAGCGCCGCCACAGGCGCAGATGGCGCAGCGTGCGGTTGAGCACCCGCGCGCCGGGGCCGATCAGGATCTCGACGACCTCGGAACTGCGCGCGGCCGTCTGCTGCAGCCGGTTGGCGGCGCCGAGGGTCAGTTCGCCCTCCTCCTTCATCGACAGGATCTCGGCCACCGGCGTGCGCAGCACGACGATGTCGCCCGGCTCGAGCACGGTCGTATCGAGTTCGCGGCGAAGCGACTTGTCGCCGCGGATCACGTCGACGAGGCGGCGGTCGGCCCGGTTGAAGACCGGGATCGAGCGGACGGCCGCGCCGACATGCGGGGAATTGTGATCGATGACGGCCTGGACGATGAACTTGCGGCCGGAGGTAACGGCAGAAATGCTGCTTGCCGTCTCGCGGTCGGGCAGGAGGCGACGACCGAGCACCATGGCGGTGATGCCGGCGAGCGTCGCGACGATGCCGACCGGGGCGATCTCCAGGATGTGGAAGGGTTCGAGCCCGAGATCGCGGGCGACGCCGTCGACCAGCAGGTTGGTGGAGGTGCCGATCAGCGTGCAGGTGCCGCCGAGGATCGCCGCATAGGACAGCGGGATCAGGATGCGCGAGGGCGAATCGCCCATCTCGCGCGCCATCGAGGTGGCGACCGGGATCATCAGCATGACCAGCGGCGTGTTGTTCATGAAGGCCGACGCGACGGCGACCGCGACGAGAAAGGCGACATAGGCGGCCAGCGGGGTGGTGCGCGCGTGTTTGGTGACGATGCGGGCGAAATATTCCACAGCGCCGGTGCGGATCAGCGCCGCCGACAGGACGAACATGGCGGCAATCGTCACCGGGGCGGGCGAGGACAGAACACCGAGCACGTCGGAAATGTCGAGAATGCCGGTGACCAGCAGCACTGTGACGGCAACGCCTGCGGTGATCTCGGGCGGGCGCCATTCGGTGACGAAGGCGACCAGCATCGCGACGATCAGCAACGCGACGAAAGCAGGAGCGAGAAAACCGAAATCGAAAAGGAGCGGCACGGAGGCGGTGTCCACGTTTTACCAGTGCGGCGGCTTGGTGACGGGAATGTCGGGCGAAATCTGCTCCTCCATCACCTGAAGCCGCTTGACCAGCGCCTCCGCGAGACGACCGAGGCGCTCGTTCTCCCTGCCCTGGCGGATAACGGTCTCGTTCAAATCCTCGATGATGCGCGCCTGATGGGCGACGATGATTTCGAGTTCGTCCAAGCGATCGGAGTCGCTTTTCGCCATGCCGGTCTCCCTGCGGTTGGCCGCATTCTAGCCGCCCCGGAGAGATGCGAAAAGAGACAAGAATTGCGCGCAATGCCGCATCGCAGGCACGAAAGCGATTTCGCGGCTGGCGAAACGGGAAAGGCGTGCTAGTTTCGGCGCCTTGTCGGAGTCGATGCAGCCCGGAGGCGCGTATTCATGAGTAAGCTGGACACGCTGTTCGCGGCAGCGCGCGAAGCGATGCAGAAAACCCACTCTCCCTATTCGAAGTTTCCCGTCGGGGCAGCGATCCTCACCGAGGACGGACGCGTGTTCACCGGCGCGAATATCGAGGTCATCTCGTTTCCGGAGGGCTGGTGCGCCGAGACGACAGCGCTGGCCCATTACGTGATGGGCGGCGGCGGCCGGATAACCGATATCTGCGTGACGGCGGAAAAGCTGGACGAATGCACGCCCTGCGGCGGTTGCCGGCAGCGGCTGGCCGAATTCGCCGGAGCCGACGCCCGCATCCACCTGACAGACGGCAACGGCATCACCAAAACGATCACCATGGCCGAGCTCTTGCCGCTCGGCTTCAAGACCGAGGTTCTGTCGAAATGAAAACGGCAAGCGACACGATCGTGGAAGCGCTGAACGGGCTGGCGCCGCGCGTCGCGCTGGTGCTGGGCTCAGGGCTCGGCGGACTGGTGGAAGCCGTCGAGAACGCGGTGCACGTATCCTACGACAAGCTGGAAGGCTTTCCGCAGAGCGGCGTGAGCGGCCATGCCGGCGAGGTTGTCGCCGGGACGATCGGCGGCAAGCCGGTGCTGCTGCTGTCGGGCCGGGTGCATTACTACGAGAAGGGCGATGCCGCGGCGATGCGTCCCGTGCTGGAAGTGCTGCAGGGCCTCGGCATCGAAAAGCTGATCCTGACCAACGCCGCCGGTTCGCTGCGCGAGGATCTGGCGCCCGGTTCGGTGATGCTGATCGAGGACCATATCAACTTCTCCGGCACCAATCCGCTGATCGGCGAGGAAACCGACAAGCGTTTCGTCGGCATGACCAGCGCCTATGACGCCGGCATGCGCTCGGCGATCGAGAAGGCGGCGCAGGCGGAAGGCATCGCCGTCGACAGGGGCGTCTACATGTGGTTTTCCGGCCCCTCCTTCGAGACGCCGGCGGAAATCCGCATGGCGCGAACGATGGGCGCCGACGCGGTCGGCATGTCGACCGTTCCGGAGGTGATCCTCGGCCGCTTCCTCGGCCTTGCATGCGCGGCGTGCTCGGTGATCACCAATTACGGGGCCGGCATGACCGGCGGGGAATTGTCGCACACCGAAACCAAGGACATGGCGCCGATCGGCGGCAGGAAGCTGCAGACGATCCTGACGCGCGCCATTGCGGAAATGGAGTAGGCTTTTGGCTTCACGCAAGGATACCGCCAGCCGCGCGCTCGGCCTGATTGACCTGACCAATCTGAACGACGATTGCACGCCGGAGGCGATCGACGCGCTTTGCGAGCAGGCCGAAACCCATTTCGGCAACGTAGCCGCGATCTGCATCTGGCCGCGTTTCGTGGCGCAGGCGCGCAAGAAGCTGGGCGACGACAGCAACATAAGGATCGCCACGGTGGTGAATTTCCCTTCGGGCGACGGCGACGAGCGCTCGGTGCTGCACGAGACCAAGGACGCTGTGGCGGCGGGAGCGGACGAGATCGATCTCGTCATGCCGTACAAGGCGCTCGCCGCGGGCGACGACGCCAGGGCACGCTCGATGGTCGCAACCATCCGCGCGGCGACGGAAGGCATCGCGCTGCTCAAGGTCATCATCGAAGCCGGTGAACTGAAGACGCCGGCGCTGATCGAGAAGGCCTCGGAGATCGCGCTGGAGGAAGGCGCCGATTTCATCAAGACCTCGACCGGCAAGGTCGCCGTCAACGCAACGCCAGAGACCGCCGGCATCATGCTGACGGTGCTGAAGGATTTCGGCGACACAAAACGCGGCTTCAAGCCGGCCGGCGGCATCCGCACCGTCGAGGAGGCGGGGCAGTATCTGGCGCTCGCCGACCAGATCATCGGCAAGGACTGGGTCTCGCCAAAGACCTTCCGTTTCGGAGCGTCGAGCCTGCTGGGCAACGTTATCGCCGCGCTTTCCGGCGAAGAATCCGCCACTTCGGATTCGGGGTACTGATTCGTGCTGGCGCAGGAAATCATCCGCATCAAGCGCGACGGGCGCACGCTGGACGCCGATACGATAAGGTCCTTCGTCGCCGGCATCACCGACGGATCGGTGACGGATGCGCAGATTTCGGCCATGGCGATGGCCGTCTTCTTCAACGGTCTCGACGCCGAGGAGACCGTGGCGCTGACGCTTGCCATGCGCGATTCGGGCGACGTGTTATCCTGGACGGGCATCGACAAGCCGATCTGCGACAAGCATTCGACAGGCGGCGTCGGCGACAATGTCTCGCTGATGCTGGCGCCGATCGCGGCGGCCTGCGGGCTTGCGGTGCCGATGATTTCCGGGCGCGGGCTTGGCCATACCGGCGGCACGCTGGACAAGATGGATTCCATTCCCGGCTACACGACGCAGCCCGACAATGCCCTGTTCCGCAAGACCGTCGAGGAAGCCGGCTGCGCCATCATCGGCCAGACCGCGGATCTCGCACCGGCCGACAAGCGGTTCTATGGCGTGCGCGACGTGACCGCGACGGTGGAAAGCATCGAACTGATCACCGCCTCGATCCTGTCGAAGAAACTCGCCGCCGGGCTCGGTTCGCTGGTGCTTGACGTAAAGTTCGGCAACGGCGCCTTCATGGCCGATTTCAAGGACGCCAGAGAGCTGGCGAAGACGCTGGTGCGGGTCGCCAACGGCGCCGGCACCACGACCACGGCGCTGATGACCGACATGAACGAGCCGCTGGCGTCGGCCGCCGGCAACGCGGTCGAGGTGCGGAACGCGGTCGAGTTCCTGACCGGCGCACGTCGCGATCCGCGGCTTGAAACGGTGACGCTGGCGCTGGCAGCCGAGATGCTGGTGGTCTCCGCCGTGGAAGAAGATCCAGCCATGGCGCTCGGCAGGGCGCATGAGGCGCTTGAGAACGGCAAGGCGGCCGAAGTGTTCGGGAAGATGGTACATGTGCTGGGCGGGCCGGCGGATTTCGTCGAAAAATACGAAAGCTACCTGGAAAAGGCGCCGCTGACGGCGGAGGTCGAGGCACCGCAGGCCGGCCACGTGCACAAAATCGACACGCGCGCGGTCGGCGTGGCGGTGGTCGAACTCGGCGGCGGAAGGCGCCGCCGCGAGGACGACATCGATCATTCGGTCGGCATTACCGGCCTGAAGCCGATCGGTGCGAAGCTGGACAAGGGCGAACCGGTGGCCGTCGTGCATGCACGCGACGAAGCGACACTGGAGACGGCGAAGAAGGCCGTACTGGATGCCTACACGATGTCCGAAAAGGCGCCGGAGATCAGCGACCCCGTCGCCGAACGGATTCTCGGCTAGCCGGCAACACCTACAGTTTCAGTTCCAGCGTGCCGTTGGAGAACTCGAAATTGCGCAGGCGGCCGAGGAAACTCATGCCGATCAGCACGGTGTCGAGAGCCTCGTCCTCAAGCACCATAGCCTCGACATTGCGCACCCGGATCGTGCCGAGGCGGACCTCGTCGATCGTGACGCGGGCGGCCCTCGCCCGGCCATTGGCGGTGTTGACGGAATAGATGAACTCGTTCGGCCGGACGAAAATGCCGGCGCGGCGGGCTTCGCTCTCGTTCAGGGCGATCAGGGTCGCGCCGGTGTCGACGACGCCCTTCACGCGGCGCGAATTGAGATTGAACTCGGCGACATAGTGGCCGGCACGGTCGGCACGCAGCCGCTCGGTGCCGGAGAAAACGCGGGTCGGCTTCTGAGCGCGGGCGCTGGCCGCGGTCCGGCGGGCTTCCTGCGTTTCCACACTGTCACGCACGACCGTCGCCGCGGTGTCGACCACGTCCGGATTGTCATGCAAAAACCGCACCGCGCCGAGCGCGGAGAGCGACATCATCACCACCATGACGAAATAGCGCAGCATGGGCTCACCCTTTCCGCGCGGCATATTCGCGGACAGGGGTGTCAAAGCGCTTAAGCCGACCGGGCTTTTGCCCGGCCGGTTAACGGCCGGAAACCAAAACCGTTCGAACTTTAGCTTTTTGCTACTTCGTGCCGTACATGCGGTCGCCGGCGTCGCCGAGACCGGGGACGATGTAGCCCTTGTCGTTGAGCTTCTCGTCGATGGCCGCCGTGACCAGCGGCACGTCAGGATGGGCGTTGGTGAACTTTTCGACGCCTTCCGGTGCGGCGAGCAGGCAAAGGAAGCGCAGGTTCTTCGCGCCGCGGTCCTTCAACTTCTGCACGGCGGCTATCGCCGAGTTGGCGGTGGCCAGCATCGGGTCGACGACGATGACCACGCGGTCGGAGAGATCCTCCGGCGCCTTGAAGTAGTATTCGACCGGCTCCAGCGTCTCGTGATCGCGGTAAAGACCGATATGGGCGACGCGGGCCGACGGCACGAGATCGAGCATGCCTTCGAGCAAGCCGTTACCGGCGCGCAGCACGGAGGCGAAGACCAGTTTCTTGCCTTCCAGCACCGGGGCCTGCATCTCGGCGAGCGGCGTTTCGATGGTCTCCTTCGTCATCGGCAATTCGCGCGTGACCTCGTAGCAGAGCAGCAGCGAGATCTCGCGCAGCAAACGCCGGAAACCCGCCGTTGAGGTCTCCTTCTTGCGCATGAAGGTAAGCTTGTGCTGGACGAGCGGGTGATTGACGACGGTCACGCTTTTCATGGAATGCCTCACTGAGAACTGTTGGCGCACCCTAGCCGCACCGGGCGGCGGGGAAAAGGCGCGAAGGCGCGCGAATACCCGCTATCCATAGGCGGGAGACGTCAGGCGAGGCGGGCGAGCAGCGCCGCCCGCGTTTGCCCGTCGACGAAGGCGGATTCAATGCTGATGCGGGTGGTTTCGAGCAACGCCGCTTCATCGAGGCCGAATTGCGTCCGCGCGGTCTCGTATTCCTGCGCCAGCGAAGTGTGGAAGAAAGGCGGATCGTCCGACGACAGGGTTAGCTTCACGCCGGCGGCGCGCAGCTTCGGGAAAGGATGCGCATCGTAGGACGGGAAGACGCCAATGGCGATGTTGGAGCCGGGACAGACCTCCAGAACGACGTCTTCGTCGGCGAGGCGCTGCACCAGCGCCGGGTCCTCTATTGCGCGGACGCCATGGCCGATGCGCGAGGGCTTGAGGTAATCGAGCGCGCCGCGCACGCTCTGCGCCCCGACCAGCTCGCCGGCATGGACGGTGATGGCGAGACCGGCATCGCGGGCGATGTCGAAGGCTTTCGTGAAATCCTTCGGCTCGTGCATGCGCTCGTCGCCGGCCATGCCGAAGCCGGTGACCAACGGGTGCGGATTGGCGGCGATGTAGCGCGCGGCGCGCTCGACGCCTTCCGGCCCCTCGTGGCGCAGGCCGGTCGCGATCATGCGCGCCTCGATGCCATGTTTCCCGCGGGCGCGGCGGATGCCCTCGGCGAGACCGGAGACATAGGCCTCCGGCGTCAGCCCGGCGTTCACCGCGTGGTCGGTGGAAATAAAGAACTCGGAATAGATCGCGCCCTGGGCGGCGAGATCGGCCAGATAGGTCTCGGCCAGCAGCGCATAGTCGTCCTCGCAGCGGAACAGTTTCGAAGCGAGGTCATAGGCATGCAGAAAGGAGGTGAAATCCGACCAGACATAGGAGCCGTCGCGGATGATGGCGGAAACATCCGCGCCGTATTTGCCGGCCTGCATCTCGACCAGTGCGGGGCTGGCGGCGCCCTCGATGTGACAGTGGATTTCCGCTTTCAAGACCATAGGTATCGACTCCGGAATGAAGGGGACATCTCCGTGACACGATGGCACGGCTTGCGCAATGGCCCCCTTTGCCTGCATAGGCTACCTATCTGAACATCAAGACGTCACGGAACGGACCCATGTCGCAGACCAGAACCACCGCCGGGAGCGGGATGAAGACATCCTTCGGCTTTGCCGAGGTGGGCGAAGGCGAAAAACAGCCCCGCGTCAACGACGTGTTCCACAAGGTGGCGCAGCGCTACGACGTGATGAACGACCTTATGTCGGCGGGCATGCACCGGGTGTGGAAAGACGCGATGGTGACGGCGCTCAATCCGCCGAAAAGCGGCCGCTGGCGCTCGCTCGACGTCGCGGGCGGCACCGGCGACATCGCGTTTCGCATCGTCGAGGCATCGCGGCGCAACGCCAATGTGACCGTGCTGGACATCAACGGCTCGATGCTGGAGGTCGGCCGCGACCGGGCGCAAAAGCGCGGCATCGCGGACAACCTGACCTTCGTGGAAGCGAATGCCGAGGACCTGCCCTTCGAGGACAGTTCCTTCGACGCCTACACGATCGCCTTCGGCATCCGGAACGTGCCGGACATCCCCAAGGCGCTCGGCGAAGCATACCGGGTGCTGAAACGCGGCGGGCGGTTCCTGTGCCTGGAATTCTCCGAGGTCGACGCGCCGCTGCTGGAAAAGGCCTACGAGAAGTGGTCGTTCAACGCGATCCCGCGTATCGGCCAGATGGTGACCGGCGACGGAGAACCCTACCGCTACCTGGTCGAGTCGATCGCCAAGTTCCCCAACCAGGAAAACTTCGCGGCGATGATCCGCAACGCCGGTTTCGGCCGCGTGACCTACAAGAACTACACGGGCGGCATCGCGGCGCTGCATTCCGGCTGGAAACTCTGATCGCATGAGCCGGTTCATGGGCACATTGCGGCTGATGCGTGCCGGCTGGGTGCTGGCCCGCGAGGGCGTGATCGCCGGCCTGCCGGCGAACGGGCTGACGGGCGCGGCGGCAACCGGCCACCGCGTCGCCTCGGCGCTGGCACGGCGGCGCAGCCAGAAACTCGACAATGCCGAGCGCATGTCGAAGGCAATCGCACGGCTCGGTCCTTCCTACGCCAAGCTGGGCCAGTTCCTGGCAACACGGCCGGACGTGATCGGTCTCGACCTGGCGCTCGATCTCGCCCATCTGCAGGACCGGATGGAAAGCTTCCCGATGAAGGAAGCGATGGCGCGGATCGAAGATTCGCTAGGCCAGCCTGTCAGCGACCTGTTCGAGGAGATCGGCGAACCGGTCGCGGCGGCGTCGATCGCGCAGGTGCATCCGGCGACGGTGCGCGACGCGGACGGGGTGGCGCACAACGTCGCGGTCAAGGTTATCCGGCCGGGCGTGCGGCGGCGCTTCGCGCGCGATCTCGACGCCTTCTTCCTGTTCGCCGAACTGCAGGAGAAGCACGTTCCCGCCTCGCGGCGGCTCAGGCCGGTCGCCATCGCGGAGACGCTGGCGCAATCGACCAAGATCGAGATGGACCTGCGGCTGGAAGCCGCCGCGCTCGCCGAGTTGCGCGAGAACACGCAGGACGATCCCGGCTTCCGTGTGCCGAAGGTCGACTGGCAGCGCACCGGCCGCGACGTGCTGACACTGGAATGGGTCGACGGCATCAAGATGTCGGAGATCGACGCGTTGCGCAAAGCCGGGCACGACCTGGAGAAGCTCGCCGACACGGTGGTACAAAGTTTTCTGCGGCACGCGATGCGCGACGGCTTCTTCCATGCCGACATGCATCCGGGAAACCTGTTCGTCGACCCAAAGGGCGACATCGTTGCCGTCGATCTGGGGATTGCGGGGCGGATCGGACTGAAGGAACGGCGGTTCCTCGCCGAAATCCTCTACGGCTTCATCAAGCGCGATTTCCAGCGCGTGGCGCGGGTGCATTTCGAGGCCGGCTACGTGCCGCCGCATCACGATGTCGAGGCTTTCGCCCAGGCGATCCGCGCCATCGGCGAGCCGATCCACGGCCAGCCGGCCGAAACGATCTCGATGGCCAACCTTTTGACGCTGCTGTTCGAGGTGACCGACATCTTCGACATGCAGACGCGGCCGGAACTGCTGCTGCTGCAGAAGACCATGGTGGTCGTGGAAGGCAATGCGCGCGCGCTCAACCCGCGTTTCAACATGTGGAAAGCCTCTGAACCGGTGGTCGGCGAATGGATCGCCCGCAATCTCGGCCCGGCGGCCATGCTGGCAGATGCACGCAACGGGCTGGAATCGCTCGGCCGGCTCGCCCGCTCGCTGCCGGAACTGGCCGACCGCACGGAGAAGCTGTCGCTCGAAATCGAGGAGATGGCCGAAGGCGGGATGAAGCTGGCGCCGGACACGGTGAACGCCATCGGCAAGGCGGAAGCGCGGGAATCGCGTTCCGGTCGGGTGGCGCTGTGGGTCATCGCGCTGGCCGCGTTGTGGATCGCCTGGCAGGTCAGCTGAGGCTTTACCCGAAAGCCGTCTTGTGATTGGATAAATCCGACTTTGTTGGAATATTCCCATGTCAGAAATCGGAAAGTTCGTCGAAGAGCGTCTATTCGCGCTGAACAAGCGCCCGATTACGGCTGCAACCGACGCCGGGTTGGAACGCTCCTATTTGCGTGATCTGATCGTGGGCAAGAAACAGACGATCCGGGCCGACATGATCGAAAAGGTGGCGGACGCGATAGGCGCGACGCCGCAGCAGCTGATCGCGCTGCAATCGGGCGGCGAAGCGGGTGCCGTATCGGGCGGAGCGGCGGAACCATCCATGCCCGGCCAAAGCCCGGTCAACGGCAAGCGTATCCTGCTGATCATCGGCGGCGGGATCGCCGCCTACAAGTGTCTCGACCTGATCCGGCGGCTGCGCGAGCGCGGCGCGTCCGTGCGACCGGTGATGACGAAAGCAGCGACGGAGTTCGTGACGCCGCTCTCCGTCGGCGCGCTGGCCGCCGACAAGGTATTCACCGACCTGTTCGACCGCGAGGACGAGCAGGATGTCGGTCATATCTGGCTGGCGCGCGAGACGGACCTGATCGTCGTCGCGCCGGCGACCGCGGACTTGATGGCGAAGATGGCGTCCGGGATCGCCAACGACCTCGCCTCGACCATACTTCTCGCTGCCGGAAGCCCGGTGCTGATCGCCCCGGCGATGAACCCGCATATGTGGGCGCACCCGGCGACGAAACGGAACCGCGCGACGCTGGAAAGGGACGGCATTCGCTTTGTCGGGCCGAACAGGGGCGAGATGGCGGAGGCGGGAGAGGCCGGTGAAGGCCGGATGGCCGAACCGCTGGAAGTCGTCGCGGCAATCGAGCGAATTCTCGACACGGCCCCGAAGCCGTTAGCCGGCAAACGGGTCATCGTCACATCGGGTCCGACGCACGAGCCGATCGACCCGGTGCGCTATATCGCCAACCGCTCGTCAGGCAAGCAGGGCCACGCTATCGCCACCGCGCTGGCGCGGCTCGGCGCCGATGTGCAACTGGTAGCCGGGCCGGTGACGATCCCCGATCCGGCCGGCGTGACCGTGACCCGTGTCGAGACGGCGCGGCAGATGCGCGACGCGGTGGAAAGCCGGCTGCCGGCCGACGCGGCGATCTTCGCCGCCGCGGTCGCCGACTGGCGGGCGGCAACGGAAGCCGGCGAGAAAATGAAGAAGGAGGGCGGCAAGGGGCCTTCGTCGCTGCCGCTGACGGAAAATCCGGATATCCTCGCCGGCGTCGGCAAGCACGAAAGCCTGCGCCCCGGTCTCGTCATCGGTTTCGCCGCCGAAACGGAAAAGCTGGTCGAGCACGGCAGCGCCAAGCTGGAACGCAAGGGCGCCGACTTCATCGTCGCCAATGACGTGTCGCCGGATTCCGGCATCGGCGGTTCGGGCGTGATGGGCGGCGACCGCAACCGCATCACGCTTCTTTCACCGGTCGGCGGGGAGGAATGGCCAGAGATGAGCAAGGACGAGGTCGCCGCGAAGCTGGCGGCACTGGTGGCGGAGAAGCTGACGGCATGACCGCGATCCCGACACTCGAGACCGGACGGCTGCGCCTTCGCGCATACCGGGCAGATGATTTCGACTCCCACGCCGCCCTGTGGGCCGATCCGGCGGTGACACGGTTCATAGGTGCCCAGCCGATCACGCGCGAGCAGGCATGGACCCGTTTCCTACGCTATGCCGGCTCATGGCAAATGCTGGGCTTCGGCTTCTGGGCGGTCGAGGAAAAGACAACCGGGCACTTCCTCGGGGAAGTCGGCTTTCACGACATGAAGCGGGAGCTCACACCGAGCCTCGACGGCACGCTTGAAACCGGCTGGGCATTCATGCCGGAAGCCCAAGGCAAAGGCATCGCCACCGAAACCGTCGGCGCAATTCTCGCCTGGGGCGGAGCAGCGTATCCGGGGCGGCGCGTCACCTGCATAATCAATCCCGACAATGCCGCGTCGCGACGGGTCGCGGAAAAAAGCGGCTTCCGCGAATTCGGCCGGACGACCTATCACGGCGCGCCGGTCTTGCTGTTCGAACGGTAGTATCCCGCCTTCTCCCCGCGCGCGGAGGGTTGTCTCCAGCGGATGAACAATCCGTCTTTCGAACATGAAATTGTGAACACCCCCTCCGCCGCCCTATCTATGCGGCAAAGGAGACATCCCATGTCGATCAGACCCGTCAAACAGATTTCCGGAACGCAACCGACCATGGAAGGCGCCGGCGTGAAGCTGCACCGCGTCTTCGGTTTCGGCGAACCGTCGCTGACCGATCCGTTCCTGATGATGGACGATTTCCGAAACGACCGGCCGGAAGACTACAAGGCCGGTTTTCCGTGGCATCCGCATCGCGGCATCGAGACGATTACCTATGTGCTGGAAGGCACGGTGGATCACGCCGACAGCCTCGGCAATGCCGGCACGCTGGGCCCGGGCAGCGTGCAATGGATGACAGCCGGTTCCGGCATCATGCACCAGGAAATGCCGAAGGGCGATTTCCGCGGCCGCATGCACGGTTTCCAGCTGTGGGCGAACCTGCCGTCGAGCCTCAAGATGACGACGCCGCGCTACCAGGATATCGGCGCCACGGACATCCCGGAGATCATCGACGATGACGGCACGCGGGTGCGGGTCGTGGTCGGCGAGTTCTGGGGTAAAAAGGGCCCGGTCGACGGCATCGCCGCCGATCCGCAATATCTCGACATCTCGATTCCGCCCGGCAAGCGCAAGGTGCTGCCGGTCGACACGTACCGCTCCGCCTTCGCCTATATCTTCGCCGGCTCGGCCTCTTTCCGCGATGCGTCGAGGCCGTTCGGGGTGCTGGTGGAAAAGGAAGTCGACGGCGAAGAAGTGCATATCCGCGACATGAGCGGCAACCGCACGCTGGTCGTATTCGGCACCGGCGACGAGATCGTCGTGCAGGCGGGCGACGAAGGCGTGCGCTTCCTGCTGGTGTCCGGCGCGCCGATCAAGGAGCCGGTCGCCTGGCACGGGCCGATCGTGATGAACACGCGCGAGGAGCTGATGCAGGCCTTCGACGAGTTGCGCGGCGGCACCTTCATCCGCGAAAGCGCGAAGATGTGACAACGGGGCCGGCGGGGCTGGCTACACTGCCTGTCCCGCCGCCCAGCCTGACGACCAGGCCCACTGGAAATTGTAGCCGCCGAGCCAGCCGGTGACATCGACGGCCTCGCCGATGAAAAAGAGGCCGGGCAGGGATTTCGCGGCAAGCGTCTTCTGGTCGAGCCCGGCGGTATCGACCCCGCCGAGCGTCACCTCCGCCGTGCGGTAGCCTTCCGAGCCTGCCGGCTTGATTTGCCAGCGACTGATCATATCAGAGAGGCGGCGCAGGGCCGTGTCATTCAGCTCTGCAAGCGGACCCGCAGTACCCGCTTGCGCGGTCACGAATTGCGCAAGCGCCTTCGGCAGCTTCCGTGCGACGACGGTCTGCGCCTCCTGCCGGCCGGCGGACTGACGCGCCTCGCGCAACGTCTCGAACATGTCGGCGCCGGGCGCGAGGTCGATGCCGATCGTATCGCCTTCCCGCCAGTAGCTGGAGATCTGCAGAATGGCCGGCCCGGACAGGCCGCGATGGGTGAACAGCACCGCCTCGTCGAAGGCGGTCTTGCCATGGCTAACACGCGCTTCGGTGCTGACGCCGGCCAGCGGCCTGATGCGTTCCAGCAGATGCGGTTCGAAGGTCAGCGGCACGAGGCCCGGCCGGGTTTCGGTGACGGCGAGGCCGAACTGTTCGGCGACCCGGTAGGCAAAGCCGGTCGCGCCCATTTTCGGGATCGACTTGCCCCCGGTCGCGATCACCAGCGACGCGCAGGCAACCGTGCCCGACGACAGGCGGACGGCAAATCCCGTGTCGGTGCGGGCGATGTCCTCGACAGTCGTCGCCAGTTCCAGGGTCCCGCCGGTGGCGGCGAGGTCATCGGTCAGCATCTGCACGATCTGCGTCGCCGAGCCGTCGCAGAACAGCTGGCCGAGCGTCTTCTCGTGCCAGGCGATGCCCCGCGCCTCGACCCGCGCCAGGAAGTCGGCAGCAGTGAAGCGCTTCAGCGCGGATATGCAGAAATGCGGATTGGCCGACAGGAAGTTCTTCGGCCCGGCATGAATGTTGGTGAAGTTGCAGCGGCCGCCGCCGGAAATGCGGATCTTCTCGCCGGGCGCCTTCGCGTGGTCGACGACCAGCACCGAGCGGCCGCGCCGGCCCGCTTCCGCCGCACAGAACAGACCGGCGGCGCCGGCACCAAGAATGACAACATCGAAGTTGCGGAGGGTCATGCCGTTTCTTTAGACCGAATTCGCCGCGCCGCCACACAACGGCACAAAAAAACCGGCGGCTAAAGCCGCCGGTTCGTTTTCCTGCAGAGGGCCGGACTTACGCCGACGGCTGCTTGGTCTTGCGGAGATAAGGCAGGATCGTGTCGATCTCGCCGAACTTTTCCCTGGCCTGCTCGTCATTGAGCGACAGGGCGACGATGACGTCCTCGCCCGGCTTCCAGTCGGCCGGGGTGGCGATGGGCGTTCCGTCGGTGGCGCGCACCGCGTCGAGCGCACGGATGACCTCGGCGAAGTTGCGGCCGACCGACATCGGGTAGGTCATGGAGAGACGCAGCTTCTTGTCCGGGCCGATGATGAAGACAGAACGCACGGCGGCGGTGTCATTGGCCGTACGGCCGTCCGGCAGATAGGCCTCGGCCGGCAGCATGTCGTAAAGCTTGGCGACCTTCAGGCTCTTGTCATCGATGATCGGAAACTTCGCCGGCATGCCGGCGTAGGATTCGATGTCGCTCTTCCACTTCATGTGATCGGCGACGTCATCGACGGAAATACCGATCACCTTGGTGTTGCGCTTCTTCCACTCGTCATCGAGACGGGCAACGGCACCGAACTCGGTGGTGCAGACCGGAGTGAAATCCTTCGGGTGCGAGAACAGGATGGCGTAGCTGTCGCCGATCCATTCGTGGAAATTGATGGTGCCCTCGGTGGTCTCGGCGGTGAAATCCGGGACGATATCGTTGATGCGCAGGCTCATGCCCAAACTCCTTTAAATGTCGCGACTGGAAACCAATCTATCGCGATTTCGCAATACAGGGGTGACATAATATCCTTCCGGGCCCCGTTAAATGGGGAAATTCCCCTTTTTGCCGCGTCACTTTAGCACTGCGCAGCTTGACGTCAGGGTAGGTCAAGACCCGAAATCAGGCGGCCTTGGCGCGGACCTGGTAGTCCTTGATCTCCTTGAAGACCATACCCGGTGCTCGGTCGGCTTCGTAATTCAACGAAAAGGCGTTCTCGGCGAGGAACACCGGATCGCCATCGAGATCGCGGGCGATCGAAGCGCGTTGCTTGTTCATGAAGGCGTCGAGCTGGGCGCGGTCCTCATGCGAAATCCAGCGGCAGACATTGAAGCGGGCGACCTCGAAATCGACCGGCAGGCCGTATTCCTGTTTCAGCCGTTCCTTGAGCACGTCGAGCTGCAGCGCGCCGACGACGCCGACGATGGCCGGCGAGCCGTCCTCCGGCACGAAGAGCTGGACGACGCCCTCCTCGGCCATCTGCTGCAGGGCTTCCTTCAGCTTCTTTGCCTTCATCGCGTCGCCGAGGCGGACACGGCGCAGGATCTCCGGCGCGAAGTTCGGCACGCCATGGAAGACGAGCGGCTCGCCCTCGGTCAGCGTGTCGCCGATGCGCAGGGTGCCGTGGTTGGGAATGCCGACGACGTCGCCGGCAAAGGCGGTGTCGGCGATCTGGCGCTGCGAGGCGAAAAAGAACTGCGGCGCCGTCAGGCCCAGTTGCTTGCCCGTGCGTGAAAGCCTCGCCTTCATGCCGCGTTCGAGCTTGCCCGAGCAGATGCGGGCAAAGGCGATGCGGTCGCGGTGGTTCGGGTCCATGTTCGCCTGGATCTTGAAGACGAAGGCCGTCATCTTGTCCTCCCCGGCGTGAACCGTGCGCGAATCCGCCTGCTGGTCGCGCGGCGGCGGCGCGAAGTCGCCGAGCGCGTTGATGAGATCGCGGACGCCGAAATTCTTGAGCGCCGAACCGAAAAAGACCGGTGTCAGGTGACCCTCAAGGAAGGATTGCCTGTCGAAAGGCCGGCAAGCCTCGCGCGCAAGCTCGAGCTCCTCGATGAAGGTCTCCCGCTCGTTTTCCGGCAGATGCCCGGCAACGCTTTGCGGGCCGTTGACCGGCGTGGCTTCGACCTGCGCGTCGCTGCCGCGAAAGGTGTTTTCCGCCAGATTGTATGCGCCGCAAAAGGTTTTCGAGCGGCCGACCGGCCAGGTTATCGGCGCGGTGTCGAGCGCGAGCTTCTTCTCCACCTCGTCGAGAATCTCGAATGGATCGCGGCTTTCGCGGTCCATCTTGTTGACGAAGGTGATGATCGGGATGTCGCGCATTCGGCACACCTCGAACAGCTTCAGCGTGCGCGGCTCGATACCCTTGGCGGCGTCGATCACCATGACCGCGGCGTCAACGGCCGTCAGTGTGCGGTATGTGTCGTCGGCGAAGTCCTCGTGGCCGGGCGTATCGAGAATGTTGAAGACATTGCCGTCATATTCGAAGGTCATCACCGAGGTGACAACAGAGATGCCGCGCTCGCGCTCGATCTTCATCCAGTCGGACCGCGTCTGGATGCGGTCCTTCTTCGCCTTGACCTCGCCGGCAAGCTGGATCGCGCCGCCGAACAGCAGCAGCTTTTCGGTAAGCGTGGTCTTGCCCGCGTCAGGGTGGGCGATGATCGCAAATGTGCGGCGCCGCGCGACGGCGTCCTTCAATGTCTCAGCCATAATCATGTCCTGAAAATGTGTGGCGCTAATGGCAGGCGCAAGGGCAGCTGTCAAACGTGTTCGCCTCTTCGTTTCATATACGTTGATATCAATCTATTTGGACGCTATGGTGCCGGCTGTGCCGGCAGCGCGTTCGCGCACCGACAGCTTCCATGCCGAAAGGAGACCCCCATGGAACCGACGATCTATCTCTATTTCAACGGCAACTGCCTCGAGGCCATGACCCTGTATGCGGAGACACTGGGCGGCGAGATCACCGGCGTGTTCAAGAATGGCGACGCGCCCAACCCCGAGGACCGGATGCCCGGCGGGGACGATCTCGTGATGAACATGAACATGCGACTTGGAACGGCCAACGTCATGGCTTCGGACGCGCCGGGCGACTGGTACAACAAGCCGCAGGGTTTTTCGGTGTCGATTTCGCCCGACTCGGTCGACGCGTTCGACCGTATCTACGGCGCCCTCGCCAAAGACGCCAAATCCGTGTCGATGGAGCCCGCCGAGACCTTCTGGGCGGAGCGTTTCACCATGTTCACCGACCGCTTCGGCACGCCGTGGATGCTCAACTTCACCGGCGCGAAAGCGATGGGCTGAGGGCGCGGAAGGCGAAAGAAGACATGACCGAAACCGACTCAACTCTCGAGATCGTTCGCGTTCTCGACGCTCCGCGCCTAGCCGTCTGGCGCTGCTGGACGGAGCCCGAACTGATCGTGCAATGGTTCACGCCGAAGCCGTGGCAGACGGTGGACGCTGAAATCGACCTGCGCCCCGGCGGTGCGAGCCTGATCACCATGCGTAGCCCGGAAGGCGAGGTGTTTCCCAATCGCGGCGTCTATCTGGACGTCGTCGCGGGAGAAAGGCTGGTCTTCACAGACGCCTTCGCAAGCGCCTGGCAGCCGTCGGGCAAGGCCTTCATGGTCGGCGAGATCGCTCTCGCCGACGCGCCGGACGGCAAGACGCACTACATAGCCAAAGCGCATCACTGGAACGCGGAAGACAGGAAGAGCCACGAGGACATAGGCTTCCACGCAGGCTGGAACGCCGCGGCGGACCAGCTCGAAAAGCTGGCGCAAACACTGGGGGAAACCGCATAATGACAAACAAGGTGAAAACCTGCCTGTGGTTCGACAAGGACGCCCTGCCGGCCGCCGAGTTCTACTGTTCACTGATCCCGGATTCCCGCATCGACGATATCGGCCGCTACCCGGAAGGCAACGAAATGGCGGAGCCGGGTTCGGTGCTGACGGTGGAATTCACGCTGGCCGGCACCCCCTACCAGGCGCTCAATGGCGGGCCGCATTTCAAGCTCGACGAGGCGGTATCGATCTCGGTGCGAACGGAGGACCAGGCGGAAACCGACCGGCTGTGGAACGCGCTGACCGCCGATGGTGGCGCGGAAAGCCAGTGCGGCTGGTGCAAGGACCGGTTCGGGCTTTCCTGGCAGATCGTGCCGCAACGGGCGATCGACCTGCTGTCCGGACCGCAGGCGAAAAAGGTGTGGCCGGTGCTGATGACGATGAGAAAGATCGATGTCGCCGCGCTGGAAGGCGCAGCGGACGCCTGATTGCCCGAAAAAGCAGGCATTTCGCACAGAATTGCGTGCCTGCCCGCTTGCGCGAGGGAAAGGCGCACGCCAGAAAACCGGCATGAGCAAACCGACCCTGACACTAATCCGGCTGCCGCATGGCGAGGGCATCACGCTGCCTGGCTACGAGAGCATGGAGGCCGCCGGCATGGACTTGCGCGCCGCGGTGGCCGATGACGCGCCGCTGACGCTGGACCCGGGCGCGCGCGCGCTGGTGCCAACCGGTTTCATTTTCGAGATCCCGCCCGGCCATGAAGGCCAGATCCGGCCGCGCTCCGGCCTTGCGTTCAAGCACGGGATCACCTGCCTCAACACGCCGGGCACGATCGACGCGGACTATCGCGGCGAGGTGCAGGTGCTGCTGGTCAACCACGGCACGGAGCCCTTCGAGGTCACGCGCTCCATGCGCATTGCGCAGATGGTGATCGCGCCGGTGACGCAGGTGAGCGTGACCGAAGGCGAACTCGCCTCCGAGACCGCGCGCGGCGACGGCGGTTTCGGTTCGACCGGCACGCACTGACGGAAAAACGGATATGGCTCCTCCCGCACTTGTGATCTTCGATTGCGACGGCGTGCTCGTCGATACCGAGTCGCTCGCAAATCAAAGGCTATCGGAAATCCTCACCGGGCACGGCCTGCCGATATCGATGGCCGAATCCCGCAAGCGCTTCATGGGCCGCACCATGAAGAGCGTGGCGGAGATGGTTATGGCGGAAGACGGCATCGATCTCGGCGCGGATTTCGCAGACCGCTGGCTGGCCGAATTGCCGTCGATCTTCGCCAATGGCGTCGATGCGATCCCCTTCGTGCGCGAGGTGATCCTTTATCTGAACGCCATCGACACCCCCTATTGCGTCGCCTCCTCGGCCAAGGTGGAAAAGATGCACATGACGCTCGGCGCAACCGGCCTGCTGCCGCTGGTCGAGGACGTGCTTTTCTCGGCATGGATGGTTGAAAGGGGCAAGCCGGCTCCCGACCTGTTCCTACATGCGGCGGCAACTCTGGGATTCGAACCGGAGCGCTGCGCGGTGATCGAGGACAGCGTCGCCGGCGCGCTTGCCGGGCAGGCCGCGGGGATGCGGGTGTTCGGCTATGCGGCCGATCCGCTCACCGACCGCGAAGGCCTTGCGGACGCCGGCGCACAGGTGTTCGATGACATGCGGGCGCTTCCGGCCCTCATGGGATTGCACTGACATGACGGTTTCATCGTGACTCTTGCAGGATTTCTCACCTATGCGCTGGCGCTCGGCATCGCGGCGGCGATTCCCGGCCCCGGCGTGATCGCGCTGGTGGCGCGCGCGCTCGGCTCCGGCTTCAGACCGACGCTGCCGATGCTGTTCGGGCTGGCGCTGGGGGACGTGGTCTACCTGGCCGCCGCCGTGCTGGGACTTGCCTATGTCGCCTCGACCTTCGGCACCGCGTTCATGGTGATCAAGTATCTCGGCGCCGCCTATCTCGTCTGGATGGCGATCTCGTTCTGGCGGGCGGGCGTGACGACGGAAAAGGTCTCCGCGCGGGCGGCGGGAGACGCGCTGTCGAGCTTTCTCGCCGGTTTCATGGTGACGATGGGCAATCCGAAGGTGATCGTGTTCTACCTCGCGCTGCTGCCGACCTTCGTCGACCTGTCATCGGTGACGGCGACCGATTTCGTCGTGCTGATCGTGCTGACCTTCCTGGTCCTCGTCGCCGTGCTGACCCCCTATATCGGCCTTGCCGGCCGGGCGCGGCACATGCTGCAGTCACCCAAGGCGCTGAAAGTAATGAACCGGATCGCGGCGACATTTCTCGCAGGGGCGGCGGCGGCGATCGCAACGCGGGCGAACTAGGCGCGTTATCAGGCCAGCTTCGCGTTCAGGGATTCCCTGTATTGGCCGACCAGCGCGGGATCGATCGTTTCCTCGCCTTCAAGGCAGGCGAGGAAGTTCTTCTCGATGCGGTTGGCCATTTCGGCATCGACGAAGACGTTCTGAAATTCCGCCGCGTCCTCCACCTCTCCCGCCACTTCCTTCAGCTCCGACAGGCTGGCAAACTCCGCGATGCGACGGTTTATCCAGATCAGGTTCTGGTTCGCCATCGCCGAGAGGTTCTTGTGCTCATTCGGGTGGACGGCTGCCAACTCGGTGAGGCCGGTGAAACACTTCCCGAGCCGGGCACTGTGGAGATTGAGCTTGGCGAGATACGGCACCCGATCCTTCAGGCTCTTGTTGCCGCCATGCTCGGCGTTGTCGACAAAGTCCATCACCTTCGCCGAAGGCTTGGGAATCCCCAGCGAGGCGGAATATTTGTCCCAGAAGGTGGCCGGCGAATGCCGCAACTCGTCGGCTGACAGGACAACGACCTTCCGGCCCGCGCCCCTATGGCATTCCAGCAGGAAGGCGAGATCGAGGATTTCCAGGGCCAGCGCCTTCTGGGCGGCGATATAGGCCTTGTAGGGAAGATATCCGCCTTCCCTGATCGCCTGTTCGTGCAGAGAACGCAGCCAATCGACCGGATTGCGCACCATGACGAGGATCTGGTCCGTCAAATGCGAAGCCGACAGGGATGCGGAGACAAGCTTGCGCAGATTGCGGGTCGCCTTGTCTCCCTCGATTCCGTTGATCCAGCCGAAATCGAGATCTTCGGACGAAACCACCGCTGTCTGGCGCGCATCCACCGGCGGAAAATCGATTTTCACGGGATCGGAGATCGACATCTCGGCCCGCTCGCACAGCGCCCGCGCCAGAGGCACGGGAATGCTCATGGCATATTGGTCGTCGAACTTCCAAAGGTTCTGAAGGTAGGTGCTCGCGCACTTCCCGAGCCCCAAATGAACAAACTTGACCGGAAACGCCATCGAGATCCTTTTTCGCCCGCCACCCTCGCCGATAGCATCGCCGGTGGCGGCGCGAAACCTTCTGCCGGCTCCTTTGCACAGGTGTTGACGCGGACTCCGCTCGCGAGGTCAGCGTCGGGCAGAGTTTGTGCGTTATCCGGATATCCAGATCCATTGCATGCCGAAGGCGAGGAAAAATGAAGAAGGGCCAAACGCTCGAGAACATCGAGAGCAGCAGAAACACCGACGACCAGATCGGCTGGTACCGACAGCGCGCGGAATACATGGATAGCGGGAAGGTTCTTCCGCATCAGCTGGCAGATACGTTCCCCGTCTTTTCGACGCGCCAGCACGTAACAAGGTTCATCGAGACGCTCCGATACTGGGAACTGATCGAGGATATTCCGGGAGACGTATTCGAGTGCGGCGTTGCCGGCGGCGAGTTCCTGATGGCCATGGCCCATTTCTCGGCGATTTACGAGCCTCACCACTACACCAGGAAAATAGTCGGATTCGATACATTCGAAGGGTTCACCGCCCCGTCCGAAAACGACCTTTCCTCCAAGGCAGACCACATGAAAGAAGGCGGGCTGGCATTCGACAGCTATGACTACCTTCAATCGGCCATCGGCTTCTATGACAAAAACAGGATGATCGGAAACATCCCGAAGGTGTTCCTGGAAAAGGGCGACATATCGAAAACGCTCCCCGACTATCTGGAGAAAAATCCGGCAACGGTCATCGGGCTGCTGCATCTGGACCTGGACCTTTACCAGCCCACTCTCGACGTCCTCAAAGCCGTGAAAGGCAGGATGCCGAAAGGCTCCGTCATCATATTCGATGAAATCAACCACACGGACTATCCCGGGGAGACCATCGCGGTCATGCAAGCCCTGGGATTGAACAACCTGGAACTGCGGCGCGTCCGGGAAGCGTCCATGGCGGCTTATGTGAGGTTGTAGAATGTTGAAGATTGTCGATATTCCCCAAATCTCGATCCTCAGGAGTTTCCAGGAGTTCGTGTTCGGCCTGGCCGGCGCCGGCTCCCACGCGGAGTTTTCGTCCACACTTTGTTCGGCGCATTCGAAAGGGGAGAACCTGGCCGCGAAACTCCAGGATGAAATCCTGGCTTCCCAGGAATTCCGGGCCCTGATCGAGGATCCGATATGGAAGGAGATATCTGCCGAGGCTTTTGGCTGCGCACCGGAAGACGTCTCGATCATACTTCCCAACCTGCGCATCGATCTGCCGGACCGTTTCCGGGAAGATTCGACCAGGATGCTGCTTCCCTGGCATCAGGAGGCGGAATATTTCCTTTCGGAAGGCAACTGCTCTCCTGCAAGCATCGTGCTGTCGACCTGTTTGCACGACGCGGCCGCTCAAAACGGCGCGCTGGTGGTTGCCGCCGAGACGGAAACGTCGCTGCTGAAGCATGGCTCCGAATACAAGGATCCCGAGAACAAGAGATTCCTGAGGCTCACGGTCGGCGAACCCGGCAAGTTTCTTCCTGCCGAGACGACATTCGGCCAGACCGTTGTTTTCGATTTCATGCGCCGCCACAGGTCGGGCAACAACACGTCCGACCTGGTGAGGATCACCTTTCTCCTTCGGGCGAGCAGGAAGTCCGACGTCGAAGAGTATCTGTCCGGAAACATGGTCGCGACAAAACAGGCCGTCATGTAACGGGCGCACACGGCGCGGGACAATCAGGCCGCCGCCGCCAACCTGTCGCCGGCGATGCGATAGGAAATCGCCTCTGCTACATGAATGCGGCCGGTGCGGGCGGCGCCGTCCAGATCGGCGAGCGTGCGGGCCACCTTCATGATGCGGTGATAGGCGCGGGCGGAAAACTTCATCTGGTCGGCGGCGTCGCTCAGCAACTGCAGCCCGCCATCGTCGACATCGGCAACCTGTTCGATCAGCGCGGTCGGGCAATGGGCATTGGTGGTGACACCCTCGACGGAAAGCGCAGCATAGCGCTGTGTCTGAAGTGCGCGCGCCGCGGCGACCCTTTTCGCCACGCTGGCGCTCGGCTCGCCGGACCGCGCACGGATCAGGTCCGACGGCATGACGGCCGGCACCTCGACGCGCAGGTCGATACGGTCCATCAGCGGGCCGGAAATGCGGGCCTGATAGTCGGCCTGGCAGCGCGGGCCACGGGCACAGGAATGGCCAGGCTCGCCGGCCATGCCGCAGCGGCAGGGGTTCATCGCAGCGACCAGCTGGATGCGGGCCGGATAGGATACGCGATGGTTGGCGCGGGCGATAAGGCATTCGCCGGTCTCGAGCGGCTGGCGCAGCGAATCGAGCACCTGCGGGGTGAATTCGGGAAACTCGTCGAGAAACAGTACGCCGTTGTGAGCAAGCGACACTTCGCCCGGCCTGACCCGCAAGCCGCCGCCGACCATCGCCGCCATCGAGGCGGAGTGATGCGGGGCGCGGAAAGGCCGGCGATCCGACAGTTTGCCACCCGCCAACTGGCCGGCAATCGAGGCGATCATCGAAACGTCGAGCAATTCTCCCGGCGACAGGGGCGGCAGGATCGAGGGAAGGCGCTGCGCCAGCATCGACTTGCCGGAGCCCGGCGGGCCAACCATCAGAAGATTGTGGCCGCCGGCGGCGGCAACCTCGAGCGCGCGCTTGGCGGTTTCCTGTCCCTTGATATCGGCGAGGTCGGGCAGGTTCGCCGCCGCCTCGCGCCGCGCCGGCTGCGGGCGGGACAGCACCTGCGTGCCGCGAAAATGATTGGCAAGCGAAATCAGGCTCGCGGGCGCGACGATATCGACATCCTCGCCGGCCCAGGCCGCTTCCGGGCCGCACTCTTTCGGACAGATCAGCCCCTTCGCCAACGCATTGGCGGCGATCGCCGCGGGCAGAACGCCGGCGACCGGCGCGATGGTGCCGTCGAGCGACAATTCGCCGAGCACGACATAGCCGGCGAGCGCATCGGCCGGCACGGCGCCGAGCGCGGCCATCAGGCCGATCGCGATCGGCAGGTCGAAATGGGAGCCTTCCTTGGGCAGGTCGGCGGGCGCGAGATTGACGGTGACCTTCTTGGGCGGCATCGACAGGCCGGAGGCATGCAGCGCCGACTGGACGCGCTCCCGGCTCTCGGCCACCGCCTTGTCGGGAAGGCCGACGATGTGCATCCCCATCTTGCCGGGCGAAACCATGACCTGGACATCGACCGGCACGGCCTCGATGCCCTGAAACGCCACTGTCGAAATGCGCGATACCATGAGCCCGCTCCCCGCTGAACGGGACCATTAAGACTCAGAAACCGGAACAAGACAAGAACAAATTTGCAACCTTTGCACGCAAGGCGCGCCCGCAGGTTGCATCCGGTTGTATGGGCGGAACAAATCGTTAAGGCACTAACGATTCCGGCATGGCGGCGATGACGGCGCGCATGATCTCGCCCATGCGAGCATGGCTGATGCCGTTGTCGACATCGGCTGCGCGATGGACGACGACGAGATTGCGGTCCGGCGCGACGACGACATACTGGCCGCCGAAGCCGGCGGCGTAGACGACCGGAATGTCGATCGCTATCGGGTCGCCGGGCGCATTGGCCTCCGTTACCGCCCAAAGCATGCCGAAATGCCGGCCTTCGCCAATCCGCGAGAACGGCCGGAAGCTCACTTCCAGCCAACTCTCTGGAACCACCTGCCGGTCATGCCAGCGGCCCTTGTTCAGGATCATGAGGCCGATGCGGGCGAGATCGCGCGCCGAGAGCCGCATCTTGTAGACGGGATGAACGGATTCCTGCCCGTGCAGGAAGCGGATATCACCGTCGGCGTAATCCTCCATTTGCAACGGTTCGGCCAGCATCGCGCCGAAAGCTTCCGGCACGGTCTCGCCCGTCACCGCCGAAAAGATCGTGCCGAGGACGTTGAAATCCCAGTTGTTGTAGAACCAATGCTCGCCGGGAGCATATGCACCCCGTTCCGGCCGGTCCTTCGCAGTATCGTAGACGGACGGGTGGTAGACGCCGGAGCGGGCCATAAGGAGCTCGCGCAGGGTGGCGCCCTTCTCCCTTTCCGTCAGGCGGCCGATATCGTCGATGCCGAGATCGGCAAGCGTCGCGCCAAGGTCCACCTGCCCGCGCTCCGCCGCGATGCCGAACATCAGGTTCAAAAGGCTCTTGCGGACCGAGGCGACGGAGGATTTGCGAGCCACATCGCCCCAGACCCCGACCGGGTGACCATGATGAAGGATCGCCAGCGCGGTGGAACCGGTGCCCGGAAGCGTCCCGGTCAGGGCATCGAGCTTTTCTTGCGACCAGCCTAGGAAGGCGGCGGCGTGGAGTTCCCAGCGGGCACCAGGAAAAGCCGACGGCGCACGTTCCCCCGTCAGCGCTTCGCCTCGACGGCGTCCCAGAACAGGGCGGCTATATCGGCACCGCCGAACTTCTTCACCTCGCGGATGCCGGTCGGCGAGGTGACGTTGATCTCCGTCATCAGCCCGCCGATCACGTCGATGCCGACAAGGATGAAGCCGCGTTCGCGCAGGGACGGACCGATGCGGTCGCAGATCTCGCGCTCGCGGTCGGTCATGACCGTTTCCACCGCCTTGCCGCCGACATGCATGTTGGAGCGGGCGTCGTTCTCGTCGGGTACGCGGTTGATGGCGCCGACCGGCTCGCCGTCGATCAGGATGATGCGCTTGTCGCCGCCGCGCACGTCGTCGAGATAGCGCTGGACGATGATCGGCTCGCGGGTGAGCTGGCCGAACATCTCCATCAGCGAGGTCAGGTTGCGGTCGCCGTCGCGCAGGTGGAAGACGCCGGCGCCACCATTGCCGTAGATCGGCTTCAGGATGATGTCGCCAAACTCGCGGCGGAACGCCCAGATCTCCTCGATGTCCTTGGTGATCATGGTTTCCGGCATCAGGTCCGGGAAATCCATGACGAAGATTTTCTCCGGCGAGTTGCGCACCCAGGCCGGATCGTTGACCACCAGCGTCTGCGGATGGATGCGGTCGAGCATGTGCGTCGTGGTGATGTAGTTCATGTCGAAGGGCGGGTCCTGGCGCAACAGGACGACATCCATTTCGGAGAGATCGGTGCGCACGGCCGCGCCGAGCGTGAAATGGTCGCCCTCGACATCGCGAACGGATAGCGGTTCGACGCGGGCGAAGACGCCCCCATCGCGCATGGTCAGCCGGTCCGGCGTGTAGTGATACAGCTCGTGGCCGCGCGCCTGCGCCTCGAGGCAAAGGGCGAAGGTGGTATCGCCGGCGATCCTGATAGTGGAGATGTGGTCCATCTGGACCGCGACCTTGAGAGCCATGTTGTTTCGTCCCGTTTGAGCCGACAGTCTAAGTGGCGGGTTCGAGACGGAAAATCAATCGCGCAATCGCGGGGAGGCGTTGCGGCCGGTCGGATCAGCCGGCGATGTTGACGACATGGACCGGCCAGCGGCGGGGCAGCACGGCGACCATGTCGAAGCGGATCGAAAGGCGAGCATGGTCGGGCTGGCGGGCGAGCCAGAGATCGGCGGCGGATTCGATTCGGCGCAAGGCGTATGGCGTCACCGCATTCATCGCCTGTTCAAGCGTCGGGCGCGCCTTGACCTCGACGATGGCGACGAGATCGCCGCGGCGGGCGATCAGATCGATCTCGCCGGCCGGCGTCCTGTAACGGCGGGCGAGGATGCGGAAGCCTTTCAGGCGCAGCGCCCAGGCGGCAAGACGTTCGCCGCGATGACCGAGGCCATAGGCGGCGCGGCGTTTCTGCTTTGCCGGGTCACGAACCCTGGTCATCCTTCAGTTCCAGCAGGCGGGCATAGAGATCGGATTTCGACAGGCCCGTCATCTGCGCCGCTTCGCGGGCGGCCTTCGAGACGGACAGGGACTGGAGCAGGTCGCGCAACAGCGTATCCGTCTTTTCTGGCGTCCATTCGCTGTCGCCGGCCGGCGCCGGCGCGATCAGGATCACGATCTCGCCCCTCACCGTTTCGGAAGCGAATTGCTCCGATATTTCTCGGGCCGGTGCGGTGCGGATCGTCTCGAAACGCTTGGTCAGCTCACGGGCGACAGAGACCGGGCGCTCCGGGCCAAACACGTCGACAATCGCTGCCAGGGACGCCTGAAGGCGGTTCGGCGATTCGAAGGCGATCAGCGTGGACGGCTGATGGGCAAACTCGGCGAGCCGGGTGCGGCGGGCGCCGTCCTTTGCCGGCAAAAAGCCGATGAAGCGAAAATCGTCGCTCGGCAAGCCGGAGGCGGCCAGCGCGGCCAGCGTAGCCGACGCACCCGGGATGGGAATGACGCGGATGTCTTCCTCGCGCGCGGTCGCGACAAGCCGAAAGCCGGGATCGGAGACGAGCGGCGTGCCTGCGTCGGAGACGAGGGCAACCGCCCTGCCCTCCTTCAGCGCGGCGATCAGTTTCGGCCCGACGGTATCGGCATTGTGCTCGTGATAAGCGACGGGCTTCGCGCGGATGCCGTAGCGGTCGAGCAGGCGGCGGGTGACGCGGGTGTCCTCGCAGGCGAGCACGTCGCAGGCGGCAAGCGTCTCCAGCGCGCGAATGGTGATGTCGCCCAAGTTCCCGATCGGGGTGGCGACAATGTAGAGGCCGGGCTCGAGCGGCGGCGCGGCGATCTCGTGGCCGGCAAAGATGAACGAGCGGTCGCCGGTCATGCCGCCAGCTCCGCGACGAGGGAATTGAGGACCAGACGGCCGGCCGGCGTGGCGCGCAAACGGCTGTTGGAAACAGGCTCGACCAGCTTTTCCGCCTGAAGCATGGCAAGGCGGGCGGGATCGAAGGAGCGGCCGGAAATCGTTTCGTAGCGGGCGAGATCAATGCCTTCCACCAAGCGCAGGCCCATCAGCAGCAATTCGTCACCCTGCGCGGCCGCATCGAGCGACTCCTCTTCCACAATACCGTGGCCGGCATCGGCGACCTTGTCCGCCCACGTCTCCGGCAGGCGCTCGGCAATGGTGACGCGTTTCTGCCCGGCATCGACGGAAAACCGCCCATGGGCGCCGGGGCCGGTGCCGACATAATCGCCGTAACGCCAATAGGTGAGATTGTGACGCGACTCGGCGCCCGGCACGGCGTGGTTGGAGACCTCGTATGCCGGCAAGCCGAGCTCGGCAGTCACTGCATTGGTAAGATCATAAAGGTCGGCGGCGCGATCGGGATCGGGCACGACGATCTTGCCGGCCTCGAACAGCGCCCGGAAGGGCGTGCCGTCCTCGACGGTGAGCTGGTAGAGCGACAAATGGTCGGCGGCATAGTCGATCGCCTCGCGCAGTTCGGCCTCCCATGCCTCCGGCGTCTGGCCGGGGCGGGCATAGATCAGGTCGAAGGAGAGGCGCGGGAAGGTTTCGCGCGCCATGCGAACGGCCTTCAGTGCTTCGTCCACATTGTGCAGGCGTCCGAGAAATTTCAGGTCGGCGTCGTTCAACGCCTGCACGCCAAGCGACAGGCGGTTGACGCCGGCGGCGCGGTAGCCGGCGAAACGTCCGGCGTCCGCCGAGGACGGATTGGCTTCAAGCGTGATCTCGATGCCGGCGGGCAAACCCCAGAGATCGTCCGCCGCCTCGAGCAGCGCGCCGACGGTTTCCGGCTGCATCAGTGACGGCGTACCGCCGCCGACGAAAACCGATGTCACGTCACGCGGGCCTGACCAGCCGCGCATGGTTTGCATCTCGCGGCGGAATGCCTCGACGAAACGGGCCTGATCCACCGGCTGACGGCGGACATGGGAATTGAAGTCGCAATAGGGGCACTTGGCAGCGCAGAAGGGCCAGTGGATGTAGACGCCGAAGCCCGGCGTACCGTCGTCGCCATTCACGGGCGACGGGCCGGTTCTATGCGACGCCGAGACATTCATGGGCAAATTTCCTGAAGGCGCGGGCGCGGTGAGACAGCGCTTCGGCGTCGCCCGGCTTCCAGCCATGTTTCTGCTCGGCGGTCATCTCGCCGAAGGTCACGTCATAGCCGTCGGGCCGGAACACCGGGTCGTAGCCGAAGCCGAGTTTGCCGCGCGGCGGCCAGACCAGCGTGCCCTCGACTTCACCGCGGAAATATTCGACGTGGCCGTCCGGGAAGGCGAGGCAGAGAACGGAGACGAAGCGGGCGGTGCGCGTGTCCGGCGTCGCCGCGCCCTTTTCCGCCAGTTTCTCCTCGACATTGCGCATGGCCATGGCGAAGTCGCGGCTGCCGTCGGGCAATTCCGCCCAGTTGGCGGTGTGGACGCCGGGCTGGCCGTCCAAAGCATCGACACAGATGCCGCTGTCGTCGGAAAGCGAAGGAAGCCCTGTCGCCTGCATGGCGGCCATCGCCTTGGTCCTGGCGTTTTCCTCGAAGGTGGCGCCGTGCTCCGGAGGCTCGGCAAGGCCAAGTTCGCCGGCCGAGGTCACCTCGAAGCCGAAGGGACCGATCAGGTCGCGCATCTCGGAGAGCTTGCCGTCATTATGGGTGGCAAGCACGAGCTTGCCGGGTTCGAGCTTGCGGGTCATTCCAGTCCCCAGAGTTTCGGTTCGGCGATTTCCAGGCTGTTGCCGTCAGAATCGCGAAAATAGATCGAGCGTGCGCCGTTCGGCCAGCGGAAATCGGCCTCGATTGCGATGCCCGCCTGTTCCAGATGGCCCCGCCATGCGTCCATGTCCACCGGCTTTGCCTTGAAGCAGGCGTGACCCGGCCCCTGCGCGCCATGAGTCGGCACCGGCATCGCCGGATTGGACGGCGGCTGGAGCGTCTTTTGCGGCTGGAACAACAGCAGCACGCCGGTGCCGCAGGCAAAGAAGACGTGCCGTCCCTCGACGCGGGCGATGCGTTCAAGGCCAATCACCTCGCCGTAGAAACGCTCGGCGGCATCGAGATCGGCGACATAGAGCGCCGTCTCCAATATGCCGTCCGGGCGCATTCTGGCCGCTCAGGCCCCGACGGCCTGTTTCTGCAGGTCGACGATCTGCGCGATGGCCGCATGCGCCTGATCGAACAGGGCATTGAACTCGTCGCGCGAAAACGGCGCGCCCTCGCCGGTGCCCTGGATCTCGACGATGCCGCCGGAGCCGGTCATGACGAAATTGGCATCGGTCTCGGCCTGCGAATCCTCGGCGTAGTCGAGGTCGGTCACCGGCGTGCCCTGGTAGACACCGCAGGAAATGGCGGCGACGTGGTCCTTGAGAACGCGGGTCTTCGACGCCATCTGGCGCTGGTGCATCCATTCGAGGCAATCGTGCAGCGCGATCCAGCCGCCGGTAATCGACGCTGTCCGGGTGCCGCCATCGGCCTGGATGACATCGCAGTCGATGGTGATCTGGCGCTCGCCGAGCGCTTCGAGATCGACCACGGCGCGCATGGAACGGCCGATCAGGCGCTGGATCTCCAGCGTGCGGCCGCCCTGCTTGCCGGCGGACGCCTCGCGGCGCATGCGGTCGCCGGTGGAACGCGGCAGCATGCCGTATTCGGCGGTCACCCAGCCGCGGCCGGTATTGCGCATCCAGCCGGGCACACGTTCCTCCAGGCTGGCGGTGCAAAGCACGTGGGTATCGCCGAACTTGACGAGGCAGGAGCCCTCGGCGTGTTTCGACACGCCGCGTTCGAAGGAGATGGTGCGCATCTGGTCGGGCATGCGCCCGGACGGTCTAGCCATGAGAAACCTCGCATTTCAGTCTGCGGGGGGTTCTAGAGGAATGACAAAGGCCTGCCTAGGACCAATCTGTTTGTTTGCGCCTCAACGCATTATATACGGTAATGACAAACAGAACGCCGATGAAAACCATGCTGTCCAAGAGCGATATCAGTTCCGAACTCGACGAGCGATCGCAGGAGATCTTCCGGCTGATCGTCGAAAGCTACCTACAGGAGGGCGAACCGCTCGGATCGCGCACGCTGTCTAAGAAACTTCCGATGTCGCTGTCGCCGGCCTCGGTGCGCAACGTGATGAGCGACCTGGAAGCGCTCGGCCTGATCTATGCGCCGCATATTTCCGCGGGACGCCTGCCGACCGAGCAGGGACTGCGCTTCTTCGTGGACGCCTTCATGGACACGGGAGAGGTGACCGACAGCGAGCGCGAGTTGATCGAATCGCAGATCACGCGCGACGGCGCGCCGGACTCGATGGAAAAGCTGCTGACCGACGCCAGCCAGATGCTGTCCGGCGTGTCGCGCGGGGCGGGGCTGGTGCTCGCCTCGAAACGCGAAGGCATCCTGAAACATATCGAATTCATCCGGCTGGAAGAAAACAAGGCGCTGGCCGTGCTGGTGTGGGAATCCGGCGACGTCGAAAACCGCGTCGTCGAAGTGCCGGCCGGCACGACGGCGGCACAGCTGGCCGAGGCCGCAAACTACATCAACCATCACGGCCGCGACCGCAGCCTGTCTGAGGCGCGGCGGATCATCGAGGAACGCCAAGAAGCGCTGCGCTCGGAAGTGGACTCGGTGAGCGCCGACCTGATCGCGCGCGGGCTTGCCGTCTGGTCCGGTTCGGAAACCGGCCAGCCGGCGCAGCTGATCGTGCGCGGGCGCGCCAACCTGATCGAGGACGCGCAGGACAAGGAGCAGATCGAACGGCTGAAGCTGCTGTTCGACGAGCTCGAGCGCAAGGACGAGATCGTGCGCATGCTCGATCTGACCGAGACCGGCTCCGGCGTGAAGATTTTCATCGGCTCGGAAAACCGACTGTTTTCGCTGTCGGGTTCGTCGCTGGTCGTCGCGCCGTATCGCGATTCCAACCGCAACGTGGTTGGCGCGATCGGCATCATCGGACCGACGCGACTCAACTATGCGCGTATCGTGCCGGTGGTCGACTACACGGCGCAACTGATCGGCAGACTGATGAAGAAGGGCTGAGGCAGCAAGCGCCTTGCCCTTGATTTTTATCGGCCAAACCTCGATATCGCCGTCAAACAATTTCCCACTGGAATACGGATAGCAAACAGATGGCCGACGACAACAAGACGCCTGAAGAACCCGTGCGCAGCACGGCTAACCCGAAAGACCGCGAAGCGCTGAAACGCGCCGCCGACGAACTCCTGAAGAAGCGCGGCAAGGCCAGCGCCGAGGAAAAGTCGGCGTGGGCCAATGGCGGCGGCGAGGACGGCACCTACGGTCCGGACGTTTCCGCCGACGAGGAAGCACTGGAAATCGAGGAGGAAATCTCCGCGATCCAGGCCGAAAACTCCGACATGAAAGACCGGCTTCTGCGCCTGGCGGCGGACATGGAAAACTTGCGCCGGCGCACCAGCCGCGAAGTACAGGACGCGCGCGCCTTCGCGATTTCAAAATTCGCCGCCGACATGCTGGGCGTGGCCGACAATCTGCGCCGGGCGCTCGATCACGTGACCGCGGAACAGCGCGATGGCGCGGACGAAACGCTGAAGAACCTGCTGGACGGCGTCGAGCTGACCGAGCGCGAGATGCACGCGACGATGGAACGCCACGGTGTTTCCAAGCTGGATCCGGAAGGCCAGAAGTTCGATCCGAACTTCCACCAGGCGATGTTCGAGGTGCCCAATCCGGAGGTGCCGAACAACACTGTGGTGCAGGTGGTGCAGGCCGGCTACCAGATCGGCGGCCGTGTGCTGCGCCCGGCCATGGTCGGTGTCGCCAAGGGCGGGCCGAAACAGTCGGCCGAGACGGAACCCGGCGCACCCAATCCGGAATCGGAAAAAGACGCTTGAATCAAAAAGGGCCGCACCAGCGGCCCTTTTTTTCATGCCTCGTGCGATCAGCCCTTGACCAGTCCGGCGTCGATCGCCGCCTGGCGCAGGGACACCTGCGGGCGCGGACCGATCTGCTGGATGACGACGGCGGCGGCGAGCGAACCGAGTCGGGCGCAGTCCTCCAGCGAATGGCCGGTCGTGTAACCATGCAGGAAACCGGCGGCGTACAGATCGCCGGCGCCGGTGGTGTCGACGAGATTGTCGATCTCGTGCGCCGAAACGCTGGCCGTCTCGTGCCGGTTCATGGCGACCGAGCCCTTTTCCGAACGGGTGACAACGGCGAGCTTGCAGTCATTGCGCATCGCCGTGATCGCCGTTTCGAAATCCGCCGTCTGGTAGAGCGATTTCGCCTCGTCCTCGTTGGCGAAGACGATATCGACCGTGCCGGAACGCATCAGGTCGAGGAACTCTTCCCTGTAACGGTCGACGCAGAACGGATCGGAGAGCGTCATCGACATCTCGCGGCCATTGGCATGGGCGATTTCGGCGGCCCTGCGGATGGCGTCCTTGGCGCGCGGCGGATCCCACAGGTAGCCCTCGAAGAAGGTGACTTTGGAGTTCGCCACCTTGTCCTCCTCGATGTCCTCCGGCCCGAGTTCGACGCAGGCGCCGAGATAGGTGTTCATCGAACGCTCGCCGTCCGGCGTAACGAAGATCATCGAGCGCGCGGTCGGCGGCGAGCCGGTCAGGGGATGGGTGTCGAAGGCGACGCCCTGGGCGCGGATGTCGTGACGGTAGATGCCGCCGAGATGGTCGTCATTGACCTTGCCGAAAAAGGCCGCCGTGCCGCCGAGACTGGCGATGCCCGCCGCCGTGTTGCCGGCGCTGCCGCCCGAGGTTTCCACAGCCGGGCCCATGCGATCATAGAGCAGTTCGGCGCGGTCGGCGTCGATGAGGTTCATCGCCCCCTTGATAATGTCATTGTGGTGCAGAAAGTCGTCTTCGGCACGCGCGATAATGTCGACAATGGCGTTGCCGATACACAGGACGTCGAATTCGGACATGGATCCCCCGGGTTGAAACGTTTCCGCGCGTTTAGCCTGTCGAAACCCGCTTGAGAAGGCGGCAGCGAAGAAAAGCCGCATCTTGCGCTTCGCCGTCCCGATTGCCATGTGATTCGCATGATCTACTCATCCGCCGTGATGGCGCTGCGGTCGCTGACCGATCCGGGCATGCGCCAAACCTTCTGGAAAACGCTGGGGCTGACGATCCTGGCGCTGATCGGGGCGTGGTTCGCGATCTCGTCCGGCTTCACTGGGCTGGCCATCCCCTGGGTGTCCGATTTCTTCCAGCTCGACTACCAGCTGCCGCAATGGACCGGCTGGGTTTCCTTTTTCGCCCTGATGGCCGCCGGGTTCGGGCTCGCGGCGGTGCTGGCCTTCCTGATCGGACCGGTCAGCGCGCTGATCGCCGGCGTCTTTCTCGACGACGCGGCGGAAAGCCTGGAAAAGACCTATTATCCCGACGATCCGCCGGGAAAAGCGATGCCGATCGCCGAGGGCGTCTGGCTGGCGATCAAGTTCACCGGCGTCGTCATTCTCGGCAACCTGCTGGCGCTGATCCTGCTGCTGGTGCCGGGCGTCAACCTGATCGCCTTCTTCGTCGTCAACGGCTACCTGCTCGGCCGCGAATTCTTCGAGTTCGCGGCGCGGCGCTTCGGCCCGGAAGACTATGCGCGCATGTTGCGCTCCAAGCACGGGCTGACGATCTTCGGCGCGGGCCTCGTCATCGCCGGCTTCATGGCGGTGCCGATCCTCAACATCCTGACACCGCTGTTCGGCGCGGCGCTGATGGTGCACCTGCACAAGGCGATTGCCGCGCGCGAAGCGGCGCGGGCCGCATCGGCACAGCTCATGGCCTAGCCGATGGCTTAACCGATCATCTGCGGCGGCAGCTCGACCAGCGGCGCGGGGATGTCGGTGGTCTTTCCCTTGAATTTGCAGATGTCGGCTATGACGCAAGCCTCGCAATCGGGCTTGCGCGCCTTGCAGCAATAGCGCCCGTGCAGGATCAGCCAGTGATGGGCGTGGTAGAGATATTCGTCCGGGATCACCTTCATCAGGATCGCCTCGACCTCGTCCGGCGTCTTGCCGGGCGCCAGGCCGATACGATTGCCGATGCGGAAAATATGGGTGTCGACGGCCATGGTCGGAATGGCGAAGGCCATCGACATGACCACGTTGGCAGTCTTGCGTCCGACGCCCGGCAGGGTGACCAGCTCCTCGCGGGTGCGCGGCACCTCGCCGCCGAACTCGTCGACCAGTTTTCGGGACAGGGCGATCACGTTCTTCGCCTTGTTGCGCCACAGGCCGATGGTGCGGATGTATTCGCCGACCTTTTCCTCGCCGAGCGCCAGCATCTTTTCCGGCGTGTCGGCAACCCTGAACAGTTCCTTCGTCGCCTTGTTCACGCCGGCATCGGTTGCCTGCGCCGAGAGGGCCACCGCGACGACCAGCGTGTAGGGATTGACGTGGGCGAGTTCGCCCTTCGGTTCCGGGCGCTGTATGGAGAAGCGGCGAAAGATCTCGTGCAGCTCTTCCCTGGTGTATTTCGTGCGCGGCAGGCGCCTGCCGCGCGGCCTGGACTTGGCGCCGAAGGATGCTGCGGCATTTTTGGGCTTTGGATTCTGCATCCGTCCCCTATAAATATCCAACATGGCCGAGACAACGCATGAAGACGGGGCACCGGAAGATCACGCCGAAAAGCCGCTTTTCGACGCGCGTCTGACGCCGCACCGCTCGCTTTCGAAAAACGGCTTCACGATCCTGATGATCATGACAGGCGGCGTCCTGTTGGTGCAGGCCTTTTTCTTCTTCGTCACCGGCGCATGGCCGATCGCCACTTTCCTCGGCGCCGACCTGCTGGCAATCTTCATCGCCTTCCGACTGAATTACCGCGCAGCGCGGGCACACGAGGAAGTGCGCGTCTCGCGCCAGGAACTGCTGATCCGCAAGGTCAATCCGCGCGGCCGGGCGACCGACCATCGCTACAATCCATTCTGGGCGCGTTTCCAGGTCGACCGCGACCGGGAAATCGGCATTACCGCCATGCGGGTGACCGGCGAGGGCCGCACGACGCCGATCGGCTCCTTCCTCAATCCCGACGACCGCGAGAGTTTCGCCGACGCGTTTTCGCACGCACTGGCGACGGCGCGGCGATAGACGGCAACGTCAAGAATCGGGTGGCGAGCCCGTGGCCTTCGTGGTGAAGTTCGGGTGCAAGGGGATTTCGCCATGAACGCCATGACACAACCGCAAACCATCCTGACCGACGAGATCACCACGGGCGCCGACTACGAGATCGTGCGCAAGGTGATCGAAAACATTTCCGAGAACTACCGGGACCAGCCCTCGCTGGAAAAACTCGCTGCCGCCGTCGGCATGGAGCCGACCGCGCTGCAGAAGCTGTTCACGCGCTGGGCCGGATTGTCGCCGAAGGGCTTTCTGCAGGCGGTCACGCTGGACCATGCCCGGCGGCTGCTGGCAAGCGACCTGCCGCTGCTCGATACGGCCTACGAGGTCGGATATTCCGGGCCGGGCCGGCTGCACGACCTGTTCGTGACGCACGAGGCGATGTCGCCGGGCGAATTCAAGGCGAAGGGCGCAGGGCTGACGATGCGCTACGGCTTTCATGTCTGCCCGTTCGGGCTGGCGCTGGTGATGGCGACCGAACGGGGGCTTGCCGGCCTCGCCTTCTGTGATCCCGGCGGCGAACGCGAGGCGCTGGACGACATGCAGTCCCGCTGGCCAAACGCGGACTATGTCGAGGACTTGAACGCGACCGCGCCTTACGCCGCACGCATCTTCGATCCGGCCAACTGGCGCGCCGACGAGCCGCTCAGGGTCGTGCTGATCGGCACGGATTTCCAGGTGTCGGTGTGGAATGCGCTGCTGAAGATCCCGATGGGCAAGGCGCTTGCCTATTCGCGGATCGCCGAGGATATCGGCAAGCCGAGCGCCTCGCGCGCGGTCGGCGCGGCTGTCGGCGCCAATCCGATCTCCTTCGTGGTGCCGTGCCATCGCGCCGTGGGCAAGTCCGGAGCGCTGACGGGCTATCACTGGGGGTTGACGCGGAAACGCGCCATTCTCGGCTGGGAGGCCGGGCAACTCAGCGGCGACTGATCCCTAACTCGCGATGAGCCGAACGCCCGCATAACCGAAAACGGCGGCGAGCATGCCCTCTATGTAACGGCGCAGCTTCAGATACTGGCGCATCATCACCCGGCTGGCGAAAATCAGCGCGTAGCCCTGAAAGATGACGACGCCCAACAGGAGGCAACCTGCCAAGGTGACGGCGAGGACCGTGCCGTTACCGCCATCTGACTGCGTGATTCCGACGATCGCGATCCAGGCGAGAACCGCCTTCGGATTGGTGAGGTGCAGAAGCGCGCCGCGCCGGTAATGCTGCGCGATCGACGCAGCCGTGGCCGCCGGCAAAGCGCCTGTATCGGCCTCCAGCATCGACCTAAAAGACTTCCACGCGAGCCACAATAGATAGAGCCCGCCGCCGATTTTCAGAACCACGAGACCGAAGGCGAAAGCCTGCAGCCATGCGGTCAGGCCGATGGCGGCGAGTAGCGCCCAGGTCATGGAACCGGTGAGGACACCGGCGGCAAATGCCATCCCTGCCTTTCGGCCATCCGTCATCGAGGTTGCCATGATACCGAGAACCGCCGGTCCCGGGCTCCCCGCAGCAACAACGAACGCCGCGAAGACCAGCGTCATATGCGGCCAGTGAAGCTGAAGCTGGGCGAGCAGGCCGTCCACGCCGTCTTATCCTCAATGCGCGCCGGACATGTCGCCGAGGACTTCCTTCGAGGCGACGGTGGAATCGGGATTGAGCTTGTAAACCATCGGCACGCCGGTCGCGAGATTGAGCCGGGTGATGGACTCGGTGTCCATGCGGTCGAGGATCATCACCAGCGCACGCAGGGAATTGCCATGCGCGGCGACCAGCACCTTCTGACCGCGCAACACGCGGGGCAGGATCTCGGTCATGTAGTAGGGCCAGACGCGGGCGCCGGTGTCCTTCAGGCTCTCGCCGTCGTCGCCGGGCGGCGGCACGTCGTAGGAGCGGCGCCAGACATGCACCTGTTCCTCGCCCCATTTGGCGCGGGCGTCGTCCTTGTTGAGGCCGGCGAGATCACCGTAATTGCGCTCGTTCAGCGCCTGGTCGTGGATCGTTTCCAGGTCGGGCTGGCCGATGCCGTCGAGGATGATCTGGCAGGTCTTTTCGGCGCGCGACAGCACCGATGTGAAGGCGATGTCGAACTTGATGCCGTATTCCTTCAGCGCCTGCGCGCCCTGCTCGGCTTCCTGGATGCCAAGCTCGGTCAGGCCGGGATCGCGCCAGCCGGTGAAGAGATTTTGCTTGTTCCACTCGCTCTGGCCGTGGCGGACAAGAACCATGGTGCCGGACATGAGAAACTCCCTCGATCGGATATGTCGGTTCAGCTGGAAAGACCCAGCACGTCATGCATGGAATAGAGGCCGGGCGCGCGGCCCTTTGCCCAGACCGCGGCCTTGATCGCGCCGCGGGCGAAAATCATGCGGTCCTCGGCGTGATGCGACAGCGTCACCCGCTCGCCGGGACCGGCGAGGATCACCGAATGGTCGCCGACGACCGAACCGCCGCGCAAGGTGGCGAAACCGATATCGCCCTGTTCACGGGCGCCGGTGTGGCCGTCGCGCACGCGCACGGAATGGTCCTTCAGGCCGATCTGTCGGCCCTTCGCGGCCGCCTCGCCGAGCAGCAGCGCGGTACCGGACGGCGCATCGACCTTGTGGCGGTGATGCATTTCGAGGACCTCGATGTCCCAGTCGGCGGCCTCCAGCGCGCGGGCGGCCTGTTCGACCAGCACCGAGAGCAGGATCACGCCCATGCTCATGTTGCCGGACCTGACAATGGCCGTCTTTTCGGCAGAAGCCGCAATCGCCTTGTCGTCGTCCGCCGACAGGCCGGTCGTCCCGATGACATGGACTATGCCGCTGGCCGCGGCATGTTCGGCAACGGCGATGGTGGCGGCCGGCGCGGTAAAATCAAGAACCGCATCGGCATTGGCGAAGGCCGCATCCATGGTGTCGGAAACGAGGATGCCGTTCGCCTCGAGCCCGGCCAGCATGCCGCAATCGGCGCCGACATGCGGCGAACCTTCGCGTTCCAATGCGCCGGCAAGTTCGGCGGTATCGCTTTCGGCAATGGCGCGGATCAGGTTGCGGCCCATGCGGCCGCCGGCGCCAACCACGGCGATGCGTGTCTTTTCCATTGCTCTATCCCGTTTTCACCTTGCGCTTGCGGACCGGTTTCTGCTGGCCGTCAAGCAGGTCCGGCGCGCGATCGCCCTGCAGTTTGTAGAAGCGCGCATAGATGCCGCCCTTCTTGCCGATCAGCGAGGCATGCGTGCCCTCCTCGACGACGCGGCCGGCCTCCATGACGACGATCTTGTCGGCACTGACGACCGTGGACAAGCGGTGGGCGATGACGATGGTCGTACGGCCCCGCATGACCTTTTCCAGCGCATCCTGCACCAGCTTCTCGGAATCGTTGTCGAGCGCCGAGGTGGCCTCGTCGAGCAGCAGGATCGGCGCGTTCCGCACGATGGCGCGGGCGATCGACAGGCGCTGGCGCTGGCCGCCGGACAGCGTGACGCCGTTCTCGCCGACCGGCGTGTCGTAGCCTTGCGCCTGGGCCAGAATGAACTCCTCGGCATTGGCGAGGCGTGCGGCTTCCTCGATTTCGGCATCGGTGGCATCGGGGCGGCCGTAGCGGATGTTGTCGCGGATCGATCCTTCGAACAGATAGGGCTGCTGCGAGACATAGGCGATGGTGCGGCGCAGCGTCGCCTTGGTGACCTGACCGATGTCCTGGCCGTCGATGGCGATCGTTCCGGACTGCGGATCGTAGAAGCGCTGCAGAAGCGCGATCACGGTCGACTTGCCGGCGCCCGACGCGCCGACGATGGCGGTCGTCTTTCCGGCTTCTGCGACGAAGGTGAGATCGTGCAGCACCCGGCCGCCCGTCGGGTAGGCGAAATCGACGCGGTCGAACGCGATACGGCCGGCAGAAACGGCAAGCGGGACCGCGCCGGTGACGTCGCGCTGCTTCACTTCCATGTCGAGCAGTTCGTAGATCATGCGCGCATTGACCATGGCGCGCTCGAGATTGACCTGCAGGCGCGCAAGCCGCTTGGCCGGCTCGTAGGCGAGCATCAGGGCGGCGATGAAGGCGAGCACCGCGCCGGGCGGTTCCTCGATGACGATGGCGCGGTAGCCGCCATAGGCAATGACCCCGGCGATGGCGATGCCGGCGAGAATGTCGGAGAGCGGCGTGATGCGCTCGGAAATGCCGACAAGCCGGTCGGAGCGCTCGCGGGCCTGTTCGATCAGCCGGCCGACGCGGGCGGTCAGCTGCTCTTCCATGGTGAAGGCCTTGACGACGGTGATGCCCTGCGAGACCTCCTGCATGGAGCCGAGGACATGGGCGTTCAGCATCACCGTATCGCGGACGACGCCGCGAATACGGCGCGAGATATAGGCGACCGACAGGACCAGCGGCGGCGCGATCAGCAGCGAGATCAGCGACAGCAACCAGTCCTGCGTCACCATGACGATGACAAGACCGATCAACGACAGGAGGTCGCGCGCCAGCGAGGTGATGGTGAGATTGAGAACATCACGGATGGCGGTGATGTTCTGGTTGATGCGCGCCGCCAGCTCGCCGGAACGGGATTCGGCGAAGAAACCGACGCCGAGCGACATCAGCTTGGCAAAGACGCGTTTCTGGTAGCGCGCGACGATATCATTGCCGACACGGGCCAGAAGCAGCGACTGGACATAGGTGGCGACACCCCGGATGAGGAAGGCGGCGAAGACGGCGATGCAGATCCAGACGATCAGGTCCTCGCGCCGGTTGTAGAAAATCTCGTTGATGACGTCGCGCAGGATCCAGGCCGAAAAGGCCGTCGTCGCAGCGACGAGGATGAGGGCGACAATGGCGACCGCATAGGTGCCGACGTAATCGCGGCCATTCTCCGCGATGACGCGCCTCAGCAGGGAAAAGACGCTCCCCGCCGTTTCCAGTGCGTTCCTCTGATCTCCGCTCAACGACTTGTCCGTGTCATGCTGTCTCGAAATCGCGCGAGCTATACATGACGCATTTGCGAAATGATACCGGTCAACTCGCCTAAACGCCCATGCGTTACTCCGCCTCGCGCCACCACCGGCCATGCGTGTCGACGCCGAAGCGGCCGGGCATGCGCGCATAGGCCGACAGGCCTTCCAGCGGCGCCTGGTCATGCATGATCACATAGACCGGCGTCTGCTCGAGCAGGTTGCGGTGCGGCTCCTTGTTGTCGAAGGCGGCGCGGAAGCGTTTCTCGTCGAGCATGGGCAACACCTTCTGGGTGATGCCGCCTGTCAGGTAGATGCCGCCACGCGCCATGAAGACCAGCGCCATGTCTCCGGCGACGCGAGCCAGATAGTCGAGGAACAGCTGCACCGTTTCCACCGCGACCGTGTCGGAGCCGTCGAAGGCCGCCGAAGTGATATCCTCCGGGCGTTCCAGCGCCTCCGGCCGCCCGTCGGCCCTGGCGATTGCCCGGTAAAGGTTGACGATGCCGCGGCCGCACAGGATCTGCTCGCCGGACACACGCCCGCCGATGGTTTCGAGATGCGGGAAGATCGCATAATCGCGCTCGGTGCGCGGGCCGATATCGACGTGACCACCCTCACCGGCGACCGGGATCCAGGTATTCGAGCCGTGCACGATCCCGGCAACGCCAAGGCCGGTGCCGGGGCCGATGACGACACGGTTGGCGCTTTCGATGCGCGTCCCGCGGCCGACCGGCTTCAGATGCTCCTCGTTGAGCGCGACCACGGCGAGCGCCTGGGCCTCGTAGTCGTTCATCACCATGACGTCGGTAAAGCCGAGATCGGCGATCAGGCGGCGCGGCCGGACGATCCAGTCGCAATTGGTCAGGTCGATCTCGTCGCCGTCGGTCGGGCCGGCAACGGCCAGAACAGCGGATTGCGGAATGATCGAGGTCTTGTCGAGGACGACCTGCTGGATCGCCGCGTCGAGCGTATCGTAGTCGGCTGTCTTGATGGAAGGAAAACGCTTCGGCTCGGCGTTGGAATCGACAACGATGGCGAAGCGCGCATTGGTGCCCCCGATATCGGCAATCAGGACCGGGAACGGCAGCCGCATCTCTGTTTCCGAGCGGGCGGTGGGCATGATGGTGCTCTCCTTCCGGCATGGCTCGCGGCGTTCCGGGATTCTTTCCCGGTCTCGCGCGGCGGGCGCCGCATCGCGCCTTCCGCCTGTTCGCCATGCCCGATTAAATCGTTTGAACCCGATTAATCCAAAAGCCGAAGGGATTAAAGGGCGAAATGCATGACAGGGCCGCTAATTCGGCCGCTGCGCCGGCACGGGCACGATCGCCGGAAGACGCGATGCCGGCCGGACGGCCGCCGCCGCAACCGGCACCGCATTGGCGCGCGCCCTGGCCGGATCGTAGTTTCCGGTAAAGGTGACCAGCGACTCATCGGCCGGCGCCGGCGCGGACAGCACTGCCGTGCAGGCGGCGGGCAGGTCGGCCAGCGTCACAGCACGCGGCTTGGCGGGCTTCTTGCCCGGCTTCGGTTTCGCCGGCGCCCATGGTTCGGAGGTGAACCACCAGTCGAGCGACTTGTCGCAGCCATTGCCCGAGCCGGTCGATTGCTGCGGCTTGCAGCCCGGCGAACCGTCCTGGCAGAACAGGCGAATGTGGAAGTGGTAGTGGTGGCCGTAATAGGGGCGCAGCTTGTTCATCCAGACATCGTTGGCGCGCGACGCGCCGTAGATGTCGCACATCGCCTTCTTGATGCCGGGATGGATGAAGATGCGCTGCACCTGCGAGTAGGAGGCGGCACGGGCGATCAGCGCGGCATGGGCCGGGGTGAACTTCTTCGGATCGACGTAAAGCGAATCCTTCTTCAGCACCGAAATGGCCGAAATGTTGGCGCGCTCGCTGACCGACAGGCGGCGATCCGGCATCGGCGTCAGCCAGATATCGGCATCGAGACCGACCTGATGCGAGGCGTGGCCGGACAGCATCGGGCCGCCGCGCGGTTGCGAGATGTCGCCGACGAGGAGACCCGGCCAGCCGTCCTGCACCGCCTCTCGCGACAGGCGCTGCACGAGGGCGATCAGATTGGGATGGCCCCAGCGGCGGTTGCGCTCCAGCCGCATGGCCTGCCAGGTCGGCCCGTCGGCCGGCATGGCGACGGCGCCGGAAACGCAGCCCTTGGAATAGAAACCATGCGATTGCGGGCTTGAAACCGAGGGAAGCGGCGCGCGGCCGAACAGTTCCTTGGCGGCGGTCTCGGCGGATGCCGGAGCGGCGATTGCCGCGAACGCCATGACGGCGGCGGCGCATATCGGCAGAGATATCTTCAATGTCACTGACTTTCGCCTCATCGGCTTTTCACGCGATTCTAGACCGATTCACCCCGCAGACCAAGGGCGGCGGAAGGCGCGCTGGCCGCGTCACGGCAGCACACGGTAGATCACCAGCGGCTCGCCGACGGTCGCCTCGACCGGCTGCAGCCAGGCCGGAAGTTCATCCGAACGCAGCGCGGCCTGGAAGCCGTCCGGCGCGGCGCGCAGGAAATCCTTGCCGTCAGCGGCATTGATGCAATCGGCAACCAGCGTCACGCCCTTTTCGCGCAGCATGGCGTGTGCCGCATCGGGCGCCGCGAGCATCACCTCGATCAGGAAAAGATTGCCGGCATGGTTGCGATGATAAGGCCCTGCGACAGCGCGGTGGCGCGTGTAGCTGAGAAGCGAGGCGCCGATGTCGGTCGCGCCGAGGACGATGCCGTCCGGCTCGGCGGCAAGCGGCGTATAGAGGTCGGGGGTGTAGCAATAGTCGCGCGGCGAAGCCGCATTCACCCGTTCCTGCAAGGTCGGCGCGTCGGAAAACAGGCGTGCGGCTTGTGCGCCGGCGAGCCACCAGATCAGGTTAATCGAAACCGCCCAGGCACTAACGAGACGCAGCGAGCCGGCAAGGCCGCGCTTTTCCGGCAGCGCGGCGCGCAGGCGGCCAAGCCAGAAGCCCATCGGCAGCACCGCGAAGGCGGCGGCGAATATGAAGCCACGTTGCTGGAATGCGGTGACGGCAAGGCCCATCGCAAGAAATGCGGCGAAAACAACCGCCTGACGGCGTGGCAGGAACCGACCCGTCGCCACTCCCAACAGGGTTATGACAAAGGCCGTGGCCGCCATGCCGTAAAGACCGAATATCGCGAAAGGATCGCTGCGCAGTATATCGACCAGCGACCGCGTTTCGACGACGCCTTCGAGCCAGAATTCGCGCAGGCGCGGGTCGAGCGAAGCGAGCGGGTTTTCCAGGCAATGCGGGAACAAGGCCATTACGACGCCGGCGAAAACAGCACCGAGGACGATGATCGCGACGGCCCGGGCGGCCAGGGAGCCAGAAAGCGCCGTCGCCGCGACAAGGCCGAGACCACCAGTGATGCCGGCCAGCAAATGGAAGGCGGAAAAGGCGTCGCAGGCGTCATAGGCCCAGTTTGCGGGCGCGACGGTGGCAAGGAAGATCGCGGCGGCGGTTGCAGCGACGGCAGCGCCGAAGGCGCGCGCCTCGGCAGCCGTCAGCGAACCGGCAACCCAAGACAGTGCGACAAGCGCGCCGGCAACCGCGACATAGGGCATGACTTCGATGCCGATCGCCAGCATGGCAACAGCGACCAGCCCGGCGAATGCGTGCGCGAGGACCGGCCGGCTGCCGGGCAGCAGCAGCGCCAGCAGCCAGAGCGACAGGGCGACCTCGATGTTGTGATGATCGAGCGAGCCGGGCGAAAAGGCACCGATGGTCCACATGGCGATTGTGCCAATGACGGCGACGGGCAGGCGGAACGCCGCGTTGCCAGTGCGCGCGCAAGCCCTCATCAATGCCATCAACGCGACAAACAGGGTCAGCGCCGGCCAGAGTATTCGGGCGATCCATTCGGCCAGCGCCGTATCCCCCGTGATCCATGTGCCGGCGGCGACAATGGCCGCGACTGGCGCGTCGACCAGGCGCGACCAGTGCATCAGCGTGCCGCCTTCGAGACCGAGACGGTATTGCGTCAGGTCGAACCAGTTCTGGCCGGCGAGCAGATCGCGCACCTCGACAAGGCGAACGAGATCGTCGGAATTGGGGATACCGGGACCGTCCATGCCCGGCAGTCCGATGGCGGTCACGAAGGCCGTGCCGGCCAGCGCCAGCAGGACCGGCTCGAAACGGCGCACAAGCGACACGCTGCGCCCGGCTGTCTCGCTCGGCTCGGAAAGGACGGTCATTACAAGGCAATCCGCGGCAAATTCGGGTCCGCTAAACGTAAACTTAACCGGATCAAGAAAAGGTAAAGCAAACCATTTGCGAGCCTGTTTTCATGCCTGCACCAACGCCTTTAGACGCGCTCGACATCGCGATCATCCTGCCATGCTACAATGAAGGGCTGACCATCGGCGATGTCGTCAAGCGGTTCCGCGAGACGCTTCCCGGCGCCCGGATCTTCGTTTTCGACAACAATTCGACCGACAACACCGCGATCATCGCGCGGCTGGCCGGCGCGACGGTGGTGCGCGAACGCCGTCAGGGCAAGGGCCACGTTGTGCGGCGCATGTTCGCCGACATCGAGGCCGATCTCTACATCATGGCCGACGGCGACGGCACCTATGCGCCGGAAGACGCGCCGCAGCTGATCGCGACGCTGCTCAGCGAACAGGTCGACATGGTGGTGGGCATCCGTTCCGGCGTCAAGAACGACGCGGGCCGTACAGGCCATGCCTTCGGAAACCGAATTTTCAATTCGCTCTACCAGTATATTTTCGGCCGCGATTTCACCGACATCCTGTCGGGATACCGCGTCTTCACGCGTCGCTTCGTGAAAAGCTTTCCGGCGATCTCGCACGGTTTCGAGATCGAGACGGAGATGTCGGTGCATGCCGGCCAGCTGAAGCTGCCGGTTGCCGAAGTCGAACTCGATTACGGCCGCAGGCCGGAAGGCTCGGATTCGAAGCTGTCGACCTTCCGCGACGGGCTGATGATCCTGATGATGTTCGCGCGGCTGATGAAGGAAACGCAGCCCTTCCGCTTCTTCATGATCATCGCCGGAGCGCTGTTCGCGGCCAGCGTGTTCTTCATGGTGCCGCCGATCTACGAATATCTGACAACCGGCCTCGTCAATCGCGTGCCGACATGGATCGGCGCGATCGGTATCCTGACATTGTCGATGCTGATGCTGGTCACCGGGCTGGTCCTCGACTCGGTCGCGGCCGGACGCGTCGAACAGATGCGCATGGCCTATCTGAACCAGCCGCCGACCCGGGCAAGGATGGCGCCGAAAGGCGCAACCGCCAAGCCCCGCGCCAAGACCGCGGCCGGCAGCAAGGCGGCATCGGGCGGCAAGCGGCCGACGCGGAAGCGAAAGGAACCGGCATGAACCGCGAGACGACCAACCGGGTCCGATTCGTCATCGAGGAGCTGATCCCGCCGGTCCTGCGCGACTCCGCGGTTTTCCGCGGCCTGATGAAGCTCGCCTGGGGCAGCCATATCGACGACCTCGCCCGGTTCCGCGAACGCGCGGCGTTCCTGACCGACGAGGAATATGCCGATCTCTACCGCAACCATCCGCGCGTGCATGAAGGGACCGACAATTCGGAAGCCTGTATCGCGCGCATACAGGAAGACGTGACCGGGGAAAGCGTCGCCGATATCGGTTGCGGCACCGGCGCGCTGCTGCGTCACATCCACGCGGCCAACCCGGGACTGACCCGGCTGGCCGGCGTCGATTTCGTCATCGACGACGCATCGCGCATCGACGGCGTCGAGTATCATGCGGCGCGCATCGAGAATCTCCCCTTCGCCGACGGCGAGTTCGACACGGTGGTCTGCACCCATGTGCTCGAGCATGTCCTGGATTTCCGCGCCTCCCTCGCCGAACTGCGGCGGGTGGCACGCAAGCGGCTGATCATCGTGGTGCCGCGCGAGCGCGAATACCGCTACTCGTTCAATCCGCATTTCAACTTTTTCCCCTATCGCCACTCTTTCCTGCGCGCCGCGTTTCCGATACCGGACACGCATATCTGCGTGGACGTCGGGCGCGATATCTATTACCGGGAGGACGCACCGGGCGCCGGAAAGGGCGCGCTGGAAGCGGAGGCCGCATGAGCGACTACGTCGCCAAGACAAAATTCGGAAAACTGTTCAGCTTCGCCTTTGCCGGCGGAAGCGGTTTCGTCGTGGACATGAGCGTGTTGTGGCTGCTGCTCAACCTCGCCGGCATGGGGCCATTCTCGGCGCGCGTATTCTCCATCGCCTGCGCGATGACGTCCAACTTCCTGATCAACCGGACGTTCACGTTTGGCCGCAGCGGGCGCTCCCTGGTCGAGGAGGGCATGCGCTATTCGTCGATCGGGGCAATCGGCGCCGGACTGAACTACGTCATCTACGCGGCGCTGCTGCTGGCGATCCCCGCCTTCTCGCCCTTCTGGGCGACCTTCATCGCCGTGGCCGCCGTCTCCGTCTTTTCCTATTTCGGCTATTCGCGATTCGTCTTCAACCGCGCGTGACCGGGGACTCCACCCCGCGGCATCGAATGCCCATATAGAGGGCATGAATTTTTCGTTTCTTCACGGCGACCATATCATCCTGCGCCAGCACCGGGCGCTGAACACGCTGCATACCTGGCTTTTGACCGCCGGCAGCCTGGCGCTGCTCGGCGTGACCGCCTGGACCATTGCCGGCCTGACCGGCATCGTCTATGCGGTGGCGTTCGGCGGCGTGACGCTTGCCGCCGCGCGGCGCGTCTCGCCCGCCATGGTTCTGCGCATGTACAAGGCCGAGCCGGTAACGCCCTACAATTTCCCCGCGGGCTACCGGCTGATCAACCAACTGGCGGACCGGGCCGAATTGCCGGCGACGCCGAGACTGCATGTCATTCCGTCGAAAATGCTGAACGCCTTCGCCGTCGGGCGGCGCGAGGAATCGGCCATCGCGGTAACCGACGGGCTGTTGCGCAGCCTGACGCTGCGCGAACTGGCCGGCGTATTGGCGCACGAGACGACGCATATCGCCAATGAGGACATCAAGGTGATGTCGCTTGCCGACATGGTGTCGCGCATGACCTCGACGCTGTCGACCGTCGGCATTCTGGCGATCCTGTTCAACCTGTCTGGCTTTTTCGGCCACGTTCCGTGGCTCGGCGTTCTGGCGATGATCGCGGCGCCGACAATCGGCGGGCTGTTGCAGATGGCGCTGTCACGCACGCGCGAATTCGACGCCGACTACGGCGCGGCGCTTCTGACCGGCGATCCTGACGGGCTCTCCTCGGCGCTGATCAAGCTCGAGCGGGTACAGGGCAGGCGCTGGGAAAGCATGATGCTGCCGGGCAGCCGCATTCCCGATCCGTCGCTGTTGCGCACCCATCCGCCGACCGAGGAACGGGTCGCCCGGCTGACGCAGCTGAAGAGCGCCCTTCGGCCGCAGAAGCCGGTAACCGACGCATTGGCACAGGAGCGGATTCAGCAGCCGCGCGGCCATTCGCCGGTGCCGCAAATCCGGCTCGGGCGGCGCGACCGCGATATCTTCAATCACTGGGCCGCGCTGGCGCGCGACATTCCGGAGCGCAAGCCGCTCACCGACGATCCCGATTGCGCCGACCCCGCATGCGCGGACAGCCTCAATCCGTGGGAAAAGCACGGCCGAAAACCGCGAATCCGCATCCGGCGCGGCGGCGTGTGGTGGTAGGCCCTTATCCGGCTAAGGCATGAGCATTCCCTATCCGGCTAGACAGTCTCCCAACCGCCTGAATCACCGGCGCGGAAAACGGCGTCGATGAATTTCTGGTTGCGGATCGAATCCTGAAGGCCGAAGACCGGGACGTCCTCGCCCGCCGCCCGGCGGGCGACCGCCTCCACCTCCAGCCGGTACTGATCGACGCCCGGAAAACGATAGATCCGCGCCTCGTTGTGGCCGGCGTTGTGCAGCGATATCCAGGCATGGTCGTAGTCGCCGGCGTTGAAGGGCCCGTGCACGGTTAAAAAGCCCTTTTCGCCGTGGAAGGTCATTTCCTGGCGCAGCGCCATCTGGGTGGAACAGTAAAAGGCCAGTTCGAAACCGTCGAATCTGGCGCGCACATCGGCATAGATGTCTGTGCCGAAATTCGGATCGCGCTCCACCGTCGCCGAGACCGACAAAGGCTCCTTGCCGGTGGCGAAACGCGTCGTCACCGTCGGATAGACGCCGATGTCGGGCAGGCCGCCGCCGCCGAGTTCCGGCTTGTTGCGCATGTTGTCCGGATCGGTGTTGTAATAGGAAAACGCGCCCTGCACCTGGCGCAGCCGACCGATCGCGCCTTCGGCGATCAGTTCACGCACCTTCAGCCATTGCGGATGGTAGGTGACCATGAAGGCCTCGGAGATGACGACACCGGTGCGTTTTTCGACCTCGACCAGCGGCTCGATATCGGCGGCGTTCAGCGCCAGCGGCTTTTCGACCAGCACATGCTTGCCCGCCTCGGCCGCTTTCGCCGCCCATTCGACATGCTGCGAAGTCGGCAGCGGGACATAGACGCCGTCAATGACGTCGGAGGCGAGCATTTCCTCGTAGGAACCGAACGCGTGCGGCGCGCCGAAACGGTCGGCCAGCGCGCGGGCGCGGGCCTCGTCGCGGCTGGCGATCGCCGACAGAACGCCGTTTTCTGCATTGCAGATCGCCGGAATCACGTGTTCGCGGCCAATTTTTGCCGTCGACAGAACTCCCCAACGAAACATCGCTCTTCTCCCTCTGGTTGATGAAATGCGTTAACTGCACGTAACCGAGGAGGTTCAAATCCTCCCACGCAAACCCACCTGATCGCAATTTTCGACCCGCACACTTCTCCCGTCAGAGTTCAGTAGCGGGGCGAAGCTATGAAAGGCTTGCTGACATGGCTTGCCGTCTTGAAGACGGTTTTGATCGTTTTTGCAACGCCGAGCGTTGCGGAACCGGCAGTTTATCCGGCAATGCAGTTTCTGCGAATCCCGGTGACGGTGGGCGCGCGGCCCGCCGCCACACTGCCGCATCTGCCGACAATTCATGAAATCGAGACGGTCTGTCTTGCCGCCGCCCTTTATCACGAGGCGCGCGGCGAACCGCGGCCGGGCCAACTGGCGGTTGCGCGGGTGATCCTCAACCGCTCGCGCTCCAATGCCTATCCGAACACGGTGTGCGGCGTGGTCTACCAGAACGCGGAAAAGCCGTTCCGCTGCCAGTTCTCCTTTGCATGCGACGACCTGGCGGACACGCCGCGCAACTACAAGGCCTTCCAGCGGCTGCATGCGCTGGCGCATGTGATCCTGGAGCGCGGCATGCCCGGACGGCTGCTGCCCGGCGATCCGCGCGAGTACCGCGAAGCCGAGTTCAACCACATCACCCATTACCACGCGGATTACGCCAGCCCGTTCTGGTGTAACAAGATCGACCGCGTCGGCCAGATCGGCCGGCATGTCTTCTACCGCAGCGAAAGGGTGGCTCGGACGCTTTAGTTCACCATTCCTCGACAGTGACCCCGGGCCACATGGCGCGAGCCCGGGCACCTTTGGCGGTATGGGTTTCACTGTTGTCGAGCGCCCGGTTCGGGACGATGCGCATCGCGAAAATGTCGGCAAGGCCGAACGGCGCATGAACCGAAAGCGTGTCATCGGCATTCAGGCGAACGCCGACAGCGTGGGTTTTCGAAGCGAAGAACGACAGCGCATGCACGCTGCTCCGGTAAGCCGGGCATGTCCGGCCAAACCGCTTCTCGTACCAGAGATGGACACGCGCCTGATTGCGGATCTCGACCGGAAGCGGCAGTCCGGCGAAATGGTCTTCACCGGCGCGGATAACTGCGTCCTCCGCCTCCCAGGAAAGATCGCCGCCATCGAAATAGAACAGGTCGATGTCCCTGATCCCGTAGCCCGGCGACTGACCGGTCAGGGCATTCCAGACCGTGTTGTAGATCGCTCCCGATACTATCAACCAGTCGGGCAGCTCGAATGCACGGGCACGTTCAAGTGCCGGCCAGACGACCGGATCGGCGCGCAGGATTGCTGCGAGTTCGTCTTGTCGCGGATCGGATTCCATATCGCCAGTTGGCCGCGATTCGGACCGGAGGACAAGGCCTGCCGCGACACTCCCGACAGGGTCTGACCGGCACTACCCGCGCAAGACGCCGCCTGCCTTCTCGACATTGGAAACGATCTTCGCCGACAACGCTTCGAGGTCCTCGTCGGTGAGCGTACGGTCGACCGGCTGGATGGAAACTTCCAGCGCCACCGACTTCTTGCCCTCGCCGAGCGAGGCGCCCTCGAAGATATCGAAGACGTTGACGCCGACAATCAGCTTCTTGTCGGCGCCGGACACGGCACGGACCAGCGCCTGCGCGGTGACCTCCCTGTCGACGACGAAGGCGTAGTCACGGCGCAGCATCTGGAAGGGCGAGATCTCCAGCTTCGGCTTGGTGCGGGTCGGCTTCCTCTTCGGCTCGGGAATGGCGTCGATGAAGACCTCGAAGCCGCAAAGCGCGCCCGAGACATCAAGCGCTTCCAGCGCCTTCGGGTGGAACTCTCCGAAATGGCCGAGCACGACCTTGGGTCCGAGCTTGATGACGCCGGAACGCCCCGGATGGTACCAGTCGGGGCCGCCGGCCTCGATCTGCAGGTTGGCAACGGGGGTGCCGCAGGCTTCCAGCGCGGCGAGCGCATCGGCCTTGGCATCGAAGACGCTCACGGGCGCGCCATTGCCGGCCCAGTGACGGCCGCCACCGGTAAGGCCGGCCGTGCCGCGGCGGATGCCGCCGGCGACACGGCGCTGGTCTTCAGGCTTGTCGCCCTCATAGGTCGCGCCGACCTCGAACAGCGCGACATCGCCGACGCCGTGGTCGGCATTGCGCTGCGCGGCGGCCAGCAGGCCCGGCAGCAGGGACGGGCGCATGTCGCTCATGTCGGCGGCAATCGGGTTGGCGAGCTTCAGCTCCTTGGCCCCGCCGCCGAACAATTCGGCATGCGCGGCGGGAATGAAGGACCACGAAACCGATTCCATCATGCCGCGCACGGCAAGCGCGCGCCTGGCGAGACGGGTGCGGATCTGCAGCGTCGTCAGGATCTTCGTGTTGACCGCGCCGTGGCTCGGCAGCGGCTGCGGGTCGATGTTGTTCTCGCCATGGATGCGCATGACTTCCTCGACGATGTCCGCCTTGTGCTCGACATCGAACATCCGCCATGACGGCACGGAGACATCGACCTCCACGCCGGAACCGGAGACGCCGAAGCCGAGGCGATTGAGGATGTCGGTCTGTTCGTCCGACGGCACCTCGATGCCGACAAGGCGCTTCACCTCGGCGAAGGGGAAGCTGATTACCTTCGGCTCATGGCCCTTGTAGCCAACAATTTCCGGTTCGCTCGGCGTGCCGCCGCAGAAATCGAGCACCAGTTCGGTCGCCAACTCCATGCCGTCGGCCATGAATTCCGGATCGACCCCGCGCTCGAAACGGTAGCGGGCGTCGGTGATGATGCCGAGATCGCGGCCGGTGCGGGCGACATTCATCGGGTTCCACAAAGCGGACTCGATCAGCACGTCGGTCGTGTTCTCGTCACAGCCCGATTCCTCGCCGCCCATGATGCCGGCGATGGATTCGACGCCGCGGCCATCGGCGATCACGCACATTTCCGGCGTCAGCTCGTATTCGCGGCCATCGAGGGCGAGCACCTTCTCGCCGTCCTTCGCGCGGCGGACGACCAGATTGCCGGCAACCTTGTTCGCGTCGAATACGTGCAGCGGGCGGCCACGGTCGAAGGTGACGTAGTTGGTGATGTCGACGAGCGCATTGATCGGGCGCAGGCCGATGGCGATCAGGCGCTGCTGCAACCAGACCGGCGACGCACCGTTCTTCACACCCTTGACCATGCGCAGCGCGAAACCGGGGCAGAGTTCGGGCTCCTCGATCATCACCTTGACCGGGCATTCGCCCGTGCCCTTCGCCGGCTTCACTTCCGGCGTCTTCAGCTTGCCGAGGCCGGAAGCGGCGAGATCGCGGGCGATGCCGGCGACGCCGGTGCAGTCGGCGCGGTCCGGCGTCAGGCCGATCTCGATGACCGGATCGTCAAGTCCGGCCCAGGATGCAAAGGAGGTGCCGACCGGCGCGTCTTCCGGCAGGTCGATGATGCCGGTGTGGGCGTCGGAGATCTGCAATTCGCGCTCGGAACACATCATGCCGTGGCTCTCGACGCCGCGGATCTTGCCGACCGACAGCGTCACGTCGATGCCCGGGACATATGTACCGGGGGCGGCGAAAGCGCCAACCAGGCCGGCGCGGGCGTTCGGCGCGCCACAAACGACCTGGACCGGCTTGCCGTCACCGGTATCGACTGACAGCACCTGCAGCTTGTCGGCGTCGGGATGCTTTTCCGCGGTCAGCACTTTCGCGATGACGAAGGACTTGAACACCGCCTTGTCGTCCACCGCCTCGACCTCAAGGCCGATCTGCGTCAGCCGCTCGACGATCTCGTCGAGCGTGGCGTCGGTTTCCAGATGGTCTTTCAACCAGGAGAGCGTGAATTTCATGGCTCAGTTTTCCGTGTCGTCGATGGCGAACTTCTCGACCAGGCGAAAACGCTCGCAAACCAGTGTCATGTCCGGCGCATAGCCGCCGTTGCGCTCGAAATAGTCGCGATGGCCGTCGCGCCATTCGGCCAGGGTACCGAAGCCCTCGCCCTCGTCACGGGCGAAATCCTCGTCGATATCGTCGAAACGCCGGAAGGTCACTTCCTCCGTCTCGATGACGGCAGCGGGACGGCCCTGGCCGTCGAGGATCACGTCGCGGCGGCCGACCATCGGCAGTTCGGCCTTGCCGGGGCCGAAGTCGCTCGCCCGTCCGCATGTCGCCGTCTTGCGGCCTTCCAGCACGAGCGCGAGCAGGTCGTCGGCCATCGCCGGGCTATCGCCGAAGGACAAGGTCACGGCGGCGGCATAGGGCTGCGGCGGCAGCTTGGTCACGCGCTCAGGCCTCCGAACAGGGTCGGCATGTCGAGCGGACGGAAACCGTAATGGGACAGCCAGCGCACGTCCCCGTCAAAGAAGGCGCGCAGGTCCGGCATGCCGTATTTCAGCATGGCGAGGCGATCGATGCCGATGCCCCAGGCAAAGCCCTGATACTCGTCGGGATCGAGACCGCCGTAGCGCAGCACGTTGGGATGGACCATGCCGCAGCCGAGGATCTCCATCCAGTCACTGCCCTCGCCGAAGCGTACCTCGCCCGGCTTGGAACGGTCGCACTGGATATCGACCTCCATCGACGGCTCGGTGAAGGGGAAGAAGGAGGGCCGAAAGCGCATGTTGATGTGCTCGACCTCGAAGAAGGCCTTGCAGAACTCGGTCAGCACCCATTTCAGATTGGCGACATTGGCATGACGGTCGACCACCAGCCCTTCGACCTGATGGAACATCGGCGAGTGGGTGGCGTCGGAATCCTGGCGGTAGGTCTTGCCCGGGATGATGATGCGGATCGGCGGCTTCTGCACTTCCATGGTGCGGATCTGCACCGGCGAGGTATGGGTGCGCAAAAGCTTGCGTTCCCCCGCCTCGTTCTCGTTGAAGAAGAAGGTGTCGTGCATCTCGCGGGCGGGATGGCCCTCGGGGAAATTGAGCGCGGTGAAGTTGTAGTAGTCGGTCTCGACATCCGGGCCCTCGGCGATCGAGAAGCCCATGTCGGCGAAGATGGCGATCAGCTCGTCGGTGACCTGGGTGATCGGGTGGATGCGGCCGGTCTCGGCCGGGGCGGGACGCACCGGCAGGGTGACGTCGACGGTTTCGGTCGCCAGGCGGGCGTCGATGGCGGCATTGCGCAGCTCGGCCTTGCGGACGGTGATCGCCTGCGTGACCCGGTCGCGCAGGCCGTTGATCGCCGGTCCCATGATCTGGCGCTCTTCCGGCGTCATCTTGCCGAGCGTCTTCAGACGCTCGGAGACGGAGCCCTTCTTGCCGATGGCGGCAACGCGGATCGCCTCGATCGCCGCCTCGTCGGCGGCGGCGGCAATCTCGGCCATCAGGTTCTTCTCGAGTTCGGCCAGTTCTTCCATGATCGATCCTGCAGAAAACGCTGGACGCGGCCTCGAGCCGCGCCATTCGCCGATCTCTTAACAGGATTTTGCCGCAGGTCCACACCCGCGGCATGACAATGCGGCCGGAAGCGTTACCGGCTACGTTTTGCGGCTATCATCATCATGAAGGGGACGGCGCCGTCACGCTCGCGGATCAGCGAGCCCAGCGCGGAGACGACCGTGCCGGACGGATTCTTCATCGCGGCATTGATCTCATAGTCGACATGCTCGGCGGGGAGCAAGTCGCGGTCGACGACCTCCATGAAGGCGCGCACCACCTTGACCGGCGAGCGCTTGAGCAGATCATTGCCGTATTCGAAGTCGTAGCGGCCCTCGCCGCCCGTGTCGCCGTCAACGACGACAGCCGTGTAGGTCGTCATGCCCGCCTCCGCCGGATTTCCGGGACTGGCTAGGCTCGCCGTGTGACAGGCAAATGACATGTGCCGCAAATGAAAGGCCCGCGGCGCAGGGCGCCGCGGGCCTTCAAAATCAGCTATTCGCTGCTTTAGCCGACAACCGACTCGTAGGCGTTCGGCGTGGTGTCCTTGAGGTAGGACAGCGCGTCCTTGGACTGGGCGACCAGCTTGCCGAATGCTTCCGGCTGGTGGATCGCCATGTCGGACATGACCTTGCGGTCAAGCTCGATGCCGGCCTTGTTCAGTCCGTCGATGAAACGGCCATAGGTCAGGCCGTGCTCGCGCACAGCGGCATTGATGCGCTGGATCCACAGCGAGCGGAAATTGCGCTTGCGGGCCTTGCGGTCGCGATAGGCATACTGCTTCGACTTGTCGACAGCCGCCTTGGCGGTGCGGATCGTATTCTTGCGGCGGCCGTAAAAGCCTTCCGCCTGCTTGAGAATTTTCTTGTGCTTGGCGTGAGCTGTCACGCCGCGTTTTACACGTGCCATGAGGTTTCTCCTGGGTTCGGGTCGTGACGGCTCAGTCGCCGTAAGGCATCATTTTCTTGACGATCTTGGCATCCTGATCCGCAAGCACCATGGTGCCGCGCGCATCGCGGATGAACTTGTTGGACCGTTTGATCATGCCATGACGCTTGCCTGCGGCAGCGACCTTGACCTTGCCAGAGGCCGTGATCTTGAAGCGCTTCTTCACAGAAGACTTCGTCTTCAACTTGGGCATTTTGCTCTCCGTTGTTTCGCGCAATCGCGGATTCATGAAGGCCGGTGCAAATCCGATTGCCCGCCTGGCGGTTTCACCCGCGGGTCTTGCCAACATGCGATGTGCGCTGTTTTGCATTCGGAACGGACACGGCATGCCCTGCCGGCCCGTTCGGGACGCGGCTCTATAGACTCGAAGCGGCGTGAATGCAAGCATTGTCGGGTATTGCGAAAGGACGGAGGCACCATGACCGGCGAGACGCGTTTCCTGCCCAAGGCCTATACGGTCGAGACGGAAGAGGAAACCCGCGCATTCTATGACGAATGGGCCGAAATCTATGACAAGGAACTGACGGAAAACAGTTACCGCCAGCCGGAGCGTTGCGCAGGGGCGCTACGCGCGCTGTGCGATCCGGCGAACAGCGCGGTGCTGGATGTCGGCTGCGGTTCCGGGCTTTCGGCGCTGGCTCTGCGCGCCGCGGGTTTCACGACCGTCGATGGCTGCGACTTCTCGCCCGGCATGCTGGCCAAGGCGAAGCAGGCCGGCCACTATCGCCGCCTGTTCGAAACCAATCTCAACGAGCCGCCGATGGATGCGGAAGACGACAGCTACGATGCGGCGGCCTGCGTCGGCGTCTTTTCGTTCGGCCACGTGATGGCGGATGCCCTGGACGACATAGTGCGCGTCATCAAGCCCGGCGGGGCGCTGGTGATCGGACTGAACGACCATTTCTACCAGGAAGGCTCGCTGACGGCGAAGCTGGAAGCGCTGGAGGGCGCGAACAGGATTGCCGTCCTCAAGCGCGAGCATGGCGAACATATTCCCGGCACAGGGCTGACGGGCTGGGTGATCTCGGCGCGCAAGGCCGGCTGATCAGGCCGGGTTTTTCTTCTTTTCCGTTTCGACGCCCGGCAGGGCCATCCTGACCAGAAGCCCTCCGGCCACGGCCTTGTCGAGAGCGAGCGAACCGCCATAGGCCTCGGCGATTTCGCGCGCGATGGCCAGGCCGAGCCCGGTTTCGCTTTCCGGATCGCCGGCGTGGACCCCCCGTTCAAGAATGCGCTCGCGCTTTTCAGTCGCGATGCCCGGACCGTCATCGGCCACTTCGATGACGATCTGCTGATGGTGCCGCCTCGCGGCCACGAGGACCTCGGATGCCGCCCATTTGCGCGCGTTATCCAGTATATTGCCGAGCATCTCCGCGAGATCGGCGGTATCGATGGGAGCGACCAGCCCGCCAGGAATATCCACGCGCCAATCGATGTTGCGATCAACGGGAATCGCCGAAATGACATTGACCAGCTTCGCTGCGATGATGCCGAGTTCCCCGTCCCTGGTTTGACCCACGCCCAGACGGGCGCGCTGCAACTGCCGGTCGGCGCGCCTGCGGATCATGGCGACATGCTCGATTATCGGCTCGCCGGTGTCCGGCGGCAGCGTCTCGGCGACCTGGAGGATTGCGGTCAGCGGCGTCTTGAGGCCATGGGCGAGATCGGCAGCGCGGGTGCGGGCACGTTCAAGCGCATTCGCTTTCTCGTCGAGCAGTTCGTTGATCTCGGCGACCAGCGGCTTTACCTCGCTTGGCACCTCGGAGCGCAAGCTGCTCGCCGCACCCGAACGCACCTTGGCGACGTCCGAAATCAAGATCTGCAGCGGACGCAATCCGACGAGCACCTGCAGGATCGCTGCGAGCAGCAGCATCACGGCGGTCAGTCCGAGCATGTAGGCCAGTTCGCGACGGAAATCGGCAAGCGCCGATTCCATTTCCGCAGCCGCAAATCCGGCGTAGAAATGCGCCATTCGCTTGTCCACGTCCGATTCGAAGGTCAGCGCGCGCGCAAGCACCAGCATCGACTCGCCATCAGGACCGTCGCCGACCAGAAATGCGCGATGGTTCGAGGGAGCGAGCGATTTCGGATCGATCGACGAATCCCATAGCGACCGCGACCGCAGCGTTTCGCTCCCTTCCGGCGCTACTTCCCAATATCGGCCGCCAGCGGGCAGTTCGAACCGCGGGTCGGCCGGTATGCCGTTAAGGACCGGAGCAGGATCGGCAAATTCGAGACCGGCGGCCAGGGTATCGATCGTCGTCGACATCTCGCGCTCGTACTGGGCGGCGACATAGCCAGAAAAGATCTGCTGCAGGCTGAACCAGGTGGCGACCAAGCCGAGCGCAATAAAGAATCCCGCACCGGCCAAGAGGCGGAGTCTCAGCGATCCGTTCACGGCTCCTCTTGCCCCAGCGTGTATCCGAAGCCACGCCGCGTCAAAATCGCGTCAGGCGCGGTCTTGCGGCGAATTCTCTTTATCATCGCCTCAACGGCGTTCTTTGCGGCATCGTCGTCGCGACCCTGCACGTGGCGCGCCATGTCATAAGCGGACACGACCGCATTCGGATCGGCCATCAGCAGCAGCAAGGCGCGATATTCCTGCGGCGAAAGGTCCACGGGCTGATCGTCGAACGACACCGTCTTGCGGGCCTCATCATGGCGAAAACGGCCGGCTTCGGCGACTTGCGCCGGTCCCGCCGCACCTGCGCGCCGCAGGAGTGCCTTGAGACGGGCCAGCAGTTCCTCGTTGCGGAATGGCTTTGGCAGATAATCGTCAGCGCCGGCGTCGAAGCCGTCGACTCGCTCCATCCAGGAGCCGCGGGCTGTAAGGATGAGGACCGGAATTGTGTTGCCGCTACGTCGCCATCGGCGCAACAGCGTCAATCCGTCGAGATCGGGCAGGCCGAGATCGAGGATGACGGCTTCATAGACGCCGACATCGCCCTTTTCCCATACGTCCGGACCGCTGGCGCTGTGGCCCACGAAATAGCCTTCGCCGGTCAGCGCCTCGATGACATGGCGCGCGATAACCTGATCGTCTTCGGCCAGCAATATCCGCATGCGCTTACCGGAACAGGCTGCCGAGACCCAGGAACTTGCCGGTCTTGGCATCCATGCGGATCGTACGCACCGTGCCGCGGTCGGTCCTGATCTTGAAATTGTATTCCAGGCGGCGCCCGGCCGAAAGCAGGTTCACGTCGATGACCGCACCGCCATAGGCATTCTCGACACGGCGCAATGCCGATCGCAGCGGCATCGCTTCGCCACTGCGGACGGCACGCGCCGCGTCCGACTGATCGAGCGTATCGTCATCGTCACCGTCGTCGTCGTCATCGCCGCGGTTGCGGCCACCATGCCCGCCGCCCTTGCCGCTGTTGCCACTGCCATGGCCGCTGTTGTCGGAATCGCTGTCACTGTCAGAATCACTGTCTGAATCGCTGTCGGAGTCGGAATCGCTACCCTTGGCGACGGCAGGCGCGGCAGACAAAAGCAATGCAGCTACCAGCAGCAATCGGGCGGTAGCCGCCGATTGCCGGAGGAAAAGGCGGCGCTTCATGTCCGCTTCGTTTGCCAGGCGCTTCTTCATTTGCGGTCAAAGTTAAACTAACCCCCAAAACAGGCAAGAGCGGGCCGAAGCCCGCTCCTGCAAGACCGGAACCACCAGAGGGACGCACGGCAGCTTACCGGTAGGCGGGGGACGGTTATTTCGTAAGCAGATCCATGAGGGTTTTTCTGTTTCCGCCTTTGTCGTCATTGACGTCATGGTTGGGGCCGTCGTCAGACATGCCGTCGGGGCGGTCGCCGCCGTGATCATCGCCAGAGTCGTGATCACCGGAATCATGATCCGAGTCGTGATCGGAATCGTGATCGCTGTCAGAATCGCTGTCGTGATCCGAGTCATGATCGCTGTCACTATCGCCACTGCTGGCGTAGGCAGCAGACGAAACGTAGTTCGACCAGAAGCCGTCATTTCCGGGCTCTCCGGATACGGGAACCATCGCGCCGGCCAAAAGCGTCGCGAACGCACCCATGACGATGAAATTGTTCCTTGCGAGTTTCATTAGTGTCTCCTTCCCGATATCCGACGCCATGCCGAATCGCACGAAGTGAGACTAGCGCCGCACCGCTGACAACACGCTGAGCCGGGCTGTCAGCCAATTGTCAGAAAATCGGCGCACCCAACAAAAAAGCGGGCCCGAAGCCCGCTTTTGAAATTGCGCGATTTCGTCGCCGGGCCTAGCGCGGCGCCAGAACCATCATCATCTGGCGGCCTTCGAGCTTCGGCTCGGCCTCGACCTTGGCGATCTCCTCGGTGTCGGACTTGACCCTCTTCAGGAGTTCCATTCCAAGATTCTGATGCGCCATCTCGCGGCCGCGGAAGCGCAACGTGACCTTGACCTTGTCGCCCTCGTCGAAGAAACGGCGCATCGCCTTCATCTTCACCTCGTAATCATGGGTGTCGATGTTGGGACGCATCTTGATCTCCTTGATCTCGACGGTCTTCTGCCGCTTGCGCGAGGCAGCGGCTTTTTTCTGCTGTTCGTATTTCAGCTTGCCCAAATCGAGGATCTTCGCCACGGGCGGGTTGGCATTCGGCACGATCAGAACGAGATCAAGCCCGGCCTCCTCTGCAATCCGCAGGGCTTCCTCGGTATCAGTCGGGCCGCGGTTTTCACCTTCGGTGTCGATCAGCTGGACTTGGGGTTCGCGAATGTCGCGATTTGCGGTGGGACCGGTTTTTTGAGCCGGAGGGGCTCGGAATGGACGGCGAATGGTCGTTGTCTCCTGTGTCGTTTCGGATTCGGCTCCTGCCGGAAACCCGCGCACTGTCGGGATTCCGGGCGACGAGTCAATAGCATGGCCCGGTAAAAAAATCACCCTTGCGGCGGGCGATTCGCGCCACGGGGCTTCACTTTGCACGCTCGCCCGCGCAAAACATGGCGGCAGTGAAGAAAAAAGGACCGTCATGGCGGACAAACCCGAAACGCTCTCCGTGGCCGGCATCGATATCGCGGTGCGGCATCGCCCCGGCGGAAATCCCGGTCTCGTCTGGCTCGGCGGCTACCGCTCCGACATGCTCGGCACGAAAGCCGAGACGCTGGATGAGCTGGCCGGCGAACTCGGACTTTCCTATGTGCGGCACGACTATTCCGGGCATGGCGAATCGGGTGGCAAATTCACCGACGGCACGATCTCCAGATGGCTCGCCGAAAGCATCGCCGTCTTCGAGCGCTACACGAGCGGGCCGCAGATCCTGGTCGGCTCGTCGATGGGCGGCTGGATCGCGTTGCGCATGGTGCAGGAGCTGAACAAGGGTAAACCGGGCGACCGCGTCGCCGGGCTGGTGCTGCTGGCGCCGGCGCCGGATTTCACCCACGAGTTGATGATGCCCGAGCTGACCGGCGCGCAGAAGGCCGATCTCGAAAACCAAGGCTATTTCGAGGAGGCCAGCGAATACTCGCCGGAGCCGAACGTCTACACCAAGGCCCTGTTCGACGACGGCGAAGAAAACCGTGTGATGACGGCGCCGCTCGACACCTTCTGCCCGGTGCACATCCTGCAGGGCATGGCCGACCCCGACGTGCCCCATGCGCATGCCCGGAAGCTGATGGAATTCCTGCCGAAGGACGACGCGACGCTGACCCTCATCAAGGACGGCGACCACCGCCTGTCGCGGCCGCAGGATCTCGACCTTCTCAAGCGTACCGTCAGCGCGATGGCAGCGCGGGTGACGGCCGCCCGATGACATTTCCTTGCGTAAGGCGGCGCTTTCGGGCGCCTCCTGCGGCCTGTTTCAAAAAATTTTCATCACGTCCCGTGTGGAGAAAACTCCAGTGAGTCGTCTCCGGAAGCCCAGAACTCCGGGCTTTTCGACTTGCAAAGGCACAGCCCAATTCCCAATTCGATAACAGGCAGCGACGACCGCCGCCGTAACTCGAAAGGGGTAGCGTATGACACACACAGGAGCATTGATCCGTCCGGCGTGGACTCCGGCGACGATCGCACTGATGGTTCTGGGTTTCATCATCTTCTGGCCGCTCGGCCTGGCGATGCTGGCCTACATCATCTGGGGCGAACGGCTCGACGACTTCAAAAGGGATGTGAACATGAAAACCGACGAAGTGTTCCGGGGCTGCAGCGGCATCGGCCGCAAGCGCCGCCACCGGCATCACCACGCCCATACCGGCAACGTGGCCTTCGACGACTGGCGCGAGAAGGAACTCGAGCGCCTGGCCGAGGAGCGCCGCAAGCTCGAAGAAATGCGCGATGAATTCGACACCTACATGCGCGAACTTCGCCGTGCCAAGGACCAGGAAGAGTTCGACCGCTTCATGCGCGATCGCAAGAACGGCCGGAACAACGGTCCCGACAATGCCGGTCCCTCTGTGCCGAATGTCACAGACTACAGCTAAGCATCGAGCCTAAATCCGGTCTGACCTCCAATCGACCTTCAAGGCTCTGCCCGCGGTTTCCAGCCGCGGGCTTTTTTCTTTTCCACCCTGTCACGAGAATCGGTTAAATCGGGGCCATGGCATTCGGTTTTTCACGCAGACACATGCCGGCATCGTCCGGTCCGGCCGTCCAGCACCTCACCCACGAGGTCGCAGGGCGGACGCTGCCGCTCAGAATTGCCGAGAACCCGCGCGCAAAAAGGCTGACGCTTCGGATCAAGCCCGGCGACAGGGGGCTTGCGGTGACAACGCCCATCGGCATCTCGATGCTGGAGATCGAACGCTTTCTCTACCGCAACAAGGAATGGCTGGAGGAACGGCTGGAAAAGATGCCGGACCGGCCGCAAGTGCGGCCCGGCATCAAGATCCCGATCCGCGGCGTCAACCACGAGATCGTGCACGAGCCGGGGCGCGGCGTGACCGAGGCGGTCCGCGGCGAAGACGGCGCGCAGCTGATCGTGCGCGGCGAGCGCATTCACCTGCCGCGCCGTACCGCCGATTTCCTGAAGAAGGAGGCGAAAGCCGAGATCGGCGCGCTGGTCGAAAAACACAGCGGGACCGTCGGCAGGCCGGCGAAATCTATCCGCTACAAGGATACGGTCTCACGCTGGGGATCGTGTTCCTCGGAAGGCAATCTCTCGTTTTCCTGGCGGATCATGATGGCGCCGGCACCGGTCATCGACTACCTCGTCGCCCATGAAGTGGCGCATCTGATCCACATGAACCACGGCAGCGAGTTCTGGGCGCTGTGCGAGGAACTGTGCCCGGACACCGACCGCTGCAAGGCGTGGCTGAAGAAAAACGGGCAGGCGCTGCAGGCTATCGGGTTCTGACTTCGCGCTCTAATTGCTCGACTCTTCGCCTCGCGAGCATTATCTCGCCTGCATGACAATCGACATCAAGATTTGCGGCCTGAAGACGCCGGAAGCCATCGACGCGGCAATCGCGGGCGGAGCGACGCATGTCGGCTTCATCTTTTTCTTGAAAAGTCCGCGCAATGTCGATGTCGAGACGGCGGCGGACCTGGCGGCACGCGCCCGGGCAGGCGGCGCGAAGACCGTCGCGGTGACGGTGGACGCCGACGACGCCTTTCTCGAATCCATCGTCAGGATGGTAAAGCCCGACATGCTGCAATTGCACGGCGCCGAAACGCCGGAACGGGTAAAAGAACTGAAAGACCGCCACGGCCTGCCGGTGATGAAGGCGTTCTCGATCCGCGACGCCACCGACCTCGCCAAATGCGTACCCTATCTCGGCATTGCCGACCGGTTCCTGTTCGACGCCAAGGCACCGGAAGGCTCCGACCTGCCGGGCGGCAATGGCGTTGCTTTCGACTGGCGGCTGCTGGCCACGCTTGACGATGGGATCGATTACATGCTTTCCGGGGGTCTCGACCCCGAAAACGTCGCAGAAGCGCTGGCCATCACGGGCGCCCGCGCGCTGGACGTGTCGTCCGGGGTCGAAAGCGCCCCGGGCGTAAAGGACATCAACAGGATCGCCGCCTTCCTCGAAGCGGCGCGCGCGGCCGAGGCCCGCAACGGGAGCAGGACATGAACAAGCCGGCCGAACCCAATTCCTTCCGCACTGGCCCGGACGAGCAGGGCATGTTCGGCATTTTCGGCGGCCGCTTCGTCGCCGAAACGCTGATGCCGCTGATCCTCGATCTGCAGGCCCACTGGGAAGAGGCGAAAACCGATCCCGAGTTCCAGGCCGAGCTGGAAAACCTCAACAAACACTATACCGGCCGGCCCTCGCCGCTCTATTTTGCCGAACGGCTGACCGAGCATCTCGGCGGCGCGAAGATCTACTTCAAGCGCGACGAGCTGAACCACACCGGCTCGCACAAGATCAACAACTGCCTCGGCCAGATCCTGCTGGCGCGGCGGATGGGCAAGACACGCATCATCGCCGAAACCGGCGCGGGCCAGCATGGCGTCGCCTCGGCCACCGTTTCGGCGCGTTTCGGCTTCCCGTGCCACGTCTACATGGGCGCGACGGATGTCGAGCGGCAGGCGCCGAACGTGTTCCGCATGAAGCTGCTCGGCGCGGAAGTGACGCCGGTCACCTCCGGCCACGGCACGCTGAAGGACGCGATGAACGAGGCGCTGCGCGACTGGGTGACCAATGTCGACGACACCTATTACCTGATCGGCACGGCGGCAGGCCCGCATCCCTATCCGGAGATGGTGCGCGACTTCCAGTCGGTGATCGGCACGGAAACCAAGGAACAGATGATCGCCGCCGAAGGCCGGCTGCCCGACATGATCGTCGCCGCCGTCGGCGGCGGATCGAACGCGATCGGCCTGTTCCACCCGTTCCTCGACGACAAGGACGTGCAGATCGTCGGCGTCGAGGCCGGCGGCAAGGGCCTGGAAGGCGAGGAGCACTGCGCCTCGCTGACCGCCGGCTCGCCGGGCGTGCTGCACGGCAACCGGACCTACCTGCTGCAGGACGGCGACGGCCAGATCAAGGACGGCCACTCGATCTCGGCAGGCCTCGACTATCCGGGCATCGGGCCGGAGCATAGCTGGCTGAAGGAGTCGGGCCGCTGCGAATACGTTCCGATCATGGACACGGAGGCCCTGGAAGCCTTCCAGCTTCTCTGCAAGGTCGAGGGCATCATCCCGGCGCTGGAACCGTCGCACGCGCTCGCCGAAGTCATCAAGCGCGCGCCGAAAATGGGCAAGGACCAGATCATCGTGATGAATCTGTGCGGCCGCGGCGACAAGGACGTGTTCACCGTCGGCAAGCTCCTCGGGCATGACCTATGACGGCCTTCGAGATATACCAGTCGAAACAGAATGCACTTCATTACGTTGCGGTCGCGGAAGGTGACGAGCGGGAAAATGCGCGGGGCGTGCGCACCAGCCAGAACCTGCAGTTCCTGACCCGCGTTCCCGACGACGGAGAACCGCGCATCGCCTTCGATCCGAAGGTAGCGGTCTCACGCATCGAGAAGCACGGCTTTTACGCTTTCAACGTGACGATCACCATCCGGGAGTCGGCGGACGGATGACTGTCACCATCTACCACAACCCTAAATGCGGCACGTCGCGCAACGTGCTGGCGATGATCCGCGCCTCCGGCGAGGAGCCGGAAGTCGTCGAGTACCTGAAAACGCCGCCCGGGCGCGACACGCTGATCCAGCTTGTCAAGGCAACCGGCCAGCCGGTGCGCGCGATCCTGCGCGAAAAGGGCACACCCTATGGCGAACTCGGTCTCGACGACCCGAAATGGTCGGATGACGAGCTGATCGATTTCATGGTCGAACACCCGATCCTGATGAACCGCCCCATCGTGGTGACACCGCTCGGCACGGCGCTTTGCCGGCCATCGGAAAAGGTGCTGGAGATCCTGCCGAACGCGGCGGCCGTCGGTGCGTTCACCAAGGAAGACGGCGCGCGTGTTGCGACCCGGACAAAGGAAGACACCCAATGACTGCACGCATGGATGCCCGTTTCGTCAAGCTGAAGGAAGAAGGCCGGCCGGCACTGGTCTCTTTCGTGATGAGCGGCGATCCCGACTATGACACCTCGCTTGCCATCCTGAAGCGGCTGCCGGCCGCTGGGGCCGACGTGGTGGAGCTCGGCATGCCGTTTTCCGACCCGATGGCCGACGGCCCGGCGATCCAGGCGGCGGGCCTTCGCGCGCTGAAAGCCGGCCAGACGCTGCACAAGACGCTTCAGATGGTCGAGACATTCCGCAAGGAAAACACCGACACGCCGATCGTGCTGATGGGCTATTACAACCCGATCTATGTCTATGGCGTCGACACCTTCCTCAAGGACGCCAAGGCCGCAGGCGTCGACGGGCTGATCATCGTCGACCTGCCGCCGGAAATGGACGAGGAACTGTGCCTGCCGGCGCTGGCAGCCGACATCAACTTCATCCGGCTCGCCACGCCGACGACCGACGACAAGCGCCTACCCACCGTGCTCGCCAACACGTCCGGCTTCGTCTACTACGTATCGATGACCGGGATTACCGGCGGCGCCATCGCTTCGACATCCGACGTCGCGGATGCGGTCAACCGCATCAAGCGGCACACGGACCTGCCGGTCTGCGTCGGCTTCGGCGTGAAGACGGCGGAACAGGCCAAGGTCATCGGCCGCGACGCCGACGGCGTGGTCGTGGGCACGGCGATCGTGCAGGCCGTGGCCAATACGCTCGACCAGAACAACAAGGCGACCGCCGACACGGTGGAAGCCGTGGCGACGCTGGTCGGCGGGCTCGCCGCCGGCGTGCGCGCGGCACGCCTTGAAGCCGCCGAATAGGCGCGCCACATTATCCTGACAGGAACGCACGGAACCGCTCCATGAACTGGATCACCAACTATGTCCGCCCGCGGCTGAACTCGATGCTCGGCCGTCGCGAAATGCCGGAAAACCTCTGGATCAAGTGCCCGGAAACCGGGGAAATGGTGTTTCACCGCGAGCTGGAGGAAAACCAGTGGGTGATCCCGGCCTCCGGCTACCACATGAAGATCGGGGCCAGGGACCGGCTGCATCACTTCTTCGACAGCGGCGTCTACGAGGTGCTCTCCAACCCGGAAGTGCCTGTCGATCCGCTGAAATTCCGGGACCAGAAGAAATATACCGACCGGCTGCGCGAGAACAAGAACAAGACGGGGCTGGACGATTCCATCGTCAATGCGCTCGGCGCCATCGAAGGCCTGCCGATCGTCGCCTGCCTGCACGACTTCAACTTCATGGGCGGTTCGCTCGGCATCGCGGCGGGCGAGGCGATCGTGAAGGGGTTCATGACGGCGATCGAGAAGAAGCGACCGCTGGTGCTGTTCGCAGCCTCGGGCGGCGCGCGCATGCAGGAAGGCATCCTGTCGCTGATGCAGTTGCCGCGCACCACGGTTGCCGTCGAGATGCTGAAAGAGGCGGGCCTGCCCTATATCGTCGTACTGACCAATCCGACGACCGGCGGCGTGTCGGCCTCCTACGCGATGCTCGGCGATATCCATATCGCCGAACCGGGCGCGGTGATCGGCTTTGCCGGCGCCCGCGTGATCGAACAGACGATCCGCGAGAAGCTGCCCGAGGGCTTCCAGCGCTCGGAATATTTGCTCGAACACGGCATGGTCGACATGGTCGTGCCGCGGCACGAACTGAAATCGACGATCGCGCGGCTGCTGCGCATTCTCCTGAAGCAGCCGGCCGCAACGCCGAAGCTGGCACCACCGAAGGAAACGCCGCCCGCGAAAAAGGCGGAGAAACCCGCCGTCGAAATCGAGACGGTTGCACCCGAGGGCAATCCGGAAACGGGCCAGAAACCCTCGCCGAGTTTCTGATCGGACGCTGAATTGACGACACCGGCACAACGCCGACCTGGCCCGCCCGCCGCAAACGCCGGGGGCGGAGCAGCGGAACGCGAAATCGACGCATTGATGCAGCTGCATCCGAAGGGCTTCGACCTTTCGCTCGACCGCATCACGAACCTGCTGGAAAAACTGGGCAATCCGCAGGACCGGATGCCGCCGGTGATCCACGTCGCCGGCACCAACGGCAAGGGGTCGTGCGCCGCCTATTGCCGGGCCCTGCTGGAGGCGCAAGGCATGTCTGTCCACGTCCACATCTCTCCGCACCTGGTGCGCTGGCACGAACGCTTCCGCATCGGCCGCAAAGGCGAACCTGGCCGCTATGTCGAGGACGAAGCGCTGGCGGACGCCGTGCGCCGGGTCGCCGCGGCCAATGGCGGCGCGAAGATCACCGTCTTCGAGATGCTGACGGCAGTGATGTTCGTCCTGTTTTCCGAACATCCGGCCGACGCCGCGATCGTCGAGGTCGGGCTCGGCGGACGGTTCGACGCCACCAACGTGATCGAAAAGCCAGCCGTCAGCGTGATCATGCCGATCGGACTCGATCACCAGGCCTATCTCGGCGACCATATTGAACTGATCGCCATGGAAAAGGCCGGAATCATGAAGCCCGGCGTTCCGGTGGTGGTCGGCTACCAGGACAACGAGGTGGCGCGCGCGGTGCTGATAAACACGGCGGAACGGCTCGGCTGCCCGCTGGCCGTCTACGGGCAGGATTTCCACGCCTACGAGGAACACGGGCGGATGGCTTTCCAGAGCGAAGCCGGGCTGATGGACCTGCCGTTGCCGCGGCTGACCGGCCGGCACCAGCTCGCCAATGCCGCAGCGGCCCTGGCCGCCGTTTCAATGGCCGGTTTTGCCGTCAGCCAGGAATGCGCCGAAAAGGCGATGGAAAGCGTGACCTGGCCGGCGCGCATGCAGAGACTTTCCGAGGGCCATTTCCCCACATTGCTGCCGGAGGGTTCGGAACTGTGGCTTGACGGCGGGCACAACCCGCATGCCGCGGGGATGATCGCCGAAACGCTGGCCGGCATGCAGGACCGCACCGAGCGGCCGCTATTCCTGATCGCCGGCATGATCAACACCAAGGACGCGACCGGCTATTTTCGCGCTTTCGAGGGCATGGCGCGGCATGTCTTCACCGTGCCGGTGACCGAAAGCGAGGCAGGCGTCGATCCGGGAAAACTGGCCGACGACGCCGAGGCCGCCGGACTGACCGCACAGCCGATGAAGAGCGTCGAGGAAGTGCTTCGCCTGCTCGGCGAGGGCTGGAACCGGCTGGAGCCCCCGCCGCGCGTGCTGATCGGCGGGTCGCTATATCTCGCCGGCGCGGTGCTGCGCGATAACGGCACCTTTCCCGAATAGGAACCTGTTGCGCACAAAAAAGCCCGGCTCGAAGCCGGGCTTTTCGATTTCAGGAGACCGCCGGCGGTCAGCCGGTGGTGTTCTTGATCCAGTCCATCAGGCGCGCCTTCGGCGCCGCGCCGACCATCTGGTCGGCGATCTCGCCGTTCTTGAACATCAGCAGCATCGGAATAGAACGGACGCCGTACTGCACGGCAAGGTCCTGGTTCTCGTCGACATTGACCTTGGCGATCTTCACCTTGCCTTCCATCTCGCTGGAGATTTCCTCGAGCGCGGGCGAAATCATCTTGCAGGGGCCGCACCATTCTGCCCAGAAGTCCACGACCACCGGCTCGGATGCGCCGAGGACATCGCTCTGGAAATTGCTGCCATCAATCTTAACGGTCGCCATGTCGGCTCTCCTTATTCCAAAATCCGCATGTCATTTGGGTATCACCACACGCGATTCAAGGCCAGCGCCCGATTTGCCGCAGTGTCACGATGGCGTGAGCGAGGCATAGGCGGCATCGAGCATTTCATCCGGCAGCGCGATCATGCGCGGCCCGGCGGTATAGAGCAGGAAGGCCTCGACCGACTTGCCGGGATAGAGCGGCGCGACGAGGGCGCGATACAGCGCCATCTGGCGCAGATAGACGTCCGGGACCTGCGACGCCGAGCCCGGCGGGTGGGCGTTGGTCTTGTAGTCGACCAGCAGCACGCGATGATCCTCGACGGCGATGCGGTCGATGACGCCGGAGACGGCGCGGTCTTGGGCGCCAAGGGTCAGCGTGCCCATCACCGGCACCTCGGCGGCGGTGTTCTCGCCGAACAAAGCGGAATGGGCGGGGTCCTCGAGAATGGCGAAGGCCTGACCGAGGATTTCCGCGATATCCCCGGCGTCCCAGCGATTTTCAAAACGGTGACAATATTCCGCCGCCTTTCTGCGCCGCTCGGCCGGCGGCACGGAAGGCAGCATCTGCAACAATCTATGCAGGGCGATACCGCGCCTGACGGCAAAAGACGGCGGCTCCTCGCCGATGGCGGCGAGCAAGGATGGCGCCCCGGCGGTCTCGGCGGTATCCTGTTCGTGCTCGACAGCGACGCCGGACGCGCCCGACGGCGCCAGTGGGCGCGGCAAAGGCGGTTCGGCCGAAACCGGCGAACGAAACCATGACGGCAACGCAACGATCTGTGTTTTTCCGGCTTTTTCTGCTTCCTCTACGAATGGAACCGCCTTTGTGACCTGGAAACGCATCGCGTCGAAATCGGGATAGGCCACGGGCTCCGATTCGGGCGAAAGCGCGCGCTCGACCACGGCATGCCAGGTATCGTCTCCGCCGCCGCGCGAGCCGGCATAGCCGGCGACGATCAGCCGGTCGGCGGCGCGCGTCATGCCGACATAGAGCAGGCGGCGGTATTCCTCCTCCGCCTTGCGCGCGACCTCGGCTTTCGCGGTTTCGGAAACAGCCGATTTCAGCCTGGACGAGGCATTCCACAAAATGACGGGATCGCCGTCGCCGACCGGGATATCGAGAAAGCCGTCGGCGTGCCGGGAATTGTGCGGTGACGACCCGCGATCGACGAGGAAGACGACCGGCGCTTCCAGTCCCTTTGCGCCGTGCACGGTCATGATGCGTACCTGCTTCTGTGCGGGATCCATCTCGCGCTTGATAACCGGGCTTGCGGCCTCGAGAACGGAGACGAAATTCTGCAGGGCCGGAAGGCCGGCGCGTTCCTGCGCCAGCGCGAAGCGCATGAACTCGTCGAGCATGTCTGGTGTTTCCGGACCGAGCCGACCGACCAGCTTTTCGCGGCCGCCCTCGCCCGACAGGATCGAGGCATAGAACTCGAAGACCGGCAGGGCCGTGCCGCGTTCGCGCCAATTGGCAAGCGTCTCGTGGACCGGTGCAAACGTCGCATCCGCCGCCGCCATCCCCAGTGCCTCGAAAAGGGTCGTCGCACCGCGGTCATGCGCGAGTTCGAACAGCTTTTCCTCGGACAGATCGAAGAGCGGCGAGCGCAACAGGGCGGCGAGCGACAGATCGTCAGCCGGCTGAAGAACGAACTTGGCGAGCGCCAGAAGATCGAGCACGGCGATGTGGTCGGTCATCTTCAGCCGGTCGGCGCCCGCGACATCGACGCCCCTGTCCTTCAGGGCGCGCGACAACGTGCCGATGAAGCTGTCACGGCTGCGGACGAGAATCAGTATGTCGCCGGCGGTGACCGGGCGGCCCAACCCCTCGATGAGGTCGCCATCGCGAATCCAGTCCGAGATGGTGGCGGCAACGCGTTCGGCGACGATGACGGCGGGGGGACGGGCGGCGTCAACGGGTGCGGTCCAGTCTTCCGGTTCCTCCTGCCTTTCCGCCTGCACCAGCGGCCAGACCTCGACGCGTCCCGGCTGGTCCCTGCGCAGCGAGGTGTGACGGATCGCGCCGGTGGAATAGGCGACACCGCGGCGGTTGATCTCCGATTCGAACACCTTGTCGACGGCGGTCAGCACGTCTTGCGTCGAGCGGAAGGAGGTTTCCAGCGGCACGTCGCGGAAGCTTTCATCGCCGAAAGCGGCGCGCGCCTTCTCGCGCATCGCCTCGCCGGTTACGCCGAAGCTCACCGGGTCGGCGCCCTGGAAGGAATAGATCGACTGTTTCTCGTCACCGACCGCGAACAGCGTACGCTTGACGTCCCGCGCGGCCTCGCCGGCGAAGAACTCGTCGGCCAGCGCGCGGATCACCTCCCACTGGCGCGGGCTCGTGTCCTGCGCCTCGTCGACGAGGATGTGATCGATGCCCTGGTCGAGCTTGTAGCGCACCCAGACGCCGACATCGGGCCTGGCGAGCAGGTTGGCGGTGCGCTCGATCAGGTCATCGAAGTCGAGATAGCCGCGCGCCTGTTTCAGGCGCTCGTAACCGGACAGCAATCGGTCGACGATCGTCAGCGCGGCGAGCGTGTTGTCGATCTGCCCGAGCAGCGCAATGCGGTCCCGCGCATCCTGCAGAGTGGCGAAAGCGGATGCATGCGCCGCCTCGAAACCGGGTACCTGCTGGACAGCCTTGTCCTTCATCAGCGTGCCGGTGGAACGCGGCGCACCGGCCTTGGTGTAGAAAAGTTCCTCGAAGGCCGCGAAAGCGTCCGGCGCGTCGAGTGCTGCCTGGAAGGCTTCGGCAAAAGCCCGCCCGGTCTTGGCCGCGACATTGGCGGCCTCTTCCATGACTTCCCGCATGACCGGGGCGTGCGCCCGCATGGCTTTCACCGCCTCGATGACGAAACTTCCAGGCGTGGCGTCTTGGCCAAAGCCGAACATGGCGCGGTAGTGAGCGCGGCGATCCTTAGCCGGATTCACATGGCGCAGGAAATCGACCAGTTTCGAGCGGTTCTGGACCGCCTCGTCGAGCAGCGCGTCGAGACCGTTCTCGCCGGTCAACTCGATCACGGTACGAAACGCTTCGGCCACGTCCTCGATGTCGCCCTGGTCGATGCGCGCCAGCATCTCGGCACGCGCCTCGCCGATCAGCGCGGCGATCATGTCGTCGTCGAGCTGCTCGAAATGGCCGGGGACGTTCGCTTCCAGCGGGAAGCGATGAAGCAACGCATCGCAAAAGGCGTGGATGGTCTGGATCTTCAGCCCGCCGGGCGTTTCCAGCGCGCGGGCAAACAGGCAGCGGGCAAAGGCGAGCTTGTCCCTATCGGGCGGATTGCCTTCCAACGCGGTCAGCGCCTCGCGCAGGCCGGCCTCCGGCATGGTCACCCATTCGCCGAGACGTTTGAAGACACGGTCCTTCATCTCAGCAGCGGCGGTCTTGGTGTAGGTCAGGCAAAGGATGCGCGACGGATCGGTGCCGGCGAGCAGCAACCGGATGACCCGCGTCGCCAGAACGTAGGTCTTGCCGGACCCGGCATTGGCCGACACCCAGACCGACCAGTCGGGATTGGCGGCCACGGCCTGGCGCGACAGCGTGTCGGTATCGGGCAAGAGCTTGCGCTGCGTGTCACTCATCGCCATCGCCTCCGCCGGATCGCCATTCATGCGAGCGTGCAAGGTGATCGTAGTCGCCGAGCCGGCCGCGCAGCTTCTGCGGCATGCGCTGGGCCAGGTAGCCGTTCGTTTCATTGCCGTACCAGGCCAGCATGCCGGCCAGCTTGTCCCAGGCGGCATCGCTCAGTTCCGCCGGGTCGGCTTCACCCTTCAATACGTCGGTCGGCTTGACCTCGCCGCGCGCCTCGATCTTCACATAAAGCATGGAAGCGGGATCGGCCTTGCCGATATCCGCGAAAGCGCCGCGCGCGAGCAATGCGCCCTCCAGCGGCAATTGCGGTGCGAGCAACGCCTTGACCATCTTCGCCGAGGGCTGTCCGCCGGTCTTGAAGTCGATGATGTCAACCGAGCCGCCGGGCAGCAGGTCCATGCGGTCGGCGCGGCCGGTCAGGCGTACGCCGGTCGCCGCGACCTCGACGGGATCGGCGTCGATCTCGGCGAAGCGCTGCCTGATGGCGGGAGCCCGCTCCGCCTCCCAAGCGACGATACCGGCGGCTGCGACCTCGAGGCGCGGCCACCAGATGGCGCGGATGTCCGGCGGCAGGCCTTCTTGGTCGAACAGCCGACGGGCGATTTCAAGCGTCCTTTCGAGCGCGACCGGAGCGAGCGGATCGACGCCCTCGGCGACGACATGCTCAAAGATGGCATGGAACAGCGAACCGCGCTCGGCAGCGCCAGGGTCGCGCACCAGCTCCTCGACCGGGCGCAGGCGCAACACCTTTTTCGCGTAGACCGCATAAGGGTCACGGATCAGCGTCTCGACCTCGGTGACCGACAGCGATCTCGGCCGCGCGGCAAGCGGCGGCGCCGGGCGCGGGCGGGGTGCGGGCTTGGTGTTGATGCCGGCTTCCATGGCGCGGGCGAAATCGAGGTAGCGATTGCCTGCGGCAACCATCGCCCGGACTGGTTCTTCGCCGGCAAAGGTCGTCAGGCGCTGCCACCAGCGCGACGCAATGGATGGCGCGCCTTCCGAGCGCTCGGAGCGCGACAGGATCACCCGTTTCCGGCCCATCGCCATCTGGAAATCGTGGGCAGCAAGGCCGATACGACGTTCCGGCGGCTCGAGGCCAAGACCGGCCTTCATGCCGCGGGTCAGGAACTGGTCGTTCTGCGTCTGCGCCGGCCAGACCCCTTCGTTGAGGCCGCCGAGAATCATCAGGTCCACGGTCTGCAGGCGCGCTTCCAGCGTACCCCAGAGGGAGATGCGCGGATGGCCTCCGGGCGCAGGCTTGACCGCCAGGTCGGCGATCAGCGCCTGGACGGCCTGCGGCCAGTCGGCCGGCTTCAGAAAAAGCGGAACATTGGCGGCAACGAGGCCCGACAGGAAGGCGCGGAACATGGCACCCGCCTCGCCGTCGTAAAGAGCATCGTGGAAGCCGTTCTCGTCACATGCCAGCGTCTCCAGTGTTTCGACGGTGGCTGCGACAAGGGACTCCAGCGGCACTTCCCTGGCCCGCGTCGGCAGTCCGGCCAGTGGCGCGAGTGCGGCTTCAAGTCGTTCCGCAAGCGCAACGAGTCGAACAAAATCGGCTTCCTGCAGGGCTTTCAACCAGGGTGAGACGCGGATATCGGTGCATTGCGCACTCGTCTCGCGCTGGCGGACCAGTTCGACGAGCGCCTGCGGGCCGATGCGGCCAGTGCCGCCGCGCAGGATCGCCATTTCGAAGAGAGAGACGATGGCGGCATGGTCGTCGACTGTGGCCGAGAGCCGGACCAGCGGATGCTTGGCAAGCGCCAGAAGCGCCGCCGGATCGCCGGGACTGAAGACGACCTCCAGCACCAGCGTCAGGAGGCGGCCCTGCGGCGTCGAGCCCGCGGGGGTACCGCCCGTGTCGGTGGCGGCAATGCCGTAGCGCGCCAGTTCGGCGGCGACACGGCGCGCAAGCTCGCGATCGGCGGTTACCAACGCAGCGGTGGCGTCCGGCTGGTGAATCGCCTCGCGCAGCGCGGCGGCGATGGCCGCGGCCTCCAGATGCTCATTCGGCGCAATGAGCAGCGCGACGTCTTCGAACGCGGCGTCGGTGATCGTGGTCCGGGTTTCGGTCCAGCGATGGGTCACGGCGGAGGGGCGCAGGCTTTCGGACACCCAGAGGCGGCGCATGCGCATCGCCTCCGGTTCGCTGCCGCCGAGCGACTCGATGGCGTCCGGCGCGACACCGATGCGGCCGGCGAGTTTGTGCAGGCCGTATTGCGGATGGCCGATCACCGATGCGACGTCCTCGCCGGAGTCGAGCAATGCGCGCGATCCCTCGTCCATGTCGCAGTCGAAGCCGGGCAGGACAACCGCACCCGCCGGCAAGCGCGCGATGGTGGCGATCAGGTCGGCGGTGGCAGGGATCGTGCCGGTGGAACCGGCAACGATGACCGGGCCCTTGGGCGGATTGCGTCTCAGCCGCAGAGCCTCGGCCAGCAGGCGGCGGTTGCGATGCTCGCCGGGATCGACCGCATCGCGCTCGGCAAGGATGTCCGGCCATTCGCGACGCATGATCTCCAGGAAAGCGAGCGTCACCTTCCACCAGTCAGGCAATTCCGCCGTGTCGAGACCGGATATGTCGGTTACCGCGACCTGGCCGGTCGAAAACTGGTCCATCAGGGAAGCCAGATCGCGTGCCAGCCAGAAGGCATCCGCGGTGGAGACCGGCGTTCGGATCGCCTCGTCGCCGTAGAGCTTTTCGATGTCGATCTTCAGGTGCTTTGTCCATTGCCGGACCAGCGTGCCGAGCAGAAGCAGGCGCTCTGTCGCGTCGATGGCCGGCGGAATGTCGATCGCGGCGGCATCGTCACCGTCGAAGAAATGAGCGTCTTCGTCGAACTCGCCGAGCGGGCGGATGCGCGGCAACAGAATCGTGCTGCCTCCGAGATGATCGAGGAAGGCGGAACGCATCTCGCGCGCCGCGCGGCGGGTCGGCACGTAGATCGACACCGACGACAATTGCAGCGGATCGCCCTCGTAGCGGAAGCCCGGCACGAGTTCGCCATCGCAAAGCGCACGCGTCACCGCCGGCAGGAAAGCAATGCCGGGAGCAACGGTGTAAACGCGCGGCTGGACGTAACCGGCCAAGGGATGCCTTTCGGTTCGGGTGATTCCGGCGGGCAGTTTCCTTCGCCGGAGGGGGACGGGTCAATCGGCGGATGCCGCCTGCAACTCTTTCAGCTTCGCTTCCGCCGCGGGGAGCGCGTCCGGCGTACCGACGGTGAACCAGTGACCATCGCTCATGACATGACCGAACAGGCGGCCCTCGGCAATGGCGCGGTCGTAATAAAGGTTGAGCGAATGCGGTTCGGCGGCGACACCCTGGAAGATCGCCGGATTGTAGATGGTCGCGCCGGCGTAGAGAAGTCCGGACGGTTCTGACTTGTCGGCCAGCCGGGTCAGGCGCCCTTCCGCGTCCATCGCAAAGTCGGCGCCGCCATTGTGGCCCGTCGTGTCGGATAGCCGACAAAGCATTAGCAGGATATCCATGCGCGCAGGATCGAATGTCTCGATCATGACGGCGAGGTTCGGCTTGCCCCACTCGATCCAGAAGGTATCGGCATTGAGCAGCAGGAAGGGATCGGTACCCAGCAACGGCAATGCCTTGACGACGCCGCCGCCGGTTTCAAGAATCCGGTCGGTCTCGTCGCTGACGGAAATCGCCGGCTGAGCGCGTTTCTTGCAATGGGCGACGATCTGGCTGGCCAGATAGTGGACGTTGACGACGGCCTGTTCGATACCCGCCTCGACGGCCAGGTCGAGGCTGCGGTCGAGCATTGTGCGGCCGCCAACCGGGACCAGGGGCTTGGGTACCGTATCGGTTATCGGGCGCAGCCGCGTGCCGAGACCGGCAGCCAGGATCATCGCCTTCTTGACGGTTGGAGCCATCAGCGCGGATCCACTCTGGCATCGAGAATGCCGTGCCTCTCGTACCATGCCGCGAGTTCGGCAATCGCCGGATGAGCAAGGCTCTCGCGCAGATAGGCCTGCAAACGGGGAATATGGGCGAGGTAGCCCGGCTTGCCGTCGCGCTTGTCGAGGCGGACGAAGATGCCGAGGATCTTGGTCGCGCGCTGGGCGGCGAGAATCGCGAAAGCGAGGCGGAAGGCCTCCTCGTCGAAACCGCCCGCCGCAGCGCGCGCGGCGCAATAGCGGTCGAGCAGGCTGTGCTGCAAAGCCGGCGAAACATCAACACGGGCATCCTGTGCGATGGAGGCAACATCGTAGGCCGTCGAGCCTATCATCGCGTCCTGGAAATCGATCAGGCCTACGCGGGCGAAGCCCTTGGCGCTTTCATCCCAGATGATGTTGGGGGAATGGAAATCGCGCAGCAGCAGCGTCTTCTCGCCGCCGTCGATGATCTTAAACAATTTCGTCCAAAGGGCGCGGAAATCGGCGGTTTCTTTCGCGGCGAGCGGCTTGCCGGCAACGCGCGGCACATACCAGTCAGTCAGCAGTTCGGTTTCGATCAGGAAGGCCGGCAGGTCGAAATCCGGCACGAGGTACGGAGCGCCATCGACCCGGATGTCGCGCGGCCAGTCGACGCCGTGCATCGCGGCGAGACAGTCCACCGAAGCTTCGTAGCGATTGGCGATCGGTGTGCGCGTTTTATCGATGACACTGTCCGATCCCAGGTTCTCCAGCAGGACGAAGCCGGCATCGAGGTCGAAGGCGTAGATTTCCGGTGCGCGGAAACCATGATCTTTCAGCGTTCTTCCAATGGCGACGAAGGGCAGGATGTCTTCCGCGAGATGGGCTATCTGCGAATAGGGCTTGCCATCGCGAACGGGCGGGCCGTCCGGCCTTCTCGGCGCGTTCATCAGGATCGCGATGTCACCGCCGCGACAGACCGTTTCGTAAGCGCGCGTCGACGCATCGCCCAGCAGGTATTCGCGTTCGGCCCCGCCCCAGCCATTTGCATCGAGGAAAGCGCGGATGGCGAGGCTGCGCTCGAGCCGGGCCGTGAACTCAGCAGGCGCCTCGATTTGGATCTCGCGGGCGTCGGGATCGGACGCGACTTCCGACAGCGCCAGACGAATCGCGTTTCCTGGCAAATTGTCTTCGGCGCGTTCCGGCCATTCGACGAGCGCAACGCCGGTTTCAAGCGCCTCGGCGAGACCCAGTTCCTCGATTTCCGCCGGATCGGCGATGCGGTAGAGGTCGAAATGGGCGACTGGCAGGCGCAAATCGTAGCTCTGGACAAGGGTGAAGGTCGGGCTCGGCACTTCCAGCCGGCGCTCGCGGTCACCGGCAAGCGCGCGGATCGCGGCGCGGGCGAAAGTCGACTTGCCGGCGCCGAGATCGCCCTGCAGCAAAAGGCAGTCGCCCGGCTTCAGCGCCATCGCGACATCGCAGGCGAATCGGGTCAGGGCCTGTTCGAAGGGGAAATCCAGCTTCACGGCGGTGGCCGCGGCCTATTCGGCGGCTACCCGGACACCGGGCGGGACCTGGGGAAACCGGATTATCACTTCCGTGCCACGCTCGGGCGAGGAATCGATCGACACATCGCCGTCATGCAGCGCGACGAAGCTCTTGACCAGCGACAGGCCGAGGCCCGCGCCGCGACGGCGACCAGGCTTGCCCGTTTCAAAGGGATTGAAGACCTCGTCCATCGCTTCCGGCGGGATACCGGGACCACGGTCGCGCACCTTGAAGACGACGCCTTCTTCCTCGCGCTCGCAGGTGAAAGTGACGGAGGTGCCTTCCGGCGCGAAATCGGCGGCATTGGCCAGCACGTTGAACATGACCTGACGCAGCCGCGCCGCGTCGGCATAGATCGAACCGGCATCGGGGGCGACGCGGACGGCAAGATCGATATTGTGTTCAGCGAAGCGGGAACCAAGGCCGGCAGCCACGTCGCGCATCATCGGCTCCAGTTCGACTTCGGCGAAGTCGAGCTCCATGATGCCGGCATCTATCGTCGCCAGATCAAGGATGTCGTCGACGATCAGCATCAGAGCGTCGGAGGACGACGCGATGTGATCGACATAATCCTTCTGTTTCGGATTGAGCGGACCGGTCGCCGGGCTCTGCAACAGCGCGGTGAAGCCGGAAATATTGGTCAGCGGCGTGCGCAACTCGTAGGAGACGTGCTGGATGAAGCGCGAACGCAGCAGCGCGGTACGCTCCAGCGCCTCGTTGCGGTCGCGCAACGCGCGTTCGACCTGATCGGAGTCGGTGACGTCGACGAAAGTGATCATGGTCTGGCCGTTCGGCAGCGGCGCGATCATCCAGGACAGGATGGTATCGCCCAGCGCACAGCGGCCCGCCTCGTTTTCGCGGTCGTCGGCAAACCCGGTGACCGCGCCGGCGAAGTAGGACCACGGCTCGGCATTGCCGAAACGGGCCTCGCAATCGCGGGTGATTCCGGAGATGTGCGGCGTCGCGCCCTCTTCCGGCTCCTCGATGCCCCAGAAGCGCAGAAAAGCCGGGTTGGACAGCTGCAGGCGGCCGTCAGCACCAAACACGGCGACGCCTTCGGCCAGATGATCGAGCGTTTCGCCCTGGACGCGCATCAGCGTGTTGTAACGGCTTTCCAGGTCGATGCGTTCGGTCAGGTTCTCGAACACCCAGGTGAGGCCGCCCTTGGGATGCGGATTGGCGACGACGCGAATTGTCTGGCCGTCGGGGAGGTGCCACCAGTCGACCTGCGATTCGACGGCGCGGTAGGCGGACATGATCTCGTCCTTCCAGCGGCGCCATTCCGGCGTTTCGGCCAGCTTGCCCTCGGCGCGCAGCCTGTCGAGGAAGATCGCGTTGTCGGGTCCGGACTCCAGGAAGGACTGGTCGAGATCCCAGAGTTTCTGGAAAGCCTGGTTGTAGAAGCGCAGCTTGGCTTTCTCGTCGAACATCGCCACCGCGGTCGTCAGCTTGTCGAGGGTTTCCTCGTGGCTGGAGATGGTCTTGTTCAGTTCGTTGCGCATCGCGTCGTAGTCAGTCTTGTCGATGGCGAGGCCGGCGGATCCGTAGGGACCTTCCGCCTCGGCGACATCGAAGACCAGCCGGTCGCCATTGACGACGGTGGAGACTGAGGCCTTGTAGCTGCCATTGTTCTGTCGGCCGACGGCCATGGTGTGCAGCGCCTGGCTGCCGAAAAGTTCCGCGCCTGCCTTCACCGTGTCCGCTGACACGGCGTTGCCGGTCGCGGTGGCGAAGGCGCGGTTGACCCAGGCGAGCATGCCGTCGCTGCTGCGCAGCCAGACCGGCGCGTCGAGCGTGTCGAGGAGTTCCTGCAGGGTCTCCAGCGTTTCGACGACGCGGCTGTGCTCCAGAGCCAGCCTGGCATTGGAGGCGCGCTCGCCGGAGAGGCTCTCGAAGCGCACCACGGCGCTCGATCCGTTGGTGCGGCCGACCACCTCGAGCGGCGTGCCGTGCCGGGTCTCGACCGAGTCGTTGAATGGTTTCGCCTCGTCGCGCAGTTCGGCGACGAGATGTTCGATGCGGGCGGCCGAGCGCGGCTCCAGCCAGCGGCCGAAGGCGAGGAAGGCGGCGCGTTCTTCCGGCGCACCGGTGTTGGCGTCAAGCGTACCGATGACAACCGGTTTCTGGTTCCGGTCTTCCCAGATGATGGCACGCTGGCCTTCCGTCGTGGCCAGCGCCTCCAGCTTGCCGATCTGGGCGTTGAGGGCGGTCACGCGGGCGCGCAGCGCCTCGTTGTGGCGCGCGATGCGGCCCCGCTCGCGGATCAGCCACAACGCCGAGGCGAGCGCGGCTGTCATGGCGCCGGCAAACAGCGCGAACTGCACGACTTCGGGCGTACCCAGCGGATGGCCGAGCAGCCGTTCGATGAAACCGGCCTCTGCGACGCCACCCTCGTCCTGGGCGGCGACTGGGACGGCGGAAAGAACGAGCGCAGCGGACGACCACAGGAACGCCAAGCGCGCAGTGCGACGCTTGCGACCCTTCGGCCCGATTGCCCTTTCCGAATCCGGCATGCTTCGTCCCCTCGCCGCAGGCACGTTAATTCGCCACCTTCATGTGGAATCCACGCAGACGCTTCGCGATTTCTGCGCCGCCGCGCGCATTCACGAATCACCCCAAAATACCCGCAGGTGGATTCCGCGTGAAGCGTCAAGTCTACAAAAAAGAAGCCGGAGGATAGTTTATATCCTCCGGCTACTACATGTTGTGTCGTAGGGTAAAGTAATCAGTACCTGTAGTGTTCCGGCTTGTACGGGCCTTCCGGCGTCACGCCGATATAGGAGGCCTGTTCCTCGGAAAGCTGCGAAAGGCGGACGCCAAGCTTGTCGAGGTGAAGGCGGGCGACCCGTTCATCGAGATGCTTCGGCAGCACGTAGACCTCGTGGCCGTATTCACCGCCCTTGGTGAAAAGCTCGATCTGGGCCAGCACCTGGTTGGTAAAGGACGCGCTCATGACGAAGCTCGGATGGCCGGTGGCATTGCCGAGATTGAGCAGGCGGCCTTCAGACAGGAGGATCATGCGGTTGCCTTTCGGAAACTCGACCATGTCGACCTGCGGCTTGATGTTGGTCCATTTCAGGTTCTTCAGCGCGGCGACCTGAATCTCGTTGTCGAAATGGCCGATATTGCCGACGATGGCCATGTCCTTCATCTCGCGCATGTGTTCGAGGCGAATGACGTCCTTGTTGCCGGTGGTGGTGATGAAGATGTCGGCGGAGGAGACCACATCCTCCAGCTGGACAACCTCGAACCCGTCCATTGCCGCCTGCAAGGCGCAGATCGGATCAATCTCGGTGACCTTGACGCGGGCGCCGGCGCCGCTCAGCGACTGGGCCGAGCCCTTGCCGACATCGCCGTAACCGCAAACGACGGCGACCTTGCCGGCCATCATCACGTCGGTGGCGCGGCGGATGCCGTCGACCAGCGATTCCTTGCAGCCATACTTGTTGTCGAATTTCGACTTGGTAACGGAGTCGTTGACGTTGATCGCCGGGAAAGGCAACAGGCCCTTCTTCTGAAGCTGGTAGAGGCGGTTGACGCCGGTGGTGGTTTCCTCGGTGACGCCCTGGATCGCGTGGCGCTGCTTGACGAACCAGCCCGGGCTCGCCGCCATGCGCTTCCTGATCTGGGCGAACAGGACTTCCTCTTCCTCGGACCCCGGATTGGACAGCACGTCCTCGCCTTCCTCGGCGCGGGCGCCGAGCAGGATGTACATGGTGGCGTCGCCACCGTCGTCGAGGATCATGTTGGTGAGGCCGCCGTCAGGCCACTGGAAGATCTGGTCGGTATAGGTCCAGTAGTCCTCCAGCGATTCGCCCTTGATGGCAAAAACCGGCGTGCCGGTTGCGGCGATGGCCGCGGCAGCGTGGTCCTGGGTGGAGAAGATGTTGCAGGACGCCCAGCGGACATCCGCGCCGAGCGCCTTCAGCGTCTCGATCAGCACCGCCGTCTGGATCGTCATGTGCAGCGAGCCGGTGATACGCGCGCCCTTCAGCGGCCGGCTTTCGCCAAATTCCTCGCGGCAGGCCATCAGGCCCGGCATTTCGGTTTCGGCGATGTCGATTTCCTTGCGGCCGTAGTCGGCCAACGCGATGTCGGCGATCGCGTAGTCGTTTGTCTTGGACATGAAGCAACTCCGTTCAGTTCGCTGCGCTGCCTAGCAGAGAGCGGCCAAACTGACAATCGCAATATAAGGAAATCTTTATATGCTGATTTGGATCAAATCACTCGCCCTCGCCGAACTTGTCGGCGAGAAGGGCGGCGACAGAATCGAGCGCCTCTTCGGCATCAGGCCCGTCGGCGGTCACTTCGATCTCGCAGCCGGGACCGGCCGCAAGCAGCATCAGCCCCATGATCGACGTGCCGTGCACGGACAGCCCGTCCTTCGACACGGTGACGTTCGACTGGAAGCCGTCAACGAGCTTGACGAATTTCGACGAGGCGCGCGCATGCAGGCCGCGCTTGTTGGTGATGACGAGATTGCGGGTGAGGGAAGCGACCTCTTGCGTCAACACAGACTCACTTTCCCGCCAGGATCTGGCTTGCGACGTTGATGTATTTGCGGCCGGCGTCGCAGGCCTGCGACAGCACATCGGCCATCGGCTGGTCCTCGCGCAAACGCGCCAGCTTGATCAGCATCGGTAGGTTCATGCCGGCAAGGATCTCGACACGGCCGGTTTCCATGACCGAAATGGACAGGTTGGAGGGGGTGCCGCCGAACATGTCGGTAACGATGATGACGCCGTCGCCACTGTCGACATCGGCCACACGGGCGAGAATATCGCGGCGACGCTGCTCCATATCGTCATCGGCGCCAATGCACACGGTCGAGAACTGCGCCTGGGATCCGACAACGTGTTCGACCGCGTCCTTGAATTCCTCGGCCAGGTTTCCGTGCGTTACCAGCACGACGCCAATCATCCCGTCTCTTCTCCCGTTCTGCGTCCCGGTCCCCGTATGTTTGCCGGTCCGCACATCCCTTTCAGGCGGTGCGCATCATGATCAGCAATTTCCGCGCCTGACAAGGCTTTTCCGGCCTCCGAGTACCTATATCACCCGCTCGGACAAGCCAAGCCAGCCGAGGACCGCAAAGGCGGCCGAAATCGGCGAGCGTTCCGGCAGGGCCAGCTCCGGCAGGCCGATACCCTGAAAGATGGCGCGCCGGGCGGGATCGGCCACCCTTTCGGCATCCGCCTCGGGCATCAGCGTCACCGCCAAAGCCAGCGCCGTGCGCGGTACATGCCGATCCGGACCGACGGGTGCGATGCCGAAGCCGCGCAACTCGATCAGGCCGGCTATGCGCTCGGGCACTTCGGCGACGAGGACACCGGCCCCGTCGTCGCGGGAAAGAAAGGCGTAATCGTCGGCAACGAGGGCGGAGGGGATGTCGCAAGCGCGACACCGCGACAGGAGTTCAATGCCGAGCGCCGTTTTGCCCGAACCCGAAGGGCCGCGAATCAGGACGCCGCGATGATCGATCTCGACGATGGTGGCATGTTCGAGAGCGCTGTTGCCGCTCATTCGCGCGGCAACCGCAGGATGAAACGGGCGCCGGCCGGCTTTCCGCCGGGGCCGCCGGACATGTTTTCGGCGGTGAGCGTCCCGCCATGCGCCTCGACGATCTGGCGCGAGATCGACAGGCCGAGACCGGAATTGCGGCCGAACTGGTCGGGGCCGGGACGGTCGGTGTAGAAGCGCTGGAAGATCTTCTCGAAATTGTCGGACTGGATGCCCGGGCCATTGTCCTCCACCAGCACAATGACGCTGCCCGGCGTCATCGACAGGCGGATATCGACGCGACCGCCTTCGGCAGGCACGAAGGAAAAGGCGTTCTGCACGAGGTTGGTAATGACCTGGCCGATGCGCGTTTCGTGACCGATGACGAAATAACCCTTTGCATTTGCCGGCGGCTTGGCAACGTGGAGCTTCATCTCGACATTGGCGCCGCCCCTGAGGCTTTGGCCGAGAATGCCCGTCAGCTCCTGCAGCAGTTTGACCATGTCGACGCGCGACGCATCCTCGCGCACAAGCTCGGCATCGAGGCGCGACGCATCGGAAATATCGGAGATCAGACGGTCGAGCCGCCTGACGTCGTGCTGGATGACGTCGGTGAGGCGCTTGCGCATGTCGTCGTTCTTGGCCAGCGGCAGGGTCTCGACGGCGCTGCGCAGCGATGTCAGAGGGTTCTTCAGCTCATGGCTGACATCGGCGGCAAAGCTCTCGATGGCATCGATGCGGGCATAAAGCGAGTTGGTCATCTCGCGCAGCGCCACGGAGAGATTGCCGATTTCGTCCTGGCGGTTGGAGTAGTCGGGGATCTCCTCGCGCAGCTTGATCGAGCGGCGCACGCGTACAGCCGCCGCCGCCAAACGCCGCAGCGGATTGGCGATGGTGCCGGCCAGCGCCACCGACAGAATGATATTGACGATCACGGCCACGGCGAAGACGCGGATCATCGCGAAGCGTTCGGCGCGAACGATCTTGTCGATGTCGCCGCCCTGGGTGGAAAGCTGCAACACGCCGAGAACGGCACGGTAACGCTGTATGGGCACGGCGACCGAAACGATCATCTCGCCCTGCGTGCTGATACGCACCACCTGCGACCGGCCGCCGGCGAGCGCGCCCATCACCTCCGAATAGGCGGTACCGCTGCCACCGGGCTGCTCGGTGTAGACGCTGAGATCGCGTCGGCGGAAAATATAGGAGATGATCTTCTCGATGCGGCCGACTACGCCGGTTTCACCTTCGCCTACGGGTGGCAGATCGTAGCGCAGCACCTGTCCGCCGGAATAGAGGTGACGTGAGTCGAGCAGCAGGTTGGCATCCCGGTCGTAAATGCGGGCGCGGGTGCGCGTCGGCGAGATCAGCCGGCGCAGGACCGGCGCGACCCGCTCCGGATTGATCGGAAAGTCGAGACTTTCGAAGCGGTCCGCATTGGGAACGATCGACTCCCCGGCCTGCAGTTCGAGCAGCTTGTCGGGGTCGATCAGGATGGCGTTGGTCTCGACATTGGCCGAGGCGGCGATGGCGCCGGCGATGATCTCGCCCTGGGTCATCAGGCTTTCCACGCGCGCATCGATCAGCCCCTCGCGAAACTGGTTGATGTAGAGAATGCCGGACATCAGCACCCCGAGCGCGGCGAGGTTCAGAAAGAGGATGCGGTGAGTCAGCGAGGAAAAGATGAATCCGCCGAACAGCCGCCGAACCGGATTCCTGGCGACCGGTTTCCGCGGAGCGGATTGCGAGGCCGGCTTCGCGCGGGCAGGCTTCGCCTCCGCCGTCGCGGCCCGATAGGCCATATGATCCGTTTCCGCCGTCATCGCGTCCTTGTTTCCGCTCCGCCGGATGCCTGCCGACCGGCGATCAGCTTTCCCGGAACCGGTAACCGACGCCATACAGCGTCTCGATCATGTCGAAACTGTCGTCGACGGCCTTGAACTTCTTGCGCAAGCGCTTGATGTGGCTGTCGATCGTGCGGTCATCGACATAAACCTGATCATCATAAGCCGCGTCCATCAGGGAATCACGGCTTTTCACGACTCCCGGACGCTGGGCGAGCGCATGCAGGATGAGGAATTCGGTGACCGTGAGCGTGACCGGCTGATCCTTCCATGTACAGGTATGGCGCTCCTGGTCGAGAACGAGATTGCCGCGCACAATGGTCTGGGCCTGCGCGGCGCCCTCGCCCTTGACCATGACCTCGCGCGCCGCGGTTCGGCGAAGAACCGCCTTGACGCGTTCGACGAGAAGACGCTGTGAAAACGGCTTAGTGATGAAATCGTCGGCACCCATCTTCAGGCCGAACAATTCATCGATCTCGTCATCCTTGGAGGTCAGGAAGATGACCGGCAGGTCGGATTTCTGACGCAGGCGGCGCAACAGCTCCATGCCGTCCATGCGCGGCATCTTGATATCGAGGATCGCCAAGTTGGGCGGCCGGGCGACAAGGCCCTCCAGCGCGGACGCGCCGTCGGTGAAGGTCTCGACCCGGTAGCCTTCCGCCTCCAGTGCGATCGAGACTGAAGTCAGAATGTTCCGGTCGTCATCGACCAGCGCAATCGTCTGCATGCTGAAATTCTCCCCAGCCATGGCGTCATGTCCCTTGCTCGTCTTCAAACCCGAGCCGTTGACGCCGAAACTTGGCACAAAATGTGGCACAGAACTCATCTGGTGTCATTGCGGGCGATTTTCCATGCTTTGCCCGACCCAGGCCGCGAGCCGCTCATACGAAATGATTAACGACAGGGCCGATCGCCTGTGACTAACAGCTCCGCTTGAAACGATTGAATTGTTTTTTGAAAGATTAAATCGATTAATCATTTGAAGCGGCTCGCGATTTCTGTTTCAGCGTCTATTCTGTTTAAACGTAAATTTAAACGGGCTTAAAAATTTCGCACGAGTGACCGGGCTTAAAACGCAACAATTCGCAGACCATCGGTGAGGACAATGAAGACCAACGGCTTGTTCAACGCAGCATACGGACTTGAAAAACAAGGATTTCGGGCTCCCGCTGCCGTTTACTACAACCTCACCGAGGCAGAGCTCTACGAGGAGGCGATCGACCGCCGCGAGGCGCAGTTGAGCGCGCATGGGGCACTCGTCGCCAAGACCGGCGTGCACACCGGCCGCTCGGCCAAGGACAAGTTCGTCGTCAAGGACGGCAAGGTCGACGAGCATATCTGGTGGGACAACAACAAGGCGATGTCGCCGGAACATTTCGAGCAGCTGCATCAGGATTTCCTGACCCAGGCACAGGGCATGGAGCTTTTCGTGCAGGACCTGGTCGGCGGCGCCGACGAGGATCACCAGCTCAAGGTGCGCGTCGTGACCGAGAACGCCTGGCACTCGCTGTTCATCCGCAACCTGCTGATCCGTCCGGAGCGTTCGACGCTTTCCTCCTTCGCGCCCGAAATGACGATCATCGACCTGCCGTCCTTCGAGGCCGACCCGGAACGTCACGGCTGCCGCAGCGGCACGGTAATCGCGGTAGACCTGACGCGGATGATCGTACTGATCGGCGGCACCTCCTATGCCGGCGAGATGAAGAAGTCGGTGTTCACCGCGCTCAACTACATCCTGCCGGAAAAGGGCGTCATGCCGATGCACTGCTCGGCCAATGAAGGCCCGGACGGCGATGTCGCCGTGTTCTTCGGCCTGTCGGGCACCGGCAAGACAACCCTTTCTGCCGATCCGAACCGGACGCTGATCGGCGATGACGAGCATGGCTGGAGCGAGAACGGCGTGTTCAACTTCGAAGGCGGTTGCTACGCCAAGACGATCCGCCTGTCGCGCGAGGCCGAACCGGAAATCTACTCAACCACCGAACGCTTCGGCACGGTGCTGGAAAACGTCATCCTCAACGACGAGAAGATGCCGGACTTCGACGACGCGACGCTTACGGAGAACACGCGCTGCGCCTATCCGCTGCACTTCATTCCGAACGCCAGCGCGACCGGCACCGGCGGCCAGCCGCAGAACATCATCATGCTGACGGCGGACGCCTTCGGCGTCATGCCGCCGATCGCCAGGCTGACGCCGGCACAGGCCATGTACCACTTCCTGTCGGGCTACACGGCGAAGGTCGCCGGCACCGAAAAGGGCGTAACCGAGCCGGAAGCGACCTTCTCGACCTGCTTCGGCGCGCCGTTCATGCCGCGTCATCCGTCGGAATACGGCAACCTGCTGCGCGACCTGATCGCCAAGCACAATGTCGACTGCTGGCTGGTCAACACCGGCTGGACCGGCGGCGCCTACGGTGTCGGCAGCCGGATGCCGATCAAGGCGACCCGCGCGCTTTTGAAAGCCGCGCTCTCCGGCGAACTGAATTCCGCCGAGTTCCGCACCGATGCGAATTTCGGTTTCGAGGTTCCGGTGGCGGTCGAGGGCGTCGACAGCGCGATCCTCGATCCGCGTTCGACCTGGGCGGACGCGGCTGCCTACGACCTGCAGGCCGAGAAGCTCGCCGGCATGTTCACGGCGAATTTCGAGAAGTTCGCCGACCATGTCGATCTGGAGGTGATGGACGCAGCGCCTCGATTTCTCCAGGCCGCTGAGTAACAGCGACCCGCAAGGGTGAGTTCGCGGCGTCTGCCTTCGGGCAGGCGCCGCTTTTCTTTGCGCGCCTCAATGCCTATCGTGCCGAGAAAACGGATCACGTCATGGCACAGTCGCACCCGCGCCAACCAATCGATTTTCACGAGATGCCGCCCGCCGAGATGCGGCGGAAGGCGACCGACTTCGCCGCACTGATGGCGAGGCGGCGCACGGTGCGCGATTTTTCCGATCGGCCTGTGCAGCGCGCCATCATCGAGGAATGCCTGCGCACCGCAGGCACGGCGCCATCGGGCGCCAATCACCAGCCATGGCACTTCGTCTGCATCTCGAACCGGGAGACGCAGAGGCGAATCCGCAAAGCGGCGGAGGAGGAGGAACGCTCGTTCTACACGGGGCGCGCCGGCGAGGAATGGCTGGATGCGCTGGCTCCGCTCGGCACCGATGCCGACAAGCCGTTCCTGGAAACCGCGCCCTGGCTGATCGCGATCTTCGCCGAGCGGCACGGGATCGCAGCCGACGGCAGCCGTATCAAGCATTATTATGTGCCGGAATCGGTGGGCATCGCCTCGGGCTTCCTGATCGCGGCGCTGCACAATGCCGGGCTTGCGACATTGACGCACACGCCGGCGCCGATGGGTTTCCTGAACCAGATTTGCGGCAGGCCGGGCAATGAGAAGCCCTATATCCTGCTGGTCGCCGGCTATCCGGCCGAAGACGCCACGGTGCCGGCAATCGAGCGAAAACCGCTCGAGACAATCGCGGACTGGATCGAATGAGCGTCGCAGACCTGCCTATCCGCCACGGGCTTGAGCTGCCCGGCTGGTCCATGACGGAGGAGTTCGTGCTGGCGGGCGGACCGGGCGGCCAGAACGTCAACAAGACGTCGTCGGCGGTGCAATTACGCTTCTTTCCGGGATCCGCCGGCGTGTTTTCCGATCCGCAATTGTACCGCCTGATGCAACTCGCGGGAAAACGCGCGGCCAAGGACGGCTCGATCCTGATCCAAGCAAGCCGTCACCGCACCCAGGAGCGCAACCGCGAGGATGCGCGCGAAAGGCTGAAACAGCTTGTGCTAAAAGCACTGGAGCCACCACCGCCGCCGCGCAAGAAGACGCGGCCCTCCCGCGGCGCGGTCGAACGGCGGCTGAAGGCCAAGGCAGGACGCTCGCAGATCAAGAAAATGCGCGGCGCCATCGATTCTGAGGACTAGCGCCCCTGACGCTACGGCACTAGGGTCGTCCCGCCGCAGGGCGCGGCATAGATCGGTATAGCCTGGAAGGAAGTTGCGATGGGAATTTTCGATTTCGTGAAATCGGCCGGCAAGAAGCTCGGCTTCGGCAACGATGACGAGGAAAACGCAAAGGAACTGAAGAAGGAACTCGATTCCCACAAGCTCGGCACCGACGCGGTTCAGATCGAGGTCAAGGGAGACACGGCTATCATCAAGGGCGCGGTCGAAGACCAGTCGATCTTCGAGAAGGCCATCGTCGCCGTCGGCAACACGCTCGGCATTTCCAAGGTCGAGGCATCGGAGCTGAAGGTCGCCGTGCCGGGCAGCGGGCTGAAGCTCGACGCCAGCGCCGACATGAACGCTATCATCGCAGCGGCCGGTCCGGCGCACCAGCCGCGCTTCCACACGGTGGAAAAGGGCGACACGCTGTCGGCCATCGCCAAGAAGGAATACGGCAACGCCAACAAGTACCCGGTCATCTTCGAGGCCAACAAGCCGATGCTCACGCACCCGGACAAGATCTATCCGGGCCAGGTGCTGCGCATTCCGGAGATCGACAAGGCCTGAGTAAAATTCTCCGGTGGCGCGTGACGGCCCGCCACCGGCACCTTACATTGCGTCCATGCAAGTACTTCCCAAGGGCGTTCGCCACATTCCCGGCTGCCTTTCGACGGATGCGCAACGCGCGCTCGTCGACGATATCCGCGCCATCGCGGAACAGGCCCCGCTCTACACGCCGACAATGCCGCGCACCGGCAAGCCGATGAGCGTGCGCATGACCAATTGCGGATCGCTCGGCTGGGTAACCGACAAAGAACGCGGCTACCGCTACCAGGCGACTCATCCTGCGACGGGCGATCCGTGGCCGTCGATCCCGCAGGCACTGCTCGATCTCTGGGACGAATACAGCGGCTATCCGCACCCGCCCGAGGCCTGTCTCGTCAACTTCTACGACGACACGGCGAAGATGGGCCTGCACCAGGACCGCGACGAGGAAGATTTCGAGGCACCGGTGCTGTCCGTCTCGCTCGGCGACACCTGCCTGTTCAGGATCGGCGAAACGACGCGCTCGGGCCGGACCGTCTCACTGAAACTGGTCAGCGGTGACGTGCTGGTGCTCGGCGGCGCCGGCCGGCTGTGCTTCCACGGCGTCGACCGAATCTATCCGGCGACCTCGGCGTTGTTGAAGAATGGCGGGCGGATCAATCTGACGCTGCGCCGGGTGACGAAGCCCGTATCGCAGCCGCCTCCCAGGCAGGCTGCAGGTCGGACCTGAGCGCGATATCGACGCGGCCGTCACGGGCCACGACCCGGTAGTTTTCGAGCAGCGGCGCGAGATCCGGGTGCTCCCGCAACGCTTCAATGCTGCCAATCGGATCGACATCGAGGAAAACGAAGTCGGGCGGGGTGGCTGTCCAGTCCGCGACCTTGCGCGCGATGGTTTCATCGATCCGCGCTTCGATTCGCTTGCGGTCCGCGGCGGGCAGGTCCGGGTCGAGGAGCGCATGCTCGCCGCCCATCACCAGCCAATCCGAACACATCCGCTCGATCCATCTCCCGTTGAGGCTGCGTGTCAAGGGATGGCCGGTGCCGATGTCGTGCGAGACCGATGCGACGGCGGGGCTGGCAGCGACGGCGTTGAGCCGCGCGACGAGCGCGGCCGGTGGCTTGGGGATGCTCCAGTAAAGCGCCGTTTGAGAGACGGCAACGCCCGCCGCGACGAGGAGCGCGATGAAGATAGCGCCGATGGGGACCTCGCCTTTCTTGTCGATTTCCGCAAAAGCCCACCGCGCACCCGCCAGCGCGATTGCAATCAGTGTGAGCGAAAGGCCGGGCATGGAATGATAGGGCCAGCCCTTGCCGAGAACCAGGAACGCGCAGAAGAAACCGATGGCTGCCGCGCCGAAAGCCCACGGCAGAGGATTATTTCGCCGCGGCGCGGCCACGACCAAAAGGCCGGCAAGCAAGGCGCCGAGAACAAGCTGCTCCCAGTCCAGGACGAGGAGTACACCCAGCGCCCGGCGGTAGCCGTAGACGTCCAGCAGGAGCGGGACCATTTCTGTTACGTAGAGAGGGTGGAGCAGCCACATCGCCGAGCCACAGGCGATCACGAGCGCGGCAGAGGCCACGATCTCCGCGCCGAACGGAACGCGCAAAGACCGCGCAGACCATGCGGCGAACAGGTAGGGCAGCAGGAAAACCAGCGCGTAATGTGGCTTCACCATCATCGTGGCGGCGGCGCCGAAACCAGCGACAAGAACCCAACCAAGGCGCAGCTGCCGTGGATCGCCCGCGATCATCCGCCAGGCTGCGAGAACCAGCATGGGAAGCGCGCTGGCGACGGCGAAATGCTCGCGCTGAGAGAAAGTATAGGGGGAAAACAGAAGAAGGACGTAGATTCCCGCCGGCGCCAGAATCGCCGCTTCGGACGCGCTGATCAGGCGCAGGCGCCGCGCCATGCGTAATGCCGCCGCACCGAAGAACAGCACCCAGACAACGGTGGCGATCTTGGTCCAGATCTCGGCTGGAAGCGGGGTCATCGCATCGAGCCAGACCATCGGCAGATAAAGATAGATCGAGAACGGCGGATTTGTTTCCAGTACGTCGACATACAGCGTCCGGCCGGCCAGAAACTTTTCGCCAGCCGTCAGCAACCAGCTCACATCCTGGTGGGTGCCGTTGTTGAAGAAGATGTTCCAGGCAGAAACCGCCAGCAGTGAAACCGACAGAACGGCGGAAACTAGCCGGAGCCTTTGGCCGGCAAGCTGGCAAGCCGCCGGCCGGGCAGGTGACGGCACTGTCGCGTCCTCGACGGTCATGACATCCCGTCCCTTCCCGCCGATCTCCCGTCGAAGACAAACCATCGCAGGGCGACAAAATTCATTACAGGGACCAGTATCGCCGTCAGCAGGACCGGAACGGCGAACGGGAATCCCAACACGTCATGCAGGACGAGAGGCAAAAGCGCCGCGAGACCGAAGCCAGCCAAGCTGACGGCAACAAAGCGGGGCGCTTCGCGGCCATGGCTGCCATCCGAGGCAAATGTGAAGAGCTTGTGCGCCAGATAGGAATACAGCCCGGCGACGGCATAGGCGCCAAACGCGCTGGCTGCCGACGGCCACCGGGCAAAAATCCTTTCGAAGGAAAATGCCAGAATCACGTATAGGGCGGTCGAGGACAGGCCCACCAGACCGAAGCGGACGAGCTCTCCTAACCGGGGCGAAGCCGGCATGTCACGCCTCCGCGACGGCGAGATACTGGGCGCCGAAAGGAAGCCATGCGAGAGCGCGTTCGGCGGCAAGCGCGGGGCCATTCTCCCAAGGCAGGAACAGGAACTGGCGGGTCGTAACCGCCGAAAACCCTGCACCGGCAAAAAGGCCGCGTGCCCGGCGGGGTGCCAACAGGACCGCGTCCTCGTCGAACGGGCACCGGGCCACCGCGAGACGGGTCAGCGGATTGAACGGGTTGTGCTCGATCACGCAAGCGATGCCGCCCGGTTTCAGGACGCGGCGAAGTTCGGCGAAAAAGGCCGTCCATTCGGCGGGGGGAACATGATGCACGACGCAGATCGTCGTCAGCACATCGAATCGCCCGTCATCATAGGGCAGCCGTTTGCCGTCATAGGCGCGATACACAACCTCGGCATTGGCAGCGGTCGCCTTTTCAACGGATTCGCCGGAAACGTCGCAGCCCGAGACCTGCGCGAACCGCCCGACGACGAGGGGATGAAACGAACCGACACCGCATCCGACATCGAGATAATCGAGCGTTTCCGGTGCGCCCAAATGCGGCCGGGCGGCGATTGCCTCGAAAAGGACCCGTGCCTTGGCCCGCATGAAGAAGTCATGCTCAAGACCGGAAAAATCGATCGAGGACTGAACTACGTCACGATAGTTGTCCTTGTAACTATCGAAGGTCTGCGTCATGCGAGCCGCCGATCGAAGGTTGCGGACAAAGCCGTGCCGGCTTCGGCAGCGTCAAATCCGATATATTCGTCAACGACATAGAGCGGGCGGCGCTTCACCTCGGCATGAATTCCCCCGACATAGAGGCCGACGACACCGGTCATGAAGAGGTTCATGCCCGACAGGAAAGACACGATCACCACCGTCGACGCCCAGCCGGACACCACCCCGTCGCTGAACAACCAAGCGGCCACGGCATAGAGGCCGAAAAATACCGAGACGCCCGACACGGCGAGACCCGCCCAAAGCGCGAAACGCAGCGGCTTCTCGGAAAAGCTGACGATGCCGTGCACCGCCAGGCGCAGCATCTTCCAGAAAGGATATTTCGTCTCGCCGGCCGCGCGCGGCGGTCGCTCGTAAGTCACCTCGGCCTGCGAGAAGCCGAGCCAGCCGAACATGCCGCGCACGAAGCGGTCGCGCTCGGGCATCATCTTGAAAGCGTCGAGCGCCTTGCGGTTGACGAGGCGAAAATCGCCGACATCGCGCGGAATCGACACATCGCTCATGCGCGACAGGAGACGATAGTAGGCGGCGGCGGTGGCTTTCTTGAACGCCGTCTCGCCATCACGGCGAAGGCGCCGCGCATAGACGATATCGTGGCCTTCCTTCCATTTCCCCACCATGTCGAGCACCACTTCCGGCGGATCCTGCAGATCAGCGTCCATGACGATCACGGCTTCGCCGACGGCGGCGTCCATGCCGGCGGTGATGGCGACCTGGTGGCCAAAATTGCGCGACAGGCGGATCAGCCGCAGGCGCTTGTCCTGCCGGGCCATCCCGGCGAGGTAGACCGGGCCGGCATCGCGGCTACCGTCATCGACGAAAATCGCCTCGGCCGGTCCGTCGAGCTGATCGAGCAGCGCCTTAACGCGCGCGAGCAGCACCGCCAGAACCGCTTCCTCGTTGAACACAGGAATAATGAGGCTGTACCTGATATCCGGCTTCCTGGATTTCGCCGTCCTGGCCATTGGTTTCCCGCAGCTGCACCGTTCGGGCGCATACTAGGTCGGCCGCGCATAACAACAGCTTAACGGGCAGGCGGGCCCGGACTTACAGCTTCCTGAGCAATACTTCCTCGACCAGGTGATCCGAACCCTTTTTCAGGATCAAATCGGCGCGCGGCCGCGTCGGCTGGATGTTTTCCTTCAGGTTCTTCAGGTTGATATTCGTCCAAAGACCCTCGGCTATGCCTTGCGCGGCATCCTCCGTCAGTTCCGAATAACGATGGAAGAACGATCTCGGATCGCGGAAGGCGGTTTTGCGCAGCCGCATGAAGCGGGTCACGTACCAGTCGTGGATCAGATCCTCGTCGGCATCGATATAGATCGAGAAATCGAAATAGTCGGAGACGAAGGGCACCATCTTGCCGTCTTCCGGCAGGTCGCGCACCTGCAGAACGTTGATGCCCTCGAAGATCAGGATATCCGGCCGGTCTATCGTGACATATTCGCCGGGCAGCACGTCATAGGTCATGTGCGAGTAGAGCGGCGCGCGCACCGAATGCTCGCCAGCCTTCATCGCGGAGAGAAAGCGCAGAACCGCGCCGACATCATAGCTTTCGGGAAAACCCTTGCGCTCCATCAGTCCCTGCTCGCGCAGCACCGCGTTGGGCAGCAGAAAGCCGTCGGTCGTCACCAGGGCGACCTTCGGGCTCGACGGCCAGCGCGCCAGCAATTCCTTCAGGATGCGCGCGGTGGTCGACTTGCCGACGGCAACCGAGCCGGCGATGCCGATAATGAAAGGCGTCTTGATCGCCCCATCGACGTTGAGGAAATTCTTGCGCTGCTGGAACAGGCTCTGCGACGCCTCGACATGGGCGTAAAGCAGGCGCGACATCGACAGGTAGATGCGACGGACTTCGTCGAGATCGATCGGATCGTCGAGCGAACGCAGCCGCATGACCTCGTCTTCGGTGAGCGTCAGCGGCGTGTCGGCGCGGAATTCCGCCCATTCGGCCGCCGTAAAGCGGCGATAGGGCGACAATTCGCTGCCGGAAAGCTGATCGAGAGGGTCGCTATGCACCGATGGGCCGCTGCGCTTGACGGGCTGGTCCATGAAAACGCCTGTGGTTACTCCGCGCTGCGGGCCGCCTTTTCCTGCAGGCCCGTCTGTCCGGTGCGGGTTTGCAATTCGGCCATCACGTCGCCCAACTCCACGCCGCGCATGTGCAGGACGACCAGCAGATGGTATAGCAGGTCTGCTGTTTCCGCCACAAGCGCGGAGCGATCCTGGCCAAGCGAAGCGATCACGGTCTCGACCGCCTCCTCGCCGAGTTTCTTGGACGCCTTCTCGATTCCCCTGGCGACGAGTTTCGCCGTCCATGAGTTCTCGTCGCCCGATGCGGCGCGTGTGGCGACGATCTTTTCGAGGTCGGCAAGGGTGAAATCGGTCATGTCATTCATCCGGTGTCAGGCGTCGCGGCGCACGGGAATGCCGGCGGCGGCCATGTAATCCTTGGCCTCGCCAATCGTATAGGTTCCGAAGTGGAAGATCGAGGCGGCGAGCACCGCGGTGGCGTGGCCGTCGCGAATACCCTCGACCAGATGATCGAGCGTGCCTACGCCGCCCGACGCGATCACCGGAACGCGCACGGCATCGGCGACGGCGCGGGTCAGCGGAATGTTGTAACCGATCTTGGTACCGTCGCGATCCATCGAGGTGAGCAGGATTTCGCCGGCGCCGAGCTCGACGACCTTTTGCGCAAACTCCACCGCGTCGATGCCGGTCGGAACCCGGCCGCCATGGGTGAAGATTTCCCAGCGCGGCTCGGCACCACCTTCGTCCACCGCCTTGGCGTCGATGGCAACGACGATGCACTGATTGCCGAACTTGTCGGCAGCTTCGGCGACCAGTTCCGGCCGCTTGACTGCGGCGGTGTTGATCGAGACCTTGTCGGCCCCGGCCAGCAGCAACTTGCGCACATCCTCCACCGCGCGCACGCCGCCGCCGACGGTCAGCGGCATAAAGCACTGCTCGGCAGTGCGCGCGACGACGTCGTAGATCGTCTCGCGGTCATCGGAAGAAGCGGTGATATCGAGGAAGCAGAGTTCGTCGGCACCTGCGGCGTCGTAGGCCTTCGCCGCCTTCACCGGGTCGCCGGCGTCGACCAAGTCGACGAAATTGACGCCCTTGACAACGCGGCCGCCGGCGACATCAAGGCAGGGGATGACGCGGGCCTTGAGGGTCATTTCTCCCTCCCGTCGCCGCGCAGCACTGCCAGCGCTTCCGCCGGGTCGATGCGGCCGTCATAGAGCGCGCGGCCGGAGATCGCGCCTTCCAGCTTTTCGGCATCGGGCATGGTCATTCGGACAATATCGGCTATGGAGGCCAAGCCGCCCGAGGCGATGACGGGGATCGACACCGCCTCGGCGAGATCGATAGTCGAATCCCAGTTGATGCCGGTCAGGATGCCATCGCGGTCGATATCGGTGTAGATGATGGCAGCTACACCCGCGCCCTCGAATTTCTTTGCAAGCTCGATGACGCCGAGTTCAGAGGCTTCCGCCCAGCCCTCGACGGCGACTTTTCCCCCTTTTGCATCGATGCCGACGGCTACCTTTCCGGGGAATTTCCTGCAGGCCTCTATGACGAGATCCGGATCGCGCACGGCGACGGTGCCGAGAATGACGCGGGCGAGGCCCTTCGAAAGCCAGGCCTCGATATGCTCCAGCGTGCGGATGCCTCCGCCGAGCTGCACCGGGTTCTTCGTCGCCTTCAGGATCGCCTCGACGGCCGCGCCGTTGACCGACGCGCCCTCGAAGGCGCCGTTCAGGTCGACGACATGCAGCCATTCGAAGCCCTGCTCTTCGAAGGCCATGGCCTGCGCGGCGGGATCGGCGTTGTAGACGGTCGCCTGGTCCATGTCGCCTTTCACGAGGCGCACGCACTCGCCGTCTTTCAAATCGATGGCGGGAAAGAGAATCTTTTTCGCGGGCATGGCCTTACGGCGTCCATTTCAGGAAGTTGGCGATCAGGGCGAGACCGAGCGTCTGGCTCTTTTCGGGGTGGAACTGGGTGCCGAACATGTTGCCGCGCGCGACGGCCGCCGTAACCGGCCCGCCATAGTCGGTGCGCGCGACCACGTCTTCCTCGTTCTCGGCGGCGAGGTGATAGGAATGGACGAAATATGCGTGCAGGCCGTCTTCCCCGGTCGGAATACCGTCGAACAGGGGGTGCGGATGGACGATGTCGAGCGTGTTCCAGCCGATTTGTGGAATCTTCAGCGACGGATCGGACGGCGTCATCTCGACGACGTCGCCGGCAATCCAGCCGAGCCCCTGCGTGACGGTCTTTTCCAGCCCGCGCGTCGACATCAGCTGCATGCCGACGCAGATGCCGAAGAAAGGCCGGCCCTTGTCGTTGACCGCCTCGTTCAGGGCGTCGACCATGCCCGGCACGGCATCGAGGCCGGCGCGGCAGTCGGCATAGGCGCCGACGCCCGGCAGGACGATACGGTCGGCGGACGCGACGCGCCCGGCATCAGATGTCAGGTCGATCTCGGCGGAAACGCCGGCCTCGCGCGCCGAGCGCTCGAAGGACTTCACCGCCGAACGCAGATTGCCGGAGCCGTAATCAATAATCGCAACACGCATGGCGCTCACCGTGCCGGTTCTTCGGCGTAGCCGAACAGCACATCGCCATCCGTCTCGCGCGGGGTTCGCCCGAAAGCGGATGGCTGCGGCGCCGGGCGCGGAACATTCGCGGCTTCGGGAGCCGCGTGGCCGCTGAACCAGCGTATTTCCGCATCATCCAGATCGCGCGCGACGACCGTGCCCGCCTCGACGAAGCCGTCGCGGCGATAGTGCGCGATGCGCCAGGCCGGGCCTTCCAGCGCGACGAAAAGACTGACGGCGGTGCCGGCCAAAACCGTCGCCGCGCCGGGCGCCAGATATTCACCGGCGATGCCGATGGCACCCGAAACCAACAGCAGCATCAGCGCGGCAAACCAGAGCCGGTACCACAGGAGCCAGACGATAGGGAAGATCAGCGCCAGGACGGAGAAATCGTCGCGCACGAATACCGTCTCCGGCCGGCTGCCAGTAACGGGCCTGCGTTCGAGGACAACGTAGCTCGCCATCGTTTTCGCCTAACCGTTCAGGGTGCCCTTGGTGGACGGGATCGCGTCCGCCTGGCGCGGATCGATCTCTACAGCCGCGCGCAACACCCGCGCCACCGCCTTGAAGCAGGTCTCGGCGATATGGTGGCTGTTGGCGCCGTAGAAATTCTCCACATGCAGTGTGATTCCGGCGTTCTGGGCGAAGGCCTGGAAGAACTCGCGCACAAGCTCAGTGTCGAAGGTGCCGATCTTCTGGGTCGGAAAATCGACCCTGAAAACGAGGAACGGGCGGCCCGACACGTCGATGGCGGCGCGGGTCAGCGCCTCGTCCATGGCGAGATCGAGGCTGGCATAGCGGGTGACGCCACGGCGGTCGCCCAGCGCCTTCGCCAGCGCCTGGCCAAGCGCGATGCCGGTATCCTCCACCGTGTGGTGGTCGTCGATGTGCAGGTCGCCCTTTGCGCCGACCGTCATGTCGATCAGCGAATGACGCGCGAGCTGGTCAAGCATGTGATCGAAGAAGCCGACGCCGGTCTTCATCTCGTGCTTGCCGGTTCCGTCCAGGTTCACGGTAACGGAAATGGCGGTCTCGTTCGTCTTGCGGCTGATTTCAGCCGTGCGCGCAGTCATGGCGAATGCCCCTTTTTGTCGGCGACTGCGCCTCATAACAAGGGTTTAGCGCAAATGCCAGCCTGCCGGCGGGGCGTTTGCAATTGGCCGTACCCCACTTACATTGCGGAAAAGACACAGCGCGTCCGCGCGCATGACAAGGACAGGCCATGAGCGAGAAAGAAAATCCCTACGGCACCATGCATGCCACCACGATCATCACCGTGCGCAAGGGCGGCAAGGTGATCATTGCCGGCGACGGGCAGGTCAGCCTCGGACAGACGGTCATCAAGGGCAATGCGCGCAAGGTGCGCCGGATCGGCAAGGATGGCGAAGTGATTGCCGGTTTTGCCGGAGCGACGGCTGACGCCTTCACGCTGCTCGACCGGCTGGAAAAGAAGCTGGAGCAATATCCGAACCAGCTGATGCGCGCCGCCGTCGAACTCGCCAAGGATTGGCGCACAGACAAATATCTGCGCAATCTCGAGGCGATGATGCTGGTCGCCGACAAGACCGTGTCGCTGTGCGTGACCGGAAATGGCGACGTGCTGGAACCGGAACATGGCGTCATGGCGATCGGCTCGGGCGGCAATTACGCGCTGGCCGCCGCCCGTGCGCTTGTCGAAAGCGACATGGACGCGGAGGCCGTCGCGCGGCGCGCCATGGAAATCGCGGGCGATATCTGCGTCTACACCAACGGTAACATCATCGTCGAAAGTCTCGAGGCGGAAGGATGAGGTTCAAAATCCGCCGTCTGACACAGGATGACACGGCGGATTACCGTGCCCTTCGGCTGGAAGCGTTGCGCGACCTGCCGGAGGCGTTCTTCGATTCATTCAAGGAAGCAGACGCTCGGCCGGAAGGCTACTGGACCGCGCTGTTTGAGGGCGATTTCGCCTATTTCGGCGCCTTTGACGCCACCAATCTCGTCGGCATCGTTCACACAGAACGCAAGAAGGGCGAAAAAGCCGCCCACAAAAGCTGGCTTTACGGGATGTATGTCCGCGCCGACATGCGCGGAAGCGGATGCGCGCAGGCGCTTGTCGGCGCGGTGCTCGATCACGCGAAACAGGATGGCGCCGCGCAGGTCCAACTTGGCGTCAGCGCGAAAAATGACCGCGCCCGGAAGCTCTACGAGAAAGCCGGATTCGTGCCCTACGGCAGGGAGCCGCGCGGGCTGAAGATCGGCGACACGTTCGTCGACCAGGTTTTTATGGTGAAGTTCCTCGACAATGAGCGGTAGCACGGATTCGCCCGATATCCATTTCATCCCGGTAACAGAAGCGGATTATCCGATGCTGCGCGGATGGCTGGAGAGCCCGCCGATGAACGAATGGTGGGGCGAGCCGGACAGGGAATTAGGCCGGATCTGCGACAAGGTGGAGGGGCGTGACACAACGCGACCTTTCATCTTTTTTCATAACGGCGAACCGGCGGGATATATTCAGTACTGGTTCGTCAGCGATGAGGTCGATGCCGGGCATGCGGCCGAAACGACGTGGCTGCTCAAGGTGCCGAGAGAGGCGGTTGGCGTCGATCTCTCGCTCGGCCGGCCGGAGCTTCTCGGCAGGGGAGTCGGCACCGCCGTGCTGCGCAAATTCCTTGCCATGCTGATCGAAGAGGGTCACGAGATCATCACCATCGATCCCGACGAGACCAACAAGCGCGCCATTAGAGCCTATGAAAAAGTTGGCTTTATCCCCTTTGGCCGCTATCCGGGCGACAGGGGAACGACATTGCTCATGAAACTGGACCGTGAGCGTTTCAGGGAGACGGCCGGATGATTTCCGAGGACACGCTCGATCTGGCAGTGAAACGGGCGATCATTTCCGCCGAACAGCGCAACCGGATCGCGATGCTTGCCACCGAGCCCCTCGAAACGGAGCCCGCCGCGCTTTCGGGCGACGAGCCGATGCGGCTGGTGGGCGGCGGCAACGATCTGTTCGTCACGGTCGGCATCGTGCTGCTGTTTGCCGGCGCGCTGTTCGCGCTGCAGTCGTTTTCCGGTGTGACGGTACCGTTCACAGCAATCACGCTGGGTATCTTTGCCTGGCTGGTCGCCGAGTTCGTTACCCGGCAGCGGCGCATGCGCCTGTCCAGCACGGTGCTCGGGCTCGGCTTCATCGCGGCGGTGCTGACACTGCTCGGTTTCTACCTGGAAGGTCGCGATGAAATCCGGGCGATCCAGACGCCGGTTCAGATTGCCGCGCTTCGGCCGCAGGCGGCGTTCTACGCCCTGCTACTGTTCGGTGGGACTGCGATCGCCGCGATCATCCATTTCCTTCGTTTCCGGGTGCCGGTCATGGCGGCGGTTCTGGCACTCGCCTTTACCGGCGCGGCGTTTTTCTTCGCGACGCTGTTTTTCTATGACGGTGTCGTGGCCGGCCAGATGCTGATGCCGACGATGGAGCAGATCCCCGACGTCATCGCCAAGGCTCTCTACGTGCCGCTGATCTGCGGATTGATCGTGTTCGGCACGGCGGTCGCCTTCGATCTGCACGACCGCGAACGATTCACCGTTTGGTCGGACTGCGCCTTCTGGCTGCACGTCATCTCGGCGCCGCTGCTGGTCCATCCGCTGTTCATCCTGGCGACGGGCCAGGACGTGGTTTTCGGCGAGATCGAGCCTGGCCTGTCTGCCTCGGTGATGCTGGCCCTTCTGATCGCCGCCTTCGTCTATGTGGCGCTTGCCATCGACCGGCGGTCGCTGCTGATACCGACGCTTGCCTATTTCGGCTCGCTGGGCATCTACTACCTCGTCAATTCGGCCGCGAACACGACCGGAATCCCGCCTTTCGCGCTGATTTTGCTTGTCATCGGGGCGATGATCATCCTGTTCGGCGCCGGCTGGCAGCGCATCCGACGCTTGATTGTCGGATCGACGCTTCCCACATCGCTGTTGACCAAACTGCCTCCCATCAAACCGTGAGTGCCCATGTCTGACTTCTCTCCGCGGGAAACCGTTTCCGAACTCGACCGCTATATCATCGGCCAGAAGGACGCCAAGCGCGCGGTGGCCATCGCGTTGCGCAACCGCTGGCGCCGCCAGCGCCTGGAAGGCGCAATGCGCGAAGAGGTGATGCCGAAAAACATCCTGATGATCGGGCCGACCGGTGTCGGCAAGACGGAAATCTCGCGCCGCCTGGCGAAGCTCGCCGGAGCGCCGTTCGTCAAGGTCGAGGCGACGAAATTCACCGAAGTCGGCTATGTCGGCCGCGACGTGGAGCAGATCATTCGCGATCTGGTCGAGGCCGGCATCTCGCTGGTGCGCGACAAGAAGCGCGAAGAGGTCAAGGCCAAGGCGCATGTCAATGCCGAGCAGCGCGTACTCGATGCGCTTGTCGGCCCCGGCGCGAGCCCGGCAACGAAGGACAGTTTCCGCAAGAAGCTGCGCGACGGGCTGCTCGACGACAAGGAAATCGAGGTCGAGATCGCCGACACCGGGTCCGGCGGCATGCCGGGCTTCGAGATCCCGGGCATGCCGGGTGCCAATATCGGCATGATCAACCTGAACGACATGCTCGGCAAGGCGCTCGGCGGCGCCAAGACCAAGACGATCAAGACCACGGTACGCGAATCGCACGACATCCTGCTGGCCGACGAATCCGACAAGCTGCTCGACCAGGACCAGATCACGCAGGAAGCGCTGCGCGCTGCCGAAAATGACGGCATCGTCTTCCTCGACGAGATCGACAAGATCGCGGCCTCGGAAGGCCGTTACGGTGCCGGCGTCAGCCGCGAAGGCGTGCAGCGCGACCTGCTGCCGCTGGTGGAAGGCACGACGGTGGCGACGAAATACGGCCCGGTTAAAACCGACCATATCCTGTTCATCGCGTCCGGCGCGTTCCATGTTTCCAAGCCGTCCGACCTGCTGCCGGAACTGCAGGGCCGTCTGCCGATCCGCGTCGAACTCAGGGCGCTGGAGCGCGAGGATTTCCGCCGCATCCTGACGGAAACCGAGGCCAGCCTGATCAAGCAGTATATGGAGTTGATGAAGACCGAGGAGGTGACGGTCACCTTCACGGACGACGCCATCGACGCGCTCGCCGATATCGCCGTCGATCTCAACGCCTCGATCGAGAATATCGGCGCGCGTCGGCTGCAGACCGTGATGGAGCGGGTTCTCGACGACATCTCCTTCAACGCGCCGGACAAGGCAGGCGAGGAATTCGTTATCGACGGCGACTATGTACGGGCCCAGATCGGCGATCTTGCCCAGAATGCCGACCTTTCGCGCTACATACTGTGACCTATCGGCCATAGTGACGATTTCGTTGCGTCAGGCTCTCGACTCAGCCTGACGCTTTTTTTACTAGCGGGCGGGGCGCTCAGGCAGAAAACCGAACCGATGTCGTCAATCCGTACCATGGCTGTTGCCGTGCTTTGGCTGTCTTTCGCCACGGCCCTGCCTGCCATGGGGATGACGGTAGTCGAGCCCGGCAACCACAACACGGAACAGCCGGCCATTCCCGGTGCGTCGAAAAACCGTACCGCCGCCCTGAAGACGACCTTCGAGCGGAAGTACGAAAAGGTGATCGGCCTGTTGCAGCGCGACCGCCGGCTGATCACCAACATCAAGCGGACGGCGGAGAAATTCGGCATCGACCCGATCCACATGATCGGCGCCATCGTCGGCGAGCATACCTACAATGTCGACGCCTACGACCGGGCGCAGACCTATTACGTAAAGGCAATCGCCTATCTGAAGAGTTCGATCGATTTCGAATATGAAGGCGAGGATATCGACGACTTCATCGCACGGCCGCAGTTCGACAAATGCGATGAACTTGAAGGCTCGAAGGCGGTGTGGGCCTGCCGCGAAAACGTCTGGAAGAAGACCTTCCAGGGCAAAACGGTCGATGGCAAGCGTTTCCCGAACAACCGGCTTTCCGCAGTTTTCTTCCAGCCATTCTATGCCGGACAGACATTCGGCCTCGGCCAGCTCAATCCGCTGACCGCGCTGATGATGACCGACAAGGTCAACGAGGTGACGGGTGCGCGAAAGCTGTCGCATACCGACGGCAAGGGCGTCTACAAGGCGATCATGGATCCGGACGAGACGCTGCCCTACATCGCCGCGACCCTGGCTTCGGCCATCGACGACTATCGCGAGATCGCAGGCTTCGACATTTCGCGCAATCCCGGCCTGACGGCAACGCTCTACAATACGGGCGATACCGCCGAGCGGGCGCGCAGCCTCGCGGCGCGCAACAAGCGCTCGGGGGGAATCGTCTGGCCGGAGGAAAATTATTACGGCTGGATGATCAACGAAAAGGAAGCGGAGCTGCGCGCGCTTCTCGACGGCTAGTACCGTTATCCCGGCGGCAGCTTGCCGGGCCGGCTTGTCAAAGCGCGCAAGCGCTCGCTCAAATGTTCCAGATCTTCGCGTGACAGATTGCCGATCGACTGGCCGAGCAGATTGGCGAGTTCGGTGGCCGCCGGATCCATTCCCGACGTGTCGATGGTCACCTTCGGCGCCGACTGCATGGCAAGCCGCTGCAGTTCGTCGGCATCGTCCCAGATGATGTTGAGACAGGCGATGATGCGCTGAAGCAGCGGCCAGCCCGGCACGCCGCGATGGCCGTGCTCGAGCGCGGAAAGATAGGCGGCAGAGACGCCGACCTGCTCGGCCATCTGTTTTTGCGTCATGCCACGCTCGGCGCGCAGTTCGCGCAGACGCGCTCCAAAAGGCGTCATCGCCGCACACTCCCGTCGGACCGGGCCAGCTTGCGCAGGCGGACATAGATCGCGCCTTCGCCGCCATGATGGCGGCTCGCCGAGGAATAGCCGCTGACAAGACCGGCGAACGGGGCGCCATTCAGCCAGATCGGTACCATTCGCTTCAAAACGCCCTCGCTGCCGAGCGAACGTCCCTTGCCGGTCACGACCAGGACATGGCGGGCGCCCCGCGAGCGCTGATCGGCGAGAAATGCATAAAGCCGGTCATAGGCGAGATCCTGGGTCATGGCATGCAGGTCGATGCTGGCGTCAATGGCGATCCGGCCCTTGGCGATCTTGCGCGTGGTCGGCCGGTCGATATGCGGTTCCACCCGCGGTTTGGGTTTCGGCGCCGGTGGCGCGCGGTCGTGCATGAAGGGGGACTTGATGTCGGTTTCCTGCGCCGGATGTTGCCTGGCCTGCTTCTTGCCGCTCATCGCCTCGCGGAATTCGCGTTCCGCATCCTCGATCGACGACGACGGCACAAGCGGGCGGTCGCGCAACGGCGTCACAGTGCGGCCAACCCGGTGCCAGAGGATGGTTTCCTCGTCGCTCAGCTTGCGGCGATGCCCCTTCTTCGTCATGGCGCGATCTCCGCGCCCGGTCCGACCGTCACGCTTTTGGGCACCAGAAGGACGAAATCGGCGGGCGAACGAACCGCACCGGCTCGCGTGCCGGCGGCGTCGCCGGAGCCCATAAAAAGATCGCCGCGCGCCGCACCGACGATGGCCGAGCCGGTATCCTGGGCGATCATGAGCCTGCGCCACGGCTCGCCATTAACTTGATCGGCGGACACGAAAACAGGCGAGCCGAAAGTGTGCAGCAGCCGGTCGACGGCAAGCGAGCGCCCGGCTGTCAGCGGCACCTTGGCGGCGGCGACCGGCCCGTCAACCTCGTTTTCAACCGGCGCTTCACGATAAAAGATATAGGACCGGTTTTCCTCCATCAGCGGGCGCGCGCGCTCGGGGTGATCCGCCAGCCACTGGCGGATCGACGCCATGGAGATCGCCCCGGAATCGATTTCGCCGCGCTCGACCAGCAGCCTGCCGATGGCGGTGAAGGGGTGGCCGGTCTTGCCGTCATAGGTAATGCGCAGCGACGACCCGTCGGAAAATTTCAGCCGCGCGGCGCCCTGGACATGAGCGAAGAAGGCGTCGACCGGGTCCTCCACCCAGGCGATTTCGAGGCCGCGCCCATCGAGCCGGCCGGCATTGATGGCGGCCCGGTCGGGATAGGCGAGCAATGTACCGTCCGCCGCCTTGCGGGCGAAACGATACTCCTCGTCCCAGGCTAAAGGCCGGTTTTCGACGGTGACAGCGACAAGATCGTGCGGCCGGCGGTGGAAGGGTTGGCAGAAACGGTCCGTGCGTTTCCGGGACGCCTCGATCTCGGGTTCGTAGTAGGCGGTAACGAAACCGCGCTCGCCGCCGGTTCCGGCGACAGCGCAGCAGTAAAAGTTCCGTTCGAAAAAGCCGCGCGGATCAGCCCTTGCCGCATCGCCCGACGCTTTTGCGAAGAGCGGTTCGAGGCTTTGCGGCGAAACGCCTGCCGCGCCGCGGCGGTAGGTCTCGCGGCCCGGTCGCCGCGCGTGGCGGGCAAAGGCGACAAGCGCCCCGGCATGATCGTCCGACGCCCACCCGGCCAAAGCATCGAAGGGGAGCGGTCGCAAGGTCCACATGAAAGACCGGATCAGTCCTCGGATTCTGTGGCGACGAGGCGCCAGTTCGGATCGCGACTGCGCGTATCGCGCGAGAAGGTCCAGACATCCTTGACCTCGACCACCGCATCGGGATCGCCGTCAATGACATCGCCTGCCTTGTTGCGGGTCGCCGAAATAAGCTGGCTGACGACGCGAACGGTGACCAGGGCTTCCGAATCGCGCATCTCCGCGCCGATGATGTCGGCCTTGTCGATACCGACAAAGCTCGATTGCACCGTCTCGCCACGCGCCTCGCGTTCATCGAGCGCGGCGGCGAAGCCGTCATAGACTTCCTTCGACAGAAGGTTCTTGAGCGTCTTGCGGTCGCCGTCGGCGAACGACATCACGATCATCTCGTAGGCCATCTTGGCGCCGGAGAGGAACGTGGCCGGCTCGAAATCCTTCGATACGTCGCGAATGGCGCGCAGGCCTTCGTTCAATTCGCTGCCCGGCGCTGCATAGCGGTCGATCTCGCGATAGGCGTCGGCTTTTGTCTCGCCGCGGCCGGGAAGCGTGATCACATTGTCGGCCTCCGCTGTCTCGGCGCCCTTGTCCGCCGGCGACTCGCCGGTACCGGAATAGGGATCGAAAGGCGGCCGTTCGCTGCCGGTGCGTTTTCCCAGCACGCTGCGCAATTGCAGGAACACGAACACCGCGGCGACCACGAAGATCAATGTGACTAGGTTGGAGCCTTCCATATAACGTCCCGCTAAACAGTTATTTTCACTCGACTTCATATAACCATGAATGGCGTGCATTCAAATCGCGTGACGAATAACTACATAGAGGCAGAAAACCGCAGAAAGAAGCCGTATTTATGCCGTTCACCCTGATTCCGTTCATCCTGCTGATCATTCCACTCATGGAAATCGGCGTCTTTATCGCCGTCGGCTCGCAAATCGGCGTGTTTGCGACGCTTGGCATGGTGGTGCTGACCGCGCTTATAGGGTCGGTCCTGTTGCGTGTTCAGGGCTTCGGCCTGTTGACGCGGATGCGCACGGAAATGGATCAGGGCCGCATGCCCGGCCGCGATCTCGTGCATGGCGTGATGATCCTGGTCGCGGGAATCCTGCTGCTGACACCGGGATTCGTGACCGACACGCTTGGTTTCCTCCTGTTCGTCCCGGCACTTCGCGATCTCGCCTGGCGGTTCCTGAAAAGCCGGATCCAGGTCGTTTCGGCCACGCAGGCGCATTACCAGACGCGCCGCACATATGACGCCCGGACCATCGACCTTTCCGAAGATGATTATTCGGACGACGCCGATCCGAACAGCCCGTGGTCGAAAGGCGACAAGGCCTGAGACAGCTCGGCGGCAAGGCGTTCTTGCCAGCCATCCGGGGAAGTGCTAGCCAGCCGCCACGATTTTCCGAATGCGCCACTTTCGCGCACCCAATTACAATCGAGAGGCTTCTTCGATGGCAAAAGACGCAACGAATGGCGGCGCAAAGCCGGCGGCAGAAAACCAGGGCGACGGCAAGCCGCAGCTTTCCGTTCTGACCCAGTATGTAAAAGACCTGTCGTTCGAGAGCCCGGGCGCTCCGCTGTCGCTGCGTCCGCGCGAAAAGGCGCCGGCCATCAACATCAACGTCAATGTGCAGGCCAATCCTCTGGCCGACAGCGATTTCGACGTGACGCTGACCATGACGGCGAAAGCCGAGGATGGCGGCACCGTGCTGTTCAATGTCGAGCTGGTCTATGGCGGCGTGTTCCGCGCCGTCAACTTCCCGCAGGAGCATCTGCTGCCGGTGCTGTTCGTCGAATGCCCGCGCATGCTGTTCCCGTTCGCCCGTCAGATCGTCGCGGAATGCACACGCAATGGCGGATTCCCGCCGCTGATGATCGATCCAGTCGATTTCGCCCAGATGTTCCAGCGCCGCATGGCCGAGGAACAGGCAAAGGGCACGGCCAACGCATAATCCGGAAATCCCGGACTATCTTTTGCAAAGGGCGGCTCAGCCGCCCTTTTTCGTGCCCGCCAGCCAGAGTGCATCGTCGCCGAGACCGGCAACGAGTTGGCGATGCGCCTCGATCTCCTCGGCAGAGATACGCGGCGGAAGCGGCGCGGGACGCGGGCGAAGGGTGATCTTGCCCGAAGTGGCGGCGTTTTCTCCGCCGGTCCTGTTACCCGAGTCGCCGGTATCCAGACCGAGCGCGGCCTGCTTGCCGCCGACCAGCTCGATATAGACCTCGGCCAGCAATTCGCTGTCGAGCAGCGCGCCATGCTTCTCGCGCATCGAATTGTCGATGCCGTAACGCTTGCACAATGCGTCGAGCGAATTCGGGCCCATCGGATGACGGCGGCGGGCAAGCGCCAGACTGTCGACGATGCGGTCGGGATCGATCGGCGGAAAGCCGAGACGCGCGAACTCCGCATTGAAGAAGCCGGCATCGAAGGACGCATTGTGCGCGATCAGGGTCGCGCCCTCGGTGAAATCGAACCATTCCTGGACGACCGCGGCGAATTTCGGTTTGTCGGCGAGCTGTTCGTTGGAAATACCGTGCACCGCGAGCGCCTCGGGATGCACATCGCGGCCGTCCGGATTGATAAAGACGTGAAAGTTGCGCCCGGTGACGAACCGGTTTTCCAGCTCGACCGCGCCGATCTCGATAATACGGTCCATCGAGGAATCGAGGCCGGTCGTCTCGGTATCGAAAATGATCTCGCGCATGACTTCTGTCTATAGAATCGCTTCATCGCCATGATGCGCAGGCAGCTGCGGCATCACAATGGCGGTCAGGCGTCGTCCCGTGCTTCTTTTTCACGGTCCAGTGTCGCCAGGACCCCGATTATATCCCGCACCTTGGCGCGGGCGGCTTCCATGCCAAGCGAGGTGTCGATCAGGAAATCGGCGCGGCGGCGCTTTTCGGCATCCGGCACCTGCTTGGCGAGCAGGCCCTGGAAACGCTCTTCAGTCATGCCGGGACGCGCCATGACGCGCTCGCGTTGCACTTTTTCCGGCGCGGTGACCACAACGACAAAGTCGGTGCGTTCCTCGCCGCGGGTTTCGAACAGAAGCGGGATGTCGAGCACGGCAAGCGGACGGTTTTCCGCGCGCGCCTTGTCGAGAAAGGCGATTTCGGCCTCGCGGACCAGCGGATGGACGATCGCCTCAAGCCTCTTCATCTCCTCGGCGTGGCCGACAACGCGTCTGCCGAGTTCCGCCCGGTCGACCACGCCATCCCTGACGGTGCCGGGAAAGGCCTCCTCGATCAGCGGCGCGGCCTCGCCGGCATAAAGTGCATGGACAGTCGCATCGGCGTCATGCACCGGCACACCTTCTTCGGCGAACATTTTCGCGGTTGTCGACTTACCCATGCCGATAGAGCCGGTCAGGCCGAGAATGATCATCAATCATGCGCCTTCGTCAGATCGGCGATCACGAGATCGCGCAATTCGTCATCGACCTCGGGAAAGCGGCCGAACCAGTGGGCGAAACCGGGTGCCGCCTGGTGCAGCAACATGCCGAGCCCGTCGCAGGTTTTCAGCCCGGCTTGCGCGGCACATTTCAGAAACGGCGTTTCGAGCGGTACATAGACAATATCTGTCGCCATCGCCGTGGTGCGGGCAGCGGCAAAATCCAGCTCCAGCGGCGGCTGTCCATCCATGCCGAGGGATGTGGTGTTGACGACAAGGTCGGCCGTGGATAGCCGATTTTCCGCCGCGTCCCAGCCCCGCGCCGCAACACTGTCGCCGAAACGGGCGGCGAGCCGTTCGGCCCGTTCCACCGTACGATTGACGAGATCGATTCGCGCGTAGCCGGCGTCCAGCAAGGCATGAATGACGGCGCGGCTGGCGCCACCCGCGCCCAGCACCAAGGCGGTTTCGCCATCGCGCCAGCCGGCAAGGCGCTGGTCGAGATTGGCGGCGAAGCCATAGGCGTCGGTGTTGCCTCCGATCAGCGTTCCACCCTCCAGCCACAACGTGTTAACGGCACCGATTATCTCGGCCGCCTCGTCGCGCCGGTCGGCCATCTGGAAAGCGGTCTCCTTGTGGGGAATGGTGACGTTGCCGCCAATCCACTCGCCGGCGCGCAGGGCGACGGTCAGCGCGCGGAACTCCTCCGGCGGCACATCGATCGCCGCATACGACCCGTCGATGCCGTAGCGCATCAGCCAGGCACCATGAATCAGCGGCGAGCGGGAGTGGCCGATCGGGTGGCCGGCAACAAAGGCGCGCGGCGCATCAGCCATCGATTTCACCCAGTTCGCGCAGTTTTTCGAGCAGCGGCAGGATCGGCAGGCCGACAATGGTGAAGTAATCGCCGTCGATCTCATCGAAGAGCTGGATGCCGAGGCCTTCATACTGATAGGCGCCGACGCTCTTCAGCGCCATGTCGCCGACGCGCGCCAGATAGCGGCCAATGAATTCCGGCGACAGCTTGCGCACATGCATATGAGCGACGGCGACATGCCGCCAGACAGTCTCGCCGTTGCGCACCAGCGACATCGCGCTCCACAGCTGGTGCGTCTTGCCAGAAAACGAAAGCAGGTGATAGCGCGCCTCTTCCATGTCGGCCGGCTTGTGGAACAGCTTGCCCTCCAGCGACAGGGTTTGGTCACCGCCGAGTACGAGATCGCCTGGATTGCGTTCCGACACATCCAGCGCCTTCGCCTCTGCAAGGACGGTGGCAATATCTTCGGCTGTCGCATCGGCTTCGATCAACGGCGTCTCGACAGCGCGTTCATCGACATTCGCCCCCTCGGCACGGAAATCGAGGCCGGCGTTTTTCAGGATCGCCGCACGAAACGGACTCGTTGAGGCGAGGACGAGGCTCATCGGAGGTCTCCTTGCGATGCGGGTCTGCGGTTAGACCGTCATATCCGGCTTGGCAAGGATGTCGGCGGTCCCGATCGATCGTCATGGTGCAAATGTGGGAGTCTGTGGACAATTTTCGGCGGTTTGGCACGCCCGGCTCCGAAAGCGGATTCTACCCCCACTTATCCACTCTTCACAGCACCACGGCGGCAGAGTTTCCACAGTGGGGAACAGTGTGAATAAAGGGTTAAGGCAGGGCTTGTCCGGTGTTTCCCACAGGCCTGAATTTGAAAAACCGGATAACTACATGATTTTATTATGGAAATAAATCCACATTGAATCACAGACAAAAACTGCCTTGTTTCCCGCCACGTGAACGGGCTGCGGCGGAATGCCGACCTCTGCAAAACCGCCCATACCTGCTATTCACAGACTCATAGAATCATCAAACAGCTTCGCTGAAAGTTAATTAGGACAGAAACGTGGAGCAGGGACCGGGGATAATGGCAGTCGAACGCAAGGTCATGAAGGTGCTGAACGGTGAGACGGTGACACCGCCGCCAATCTGGATCATGCGTCAGGCCGGACGCTACCTGCCGGAATACCGGGAGACGCGGGCGACGGCGAAAGGCTTTCTCGATCTGTGCTACACGCCCGACCTGGCCGTGGAAGTGACGTTGCAGCCGATACGCCGTTATGGCTTTGATGCCTCGATCCTGTTTTCCGACATCCTCGTTCTGCCCGATGCACTGAAATGCGGTGTTCGCTTCGTCGAAGGCGAGGGCCCGCGTCTTGATCCGGTTGGCGCGGAAGAAATCGCTTCGCTCGATCCCGCGGGCATGCATGCGCATCTGGCGCCAGTCTACGAGACGGTGAAGCGGTTGCGGGCGGAACTGCCCGAAGAGACCACACTGCTCGGGTTCTGCGGTGCGCCATGGACGGTGGCGACCTACATGATCGCCGGTCGGGGAACTCCGGACCAGGCGCCGGCACGGCTGTTCGGATATCGCGAGCGGGCGGCGATGGAACGGTTGCTCGATCTTCTGGCCGACATGTCCGCCGATTATCTGGTGCGCCAGATCGAACAAGGCGCGGACGCGGTGCAGGTCTTCGACAGCTGGGCAGGCGTACTGGACGAGGAGATGTTCGAGGCGTTCTGCGTGAAGCCGATGAAGCGGATCGTCGACAAGGTTCGGGCGGCAAGGCCCGACGCGAAGATCATCGGCTTTCCGAAGGGGGCCGGCATGCTCTATCGCGGTTACCGGCAGAAGACCGGCGTCGATGCGCTGGGGCTCGACTGGACGGTACCGCTTTCCTTTGCAGCCGAACTGCAGAAGGAAGGGCCGGTGCAGGGCAATCTCGATCCGTTGCGTGTCGTCGCCGGCAGGGAAACGATCCGCGATGGCGTCGACCGGATCCTCGACGCATTGGGCAACGGCCCGCTGATCTTCAATCTCGGACATGGCATCACGCCGCAGGCCGATCCGGACGATGTCGGCTACATGGTCGACCGGGTGCGGGGCAAGGCATGACGGACAAGGAACCCGGCTCGGAAACTTCCGCGCAGAGCGGACGCAAGGCGGCAAAACGGGCGGCGGTCGCGCTGGCGGTCCTCGTCCTGTGTACGGCAGCGGTCTTCTGGCTCAACCCGTCCGATCTCTATCTTTGGATCAAGGCGGTGCATGTCATTGCGATCATCGCCTGGATGGCCGGCATGCTCTATATGCCGCGGCTGTTCGTCTATCATGCGGATGCCGAACCGGGCTCGGCGCAGAGCGAGACCTTCAAGGTGATGGAGCGGCGTCTGCTGCGGGTCATCATGAACCCGGCCATGACAATCGCCTGGGCTCTCGGCCTGTGGCTTGCCTGGTCCGGCGGCTATTTTACCTCGGGATGGTTCCACGCGAAACTTGCCGCGGTGATTGCGCTTTCGGCGGTGCACGGCATGTTCGCCAAAGCAGTGCGGCTCTTTGCCGAGGACCGCAACGAGAAGCCGCCGCGCTACTGGCGCATGATCAACGAAGTGCCGACGGTGCTGATGATCGCGATCGTCATCTTCGTGATCGTCAAGCCGTTTTGACGGTGATTTCAGCCTGGCGCGCATTGTGACTTGAAGTAAGTCCCGCAAAAGCTTATGTGATGCATAATTCGGCCGGGGACCCCCTCCCCTTTCATTGGCCGCTTTTTTCCCTTTTACCATTCCAGATACAAGCGTGTTTTCATGCAACAAATGAAACTACAGGACCTCCAGAACAAGTCCGCCACGGAACTCGTCGAATTCGCCGAGAGCCTGGAGGTCGAAAATGCCAGCGTGATGCGCAAACAGGAACTCATGTTTGCCATCCTGAAGCAACTGGCGGCCGACGACGTCGAAATCATCGGCGACGGCGTCGTGGAAATCCTGCAGGACGGCTTCGGCTTCCTGCGTTCGGCCAGCGCCAACTACCTGCCCGGCCCCGATGACATCTATATTTCGCCCTCGCAGATCCGCCGTTTTTCGCTGAAGACCGGCGATACGGTGCAGGGGCCGATCCGTGGTCCCAAGGAAGGCGAGCGCTATTTCGCGCTGCTCAAGGTCAACACGATCAACTTCGAGGATCCGGAGAAGATCCGCCACAAGAGCCATTTCGACAATCTGACGCCGCTTTATCCCGACGAGCGGTTCAAGATGGAAATCGACGTGCCGACATCGAAGGATCTGTCGTCGCGTGTCATCGACCTGGTGGCGCCGCTGGGCAAGGGCCAGCGTGGATTGATCGTGGCTCCGCCGCGCACCGGTAAGACGGTGCTGCTGCAGAACATCGCGCATTCGATCACCGCAAACCATCCGGAATGCTACCTGATCGTCCTGCTGATCGACGAACGCCCGGAAGAAGTCACCGACATGCAGCGCTCGGTGAAAGGCGAGGTCGTGTCCTCGACCTTCGACGAGCCTGCCTCGCGCCACGTCCAGGTCGCGGAGATGGTCATTGAAAAGGCCAAGCGCCTGGTCGAACACGGCCGTGACGTCGTCATCCTGCTGGATTCGATCACCCGCCTCGGCCGCGCCTACAACACCGTCGTGCCGTCTTCGGGCAAGGTGCTGACCGGCGGTGTCGATGCCAACGCCCTGCAGAGGCCGAAGCGCTTCTTCGGCGCGGCGCGCAATATCGAGGAAGGCGGCTCGCTGACTATCATCGCGACGGCGCTGATCGATACGGGCAGCCGCATGGACGAGGTGATCTTCGAGGAATTCAAGGGTACCGGCAACTCGGAAATCGTGCTCGACCGCAAGGTCGCCGACAAGCGGACTTTCCCGGCGATCGACGTTCTCAAGTCCGGCACTCGCAAGGAAGACCTGCTTATCCCGCGCCAGGACCTGCAGAAGATCTTCGTCCTGCGCCGCATTCTCGCGCCGATGGGCACGACCGACGCAATCGAGTTCCTCATCGACAAGCTGAAGCAGACCAAGAACAACGCCGAGTTCTTCGACTCGATGAATGCCTGATGAGCCGAATCCGGTTTGTTAGCCGGATTCACTTACCTGTTTCGAGAAGCGTTTTCAGTTCGCCGCCGGTTGCTACCGGCGGCGAACATTTCATTTCGGCGCACAGATAGGCGCCTGCCGCAGAAAAACGCGAATCGCCGGAATCCGGTGAGAGAAACGCGTCGATGCGGCGCGGGTCGGGGTGGCTACAGGCCCAGGCCCACAAATCGTCGGACGTGCGGTCCTCTCCGGCCACGACAAGCTTGCGGGCAGCCAATACGGTATCCGCAGCGTTGAAGAAACCGGCCTGGCCAAATCGGCTTTCAAGGATGCGTCCGGCCGCATGTGCGGTGAGGTTGTCGACCAGTGCCGTCAATTCCATATCTTCGGTCACAAGCGCAAGACGGGACAATGCCTCCATGATCTGAGAGGTGGCCGACGGATTGGCCTCGTCAAGATCGTTCCAAGTCAGCATGGGAATGTCGCTACGACCCCGCTCCTGCATCCAGAATCCGCGACTTGATTCGAAATCGAAATGATTCTGTTTCAACAGGTCGAAGAGTTTTCTCGCGTGCGCGACAAATCCTGGTTCGCCCGTAGTCTCGTAAAGCGCGAGCGCGGCGTTGATCATGGCGGCGTAATCCGTTGCGAAACCGAACCCGCTTGCCTCCTGCCCGTCATAGACGTGGGCGAGCCGCCTTTCGCCGAGAAGTGATGCTGTCAGGGCCGTGAACTGGTCCGCGGCGAGCGCGACCCACGATTCGGACCCGAAATGACGGCCGGCCTCGGCAATGGCGCGAATGGCGTAACCGTTCCAGTCGGCAAGAACCTTGGTATCGCGGCCCGGCGGGATACGATTCTGTCTGCGCTGCAGCAATTTAGTCCGGTTTTCCGAATGGCGGATGATTGCCTCGATGGCTTCGTCGGCATTCTTGCGTAAGGAGGACAGGTTGGGAATATTCTTGTCCTCCCAGTTACCCTCGGCGGTAATGTCGTAGGCATGGGCGAAGGATTGTGCATCATCACCCAGGGTGCGCGTAATCTCGTTCAGGGACCAGACATAATACTTCCCCTCCTCGCCTTCGGAATCGGCATCAAGGCTGGCGGCAAAGCCTCCGGCCGGCATGCTCATATCCCGTTCCAGCCAGGCAATCGTCTCTTCGATTCGAGTCCGGAACAATGCGGCTCCGGTATTGGAATGTGCCCAGATGCAATGACGGATGAAGTGGGCATTATCGTAAAGCATCTTCTCGAAATGCGGCACTAGCCAATTGCCATCGACGGAATAGCGGGCAATTCCACCGCCGATGTGATCGTAAATCCCGCCGAGCGAAATGGCAGTGACGGTCTCGAGGAACCGGTCGCGGGCTATCTCGTCGCGGTCGCGCATCCAGGCGCGCCATAGCGTTTCGAGGAAAGGCGCATTGGGGAATTTGGGCGCGCCGTTCAGGCCGCCCGTTTCGGACTCGTAGAGCTTTGCAACATGGCCGGAGAAGTTGCGAATCATCTTCCGAGTGACCGTGCCGGGTCGGGCGGCGCCGGCTAGCTGCTTTTCCAGGTGAACCCGCAGGCGAAGCGCGTTGGCGTCGATATCGTCTCGCCGGCCGCGCCAGGCGGCCTCGACCTGCACAAGCGCGTCCATGAAGCCGGGCCGGCCGTAACGCGGTTCCTTCGGGAAATAGGTACCGCCCCAGAACGGCTTGCCGTCGGGCGTCAATACCATGGTCAACGGCCAGCCGCCCTGCTCGCCCATCGCCGTCAGCGCGGCCATGTAATACTGGTCGATGTCGGGCCGCTCCTCGCGGTCGACCTTGATGTTGACGTAGAGGCGGTTCATCAGTTCCGCGACTTCGTCGTCCTCGAAACTCTCATGCGCCATGACGTGGCACCAGTGGCAGGCCGCGTAGCCGATCGACAGGAGGATCGGGCGGTCGAGTTGGCGGGCCGAGGCGAGTGCGTCGGCGTCCCAGGGCTGCCAGTGGACAGGATTGTTCTTGTGTTGCAGTAGATAGGGACTGGCGGAGGCGGCGAGCCGGTTTTGCGATAGGCCGGTCAAACGGACATCCTTTTTCGATTCGGACTGGTAACGATATGGACACGATCTATGCATTGTCGAGCGGAGCGTTGCCGTCAGGCGTCGCTGTCGTGCGCGTGTCCGGTCCGAAAACCGGTGCGGTTGTCGAGGTTTTAGCCGGAAGGTTACCCGAGCCACGTGTTGCGGCGCTGCGCTCGATTCGAAGCCGGAACGAATCTGAAATCGACAGGGGCCTGGTGGTGTGGTTTCCCGGACCGGGGAGCTTTACCGGGGAGAATTGTGCGGAATTCCACCTGCATGGGGGGCGTGCGGTCGTCGATCGGTTGCTGGAGGAGCTGTCCTGTTTTGACGGGTTACGGTTGGCTGAAGCTGGGGAATTCTCCAGACGTGCCTTTGCGAACGGTAAATTAGACCTGACAGAGGCGGAGGGGCTTGCCGACCTGATTGCTTCGGAAACGGAAGCTCAACGGGTCCTGGCGCTGGCGCAGGCATCCGGTGCGCTGAAGGTTCTATACGAAGATTGGCAGGAACGTCTGTTGCACGCGCGGGCGATGATCGAGGCGGAAATCGACTTTGCCGACGAGGAGGACGTTCCGGGTTCCGTGTCCGAGGTGGTCTGGAAGGACATGGCGGAGCTTGCAGAGGAGATGTCCGCGCACATCGCTGGTGCCAAACGTGCGGGCGCCGTACGCGAGGGCTTCCGGATCGTCATCATCGGCGCGCCGAATGCGGGAAAGTCCAGCCTGATGAACGCGTTGGCCGGCAGTGACGTGGCGATTGTGTCGGATGAGCCGGGAACAACACGGGATGTTCTGGAGACGAGGCTTTCGCTCGATGGCCAGCTGGTGATCATCTCCGATACGGCCGGTATCCGCGAAAACGCCGGGACGATCGAGGCGGAAGGGATCAGGCGGGCCCTGGCACGCGCTTCTGTAGCGGATCTGGTGTTGCATCTCTCGGAAACGGGCCATTGGGATTCGGTGGGAGAATTCGGCGAAATCCCTGTCTGGCGGATCGCGACGAAGGTAGATCTCGGCGCAGTTCAGGGGGATTCGGACGCATTGCAGGTTTCGTCAAAGACGCCGGAAGGCCTGAGGCCGCTATTCGATTCGCTTCAGAAACATTTGGCAGTGGCCGTCGGGAAGGATATCTCGTCGTTGCCGACCCGGCAGAGACATCTGGACAATCTTCGCATTGCGCATACGGAGCTCAAGAATGCTCTGAACTCGCGGGATACCCCACTCGAGTTGCGTGCCGAATCATTGCGGCTCTCTGCGTTCAGCCTTGGACGGATAACCGGGCAGCATGGCGTAGAGGATGTACTGGGGGTCATTTTCTCGGAATTCTGCATCGGAAAATGATTCACGTGAAACGTTTCCTCACGGGTGTTTGCCGGAAGACTGTGGTCTCTTTCCTGCTCCGGTGTTTCACGTGAAACATGCGCGGCCTTGACGTCGCCGCTTTCCTGCGCCATCTCCGCGGCATTCAACAGGCAGATCTCATGAAAAGCAAATTCGATGTCATCGTGATCGGCGGCGGCCATGCCGGCTGCGAAGCTGCGCGCGCTTCGGCCGCTGTCGGCGCGCGCACTGCGCTGGTAACGCATTCCTTCGCGACCATTGGCACGATGTCGTGCAATCCGGCTATCGGGGGTTTGGGCAAGGGCCACCTAGTGCGCGAGATCGATGCGCTTGACGGATTGATGGGCCGGGTCGCCGACGCGGCGGGCATCCAGTTTCGGATGCTCAATCGCCGCAAGGGGCCGGCAGTTCGTGGTCCGCGCACCCAGGCGGACCGGAGGCTTTATCGCGAAGCCATGCAAGCGGAAATCGCCGCGATAGGAAATTTGAGCGTAATCGATGGCGAGGCCGTCGATCTTTTGCTCGACAAGGACCGCGCGGTTCGTGGTGTCGTTCTCGCCGATGGTCGCCAAGCCGATTGCCGTGCTGTCGTTCTGACGACTGGCACGTTCTTGCGCGGGCTGATCCATATCGGCGACAAGACGATACCGGCAGGCCGGATGGGCGAAAAGCCGAGCGTGGGATTGTCGGTCACCTTGGAGCGCCTGGGGGCGCCGTTGGGCAGACTGAAAACCGGAACGCCGCCACGGCTCGACGGAAAGACGATCACCTGGAACGAACTGGCGATGCAGGCTGCCGATGTCGATCCGGTGCCGTTTTCCGCTTTGACGGAGAAGATAACAAATCCCCAGATCGAATGCGGTATTACGCGCACGACGCCGGCCACGCATCGGGTCATCGAGGAGAATCTCGGCCGTAGCGCGATGTACTCGGGAAACATCAAGGGCGTAGGCCCGCGTTACTGTCCGTCTATCGAGGACAAGATCGTCAAGTTCGGCGAGCGCGACGGGCACCAGATTTTCCTGGAGCCGGAAGGGCTTGACGATGACACCGTTTATCCGAACGGCATTTCGACTTCCCTGCCGGAGGAGGTGCAACTGGAGATCCTGAAAACCATACCGGGTTTGCATAAGGCGCGTATGCTACAGCCCGGCTATGCCATCGAATACGATCATGTCGATCCGCGCGCCCTTGATGCGACACTGCAATTGCGTGGCGTAGGCGGCTTTTTCCTTGCCGGGCAGATCAACGGAACGACGGGATATGAAGAAGCCGGTGCACAGGGGCTTGTTGCGGGCCTCAACGCTGCGCGGCGCGCAGGCGGCCAGGACCAGGCGGTCTTCAGCCGGACAGACTCCTATATCGGGGTCATGATCGATGACCTGATTACCCATGGGGTATCGGAGCCCTACAGGATGTTTACGTCGCGGGCGGAGTACCGGCTTTCCCTGCGAGTCGACAACGCGGATTTGCGTTTGACACCGAAAGGGATCGAACTTGGATTGGCTAGCGACACCAGGAAGCGTCATTTCGATTCGATGACGGAACGATTGAAATCGGCGCGTGCTGTTTCACAAACCCGCGCGGTTTCTCCCCAGGAAGCCAATCGATTCGGACTCGAAATCAACGAAGATGGCGTGAGACGGTCCGCCTATGACCTCCTGTCCTATCCAACCGTATCCATGCCGGATGTTTTGCGAATCTGGCCCGACCTTGGCGAATTTCCGCCCTCGATACTTGAGCGGCTGGAAATCGAGGCGCAATATGCGGTTTACCTGAAGAGACAGGCGGCGGATATCGCGGCGGTCAGGAAAGAAGAACAGACGGCGATCCCCGACGATCTCGATTACGGCCGGATCTCCGGGCTATCAAACGAACTGAAGCAAAAACTGATCCTGCGGAAGCCGGAGACGCTGGCGGCTGCGCAGCGGATTGAAGGCATTACGCCTGCTGCTATCGGACTGATTATAGCGCATGTACAACAACGCCGTCGCGACTCCAGCCGTGTCGCGTCATGAACCGAATCGTTTCCGAAACCGTCCCTGATCCCCTCGCCGATGTTTCACGTGAAACGCGACAGCGGCTGGAAGCCTATGCGGCGCTCTACGAGAAATGGTCGCCGCGCATCAATCTTACCGCGCCATCGACGCAGAAGGACTTCTGGCGCCGGCATGTCAGCGACAGCGCGCAGTTGATCGGTCTTGCGCCGGATGCAAAACACTGGATCGATCTCGGTTCGGGTGGCGGGTTTCCCGGAATGGTTATAGCAATTCTTTTGCAGGATGCGCCGCGCGCCCGGGTGGAGCTTGTCGAGAGCAATCGCAAGAAAACTGCCTTTCTGCAGGCGGTGAAAGCGCAATGTGCGCCTTCGGCGATCATTCATCCGGCCCGGATCGAGGACGTCGTCGGGCGAATCGAACCGCCGGAAATCGTTACCGCGAGGGCATTGGCCGCACTGCCGAAGCTGTTCGAGATGACCGCGCCGTGGCTGCAAGGGAATACGCGCGCCCTCTTTCACAAAGGCCGTGGATATGCCGCCGAGATCGAAGAAAGCCGTGCCAAATGGGGATTCGATCTGGTAATACATCACAGCCGGATAGACGCAGATTCCGTTGTCCTGGACATAACAAATCTGCGGCCGGTTTGAACCGTTTCCGATTTCGAGGGCTTTCGCATGGCGGATAATTGCCGCGTGATAACGATAGCGAATCAGAAGGGCGGCGTGGGCAAGACCACCACGGCGATCAATCTGGCGACCGCGCTTGCGGCCATTGGCGAATGCGTGCTGATCGTCGATCTCGACCCGCAGGGCAACGCCTCGACGGGGCTGGGGATCGACCGCGAAGATCGCGAAGTCTCCTCCTATGACGTGCTGCTCGGCGAAGCCGACGCACTGGATGCCGCGATCCCGACCGCGGTGCCGAACTTGTCGATCGTACCGTCGACCATGGACCTGCTCGGCGTAGAGATGGAAATCTCCGGCGCACAAGACCGGGTGTTCCGGTTGCGCTCGGCGCTGAACCGTGTCGCATCGCGGTTTACCTACGTTCTTGTGGACTGTCCGCCGTCACTCAACCTGCTGACGCTGAACGCGATGGCCGCGGCCGATTCGATCCTCGTTCCGCTGCAGACTGAGTTCTTCGCGCTCGAAGGACTCAGTCAGCTTCTCAAAACAGTGGACCAGGTCAAGCGGTCGATCAACCCGACGCTCGGTATCCAGGGCATCGTGCTGACCATGTATGACGGCCGCAACAATCTTGCCCAGCAAGTGGTCGACGATGTACGCGCGTATCTGGGCGACAAGGTGTACGATACGATAATCCCGCGCAATGTGCGCGTGTCGGAAGCGCCGTCGCACGGCAAGCCGGCGATTCTTTACGACCTCACTTGCGCCGGCAGCCAGGCCTATTTGCAGCTTGCCTCGGAAGTGATCCGGCGCGAACGGCAGTTGATGCCGGCATAAGCGATTACAAGACCAGACGAACGGAACTGACATGGCAGACGATGCTTCCCGCAAACGCCTTGGCCGCGGCCTCGCCGCCCTGATCGGGGAAATGGACCAGCCGGTCGAGGAAGCACCGAAACCGCAGGCTTCCGACCGGATCCTGCCGATCGAGTTCGTCGTCCGCAATCCGAACAATCCACGGCGGGAGTTCTCCGAGGACGAACTGAACGATCTCGTTGCCTCGGTCCGCGAACACGGCATTATCCAGCCGGTTGTCGTCCGCGAGCAGGTGAAGCAGCCGGGCAGCTACGAGATCATCGCCGGCGAGCGGCGCTGGCGCGCGGCGCAGCGGGCGGGCCTGGTCGAGATCCCGGTCATCATCCGCAATGTCGATGACAAGGTCGCGCTGGAACTGGCGATCATCGAAAACGTGCAGCGTTCCGATCTCAACCCGATCGAGGAAGCGGCCGGTTACCAGAAGCTGATCGACGACTACAGCTATACCCAGGCGGATCTCGGCGATGTCATCGGCAAAAGCCGCAGCCATGTGGCCAACACGCTGCGGCTGTTGAAGCTGCCGGCACGGGTGCAATCGATGGTCAGCCATGGCGAATTGTCGGCCGGGCATGCCCGTACGCTGGTGACCGCAACCGATCCTGAGGCGCTGGCGCGGCGCATCGTCGACGACGGCCTGTCGGTACGGCAGGCGGAGGTGCTGGCGCAGACCAGCCAGCCCACATCGTCGAAGCCGACAAGCCGGGGGCCAAAGGAAAAGGATGCTGACACTCTCGCGCTGGAAAAGCTGCTGACCGACCAGCTTGGCCTCCACGTAGAGATCGCGCACGGCCAGAGCGGCGGCGAACTGAAGGTCCGTTACAGGACGCTCGACCAGCTGGACTCTCTCTGTCACCGCTTGCAGGGCGTCTAGCCGCCATTTTTATTTACCCGGCTAACGACGGCGTGCGCTCTGGATAGTGATGGCCAGCAGAGCGGTGCGCGCCACCGGTACCGTTAAGGCTGCATTCATCCGGCTTTCCAGAACGCAATCCTGCAAACGCCGCAGAGCGTGGCGGATGCCGGAGGCTGTCCAACGGGCGAGTGCCTGTTCGACATTCTTGCGCCGGGCAAAGAATACCGGCGGTTTGGCGGACGCGACAACGGCCGAGGCCGGGCGCCCGCTGCTGTCCATTTCCGCACGCAGAAGGTCCAACTGCTGAAACTGGCGGATGGCGGCGGCAAGCAACGGCTGCGGATTGGAGCCGGCGGAGATGAAAGCCTGCATGGCGTCGTCGAAATCGGCCAGTTTTCCGGTGATGACGGCGTCGACAACGTCGTCGAACGAGGTGGACGACGCGTCTCCGATGCAGGCGCGCGCCATATCGAGGGTGATTTCATCCTCGCCGAGGCCATAGAGAACGAGTTTTTCCAGTTCGCCGCGCGAGGCACGCCGGTCGCCACCGATATGTTCCTGGATATAGCGGCGGGCGTCGAGCGAAAGACGCTGGCCTGAATCCGAAAAGGTGTTGTCAATCAATGTGTTAAGCGCCGCTGCGTTGTCCGCATAACAGGGCAGGGTGATGCCGCTCGGCGCTTTTTCCACCACCGCGCGCAGACCGGTACCCTTTTTCAGGTCGCCCGCTTCGACGATGAGTTTCACGGCTTCCGGCGGTTCCTTCAGGAGCTTTTCGACATTCGCGGCAACCTCTTTCTGGTTGCCGGCATTGCGGATCCAGATCAGCCGGTCGCCGCCGAACATGGCGACGGTATACGCCTCGTCGATCAGGCGCACGGGATCAGCGGCCAGCTGATTGGCGTCGAGCTTGATGGTGGAAAACGTGTCGGACAAATCCACACCGGTCGATCCGGCGAGGATTTCCGCGCGCTCGGAAACGAGGCCTCGATCGGGACCGTAGACAAGATAGAGGACTTTCGTCCTGTCCGGATTCTTCAGGAAGCGATCGACTTCGCCGGCTTTCAGCTCGCTCAAGGGTCGGCTCCCGGCGTCAGATCGCTCCGGCGCGTTTCAGGTCGGCAGCGACGAGGGCACGCAATTGTTCGGCGGCTTCGCGCGCCGCGCGGTTTTCGGCATCCCGCTCGGCGCGGGTATTGGCAAATTCCTGCAGCGAAACGTCATAGGAGGCCGAAACGACGGCGCTGCGTGCCGCCACAGGCGTTTCGTCGCTCGCGTCGGTCAGCCTGTAACTCGCGGTCACCGTTACGGTGCGGGAGGTCGGCTCTCCATCCGATGTCGTGACCTGCACCACGGCCGCGTCGCGACTCTGCGTACGAACGTTCAGCGCCAGATTGTAAGCCGGATTCGCCGGCTGGCCCGAACCACCATTCAGAAGGAAAATCAGATGGTTGCGCAGTTCCTGACCGACGCGGTCGTTAACCGGCTTAACATAAATGGAAGCAAGCGCCGGAGACTGTAGGGTTCCGGCTTGCGATTGCGGCGCATAAAGCGGCTGCGCAGTACAGCCGGCGAGCGCGATGCCCGTCAGGACAGCCAGTGCTACACGTGCAGCGGGTTTTCTCATGGGATGCCGGCCCCTGATTCCATCATGCCACAATGTTTACGATGCGGTTGGGAACCACAATGATTTTTTTCGGTGCCGCGCCACCGAGATGGTGGACCACGAACTCCGCTTCCAGCGCGATCTTTTCGACGCTGTCCTTGTCGGCATCCTTTGCTACGGTGATTTCGCCGCGCCGCTTGCCGTTGATCTGCACTGGCAGGGTGACCGAGTTTTCCTCGACGAGGGCCGAGTCGAATGTCGGCCAGGGCGTTTTGGCGACCATGGTGTCGTAACCAAGCGCATGCCAGCATTCCTCGGCCAGATGCGGCATGACGGGCGCGATGATCTGTACAAGGATCGACAGCGCTTCGTGCGCCGCCGCCTTGTCCGAAGCCGGGCCGGATGCCGCTTTTTCGACGGCCGGAGCGATTTCGTTGACCAGTTCGTGCACACGGGCGATGGCGCGGTTGAAGGCGAGTTTCTCGAAATCCTCGCCGACAGATTTCAGTGCCTTGTGCGCGGCCTTGCGCATGGAGAGTGCGTCATCTGCCGCGGCGCTCGCGTCACCGGGGGCGATGCTGGCCGCTGCGGCGGAGATGACCCGCCAGATACGCTGGACGAAACGGTGGGCGCCCTCGGCGCCGCGATCGCTCCATTCGACATCGCGGTCCGGCGGTGAATCCGACAGCATGAACCAGCGGGCCGTATCGGCGCCGTAGCTCTGGGTGATGTCTTCCGGGCCGATGGTATTTTTCTTCGACTTGGACATCTTCTCCAGATGTCCGATTTCCGCCTCCTCGCCGGTTTCGGCCACTATGGCACGGCGCTTGCCGCCGGACTCCTCCAGCCTGATCTCGGCGGGCGAGTACCAGCGGCTGTTGGAGCCGGAGCCGACCCGGTAGGTCTCGTGCACTACCATGCCCTGGGTGAACAGGCCCTTGAACGGTTCGGCGAGATCGAGATGTCCGGTCTCGCGCATGGCGCGGGTGAAGAAACGGGAATAGAGCAAGTGCAGGATCGCATGCTCGATGCCGCCGATATACTGGTCGACCGGCAGCCATTCGTTCGCCGCCTTCGGATCGGTCGGATTGTCGGCCTTCGGCGCGGTGAAGCGGGCGAAATACCAGGACGAATCGACGAATGTGTCCATCGTGTCGGTTTCGCGGCGCGCCTTCTTTCCGCATGACGGACAGTCGACGTCGCGCCAGGTCGGGTGACGGTCGAGCGGATTGCCCGGCTTCTCGAAATCGATGTCGTCGGGCAGTCTGACCGGCAGGTCGGCCTTAGGCACAGGTACAACGCCGCAATCATCGCAATGAATCACGGGAATCGGGCAGCCCCAGTAGCGCTGGCGGGAAATACCCCAGTCGCGCAGGCGGAATTGCACCTTGCGCTCGGCCTGCGGCTTGCCGGCGAAATCGGTCTTCTCCAGCCGACTCGCCACTTCGTCGAAGGCCGCGCCCGGCACCATGCCGTCGAGGAATCGCGAATTGATCATCACGCCGTCATCGACATAGGCCTCCTCGGTGACCTGGAAGGTAGCCGCGTCGGCATCGGCCGGCATGACGACGGGGATGACCGGTAGACCGTATTTGTTGGCGAAGTCGAGGTCGCGCTGGTCGCCCGAGGGGCAGCCGAAAATGGCACCGGTGCCGTAGTCCATCAGCACGAAATTGGCGACATAGACCGGCAGCGTCCAGGACGGATCGAAGGGGTGAACGACCCGGATGCCGGTGTCGAAGCCCTTTTTCTCGGCGGTTTCCAGCGCCGCAACGGATGTGCCGGCCCGGCGGCATTCGTCGCAGAAGGCCGCCAGTTCCGGATTGGCGGCCGCGGCTTTCCTCGCCAGCGGATGGTCGGCTGCGATCGCCATGAAGGACGCACCGAAGATCGTATCGGGGCGGGTGGTATAGACTTCCAGCTCGGTTTCGCCTTCCGGCGCGCCGTCCTTGACCAACTCCCAGCGGATCTGCAGACCTTCCGACCGGCCGATCCAGTTTTTCTGCATGACGCGGACCTTTTCCGGCCACTCGTCGAGCGTATCGAGCGAATCCAGCAGATCCTGGCTGAAAGCGGTGATCTTGAAGAACCACTGGGTCAGTTCGCGCTGTTCGACCGGCGCGCCTGAGCGCCAGCCGCATCCGTCGATGACCTGCTCGTTGGCAAGCACGGTCATGTCGACCGGGTCCCAGTTCACCTTGGACTGCTTGCGGTAGACGAGATCCTTTTCGAGGAAATCGAGGAACAGCATCTGTTGACGGTGGTAGTAATCGACATCGCAGGTGGCGAATTCGCGCGACCAGTCGATCGACAGGCCCATCAGCTTAAGCTGTTCGCGCATGGTGTCGATATTGTCGTAAGTCCACTTGCCGGGATGAACCTTGTTCTGCATGGCGGCGTTCTCCGCCGGCATGCCGAAGGCGTCCCAACCCATCGGGTGCAGCACGTTGTAGCCGAGCGCCCGGCGATGGCGGGCAACGACATCGCCCATGGTGTAATTGCGGGTATGGCCGATATGGATGCGTCCCGACGGATAGGGAAACATTTCAAGGACGTAGTATTTCGGCCGCGGATCGTCGTTGTCGGTCTCGAAAAGTTTCGTCTCCGCCCAGGCCTTCTGCCATTTCGGTTCGGCTTCGCGCGGATTGTATCGTTCGGTTGCCATGCTGGTAGAAACTCTTGAATTCTTCGTGGCGGCGTGCAGGTTTGCGCCGCAAAACAAATCAACGGTCTCTTGCCGGTAAAAGGGCAAGCCGTCAACAGACCGCCGGACAGCCGGCAGGTCGCAGCCGGAGACAGCCATGACCGCAGTCGAGCGACTGGACGACGTGAAGACACGCATTGCCGAAGCGGAACGGGAAGCCGGGCGCGAAGCGGGCAGCGTCGAACTGATCGCCGTCTCGAAGACCTTCGACGTCGGGGACATCCGCCCGGTGCTCGACGCCGGCCAGCGCGTGTTCGGCGAAAACCGGGTCCAGGAGGCGCAGGGCAAGTGGCCCGGCTTGAAGGAAGTCTTTCCGGATATCGAGCTGCACCTGATCGGACCGCTGCAATCCAACAAGACCAAGGAAGCGGTGGCGCTGTTCGATGTCATCCACACGGTCGACCGCGAGAAGATTGCCCGCGCCATCGCCAGGGAAATGGAAAAACAGGGCAAGGCGGTGCGGCTCTATGTCGAAGTCAACACCGGAATGGAGCCGCAGAAGGCCGGCATCGCGCCGGACGATTGCGCGGACTTCCTGAAAATGTGCCGGGAGGACCTCGGCCTCGCAATCGAGGGGCTGATGTGCATTCCGCCGTTTGACGAGAATCCCGGACCGCATTTCGCGCTGTTGCGCAAACTGGCGGAAGAAAACGGTATTGCGAAGCTGTCGATGGGCATGTCGAGCGACTTCGACACGGCGATCTGCTTCGGCGCGACCAGCGTGCGCGTCGGCACGGCCATTTTTGGAAGGCGATAGCGCTTTTTAGCGCAAATGCGTAACTGACATTTTACAATGAATCGGGCATGTTCCGGCGGGGCTGCTTATGACCGAACGCCTGGAGGAAAAGGCATGAGATCGAGACTGGCGAGATTCGCACCCTACGTTCTTGCCGCAGCCGCCCTGTTTGCCGTACCAGCCGAGGCTGCCCAGTGCGGCAACAATGCCGGCGGATTCGAAGCCTGGAAACAGCAATTCGCCGCCGAAGCCCGGGCCAACGGGATCGGCCAACTGGGGCTGCAGGCCCTGGCCGGCACACGCTATGCGACCAAGACGATTCACGCCGACCGGAACCAGAAAAGCTTCAAATACTCGCTGCAGAAGTTCATGCAGGTGCGCGGTTCGAGCGCAATCATTTCGCAAGGCCGGCGGCGCAAAGCCGAGAACGCGAAATTCTTTGCGTCGATCGAGCGCGCCTATGGCGTGCCGGCCGGTCCGTTGCTTGCCATCCACGGCATGGAAACGGGCTTCGGCCGGTTCATGGGCAACGCCAATGTCGTGTCGGCGATCGCGACCCTCGCCTATGACTGCCGGCGCAGTGCCTTTTTCACCGAGCATCTTTATGCCGCGCTTCAGCTCGTCGACAGCCGCATCATCTCGACCGAGACCAGGGGTGCGATGCATGGCGAGATCGGCCACACGCAGTTCCTGCCGGGCAGCGTATTGAAGTATGGCGTGGATGGCGACGGCAACAGGCGGCTCGACCTGGCCGGCTCGCAATGGGACGCGCTCGCCTCGACGGCGAATTTCCTGCGCGCGCATGGCTGGCGTCCGGGCGCCGGCTACCAGCCGGGCCAACCGAACTTCCGGGCAATCCAGGGGTGGAACGCTGCAAGCGTCTACCAGCAGGCGATCGCCATCATGGCCGCGGAAATCGACAGGTAGCTACGTTTCGGCGCATGAAAAAACCCGCGTTCCAGAGGAGCGCGGGTTTTGTTGTCTGTCGGCAATGCGCCGGAAGGCTCAGCCTTCCTTCGGCTCCAGGACCTGACGGCCGCGATACATGCCGGTTTTCAGGTCGATGTGGTGCGGACGGCGCAGTTCGCCGGAATCCTTGTCCTCGACATAGGACGGGTTTTTCAGCGCGTCTGTTGAACGACGCATGCCGCGCTTGGCGCGGGACACTTTTCGCTTCGGAACAGCCATTTCGGTCTCCAGTTTCGCCAGACGTGCCCGATTATCGGCCAATTGGGCCGACGGGCGCCCGACAAGTTCATGAAAAAGATTGCGGGCCTATACACCTTCGAATGCGTCTTGACCAGACTCGGCGAAAAAAATTGTGCGCGACGGCCTCCCGATCAGAATAGGCAGTCGACATAACCGCCGGACTTGGCCGCGCGGCGCTCGATGACGCTGGCGAGGCGCTGCATGCCCGCACCCGGATTCGTCGGATCGCGCAGATAGGGATTGGGTAACGTGACAGTGAGCAGGGCTGCCTGCCGGGCGGTCAGCTCGGAGGCTGGTCGGCCGAAACGGATCCAGCTAACCGCCTCGATCCCGTAGATGCCGTCGCCCCATTCGGCGATGTTCAGATAGATCTCCATGATGCGGTGTTTCGGCAGGACGAGGTCGATCCACATCGCCAGCGGAATTTCCAGTCCCTTGCGGATGAAGGAGCGGCTCGGCCACAGGAACAGGTTTTTCGCGGTCTGCATGGTAATTGTCGAGGCGCCGCGCGTCGGCTCGCCGTCCAGCGCGTTGTCGATCACAGCGTTGAGCGCCGCCCAGTCGACGCCGCTGTGGCTGCAGAACTTGCCGTCTTCCGACATGACGACCGAGTGGACGAGGATCGGCGCGACAGATTCGAGTTCGATCCAGTCGCGCTCGTAACCTTTCAGTGTCGCGATATCGCGCAGCATCAGCGTCGAGACGGGATGGATAATGTCCAACCGGTACAGCAACGTCAGGGCGGGCGGCAGCGCGACAAGGATTAGCAGTGCGACGATAAGCCGGCGTAACCAGCGTTTCAGCCGCAGCCGCCATCGCTCGGCGGCGGAGAGCTTCTTCTTTCGCCCACGGCCCGTTCCGGTTTTCCTGCCGGACGGTTTCGCGGTTTTCCTGCCGGTTGCCAATGCGTCGACCGTCCGGTTGGCGCGCCGGACCGTCCGGAGCGCGTTGACCGCCGTTTCCTAGGCAATCTGGATTTTTCCCGCAACCGGAATGCGCAGGTGCAAGTCTTCGGGCTTGACCCGGACGCCATGACCGGCCATCGGAAAGCCATGTCGGATACCGCATTCACAAGGGCCCTTTCTTCCCGAGCCGCCGAGGTCGAAGCCTGGCTCGGCGGAGTTTTCGGCGAATCAGTGCTCGACGGCGAGATCGTGCGGCCTGACCACCTGATGGCGGCTATCCGCCATGGCGTGCTCAACGGCGGCAAACGGTTCCGGCCCTTCCTGGTGATCGAAACGGCAAAGCTGTTCGGAGCGTCCGTCCGACAGGCGCTGCCGGCTGCGGCGGCGCTGGAATGCGTGCATTGCTATTCGCTGATCCATGATGATCTGCCGGCGATGGATGACGACGATCTGCGGCGCGGTCAGCCGACCGTGCACAAGGCGTTTGATGAAGCGACGGCGATTCTCGCCGGCGACAGCCTGCTGACCTTTGCCTTCGACCTCATTACGGATCCGGTCAGCGGGCTTTCGGGCGACATCCGCGCGGATCTCGCCAACCGACTTGCGCGCGCCGCCGGACTTGGCGGCATGGCGGGCGGGCAGGCGCTCGATCTCGCCGCGCCGGCATCGAAACCGGGCGAGGACGGCATCGTGACCCTGCAGGCGATGAAGACCGGCGCGCTGATTCGTTTCGCCTGCGAGGCAGGCGCTGTGATCGGCGGCGCGGAGAGGGCCGATGTCGCACGGATGCGCTCGTTCGGCGAAATCATCGGCCGTGCCTTCCAGCTTGCCGACGATCTGCTCGACGTCACACAGACGGCTGACGCGATGGGCAAGGCGACGGGCAAGGATGCCGAGGCCGGAAAGGCGACGCTGGTCAGCCTGCGCGGGAAAGACTGGGCGCGAGCGGAACTGTCCCGGTTGGTCGGCGAGGCGGAGAAACTGCTGGCACCGTTCGGAGCGGCCGGAGAAACGCTTGCCGCCGCGGCGCATTTCGTCGCCGAGCGGCAGTCCTGATTCTCAATTGCGGGTGACGACGCAGGCGCCTCCCTCGGCGCGCATGCGGTCGCAAAAAGCCTTCGCCTCGGCCTGGTTCTCCGCAGCGATCTGCACGACATAGACCCGCGTTCGGCCAAGATGGGAACGGGCGCTGAAAACAGCGGGTTCCAGTCCATTAAGCAGGGCCGGGTGGCGGTCCTTCAGGAGTTCCCATTGCTGCAGGGCGGTTTCGCGGTTGAAATGCCCGGCGATCTGGGCGCCCCAGGCGGGACGTTCGGCATCGTTGAGCAGAATCGTGTCGCCCAGTTGCGGTATGGCGCGGCAGGATTCACCGAACGGTTGGCCAACCTGCAGCGGCTGCACGGAAACCTGCGTTTCGGGACGCCGGTAGACGATCGGCAATTCACCGAGGACGGCCAGAAGGTAGTCCTCGGTGCGGATCGGCAGGAAACCGCCCTTTTCGAGCCATCTGGCGAGTTTTTCCTCGCCGGTATCCCAGGCCGCTGCTGCAAGGCCGATATTGCCGAACCGGTCGCGCAGTTCGGCGAGATACCCGGCGAGCGCGGGGATTGCCTGTTCGGCATCGAAGGAATCGCGCAATCCGCGCTTGAAGGCGAGGCCCGTCCTGAACTGGGCAATGCCCCTTTCGCCCGTTCGTGCGACAAGGCCCGGATCGAAACGGCTCTCTTTCCAGATCAGCCGGGCAAGAAAAGCCGGAGGCAACGCGTTCTGACCGGCGGCTGACGCGATCAGATCGCAAATCCTGCCGGTATCGACGGGTTTCGCCTTTTCCGGGGAGATGCGCTCGAATTCGTCAGTCGGCCGGGCGTCGAGCTGCAACGGCAGGATGACGCGAACGCCGCCTTCCTGCGGGGAGGCCGAAGAAGCCAAAGCGGCGAACGCAAACACGGCTGCGGCGGCGCGGAGGAAGGCGAACTTTCCCCGGAACGCGCGCATCGTTTAGCCGGCTTTTCTTTCGGTGCCCTGCCCGAAGCGCTGTTCGATATAATCGCCGACCATCTGCTGGAATTCGGCGGCAATGTTTTCGCCACGCAGCGTCGCCGCCTTCTTGCCGTCGATGAAGACGGGGGCGGCCGGCGTTTCGCCGGTGCCGGGCAGGGAAATGCCGATATCGGCGTGTTTCGATTCGCCAGGGCCGTTGACGATGCAGCCCATCACCGCGACCTTGAGTTCCTCGACGCCCGGATACTTTTCGCGCCAGACCGGCATGTGCTTGCGCAGGTCCGTCTCGATGGCCTGGGCCAGCTCCTGGAATATGGTGGAGGTGGTGCGCCCGCAGCCGGGGCAGGCCGCGACGACGGGCAGGAACTGGCGGAAGCCCATTGTCTGCAGCAGTTCCTGGGCCACTTGCACTTCGCGGGTGCGGTCGCCGCCCGGCTCGGGCGTCAGTGAAATGCGGATCGTGTCGCCGATGCCCTGTTGCAACAGGATGCCGATGGCGGCGGAGGATGCGACGATGCCCTTCGATCCCATGCCGGCCTCGGTCAGGCCGAGATGCAGGGCATGGTCGCTGCGCCGCGCCATCTCGGTGTAGACGGCGATCAGGTCCTGGACTTGGCTGACCTTGGCCGAAAGGATGATCTTCGAGCGCGGCAGGCCGACATCCTCGGCCAGATCGGCGGAAAGCAGCGCCGACTGGACGATCGCCTCGCGGGTGACCTGCCGGGCGGTCATCGGCGCGCCCTTTTCGTGGTTCTCGTCCATCAGCCGGGTAAGCAATTCCTGGTCGAGCGAACCCCAGTTGACGCCGATGCGCACCGGCTTGTCGTAGCGGATCGCCATTTCGACGATGTCGGTGAACTGGCGGTCGCGCTTTTCGCGGAAGCCGACATTGCCCGGATTGATGCGGTACTTGGCGAGCGCCTCGGCGCAGGCCGGGTGATCGGCGAGCAGTTTGTGGCCGATATAGTGAAAATCGCCGACCAGCGGCACGAAAACGCCGAGCCGTTCCAGCCGTTCGCGGATCTTCGGCACGGCGGCGGCGCTGTCGTCGCGGTCGACGGTAATGCGGACGATCTCCGAGCCGGCACGGTGCAGCGCCGCGACCTGGGCGACGGTGGAATCCACGTCGGCGGTATCAGTGTTGGTCATCGATTGCACGACGACCGGCGCATCGCCGCCGACGGTCACGCCGCCGACATCGACGGCGACGGTGCGGTGGCGGGGAAGAGGTTCGCTCAGATATTGGCTCATCGGGTACTGGTCCGTGCCGTTGGCGGCTTCCTTATCGCGCTTTGACTTTCAGAGAAAGGCGTTTTCCCATTCGGGTTGTCTGAAGCCGGTCAGCACGGTCGTCCCGTCGGTGCCGACAGGGCGCTTGATCAGGCGCGGGTCTGCGGCCATCGCCTCGATCTTCGCGGTGTCGCTGGCGGCAATTGCCTGCTGTTCCTGTGGCGCCATCTTTTTGAAGGTCTGAGCCTTCTCGTTGAAGACGGCGTCGATTCCTGCCGTCTTCACCCATCCGGCGATGCGGTCCTTGAGGTCGGGCAGCTTGGAGAAATGCTCGTATTGCGGGTCGAGACCTTTGGCCTCCGCCCATTCGCGGGCCTTCTTTACCGTGGTGCATCCCGAATAGCCGTAGATCTCGATGCTCATGGTCGTTTCCCCTCAATTGCCGCCTGACAGGCGATTTCGTTGCGATTATGTTGCGGCGCACTGCACGATGTAGTCATCGAAGGAAAAGGATCAAATGGGAAAAATCAGGACCGCGGTGGTGACCGGCTCGAATTCGGGCATTGGGCTGGGCGTCGCCCATGCGCTGGCGGCGGAAGGGCACAATGTCGTCATCAACTCCTTTACCGACCGCGACGAGGACCATGCGCTGGCCGGCGAGATCGCCGCGAAGCACGGCAACCGGACGGCCTATATCCAGGCGGACATGTCGAAGGGCGACGAATGCCGGGCGCTGATCGCCAGGGCGGCGGAGCGATTCGGCCGGGTCGACATCCTGGTCAACAATGCAGGCATCCAGCATGTCGCGGCGATCGAGGAGTTTCCGGTCGATACATGGGACCGGGTGATCGCGATCAACATGAACTCGGCCTTCCACACGACGGCGGCGGCATTGCCGATGATGCGCGAAGGGAATTGGGGCCGCGTTGTCAACATAGCCTCGGCGCACGGGCTGACGGCTTCTGCGTTCAAATCGGCCTATGTGACGGCCAAGCACGGCGTCGTCGGCATGACCAAGGTCGTGGCGCTGGAAACGGCGGAGGACCCGATCACCTGCAACGCGATCTGCCCCGGCTACGTGCTGACGCCGCTGGTCGAGGCGCAGATACCGGACACGATGGAAAAATACGGCATGGACCGCGAAACGGTCGTGCGGGAAATCCTGCTGGAGCGCCAGCCGTCGAAACAGTTCGCGACGGTGGAGCAGATCGGCGGGACGGTGGTTTTCCTGTGTTCGGACCATGCCGAGCAGATCACCGGCACGACGATCTCCGTGGATGGAGGCTGGACCGCGCTGTAGCGGTCAGCCCTTTCCCGCGGTCAGTGCGCCGGCAACGAAGGTCACCATGCTGCGCACATCGGCCTCGATCGGCTCGCCGCGCAGATATTTCGCCTTCATGCCTTCCATCGCCTGCATGACGACGGTGGCGACCGCCTTGGCGTCGACGCCGAGCGGTTTCAGCGCGATTTCGCCGGATTTCTCGGCGTCCGATATGCCGTTGGCGATGGCGTCGACCATCAGTTCGCACCATTTCTCCTCGATATCGCCGGCGACCTCCTCGTTGACGCCCATCAGTTCGGCGCCGTGCGGCGTGGCGTCGATCTTGCGGTGCAGGGAGAGAATGGAGCGGTCGAGCGAATCGTAGAGGCGTTCGGCAAAGGGCTTGTCGCCGGCAAAGGCCGAGCGTGCCTCGTTGCCGATGTTCTCCAGGATGCTCAGGCTGGCGGCGCGGAAGATCTCCGTCTTGTTGCGGAATACCTGATAGAGCGCCGGCCGGGACATGCCGGCGGCGCGTGCGATATCGTCCATCGACGTCTTCCGGAAACCGTAATTGATGAAGACATCGAAGGCGGCGGACAGGATGATTCCGCGTTTGTCTGGCGTGGATTGTAACATCATGACTTGACGTTATGACATTTTTCGTTATTTTGTCAATTCGTCAGGATGCTTCCGCTGCGCCTATGTGCAAGCGGCATTCGCGAGAAACAATCCGAAAGCGGACCGGTTCATGCAGCTCACGATAAATGGTGACACGCGCGACATCGATGTCGATCCGGAGATGCCGCTTCTCTGGGCGTTGCGCGATATCGTCGGCCTGAAGGGCACCAAGTACGGCTGCGGCGTGGCCGCCTGCGGCGCCTGCACCGTGATCATCGACGGGCTGGCGATTCGCTCCTGTTCGATTCCGGTCGGCGCGGTGAATGGCGATGTGCGGACCATCGACAGCCTGGCTGAGGGCGACAGGCTGCATCCCGTGCAGCAGGCCTGGATCGAGGAACAAGTGCCGCAATGCGGTTATTGCCAGGCCGGCCAGATCATGAATGCCGTGGCGCTGTTGGAAGAAGTCTCCTACCCGACCGACGCCGAAATCGACGACGCGATGGGCGGAAACCTGTGCCGCTGCGGCACCTATCCGCGCATCCGCGCGGCGATCAAGCGAGCGGCGGCGAAGATGCCGGCGCCGCTGGACAGCGAGGCGTAGCGCCATGGGAAAGATCCTGCGCCGCACCTTCCTGATCGGCACCGGCGTGATCGCGGGCGGGCTTGCCGTCGGATTCTATGCCGCCAGCCGGCCCTGGCCCAATCCGCTCGAGGACGAACTGGCCGAGGGCGAGACGACGTTCAATCCCTATGTCCTGGTTGGCGTCGATGGGCGGATCACCGTCATCGTGCCGCGCGCCGAAATGGGCCAGGGCGTGACGACGACGCTCGCCGCGCTGGTCGCAGAGGAACTCGGCGTGCCGCTGACTTCGGTCGGGGTCGAACACGGGCCGGCATCCGGTGCCTACTATAATGAGGCGGCTATCAGGGAGAGCGGACCGTTCCCCCTGTTCGCCGAGTCTCTGGTCGCCGAAACAACCCGCAAAATGTCCGGCGCATTGAGCCGCGTGCTGGGGTTGCAGATCACCGGCGGTTCGGCATCGGTTCGCGATGCCTTCGACAAGATGCGTCATGCCGGCGCGATGGCACGGCATGTGCTGTTCGCGGCGGCTTCCGAAAAACTCGGCGTTCCGGCCGGCGCGCTTTCCTTCGACGGACGCGAAATCGTCTCGAATGACGGCAAGCGGGTGGCGATCGCCGAGGTGGCGCTGGCCGCCGTTGCGCTGGACCCGCCATCGCAAATCGCGCTGAAGGATCCGTCCGCCTGGACAATCCTCGGCAAGTCGCAGCCGCGCGTCGATACGCTCGCCAAGGTGACGGGCGCGCCGATCTTCGGCATCGATGTCGACCTGCCGGAAATGCTTCACGGCACGGTGCGGATGAACCCGCGGATCGGCGGCGCCATCCGGTCCGCGGACACGGCGGCCGCGGAATCCATGCCGGGGGTCATCAAGGTCGTGCGGCTGGAAACAAGTTACGGCAGCGGTTTCGGCGTAATCGCGGAAAACACCTGGGCGGCGTTCAAGGCGGCGGAAGCAATCGAGGTCGAGTGGGACGAAGCGCCCTACCCGCGCGATACCGAATCGATCATGAACGTGTTTCGGACCGCCGTTTCCGGGAGCTGGCGCGGTTCGTCCTGGCGCGATGACGGCGACGTGGAAACGGCGTTCGCCGATGCGCCGGCGGATTCGGTGCTGACGGCCGATTACGAGGCTCCCTACCTGGCTCACGCGACGATGGAGCCGATGAACGCGACGGCGCAGTTCAGGGACGGCAAGCTGGAACTCTGGGCGCCCAACCAGGCGCCGACGCTGCTGCAAATGGTCTGCGGGCCGCTTGCCGGTGTCGATGCCGAAGCGGTGAAGGTCAACACGACCTATCTCGGCGGCGGTTTCGGGCGGCGCGGCGAAGCGGATTTCGCCATCTACGCGACATTGCTGGCGATGGAGGCCGATGGCCGTCCGGTCAAGGTGACCTGGACACGCGAGGAAGACACCACGCATGACACCTACCGTCCGGCGGCGGCGGGCCGGTTCCGCGCCCGGGTCGGCAGCGACGGATTGCCGGAAGCCGTGGACATGCGCATCGCCACGCCTTCGCTCATGAAGAGCCTCGGCAGCCGCCTGTTTCCCTCCCTTCCCGTGGGTGGGCCGGAACGGCTGCTGACCGAGGGCGCGTTCGACCAGCCCTACACGATCGCCAATTACCGGGTGACAGGCATAGAGACCGCGATGGCGATTCCCGTCGGCTCGTGGCGTGCGGTCGGCAATTCCTTCAACGGCTTCTTCCATGAATGCTTTCTCGACGAGATCGCCGGGAAGGGCGGGCAGGATCCGCTCGAAATGCGGATGAAGCTGATGGCGGACTATCCGCTTGCCATGTCCGTGATGGAGAAACTCGCCGAAATTTCAGCGTGGAGCGAGACGTTGCCCGCTGGCAAGGCGAAGGGTGTCGCCTTCACGCTGTCCTACGGCTCCTGGGTCGGCGAGGTGGTGCAGGTCGCCGATACGCCGGACGGCATCCGCGTCGAGAAGGTCTGGGCGGTTGCCGAGATCGGCCGCGCGCTCGATCCGGGCATCGTCACGGCGCAGATCGAATCGGGCGTCATTTTCGGGCTTTCCGCTGCCATCGAGCAGGAGATCACCTTCGCCGACGGCATGGTCGAGCAGCAGAATTTCTACGATTTCGACGCGCTGCGTATCGGCCAGTGCCCGGATATCGAGGTGGCGATCCTGGAAAACGGGGAGAAGTTGGGCGGTGTCGGAGAAATCGGTACGCCGCCGGTGATCCCGGCCCTGGCGAACGCCGTATTCGCATTGACGGGACAACGCATTCGAAACCTGCCTCTTAACAAGGAGGTGGATTTCGCGTAATCGAGTGTTCAACAGGTTTGTGCATTGCAACATGCACCACCGATACAACAATCGATTCTGCAAAAATTCGAAAACGACCAGTCAATAGGTCGAAAGTATTGAATAAGGGCGACTGTGCGGCCACTTGATTACGAAGCCGTGCCCGTCCTCACGACAATCCGTAGAGACGAAGATGAAGATAAATCGTTATCTGGCCATTCTTGTTTTCCTGGGCTCGGCCGCCTGGATCGCAACCGGAGAGTTTTCCTTTGTCGGCAGCGCCGCCGGCAACGAGGAAGAGTCTGTCGTCGAAGCAGCGGCTTCCGAAGGCGAGGCCCCGACCGCGCTGCAGACAGTCGGCGTGGCGGTCATCCCGCAAATTCAGCATGCGCGCTCGGTGAAGATTTCCGGAGTGACCGAAGCCGACAAGGTCACGACGATGACGTCGCGTGCCGGCGGCATCATCGGCGACCTGCTGGTCAAGCAGGGCGAACGCGTCAGCCAGGGCCAGGTCATCGCCCGCATCGCGCCGGAGGGCCGCGACGCGGCTGTCCGTTCTGCCGAACAGGTTCTGGAGCAGCGCAAGGCCGAAGCCGAAGCGACCAGCAGGCTCGTGGAGCAGGGCACGCTGGCGAAGCTGCAGGGCGATGCGGCCATGTCGGCGCTTCGCGCGGCCGAAAGCCAGCTGGAAGCAGCGCGTGCGGAACTCGAGCGTCTCGATGTGACCGTTCCCTATGACGGCGTGATCGACGTGCTGCACGTCGAGAACGGTGCGTCGGTCGACAGCGGCACCCCGGTCGCCAAGCTGATCGCGCTCGACCCGATCATCGGCGTCGGCGAGGTCAACGAGAGCGATCTCGGCGTGGTGCGGGTCGGCGACACCGCCGATCTGCGTCTGGTGACCGGCGAAACCGTCACCGGCACGATCCGCTACATCAGCCGTGCCGCCCAGGCGGCGACGCGCACCTACACGGTCGAGGTCGAAGTGCCCAATCCGGATCTTGCGGTTCCCGCAGGCATGACCACCGAAGTCATCCTGCGCGGCGAACCAGTGCTGGCAACGCCGGTGCCGCGCTCCGTCGTGGCACTCAACGATGACGGCGAACTCGGCGTGCGAACCGTCAACGAGAACGACGAGGTGGTGTTCCACCCGATCGACATCGTCGACGATTCGACAGGAGCATTGATCCTCGGCGGCATTCCGGAAAGCGCGCGAGTCATCGTCGCTGGCCAGAATTTCGTCGGCGACGGGGTGAAGGTCAATCCGGTCGAGGCTGACGGAGAGACCATCAAGAAGCTGGTCGAGGAAGCGACCGCGGGAGCAATCTGATCATGACGGGTTTCCTCGAAATCGCAGTGAAGAACGCGCGGCTGACGATCACCGCGCTGTTGTTCTTCCTGGTCGCCGGTGCGCTCGCCTATATCAACATCCCGAAGGAAGCAGAGCCCGATGTCCAGATCCCGGTGATCTATGTCAGCCTGCATCTGCAGGGTATCTCGCCCGAGGACGCGGAGCGGCTGCTGGTCAGGCCGGTCGAGACGCAGGTCAAGAACATCAAGGGAATCGACACGATCACGTCCAACTCCTACCAGGGCGGCGGCAACGTGGTCATCGAGTTCGAGCCCGATGCCGACCTGGCGACGGCGCTGGAAGACGTGCGATCAAAGGTCGATGACGCCAAGCGGGAGTTTCCCTCCGGCACGGACGAACCGTCGGTCAACGAAGTCAACATCTCGGAATTCCCGATCCTGGTCGTGACGCTGTCTGGCAATGCGCCGGAACGGGTACTGACGCGCGCGGCGAAGGAATTGCGGGACAATATCGAGGAAGTCTCCGGCGTTCTCGAAGCCAAGCTCCAGGGCTCGCGCGACGAGATGGTGGAAGTCATCATCGATCCGGTGAAGCTGTCATCCTACAATCTGCAGCTCGACCAGCTGATCGGCGGCGTCAGCGCCAACAACCAGCTCGTTGCCGCGGGCACGCTGGAAGGCGAGGAAGGCAAGTACGCCGTCAAGGTGCCGGCGCTGATCGAAACGGTCGAGGACATCGCCAACCTGCCGATCGCCGCCAGCGGCAACGCGGTGGTGCGCGCGCGCGATCTCGCGACGATCCGTTCGACCTTCGAGGATGCCGATTCCATCGCCCGGCTGAACGGCAAGCCCGCGATCGCGATCGAGGTGTCGAAACGCTCGGGCGCGAACCTCATCGAGACTGTCGATGGTGTCAAGGCGGCGGCGGAAGAGTTCAAGTCCCTGCTGCCGTCCGGCGTCGAGGTGAGCTTCAGCCAGGACAAATCCAAGGACATCCGCACGATGCTCGAGGATCTGCAGAACTCGGTGCTGACCGCCGTAATCCTGGTCTTCATCGTGATCCTGTATTTCCTCGGCATACGGTCGTCGATCCTGATCGGCCTGGCGATCCCGACCTCGTTCCTGATGGGTATTCTAGCCCTGTCTGTCGCGGGTTTCACGGTCAATATCGTCGTACTGTTCAGCCTGATCCTCGCGGTCGGCATGCTTGTCGACGACGCGATCATCGTGACGGAATATGCCGAGCGGCGGATGACCGAGGGCATGGCTTCCGGTCCGGCCTTCGCCGAAGCCGCGCGACGCATGTTCGGCCCCGTTGTGGTGGCGACGGCGACGCGTATCGCCGCCTTCTCGCCGCTCCTGTTCTGGCCCGGCATCATGGGCGAGTTCATGGGCTACCTGCCGCTGACCCTGATCGCCACGCTGACGGCCTCGATCCTGTACGCGCTGTTCTTCGCGCCGACGCTGGGTTCGATCTTCGGCAAGGCGCATGTCGAGGAGCGGGGCCCCGACGGGCTTTACATGATGGTCGTCAAGAAGGCCGTCCGTTTCCCGCTGGTGACGCTGGGGCTCGTCGTCGCGCTGATGGTTTCGATCATCTTCGCCTTCGGCAAATACAATAACGGCGTCGAGCTGTTCCCGAATGTCGAGCCGGAATACGGCCTCGTCTACGTCCATGCGCGCGGCAACCTGTCTCTCGACGAGCAGGACGAAGCCATGAAGACCGTGGAACAACGCATGCTGTCCTGGCCGGGTGTCGAGACGGTCTATACGCGCGTCGGCAAATCGAATGGCGGTGGTGGCGGATTCGGCGGCACCGTCGACGAAGACGTGATCGCCACGATCCAGTACGAATTCGTCGACTGGCGCGAACGCAAGGGCGCAAGCGAGATCCTGACCGATCTGCGCGGCGCGCTGCACGGCCTGCCCGGTATCGAGGTCGAGGTGTCCGTTCCGGAAGCCGGCCCGCCGCAGGGCAAGCCGATCCAGGTGGAGCTGTCGGCCGACAATCCGGATGGACTCGACGAGGCCGCGGCGACGGTCGCCGATTATCTGCGCACGATCCCGGAAGTCATCGACTTGTCGGACGGTCTTCCGCCGCCCTCGATCGACTGGGAGCTGAAGGTCGACCGTACAGAAGCCGCGAAATACGGCATTGGGCCCGGTTCCGTCGGCACGGTGGTGCAGCTGGTGACCACAGGTCTGAAACTGTCCGACTACCGTCCTGCCGGCGCCGACGACGCGGTCGACATCCGGCTGCGTCTGCCGGAAGACCGGCGCACGCTGTCGATGCTCGACCAATTGCGCGTAGAGACGCCGCAGGGCGCGGTGCCGCTGTCGAATTTCGTTAGCCGCGAGCCGGCGAAAAGCCTCGGCACGCTGAAGCGGGTGGACACGACACGGACGATCGTCGTCTCGGCGAACCTCGTCGAAGGGGCGCAGGACGCGGAGTTCCAGGCCAAGGTCGCAGAGGCGATCCCGGGCCTGAACCTACCGGAGAACATCCGCTGGAAGCTCGGCGGCTCGAACGAGGAAAGCCAGGAAGCGTCCGCCTTCCTCGGACAGGCGTTCGGCGTGGCGATCTTCCTGATCTTTGCGCTGCTGCTGGCCCAGTTCAACCGGTTCACCTATGTGTTCCTCGTCCTGACGGCCGTCGTCATGTCGACGGTGGGCGTGCTGCTCGGCCTCCTGATCATGCAGATGCCGTTCATCATCGTGATGACCGCGGTCGGCACAATCGCCCTGGCGGGCGTGGTGGTGAACAACAACATCGTGCTGATCGACACCTATGTGCATCTGCGCTCGGAGGGCTGGGACAAGCTCGAAGCCGTGCTGGAGACGTGCCGCGAACGCGTGCGTCCGGTGATGCTGACGGCGGTGACCGCCATTCTCGGCGTTCTGCCGATCGCCTTCGGCGTGAACCTGGCGATCCTCAGCCACGAGGTGACGGTCGGTGCGCCGTCGACGCAGTGGTGGATCGCGCTGTCGAGCGCCATCGTTTTCGGCCTGGCCTTCTCGACCATGCTGACGCTGGTGGTCACGCCGGCGGCACTGATGGTGTTTACCCGCGACAATGCCTGGAACACGGACGAGCGCAGCCTGCTCGCCAAGATGTTCCGCCGGCCGAAGAAGGCGGTCGCGGGAAGCGTTCCGGAAGAAGTCGAAGACGCAATGCCGGGCGAGCGGGAAGCCGCCGAGCATTTCGACGACAATGTTCGCGAGTTCCCGAAGGCGGCGGAGTAGAGCCGCCTTCGACGAGACAAGAGGCCGGTGGAGCGATCCTCCGGCCTTCTTCTTTTCCCGTTTCGGTCAGGAGAGGTGCAGCAGGTCTTCGCGCAGTCGGGCGGGATCGCTCACCAGTTCGTCGAGCTCGACATGGGTGGCGCGCCAGACCGGATAGGCCTTGCCGAGAAGCTCCTCGCCATCTCTCGTCAGCTTCAGCCGGCGGCTGCGCCGGTCGGCCGGATCGGGTGTGATCTCGACAAGGCCGCGGCGTTCCAGCGGTTTGAGATTGGCGGTCAGCGTGGTGCGGTCGAGGGCGAGAAGTTTTGCGACATCGCCCATCACCGGCGGTTCGGGCCGGTTCAACGACATCAGCAGCGAGAACTGGCCATTGGTCAGGCCGAAGGGGCGAAAAGCCTCGTCGAAGCGGCGGGCGACGGCGCGCGCGGCACGCTGGAGATGCAGGCACATACAGGTGTCGCGTACATGCAGCGTCGACTCGTAGGCAAAGGTGCTCTGGTTTGACATGCAGATAATATATTGATATCAACGTAAACTTACCAGCCCACGGGAAACGTTCCACAGCTTCCGGCCCGAGCAGGAGAGAAACCGCATGGCGAAAAAGGTGCTCGTCCTCCTCGGTACCAACAAGGGCGCCTTCGTTCTCGAGAGCGATGCGTCACGCGAGACCTGGACGATGCGCGGCCCGTTTTGCGATGGCTGGGTGATCCATCATGTCGTCCATGACGCAAAAACCGGCCGGCTTCATGCCGGCGGCGGCAATCCGTGGACGGGTATCGGGGTCTGGCAGTCGGATGATCTCGGCGAAAGCTGGAAGCAGTCCGGCGATGGCTTCGCCTATGAGGGCGACGATCCCGCGATCAAGTCGGTGTGGAGCCTCGCGGTGGCCGACGGCAAGCTCTATGCGGGGGTCGAGCCGGCGGGGCTGTTCGTAAGCAAGGACGGCGGCGATAGCTTCAGCCATGTGAAGGGCTTGCGCGATCACCCGACGCAACCGGAGTGGCAAGCCGGCGGCGGCGGCATGATCCTGCATTCCATCGTGCCCGATCCCAACGATCCCGATCAGCTGTGGGCCGGCATTTCGGTCGCCGGTGTCTACCGGACCGGCGATGGCGGCAAGACATGGGAACCGCGCAACCGCGGGACGCGGGCCGATTACAATCCGGAGGACCAGCGCTATCCGGAGCATGGCCAGTGCGTGCATGCCGTAGCGCGGGCACCGGGTACCGGCGAGCGGCTTTACCAGCAGAACCATTGCGGCATGTATCGTTCCGACGATGGCGGCAGGGCGTGGACGAGCATCGAAAACGGTTTGCCGTCGAGCTTCGGCTTTCCGGTCGTCGTCCATCCGCGCGACCCGGACACGGTCTACCTGATCCCGCTCAATGGCGACAGTGCCGGGCGCTACGTGCCGGACGCCAGGGCCGCTGTCTGGCGGTCTCGGGATGCGGGCGAAAGCTGGCAGGACCTGCGCAACGGCCTGCCGCAGCAGGACGCCTATCTGTGCATCCTGCGCCAGGCGTTCGCCGCAGACACGCTGGACAAGGCCGGCCTCTATTTCGGCTCGAATTCGGGTTCGCTGTTCGCCAGCGCGGACGAAGGCGAAAGCTGGCGCCAGATCGCACAGCACCTGCCGATCATCTTCTCGGTCGAGACGGCCGTGGTGGACGCATGAAAAAGGCCGGAAGGTTTCTCTTCCGGCCCATTCAATCTTACAGTTAGCGTGCGCTTACGCAGCCTGCTTCTTCGGCTGTATCAGGCCGCGGTTGACCAGCAGTTCGGCGATCTGCACCGTGTTCAGCGCGGCGCCCTTGCGCAGATTGTCGGACACGACCCAGATGTTGAGTCCGTTCTCGACGGTGGCGTCCTCGCGGATGCGGCTGATGAAGGTCGCGTCTTCGCCGGCGCTTTCATAGGGCGTGATGTAGCCGCCGTCCTCGTGCTTGTCGATGACGATGCAGCCCGGCGCCTCGCGCAGGATATCACGCGCTTCGTCGGCCGTGATCGGCTTCTCGAACTCGATGTTGACGGACTCGGAGTGACCGATGAAGACCGGCACGCGCACGGCGGTGCAGGTGACCTTGATCTTCGGGTCGAGCATCTTCTTGGTCTCGGCCAGCACCTTCCACTCCTCCTTCGTGTAGCCGTCCTCCATGAAGACGTCGATGTGGGGAATGACGTTGAAGGCGATGCGCTTGGTGAACTTCTTGGTCTCCAGCTGGTCGGAGACGAAGACCGCGCGCGTCTGGGTGAACAGCTCGTCCATGCCTTCCTTGCCGGCGCCGGAGACCGACTGGTAGGTCGACACCACGATGCGCTTGATAATCGCCGCGTCATGCAGCGGCTTCAGCGCGACGACGAGCTGGGCGGTCGAGCAGTTCGGATTGGCGATGATGTTCTTCTTGCGAAAGCCCTCGATGGCGTCGGCATTGACCTCGGGCACGATCAGCGGAACGTCGGAATCGTAACGCCAGGCAGACGAATTATCGATGACGACGCAACCCTTGGCGGCGATCTTCGGAGACCATTCCTTCGACACGTTGCCGCCGGCGGACATCAGGCAGATGTCGCATTCGGAGAAGTCGTAGTTCTCCAGCGCCTGCACCTTGAGGGTCTTGTCGCCGAATGTGACTTCCTGCCCCATCGATTTGCGCGATGCGAGCGGCACGACCTTGTCGGCCGGGAATCCGCGTTCGGCGAGAATTTCCAGCATTTCGCGACCGACATTGCCGGTTGCGCCTGCGATGGCGATGGTAAAGCCCATGATCCTTTTTCCTGCTCCTCTCTCCCCTTTGCTTCGGCAAGCACCACTCATCCCGCCCCGGGAGAGTGAGGGCGGAACGGTCAGAACGTCTTCGTGGTCTTCGACGGCAGCGTGCTCATGGTGGCCGCGTTTTGAGGCAGGAGCAGGGAAAAGTCAATGTTGTCCCGCACACGCAAAGTTGAGTGGGCGAAGGGGCGATCGGCACTAGATGTGTTCACGACGCAAATGCACCGGGAGAGAAGCCATGGTTCACAGAAGACACGTTGTTGCGGGAGTGGTCCTGAGCGTCCTGCCGTTTTCCGCCGTTCCCGTTCTGGCCCATCACGGCTGGTCATGGACGCAATCGGGCTTCTTTCGGCTCGAAGGCGTGATCACGGCCGTTTACCTTGGCAATCCGCATGCGACGATCGACGTCGATGTGGAAGGCGAGACCTGGCGCGTGGAGATGGCCCCGCCCTCGCGCACGGTTGCCGCCGGCTTCACGGAAGGCGTCGCCGAGCCCGGCGACGAGGTGGTCGCGATCGGCAATCGTTCGCAGGACCAGGCCGAGTTGCGGATGAAGGCTGTCCGCGTAATCGTCGGCGGCCGGACCTATGACGTCTATCCGGGCCGCGCCGCCCGGATCTGACGGGCGTGCTGGAGAGCCTGCTTGCCGCGATCGAGGCCTCGGCACCCGCCCGGGCGCTGCGCACATCCTTTGTCGCCTATCCGCTGGTCAATGCGGCGCATGTTCTCGGTGCGGGCGGACTTGTCGCATCGGTCTGGTTCATGCACCTGGCCTTTGCCGGTCGCGGACCCTTTGCCGGCGCCCCGGACCTTGGCCGCATGTTCCGCCGGTCGGCCGTGGTGGCTCTCGTCCTCATGGCGGTGACCGGGCTGACGCTGTTTTCCGTCAAGGCCGGAGATTATGCCGCCAATGCCGCCTTTCGCGTGAAGATGGCGCTGATCTTCGGCGCGCTGGCCAATGTCGCGCTGTTTCACGTGGCGGCATCGCGCGGATTGCGTAGAACCGCGACAATCGTTTCCTGTCTTTCGTGGCCGTCCGTCTTGCTGGCGGGTCGGTTTATTGCTTTCCTCTAGGGAATGTCGCTACCGCAAGAGAAGTATCTTTCCAGACTGGCGATCGGCGTCCGGTGTCTGGCGTTCCTTTCCGTTGCATCGGTCGCGGCAATGGACGCTCGCCCGGCGTTTCCCGACACGCGCGCGTGTCCGGTGCCCAGGCCGGTGGTCGCGGGCCTGCTTGACTGGATCGCGGAGCACACCGACTACGATACCGCGATTACCGCCAACGATCTTCCCATTGCCGTTGTCTGTGCGGTGGGCGACGTGATCGACTATGCACACGAGGCGACAATCGTCGACGAGGGCATCAACGGGCTCTACGATTTCGAGGACCGGCGCATCTACCTCATCGAGCCGTGGGAAATCGGGGATTTGCGCGACCGGTCGGTGCTGCTGCACGAACTGGTCCATGCGGTGCAGCTGGACAACAGGGAATGGGACTGCATCGGCGCGCCGGAATGGGAAGCCTACAAGCTGCAGGAAGCCTGGCTCGCGGAACACGGGCTTGACGCGGATTTCGACTGGATGCGGATCTATTTCCAGTCGCGCTGTGCGAAGGACATCCACCCCGACTAGCCGGCTTCCGCGCGTTTCCTGATGTTCCACAACTGCCGCTGCTGCATGATGAAATGCACCACGGCGGCCAATGGCTTCGCCAGCCATGCCGGGATAATCACGGTGCCGAGAAACGGAAGATCCATTTCCAGCCAGCCGAGCCGTGCGCGGACATGGATGCGCGTACCGCCATTCGCCGCCGTCAGCATCCACGTCCAGTTGGAGCGGGAGAACGATCGCCGCCACCTGTCCGATCCCGGCGTGCCTTGCGGCCCATGCGAACCGGGCACGGCAAGCAGCAGGAAACGGTTCGCCTCGAATGCGGTGAGGATGAAGCAGTCGGTCACATTCGGCAGCGCGGGAAAGACACTGCCGATACCGATCCTTGTCAGGTCGGGATCGACATGGTCGAGGCTCCGGTGGCCGCGATTGTCCAGCCGATCGTAAGAGTACCAGCCGGCCTTGGGGAAGGCGCCCATCTGCGCGAGCCAGGGCCAGACCGTCTCCGGCGGTGCGACGATGTCGATAGCGTTGTCGAGAACGGCCACCGGATCTGGAATATCCTCGTCGCCGGGCAGCGTTGTGGCGCGTTCTTCCGCGGTTGCCTTGCAGAAGAACGCGTCGAACATCTTTAGTTCCTAGCCAGCCGCGTAGGCTTCGAGGACCGCGTCGCCCATCTCGGACGTCGTTACCTTGGTGCAGCCGTCCGACATGATGTCGCCGGTGCGCAGGCCCTTGTCGAGAACGTGGGAGATCGCCTTCTCCAGCCGGTTGGCTTCGTCAATCATGCTGAACGAATAGCGCAGGCACATGGCGAAGGATGCGATCATGGCGATCGGATTGGCGATGCCCTGCCCGGCAATGTCCGGCGCGGAGCCGTGTACCGGCTCGTAAAGCGCCTTGCGCTTGCCCGTTACCGGATCCGGCGCGCCGAGCGAGGCCGACGGCAGCATGCCGAGCGAGCCGGTCAGCATAGCGGCGACGTCGGAGAGCATGTCGCCGAACAGGTTGTCGGTGACGATGACGTCGAACTGCTTCGGCCAGCGGACCAGCTGCATGCCGCCGGCGTCGGCCAGCATGTGGGTCAGCTCGACATCGGAATATTTCGCCTTGTGAGTGTCGGCGACGACTTCTTTCCAGAGCACGCCCGACTTCATCACGTTGTGCTTTTCCATCGAGCAGACCTTGTTGCCGCGCGTGCGCGCCAGTTCGAAGGCGACGCCGGCGATACGCTCGATCTCGAAGGTGTCGTAGACCTGCGTGTCGATGCCGCGCTTCTGGCCGTTGCCGAGATCGATGATCTCCTTCGGCTCGCCGAAATAGACACCGCCGGTCAGTTCGCGCACGATCAGGATGTCGAGGCCTTCGACGACCTCCGGCTTCAGCGAGGAGGAGGCGGCGAGCGCCGGGTAACAGATCGCCGGGCGCAAATTGGCGAAGAGTTCCATGTCCTTGCGCAGGCGCAGCAGGCCGGCTTCGGGTCGCACCTCGTAGGGCACGCCATCCCATTTCGGTCCGCCGACGGCACCGAACAGCACGGCGTCGGCGGCGGTCGCCTTGGCCATGTCGTGCTCGGAAATCGCCTGGCCATGCGCGTCATAGGCCGAGCCGCCGGCGAGGCCCTCGTCGGTCGTGAAACCTGCGCTTTCCTTCTCGTTCATGTGGGCGATCAGCTTGCGGACTTCGGCCATCGCCTCCGGGCCGATGCCGTCGCCGGGAAGCAGGAAAAGGGAACGCGTGGTCATGGATGGATTTCCGATCAGTTGAATTGTCGGATGACGGCATAGAGGCAGAGCGGGCCGAATTCAACCACGACGAGGCCGCCAGTGCTGTGTATCAGCCCCGGAAGGCCGTCACCTCGATCTCGATCTTCATCTCCGGGCGGACCAGCCCGGCGACAACCATCGTCGCGGCGGGGCGTATGCCGTCGAAATACCGCCCGAGGATCGGGAAGACGATATCGGCGTAGGATGCGTCGGTGACGGTATACTGCGCACGCACGATGTCGGCACGCGAAAATCCGGCCTCGGCCAGTGCACTATCGATGGTGGCAAGCGTGTTCGCCGTTTGCGCCGCGACATCATCGGGCATTTCCATCGTCCGGTAATCGTAACCGGTGGTGCCGGCGACGAAGCACCAGCCGCCCTGCACGACGGCACGCGAATAGCCCGCCGTTTTCTCGAAAGGCGAGCCGGTGGAGATCAGGCGGCGTCCTGTCATCCTTGGTCCCTTTCCTCATCGCCGGAAGCGGTCTGGCTTGTCAGCAGGTGATTGGCGATGCGGCGCATGGCGTCGCCGACCAGTTCGCATTCCTCGTCGGAGGACAGCGACATGATGTCGTTGACAATGCCTGCCTGGATGGCGATTGCCTCGCCGGCGAGCGTCTCGCCCTGCGGCGTGAGATGGAGACGCAAAACCCGCCGGTCATCGGCATCGGGTCGGCGTTCGACAAGGCCGCGCTTTTCCAGTTGCGGGAGCAACATGGTCATGTTGGAGCGGCCGACGAAGAGCTTGCGCGCCAGATCGTGCTGGCTGATGCCGGGCGTGCGAACGAGGTTCACCAGGACGTCGAGATGCGGTGTCTTGAGGTCGAGCGTCTTGAGCCTGCGAGCGAGTTCCTGTTGCACGAGATGGCAGGCACGGGCGACGGCGATCCAGTTGCGGAAGCGCGGATTGTCCCACATGGCCGGATATCGTGTTCTGGTGTCTTGCTTATTGTTCATGGTTGTACTATTCTGTTCAATATTGAACATAAGGGATCTGCCGCGATGTTGCACGTGCAAAACCGTCTTGCAAAGGGTTTGATCGACCGGGCCGGCATCCGCTGGCCGCAAACGACCGGGAACATGGCGTTTCGCGTCTTCACGCGCATCCCGCGGCCGCGTAACCGGACGCCGAACGCCGGCATGCCGGCGCATGTGAAGCCGGTCATGTTGCAGACGCCGAGCGGGATCGTGGCGACATGGCCGCTTTCCGCCGCGGCGCCGGCAGGCAGGAAGGCACTCCTGATGCATGGCTGGAATTCGCGTTCGGCTCATATGCTGGCGCTGGCGCGCTCGCTCAACGATGCCGGTATCGACGTCGTGCTGCTCGACCTGCCCGGACACGGCGCATCATCGGGGCGGCATCTGCATCTCGGCAAGGGGATCGAGGCTGTTGACGCGGCCTGGCGGCATCACGGGCCGTTCGACGCCTTTGTCGGCCATTCCTTCGGCGGCGCCGTGGCGCTCAATTCCGCGCTTGGCTCGTCCATGTGCATTCCGGCTCGGCAGCCGGAAACGCTGGTCATGCTAGCCGCCCCGAATTCCATGCCGGCGTTCTTTCGCGGTTTTGGCCGAATGATCGGCCTGCCCGCGCCGGCGCAGGCTGCGATGGAGCGCAAGGTGCTGACGATCCTCGGCCGGTCGCTCGACCTGATCGTTTCTTCCGACCAGCTGAGGGATTACCACCATCCGGTTCTGGTCGTGCACGACATGGACGATACCGATGTTCTCTATACCGACGCGTTGCGCATGGCGCGCGCCGGGGGGCATGTCGAACTGCTCACGACCAGCGGTCTCGGCCATCGCCGCATTCTCAAGAATGCAGAGGTGCATGCGGCCGTGTGCGATCGCATTTTGAGTGGCGCACTGGCGCATCTGCCGAGACAGCCGGTCCCAATCGGGCATTGCGCCTGATCAGATGGCCTTGAAGGCAACGACGGCATTGGCGCCGCCGAAGGCGAAGGCATTGGAAAGGGCCACTGAGACCGTGCGTTCGCGCGCCTTGTTCGGCGTCACGTCAAGATCGCATTCCGGATCGGGCTCGGTATAGTTCACGGTCGGCGGCACGATGCCGGTACGGATCGCCTGGATGCAGGCGATGGCTTCCAGCGCGCTGGATGCGCCGAGGCAGTGGGCGTGCATCGACTTCGTCGACGAGACCGACAGCTTGTCAGCATGGGCGCCGAAAACTTCGCGGATGGCCTGAGTCTCGGTCCTGTCATTGCCGGCCGTCGCCGTGCCATGGGCATTGATGTAATCGACTTCCGACGGATCGAGTCCGGCATCGGCCAGGCATTCGCGCATCGCGGCGGCGGGGCCATCCATCGTCGGGGCGACGATGTCGCTGGCATCTGCCGACAGGCCGGTGCCGGCCAGTTCGGCGAGGATCGGCGCGCCGCGCCGTTCCGCGCTTTCAAGCGTTTCCAGAACCAGCGCGCCGGCGCCGTCGCCCAGAACGAGACCTTCACGATCGGCGGAAAAGGGCCGGCAGCCGGTTTTGGCGAGGATGCGCATGGCTTCCCATGCCTTGACGATACCGAAGGAAAGCGGTGCGTCGGACCCGCCCGCGACAATCGCGTCGGCGCGCCCGGCGCGCAGCATGTCGAGCGCCGCCGAAAAGGCGTGATTGCCGGAAGCGCAGGCCGAGGTGACGCCGAAAACGGGGCCGGTGAGCCCGTGCAGCATGGAAACATGAGCCGCGGCCGATGACGGCATCGCCCTCGGCACGGCGAGGATCTCGGTTCGCTTCTTTCGTTCGAGAAAGACGTCCCGGTAGGCCTGCTCGACCGCATCGGTCCCCCAGACACCGACGCCGATAACGGTGCCGATGCGTATCGGCGGACGGTTGTCGGCCGACAGGCCTGCCTGTTGCAGCGCTTCGGCCGCGGCAAGCGCCGCCAGCAGGCCGAAACGGCTTGTCGAGGCGAGTTTGCGCTTGTCGAAATCATGGTCCGGCAGTTCGGCGATCTGGCCGGCGATCGCGGTCTTCAGGCCCTCCTGGTCGGGGATCGCGAGCGGGCCGATGCCACAGACGCCCTTGCGCATGTTCTCCCAGATGTCAGCCGTATTGGTGCCGAGGCAGCACAGACCGCCCAGACCCGTGACGACGATGCGCGGTTTCGCCATTCAGGCGCCTTTGGCCACAAGTTCCGAAACCGCGTCGACGACGTCGCTGACGGTTTTCAGGTTGTCCCAGGCGTTGGCCGTGTTCATTTCGATCTCGATGTCGAACTCGTCCTCGAGATCGAAAATGATCTCGGCCATGTCGAGTGACTGGATGTCGAGATCGGTCAGGATGGTTTCGGGCTTGAGTGCTTCCGGCTCTGTCTGGGCCTTGTCGGCAATAATGCGTATCGTCGTGTCCAGTACTGCCGTTGTCATGCGCTATCCCGATCCCCTGCGCCCGGTCAAAACCGGTTTGCGTCCAGCATCCTTTTGCGCCGAGCCGAAAGGCCGTGTCAATTATGACGGCGGAAAACCCGGTGCAGTCAGGGCGTTCTCAAGCGTTGAAGAGCATCACGCGCAGCTTTGCTCCACTGATCGTCAGACGGCCAGAGGGCGAGGTCGGTTCCGCGCATCTGGGCGAACCAGATGGTTCTGGCAGCGATGTCGACGACGAGCAGGGAATCGGCGCCGCCGCAATTGTGCGGCACGCAGCCGGTCGCCGCGTAGAGATCGCCGCCGATCTTTTCCATTTCGGCGGCGACGCGCAGGCCGAGAGCATATTCGGCAAGGTCGCTGCCGAGAATGCCCGCGGCCTCGGCGAAAAAAGCCTCGTTGGAGAAATAATCGAGCGGATGGACAGCCGGTGTTGCAGCAAGGTCTTCCCAGTCGGTTCCCGGATCCGGCGCGAAGCGCAGCATGCCCGCCATGTGAAAGCCCATGTCCGGTCTCCAGCGCTGCACCGGCAGTTCCTCACCGGGTCCGGGCCAGGGCACGAAGAAAACGGAATAGTCTGCGACGGCCGGTGCGGGCCAGCCGCAATCGCCGTCGAGCTTGTCGGCGTTGACGCCGCCATGGCCATCGGACCAGAGGAGCAGCGTGTTGGCGCCGCAGGCATTGCCGCCGGGCCCGATCGAAATCAGCGCGACCTCGGTGTCGCTTACGGTAACGATCCGTTCGAAAAAGACCTGAAAGTCACGGGCGATCTCCCTTCCGTCGAAACTGACTATCTTTTCGTAGTCCGCCGTCTCGGCGATTGTGATCGTGCCGCCGGCGAAGGGGATCTTCTCGCTATTGTTTTGTGCCAGCGCCGGGGACGCCAACGCGCCCGCGAGCAGAAGGGCGACGAGAAACCGGGTTGCCGCTGTCACAGTGATCTCCCTTCCCCGGTACTGCGGAATGTGGCGAATTCAACAATATCCTGCACCCGATCGGCGCATAAGAAAACCGGCCGGAAATGCGAAGATTCCCGGCCGGTTTGGAAACGCTGTTACGAGGGGCTCAAGCCCAGGGGCGCGATTCGGCGAGCTTGGTCTCGTAGGAGTCGATCTTGGCCGATTTCGCCATGGTGAGGCCGATGTCGTCGAGACCGTTCAGCAGGCAATGCTTCTTGAATGCGTCGATGTCGAACTTGACCACGCCGCCATCGGGGCCGTGGATCTGTTGGGCTTCGAGATCGACGGTCAGCGTGGCGTTGGAACCGCGCTCAGCGTCATCCATCAGCTTGTCGAGATCTTCTTGGCTGACGATAATCGGCAGGATGCCGTTCTTGAAGCAATTGTTGTAGAAAATGTCGGCAAACGAGGTGGAGATCACGCAGCGGATGCCGAAATCGAGCAGCGCCCAGGGCGCGTGTTCGCGCGAGGAGCCGCAGCCGAAATTGTCGCCGGCAACGAGAATTTTCGCATCGCGATAAGCCGGCTTGTTGAGGATGAAGTCGGGGTTCTCGCTGCCGTCCTCGTTGTACCGCATCTCGGCAAACAGGCCCTTGCCGAGGCCGGTGCGCTTGATGGTTTTCAGATAGTCCTTCGGGATGATCATGTCGGTGTCGACATTGACGATCGGAAGGGGGGCGGCAACGCCGCTCAGCGTGGTGAACTTGTCCATGGTGACCGCTTTCGCTTGAAACTCCGTCCGCGCAATAGCAAAGCGCGGGCGAAAAATGAAGCACTACCGTCAGATGATGTTGCGTTCAGCGAATGGCCGGCCGGCGGCGACGCGGTCCGGCGTGAAGGCGGAGCAGTCGGTCGAGCGGTATTCTCCGTGGAGGATCAGTTCCGCCAGCGCCTCGCCTGCGGACGGGGCCTGCTGGACGCCGTGGCCGGAAAAGCCGGTGACGGCATATAGCCCCTTTACCTCCGGCACCGGCCCGATCAGCGCGTTGCGGTCGAAGGGATTGTAATCGTAGTGCCCGGCCCAGGCCGATTGCAGCCTGATTGCCTCGAAGGCGGGAATGCGTTCGGCGAGCAGCGGCCAGATACGCTCCTCGAAGAGCGGCCAGTCCGGCTCGAAATCGCCGGACTTGGCCGGGCCGTCCTCTTCGGGCGCCGGCGAAATGCCGGTGATGTAGCCGTCGCCTTCGGGACGGACATAGAGGCCGGTCGGATCGACGGTGAGCGGCATGTCGGTGAAACGTTCCATGGCGTGAAAGAAGAAGACGGTGCGCTTGCGCGGCTCGACCGGCAGTTTCAGCCCCGCCATTTGCGCGATTGCGCCCGATGACGGCCCGGCCGCGATGACAATCGTTCCGCAGCGCCATTCGGTCCCGTCGGCAAGACGCAGGCCGGCGATCCGTTTTCCCGCCCTGTCGATGGCGGCGACGTCGCCGCCGACCAAGGCGACATCCGGATTGTTCTTCAGGGCGCGGCGGAAGGCGGCAAGCAGCGCCATGGCGTCGAACCAGCCCTCACCGGAAAGGCCGAGCGAGCCGGCGGCAATTCCGCCGGTATTCAGCCAGCGAAACTTTTCCGCCAGGGCCGCCGGGTCGAGCAGGGCGACATCGGCATTGCACTGTTTCTGGACGGCGTGATTGGCGGCAAGCGTTTCGCGGCCTGCCTCGCTCGCCAGAAGCAGGTAGCCGTTCTGATGAAAGCCGATATCCGTTTCGATTCCGAAATGCTCCGATGCATTGCGAAAAAATCGAAACGTCCGCTGCGACAGGGCGATGTTTTCGGCGAGCGAGAATTGCTGGCGAATGCCCGACGCAGACAGGGCGGTGGCGGCTTGCGCAAAGCCCGGGTCGCGCTCGAACAGGGCGATCGTCCCGCCGAAGCCGAGGCGGGCGAGATGCCAGGCCGTCGCCGCGCCGGCTAGCGCGCCGCCAATGATCGCGATGTCGCATGTGTCAGGCGTCATGAGCCGTTCCGTTCACATCGCTACTTGCGAGCTTCACCGCAATATTGTCAAACATCCTGATGACCAGACGCCCGCTCCGGCTTCGCCGCTCAGTCCTTTACGTGCCCGCCTCCAACGAGAAGGCGGTCGCCAAGTCGGAGACGCTTGCCTGCGACGCGGTGATCTACGATCTGGAGGATGCCGTCGCGCCCGCCGCCAAGGAAGACGCGCGCGAGCGGCTGCGCGATCATTTCAACGCCCATCCCGAAAGCGGGCACGAGCGCGTCATTCGCATCAATGCGCTGACAAGCGATTTCGGGCCGGAGGACTTCCTCGCCGCGCGCGCCTGCAAGCCGGACGCGATCCTGGTCCCCAAGGTCGACGTGCCGGGCGACGTCGCCAATGTCGCTGACATGCTGACCGAGACGGATGCCGCCGACACGATCCGGCTGTGGGCGATGATGGAAACGCCGAAGGCGGTGCTCAACGCGGCGCGGATCGCCGAATGGGGCGAGACGCCCGGTTCGCGGCTCGATTGCCTGGTTGTCGGCGCCAACGACCTCGCCAAGGATCTGCGCCTGCCCGGTCCCGGCCGCGATGTGCTGAAGCCGCTGATGATGCAGCTGATCGTGGCCGCGCGCGCCTCCGGGCTGGACGTGATCGACGCGGTGTTCAACGCCTTTCGCGACGAGGACGGCCTTGCGGCTGAATGCGCGGAGGCAGCTGGAATGGGTTTTGACGGCAAGACGCTGATCCACCCGATACAGATCGAGGCGGCCAACCATGCCTTCGGCATTTCGGTGGAACGCGAGGCGGTTGCCGCCTCCGTCGTCGCGGCTTTCGACCTTCCCGAAAACAGGGATGCGGGCGTGATCGGCCTTGACGGACGGATGGTCGAGCGCTTGCATCTGGACGACGCGCGCCGCACGCTGGCGCTGGCTGCGCTGCAGCGCGGCGACTGAAAGGACAGGACGAACATGCAGCTCTACCGATTGCTGACCGGGCCGGACGACGCCAGCTTCTGCCACAAGGTGACCGAGGCGCTGAACAAGGGCTGGTCGCTGCACGGTTCGCCGTCTTTCGCTTTCGACGGCGTTACCCATGCGATGCGCTGCGCCCAGGCGGTGGTGAAAACCGTCGAGGGCAAGGAGTATGATCCCTCGATGAAACTGGGCGAGCAATAGGAGATGGCGGCATAAGATTTTTCGCCGCGATAACCTTTCTTTTCTCCCTGCTTGCCGGCGCGGGGCAGGCGCAACCGCGCTGCGGTCTGTCGCTGGTTCTGGCGCTCGATGTTTCCTCCAGCGTGGACAGCGAGGAATTCACCCTTCAGATGAGCGGGCTTGCCCGGGCGTTGCGCGATCCGGTCATCGTACAGGCGGTCATCGAAGCCGGCGGCATGCAGGCGATGGCGTTCGAATGGAGCGGACGCAGCCAGGTCGTCGATGTGGTGCCGTGGGCATTTCTCGAAAGCGAGGCGGATGTCTTTGCGTTTGCGGGGATCATCGAGTCGCACAAACGCGGTTTCGACGAGTTCCCGACCGCGCTCGGCTATGCGCTCGGTCATTCGGCGATCCGGCTTTCCCGGGCGCCCTTGCGTTGCGCGCGCGCCGTGATCGACGTGTCGGGCGACGGCGTCAACAACGAGGGCTACGAGCCGGCGCTGGCCTACAAGAATTTCGATTTCTCCGATGTGACGGTGAACGGCCTCGTGATCGCCGGCGAGACGCCCGATCCGGTCGCCTATTACCGCGAGGAAGTGATCCGCGGCCCCGGCGCCTTTGTCGAGGTGGCGCGCGACTTTTCCGATTACGAGGCGGCGATGAAGCGCAAATTGTTGCGCGAGATCAACGGCGCGGCGTTGAGTTTTCTGTCCCGCCCCTAGGTTTCGTATTTTGGCCCTTGGCCATGGCTCCGCGTGTTCGTCGCTCCAATCGACAAATCTTTGTCGATTTGGCCAGCTTCGCTGGCCGCTCCTCTCACTCCGCCGCTTCCTCGATGGCTTCCATGTCGGAATCGGACAGGCCGAAATGGTGGCCGAGTTCGTGGATCAGCACATGGGTGATGATGTCGCCGAGCGATTCCTCGTTTTCCGACCAGTAGTCGAGAATGGCGCGGCGGTAGAGGGTGATGCGGTTGGCCTGCTCGCCGGTGCCCGGGTTCCAGCGCTCGGCGATGCCGCGGCCCTCGAACAGGCCGAGCAGGTCGAAGGGCGTTTCCAGGCCGAGATCGTCGCTGATCTCGTCGGTCGGGAAGTCGGCGACGACGATCTGCACGTCGGCCGTCAGGTCGCGGAACTCCTGCGGCAGATGCGCGTAGGCGGTCAGCGCGATCGACTCGATCGTCGCGAGGTCGGGCGAGAGCCGGTCGGCCCAGTCGCCGCTCTGGTCGGTGCGGTCCATGATCTGCGTTTTCATTTCCGGCCCTCTATATAGTGTCTTTGCGGCCTGTGCGAGGGGGGGCGAAAATGGCGGTGGATTTTGAGGAATAAATTCTTTTTCCGCCCGCTTGACTCTGCGGCGGTTTGCCGGAATCAATAAGAGAACAAAAATAGAACATGTTTGGGAGCGTGCGGATGAGGCGCGGCCCGGCAGGCCCTGAACAGGTAGACAGGACGAACGCCATGGCGTCAGCACACCGCGCCGCGGCGCGGGCGGCGCTTGCGTCGCTGCGCCGGCAGATCGCATCCATCGAGAAGGCCGCGCCTGCGCGTGCGGCCGGCGCCGCGGGCTGGTCCGGCGAGCGTGACGCGGAACGCGCAGTGCTGCTGGAAACGGGCGTGGAGGCTTTCGACCGGGAGACGGGCGGCGGCATCGCGCTGGCCGTGCTCACCGAAATCCATGCGCCACAAGCGCGCGACGCCGGGCTTGCCGCCGGTTTTGCCGCCTGCCTGCTGTCGCTGGCGGGCGCGCCGTCCTTCCTGTCGCGCGACCCGGTGCTGTGGATCGGCGCGCCGGGGACTTTCTGCGAGGCAGGCGTGCCGCACGGACACGGGCTTGCCGCTTTCGGCTTCGCGCCGGAGCGGTTGCTGACGGTTGAACCAAAGTCCCTGGCCGATGCGCTGTGGGTCGCGGAAGAAGCGGCGCGCACGCGCGGACTGGCCGCCACCGTGCTCGACATGCGCGGCAACGCGAAGGCTTTCGGCCTGCGCGAGACACAAAGGCTGCACCGCCGCGCCCAGGCGTCCGGCCGTCCCGTTTTCCTGTTGCGCCAGTCGGCGGCGGTCGAGGCGAGCGCGGCGCCGTTGCGCTTCGTCGTCGAGCCCGCCCCGTCGGCCCCGGCGCTGGTGCTGGCGGGCACGGCGCATGAACGCGCGGTGCCGGGCGGCATCGGACCGCCGGGCTTCGCCGTGACGATCGAGAAGAACAAGGCCGGTCCCGCCGGGCGGACCCATCGCATGCACTGGAACAGCCATGAACGCACATTTTTCACCGAACGGACAGGCGAACGCCGCGAGCGGCCCGCCGCAGCGGCAGCAACCACCGGAACGGTCGTCGGGTTCCCGGGCGGGACAACGCATCCTGGCGTTGAGTTTTCCCTACCTGGCGACGGACCGGATCCTGCGCGGCCGTCACGGCAAGGCATGGCGGCAGGGAAAGGCTGAGGCGTGCCCGCTGGTGACCGCGCACAAGGAAAAAAGCGCGATGCGCATCGCCGGTCTCGACGAGACGGCGGAGACGCTGGGCCTCCGGCGCGGCCAGGGGCTGGCCGATGCGCGCGCCGCCCATCCCGGTCTCGACATCGTGCCCGCCGACATCGAAGCCGACCGCCGCCTGTTGACGGCCATCGCCGACTGGTGTGACCGCTACACGCCGCTGGTGGCGCTGGACAGGACCGACGGCCTGTTTCTCGACATTTCCGGCTGCGCGCATCTGTTCGGCGGCGAGCAGGCAATGTTCGCGGACCTGATGGCGCGGCTTTTCGAACAGGGTTTCGCGGTGCGCGCGGCGATTGCCTCGACCCCCGGCGCGGCCTGGGCGGCGGCGCGTTTCGCCTCGGCGCCGCTGGTGATCGACCGGGGCGCGGAGGTGCCCGTGCTCGCCCCTTTTGCACTGGCGGCGCTCCGGCTTGACGGCGAAACGCTGGCCGGGCTCGCCAAGGTCGGACTGAAAACCGTTCGCCAGCTGATCGACGCGCCGCGCGCGCCGCTGGCCCGCCGGTTCGGACGGCATTGCCTGCTGCGGCTCGACCAGGCGCTGGGCGCGGTGGAAGAGGCGATCTCGCCGCGCCTGCCGGTGCCGGCCCTGTCGGTGGAGCGGCGGCTCGCCGAGCCGGTCGGCCGCACGGAGGATGTCGAACAGCTGCTGCTGGCGCTGGCCCTGCGGCTGAAAGGGGATCTGGAACGCCGCGATCTCGGCGCGCGGGCGCTGGAATACACGCTGTTCCGCGTCGATGGCGCCGTCTACCGGCTGTGCGTCGGCGCGTCGCGGCCGGTGCGCGACGCGGAGGCCATCGTCAAGCTATTCCGCGAGCGGCTGACGGCCGTCGGCGACGAACTGGATGCCGGCTACGGCTTCGACGTGGTGCGGCTCAACGTGCTGGCGGCGGGCGAGCTTGCCGGCGAGCAGGGCGATTTCGCGTGTGCCGGCGAGGGCGACAATCCTGATGTGGCGCTGCTTCTCGACCGCATCGCCGCCCGGCTCGGCGGGAGCGCGGTGCTGGACGGGCGGCATCTGGTGCGCCGGGCCGTGCCGGTCGAAAGCCACGAGCCGGAGCGGGCGGAACGGCGCGATCCCGCCGGAGACAGTCCGAAAGCTTTGCCGGCAAAGGAGAATGCGCCGCAGCCTGCCGCGCCGCGTCCGGTGCGTCTGCTTGGCGCGCCGGAGGCGGTGGAGGTCGTCGCCGGCGTGCCGGAAGGTCCGCCGCAGCGCTTCCGCTGGCGGCGCGCGCTCTACCGGGTGACCAAGGCGGAAGGCCCGGAACGGATCGGCGGCGAATGGTGGCATGGCGACGCGCCGGAAGATCTGTATTTGGCGCCGCGCGACTATTACCGTGTCGAGGACGAGGCGGGCCGGCGCTACTGGCTGTTTCGCAAGGGGCTCTACGGTCCGGCCGGACGCGGCGTGCCGCCGCAATGGTTCATGCACGGCATGTTTGCCTGATGGTTGCCAGCCCCGGCTATGCGGAACTTGCCGCCGCCTCGAACTTCTCCTTCCTGCGCGGGGCCTCGCATCCGGAGGAGCTGGTGGTGACGGCCAGGCGCCTCGGCCTTGCCGGGCTCGGGCTCGCCGACCGCAACACGGTCGCCGGCACGGTGCGTGCGCACATGGCGGCGAAGGAAGCCGGGCTCGAATACCGGCCCGGCGCGCGGCTGGTCTTTTGCGACGGCACGCCGGACGTGCTCGCCTATCCGAAGGGCCGCGCCGGCTGGAGCCGGCTGTGCCGCATGCTGACGGCGGGAAACCTGCGCGGCGAAAAGGGCGCGCCGCTGTTGCAGCGCGGCGACCTGATGGAATGGGGCGAGGGACTGGCGCTTGCCGTGCTGCCGAGGCCTTCCGCGCTTGACGAGACCCGCCTTTCCTTCCTGCAGGAGATGAAATCCGCCTTCGGGCGATCCGCCCGGCTGGCGCTGGCGCCGGCCTATGACGGATGCGACCGGGCGTCGCTGGAAGCAAGCCGCGCGCTGGCGCAGGCTTCCGGCGTGAAGCTGATGGCCGTGGGCGATGTTTTCTATCACGATACGTCGCGCCGGGTTCTCGGCGACGTCCTGACTTCGATCCGCGAGCATGTGCCGGTTGCCGAGGCGGGTTACCACTTGGCGGCGAATGGCGAGCGCTGCCTGAAGCCGGCAAACGAAATGGCACGGCTGTTCCGCTCCGAGCCGCAGGCCGTCGCCGAGACGCTCTCCTTCTTCGGTGAACTGGACTTTTCGCTCGACGAATTGCGCTACCAGTATCCGGAGGAGGCCTATGGCGACAGCGCCTCGCCGCAACAGGAGCTGGAGCGGCTGGCCTTGGAGGGCGCGCGCACGCGCTACGGCGCGGCGGTGCCGGAGAGGATCGCCGGGCAGATCCGCCACGAACTCGAACTGATCGCGGAGCTCGACTACGCGCCCTATTTCCTGACCGTGCACGACATCGTGCGTTTCGCCCGCTCGCGGAACATCCTGTGCCAGGGGCGCGGCTCGGCGGCCAATTCGACGGTCTGCTTCTGCATCGGCATCACCGAGGTCGATCCGGCGCTGACCGACCTGCTGTTCGAGCGCTTCATCTCGCCGGAGCGGCGCGAGCCGCCGGATATCGATGTCGATTTCGAGCATGAGCGGCGCGAGGAGGTGATCCAGTACATCTACGAGAAATATGGCCGCGAGCACGCCGGGCTGGCGGCGACGGTGATCACCTACCGGGCGCGCTCGGCGTCGCGCGAGGTGTCGAAGGCCTTCGGCCTGTCGGAAGATGTCGCCGGCGCGATCTCCGGCTCGGTGTGGGGCTGGTCGAACGCCGATCTCGGCGAGCGCGAGGCAAAGGCCGCCGGACTGGATCTGGAGGACCGCACGACGCAGAATGTCATGCGCCTGTCGACGGAGATCATGGGCTTTCCGCGCCACCTCTCGCAGCATGTCGGCGGCTTCGTCATCACCCGCGACCGGCTCGACGAGGTGGTGCCGATCACCAAGTCGGCGATGGACGGGCGCACCATGGTCGAGTGGGACAAGGACGATCTCGATTCGCTGGGCATCCTGAAGATCGACATCCTCGCGCTCGGCATGCTCACCTGCATCCGCCGCGCCTTCGACCTGCTGGCCGATCATTACGACAGGCCGCTGACACTGGCGTCGATCCCGAAGGAGGAGGGCCAGGTCTACGACATGATCTGCCGGGCCGACACGCTCGGCGTGTTCCAGATCGAGAGCCGGGCGCAGATGACCATGCTGCCGAGGCTTCGGCCGCGCAATTTCTACGACCTCGTCATCGAGGTGGCGATCGTGCGGCCCGGGCCGATCCAGGGCGACATGGTGCATCCCTATCTCAGGCGCCGGCAGGGCAAGGAGCCGGTCTCCTATCCGAGCAAGGAACTGGAGGCGGTGCTCGGCAAGACGCTGGGCGTGCCGCTGTTCCAGGAACAGGCGATGAAGATCGCCATCGTCGCCGCCGGTTTCACGCCGGGCGAGGCCGACCGGTTGCGCCGTGCCATGGCGACCTTCCGGCGCGTCGGCACGATCCACACCTTCCAGCAGAAGATGATCGACGGCATGGTGGCGAACGGTTACGAGGCCGATTTCGCCGAGCGCTGCTTCCGCCAGATCGAGGGGTTCGGCGAATACGGCTTTCCGGAAAGCCACGCCGCCTCCTTCGCGCTGCTCGTCTATGCCTCGTGCTGGCTGAAGGCGCATTATCCGGACGTGTTCTGCGCGGCGATCCTCAATTCCCAGCCGATGGGCTTCTACGCGCCGGCGCAACTGGTGCGCGACGCGCGCGAGCACGGCGCCGAGATCCGCCCGGTCGACATCAATGCATCGGCCTGGGACAATTGCCTGGAGGACCGCGCCGCGGACGAGCCGGAGACGGCGGCGCGGATCGCGCAACGCCACCGCGAAATGGAAGGCGTCATCGAGACGCGAAAGGCGGTGCGGCTCGGCTTCCGGCAGGTCAAGGGCCTGCGCGAGGACGAAATGGCGCGGCTGACCGAACGGCGCGGGCGGGGCTACGATTCGGTGCGCGATCTCTGGCTGCGCTCGGGCCTTCCCCGTGCGCAGATCGAGCGGCTGGCCGATGCCGACGCCTTCCGCTCCATCGGGCTGGACCGGCGCGCCGCGCTGTGGGCGGTGCGGGCACTGGACGACAATTCGGCGGAGGAGCACCTGCCGCTGTTCGAACGGCCTTCGCAGCGGGCCGATCCGGACGAGGCGGGCGTCGAAATATTCGGCGAGGCCGAAATTCATCTTCCGCCCATGCCGCCCGGCGAACAGGTGGTGCACGACTACCGCTTCCTGTCGCTGTCGCTTAAGGCGCACCCGCTCTCGTTCCTGCGAAGGCAGCTCGACGTCATGCGCGTGCTCAGGCACGAAAGGCTGGAGGATATCGCCGGCGGCCGGCAGGTCGACGTGGCGGGACTGGTGCTGGTGCGCCAGCGGCCGGGTTCCGCCAAGGGCGTCATCTTCATGACGCTGGAGGACGAGACCGGCGTCGCCAACGTCATCGTCTGGCCGAAGACCTTCGAGCGCTACCGCTCGCTGGTGCTGGGTTCGCGGCTGGTGCGCGTTACCGGCAAGCTGCAAAACGAGATGGGCGTCATCCACGTCGTCGCCGACCGGATCGAGGACCTGACGCCGCTGCTCGGCGAGCTGGAAAGAGAGGAGAGCTATGACATGGAGCTCGGCAATGCCGGGCTGGCGAATGCCGACGAGGTGCGCCGGCCAGTCATCGAGATCCGCGAGAAGCTGAAACCGCGTTCGCGGCTGGCCCGGCTCCTGAAGGAAGCGCCACAATTGCGCGGCGATTACGAACAGCTGAAACGCACCGAGGCATCGGCCAAGGCGATGCCGAAGGGACGAAACTTCCATTGATCTGCCCGGCAGAACCGGGCGGCGGCAAATTTTCCGGAACCATCCGTGCGGCCGCGGATTAGGCCCGGAGAATGACCAAGAGGAGTCTCATCATGAAAAAGCTGATCATCGCAGTTCCCGCCATCCTCGTGCTGGCCGGCTGTACCGCCACCCAGAAGGGCGCGGCGGTGGGTGGCGCGTCCGGCGCCGCGGTCGGTGCCGCAGCCGGCGCGCTGATCGGCAGGGCGAGCGAGCCGGGCCGCTGCGTCTACGAAGACTCCTACGGCCGGCGCTATGTCGCCGAGTGCCCCGCCTGACACCGGCCGGGCGGGACCAGAAAAGCCAGGCTCCGGCCTGGCTTTCATGCCGTTCAGGAACGCAAGTTTTCAAATCTACCCGTAATGCAGGGCGACTTTTCGGCTATCGACTTCGTGGATTGCGATATCCGTGCCGAAAGTGGTCGACATCGTGCCGGTATCGATGATCTCAGCCGAAGCGCAAGAACGGCAAGCCCTGGCCGGAACGCGGTGGCGCGGAGGACTTCCTCGGTTTCGTCGAAAACGACCTGAAACCGGAGATCGCGCGGCGTCTGCCGACCGATCCGGAGCACGAGACCCGGACCGACTGCCTGTCCGCGCTGGAAGCCGGAGGCCTGACCATACGCGACAACCAGTTCGAGGGCGAGGAACACATAACCGTGCCGCCGGCACTTGTCAGCCGGGCAATCGGTTTCAGCCTGATCCCCGACGGAGACGACAGGTGGTTCGGACGTTTCCGAAAAGCCCGGCGCCGCCCGAGCGCATTCAGGACGGCAGGCAGCTGTCTGACCACGGCCCTTCGAGCCGTTGCCGCGTCTTTTGGCTTCAACCTGGCTGAAAAAACAAAAGCCGCGGTATTCCGCGGCCTTGGATATCGAGAGAAAATGGAGCGGGCGAGGCGATTCGAACGCCCGACCCCAACCTTGGCAAGGTTGTGCTCTACCCCTGAGCTACGCCCGCTCGGCGTGCCTGAAATCAGGCTGGGGCTCTATGCCGCAAGCGCCGGGCGAATGCAACACCAAATTTCACACGTTTTTTCACTTGTCGCCACATGTCCGGCAGGACCGCTTGCCAGAGGCCGCCGGCTGGCTTTATTCAGGCGCGGACCGACCGGCCAGCACAGACGGAAATTTCCATGGAAGCCAGCGCGCGCAAGACCCGCGACGATCTCCTTGCCTTTCTCGAGGGACTCGGCATCGCGGTGACGACGAAATACCATCCGCCGGTGTTCACGGTGGAGGAATCGAAGGCGCTGCGCGACGCGGTTCCGGGCGGGCACACCAAAAACCTGTTCCTCAAGGACAAGAAGGGGCGGCATTTCCTGCTCACCGTCGGCGAGGATGCGGTGATCGACCTGAAGACGATCCACACGGTGATCGGCGCCAGCGGGCGCGTTTCCTTCGGCAAGCCTGAGCAGATGATGAACTATCTTGGCGTCATTCCCGGCGCGGTGACTGCGTTCGGGATCGTCAACGACAGGGACAACGCGGTGACGCTGATTTTCGACGAGGCGTTGATGGCGCATGACGTCATCAATGCGCACCCGCTGACCAATGACGCGACGACGTCGATCGCGACCGAGGATCTAAAGCGTTTCGTCGAGGCGACGGGTCACACCGTACATGTCTTGAAACTTGCTTCCGAAGGCGCGACATAGACGGGCAACAAGGGCACTTTGTGCAAAGGAACGGAATTATGAGTGCGAACGACAATCCGTTTGCGGGCGGTCAGGGCGGCGGTTACGGCGCACAGACGGTTGGATTTGGCGGCGGCGCGGCAGAGCCCGCCGCGATGCCGGGGGCTCCGGCCGCGGGCGGCGACCTTATCAAGGACACGACGACGGCGGACTTCCAGAAGGACGTGATCGCCGAATCGAACAACCAGCCGGTGCTGGTGGATTTCTGGGCGCCTTGGTGCGGCCCGTGCCGTCAGTTGACCCCGCTTATCGAGGGCGCGGTGAAGAAGGCCGGCGGCAAGGTCAAGCTGGTCAAGATGAATATCGACGATCACCCGTCGATCGCGGGCCAGATGGGCGTGCAGTCGATCCCCGCGGTCGTGGCCTTCCACAATGGCCAGCCGGTCGACGGGTTCATGGGCGCGATTCCGGAGACCCAGATCAACGAGTTCATCAACAAGCTCGCGTCGGGCGCCGGCGGCGACGCGAAGGAACAGGCGATAGAGCAGGCGCTGGAAGCGGCCAATGCGGCGCGCGAGGCCGGCGACGTCAACCAGTCGGCGCAGATCTACCAGATGATCCTGCAGCAGGTGCCCGACAATGCGGCGGCCTTTGCCGGTCTTGCCGGGATGCTGCTCGATGCCGGCGAAACGGAACAGGCGAAACAGATGGTCGCCCAGGCGCCGGAGGCGATTGCCGCTTCCGCCGAGCTGGCCTCGGTCAAGGCGCGGCTGGAACTGGCCGAAAAGGTTGCCGGTCTCGGCAATCCGGCCGAACTGGAACAGCGGCTTGCGGCCAACCCGGACGATCACGACGCCCGTTTCGACCTGGCGCAGATCCGCAACGCGACGGACGACCGCGAAACCGCCGCCGACCTCCTGCTGGAGATCATGTCGCGGGATCGCGAATGGCGCGAGGACGGTGCACGGCTGGAACTGCTGAAATTCTTCGAGGCGTGGGGTCCGACCGATCCGGCGACCGTGAAGGCGCGGCGCAAGTTGTCGAGCATCCTGTTCCGCTAAAAAGGACAGGCGGGCGGGGCTTGAGTTCCGCCGCCCGCGCTCCAGATTCCCGGAAGCGCAACGAAGCAAGGGAGGGAACGCTTCACGCCATGCAAGCCGGCAACGCGACATATCGCACGGCGCGCGACATCCCGGATACAGTGCCGGTCTTTCCGCTGGCCGGCGCGCTGTTGCTGCCGGGCGGGCAGATGCCGCTCAATATCTTCGAACCGCGCTATCTGGAAATGATCGACGCCGCACTGCGCGGCGACCGGGTGATCGGCATGATCCAGCCGAGATTTTCCGGCGAGACCGGCCATCCGGACAAGCCGAAACTGTGCGCCGTCGGTTGTCTCGGCCGCATCGCCTCCTTCGCCGAAACCGGCGACGGGCGCTACCTCGTCTCGTTGCAAGGCGTGTGCCGCTTCCGCATCGCCGAGGAACTTGCCGTCCGCACGCCGTTCCGGCAGGCCCGCATCACACCGTTCGGTTCCGATCTCGACGACAGCGTGGACGCGGCGGCCTGCGTCAATCGCGAGGAATTGCTGCGCGTGTTCCGCGCCTATCTCGACGCCAACGAGCTGGAAGCCGACTGGGACAGCGTGCAGCGCGCCGGCAACGACACGCTGGTGAACGCGCTTTCGATGATGTCGCCTTACGGACCGGCGGAGAAACAGGCGCTCCTGGAAGCACCCGACCTGAAATCGCGCGCCGAAACGCTGGTGGCGATCACGGAGATGGCGCTGGCGCGCGACAAGGAAGATTTCGGCAAGACGCTGCAATAGGTTTTGCGCGACTGGCGGAAAGGAGCGGCAGGTGAGCGAGAAGAAAGATGAACCGGGCGACGGAATCGATCCGAAACTGCTCGAGTTGCTTGTCTGTCCGTTGACCAAGGGCCCGTTGCGGTTCGATTCCGAAAACTGCGAACTGGTTTCCGAAAAGGCGAAACTCGCCTACCCGGTGCGCGGCGGCGTGCCGATCATGCTGCCGTCGGAGGCGCGGTCGCTCGACAAAGCCTGATCCTGCGCTACGCTTGGCGACAATTCGAATCGGGACAGGCGGCAGGTGACCAAGGGCGCGACGCGAAAACGGGGCGAGGCCAAGCGCGAGGCGCTGGTGCTGGCCGCGGCCGAACTGTTCTGGATGCGCGGCTTCGAGGCGTCCAGCCTTGCCGATATCGCCGAAGCCTCCGGCGTGCCGCTCGGCAATGTCTACTACTATTTCAAGACCAAGGCCGATCTCGCCCAGGCGGTGGCCGATTTGTTCGTGCAGCAAACCGAGACGCTGATCGAGGATGTGCGGGCCGAAACGCCGGAGCCGCGCGAGCGGCTGAAGCTGTTCGTGGCCCGGCTGCAATCGGCGCAGCAAAGCCGCCTGCAGCGCGGTTGCCCGATTTCGGCCGCGGTGCGCGAATTCAGGCCGACCATGCCCGCGCAGGCGGCGCGGGCTGCGGAAAGCTTCTCGCTTCTGACCGGATTCGTGGCGACCGAACTTGGCCGCACCGGGCAGCGCCCGGCCATCGCCCTGTCGCGGGCGCGTGCCGCGATCGCCGACTGGCAAGGGTCGATCGCGCTTGCCTTCGCGCTTGGCGAGGCGCCGGTCCTGGCGGAGTGTTTCAAGCGCATGGAACGCACGCTTGGCCTTGCCGTTTCCTGATTCCCGCCGGGCCCTGAATTCTCAGATGGGCTCGCCGCGCAACAGGCGCGGCGCCGGCCCGGAGAGACCCGCGGCCTGGCTGATGAAAAAGTTCTTCATGCCGGGCATGCGGTCCACGAGGCCGAGGCCGATGTCGCGGATGGCGCGAAGCGGCGTGAAGTCGTTGGAGAACATCCGGTTCAGCACGTCGGTCGTCACGCCCATCTGCCAGGTGTCGAAACGGCGCCAACGTTCGTAACGCTGCAAAACATCGAGCGCACCGATATCGAGGCCGAGCCGATCGGCCTCGACAATTGTTTCGGCGAGGGCAGCGGCATCCTTGAAGCCGAGGTTGAGGCCTTGGCCGGCAATCGGGTGGATGCCATGGGCCGCGTCGCCGACCAGCGCAAAGCGCGGCTTGACGAAATCGCGCGCCAACGTCAGTCCAAGAGGATAGGCACGTTTCTGGCCCTCGACATGAATTTCGCCCAATTGCAGGCCGAACCGCTTTTCAAGCTCGATGTCGAAGGTGAAATCGTCGGCCTTGAGCAGCCGTTCGGCGTTTTCCGTCGTTTCCGACCAGACGATGGAGGAGCGGTTGCCCTTGAGCGGCAGGATGGCGAAGGGGCCGGCGGGCAGGAAATGTTCCTCGGCGCGGCCCTCGTGCGGACGTTCGTGGGCGATGGTGGCGACGATGCCCATCTGGCCATAGTCCCAGTGCACCGTCTTGATGCCGGCCAGCGCGCGCAAGTTGGATTTCGCGCCGTCGGCGGCGATCAGCAGCCGGGTTTTGACGCTGGAACCGTCGGAAAGGGCAATGTCGAGCGGCGCGCCGGGCATCTCCTCGGTGAAGCCGGAGACGGCGATCCCTTGCGAGATTGCAACGCCTGCGGCTTCGCATTTTTTCCGCAGCGCTCCGTTCATGGTGACGTTCGGCACCATGTGGGCGAAGGCTTCGCCCGGCGCGACCTCGCCGTCGAAAGTCAGAAACACCGGGCGGACGGGATCGCCGGTGCGGCTGTCGGTGACGATCATTTCCCGGATCGGCTCGGCGTCGGGCAGAATCTCGCCCCAGCAGCCAAGTTCCTCGAGCATGCGGATGGCGGCGGCGGCAATCGCCGAGGCGCGGCCGTCCTTCTTCCAGACGCCATCGGGGGCCGGATCGACGATGCGGATCGACAGATGCGGCGCGGCGTGGGCGATGGCTGCCGCCGTCGCCAGGCCGACATAGCCGGCGCCGGCGATCAGGACGTCGAGATTTCCGGCATCCTTTTTCCTGGGCTTCGCGGCGGGCTTGCGTTTGGCGGTTGCGGCCATGGTCGTCTCCGTGGGCGGTGCGTTGACGCATCGCTATCTTGACTTGTCCGGCTCCCCCTGTAGCAAAGCGCGACCGATAGGAAAACCGGATTGCGCCCATGTCATCTGCCGTTGAGGAACTGATCTCCATTCTCGATCTGGAGACACTGGAACACAATCTGTTCCGTGGTCGCAGTCCGCAATCGGGCTGGCAGCGGGTTTTCGGCGGGCAGGTGATCGGCCAGGCGCTGGTCGCCGCGCAGCGCACGGTCGATCCCGACCGGCATGTGCATTCGCTGCATTGCTATTTCATGCGGCCGGGCGATCCGGCGGTACCGATCATCTACGAGGTCGACCGCATCCGCGACGGGTCCAGCTTCGCGACACGGCGTGTCGTGGCGATCCAGCATGGTCACGCGATTTTCTCGCTTTCGGCGTCCTTCCAGGTCGACGAGCCGGGTCTGGAGCACATCATCGAGATGCCGGAAGGCATTCCCGCGCCCGATACGCTGCTGTCGGAAAAGGAACTGATCGCCCAGTTCATCGACCATGTTCCGGAAGCCGTGCGCAAATACTGGCAGCGCGAGCGGCCGATCGAATTCAAGCCGGTTTCGCTGACGCATTACATGACGCGCGAGAAGCTGCCGCCGAAGCAGCATATCTGGATCCGCACGACCGGGCCGGTGCCGGACGACCGGCCCTTGCAAGCCGCAGTGCTTGCCTATCTCTCCGACATGACGCTGCTCGACACCTCGCTCTTCGCGCATGGCCGCTCGATCTTCGATCCGGACATCCAGGTGGCGAGCCTCGATCACGCGATGTGGTTCCATCGACCGCACAAATTGGACGACTGGTTCCTCTATACCCAGGACAGTCCGAACTCGTCGGGCGCGCGCGGTCTCACCCGCGGGTCGATTTACGCGAATGACGGGACGCTGGTCGCTTCGGTGGCACAGGAAGGCCTGATCCGGGTTCGTTCCAAGGCTGATTGACGCTGCGGAAGAGGCCTGGCAGGGCAGCTTTACCCTCTTCTGCATAAAATATGGTCATTTTGAAAGAATTGCCTAATCTTTAGGCGTTTTGGGCGAGTGCGGGGCGTCTCCGCTTTTACAGCCCGTTAAGAATCCCCGGAGTTGCGGGCATTTTCACGAATTGGCACGCTGCTTGATTGGCTAGGCGCGACAGCGTCCGGCAGCTCTTGTCGCGCTGCACCCAGTATCGCCGGTTCCGGCCGGCGGCGAAGTAGAAATAGGGAAACCAGCGCATGAAAATAGTCATGGCCATCATCAAGCCCTTCAAACTGGATGAGGTGCGTGAAGCGCTCACCGGGCTTGGCGTCCAGGGCCTGACCGTCACCGAGGTGAAGGGGTATGGGCGTCAGAAGGGGCACACCGAAATTTATCGCGGCGCGGAATACGCCATCAGCTTCCTGCCGAAGCTGAAGATCGAACTCGCGGTCGACGACGACATGGTCGAAAAGGTGATCGAAACCATCTCCGGGGCGGCGAAGACCGGCCAGATCGGCGACGGCAAGATCTTCACCTACACGATCGACCACGCCGTGCGCATCCGCACGGGCGAGACCGATTCCGAGGCGCTCTAAGGCGCGAGACAGTCACTCAGGAGTTCACATAACATGACTATGTCCAAGGGAATTCGATACGGACTTGCAGGTCTCGCCGCGGCTGGCGCGCTGACCGCCGGTCCCGCTTTCGGCCAGGAAGCCGAAGCGGCGTCGACCGTTGCGTCGGCTGACGTGCAATACATCTTCAACACGCTGCTGTTCCTTATCGGCGGCTTCCTCGTGATGTGGATGGCGGCAGGCTTCGCCATGCTCGAGGCCGGCCTGGTGCGTTCCAAGAACGTCTCCATGCAGTCGCTCAAGAACATCGCCCTCTATTCCATCGCCGGCATCATGTACTGGCTGGTGGGCTACAACCTGATGTACACCGGCGTCGACGGCGGCTTCATCGGCTCGTTCGGCACCTATGCCTTCGATCCGGTCGGCGGCGACGCGCTCGACACCGGCTACTCGACGGCATCCGACTGGTTCTTCCAGATGGTGTTCGTTGCCACCGCCGCGTCGATCGTCTCCGGCACGGTCGCGGAGCGCATGAAGCTCTGGCCGTTCCTGATCTTCGTCGTGGTGCTGACCGGCTTCATCTACCCGATCGCCGGTTCCTGGCAGTGGGGCGCCGGCTGGCTGTCCGAAATGGGCTTCTCCGACTTTGCCGGCTCGACGCTGGTTCACTCGGTCGGTGGCTGGGCCGCTCTTGCGGGCGCGCTTCTGCTCGGACCGCGTATCGGCAAGTATGAAGGCGGCAAGATCAACCCGATGCCGGGTTCCTCGATCCCGCTGGCAACGCTCGGCACCTTCATCCTGTGGCTCGGCTGGTTCGGCTTCAACGGCGCCTCGCAGCTCGCCATGGGCACGATCGGCGATGTCACGGATGTCTCGCGCATCTTCGCCAACACCAACATCGCGGCCGCGGCCGGCGTGGTGACCACCATCATCCTGCTGCAGATCCTCTACAAGAAGGTCGACGTGACGATGGTGCTCAACGGCGCGCTTGCCGGTCTCGTCTCGATCACCGCCGAGCCGCTGGCTCCGGCCGTGTGGCAGACCATCATCATCGGCGCCGTCGGCGGTGCGATCGTGGTGTTCACGGTTCCGCTGCTCGACAAGCTGAAGATCGACGACGTTGTCGGCGCCATCCCGGTCCACCTGCTGGCAGGCATCTGGGGCACCTTTATTGTTCCGTTCTCCAATGCCGACACGTCCTATGGCACCCAGATCATCGGCATCGTCGCCTACGGTGTGTTCACCGTGGTCTGCTCCTTCATCGTCTGGTTCATCCTCAAGGCGATCATGGGCATCCGCGTCTCGCCGGAAGAAGAGACAATGGGTCTCGACAAGGCCGAGATCGGTGTCGAAGCCTATCCGGAGTTCTCTCGCGGCTAAGCCGCGGGCGAAACCAGGGGCGGGCGGTATCTTTCCTCCCGCTGTCCGCCCCGCTTTCCATCCCGTCGTGATGTTTATCATCACACCAACTGGCCCGGTCTTTTGACCGGGCCTTTTTTTGCCTGATATTTGAACAGTCTGCCTCTTCTCTTTGCCTAAAACTTGAGCAAGTGGCGCGCAAATTCCCGTTCTTCACATGCTGCGGCCCCTTTTTTCGGCACTGGCACGGTATTTGGACCTGTTGGCGCATTCATAAGCGGGCAAACCCGCATTGACGAAAAGACGGGATCAAAATGCAGAACACTTCTACGGGGGGCGATGTCTTCTTCGTCCTGATGGGCGCCATTCTGGTTTTTGCCATGCATGGCGGCTTTGCATTCCTGGAGGCGGGCACCGTCCGCCACAAGAACCAGGTCAACGCGCTGGTCAAAATCCTGGTCGACTTCGCGCTGTCGACGGTCAGCTATTTCCTGGTCGGCTATTTCATCGCCTACGGCACACATTTCTTCATCTCGGCGGCCGGCCTGTCCGGCGGCGCGGACGGTTTCGAACTGCAGGGCCTGTCGCTGGTCAAGTTCTTCTTCCTGACCACCTTCGCGGCGGCCATTCCGGCGATCATTTCGGGCGGCATCGCCGAACGGATGAAGTTCGCGCCGCAATGCTTCGCCACGGTGGCGCTGGTCGGTGTCTTCTATCCGTTTTTCGAGGGCATCGTGTGGGGCGGCAATTTCGGCCTGCAGGGCTGGCTGGAAGCGACGTTCGGCGCGCCGTTCCGCGATTTCGCCGGCTCGGTCGTGGTGCATGCGGTCGGCGGATGGATCGCGCTGGCCGCCGTGCTGCTGCTCGGGCCGCGGCTCGGCCGCTACCGCGCCGACGGCAAGACGAACGGCATTCCGCCGTCCTCCATCCCGTGGCTGGCGCTCGGATCGTGGATGCTGTGCGTCGGCTGGTTCGGCTTCAACGTCATGACGGCCGCTTCGCTCGAAAGCGTTTCCGGCCTGGTGGCGATCAATTCGCTGATGGCGATGGTCGGCGGCATCATCACCGCGCTGATCGCCGGGCGCAACGACCCGGGCTTCGTGCATAACGGCGCGCTCGCCGGCCTTGTCGCGGTTTGCGCGGGCTCCGACTTGTTCCATCCGGTCGGCGCGCTGATCGTCGGCGGCGCTGCCGGGCTCATCTTCGTGCGCGGCTTCGAGTGGTGCCAGAACAAGCTGAAGATCGACGACGTGCTCGGCGTATGGCCGCTGCACGGGCTGTGCGGCGTGTGGGGCGGCCTCGCCGCGGGCATTTTCGGCATGGAAGCCCTCGGCGGCATGGGCGGCGTTGCCTTTGCCTCGCAGCTGATCGGCACGGTCGGCGGCGCGGCCTATGCGCTGGCCGTCGGTGCGATCGTCTACGGCGTGTTGCGCGCCGTGGTCGGCCTGCGGCTGACCGAGGAGGAAGAGATGCGCGGCGCGGATTTGTCGATCCACAAGATCGGCGCCAATCCGGAAGCCGAGATCCGCGGCGTCTGAGCCATATCGCCGCGTGGAGACAGGAAAGGCGCCGCCTCGCCGGGCGGCGCCTTTTTCCGTTTTCGCGCCCGTCCATGGTTAATGCCTGTTTAACCAAGCTTCTCTAGGCTTCGGCCGGAAAATTATGCCTGCCAGCCGGCGGGCGGATGTGGACATCGGGGAACAGGGCTTGGTTATGCGGGCCGATCACGCCATTTCGGTTTCAGGCGACCGGACACTTTCGCGGGGCCACCGCGGAGAACGCACTTTGTCGGCGGGAATGACCGCCTTGCTGCGCAGGCAGCTAGAAATCGCGGCCGGTTTCGGGCTGTGGACGCTGAGCGCCTTCGCGCTGTTCGCGCTCGCGACCTGGAACGCCGACGATCCGAGCTGGAGCTATGCCGCCGACACGCCGGTAACCAATGCGATGGGTTATCCCGGCGCGGTGCTGTCCGACATCTTCATGCAGTTCTTCGGCATTGCGGCATTGCCCGCGCTCATGCCGCTCGTCTTCTGGGGTTATGCGCGCATTCGCGGCCATTTCTGGCCGCATGCGATGCGGCGCCTGGCGGTCTGGCCGCTGGCGGCGGTATTGGCGGCGGCGGCGATCGGCTGCTTTTCCGTCACGGCGCACTGGCCGCTGCCGACCGGGCTCGGCGGCGTGTTCGGCGACATGGTGCTGCGCCTGCCCGGCATGCTGAGCGGCGGCTACCCGGCGGGCTGGGCGCGCGTGCTGGCATTCATACTGCTGGCTCCCGCCGCGATCTACGCAATGGCCGTCTCCTGCGGCTTCCTGTGGCAGGGCGTGACCGAAACCGGCGAGGAAGACGACGAGCAAGACGATTCCGGCGGCCGCTTCGTGACGCTTGGCGCGCTGATGCACGCGATTTACACGCTGCGCGCCGCGCTGCGCCGCGCGGTCTTCGGCACGCGGCGGCGGCCGGCGGCGAGGCGGCAACGCGTCGAGGACGATTTCGACGGCCGGTTCGAGCCGGACTTCGGGGACGAACCGGACGTGGCCTTCGACGACGAGGATGACGACTGGGCACCGCAATCGCCGCGCGACGAAGACGATGGCGATGCGCTGACGGCACCGGTGCGTGTTGCCGCCGCTGCGCCGAAACCGAAACAGTCGGTGCGCGTGCAGCGCGAGGCGCAGGCGAGTTTCCTTCCCGATGGCGGTTTCGAGCTGCCGGCGATCCATCTGCTCGCCGAGCCGAAAAATCTCGGCAAGGACGCCAGCCTCGCCCCGGAAGCGCTGGAAGCCAACGCGCGGCTGCTGGAAAGCGTGCTCGAGGATTTCGGCGTGCGCGGCGAAATCATCCATGTGCGTCCCGGCCCGGTGGTGACGCTTTACGAACTGGAGCCCGCACCCGGCATCAAGTCGTCGCGGGTGATCGGTCTGGCCGAAGACATCGCCCGGTCGATGAGCGCGATCGCGGCCCGCGTCGCCGTCGTTCCCGGCCGCAACGCCATCGGCATCGAACTGCCGAATGCGCGCCGTGAGACGGTGTTCCTGCGCGAGCTAATTTCCTCGCAGGCCTATGATTCCTCGAAGGCGAAGCTGGCGCTGACGCTCGGCAAGACGATCAATGGCGAGGCGGTGATCGCCGACCTGGCGAAAATGCCGCATCTGCTGGTCGCCGGTACCACCGGCTCGGGCAAGTCGGTCGCCATCAACACCATGATCCTGTCGATCCTCTACAAGATGTCGCCGGAAGAGTGCCGGCTCATCATGATCGATCCGAAGATGCTGGAACTGTCGGTCTATGACGGCATTCCGCATCTGCTGACGCCCGTGGTGACCGATCCGAAAAAGGCCGTCGTGGCGCTGAAATGGACCGTCCGCGAGATGGAGCAGCGCTACAAGAACATGTCGAAGATCGGCGTGCGCAACATCGACGGGTTCAACGCCAAGGTTCGCGAAGCGTCCAGGAAGGGCAAGGAAATCACCCGCACGGTGCAGACCGGATTCGACCGCGAGACAGGCGAGGCGATCTACGAGACCGAGACCCTCGATCTCGAGCCGATGCCCTATATCGTCGTCATCATCGACGAGATGGCCGACCTGATGATGGTCGCGGGCAAGGATATCGAGGGCGCCGTCCAGCGCCTGGCGCAGATGGCGCGCGCCGCCGGCATCCATGTCATCATGGCGACGCAGCGCCCGTCGGTCGATGTCATCACCGGCACGATCAAGGCCAACTTCCCGACGCGCATCTCCTTCCAGGTGACGTCGAAGATCGACAGCCGCACGATCCTGGGCGAACAGGGCGCCGAACAGCTGCTCGGCATGGGCGACATGCTCTATATGGCCGGCGGCGGGCGCATCCAGCGCGTGCACGGTCCGTTCGTCTCCGACCGCGAGGTGGAGGAAATCGTCAGCCACCTGAAGGCACAGGGCGTGCCGGAATATCTCGAAGCAATCACCGAGGACGACGATGAGGACGGCGACGCCGGTTCCGGCGGCAGCGGTGGCGGCGGCATGGGCGATTCCGACGATCCCTACGATCAGGCGGTGGCCATCGTGCTGCGTGACGGCAAGGCGTCGACTTCCTATATCCAGCGCCGGCTCGGTATCGGCTACAACCGCGCGGCCTCGCTGATCGAGCGCATGGAGGAAGAGGGGGTCATCGGCCCGGCCAACCATGCGGGCAAACGCGAGATCCTCGTACCGACCGAAGACGACCAGATATGACGGCGCGGCGCTTGCGATGTGGCAAGCGCCACAGAGACGACAAACTCGCTGCCTAAGTCTCGCGGCAATCAGAATCACGAGAGACCGGGATCCGTCCCATGACCCACATGATGAAGATAACCAATACCAGATTGTCGCGCCGCAACGTCCTTCTCGGCGCGGCTTCGGCCGGCCTCATCGCCGCGCTTCCGGCAACGCCGGCGCTGGCCGCCTCCGATGCGGCGCAGCGCATCGCCGACCATTTCGCCAGCGTGAAAACGATGACGGGCGAATTCGTCCAGTTCGGGCCTTCCGGCGAACAGACCGGCGGCAAGTTCTATATCGAGCGGCCGGGCAAACTGTTGTTCCTCTACGAAAATCCGTCGCCGATCCGTGTCGTCGCGGACGGCAATTCGCTGGTCGTCAACAACAAGAAGCTCAACACCTGGGATGTCTATCCGCTTGGCAAGACGCCGCTGAAGGTGCTGCTCGGCGACCAGATCGACCTGTCGGCGGGCCGGGTGCGTGATGTCAGGGAAGCCGAGGACCTGACAACGATCGTCATCGGCGACAAGCAGTTGTTCGGCGACAGCCAGATCACGATGATGTTCGATCCGGCGAGCTACGATCTGCGCCAGTGGACGATTCGCGACGCGCAGGGCAAGGACACGACCGTGATGGTGTTCAACGTCGAGCAGGGCGTCCGGTTCGGCAAGGACACGTTCCAGATTCCCTATGGGCAAATCCAGGAGCTCAAGAGGAAGAGCAAGAGGTAGCGGCGGCGCTCTCTCTCATATCTGTGGGCGGCCGGCGCGGATGGCGTTCCGGCCGCTTGTCTTTGGTCCGGGCGGCTGAAACAAGGGGTCAGCTTTCTCGGGGAATTTCATGTCATTCTCAGTCGCTACCTGGAACATCAATTCCGTCCGGCTTCGCCTGCCGATCGTCGAATCCTTCCTGCAGCAATGGCAGCCCGACGTTCTGTGCCTGCAGGAAACGAAATGTCCGAACGACAAGTTCCCGTTCAAGGCGTTCCGCAAGCTCGGCTACGAGCATGTCGAGATCCATGGCCAGAAGGGCTATCACGGCGTCGCCACCATATCGAAACACCCGCTGGAGGAAGTGGTCAGCCGCGATTTCTGCGGCATCGGCGACACGCGGCACCTCGACTGCATCGTCAAGACGCCGAACCGGTCGGTGCGGATCCACAATTTCTACGTGCCTGCCGGCGGTGACGAACCCGATCCCGACGTCAACCCGAAGTTCCGCCACAAGCTGGACTTCCTGGACGAAATGCGCGGCATTCCCGCCGATACCGGTCCCGCCGATTCGGTCATCCTGGTCGGCGACCTGAACATCGCGCCGCTGGAGACCGATGTGTGGTCGCACAAGCAGCTGCTGAAGGTGGTCAGCCACACGCCGCTCGAGACGGAAACGCTCGAGCAGTTGCGCAGGACCGGCGGCTGGTCGGACCTGATGCGCGTCGCCATTCCGCCGGAAGAAAAGATCTATACGTGGTGGAGCTACCGCGCGCGCGACTGGGACGTGTCTGACCGCGGCCGCCGCCTCGACCATGTCTGGGGTTCGCCCGATCTCGAGCCGCTTCTGTCGGACATCACCGTGCTGCGCGAGGCGCGCGGATGGGAAAAGCCGTCCGACCACGTGCCGGTGATCGCGAAGTTCACGTTTTCCGGCTGAGGCCGGCCGTTAGATATCGCTGCCGTCGAAGCGACCGTCCAGCGTGGCGATCTCGTCGAGGAAATCCTGCAACTGCTCGCTCAGGCGGGCGTGCAACGTGGCGGCGGTCTCCGGATATTCTTCCAGCATGCGGCGAAACAGGCTGCGGTTGATGCGTATCACCAGCGCGTCCTCGGGCGCGAAGGCGCCGGAAAGCCGCTGCGTTTCGGTGATCAGTGCCAGTTCGCCGAGCAGTGTGCCCGGGCCGACGCGCTTGATGATCTTGCGGCCGCGCAGCGTGTCGCGGAACAGGTCGATCTCGCCGGAGACGACCACATAGCCGCATTCGGCATTCTGGCCTTCACGATACAGCTCGCGGCCGGGTGCAAGCGTGATGCGCTCCGCGCCGAAGGCGAGAAGGCGCAACTGTTCGGTGCTCAAAGCCTCGAACAGCGAAACGCTGGCAATAATGCGAATATCGTCTTCAAGCGACAAGCAGGGGCCCCGCCGGACAAAACATCAGTGAGTGCCGCTGTTATATGACGGATTCGCTAATGAAAAGTCCAAGCGGGCCGCTTTGTGCCGCCGCGCGGCGGGGCGGGCTCAGGGATTGAGCTTGTAGCCGCCGCTTTCGGTCACCAGGATCGACGCGTTGGACGGGTCCTTCTCGATCTTCTGGCGCAGCCGATAGACGTGGGTTTCCAGCGTGTGGGTGGTCACACCGGAATTGTAGCCCCAGACCTCTTCGAGAAGGGTGTCCCGGGTTACCACCTTGCGGTCGGCGCGATAGAGATACTTGATGATCGCCGATTCCTTCTCCGTCAGGCGGATCTTGGATCCGGTGCCGTCGATCAGCAGTTTCTGGCTCGGCTTGAAGGTGTAGGGGCCGACGACGAAGGTGGCGTCCTCGCTCTGTTCGTGCTGGCGAAGCTGGGCGCGGATGCGCGCCAGCAGCACGGCGAACTTGAACGGCTTGGTGACATAGTCGTTGGCGCCGGCCTCGAGGCCGAGAATGGTATCGGAATCGGTGTCGTGGCCGGTCAGCATGATGACCGGGGCCTTGAAGCCCGATTTGCGCAGGATCTTCACCGCCTCGCGGCCATCCATGTCCGGCAGGCCGACATCGATGATCAGGAGGTCGATGAGGCCGCCGCGGGCAGCCTGGATGCCCTTGGTGGCGGTGCCTTCCTCCAGCACCACGAATTCCTCGTAAAGCGAAAGCTGTTCGACCAGCATTTCGCGCAGATCCTCGTCGTCATCGACCAGAAGAATTGTCCGTGGATTCATCGATTCTCTCGTCTCAATCATTCGGTGCTGGAACTGTTCACACTATGCACAAGTTCCCTGTCATGAAAATGTGAACGGTAAAAGCACCTCACGCGGCATTGCACCAAGATGTGATCGGACAGAAAGTTGAGCGAAAAAGGGCGAGCGAAAAATCAGGCTATTTCAACGCTCTATGTCAGGCCAGCGCCGCGCGACCGGCGCCGGGGCGTGCTGGCCGCCGATAATTGGAGCTTTCCCTGCGCGCTGGGCCGCGGCGGCATGTCGCCGCTGAAACGCGAGGGCGACGGGGCCACGCCGATCGCGGCCATGCGCGTGGTTGCCGGCTGGTTCAGGCCGGACCGGCTCGTTCGTCCGCGGAGCGCATTGCCGCTGGAGCCGATCACGGCGCGTAACGGCTGGTGCGACGCGCCGGCCGATCCGAACTACAATTGCCCGGTCCGGCTGCCCTATCCGGCGAGCCATGAAACAATGCTGCGCGCCGACCGGCTCTACGATGTCTGCCTGGTGCTCGACTGGAACCTGCCGCCTTTCGGGCGCAAGCGGAACGGCGGCTCGGCGATCTTCCTGCACATCGCCAGGCCGGGCTTTCCGCCGACGGAGGGCTGCATCGCCGTCGCCCCGGAGACGATGCGCCGGCTGCTGCCGCGCATAGGTCCGGATACGGTGGTGCAGACGCTTCCCTAGATGCCGAAGGCGCCGATAATGCCGCCCATGATGAGCGCGACGATCAGCCAGTGGATGCTGTCGATGATGGTAAGGTTCCAGCCGAAACCCTGGTAGCGCTGGTTGATGGTCAGCGTGGTGGCCATGAAACCGAGCCAGAGCAGCGCGCCGGAGATCATGCCGTTGCGAATGGTCACCTGGCCCTCGCCGAGATGGCCGATCACGCCGGCCATGACCCAGGCCATGACGAGTTCGCAGGCGAAGCCGGTGATCATCAGCACCGGCGACATTTTCGCGTCTTCCGGATTGATGCGCGCCGCCTTCATCCAGGTCTTGCCCATCCAGCCGTAATAGATCGCGCCGGCCAGATAGGCCGCGATCGCCGCTACCAGAACCGCAAGATAATTCACGCCGCCAAACGTCATCGATGTCCTCCCGAAATCTCTCCTGCGGGAAAGAAACACCGGGACATCGGAAAACTCAAGCAAATTGCCAGACGCTGGTTTTCTTCACCTCGGCATCTTCCAGCGCGCGGGTGACCGGGACTTCGTAGGAGGCGAGCGGGACCAGCCGCTCGCGCGGCAGGTAGGACCGGCCGGGATCGCCGACGAGGACGGAAACGCCGTTCGCGGCCAGGTTCCCCAACCAGGGGATCAGTGCGGCGCTCATCTCGCGGTCGAAGAACACGTCGCCGGCAAGAAGCACCTCCGCGTCGACGGCGCCGCCGACCAGGTCGCGCGTCTCGCAGGCGATAGCGACGCCGTTGAGCGCGGCGTTGAGCGCCACGGCAGTTTCGCAGAACGGATCGATATCTGCGGCGGTGACATGCGCCGCGCCGGCCTTTGCAGCGGCGATGGCGACGAGACCGGAGCCGGTGGCGAAATCGAGGACGCGGCGGCCCCTTACGCAATCCGGATGATCGAGCACGTAGCGCGCCAGCCCCTGTCCGCCGGCCCAGGCAAAGGCCCAGAAGGGCGGTTCGAGGCCGATCTGCTGTAACTCCTCCTCGGTCCGGTGCCAGAGGTCATGCGCCTCGTCGGCGAGATGCAGGGAAATCTCCGGCACATGCGGCGGCGCCATGACGCCGGTATTGGCGCGGATGAAATCGGCCCTGTCGGCGGCCATCCGGTCGTCGGGGCCTTACCTGGGCGGGTTGTCGAGGCCGCCCATGCGGCAGACTTCCAGCCATTCGGCCTCGGTCACCGGCTGGACTGACAGGCGCATGGAGGTGACCAGCGACATCTCGGAAAGCTTCGGATTGGCCTTCACGTCCTTGAGCGTTACCGGCTTGGGCATGTCGCAGACGGCCTTGATGTCGACGCACTCCCAGCGCGGGTCGTCGGTGGTCGAATCGGGGTGGATTTCATTGCAGACTTCGGCGATGCCGACGACTTCGAGACCCTCGTTGGAGTGGTAGAAGAAGCCCTTGTCGCCCAGTTTCATGGCCCGCATGTTGTTGCGCGCCTGGTAGTTGCGGATGCCGTCCCATTCCTCGCCGGCCTCGCCCTTCGCCTTCAATTGCTCCCACGAGAATTTGAACGGCTCGGATTTGAAGAGCCAGTAATTCGCCATGTCATGCCTCCGGAATATCTGCCGCCTTGCTACAGGACGCGGCGTGGCGGTCAAGTCTCGTTCTTGAGCGGTCGCGACATCAGCCCTTCCATCGCCTGGTCGATGGTGATGCGGCCGGCAAGAATGGCGTCGACGGCGAAAATGATCGGCGCGTCGATGCCGTGCTCCCGCGCCAGTTCCGCCGCCACGGCAGCGGTGTGGACGCCTTCCGCAAGCTTCAGGCCGGCAAGGTCGTTTCCCCGGCCCAGGGCGACGCCATAGGTGAAATTGCGCGACTTGTCCGAGGTGCAGGTCAGGATCAGGTCGCCGAGGCCGGACAGGCCGGCGAGCGTTTCGGGCCTTGCGCCAAGCGCCGCGGCCACGCGCTGCAATTCGGCGAAACCGCGCGTCGTCAGGGCGGCGACGGCGCTGACGCCGAGATTGCGGCCATGGACGATGCCGGCGGCGATCGCCAGCACGTTCTTCAGGGCGCCGCCCAGCTCCACGCCCGTCAGGTCGTCGGTGGCATAGCAGCGCAATGTCATGCTCGACAGGGTTTCGGCGAGCGACCTGGCGGTCTCCAGATCATGCGCGGCGACGGTGACGGCAGTGGGCAGACCGGCGGCGACATCGGTGGCGAAGCTCGGACCGGACAGCACGGCCGAACGGTCGCGCCCGGCGATTTCGTCGATGATCTCCGACATGGTGCGGCCGGTCTCGCCGTCGATGCCCTTGGCGACGGAGACAAAGACCGCATCCGGCGCCGCCTTGTTCAGCATGCCGGCGAGGAATGCGCGCAGCGTCTGCGCCGGCACGGCCAGCACGATCACCCCGGCGTCGTCCAGCGCCGCGTCGAGATCCGTCGTCGCCACCAGGCCGTCCGGCAGGGCGATGTCGCCGAGATAGCGCGGGTTGCGGTGCCGCTCGCCGATTGCGGCGACAGTCTCCGCGTCGCGGCCCCACAGCACGCAGTCCCGGCCCGCGCGCACGAAGGATGCGGCGAGCGCCGTGCCCCATGCGCCCGCGCCGAGCACCGTGATCCTGCCTGTCATGCCTTGGCTCCCCGTTTTCCCGCGCCGATCAGCGCTTCGGCGTCCGCGTCGAGCGGCCAGCGCGAGCGCGGAGCGAAATCCATGCCGCTGGTCAGTCCCTGCTCGAAATGTTCGAGCCCGGCCCAGGCGATCATGACCGCGTTGTCGGAACAGAGGTTCAACGGCGGCGCATGCAGGGTGAAGCCGTGTTCCTCGCAGGTCTCGGTCAGCATGGCTCGGATCGCGGTGTTGGCGGCGACGCCGCCGGCGATGACGAAGTCGGCCGGCCCGTCTGAGATTTCCGCGCGGTAGCGGGCAAAGGCGCGGCTCACCCGGTCGGCGAGCGTGCCGGTGACGGCTGCCTGGAACGAGGCGCAGAGATCGGCGATATCGGTGTCGGTTAGGGGCGCAAGCGCAGTCGCTTCGCGGCGCACCGCCGTCTTCAGGCCGGAAAAGGAGAAATCGAGCCGTTCCTCGCCTCTCATCGGGCGCGGCAGGGCGAAACGTTTCGGGTCGCCATTGGCCGCCTCGCGCTCGACGGCGGGTCCGCCCGGATAGGGCAGGCCGAGCAGTTTCGCGGTCTTGTCGAAGGCTTCGCCGAGCGCGTCGTCGATGGTCGTGCCCCAGCGGGCATAATCGCCGAGGCCACTGACCAGCTGGATCTGCGTGTGGCCGCCGGAAACGAGCAGCAGAAGATAGGGAAATTCGAGGCCGTCGGTCAGGCGCGGCGTCAGCGCGTGGCCTTCGAGGTGGTTGACGGCGACGAGCGGCAGGTTTCTGGCGGCGCAGATCGCCTTGGCGGTCATGACGCCGACCATCAGTCCGCCGATCAGGCCGGGCCCGGCGGTGACGGCGACCGCGTCGATATCGTCGAAACTCATCTCCGCTTCGGCGAGCGCGCGGGCGATGATGGCGTCGAGACCTTCGACATGGGCGCGGGCGGCGATCTCGGGCACGACGCCGCCATAGGCGGCATGATCGGCGATCTGGCTGTAGACGGTGTTCGACAGGATTTCGCCCGGCGTGTCCGGGCTTGTCCGGCGGACCACCGCCGCCGCGGTCTCGTCGCAGCTCGTTTCGATGCCAAGCACGGTCGTCATGGAGGGTTCGGGCCGCTTCTCGGAATGCCGCGTCATCGGGCGCGGTTGCCGATGCGCTGAATTGGGTTTACCTGTCCGGCTTCGGGTAACACGGAACGGCAGGCTTGCAAACAGCGATGGCAGGGCAGGACGCAATCAGGATCGGAACGCGGGGCAGTCCGCTGGCAATGGCGCAGGCGCACGAGGTGCGCGACCGGCTGGTCGCCGCGCATGCCATCGCGCCGGACCGCATCGAGGTCGTGGTGATCTCGACGGCCGGCGACCGCATCCAGGACCGGCCGCTGTCGGAAGTCGGCGGCAAGGGCCTGTTCACGATGGAGCTGGAGGAACAGCTGCGCGACGGTCGGATCGACCTCGCCGTGCATTCCTCGAAGGACATGCCGACTGCGCTGCCGGACGGACTGGCCATCACGGCGTTTCTCGAACGCGAGGATCCGCGCGATGCGTTCATCAGCCAGAAGGCGAAATCGCTGAAAGACCTGCCGCAGGGCGCGGTAATGGGCTCGTCGTCGCTGCGCCGCCAGGCGCTGATCCGGCGGATGCGGCCGGATATCGAAGTGGTTCAGTTCCGCGGCAACGTGCAGACGCGGCTGCGCAAGCTGTCCGAAGGCGTGGCGGACGGAACGCTGCTTGCCAATGCCGGGCTGCGGCGGCTCGGCATGGCCGACATCATCACCGACCTGATGGACCCGGAGGTCTTCCTGCCGGCGCCGGGTCAGGGCGCGATCTGCATAGAGGGCCGTGAAGGCGATGCGCGCACCGACGCCCTGGTCGAGCCGCTGCAGCACGATGTCACCGCCATGGCGCTGGCCTGCGAGCGGGCGTTCCTCGCCGAACTCGACGGGTCGTGCCGCACGCCGATAGCCGGACTAGCCACGGTCGCCGATGGCGGGCTTGCCTTTCGCGGCATGATCCTGACGCCGGACGGGACGGAAGCGCACGAGACGGCACTTACCGGCGCGCCGGGTAATGCCGCGGCGCTGGGGCGCGAGGCCGGCCGCAAGCTGCGCCACGCGGCGGGCGACGCCTTCTTTTCTTCCTGGCAATGAGCGGCAGCGGCAAACCTCTTGTCTGGATCACCCGGCCGCAGCCGGGCGCCGACAGGACGGCGCAAGCCGTCGAAGCGGCGGGTTTCGAGCCGCTGGTCCTGCCGTTGACCGAAGTCAGCGCCTGCGACCCGGACATCGACATGGACGAGGCCGAGCGCGCCGGTTTCGTCGCGGTTACCAGCGGTAACGCCATCCGGCTTGCGCCGATGCCGCTTCTGCAACTCCTGAAGGAGAAGACGGTCTATACGGTCGGCGACGCGACAAGGGCCGAGGCGGAAATGCGCGGTTTCGCGCATGTCGTATCGGCCCGGGGTGCGGTCGACAATCTGGTGGCGCTGATTGCCGGGCGCGAGAAGCCCGGCGCTGAAGGCCTCTATCTGTGCGGCCGGCGGCGGACCGGGGATCTGGAGGGAAAGCTGTCCGCCAAGGGCATTTCCTGCCGGATCGCGGAGGTTTACGCAACGCATTCAGTCAGTCAATCGACTCATAATCTGAAGGCTGCGCTGACGCGCCGCAGGCCGGACGCCATCCTGTTCCATTCGGTGCTCTCGGCGCATGCCTTTTCCGATCTCGCAACCGAGGTCAATGCACAAGTCTTTGAAAAAACCTTGTTTTTTCCCCTGTCGAAGCGAATCGCGCAGGCGCTCCCCGATTGGGCAGGGGCGCGTGTCACGGTCGCGATGTCGCCGGACGAGGAAAATCTTCTTGCGGCTTTGCGCGCCGCATTCGCGTTTTAACGCAACCAATTCCCAATTCCCGCCCTTTTGCTTTGCAAAAGCCGTGATAAGACGACGGCAAGCAGTTCTGCAGGAGTTCCCCGATGGTTCAGAAGCCGAAAAGCCGGCGCAGCAAACCGACGCGCAAGCCGGTTACGCTCGATCTGGAAGCAACCGAGGTCAAGGCGGCGTCCAAGCCGGAGAAAAAGGTACACGAGGCCGAGCCGGTCGCGTTCGAATTCGGTCGCAAAACCGCTGCCGAAACCATCGAGGCGGCGGCGGAGACAAAGACCTCGCCGGAAACCGTGAAGAAGCCGGACATGGATGCGGCGGCACGCGGCGCGGTGGAGAGCGGTGAACGCGCCCGTGAGGGCGAAGAGCAGAAAACCCGCAAGGCAGCCCCGCCTCCCAGGCCGGAAAAGCCGGCGACGGTGGCTGCGGGGGGACGCGGCGGAGCAGGCGGACTGACCTGGCTCGGCGGCGGCGTGATCGGCGGGCTGGCGGCGCTGCTTGTTGCTGGCGGCCTGCAATGGGCCGGCGTCCTTCCGTCGATGCGCACCGCACCCGAAGCGGACCTGTCGCCGCTGCAGGCGCAAGTCGATGCGCTTGCCGCGAAGGTGACGGCGCTCGAAGCCGGCGGACCGGCGGTACCGGAAAACGTGGTGGCCGATCTCGATGCAGTTCGTTCGACCGCCGAAACCAACGAACAGGCGCTGACGGCTTTGCAGGATCGGATCGCGACGCTGTCGGATTCGATTTCCTCCGGCGACGCCGGCGATATTGCCGCGCTGCGGACCTTGCTCGACCGGGTAGGGGCCGCGGAAACGAAGCTCGCCGACATGTCTTCCAAACTCGCTGGCCTCGAATCCGCCGGCCCGTCCATCGATCCCGCAGCGCTCGAATCGATTCGGGCCGAGGCTGCGGCGGCCAATGACGCGGTTACCGCCTTGCAAGCCGACCTGTCGGCGCTCGGCGAACGGATAACGGCGGTCGAGGGCGAGATCGAGTCCGGCGCCGGCAGCCGGGTGGCGTCCGCCATCGCGGCCTCGGCGCTGAAATCGGCAGCCGACCGGGGCGGCGGCTTCATGGCCGAACTGGAGGCCTATGCCGCGGTCAGCGCCGATGCGGACAGCGTGGCCGCACTGCGCGACTATGCGGCGACCGGCGTGCCGACCGTGGCCGAACTGGTCGAACGCTTTCCCGCCGTCGCCAACATGATCGTCGCCGCCTCGCGCGGTGTCGACGAGGATGCCGGAATCGGCGAACGGCTGATGGCGAGCGCGCGTTCGCTGGTGCAGGTCCGTCCGGTCGGCGAAGTCGAAGGCGAAGAGCCGGGCGCGATCGCTGCCCGCATGGAGGTGGCGCTGTCGCGCGGCAATCTCGATGGTGCCCTCGCCGAATGGGAAAAGCTGCCCGAGGCGGCAAAAACGATGTCTGCCGGTTTCGCGGCGGATCTGGAGGCGCGGCGCGAACTCGACGCGCTGATCTCCGGGGTGCTGACGGGCGCGGTGAAAGCCGGCGCGCCGGAAGCGGGCGAATAGGAGCGACGGACATGTTGAGGGTTCTGTTTTTCGTCATCCTGATCGCGATCCTGGGTCTCGGCTTTGCGTGGATCGCCGATACGCCGGGCACCATCGTGATGACGGTGGCCGGACGCGAAATCACCGTCACGCTGATGGTCGCGGCCGTGGCGCTCGCCGCGGTCGTGGTTGCCGTCATGGCCACATGGTGGGTGATCCGCGTCGTCATCACCTCGCCGCAGCGTGTCCAGCGTTTCTTCCGCGCGCGGCGGCGTGACCGGGGTTACCAGTCGTTGTCGACCGGCATCATCGCAGCGGGCGCGGGCGACAGCGTCACCGCGCGCCGCATGCTCAAGCAGGCGGGCGGTCTGCTCAGTTCGACCACGGAGCCGCTGCTGCAACTGCTCGACGCGCAGGCGAGCTTAGTGGAGGGCCACACCGACGAGGCGCGGCAGAAATTCGAGGCGATGCTGGAAGATCCGGAATTGCGCATTCTCGGCCTGCGCGGTCTCTATATGGAAGCAAAGCGGCTCGGCGACCGCGAAGCCGCGAAGCATTACGCCGAAAAGGCCGCCGAACTGGCGCCGCATCTCGGTTGGGCCGGCAACGCCGCGCTGGAACTGAAGACGGCTGCCAATGACTGGGACGGCGCGCTGCGGCTTCTGGAAAACCAGAAGAAGGCCAAGCAGATCGACCGCGACGCCGGCAAGCGCAAGCGTGCCGTGCTCCTGACCGCGCTGGCGATGGCCAATCTGGAAAAGGACCCGGCCAAGGCCAAGACAGCGGCGCATGAAGCGCATCGCCTGGCGCCTGATTTCGCGCCCGCGGCGGTCGCGGCGGCGCAGGCGCTGTTCCGTCAGAACGATCTGCGCAGGGGCTCGCATCTGCTGGAATCGACCTGGCGCAAGGCGCCGCATCCGGAGGTGGCGCTGGCCTATGTCAACGCGCGGGCCGGCGACTCTGCGCATGACCGCTTCAAGCGGGCGAAGCGGCTCGAGCAGTTGAAGCCGAACAACATCGAATCCTCGATGATCGTCGCGCAGATGGCGATGGAGGCCGGCGAATTCGCCGCCGCGCGCAAGGCGGTTGCCGCCGTGCTGCGCAACGAGCCGCGCGAGGGCGCCTTCATGCTGATGGCCGATATCGAGGACGCCGAAACGGGCGATCAGGGCAAGGTGCGCGAATGGCTGGCGCGGGCTGTGCGCGCGCCACGCGATCCGGCCTGGACGGCGGATGGCTATGTTTCGGAACACTGGGCGCCGATCTCGCCGATTTCGGGCCGGCTCGACGCCTTCGAATGGCGGGTGCCGGTCGAATGGCTCGGTCCGGTGGTGGAGAACGATCTCGATCCGATGGTGCCGGGCATCGCGGCGTCGAGCCCGGAAGTGCCGGCGGAAGCCGTTCCGGCAAAACCCGCACCCGAACCGGAGCCGGAGGAACCCGGCGAAATGGAAATCGTCGCCGAGGAGATCGAAAGCGGCCCGGTGATCGAAGGCGAGGCGGTGAAGGAGCCGGTGGAAAAGCCGGCGGCCGACGCCAGGACGATCGAGGCGGAACCGGTGACGGCGGAGCCGCGCGAAGAAAAGACGGCTGAGGCGAACCCCGCCAAGGCAAAGGACGGGAAGGCGGCCATTGCCGATGATGTCACGGTCATGCCGTCGGAAACGGTTGTCAAATCCGCGCCGGCCGAAAAGAAGGCCGCCAAGCAGGAAGACGCCGAGGAACCGCATCCCCCGATCCCCGACGATCCCGGCGTCGATCCCGATTCGAAGCCGGAAGAGCCGTCGGGGCGTTTTCGCCTGTTTTGATTGTTGCACTGCGGCGGGCAAACTGACAATTTCCCGTCGAGGTGATCAAATATGTTCGAACGAATTGCAGCGTTTTTCAAAGAGTTGAATGCCGCCGGGCCGAACGAGGACGACGGCGGATTTTCGCGCGACGACCCGCGTGTCGCCGCCGCGGCGCTGATGTATCACGTCATGAAGGCCGACGGTGTCGTGCATGAATCGGAAACGGCTCGGCTGTCCGCGGTGCTGAAGGAGACCTACGATCTCGACAGCGCCGGGCTGGACCGGCTGCTGGAAGCGGCCCGCGACGCCGACAACGAGGCCGTCGACCTCTACCAGTTCACGTCGGTGCTGATGCGCAACCTGTCGGCGGACGAGCGCGTCCATTTCATCGAGCTGCTGTGGGAAGTCGTCTATGCCGACGGCGAGAACCACGAGCTCGAGGACAATCTGGTCTGGCGGGTGTCGGAGCTGCTCGGCGTCGACGGGCGCGACCGGGTGCTGCTGCGCCAGGCCGTGCAGGCGCGGGCGACGGAGGCGGGAGAAAGCGACCGATGACGCGGAACGAGGACCGCGCACCGGTCCTGATCGTGCTGCACCAGGAGACCTCGTCGCCGGGGCGCGTCGGGCAATTGCTCGAAAGGATGGGCTTTTCGCTGGACATTCGCCGGCCGCCGCTGGGCGAGCGCCTGCCGGAGACGCTGGAAGGCCATTCCGGCGCAGTGGTGTTCGGCGGGCCAATGAGCGCCAATGACGAGCATGACTATGTTCGCCACGAAACCGACTGGATGGCCGTGCCGCTGAAGGAGGACAAGCCGCTTCTCGGCATCTGCCTCGGCGCGCAGATGCTGGTCAATCATCTGGGCGGCAAGGTGGAAAGCCATCCCGAGGGGCTGGTCGAAATCGGCTGGTATCCGATCAGGCCGACGGAAGAGGGCCGGGCGCTGATGGACTGGCCGGAAATGATCTACCAGTTCCATCGCGAGGGTTTCACCCTGCCGTCGGGCGCGGTGCATCTGGTGGAAGGCGACACCTACGAGCACCAGGCGTTCCGCTACGGCGACAATGCCTGGGGGGTGCAGTTCCACGCCGAACTGACGCAGGCGATGATGCAGCGCTGGGTGGTGCGCGGCGCGCATCGCTTCACGCTTCCCGGCTCGCAGCAGGGCAGGGCCCATCTGCACGGCCGCATGCTCTACGACCGCGCCGTCTATTCCTGGCTGCAGGATTTCCTCGACATGGTGTTTCTGGGTAAACGCTAGCCGCGGCGGTGCAGGTAGCGCGCGTCGCGCAATTGCGGGAACAGCACGGCCCAGCCGATGGCGACCGCCATGGCGCCGACGCCGCCGAAGACGACCGCCGGCACCAGTCCGATAAAGGCGGCCATGAAACCGGCGCGGAATTCGCCCAGTTCGTTGGAGGCGCCGAGAAACACCATGTTGACCGCGTTGACGCGGCCGCGCACTTCGTCCGGCGTCCACAGTTGCAGCAGCGTTTCGCGCACATAGACGCTGACCATGTCGGCAGCGCCGACCAGCGCCAGCGCGGCGATCGACAGCCAGGCGATCGTGGAGAGGCCGAACAGCACGGTGAAAAGGCCGAAAAGGAAGACGAAGAACAGCAGGATGCGGCCGGCGCGGTCGGCGATCGGCGAAGCGGCGAGGAAACCGGCCATGACGATGGCGCCGATGCCGGGGGCTGCGCGCAGCAGGCCGAGCCCCCAGGGTCCGAGATGCAGGATGTCGCGGGCATAGGCGGGCATCAGGGCGAAGGCGCCGCCGAGCAGCACGGCGAAGAGGTCGAGCGAGATCGCGCCGAGAACGACCTTTTCCTTGCGGATGAAGCGCAGGCCGTCGAACAGCGAAGAGAATGTCACCTTCTTCACCTCGCCGCGCACCGGCGGCTTGGGCACGCGCGAGATCAGCACCAGCGAGACGGCGAACAGCACGACGGCGGTTGAATAGGCGACATTAGCGCCGACACCGTAGAGCAGGCCGCCGGCGACCGGGCCGACGATGCTGGCCACCTGCCATGATGATGCGTTCCACGCCACGGCATTGGCGAAATCGTGCTCCGGCACGAGGTTGACGACGAGCGACTGGGAGGCCGGGCCGTAGAAGGCGCGCGCCGTGCCCATGCCGGCCAGCGCGATGAACACCGGCAGCGGGCTGACCAGGCCGCGGATCGAGAAGTACAGGATCGCCGCCGTGCAGGCCAGTTCGAGCGCGATCGCCGCGCCCATGACAAGGCGGCGGCCGAACCGGTCGGCCACGGCGCCGGTCACCAGCACCAGCAACAGAAGCGGCAGGAACTGGACAAGGCCGATAATGCCGAGATCCATCGGGTCGCGCGTCAGGTCGTAGACTTGCCAGCCGACGGAGACGGCGACGATCTGCACCGCGAAGGTGGAGCAGAAACGCGCGGTCCAGTAGCGGACGAAAGCGCCATGCGCGAAGGCGGCGAAACGCTTCTGGGGGATCGATTCGGGGGGCGAGGCGGTCATGACCGCCAACCGTTATTGGCTTCAAGCGGCTTTGGCAAAGGAGAAATCGGCTTTGCGGGCGGTGTGGCGCGGCTGGCTTTGTCTTGCAGGCCGGGGCCGGAACGCCTAAGTGAAGCCTCGGTCAAACATGGGAGACGGCGCGTGGGTGCTGCAATCATCAATACGCTTTTGTTCGCGATCGGCATCTACAAGTGGATCGTGATCGCGATGGTCATCTTCTCGTGGCTCTACTCGTTCAACGTGGTGAACAATTCCAACCGCTTCGTGGCGATGGTGGGCGACTTTCTCTACAAGGCGACCGAACCGTTCCTGCGGCCGATCCGCCGGGTGATGCCGGACCTCGGCGGCATCGACATCTCTCCAATCGTCCTGTTCGTCATAATCTACTTCATCGAGCAGATTATCTGGAACGTGCTGCGGCCGGCCCTCGTCTTCTGATGCTGCCCGCTTTCGCCCGTCAGGGCGATGGCCATGTCGACATTCTGCTGCGGGTGACGCCGAACGCGTCGCGCGACGCCATCGAGGGCGTCGAAATTCGCGATGACGGGCAGGCACGGCTGCGGGTGCGCGTCACCGCCCAGCCGGAAAAGGGCAAGGCCAACAAGGCGTTGATCGCTCTCGTGTCGAAGGCGCTGCGCCTGCCGAAATCGGCGTTCAGCGTGATCGCCGGCGAGACGGCGCGCGACAAGACGGTGCGCATCGAGGCCGCCGCCGCCGGGCAGGCGCTGTCGGAACTCGGAAAAGCCGGTTAGGCCTTGGCGCTCTTGGCGCGGTCGACTGCCTCGAGGATCAGCTGCTTGGCGACGTCGACATTCTGCCAGCCGCCGATCTTCACCCACTTGCCGGGCTCGAGATCCTTGTAGTGCTCGAAGAAGTGCTCGATCTGCTTGAGCGTGATGTCCGGCATGTCGACATAGTCCTTCACGCTGTCGTAGCGCTTGGTCAAGCCATGGGTCGGCACGGCGATGATCTTCTCGTCCTGGCCGGAATTGTCCTCCATCAGCATGACCCCGATCGGGCGCACATTGATGACGCAGCCGGGGATCAGCGGACGCGTGTTGCAGACCAGAACGTCGATCGGGTCGCCGTCATCGGACAAGGTATGCGGCACGAAGCCGTAATTGCCCGGATAGGTCATCGGCGTATAGAGGAAGCGGTCGACGACGAGCACGCCGGCGTCCTTGTCCATCTCGTACTTGATCGGCTGACCGCCGACCGGAACTTCGATGATGACGTTGATGTCTTCTGGCGGATTGTTGCCAATCGCAATGGCTTCGATGCGCATCCGGTTACTCCTTGGGATTGCGGCGGCTGATACCGGGTTTTTATATGCGGTGCAACAATACCAATTGAGGATGGCGGCCTGACGGCGGGTTGCATTGCCGCAGGGACCTTGCAGTGGCAATGTGCAGCCGATTGGAGACAAAGGCGATGACACCCAGGACTGTGTTCCTTGCCGGCCTGTTCACGGCGGCGCTGGCCGGGCCGGCCGCTGCCGGCGAAGACGTGAGCAGCATCTACACCAAGCTCGAATTCGACACCGATTGCGTCCAGCTATCGGCCGATCCGATGGGCGGATCGTTTTCCTGCGCCGGGCATGGCGGCTACGGCGTGTTGCTGGCGGAAGGCGACCTGCGCCAGAGCGCGTTTTTCGGCTATGTCGGCGACTGGTATGCCGACAATGCCTGGGAGAGTTTCGGCGCCTTCAACCAGACCAACGACACGGTCGAATGGCGGCTGAGAGGCGGCGTGCCGTTTGCGACGATCCTGCGCTGGTTCATCGAGAATCCCAATCCAGACACGGGCGCGCCGGACGAGGCGCATCGCGGGCAGGTCCTCGTCGTTTCCAGGGTCGGTCAGCCGGGTGTCGGCGAGGCCTGCGTGGTCGGCTATGTCGATGCGCTGGCCAATGGCGACGCCAACACGGTGGCGCGCGAGGTGGCCGATACGCTTGCCGGCGACTTCACCTGCCGCGTGGATGAGCCGCAGTTCCACGGCGAACGCGGCGCATTGGCCAGCGACCCGATGCGGGTGTTCGGGAACTAGGCGCGGGTTCCGCGACAGGGCCCGGCGCCTAGCCGAAACGGCGCGCGGCATCCAGCGCCAGGCCGATCCCGACACTGCCGAACCGGTCGCCGTCGACGACCGTCGCATCGGGTACGGTTTCCAGCAGCACCTGCCTCACAAACGGTATCGCGGTAGTGCCGCCGGTCAGAAAGATCGCCGAGATCCTGTCCGGGCCAATTCCGGCGTCCGTTATGGTGGTTTGCATGGCTTGCCGCACGGCGTGTGTTTCCCGGACGATGATCTCGTTGAACCCGTCCCTTTCGATGCCCACGCCAAGCCCGGCCTCGATCGCCTCGAGTTCTATCCTGGCTTCGGGTACATCGGTCAGTTCGATCTTCGCGCCCTCGACCGCCAGCGCCAGCTTGTGGCCCAGCCGCTCGTGCAAGACGTGGGACAAGCGCTCGATCAGGTGCGGGTTTTCGGACAACCTCAGATAGTCCTTAACCTCGCTCAGCACCGACCGGTCGTACAGCAGGTGGATCTTCTGCCAGGTCGACAGCGAGACGAATACGTGACGAGGGATGGTGATCAGGCCATCGCCGAAATCCCGCTTGAGTCGGCTGTCCAGGCCGAGTTCGGGCATGACCTTCTTGAGGCTGGTCAGCCGGTCCAGATCGGTGCCGCCGATATGCACGCCGCCGGTCGCCAGGATGTCGTTGCCCCTGTCCGGCCTGTTTTCGCCGGCGGGTGAAATTCGCACGACCGAGAAATCCGAGGTGCCGCCGCCGAGATCGGCGATGAGCGCGATTTCCTCCGTGCGCACCGTCCTCTCGTAATCCAGCGCGGCTGCGATCGGCTCGTACTGGAATGCCACATCCGTGAAGCCTGCGGCGCGGAATATCCGCTTCAGGGTTTGTTCCGCTCTTCTGTCGGCCTCGTCGTCATCATCGACGAAACGGACGGGCCTGCCGGCGACGACGGTGTCGATTTCCGACCGGCAGAACTCCTCCGCCTGGCCTTTGATCGACCGGATGAACCCGGCGATGATGTCGACGAAGGCCACGCGTGATCCGTTGATATAGGTATGGTCGTCCTGCAGGCCCGTTCCCAGGATGCTTTTCAGCGCCCGCATGAACCGCCCCTCGGTGTCTCCGACATAGGCTTGAATCGCGTCGCGCCCGTATTTTCGCCGGCCGTTCTCGAAATCGAAAAACACCGCGCTTGGAATGTCGGGTTTCCCGTCTTCGAGCGGCACCAGCGCCGGAGCGTCGCCGTGCACGAACGCGGCCGTACTGTTGGACGTGCCGAAGTCCACGCCGATTGCGGTTTTCTTCATGACCGAATTTCTTTTGCTTGGATCAGCAGGCGCCAAAGCCCTGGCCTCGAGAGGCCACCCGGTATGACCAGTTTTGCGGCAGGGTCAAGACCGGTCGCGGCAGTGCAGCGGAATTCGGGGCCGACCCGGGCTCATGCCACCGCGGTTCTTCTCGACCGCCCGGCAAATGGCGCAATTGCCGCGAAGGCCACGACAAGGACGATCGACAACCAGCCGAGCCAGTCGCCATACCGTGCGTAAAGCGTCCGTACGCCTCCCGTCGGCACGTCGACATAGAGGATTCCCGGCTCGCCGGTGCCGCGGTTCATCCGTCCGAGCAGATGGCCGTAGGGATCCATCGCGTAGGTGATGCCGTCATAGGTCGGACGGACATGGGTGAAGCCGTTCTCGATCGCCCGGTGCGGGTCGTTTATCGTAATGCCCTTCGGGAACTCGTGCGAACCGGTCAGCATGATGTCGGCCCCGGCCGCGCCGGCCTGACGGGCAAAGTCGGGGAAGCTCATGTCGCGGCAGATTGCCAGCGCGATTCGGCCATAGGGGCTGTCGGCGGTCTGGATGATCTCGGCGCCTTTTTCGAATACCGCGTTCTCGCCGAAATCGCCGAATCCGAGCAGAAAGCGCTTCTGGTAGTCGGCCTGGACCGCGCCGCTGTCATCGATCAGCAGATGACGGTTCGCGCCCTTGCCGGTCTCCGGCACCCAGCCATAGGGCAGCGCCAGCCACACGCCGTTGTCGGCTGCGATCTTCGAGAATTCGGCGCGGGCACGTTCGTGGTTCGCCCCGGTGACGACGATGGCGAATTCGTTGAACGCGACGATCCGCGCGCCGTTGGCGGCGGCCTCGGCGGTCATCGAGCGGATGTTGTCCATCGTCTGTTCGTAGGGCGAGGTCATCCGCTCCTCGAAGACCTGGACCATCGCTTCCGGCCCGCCTTCTTCGGCCGGCGTCACGGCGGCGGCGATCTTGACGGTCGGCACGTCCGGAGCGGTCATGATGCGCAGGCCGCCCCAAGTGAACAGACCTCCCGCGACCGCGATGAAGGCGACGCCCGCCGCGATCGCCTGCCGGGTGCGGAATCCGTTTTCCCAGGCGTGGTTGATGCAGGCGGCGAGCCAGGACCACAGGAAGACGAAACTCCACAGCCCGGCGAGCGCGTAGAGCTGCAGCAGCGGCAGTGGCGCGGTGGCGAAGACGTTCTTGGCGGCGGTGCCGTCGATCGGCGGCGGCATCGAGGACAGGAACATCGATGCGGTCATCGCTGCGGGAAAGACGAGAGTGGCGTAGAGCCGCCGGCCGAGCCGCGGCGTGACGAGCCGGTCGATCACGTAGGGCAGGGCGTAATAAAGCGCGATAATGGTCGAGCGGACGACATTGAACACAAGGCTCAGGGTCGGATCGCCCATGTCGAAGATGCCCCACAGCGAGATGTTGAATGCGAGTATGAAGCCGAGGATCGTCAGCAGGATCGAGCGGCCGGCCGGCAGCACGCGGCTGAAACGCAGAATGAAGATCGGCGCGACGATGATCATTTCCGGGATCATCGGCAGGAAATCGCTGCGGCGGCAGAACATGAACAGGCCGAAGCCGAGAACGAAAAGGATGGCGGCCTCGAGAAAGCCTGCCTTGTGAACGCTATGTACTGAGTTCGGCATTGTCCGCTCTCCCCTCGCTCGTCGCAAAGCGGCGCACCGGACTGTATAGCGCCGCGAAACTGCGCCGGGACGGCGAAAGGATATCAACCGCGGGAAACGGGAATCATTGACCGGCGTCAATTTGCCCGCAGGCGGCCGAAGCCGGAGACCCGCGATGCCGCAATGGTGCGATTGACAGGAAGAAAGGCCCGTTGCCGAACGGGAGTTATTGCCAGACGAAGGCGACCTTGCGCAGCGGCTTGCGTTCGAAGGTCTCAAAGCCCTGGGCGATGTCGCGGCCGCCATGGCTTTCATAGAACCGCATCGCCATGTCGTTGTCTTCGAGCGCCCAGACGACGAGGCCGTTGCAGCCATGGTTCTTCAGGCTGGCCTGGGCGGCGTCGAACAGCAAGGTGCCGAGGCCGACGCCCTGGTATTCCGGCCGGATGTAAAGCTCGTAGATTTCGCCTTCCTGCGGCAGCGCGCGGGCGCGGTTGAGCCCGTAGGTGCAGTAGCCGGAGATCATTCCGCCCATGTCGACGACCATAACGGACGTGCCCCGCTTGATGGCGCGCTGCCACCAGCCGGCGTGGCGGCGGGCGATCATGCCTTGCAGCGATTTATGCGGGATCAGGCCTTCATAGGCATTGCGCCAAGCCGCCTCGTGCACATCGGCAATCTGGTCGGCATCTCGTCCGGAGGCGGGCCTGATATCGATGGTGAGAGACGTCATGATGGCGCACCTTGCTTTACCAAGAAAGCAGGGGCAAGCGGCAAAGCCGAGTTGTAAACACGAAAACGCTTCGGAGGCGTAAAATACCCGAAATTTCGCGGTCTGATTCTCACGGTGCCCTTGCGGAATTTCGCTGACGTCATCCCTGTGGGCGATGGAATCTCAATTTGCGGGACGCGCGATCTCGAGGCGCGGCAGGATCTCTTTTTCTATCGCCTCGGGCGTCAGCGGGCCGGTGTGCTTGTAGAGGACGGTGCCGTCCGCGCCGACGACGAAACTCTCCGGCACGCCGTAGACGCCCCATTCGATCGCCGCCCTCCCGGACTGGTCCGCGCCGGCCTGCGTGTAGGGGTTGCCGAGGCCGGACAGGAACGACAGCGCGTTCGGCGTCTTGTCCTTGTAGTTCAGCCCGAGAATCGTCACGCCGTCCTGCGCGGCCATCCGCATCAGCAGCGGGTGTTCCTGCCGGCAGGGCACGCACCAGGACGCCCAGACATTGACCAGATACGGCTCGCCTTCGAATGCCGCCGGATCGAAACCGGGCACCGGCGCGCCGTCCGGCCCGGTCAGGCCCTCGATCGCCGGCAGGGTGAGCTGCGGCGCCGGCTTGCCGAGCAACATCGACGGGATCTCGGTCACGTCGCGGCCCGGACGGGCCATGATGACGGCGAACAGGATGACGAGGGCGAAGAAGGCGAGGCCCGGAATGAACACCGCCCAGTTGGTCTTCTTCCTGCCCGCGTTCACGGCCTGGGGTTTTTCGGCAGTGTCGGTCATCGGGACATCCGTCAGGCTTCGGAACGGCGGCGCACGCCCGCCTCTTCCAGCCGTTTGAGTTCGGCGCGGCGGGCGCGGCGGTCGAGAAAAAGCCACAGGCCGATGCCGCCGAGAACGATGGCGGTCAGCGCATAGGAGACGAAGACGAACTGGCCATGGGTCATGATGCTACTCCGCCAGCACCGGCTTGACCGACGTTCGGCGCTCCTGCGCCGAGGCGCGGCGCATGGTGGCGATGCGGCGGCGCCAGATCTCGGTGCGCATGGCGACCATGTGCATGAAGAAGAACAGGAAGGTGAAGCCGACCGCCATGACCAGCAGCGGCCACAACAGGCTGGGATGGATGGTCGGGCCGTCCATGCGGATGACCGCGGCGGGCTGGTGCAGCGTGTTCCACCAGTCGACGGAAAACTTGATGATCGGGATGTTGATCGTGCCGATCAGCACGAGGATCGCCACCGGGCGGGCCGCCTTGACCGGATCGTCCATGGCGCGCTGCAGGGCGATGACGCCAAGATACATCAGGAACAGGACGAACATCGAGGTCAGCCGCGCGTCCCAGACCCACCAGGTGCCCCACATCGGCTTGCCCCAGAGCGAACCGGTGGCCAGCGCGAGGAAGGTGAAGGCGGCGCCGATGGGCGCGGCCGCCTTGATCGAAACGTCGGCCAGCGGGTGACGCCAGATCAGCGTGCCGAGCGCGGAGACGGCCATCACCATGTAGCCCATCATAGACAGCCAGGCCGCCGGCACATGGACATACATGATGCGCACCGTCTCGCCCTGCTGGTAATCCTGCGGGGCGGTGAACGACATGTAGAGGCCGACGGCGAGCAAAAGCGCGCTCAGGCCGCCGAGCCACGGCAGGATCTTTCCCGAATAGGAAAGAAAGCGTGTCGGGTTGGCGAGAGCGGTAAGGCTGAAACCCTTGGCCTGTGCGGTCGTGTCACTCATGCAACTTCCTTAATATGTCCGGACGGCCTTCGCAATTGACTCCCGTCAATCCGAAGACGCCTTCAATGCCGCACCCGCGGCAATCGGCCCGAGCGCGGCGAAGAACAGGGTCAGCGCGCACATCAGCAGGAAGGGCTGCGTGAAGGGCGCCGGGTCCTCGACGGCTCCATAGGCGGCCATCACGCCGAAAATAAGGACCGGGATGACGAAGGGAAGGACCAGCACGGAAACGAGCAGCCCGCCGCGCGGCAGGGCGACGGCGAGCGCCGCGCCGGTCGCGCCGATGAAGGTGATGGCCGGGGTGCCGGCGGCAAGCGTCGCCGTGGTGGCGAGGATCGCCGCCGGTTCCATGTTCATCAAAAGGCCGAGCGCCGGTGCGACGATGACCAGAGGCAGGCCGGTCGTCAGCCAGTGGGCGATGCACTTGGCGAAGACGGTCAGCGCCAGCGGCTGCTCGTGACCGGCCATGATCATCATGTCGAGCGAGCCGTCCTCGCGGTCGGCCTGGAACAGCCGGTCGAGGCCGAGCAGCGAGGCGAGCAGCGCGCCGATCCACAATATCGCCGGGCCGATGCGGGCGAGCAGGTTGAGGTCCGGCCCGACGGCGAAGGGCACGACGGTGATGACGGCGAGGAAGAACAGGATGCCGATCAGCATGCCGCCGCCGGCACGCACGCCGATGCGGATATCGCGCAGGATGAGGGCCGTCATAGCGGCCTCGCTCCGCCGAATTTGAGCCGCTTCATGCCCTCGACGGCGATCGGCAGGTGGGTCGCGGCGACGACGATGCCGCCGGCGCGCATGTGGTCGCTGACCAGGCCGGCGAAATGGATTTCCGACGAGGAGTCGAGGCCGGACGTCGGTTCGTCGAGCAGCCAGACCGGACGCCAGTTGAGCAGCAGTTTGGCGATCGAGATGCGGCGGCGCTGGCCGGTCGACAGGTAGGAAAACGGCAGGTCGCCGGTGTGTTGCAGCCCGACGGTCGCCAGCGCCTCGTCGACCTCGAGTTCCGGCTTGCCGGCGAAGGCCTGCCAGAAGGTCAGGTTCTCGTGCACGCTCAGCGCCGGCTTCATGGCGTTTGCGGGGCCGAGATAGTGCGAGGCGGCGGCGACGCTCGGCCACTTGCCGTCGTCGTCCTCGATCGCCGCGCTTCCGGCGCTTGCCCGCAGCAGGCCGGCCATGGCGCGGATCAGCGTCGACTTGCCGGCGCCGTTCGGCCCGGTGACCACCAGCCCCTCGCCGTCGGTCAGCGAAAAATCCACGCCCTCGAAGATCGTTCCGGCGCCGCGGTCCACGGCAAGATCGCGCACGACAAGTCGCATCGGGTTCCCTCTTTCCGCCGCGCATGTCGCATGGATTGCGCCGCAGAGGCAATAACCCGCGACTTTTTGACTTTCGACGGTCTTTCAAGCCGAAAAAAACTGATCTATACGGAGCGCATCGCACCAGCGGCCGGTGCGCAAACATATTGAGCCGACCTGAAAGTCGGGCCTCTTCGCGTGGCCTGGCAGGGACGGACAGCGGAAATGGTCGCACCCGCATCTTCACGGTCGCACGTTCGATGCGCATGCGGAAGAGTTCGTTCCTTGCAAGGCCAACCGAACTCGAAAGGTACCTACCCGTGTCAAAGATCGACAGCTTCAAATGCCGCAAGACGATGAATGTCGGCGGCAAGGATTACGTCTATTACAGCCTGACCGAGGCCGAAAAGAACGGCCTGGAAGGCATTTCCCGGCTGCCCTACTCGATGAAGGTTCTGCTTGAGAACCTGCTGCGCAACGAGGACGGCAACTCGGTCAAGAAAGCCGACATCCAGGCCGTCGCCAACTGGCTGAACGACAAGGGCACCGCCGGCTACGAGATCGCCTATCGCCCGGCGCGCGTGCTGATGCAGGACTTCACCGGCGTTCCCGCCGTTGTCGATCTCGCGGCGATGCGCGACGCGATGGTCTCGCTCGGCGGCGACCCGGAAAAGATCAACCCGCTGGTGCCGGTCGATCTCGTCATCGACCACTCGGTGATCGTCGACGAATTCGGTACGCCGATGGCGTTCGCCCACAATGTCGAGCACGAATATGCACGCAACGGCGAGCGTTACCGCTTCCTGAAATGGGGCCAGCAGGCGTTCCAGAACTTCCGCGTCGTGCCGCCCGGCACCGGCATCTGCCACCAGGTGAACCTGGAATATCTCGGCCAGACGGTATGGACGAAGGACCAGGACGGCGAGACGATCGCCTATCCCGACACCTGCGTCGGCACCGATTCGCACACCACCATGATCAACGGCCTCGGCGTTCTCGGCTGGGGCGTCGGCGGCATCGAGGCGGAAGCCGCGATGCTCGGCCAGCCGATCTCCATGCTGCTGCCGGAAGTCATCGGCTTCAAGCTGACCGGCCAGATGAAGGAAGGCATCACCGCGACCGACCTGGTGCTGACCGTCGTGCAGATGCTGCGGCAGAAGGGCGTGGTCGGCAAGTTCGTCGAGTTCTACGGCGACGGCCTCGATCACCTGACGCTGGCCGACGCCGCGACCATCGGCAACATGGGTCCGGAATACGGCGCGACCTGCGGCTTCTTCCCGATCGATTCGGAAACGCTGAACTACCTCAACATGACCGGCCGCGACGCCGAGCGCATCGCGCTGGTCGAGGCTTACGCGAAAGAGCAGGGCATGTTCCGCGAAACCGGCGTCGGCCACCCGGTCTTCACCGACACGCTGGAACTCGACCTCGGCGACGTCGTGCCGTCGATGGCCGGTCCGAAGCGTCCGGAAGGCCGCCGGGCGCTGGAAACCGTCGGCGAGAAGTTCCGCGAAGCCTTCGAGGCTGAATACAAGAAGAACCCGGCCGAACTGAACAAGCGTTACGCCGTCGAGGGCGAGGATTACGATCTCGGTCACGGCGACGTGGCGATCGCCGCCATCACGTCGTGCACCAACACGTCGAACCCGAGCGTGCTGATCGGCGCGGGCTTGCTTGCGCGCAACGCCAACAAGCTTGGCCTGAAGCAGAAGCCGTGGGTGAAGACCTCGCTGGCGCCCGGCAGCCAAGTGGTCGCCGAGTACCTGGAGAATTCCGGCCTGCAGAAGGAACTCGACCAGATCGGCTTCAACCTGGTCGGCTTCGGCTGCACGACCTGCATCGGCAATTCCGGTCCGCTGAACGCGCCGATCTCCAAGACGATCAACGACAAGGGCCTGATCGCCTCGGGTGTGCTATCAGGCAACCGCAACTTCGAGGGCCGCATCTCGCCGGACGTGCAGGCGAACTATCTCGCCTCGCCGCCGCTGGTCGTCGCCTATGCGCTGGCCGGCACGGTCAATATAGACCTGTCCAAGGAGCCGATCGGCGAGGACAAGGACGGAAACGACGTCTACCTGAAGGACATCTGGCCCTCCAACAAGGAGATCCAGGAGTTCATCCATAAATACGTCACCCGGGCGATCTTCGAGAAGAAGTACGCCGACGTGTTCAAGGGCGACGAGAACTGGCAGGCGGTCAAGGTGCCGGCCGGCCAGACCTATGCCTGGGACGACGCGTCGACCTATGTGCAGAACCCGCCCTATTTCGTCGGAATGGGCAAGACCGGCGCCGGCATCTCGGACATCAAGGATGCGCGCATCCTCGGCCTGTTCGGCGACAAGATCACCACCGACCACATCTCGCCTGCCGGTTCGATCAAGGCGCAGTCGCCGGCCGGTTCCTACCTGATGGATCACGGTGTCGGCGTCGCCGACTTCAACCAGTACGGCACGCGGCGCGGCAACCACGAGGTGATGATGCGCGGCACCTTCGCCAATATCCGCATCCGCAACCACATGCTGGGCGAAAACGGGCGCGAGGGCGGCTACACGATCCATTATCCCTCCAAGGAGGAAATGCCGATCTACGACGCCGCGATGAAGTACCGCGAGGAAGGCCGCCCGCTGGTCATCTTCGCCGGCGGCGAATACGGCAACGGCTCGTCGCGCGACTGGGCGGCCAAGGGCACCAACCTGCTTGGCGTCAAGGCCGTGATCGCGCAGTCCTACGAGCGCATCCACCGCTCTAACCTGGTCGGCATGGGCGTCGTGCCCTTCGTGCTGGAGGAAGGCACGAGCTGGAAGTCGCTCGGCCTGAAGGGCGACGAGACGGTGACCATCGAGGGCCTCGCCGACGTCAAGCCGCGCCAGAAGGTGATCGCCAAGGTCACCTATGCGGACGGCACCACGAAGGACGTGCCGCTGATCTGCCGCGTCGATACGGCCGACGAGCTCGGCTATCTCTACAATGGCGGCATCCTGCAGACGGTGCTCAGAGATCTGGCCGCGTAAGCTGGCATGCTACATTGCCGGAAATAATGAAGCCGGGGCCGAAACGCCCCGGCTTTTTATGTTATTTGGCTAAGCCGCCACCCCCAACTGGACTTCTTTGCCATGCAGGAAACACGTCTTGTCGAACAGGGCGAGATCGAGCGGGTTGGGCAGGCGGACGTCCTCGGGGCCGGGGACGTGCTTTCGCTCCGGATCGAACGACCGGTCGATCTGCGAGATGAAGGCGATGGTGACGCCGCGATCGCGGGCGAACGCCTTCAGCGCCGTGACCTGCTCCGCCAGCGGCGGGTTGTCGCGCTTCTGGTCGAGCAGTTGCAGATAGTCGATCACGGCGAGCGAACCGCGCGGGGCGGCCGCCAGCTTTTCGGTGATGTACAAGGCGCTGATGTCGTCGGAGTTGTCGAAGGCGAAAAGGGGGCCGAAACGCGCCGGCTCCTCGCCGATGGCGCGCAGGCGGTCCAGCACGTCGGCCTCGGTGTATTCGAGCGAGAAGAAGAACGCCGGCCGGCCGGCCTTGATGGCCTGCACCGCGAGGCGCAGGCTCATCAGCGTCTTGCCCTGCATTGGCCGCGCGCCGAGCAGCAGCAGGTCGCCGGGCCGAAGCGCGGCGTAAAGCTCGTCCGGGCCGAGGCGGGCGGTCGCTTTCGCCATCAGCAGGCTCCAGGCGGCAAAACCCTCGCGGGCGGCGATGCGGTCGAGCGCCCTTGTCAGCGGGATGTTTTCCGTTCGGGACAGCGTCCTGGCCCGGCGTTTCAGGGCATAAAGGGGTGCAGACAGTTTCATTTCGAAACCTCCTGTTGCGGGCAGTAACGCAGTCCCTCCTTGTGCTGGTGCCCGACAGTCGGTCGAAAAATGAATGAGCCCCGCATGAAATGTGCTTTCCCGATGGAGGGGGGAGGCATGGGCCGTGCGCCGGGAGAGAATAGACCGATTCGCGGCTCGCAGGGAACCGTTCCGCGCCACGCGCGTTCACATGTCAGAACGGCGGGCCGCGTCAACCGGGCGTGGCGGTACAGGGCACCGGTCAGGTTTTCCCGGTTTCCCGCCGGGCCACGGGATTGGCTCCCACCCTTGTCCCGCCCGGCCCGCCGCTTCACCTCCAGACACACAGCGCCTCCTGCCTCCCCTTTCCTCCCGGGGAGGCAGGATTTTTCACGGCTCCTCCGGCTTGTCGCCCATCAGGTAGCGCGGGCCGGCGCCTTTTGCCGCCGCCCGGTCCTCCGGGTTGTAGAGCGTGCAGTCGGTCAGCGAGAGGCAGCCGCAGCCGACGCATTTGTCGAGCCGTTTGCGCAGTTCGGTCAGCGTCTCGATCCTGGCGTCGAGCTCGGCGCGGAAGGTGTCGCCGATTTTCGTCCAGTCGGCCTTGTTCGGCGTGCGGCCGTTTGGCAGCCGGTCCAGCACCTCGCGGATCTGCGGCAGGGTGAAGCCGAATTGCTGGGCGATCAGGATGAAGGAAAGGCGGCGGATGTCGGAGCGCAGGAAACGCCGCTGGCCGCCGGCATTGCGGTCCGGCGCGATCAGCCCCTGTTCCTCGTAATAGCGGATCGCCGAAACGGCGATGCCGGTGCGCCGCGCCAGTTCGCCGATCGGCAGGCGGTCGGTGGCTTTCAAGACCATGAAATTTCCTCCGGAAAATAGCTTGACCTCAAGTTAGCTTGAGGTCGTAGACAAGGCAAACCGGAAATCCTGCAAGGAGAAAAATCATGGCCCAGGCAGCCCTCGAACATGTCAATGTCACCGTCAGCGACCCGCTGAAAACAGCCGAACGTCTTTGCGATCTGTTCGGCTGGAAAATCCGCTGGAAGGGCGAGGCCAAGTATGACGGCTTCACCGTGCATGTCGGCGCCGACGACTCCTATCTCGCCGTCTATGCCAAGGGCACGCCCGGCGACCCGGCGGCGGAGAGCTACTTCACCCGCGGCGGGCTGAACCATATCGGCGTCACCGTCGACGATCTCGACGCGGTGGAGGCGAAGGTCAAGGCGATGGGCTACGCGCCATATAACCACGCCGATTACGAGCCCGGCCGCCGGTTCTATTTCGACGACGAGGACGGCATCGAGTTCGAGGTGGTGAGTTACGCGTGAAGACGAGGGCTGGACAATGACAGTTGGTGCTGGCGGCTTGATATGGAAGGGTCCGCAACTGTAGGTTGCCCTGCGGAGTTATAGGGATTTTCAACGCGATCAAAATGTTCAAGCCGGTTACCCCGAAATTTGTATCGGCCGTCTTCTATCTCTTAGACATGCGGAGTCTCCGAAATGCTCTTGCGCGCGATGATGAAGCCCGATGTGAGTCGATAGTTCGCAAATATGCGGGTACCGGCTTGGAGAATGGCATTGTTTTCTCAGGCTACCAGCTTGAGGCTTGTCTCAGGATCGGCAACGGCGAATGCGTTGCTGAATCTGATCGCTTCTTCGGAAATGTGGTCCGGGAACTGGAGACGAAAAAGATCAGTAAAGCCGACGCAATCCACATATTCGAGTACTTCCTGAAAACCTATGAACACCGGTTTTCCGGAGTGTCGGAATATATGTCCACTGATGACAGGAATCCGGAAGCAGTACGAAAAGATATCAGCTGGAGGTTCAGAATACCCTGATATCCGTTAGATCCAACCGTCTTCTTGGTTGCCAGCCCAGCGCCTTTAGCCGCGCGCAGTCCATCGCGTTGTAGGCCGAGGCGTCGGCGCGGGCGGGCAGAGGCTGGCCGCTGCCGGTCAGGCGGGCGTATTCGGCAAGCAGGTCGTGCCGGTCGAGCAGCAGGTCGGAGACGTTGAAGAGCGATCCTGCAGCGCGGATCGCCGTCGCGTCGCCCTCCAGCATGAGCCGCACGGCTTCGGCCATGTCGTCGCCATGCACTTCGGTGCCGACGCGCGGCGTTATCTGTTTGCCGGATTCATAATCGGCGAAGAGCCCGGCCCATTTGTGCTGCTGGCGCGGCCCGGCGGGGCCGTAGATGCCGGTGACGCGCAGCGAGACGGGCAGAAAGTTTGCGCCGGCCATCGCCGCGATGCCGCGCTCGACTGCCAGCTTGACCTCGCCATAAAGCGTGTCGGGATGCGGCCCGGTTTCTTCCGACAACACCGCGCCCGGCGGCTGTGTTCCGTAGACGGCACGGCTGGACAGGAACACGGCACGGCCGACGCCCGCCTGTTTCGCCGCCCCGAACAGCGCCAGCGAGCCGTCGACATTGAGCCGGCGAAAGGTTGCCGGGTCGTCGCCTTCGCCGCCGCGGAACCTGCCGGGCACGTGGTGAAAGGCGGCATGGACGAAGCCGCTCATGCCTTCGAACAGGGCGGGCGATGCGTTCGCCGGTTCGAGATCGCCGGCAAGGAAATCCACCGGCCTGGAAAAGAAGTTGTCCTCCGGCCTGGCCCGGCCCGTCACCGTTACGGCATGGCCCGCTGCGAGCAGCGCCTCGACGATGAAGCGCCCGGCATAGCCGGTGCCGCCGGTGACGAGCACCTTCATGCGGGCCCCGCCGGATTTTCGAGCGTATCGATGTCGGGAATGTTCTCGCCCGTACGGAAGGCCTGCCAGAGATCGATCAGCGGCTGCAGCCGGTCGCGCTTCGGGTGGTCGGCCTGCCAGGGTTTTTCATACTGGTAATGGACGACATGAACCGACTTCCAGTCCCACAATTCGGGCAGGTTGAACCAGACATATTGCAGCATGTTGTCGAAGACCGGCAGACCGTGCCAATCGGGAAAGAAGTCCTGCAGGAAGGTCTGGTCGGTGCGCCGCCAGAAGACTTCCGGGCGGTCGAGCCGGTCCATCATGCGCTGAAACGTCTTTTTCGACGGCTTGGCGGCGAAGACGCCGGAGTTCAGGCGGTGAAAATCTGCGAGGCTTTCATAGACGTTCGGCGCGGCGGAGAACTCCGGGTAATCGAACAGCCGGTCGATGTTGCGTATGACGATGGCGTCGGCGTCGATGAAGACGACGTTGTCGTATTGCTCCAGCTCCCACAGCCGCAGCTTGGCGAAATTGTCGAGCGGGGTGTGGAAGGCCGGCTTGTTGCCCTTGGTGAAGGGGGCGTCGGCATGCAGTCGGTCGCGCTGGTGGCGGGCGTTGAATTCCGGCGAGGTGTCGAGCAGCTCCGCTTGCGTGCAGCGCGCGCCGAGTGCCGTCAGCGGTTCCAAATCCGCCGCTTGAACCGCGCCGGTATGCATGACGACGATGTCGGCCCCGGTGCCGGTCAGCTTGAGCGAGCGGACCAGCGCGATCGCCGCGTCGGCATAGTCATGATTGGTGACGAGGGTGACATAAGCGTAGCGTCGGGCGTTGGCGGACATGGTATTCCTGTTGGGGCGGGCGGCGAATATGATGTTACGGCTACAGGCGCAGCCGCACGGGAGACGTTTCAGTGCATGTAATCGACAATATCAAGACCATTCACGACGGCTGGGGCCGGTTTCACCTCGTGACGGTGAAAAGCCCGGACGGCACGGAGCATCAGCGCCAGGTTGAGGATCACGGCGATGCGTGTTGCGTGCTGCCCTACGATCCGGTGCGCCATGTCGTCACTTTGGTGCGGCAGCCGCGTGTCGGGCCGCTTTTCAAGGGTGGCGACGGCATGCTGCTGGAAGCGCCGGCGGGGTTGACGGACGGCGAAAAGCCGGCGGACGCCGCGCGTCGCGAGGTGATGGAGGAGACGGGGCTGAAGCTTGCCGAACTGCAGCACGTCGGCACGATGTGGTCGATGCCGGGTTGTGCGACGGAGCGGATGCACCTCTATCTCGCGGCCCATGGCGATGCCGACCGCATCGGCAATGGCGGCGGGGCGGCGCATGAGGGCGAGGAAATCGAAGTCGTCGAAATGCCGATCACCGTGGCGGCCCGGCAGGCCGCCAGCGGCGGGATTTGCGACATGAAGACAGTGCTTTTGCTGCAGGCGCTGCAACTTCGCCATCCGGCCCTGTTCTGAGCGCCTGAGAGCGTGCCGGATCAGCTGACGCTTTTCAGGCGCTTGCCTTCCGGGTCCTTTTCGACCGTCTTGGCTATGTCCTTGGTCCAGGCCGAGACGGCGGGGACGCGGCTGCGATCAACGCGGTAGGCGAACTTCTTCGCCACCTCGACGACCTCGTCGAGCAGGCCCTCTTCCAGCGTGATCGGGTTGAGGCCGAGTTCGAGGAACTGGTCGTTCCTGACGATCAGGTCGTTCTCGGAGGCTTCCTTGCGCGGATTGGGCAGGTAGGCGACTTTCGCGCCGGTCATTTTCGAGATCATCTCGGCCAGGTCGCGGACCCGGTGGGTCTCGGTCATCTGGTTGAAGATCTTCACCTTCTCGCCGGCTGCCGGCGGATTGTTCAGCGCGATCTCGATGCAGCGCACCGAATCCTGGATGTGGATGAAGGCGCGGGTCTGGCCGCCGGTGCCGTGCACGGTCAGCGGATGGTCGATCGCGGCCTGGATCAGGAAGCGGTTGAGAACCGTGCCGTAATCGCCGTCATAGTCGAAACGGTTGATCAGCTGCGGATGCCTGCGCGTCTGCTCGGTATGGGTGCCCCAGACAATGCCCTGGTGCAGATCGGTGATCTGCAATCCGTCGTTCTTGGCGTAGAACTGGAACAGCAGCTGATCGAGGCACTTGGTCATGTGGTAGATCGATCCCGGATTGGCCGGGTAGAGGATTTCCTGGGCGACCGTCTCGCCTTCCAGCGTCTCGATGCCGACCGGCAGGTAGCCTTCCGGGATCGCCGCGCCGATGGTCGAATAGCCATAGACGCCCATGGTGCCGAGATGGACGAGATGGGCATGGACGCCGGTCTCGACCAGCGCGTTCAGCACGTTGTGGGTGGCGTTGACGTTGTTGTTGACCGTGTAGTTCTTGTGGCGGTCCGATTTCATCGAGTAGGGCGCGGCGCGCTGCTCGGCGAAGTGGATGATGGCGTCCGGCTTGTGCTCGAGCAGCCAGAGCTTGAAGACCTCGTAGTCCCTCGCAAGATCGATCAGGTGGAAATGGATGCGGCGACCGGTTTCCTCGTGCCAGATGCGCGTGCGCTCCTGGATGGAGTCCATCGGGGTCAGCGACTGGACGCCCAGTTCGGTGTCGATCCAGCGGCGCGACAGGTTGTCGAGGATGTGAACGTCGTGGCCCTGGTCGCTCAGGTGAAGCGAAGTCGGCCAACCGACAAAACCGTCACCACCGAGAACTGCGATTTTCATGTGCGTCTTCCTGTTTCCTGGCGAAGTCTGCCGCCTGATAAAAGCGTTTTGTGACAGAAATGAAAAGCTTCTGTCATATTTCTTCACCGCGCACAGCTTTTTAATCACCGTTTCGGGCGCGGCTCTCACCCTAAAGTGACTTCCTGTTGAACGGCCCGCGGCCTAGATTCGTTGCATAACGCCGGACCCGTCAATCATGCTGATCAACAGGCTATTCTCCATAGCGGCTCTTGCCGCCCTCGTGACTCTCGGCCCCGCGAAGGCGGGCGCTGACGATGCGCGGCCGGAGAAACTGCTCGGTGTCGTCGAGCTGTTCACCAGCCAGGGATGCAGTTCCTGCCCGCCGGCCGACGCGGCGCTGGAAGAACTCGCGGCACGTGGCGACGTGGTCGCACTCGGCTACCATGTGGATTACTGGGACTATCTCGGCTGGTCGGACACGCTCGGATCGAAGGCGAACAGCGAGCGGCAATACGCCTATGCGAAAGGCCTGAAGCGACGCGGGGTCTACACGCCGCAAGCCGTCATCAACGGCCGTTCCCACACCAATGGCGCCCACTACCGAGAGATCGTGGCCACGATGAAACAGGACGCCGCCGCGGAGCAAGGCCTCGCCGTCGGCCTGAAACTGACCGATCTCGGCGACCGCATGCATGTCTCGGCAGCCGGTGCCAGCGTGATAGATGCCGGCAAGGTCCATATCGTGCTGATCTATTTCCGCCGGCATTCGGACGTCGAAATCCAGCGTGGCGAAAATGCGGGCAAGACAATCAGTTACGTCAATGCCGTGATCGACATCCAGACGATTGGAATGTGGGAGGGCAAGCCGCTGACGGTTGATATTCCGAATTCGGAGTTCACGGCCAAGAATGCCGATGGCTGCGCCGTTCTTCTGCAGAAGGCCACGACGAGCGGCCATCCCGGGGAGATCATTGGCGCAGCCATCCTTCCCCGCCAAACCGGTTAGCCGCGAAAGAGGCGCGGAGCGCCGTATAAAGTCGCAAGGTGTGGATCGGTACGATGTGGTATCGGGGGGCTGGGGGGCTAGAGGTTTCCAATACCTGCACCGCACCGATCCGTGAATGACAAAGCCTAGCGCCGTGAACCGGCTGTCATCCTCACCCTGCTCATTGCGCTCCCCAGACAAGTGTCGTGGAACACAATCGGCAACGGTTGAAAGTTCCCTTCGAAACGAGGCCGGGTTGTGTCCCAACTGGGGCAAAAAGGTGGCGGGAAGTCACTGATCGGAACATTGTGTTCCAAATTGTGAGTGAAAAAGTCACGCCGCCTTAACGTCGTTTGCCCCTGTCCGGGAACGATTTTTACGAAGACTGCTCTTGAAACTCAGCGAAAAGGGGGCACACTTCCTGTCAATATGACGGGAGCATGAATGTCCGAGGACGATTCGCAAAATCAGCCCCGCCGGGTACCGGAAGCGAATAGTGATCGCAGCGACAAGGTCGTAACGCTTCCGTCTTCCCGGCAATCCTTCGACATGGTGCGGTTCGACCGCCGCGAGCTCGACCAGATCCTGCGCATCTACAGCCTGATGGTGGGGGCCGGGGAGTGGCGCGACTACGCCATCGACCATCTGAAAGACCGGGCCGTGTTTTCGGTCTTCCGGCGTTCCTCGGAAATCCCGCTCTACCGCATCGAGAAGAACCCGAAGCTGGCGCGCAAGCAGGGCGCGTTCAGCGTGATCGCGGCGTCAGGCATGGTGCTGAAGCGCGGACATGACCTGGCCAACGTGCTGAAGGTGTTCGACAAGCCGCTGCGCGTCGTCGCCTCGAACTGACTGTCAGGCCGTTTCGCCTTTCGGCCTGTAGAGCGTGCCCGGAAAGGCGTTTTCGTCGGGCAGCGTCGCATCGCCGCCATTCAGCGCCTTTTGCATCAGCACGGTATCGAGCCACCGGCCGAACTTGAAGCCTGACCCCTTGAAGACGCCGATCATCTCGAAACCGAGGCTTTCATGCAGGCTGATCGACGCCTTATGCGCCGAGCCGCCGATGACGGCGATCACCTGGCGAAAGCCGGCCTTGCCGGTGCGGTCGAGCAGTTCGATCATCAAGGCCTTGCCGAGGCCGCGGCCCTGCATGGCGGGATCGACATAGACGGAGTTCTCCACCGACCAGCGATAGGCCGGGCGGGTACGGAAGGCGTTGGCGTAGGCGTAGCCCGCGACGCGGCCCTCTTCCGTCTCGGCGACGATATAGGGATAGCCCGGACCGATCACCGCCTGCAGGCGCTGGCCCATTTCCGCCTCGTCCGGCGGATCGAGTTCGAAGCTCGCCGTGCCGTGCAGGACAGCGTGACGGTAGATGGCGGTAATGGCGGGGATATCGGAAAGCGCGGCGTCGCGTATCGAGAAGGAAGGCATGCGTCGGACCTGAAACTGCAGACGCCCTAATCAAGCGCGAATTTTCGCGCTGCACAAACAAAAAAGGCGGCCCGAAGGCCGCCTTTTGTCATCTTGCACTTCAGTCCTACTCGCGATTGCCGAGGAACTGCAGCAGGAACATGAACAGGTTGATGAAGTCGAGATAGAGACGCAGGGCGCCCATGATGGCCTTGCGGCCGGCAACGGCTTCGCCGTCACCCTCGTAGTACATTTCCTTGATCTGCTGCGTGTCGTAGGCGGTCAGGCCCGCGAAGACGAGAACGCCGATCGCGGAGATCGCGAACTGCAAGGCCGACGAGGCCAGGAAGATGTTCACGATGGAAGCGATGATGATGCCGATCAGGCCCATGAACAGGAACGAGCCCATCGCCGACAGGTCGCGTTTGGTCGTGTAGCCGTAGAGCGACAGCGCACCGAAGGCGGTCGCGGTGATGAAGAAGGTCTGCACGATGCTCGCCGCCGTGTAGACGAGGAAGATCGAGGACAGGGAAATGCCCATCAGCGCGGCGAAGGCCCAGAAGGCCATCTGCGCGCCGGATACACTCATCTTCTGGATGCGGGCGCTCAGGAAGAAAACCATGCCGAGCGGGGCAAGCATCACCACCCATTTCAGCGGCGAGCCGTAAAGCGCGGTGCCGACGCTGGTTAGCATCTTGCCGTTCCCTAGCTGTGCGACAGCCGCGGACGGATCGGTCGTGGTCGCGAGCATCATCGTCGCGAGCGCTGCAAGACCGGTGATACCGAGACCCGCGGCCATCAGGTTGTAGACGCGGATCATGTAGGCGCGCAAGCCAGCGTCTATGCTCGCATCATAGGTACGAGCCTGCGTGGCGCGCGCGTTCATGTTTCGAAGGTCAGCCATTTCTACCTCTGTTTGCTCTCAAATCCCGTCGGGTGTCCGGCTGGCGGTGAAACGCCAACCGCGGCTCCGCTGGCGGGACTCCAGCATGCCTGGGTCTAATATGAGGTGCCAATGCGGCCCAGACAAGGCCGAAAAGCCATCAAAAAGCGCGGCAACCTTGCCGGTCAGGCGCCATTTCACCGTCCCCGCCGACATGGTTAAGGAATCCTTGCGAACTTCGTTACAAGTTTCGCAAAACCGGCGCTGCCTTCTGGCCAAGGATTCGCCAGGTGCCGGCAAGGCCGAAACCGACGGTGAGGGCCAGCGCGGTCAGCAGCGTTGCGGCGGCGACGCCGGGCAGCAATTGCCAGGGCAGGTCCATGATCTGCGCGATGACGAACCAGGCGGCGATGCCGCCCGCGAACAGCGCGAACGCCGCCGTTGCCGCTCCAAGCATCAGATATTCCAGCGAAAAAGCGCCAATCAGCATGGTGCGCGTGGCGCCGAGCATCTTCAGCACGACGGCATCGTGCACGCGGGCCCGGTTGCCGGCGGCGAGCGCGCCGCCCAGCACCAGAACGGAGGCGACGAGGGCGACTGCGGCAGCGGCGCGAATGGCGGTCGCCAACTGGCCGATCAAACGGTTGACGAGATCGATGGCGTCCTTGACGCGCACCGAGGTCACGGTCGGGAAGGCCTGGGTGACGGAGCGCAATATATCCGCCTCCTTCGCGGTGTCCGCCTCCGGCATGGTAAGCGTGGCGAGCCATGCATGCGGCGCGCCCGCGAAGGTGTTGGGCGAGAATACCATGACGAAATTGATGGCGAGCGACTCCCACTGCACCTGGCGCAGATTGGCGACGCGCGCAGTGATGTTGCGCCCGAGCACGTTGACGGTGATCGTGTCGCCGATGCGGAGCCCGATCTCGCCGGCCTCTTCGGCCGAGAAGGAAACCAGCGGCTCGCCGGAATAGTCGGACGGCCACCATTCGCCTTCGCTCAGCGTCGAGTTTTCCGGCACCTCGACGGAATAGGTTATGCCGCGATCGCCGCGCAGCACCCAGCCGCCTTCGGGCGGCAGTTCCATGGTCGCGACGTCCTGGCCGTTGAACTCGACGATGCGCCCGCGCAGCATCGGCACGCGCTGCAGGGCGCCGTCCGCGCCGGCGGCCTGCGTGACCAGATCGGAGAAATCGCCAATGACGTCGTTCTGGATGTCGACGAAGAAGAAGTTCGGCGCGCGCTCGGGCAGATTGCCGGCGATCTGGCGGCGCAGATTGCCGTCGATCAGGGCCAGCGCGACGAGCAGCGTCAGGCCGAGACCGAGCGACAGGACCACGGACGGCGTGAGCGCGCCGGGACGGTGGATGTTGCCGATGGCCAGGCGGAGCGACGTCGAGCGAACGCGGGGCGCACGGCGGGCAATGGCCTGGACGGCATAGGAGACGACGCGCAAAACGCCGAAGGAAAAGGCGATGCCGGCGAGGAACAGCGCGGCCAGGTACCGGCTGAACGAGGTCTCGATGGCAAGCGCGGCGAGGATCGCGATCAGCACGATGGCGGCGACGAGATAGGCCGGGCGCGGGCGGTGCTCGCCGTCGAATGACTGGTCCCGGAACAGGTCGGTCGCGGGGATGTCGCGGGCGCGGCCGAGCGGCAGGATGGCGAAGGCCAGCGTGGTGACCAGGGCGAAGACGGTGGCGAGTGCCAGCGCGCCTGGATAGAGCCCCTGGCTTGCCGGCAGCGGCACGACACCGGCCAGCCCCCAGGCGGCAAGCCACGGCATCGCCGAGGCGAGAATGAGTCCGGCAATGATGCCGATAATGGCGATGGCGAGGATCTGGATCAGGTAAACCAGGGTGACGAAGCCGCCCGGCGCGCCGAGGCATTTGAAGGTGGCGATCACGTTGCGCTTGGAATCGAGAAAGGCGCGCACTGCATTGGCCACGCCGACGCCGCCGGTGACCAGCGCGGTCAGGCCGACCAGCGTCAGGAACTGCGCGAAGCGCTCGATATTGGCCGACAAGGCCGGCGCGGCATTGGCACGGTTGCGGATCGACCAGCCTGCCGCAGGATGTTCTTCGCCCGCGCGTTCCGTCATGTTCCGCAAATCTTCCGGCGAGGCGGCGGGTGCGCGGACCTTGTAATGGTATTCGACCAGCGAGCCGGGCTGGACGAGGCCGGACGCCTCCAGCCCTTCCATCGATGTCAGCACGCGCGGCGCGAAGGCGAAACCGTCGGAAACGGCGTCGGGCTCGCTGACGATCAGGGCGCGGATCTCGAAGACCGTGTTGCCGAGGCGGATGGAATCGCCGACGGCGAGACCCAGACGGTCGAGCAGGATCTGCTGCACGGCGGCGCCGTAGCGGCCGCCTTCCGGAGCGTAGAGCGCCTCGCGATCGAGCGGCGGTTTGGTCTCCAATTCGCCATAGAGCGGATAGGCTTCATCGACGGCCTTGAGCTCGACCAGCGATTGGTCGGACTGGTCCTCGAGACGGGCCATGGAGCGCATGTTGGCGCTGACGGCGACCTTGCCGAGACCATCGAGGAATTCGCGCTCCCCGTCCGTCACGGTGCGATGGTTCAGTTCGAAGCGCAGATCGGCGCCGAGGATCACCTGGCCCTGTTCCGCGATGCCCTGCGTAACCGACTGCGAGACGGCGTTGACCCCGCCGATGGCCGCTGTGCCGAGCGCGATGCAGGCGAGAAAGACGTAGAAACCGGACAGGCCGCCGCGCAATTCGCGCAGCGCGAAGCGGAAGGCGAGCGGGGTCGCGCGGGCCGGCGACATCGTCCTCATTCGGCGGCCTCGTCGAGAGGATCGCGTTCGCGCACGTGGCCGGAATCGACCATCACGCGGCGATCGCATTCGCGCGCCAGGTCCAGGTCGTGGGTGACGAGCACGAAGGTCATGCCGCGCTCGCGCTGCTTGGCGAAAAGCAGTTCGGAAATCAGATGGCCGGTCGTGCCGTCGAGATTGCCGGTCGGCTCGTCGGCGATGAGGATTCGCGGATCGGGCGCGAGCGCGCGGGCGATGGCAACGCGTTGCTGCTCGCCGCCGGACAACTGGCCCGGGTAGTGGGTCAACCGGTCCTTCAGGCCGACGGCGGCCAGTTCGGCCCCGGCCTTCTCGAAGGCGTTGCGCTCGCCGGCCAGTTCCAGCGGCACGGCGACATTTTCCAGCGCGGTCATGTTGGGGATCAGGTGGAAGGACTGGAAGACGATGCCGATATTCTGGCCGCGAAAAGCGGCGACGGCGTCCTCGCCCATGGCGTTGAAGGTTGCGCCGGCGATCCTGACGTCGCCGCGGTCGGGCCGTTCGAGGCCGGACAGCACCATCAGGAGCGTCGTCTTGCCCGAGCCGGACGGCCCGACAACCCCGACCGATTCGCCGGAGGCGATCGAAAGGTTCACCTCCCTGAGGACGTGGACGGCATTGACGCCGTTGCCGAGTTTCAAATCGACGCCGGAAAGGGAGATGAGCGCTTCTGTCACGAAAAATCGGTCCTATATGGGCGGTACCGGATGAACATGGTATCGGAACCCGCGATGGTCAAAGTCTGGATACGTATTTTTCTTGCCGCCGCCTTGGCACTTGCGCTGACGCGCGCCGCAGCGGCCGAGCCGCTTTCGGGCGTCGGCTTCGGCGACAGCCTGATGGCGGGCTACCAGCTCGGACCGGGCGAGGCCTTTCCCGAAAAGCTGGAAGCGGCGCTGAAGGCCGAAGGCTTCGACGTGACGATCGCCAATGCCGGCGTATCGGGCGACACGACGACGGGCGGGCTGGCGCGGCTCGACTGGTCGGTGCCCGACGGCACGGATTTCGTGATCCTCGAACTCGGCGCCAATGATGCGCTGCGCGGGATTTCGCCGGAGATAACGCGGGACAATCTCGACACGATGATCAGCCGGCTCGAGGAGCGCGGCATCGACGTCATCCTCGCCGGCATCCTGTCGCCGCCGAACATGGGAGACGGCTATGCGGCGCAGTTCAATCCGATCTTTCCGGAGCTTGCCGAAAAACATGGCGTGCCGCTTTACGGCTTCTTCCTCGACGGCGCGATCACCCGGGGCGATCTGATGCTCTCCGACGGCATGCATCCGAATGCCGCAGGCGTGGACGAGATGGTCGGAAAGTTCCTGCCGGTGATGCGCGAATACCTGTCCTCGCGCGCCGACTGAATCCCTGTTTCGAAACGGAACACGTCGTTTGCGGGCAAAAGCTGTCAGGAATATTTGACTTGCACGCACTGCCGGTCCGTGATTCGATTCTCATGGGGACAAGGTGATTTGCCTGTCATACTTCCGATACCGGAGGGGAGAGCACCATGCCGCGTCTGTTTGCCGCCCTGGAACTTCCGCACAATGCGGCGATGTCCTTGTCACTCCTTCGCGGCGGCCTTCCCGGCGCCCGCTGGATCGACATCGAGAACTATCACCTGACCTTGCGTTTCATGGGTGACGTCGAGCACCACGTCGCCGACGAGATCGCCGATGCGCTCGACCGCGTGCGGCGCTTCGAATTCAAGCTGGGGTTGTCCGGTCTCGGATGCTTCGGCGGCAAGAAGCCGCATTCGCTGTTCGCCGTGCCGACCGCCTCGCCTGACCTCATCGAACTGCAGGCCGAAATCGAACGCATCTGCCAGCGGCTTCGCCTGCCGGCCGATCCGCGCAAATTCACACCGCATGTGACGATCGCCCGGCTGCGCAACGTGGCCCCGGAAGTGGTGGCGAATTACCTGTCGAGCCGCGGCAACTTCCATGTGCCGCCGTTCACGGTGAACCGCTTCGTCCTGATGTCGTCGCGGGAATCGGTCGGCGGCGGGCCCTACATCGTCGAGGAAAGTTACGACCTGACGCCGCGCAGCGCCGCTGCTTCGTCGGCAAAAAACGTGCAGGCCGCGGCGCGGTTCGTGCGGTGAGACCGGAAAAACTCGACCAGGAGGCCGTCGCCGAGGGCCTGAATGAGCTCGATGGCTGGACGCTTGGCGATGACGGCAACGCCATCGCCAAGAGCTTCAAGTTCAAGACCTTTCGCAAGGCCTTCGCCTTCATGACGGAAATGGCCATGGTGGCCGAAAAGATGAACCACCATCCCGAGTGGTTCAACGTCTACAACCGTGTCGACGTGACGCTGACCACGCATGATGCCGGAGGCATTACCGAGCTCGATCTCACGCTCGCTGCCGCTATGGACAAAGCCGCACCGGCTTGAAGCGGGACGTTTTCCTCCCCACATTTTCCCCATGGGCAAAGACCACGACATTCCGGACGAAGCGCTGATCGGCGAGATCCTGGAACCGGGCTCCGAACGGGAGCAGGGCCGGCGCGAGAGGCGCGTGCGCCGGAAATTCTGGGCGACGGCGAAGAAGGCCGCGCGCGCCATTCCCTTCATGGACGAGGTGGTGGCCGGCTATTTCTGCGCGCTCGATCCGAAGACGCCGCCGCGCGTGCGCGGCATCCTGCTGGCAGCGCTTGCCTATTTCGTGCTGCCGCTCGATTTCATCCCGGATTTCCTGCTCGGTATCGGCTTCGGCGACGACCTCGCGGTGCTGATGACGGCGATGGGCGCCGTGCGCAGCAACATCACCGAGGCGCACCGCCTCGCCGCGAAGCGCGCGCTTGCCGACCACGACCTGGAATCCGATGGCGTCGAATCCCCGGTGGTTGACGGCTGAAGCAGCCTTTTCAGAATTCCGTATCGATGCGTTCGTCGGATTCGAGCGCCTGGCGCAATCGGCCAAAGGCAAGGCGGATGCGTGATTTCACCGTGCCGAGCGGCAAGCCGCTCTCGTCGGCGATCTGGCTGTGCGACAGGCCGAGATAGAAGGCCATCTTCACCAGTTCCAGCTGTTCTTCAGGCAGGGATAGCAGCGCCTTGCGGATGCGTTCGTCACGCTGTTCCGCGCCGAGCGCCTCGTCGGGAGCCGGCGGCTCGTCGGGCTGGAAGATGGGATCGTCGGGGTCGAGGAGGTCCGACTTGTCGCGTCGTTTCAGATCGATGCGGCGGTTGCGCGCCACGCGGAACAACCATGTGCCAAGCGACGACTTGGCCGGATCGAACAGGGCAGCCTTGCGCCACAGCACGACCATCACTTCCTGGGTCAGTTCCTCGGCCTGGCCGGGATCGAGTGCGAGACGGCGCAGATAGGCATTGATGCGCGGGGCGAAGTGGTCGAACAGCTCGGTGAACGCCGCGCGGTCGCGGTTTTCGGCAACGGCGCGGGCGAGCGCTGCAAAATGACGGTGCTGCTCGTTGGTCATGCCTGGTGCCGGGTGTCCGATCGTTTGCTTCTCGTGGCCGGGGCCGCTGCGTGCTTCGCGGGCGATGATAGTGCCGCAAGGGTATGTCTGTCATCCGTATTGGGAAGCAAAGTCAAACTCTTGCCGCTTTCGCACTGCAATCGTCGCGTGTTGGGACGATGGCGTCACGCGACACGGGGCCGGATGGGCGAAAACACTAAATTCATTGGCGAACCGTTCACCTTTTGGTAACCCTGACTCGTCCAGATTGGGTTAACCAAATCCTCATGTTTCATGCGTGACCGACTAAAACCGGTAGGGAAAATGTTCACAAGAACAAGAATTTTCGCGGGATTGCTGACGATGGGACTGGTTGCGGGCGCCACTGCGGGCGCTGCCGCGCAGACCCCGAATCGCATCGGCGAATTCAACGATTGGGGCGCGTTCAGCTATGATTCCGGCAATGGAAAGGTCTGCTATGCCCTGTCCGTGCCGACCTCCAAGCTGCCGGCAGAGGTGGATCATGGCGACAATTTTTTCCTGGTCACGCAACGCGCGAAGCAGAACGTGACCTATGAACCGCAGTTCATGGCGGGCTATTCCCTGCGCGAAGGCTCCAAGGTGGAAGTCGCCGTCGACGGCAAGACGTTCACCTTCTTCACCAAGGAAAATTCGGCCTGGGTCGAGAACGCGGCACAGGAGCCGGCGCTGGTGGCAGCGATGAAGGCTGGGTCGAAGATGACCGTCAAGGCAACTTCGCGGCGCGGCACCAATACGAGCTATGAATATTCGCTGTCCGGCGTGACGGCGGCGCTCGACGCCATTCAAGACTGCAAATAACGCACTATATGTTTGCGACGGATGCAGGCCGGGTCTGACCCGGCCTGTCCGTACTGGCTGCGGCGTGACGGCGCATGCAAGCTGTGATACAGCGCGGCCTTCGTAAACAGTATGGAACGACGATGGCGGTTTCCCTCGACCTGACCGATACAACGGCACGCGATGCGCATGGCGCGCAGGTTCGCGCGGCGCCGGCCGAAAAGCCGACGCTGATCGGCCTGACGCGCCCGCAGTTCGCGGAGGCGCTGAGGCAAGCCGGCGTGCCGGACCGCCAGGTCAAGATGCGAGCGCAGCAGCTGTGGCACTGGCTCTACATTCGCGGCGTTTCCGATTTCGACGACATGACCAACGTGTCGAAGGACCTGCGCGCGATGCTGAAGGAGAACTTCTCCATTCGGCGGCCGGAAATCGTCGAGGAGCAGGTCTCCGCCGACGGCACCCGCAAATGGCTGCTGAGGTTTCCGCCGCGCGGCGCCGGCAAGCCGGTCGAGGTCGAGACGGTCTACATTCCCGAGGAAGGGCGCGGCACGCTGTGCGTCTCCAGCCAGGTCGGCTGCACGCTGACCTGCACCTTCTGCCACACCGGCACGCAGCGGCTGGTGCGCAACTTGACATCGGAAGAGATCGTCTCGCAGTTGCTGCTGGCGCGCGACCGGCTGGGTGATTTTCCGGAGCGGGACACCCCGCAGGGCGCCATCGTGCCGGCGGAGGGCCGCAGGGTCTCCAACGTCGTGATGATGGGCATGGGCGAGCCGCTCTACAATTACGATCACGTACGCGACGCGCTGCTGATCTTCGCCGATGGCGACGGGCTGTCGCTGTCCAAGCGGCGCATCACGCTGTCGACCTCCGGCGTCGTGCCGGGGATCGTGAAGATCGGCGAGGAGACCGGCGTGATGCTGGCGATCTCGCTACACGCCACGAATGACGAACTGCGCGACGAGCTGGTGCCGATCAACAAGAAGTATCCATTGGCCGAACTGCTCGACGCCTGCCGCGCCTATCCGGGCCTGTCCAATGCGCGCCGCATCACCTTCGAATATGTCATGCTGAAGGGTGTCAATGACAGCCTCGCCGACGCCAAGGAACTGGTGCGGCTGCTCAAGGGCATCCCGGCGAAGATCAACCTCATTCCGTTCAACAAGTGGCCGGGCTCGGCCTATGAGTGCTCGGACTGGGAAGTGATCGAGAAGTTCGCCGACTTCATCAACGCCAACGGTTACGCCTCGCCGATCCGCACGCCGCGCGGCCAGGATATCCTCGCTGCCTGCGGCCAGCTCAAATCGGCCTCGGAGCGGATGAAGAAGACCGAACGTCTCGCCTATGAGGCGATGATGATCGCCGGGCACGGGGAATAGGTTTTCAGCGACCCTCGGTCAGCAGGATCTTCACCGCGAAAGCCGAGAAGACGCTCGCCATCAGCCAGTCGATGACGCGGGTCACGACCGGCTTCCTTCTCAACGTTTCGGACATCCAGCCTGCGGCCAGCACCATGGCCGAGGTGATCGGCACGGCGATGACGATGAACAGCGCGCCGAGAAAGAAGAACTTGCCGGTTGCCGCGGGATCGCCGGCCGCGACGAATTGCGGCAGGAAGGTCATGAAGAACAGGATGATCTTCGGATTGAGCAGGTTGATGCCGATCCCGGTGAGGAAGCTCGCGCCGACATGCGGCGCCTGGCGCTTTTCCGTTTGCACGGTCAGCGAGGAGCCGCTGCGGATCGCGTCGATCGCCAGCCAGACGAGATAGGCCGCTCCGACGACTTTCAGCGTCGTGAAGGCGGCGGGCGCGGCGACGATCAGGGCCGACAGGCCGAGCGCGACCATCGAGGTATGGATGGCGACGCCGGCATAGGCGCCGAACATGCAGGCAAAGCCGGCGGCGCGCCCCTGGCTCAGCGTGCGCGAGACGAAAAGCGTCATGTCCGGCCCCGGGGTGATGGCCAGGATGACGGCAGCGACGGCGAAGGCGGCCAGTGTCGGCCAATCCGGAATGAAGGCGGGCATGATCGGAATCGTGGCTCTTTGTCTCTGCGGGACCGCACTTGCGGGTCGAAACGCACCATGCCACAGGGAACCGTGACGCAACAAGGACCGGCACGACTTGCCCACGCCCCGCACTGACAACGCCTTCGGACCGCTCGCCGATCCGCTTGTCGCCACCGTCACGGCGGCGCTTTGGTTCGTGCTGCTGTTGCGTTTCCAGATGGCGGCGGAATTCGATCTCGCGGTCGCGCAATGGTTCTTCGACGAAGCGGCCTGTGCGGCGAGCCGGGATGCCGGCGGCATGGGCTGTGCCGGCTTCACGCTTGGCGGGACGCCGGTCCTGAGCTTCATCCGCGAGGTGCTGCACCCCGTGCCGGCGATGCTCGGCGTCATCGCGCTTGTCATGCTCGTCGTCGAGGTGTGGATGGGCCGGCGCTGGCGCCATGCCGGCGTCAGGCTCAAGGCCGTGCTGGTCGCGACGCTGGTGATCGGGCCGGGCCTGATCGTCAACGGCATCCTGAAAGCGCACTGGGGCCGGCCGCGCCCTTGGATGACCGAGGAATTCGGCGGCTGGCTTTCCTTTGTCGAGGCCGGCACCAACACCGACCTGTGCGCGGCGAACTGCTCCTTCGTGTCCGGCGAGGCGGCCGCCGCGGGATGGCTGATGTGCCTGGCGCTGCTGCTCGGCGTGCATCGCTATGTCCGGACAGCGCTGGCATTCGGCGCCATCTCCATCGTGATGGCGGGGCTGCGCGTCGCATTCGGCGCGCACTACCTGTCGGATGCGGTGCTCGGATACACGATGACGGTGGCGATCTTTGTCGTTCTGGCGGCGCTCGCCGAACTCTCGGTGCGGCGGGCGCGCTGAATCCGCGCAAAGCGCTTGCGCTACGGCGCAAACGCAATATGGTGCGCGCGATTTTCCCGATCCATTCCATAGTTGGAACCAATCCGCATGAGTGCCGCACATAAAGACGTCAAGAAAGTCGTTCTCGCCTATTCCGGCGGGCTCGACACTTCCATCATCCTGAAATGGCTGCAGACCGAACTGGGCGCGGAGGTCGTGACCTTCACGGCGGATCTCGGCCAGGGCGACGAGCTGGAACCGGCGCGCAAGAAGGCCGAGATGCTCGGCATCAAGGAAATCTACATCGAGGATGTGCGCGAGGAATTCATCCGCGACTTCGTCTTCCCGATGTTCCGCGCCAACGCGGTCTATGAGGGCATCTACCTGCTCGGTACGTCGATCGCGCGGCCGCTGATCTCCAAGCGGCTTGTCGAGATCGCCGAGGAAACCGGCGCGGACGCCATCGCGCATGGCGCGACGGGCAAGGGCAACGACCAGGTTCGCTTCGAACTGTCGGCCTATGCGCTCAATCCGGACATCAAGGTGATCGCGCCGTGGCGCGACTGGGCGTTCAAGTCGCGCACCGACCTGATCAATTTCGCGCAGGACCACCAGATCCCGGTGCCGAAGGACAAGCACGGCGAAGCGCCGTTCTCCGTCGACGCGAACATGCTGCACTCCTCGTCGGAGGGCAAGGTGCTCGAGGACCCGTGGGAAGAAGCGCCGGAATATGTCCACATGCGCACCGTTTCGCCGATGGACGCGCCGGACGAGGCGACGGATGTCGAGATCGAGTTCAAGAACGGTGACGCCGTCGCGCTGAACGGCAAGGCCATGAGTCCGGCGACGCTGTTCGCCGCTCTCAACGATCTCGGCCGCGACAACGGCATCGGCCGCATCGACCTGGTTGAAAACCGCTTCGTCGGGATGAAATCGCGCGGCGTCTACGAAACGCCGGGCGGCACCATTCTGCTGCACGCGCACCGCGCGATGGAGTCGATCACGCTCGACCGCGGCGCCATGCACCTCAAGGACGAACTGATGCCGCGTTACGCGGAGCTTATCTATAACGGTTTCTGGTTCTCGCCGGAGCGCGAGATGCTGCAGGCCGCGATCGACCTCAGCCAGAAGGATGTCGAAGGCACCGTTCGGCTGAAGCTCTACAAGGGCAATGTCATGACGACCGGCCGCAAGTCCGACAAGTCGCTCTACTCGGAAGAACTGGTCACCTTCGAGGACGACCACGGCGCCTACGACCAGAAGGACGCTGCCGGCTTCATCCGCCTCAATGCGTTGCGCCTGCGCACGCTCGCCAAGCGCAAGCGCCAGGGCTGACAGCCTATTCCGCCGGCGCCGGCGTGATCGGCGCCGGACTTTCCGCTAGGTCCGCTTCGTCCCGTTCGGCTTTCGCGGCGGCGCGCCGATAGAAGAAATACGCCGCGACCGCGACAAGTCCCATGACCGGGATGACGGTGGTGACCGAAAGGACCGGCGCGCCTATCCACGCGCCGATGGTGCCGCCGACAAGCCCCGAACCGATCTGCATGAAACCGGTCATCGCCGCGGCCTGCCCCGCGATCCGCGGGAAAGGACGCATGCCGGCCATCAGCATGTAGGGCATCATCAGGGCGACGCCGAAGGCGTGGAAGGCGACCGGCAGCATGATCGTCAGCAGCGACGTGCCCAGGAGGTGGGGCGCGACGGCGAGGCCGATGCTGCCGGCCAGGATGAAGCCGAGACCGGGCAGAACCGCCTGGCGCGGCGACTGCCAGCGCATCAGCAGGCGGAAAACCAGCGATCCGGCAAGGAAGGTGCCCGACTGGAACAGCATGGAGAATCCGAATTCCGTCGGGGTCAGGCCGACCGTGTCGATCAGGACGAAGGGCAGCATCGTGGCGAGCGCGTAGAAGACGCCGATGCCGCAGGCGATCACGACGGACGCGGTCACGAACTCCGCATTGCCGAGCAACTTTCCATAGGCGCGCGCGATCCTCAGCGGCCGGAGCATCGCCGGATCGGGCGTGATCGTCTCGCGCAGGGCGAACAGCGCGGTGATACCGATGGCCAGGCCGAACAGCACCATCAGCACGAATACCGCATGCCAGCCGGCAATGCCGACGGTGATGCCGCCGATGGCCGGCGACATGGCCGGGGCGATGGCCAGTATGATGCCGACCAGGTTCATGATCCTGGCGCCCTGGTCGCCGGGATAGAGATCGCGCACGATGGCGCGCGAAACGGTGACGCCGATGGCCGCGCCGACGCCCTGGACGAGGCGCGCCGCCATCAGGATTTCCACGCTCGGCGCGAGCGCCGCGGCAAGGCTTCCAAGGACGTAGATGGCGATGAAGACAATCGTCGACAGGCGCCGGCCGAACGCATCGGCGACCGGTCCGGCCAGAAGCTGCGAGAAAGCAAAGCCGGCAAAATAGGCGGTCAGGGTCGCCTTGATCACGGCCGGCGTCGTGGCGAACGCCTCGACCAGTTGCGGCATCGCGGGGGTGTAAAGCGCCATGGAAGTCGGGCCGAGCGCGACCAGAGCCGAGGAGATCAGCGTCGTGCGCCGCACGCTCATGATCGGCGTTGTCATGACGCGTCGGCCTCTTCTGCCTGTGGCGCCAGCAAGCTCCGCAGATTGGCGCGCGTGTCGCGCAGGCCGGCCAGCATGGTTTCGCGGTCGGAAGCGGACAGGCCCCAGAGGATATCCTCTCGCATGGCCGCGGTTTCGGCGGCGATGGCCTCGATCAGTTCTCCGGCCGCCTCGGTGGTGACGACCTGCTTGGCGCGGCGGTCCTGCGGATCGGCCCGGCGGGCGACAAGGCCCTGCTTCTCAAGCCTGTCGATATAACCGCAAGCGGTCATCGGTTCGATGCCCATGCGTTCGGCGATGCGGGTCTGGCGCTCGCCTTCCTGCGCAGCGATGTAGAGCAGGGCACGCGCCTCGCCCGGCGTGATGCCGAGCCCCGCCGCGGCAATGCGGCGTTCCAGGAGCGCGCGCGACATGCGCGCGATGTCGTTGACCATGAAGCCGAAGGTTTCGGAATCGATCACGGGCGAGATCTTTCGTAAGTCACACAGATAATAAGGCAGACTTAGTATATTCGACGCATCCGTCAAGCGCGATTTTCGGCACGGCGCCGCCGCCGCATCTTGGCAAGACCGCAATGGCGGCTTAGCTGAATGTCAAAGTCGCACAATCCGAAGGAACTTCCATGACCGCTATCGCATCGCCGCTGACCGACTGGACCGGGCCTCATGGCCTGCCGGACTTCACCGCGATCAGGGACGAGGATTTCGAACCGGTCATTCGTGCCGCCTTCGATGCGCATCTGGCGGAAATCGATGCGATTGCCGCCGAGCCGGCCGATCCGACATTCGAAAACACGATCCATGCGCTGGAGAAGGCCGGCAAGGCGCTGTCGCGGGTCTCGGCGATTTTCTTCAATCGCGCCGGCTCGCATACCAATGACACGATCCGCGCCACCGAGCGCACGGTCTCGCCGCTTTATGCGCGCCACCGCACGGCAATCGCGATGAACAAGCCGCTGTTCGAACGCGTCGATACGCTGTGGCAGCAGCGCGACGATCTCGGCCTGACCACCGAGCAGTTCCGGGTGCTGGAACGGCACTGGAAAGGCTTCGTGCGTTCGGGCGCGGCGCTGCGGGGCGACGACCAGAAACGTTTCGCCGAGATCACCGAGAAGCTGGCGACGCTGGGCACTCAGTTCGGCCAGAACGTACTCGCTGACGAATCCGAGTGGATGCTGCTGCTCGACGACGAGGCCGACCTAGCGGGCCTGCCCGGCTGGCTGGTCGACGCGCTCGCCTCGGTCGCCGAGGAACGCGGCCATCCCGGCAAGCACGCCGTTTCGCTGTCGCGCTCCATCGCCGACCCTTTCCTGACCTGGTCGACGCGGCGCGACCTGCGCGAAAAGGTCTACCGCGCCTGGCTGGCGCGCGGCGAGAATGGCGGCGAGACCGACAACACCGACGTGATTGCCGAGACGCTAAAGCTGCGCCGGGAACAGGCGTCCCTGCTCGGCTATCCGACCTATGCCGCCTACAAGCTCGACGACACGATGGCCAAGACGCCGGACAATGTCGGCAACCTGCTGGAAACCGTGTGGGAAAAGGGCGTGGCGCGCGCCAACGAGGAAGCTGGCGACATCGCCGAGCTGATCGCTGCCGAGGGCCGAAATCACGAACCGGCGAAATGGGACTGGCGGCATTACGCCGAGAAGATCCGTCAGCAGCGTTTCGATTTCTCCGACGACGACGTGAAGCCCTACATGCAGCTGGAAAAGATGATCGAGGCGGCCTTCGCCGTGGCGACCAGGCTGTTCGGCGTCACCTTCGAGGAGATCGAGGGCGTGCCGCTTTACCATCCCGACGCGCGGCTCTGGGCAGTAAAGAACGCGGACGGTTCGCATCGGGCGCTGTTCATCGGCGATTACTTCGCGCGGCCGTCGAAACGGTCGGGCGCTTGGATGAGCGCGCTGCAGTCGCAATCGAAGCTCCTCGGCGAGACGCCGATCATCCTCAACACGATGAATTTCGCCAAGCCGTCGAAGGGCAAGCCGGCCTTCCTGTCGTTCGACGACGCGCGCACGCTGTTTCACGAGTTCGGCCATGCACTTCACGGCATGCTGAGCGAGGTGACCTATCCGTCCGTTGCCGGTACCGCCGTTTCGCGCGATTTCGTCGAACTTCCGTCGCAACTCTACGAGCACTGGCTCACCGTGCCGGAGGTGCTGAACACCTACGCCCTTCACGCAGAGACCGGCGAGGCGATGCCGAAGGAGCTGCTCGACAAGGTGCTGGCGGCGCAGACCTTCAATATCGGCTTCCAGACCGTGGAATACACGGCCTCCGCTCTGGTCGACATGGCCTATCACGCCAGGAGCGACGCGCCCGACAAGCCCTTGCAATACGAGGCGGAGGTGCTTTCCGATATCCGCATTCCCGACGCGATCGCGATGCGGCACCGTTCGCCGCACTTCCAGCACATCTTTTCCGGCGACGGCTACGCGGCGGGCTACTATTCCTACATGTGGTCGGAAGTGATGGACGCCGACGCGTTTGCGGCCTTCGAGGAAACCGGCGATCCGTTCAACGCCAAGATCGCGCAGAAACTGAAGACGCATATCTATTCGTCAGGTGGCACGGTCGATCCGGAGGATGCCTACAAGGCGTTTCGCGGAAGGCTGCCGACGCCGGACGCGATGCTGAAGAAGCGCGGTCTCGCCTGAGCCGGCAAAACGTGTAGGCTGGTGGTCACAAGGAGACGGCGGACATGCAATGGTCCTTTCCCATCGCGAAAGTCGCGGGCAGCGAGATTCGCATTCATCTGACCTTCTTCCTGCTGCTTTTGTGGATCGGCATCGCCCATTTCCAGCAGGGCGGCGGCGCGGCGGCGACCGAGGGCGTGCTGTTCATCGTCGCGGTGTTCGCCTGCGTGGTGTTGCACGAACTGGGCCACGCGATCGCGGCGCGGCGTTACGGCATCAAGACACCACGGATCACGCTGCTGCCGATCGGCGGCGTCGCGGAACTGGAAAAGATGCCGGAAAAGCCGATGGAGGAGGTCGTGGTCGCCATTGCCGGACCGTTGGTCAATGTCGCCATCGCGGCGGTGCTGATCCTGTTTCTCGGCGCGCATCCGGACATGGCGACGGTTTCCAATATCGAGGATCCGCAGCCGGGCTTTCTCGCCCGCCTCGCGGTGGTGAACATCATCCTTGTCGTCTTCAACATGATCCCGGCCTTCCCGATGGATGGCGGCCGTGTGTTGCGGGCGTTGCTGGCGACGAAATATTCGCGGGTGCGGGCGACCGAGATCGCGGCGACGGTCGGGCAGGTGACGTCCTTCGTCTTCGGCTTCCTCGGCCTTCTGTCGGGCAACGTGCTGCTGATCTTCGTCGCCATCTTCGTCTATATCGCCGCGACGTCGGAAGCCCAGGCGACGAGCCTGCAGGCGATCGCCTCGAAGGTATCGGTGCGCAAAGGCATGATCACCCATTACGACGCGCTCGGCCCGGCCTCGACGCTGGGCGATGCGGCCGAGGCGCTGCTGCGCACCACGCAGCATGAATTCCCCGTCGTCGATGGCGGCGGCAATCTGCGCGGCGTGTTGACACGGGCATCGATGGTGGCCGCACTGCAGGAGCGGGGCCGCGACATGCCGGTGCACGAGGTGATGACCCACCCGATTCCGGTCGTGCTGGAAACGGCGATGCTCGATGCGGCCTTCAAGATACTGCAGGCAACCCACTCGCCAGCGGTTGGCGTCACTGACCGGGAGGGCAAGCTTGTCGGCTATGTGACGGCGGAGAATATCGGCGAGTTGATGCTGGTCAGCGAGGCCGCTGCCGCGCGCCGCTGACCTATTGCGGATAGCAGGCTACGGGAATTTCCGGCCAGTGGGCCTTGTCGCAGCCTGCCTTGTCGCGCCGGATCCTGAAGTCGTCGCTCACCGGTCCGGTGACGATCGGATCGACACCGTAGGGCGCATCCGCATAGGCGAGTTCGGCCTCTGTCGGCACGTGGTCGGCGCGGCCGGGATCAAAGGCGCCGCCCGCAACCGCCACGGCGAAGACCAGCGCAACTGTGTTGACGATCTGCAGAACAGCCATTTGTCATTCTCCTGAAGAGCCGCAAATTGCATCGAACCGGTTAAGACTTCGTTAGGGATCGGGGCTTGCCCGAAACCGGCGCACTGCCTACATGCCGTTTAATCCTAAAACACAGACGGCCTTTCGCATCTGCGAAAAAGCTTGTATGAGCGCGGCAACAACGCAATGCCGGGCCTTCGTGCCCAGCCTTCCATTTCCGGATACACAACATGGCACTCCGCAATATCGCGATCATCGCGCACGTCGACCATGGCAAGACAACGCTTGTCGATGAACTTCTGAAACAGTCCGGCGTCTACCGGGAAAACGAGCGCGTGCAGGAACGCGCGATGGATTCCGGCGACATCGAAAAGGAACGCGGCATCACCATTCTCGCCAAGGCGACGTCGGTGGAGTGGAAAGGCACGCGCATCAACATCGTCGATACGCCCGGCCACGCCGATTTCGGTGGCGAGGTGGAGCGCATCCTGTCGATGGTCGATGGCGCCATCGTGCTGGTCGATGCCGCCGAAGGGCCGATGCCGCAGACCAAGTTCGTCGTCGGCAAGGCGCTGAAGGTCGGGCTTCGTCCGATCGTCGCCGTCAACAAGATCGATCGCTCCGATGCGCGCGCCGACGAAGTGATCAACGAGGTGTTCGACCTGTTCGCCGCGCTGGATGCCACCGACGAGCAACTCGACTTCCCGATCCTCTACGGGTCCGGCCGCGACGGCTGGATGGCGCCGGAAACGGAAAAGCCCGCCGATGCCTCGCTTGCACCGCTGTTCGACCTCGTCGTCGAACATGTGCCGGAGCCGAAGGTCGAGGAAGGCCCGTTCCGGATGATCGGCACGATCCTGGAAGCCAACAACTTTCTCGGCCGCATCATCACCGGCCGCATTCATTCCGGCTCGATCAAGCCGAACCAGGCGGTCAAGGTTCTCAACGGCGACGGCAAACTTGTCGAGAACGGCCGGATCTCGAAGATCCTCGCCTTCCGCGGGCTGGAGCGTCAGGCGGTCGAAGAGGCGCATGCGGGCGACATCGTCGCCATCGCCGGCCTGTCGAAGGGCACCGTGGCCGACACGTTCTGCGACCCGTCGGTGACCGAGCCGCTGCAGGCGCAGCCGATCGATCCGCCGACGGTGACGATGAGTTTCATCGTCAACGATTCGCCGCTCGCCGGCACCGAGGGCGACAAGGTGACCAGCCGCGTCATCCGCGACCGGCTGCTCAAGGAAGCCGAGGGCAACGTGGCGCTGAAGATCGAAGAGGCCGATTCCAAGGACTCGTTCCATGTCTCCGGCCGCGGCGAGTTGCAGCTGGCCGTGCTGATCGAGACGATGCGCCGCGAGGGTTTCGAACTGGCCGTGTCGCGTCCGCGCGTCGTCATGCACAAGGACGACAACGGAACGCTGATGGAGCCGATCGAGGAAGTCGTCATCGACGTCGACGAGGAGCATTCCGGCGTCGTCGTGCAGAAGATGGCCGAGCGCAAGGCAGAAATGCTGGAACTGAAACCATCCGGCGGGGACCGCGTGCGGCTCGTCTTCCACGCGCCGACGCGCGGGCTGATCGGGTACCAGTCGGAGCTGCTGACGGATACGCGCGGCACCGCCGTGATGAACCGCCTGTTCCATGACTACCAGCCCTACAAGGGCGAGATCGGCGGCCGCACCAATGGCGTTCTCCTGTCCAACCAGCCGGGCGAGGCCGTCGCCTATGCGATGTTCAACCTGGAGGATCGCGGCCCGATGATCATCGAGCCTGGCGACAAGGTCTATCAGGGCATGATCATCGGCATCCACACCCGGGACAACGATCTCGAGGTGAACGTGCTGAAGGGCAAGCAGCTCACCAACATCCGCTCCGCCGGCAAGGACGAGGCCGTCAAGCTGACGCCGCCGATCAAGATGACGCTCGACCGGGCGCTCTCCTGGATCCAGGACGACGAGCTGGTGGAAGTGACTCCGAAGAACATCCGGCTTCGCAAGATGTTCCTCGATCCCAACGACCGCAAGCGGTCCGAGAAGGCGCGCATGGCGGGCTAGTCAGCGGACAAAGAAAAGGCGGGGCTATGTCCCCGCCTTTTTATTGTTCAAGGTAGCTGTTTCAGTTGCCGGCTGTCATTGGCTGGCGATGTTCCACCGCGCTTTGCGCACAATCGCGTCAGAAAGCCACCTTGGCGAATACGCGGACGCTGTGGCTGCTGTAGCCTTCACCGAAGACCGCTCCGTGATATTCTGCACCGAATTCCGGCTGATACAGCGTGTCGAGATTCGGCTTGATCGTGAAGCCGGCACCTACATCCACCCACGCGGAATCCATGCCATCGACCGGCGTATTCATCGTCGGAAGGCCGGCGAAGGCCGTCTGGGTCGTGGCGCTGTTGCCAACTTGCTTGGTCAGCGCGATTTCGCCGAACGGATTGAATGTCCACGACCCGATTTCATGCGTGAAGTCGGCCTTGAAGCCTGCGCTGGTGATAATCGCGGTTTGCGAATGAGCGCCGACATTCATGTTCCAGATGCCAGCACCCGTCTCGGAGAAGGCATCCGTGTTCATCGCGTAGAGCTCGAACGAGCCCATCGGGCCGAAATTGATCGCGCCGCGATTGTGCATCCAGTCGGCCTCGAAAGCGCCAAACATCAAGCCCCCGTTCGTGCTTCCTCTTGCCGTGACGCTGGCCGGTATCACATTGCGCGTGCTGTCGAAGTCGTAGTACTGGTACCCGAAGATCGCTTGCGCACGCAGGCCGTTGTCAAGCTTCGTCCGGCCGAAAAGAGCAGCGCCGACGCCACTGCTGTCGAGCGAGCCTCGTCCGCCGTCAATGGTCGCGTCGGTGTTGAAACCGCCCGCCATCACGCCCCATGAGGTGGAGTTCGAGACATCGATCTCAAGCCCAGCCCACATGGAGCGGGAGGTAAGTTCGTAGCCGATACCGTTGGTCGATCGGCCGAAATCCGAGACATTGCCGCCGACCGAAACAAAACCGGCGAGGTTATCCCTGATCAGCCAGGATCCGCCGTCCCCTTGCTCCACGATGCCATTGATGTCGCCGCGCGGGCTCCCGAGCGCTGCCACCTGATCTCGGCCAATCGTAAAGCCGGTTGACGAGTACGCGCCGAGATAGCTGTAGCCGAGTTCTTCAAGAGCGTTTTGCTGCTCGGCAGTTGTCGGCAGGGCAAGGATCTGCGTGATCATGGTCAGATAAGCGGGATCGGCCGCCAGATACGGAATGTTTGCTGCGTCGAGGCTGCCGGCGACTGCAAACTGAAAATTGGTTCCGGCGGCCATAACGATCGGCGCGAAGGTTGGCATGATGCGCAGGGTGAACTCGCCGAGCGCGCTGTCGGTGATGTCGACCGAGAAATTGAGGTTGAGGTTCGCCAGGTCCTCGATGATATCCACCTCGAAGAGGTGGTTCGCCTGCATGAGGGCAACGATGTCCGCCGGCACAGCACCGCCGGAAGCGTAACCAAGGTCCGCGACAGTCACGCCAAGCGTATCGGCGAGATCCTGCAAGGTCGCGGCAAGCGATGCGTCGGCGAGAGTGCCATAGGTCCAGCCACCGCCGGCGGGATTGTTCCAGGCGACAAGCTTGGCTTCGTCGTTCGGATCGTCGTTGTCATCCCAGAAATAGCCGTCCGGCACCATGTTCTGAGAAAGAAACGCAGTGCCGAAATTCGCGGTGTGAAAGGCGTTGAACAGTTCGACGCCGGTGATCACCGAGCCGTCCGCGCTCTGGATGGCTACCAGACCGCCGCTTTTATCGCTGAAGAAACCGACCTCGCCTTCCTGACCGCCATCGCCGAACAACCCGTCGGGGAAGAAGATGCGCTGGAACGAGTCCTGTCCCACCGTGGCGCCATCGACGGTTTCGTAGGTGACGCCGTCGATCACGGCGCCATCGTATCCCTGATACGTGCCGAGGATGCCGGCATCGGTCAGCCAGTCGGTTGCCTTTGCGGAGAGCGGAACCAACTGGTCAAAGGTGGCTCCGCTCGCCGGATCAGCCGCGACGAAATCGGCTCCGGTTCCAGTTCCCAGAATCATGCTGAATCCGGTGATCCGTGCACCTGTGATGTTTGTCGTCTTGCCGAACGTGAAGTATTCGGTCGTTCCACCGGTGTTTGAAGTCTTGAATCTCAGATCGAGCCCGTCCGGACCCGTCAGGCGTGTCTTGATCCGCTTGCCGAGGCCGGGCTCCGCATTACACACGATGTCCGGATTATTCGACATCAGGCAGTTGTAGTCGAGTTCGGTTACGCCCGGACCGCTGGAGGGGGAGAAGCCATTATCGGAGGTACGGTCGTCATTGTCGGGATCGACGGTGACCGCTTTCAGGCCGGGTGCCAGGACACCCTCGGCTGGGTCGGAAAATACGTACCCGTCACCGGACGAACCGATGAAGTCGATGATCTGTCCCGCATGGGCAGCGGTGCCCAAGCCTGCCAGCAGCGCCAGCGGCGCGATCCCCATGGCCAAGCGACTAATTATTTCTGTTTTCATTTTTGCACCCCGGAATTCCATCCCAAACATTCGCGCCGTCATTTTTTTGTCGCGGCGCATCTCAGTGATGTTCATTCTTTTTTAGGCAGGTGCCGTAGCGCAACTTAAAATATGCCATACACGACATATTTTGATTCATGTTGCTGAAAAACAACAGACTTTCGCGTATCGGTCGTAAATCGATGTGAATCATCTCGCTGGTGACTGGGCTGCGCAGTGTGGGCAGTAATACCCACGCGAGCGGCCAGGCCGATTGCGCCGCGGCGACAACGAGCCTATGAGCCCTGCTCCTTTCCTCGGAGTGCCGCAGTGCTTTCATCCTTCGCACTCATTGCCCGCGATCCGCTTCTGCGGCTGATAACGCTCGCCCTGTTCCTGACGGGCGTCGCCATTTCCTCCGTCATGCCATATGCATCGCTGGTGGCGGTGGAACTTCTCGGTTTCAGCGATGGCGCCTACTCCCTCGTGCTGACGGCTTCCTCCGCCGTGATGGTGATCGCCTCGGTGGCCGTCGGCATCGTGACCGACCAGAGAGCCAACCGGCGGCAGATGCTGGTGGCCAGTTTCGGCATCGCGCTGACAGGGTACGTACTGGTGCTGCTGACCCGTTCTCCCGTCGCTTTCGTCATCGCGCATACGGCGTTGCTGCCGTTGGGCTTCAGCGTTTTCGGTCAGCTTTTTGCCCTTTCGCGGATGGCGGGCAGGGCGCGGGGCGGCGAGCATGCGGAGCAGATCTTCGCGACAACGCGGGCGGCATTTTCGCTTGCTTTCGTCATCACGCCGCCGCTGTGGTCGCTGGCCCTGGCGTCCGGCGTGGGCCTCATCAGCATCTATCTGTCGGCCGGAGCCGCGGCGTTCGTCTGCTTCTGCCTTTTCGGCTTCGCATGGCCCGCGGGACCGCAAGGGCAGCTCGAAGACCGGAAGTCGGGTCTTCGGTTTCTTGACGCGTTCCGGGAACTCGCCCAGCCCCGGCTGCTTGTGCGGATGTTCGCGGTAGGGCTCATCACCGGTTCAAACCAGCTCTACATGGTCCTGTTCGGCCTGCTGATCGTCAAGGAAATCGGCGGCACGACGCCCGATGTCGGCCGGTTTCACGGCGTGATCGCGCTGCTCGAAATTCCCTTCATGCTGATGTCCGGAATGGCGCTGAGACACATGTCGAAATCAGGCCTGATCGCCTTCGGCGGCCTCGTCTACGCTGTATTCCTGTTCGCCTTCGCCTCGATGACATCGATGGCCGTGACCTATCTCCTGGTCGTTCCTGCGGCCATCGGCGCGGCGATCATCCTGTCTGTCTCGATTTCCTATTTGCAGGACCTGCTGGACGCCCGGCCGGGTGTCGGCGGGTCGCTGACGGCCGTCTCCAACTTTGCCGGGCAACTGGTCGGCGCGGCGACCTTCGCGGTTGGAACGGTGGTCACGGACTATGCCGGGACGGCGGTGATGGGCGGCGTCGTCGCGCTTGCGGGCGCAGGCGCACTGCTGGCCATGGACGGTTGGCGCAAGCCCAGGCCGGCGGCGGCATAAGTTACTCTTCCGCCGGTTCTTCCAGCGAATGGCGCGCGATCAGCGGCATTTGCGACATCGTGAAGAGGATCGCCAGCGGGGTGAAGCCCCAGACCTTGAAGGCGACCCAGAAGTCGGTGGAGAAATTGCGCCAGATGACTTCGTTGACCGCCGCCATGGCGAGGAAATAGAGCCCCCAGCGCAGCGTCAGCTTGTTCCAGCCTTCCTCGTCTATGTTGAAGGCGCTGTCGAAGACGTAGCGCAGAAGCGAGGTGCGGAAGACGAATAGCCCGCCGAGCAGGAGGCCGCCGAACAGCGTGTTGATGATGGTCGGCTTCAGCTTGATGAACAGCTCGTCCTGCAGCCACAGCGTCAGCCCGCCGAAGACGACGACGACGACGCCCGAGACGAGGGGCATGATCGGCAGGGTGCGGGTCAGCGCCCAGGACACGGCGAGCGCGACCACCGTGGCGGCCATGAACAACGCGGTGGCGATGAAGAGCGGTCCGCCGACTTCGGCCAGCGCCGGGAAGCGTTCGGCGAGCCATTCGCCGCGCGAATTGCCGAAGAAGAAGACCAGCAGCGGCCCGAGCTCCAGCGCCAGTTTCAGAAGCGGATTGATTTTCTGACGCTCCGGATCGGAGGGGTCGCGTTCGAATATCGGCTTTGACATCGTTTTCCCGGCGTTTCGTTTCGGGCCGTTTCGCTCATCACCTAGGCGATTGTGAGGAGGATTGCCATGGCAGGATCACGGCGATTTGACATGACGTGACGCGACGCCCGGCCAAACATGGTTAATCATTCGTCAAGGAAACGGGCACACACTCGGTTTCATGGCGGGATCGAGCCGTCATCGGGAGGAATGGGCCGGCACGCGAAGCCCGCTTCCTGCGCGCTTCGCTTCAAGGAAAGGAGCGCGTCATGCCCCGATTGTTTCTCCCCCTCGTTCTGGCGGTGTTTTTCGCCCTGCCGTTGGCATCCTCGCATGCCTGCGAATTCCTGCTCGACGGCGACAGCGGGCCGGAGCCTGTCCGGCTGACCGGCATCCAGCCGGGGATCGTCTTCGGCACGCTGTCCTGCGGCAGCACGCGCCGCCTGGCGCAGTTCTGGACGCTCGGCGTCGATCCGGAACAGGCAATGCTCGGCGTTCGCGACGGCAAGCTGTTCGACACGAAATATACCGGGCCGCTGACCGAACTCGTCTCGGCGCAAATCGAGAACCATGTGCGCGTCAGCGTGCATGAACGCAGCGAGACCATCGGCATGCCGCGCGCGCCGGTGCCCGCCGGTCGGCACAGTTTCCGCCGCTTCGTCACCTTCTGCGATCTCGGCGGCAGCGCCGACGCGCTCGATTGCTCGCTCGGCGCGGTGCGCGTCAAGGCGCGCGCCACGGCCAAGGACGCCGACCGCGACGGCTTTCTCGATATCTCCCTGCACGAGATCAGCCTCTATGACGGAGGCTCGAAACTGCATGTGATGAGTTTCGTCACGCCCTATGCGGCGAGCGTGACCACGGATATCGCAACCTGGATCGAGGCGATCAACGCCGTTAGCGACGTTCTGGAACCGCGCGAACTGGCGTTCGTCGACTAGGCGGCAAGCCCGGCGATGGCGCGGGCGAAATCGCCGGCGTGGAAGGGTTCCAGGTCGTCGACGCTCTCGCCGACGCCGATGAAGTAGACAGGCAGCTTGAACTTCGCCGAGATGGCGACGAGGATGCCGCCGCGCGCCGTGCCGTCGAGCTTGGTCATGACGAGGCCGTTGACGCCGGCGACATTGCGGAAAATCTCGACCTGGTTGAGCGCGTTCTGGCCGGTCGTCGCGTCGAGCGTCTGCAACACGGTGTGCGGCGCTTCCGCATCGTGCTTCTGCAGGACGCGGACGATCTTGGCCAGCTCCTCCATCAGTTCCGCCTTGTTCTGCAACCGGCCGGCGGTGTCGATGATGACGACGTCGGAGCCGTTTTCCTGCGCGGTGCGGTAGGCGTCCCAGGCAAGGCCCGCGGCGTCGGCGCCAAGCTTGGTGCCGACGAAGGTGGAGCCGGTACGGTCGGCCCAGATCTTCAGTTGCTCGATGGCCGCGGCGCGAAACGTGTCGCCCGCGCCGAGCGTGACCTTGAGGCCCGCGTCGCGCAGCTTGGCGGCGAGCTTGCCGATGGTCGTCGTCTTGCCGGTGCCGTTGACGCCGACGACGAGGATGACATGCGGCCTGAAGGACAGGTCGAGTTCCAGCGGCCGGGCCACCGGATCGAGCACCTTGGCGACTTCCTCGGCCATGACGCCGCGCACTTCCTCGCCGGACACCTCCTTGCCGTACCGGCCCGACGCCAGCGTGTCGGTGATGCGCATGGCGGTCTCGATGCCGAGATCTGCCTGGATGAGGATGTCCTCCAGTTCCTCCAGCGTGTTCTCGTCGAGCTTGCGCTTGGTGAAGACGCCGGCGATGTTTTCCGAGAGCTGTTTCGAGGACCGCGACAGCCCGCTGGTTAGCCGGCTAATCCAGCTGCGCTTCTCCGGCTCCGGCTCGGCGGCCGCAACGGGCGCGGCCGGCTGGTCGCCGATCAGCACCTTGCCTTTCGGCTCGGCGGGGGCTGGCGGTTCCGCAACCGGTTCCTGTTCCACCGGCGTTTCCGCCACGGTCTCGACTTCTGTCTCGACTTGCGGCTCCGCTTCAGGCTCAGGCTCAGGCTCAGGCTCAGGCTCAGGCTCAGGCTCAGGCTCAGGCTCAGGCACCTGCGTGATTACCGGCTCGGGCTCCGGCTCGATGGCCGGCTCGGGCGCCGGTTCGGCCGATTTCGCCTCGGCAGATGTGAATTCCGCCGGGGAATTGCCCGGCGGAACCTCGATCGGAGTGTAGGACGGAACCTCGTTCGGTTCCGATGGAACTTCGGAGGGCGGCTCGTAGACCGGCTCGCGTATCGGCGGCGCCTCCGGCGGGGCGGAGGGCGGAATATCGGGCGCGTGCTCCGGTTCCGGTGTTTCCGGGCTGGGCGGCAATTCCTCCGGCGCTTCCGCCGGGCCGGGCTCTTCCGACGGCGGCGTTTCCTGCGGCGCGGCGGGTGCCGGTTCCTCGGAAGGTTGCGGCGGAGTGGGCTGTTCGGGCGGCGGCGGCGGAATGTCCGGCTCGCCGCCTGCGGCGGTTACCGGCTGCGCTGCCGGTTCGACGGCAACAGCTTCCGTTTCCGGTGTTTGCGCTTCGGCCTCATCGACCTGTTTTTCCTCGACGGCCTTTTTGCCGAAGGAGAAGATTTTCTTGACGAATCCAAATGCCATGGCGCGGACTATACTTACTCGGCGGCGAGCGCGAAAGCCGATTTCGCGGTCAGTTTGCGGCCGTCATGGCCGTCGATGAAAACGGGTACGATGTCACCTGGCGCGGCATCCGTGTCCGCGACCTCGACATGCGAGAAATCCGCAGTCCGCCCAAGGGCATCGCGTTCGATCAGCACGTTTTGGCGGGTGCCGGCCAGCCTGTCCATGTGGCGCAACCAGGCGGCGTCGGCCGCTTCGCGCAGGCGCCCGGCGCGCTGCTTGACGACGGCGCGCGGCAATTGCGGCATGCGCGCCGCCGGCGTGCCCTCGCGGGCTGAGAACGGGAAGACATGGAGATGGGCGAGGCCGCATTCCTCGACGATTCGCAGCGAATTCTCGAAATGCGCGTCGGTCTCGGTCGGAAAACCGGCGATGATGTCGGCGCCGAAAGCCGCATCGGGACGCAGCCGGCGGACTTCCTCGCAGAATGCAATCGAATCCTCGCGGGAATGCCGGCGTTTCATGCGCTTCAGGATCAGGTTGTCGCCATGCTGCAGCGACAGGTGGAAATGCGGCATCAGGCGCGTTTCGTTGGCGATCGCCTCCATCAGGTCGTCATCGGCCTCGATGGAATCGATGGAGGAGAGGCGCAACCGGTCGAGCTCCGGTACCTGGCGCAGGATCGTTCGCACCAGTCTGCCGAGCGTCGGCTTGCCCGGCAGGTCCGGGCCGTAGCTCGTCAGGTCCACTCCGGTCAGCACGACCTCGCGATAGCCGTTTCCGGCCAGCCGCTTCACCTGGTCGACGGCGGCGCCCATCGGCACCGAGCGCGAATTGCCCCGGCCATAGGGGATGATGCAGAAGGTGCAGCGGTGGTCGCAGCCGTTCTGCACCTGCACGAAGGCGCGGGCGCGGCCCTCTATGGCGTCGACCATGTGGGACGCGGTCTCGGTCACCTCGAAGATATCGTTGACGCGTACCTTCTCGAACTGGTTGATCCCGAACTCGGGCAGCGCGCGGTAGCTTTGCGCCTTCAGCTTGTCGTCATTGCCGATGACGAGATCGACCTCGTCCATATCGCCGAAGGAGCCGGGCTCGGTCTGCGCCGCGCAGCCGGTGACGACGATGCGCGCCTGCGGGTTTTCGCGGCGCGCCTTGCGGATCGCCTGCTTCGCCTGGCGGACCGCCTCGCCTGTGACCGCGCAGGTGTTGAAGACGATGGCGCCGCCGTCGAGCTCGCCGAGTCCGGCGGCTTCCGTCTCGCGGCGCATGACCTCGGACTCGTAGGTGTTGAGCCGGCAGCCGAAGGTGACGATGTCGACGCCCATCACATCGCCTCCCGGGAAGCGGCGTCCTCGTCGCGCTTCCATTCGCCGGTCGCCGGATCGAGCAGGCCGGAGAATTCCCATTCGGCGGGGCCGGTCATGATGATGCGGTTGTCGTCGCGCCATTCGACGGTGAGGTCGCCGCCGGGCAACGTGATCGTCGCCTTGCGGTCCGTCTTGTCCATGCGCGCCGCGCAGACCAGCACCGCGCAGGCGGCCGAGCCGCAGGCCTGGGTGATCCCCGCCCCGCGCTCCCAGGTGCGCATGATGACATGATCGCGCGCGACGACCCGGGCGATGGAGATGTTTGCCTTTTGCGGGAAGATCGGATGGTTCTCCAGCAGCGGCCCGAAGCGCTCGAGGTCGTGCGACCAGACGTCGTCCCTGACCCAGAATACCGCGTGCGGGTTGCCGATATTGGCCACCGACGGCGTGTGCAGCACCGGATCGTCGATCGGGCCGATCTGCAATTCGATGCCCGTCGTGTCGTGGAATTCCTCGGCCAGCGGGATCTCGTCCCAGCGGAAGCGGGGCTTGCCCATGTCGACGGAAATCGTGCCGTCGGCATGTTCCTCGGCGTTGACGATGCCGGCCGGGGTCTGGAAGGTGAATCCCGGCTTGCCGGTCTCGGCGGCGAGCGCTTGCACGACGCAACGGGTGCCGTTGCCGCAGGCCTCGGCGTGCGACCCGTCGGAATTGAGGATGTCGATATAATTGTCCGTGCCGTCGAGGCGCGGATCGTGGATCGCCATCAGCTGGTCGAAGCGGGTGGCCGGGTCGGCGTTGAGCGCGACGGCCGCCCCGGGCGCAACCGCATCCGCGCGGCCGCGCATGTCGGCCACGATGATCAGGTTTCCAAGACCGTTCATTTTCGCAAATGGAACGTCGAGCGCCATTTTCGTCCGGTTTCCCTTGTTTTCAGAGCTATATGGCGGAAGGCGCGCCGAATTGCCAGTGTCAGCATGTTTCGGGTTGCAGCTTGCTTCCGGCATCAATTCCGTTCCAGTCTTCGCCGGATTTCACGAATGTTCCGCAAACATGCCCGCCACAATCGACAACAGGACCGCGCGCCGCGCCTTTCTCGCCCTGCAGGGGCTTTCCGGGCCGCCGCATCGCGGGCAGGGCAGGGCCGACCTGTACGAGGCAATCCGCAGGCTCGGTTTCGTGCAGGTGGACTCGATCAACACGGTGGCGCGCGCCCATCACCAGATCCTGTTTTCACGCAACGCCACCTATCGCGAGAAGCACCTGAAGGCGCTGGTCGAAAAGGACAAGCTGCTGTTCGAGAACTGGACGCATGACGCGTCGGTCATCCCGGCGGAGCTGTTTCCCTATTGGCGGCATCGCTTTGCCCGCGAAGAAGCACGGTTGCAGCAGCGTTACGAGGCCTGGCAGGGTTCGCCCTTCCTGCATGAATGCGACGGCATCCTCGAGCGGATCGCGAAGGAAGGCCCGGTGATGACGCGGGACTTCGAGGGCGACAAGCCGTCGACCGGGTGGTGGGACTGGCATCCCTCGAAGACGGCGCTGGAATATCTGTGGCGCACCGGCAAGCTGGCGATCGCGCGGCGCGACGGCTTCCAGAAGGTCTACGATCTCGCCGAGCGGGTTATTCCGGACGATCATCATGACGCCGAAGTCGAGCATCACCATTTCATCGACTGGGCCTGCCGCAGCGCGCTGCAGCGGCTGGGTTTCGCGACGCGCGGCGAGATCGCGGCGTTCTGGGAGCTGTTGAAACCTGACGAGGTTGCGGCGTGGATCGCCGAGAACGAGGCGGAGCTGGAAACGGTGCTGGTCGAGAGCGCCGACGGCTCGAAGCCGCGCGCATCGCTCCGCTTCAAGGACTGTCCGGATCTGCTCGACGCCCCGCCGGAGCCGCCGGGGCGTGTCCGCGTGCTCAGTCCGTTCGATCCGGCGCTGCGCGACCGCAAGCGCGCCGAGCGGCTGTTCGGTTTCTCCTACCGGATCGAGATCTTCGTGCCGGAGCCGAAACGCGTCTACGGCTACTACGTCTTCCCGATCCTGCGCGGCGACCGGATCGTCGGGCGCATCGACATGAAGGCCGACCGCAATTCCGACGTGCTGGCGGTGCGCCGGTTCTGGCCGGAAAAAGGCGTGCGGCTGTCGAAAGCGTTCCTGGCCGAACTGGAATCCGAACTCGACCGCGTGCGGCGCTTCGCGGGCGTCGCCGGCGTCGAATACGCCGGCGATTGGCTCGTTTCGGACTGACTTATGCGGCTACGGCCTGCGTGCGGCGGAATTCGCGGAACGAGATCATCCGCAGCCGCGTCTCGTCCCACAGCGCCAGCGGAATCGTCTTCAGGCTGTCGAGCAGCGTCATCCGGTTGATGTTGCGCAGTTCCGGGTAGTCGCGCAGCACGCGCGAAAGCCGGTAGAACGGTATGCGGGCCGACAAATGGTGGACATGATGGACGCCGATATTCGCCGTGATCCAGCGCAGCGGCGCCGGCAGGTCGTAAAAGGACGAGCCATAGAGCGCGGCCTCCTGGCGTTTCCAGACCGGCAGTCTTTCCCACGTCGTTTCCTCGAACTGGTGCTGCACGAAGAACAACCAGACGCCGGCGGTTGCCGCCAGGATGGTGACGGGAAGCTGGATGGCCAGGAACACCTTCCAACCGACCAGCCAGACGAGGGTTGAAACCACCACGGCAATGGCGAGGTTGGTTCCCATGGTGGAGAGCCATGGTTGCCAGCCACTGCGCATCATGCCGGTCGGCAGGCGATGGTCGACGATGAACAGAAAGGCCGGTCCGACGCCGAACAGCACCAGCGGATGGCGGTAGAGGCGGTACTTGAAGCGCTGCCACGCCGACAGGGCGCGGTATTCCTCGACGGTCAGCGTGGCGATTTCCCCAAAACCGCGATGGTCGAGGCAGCCCGATCCGGCGTGATGCAGAGCATGGGTGCGCTTCCACAGGCTATAGGGCGTCAGCGTCAGCACGCCGATGGCGCGGCCGGTCCAGTCATTGGCAAGTGAATTGCCGAAGAAGGCGCCGTGGCCGCAATCGTGCTGGATCATGAAGAGGCGAACCAGGAATCCGGCCGCCGGAATGGCCAGGACCATGGCGAGCCAGTATCCGTTGACAAGCGCGAGCGCCATGATTGCCCAAAGGGCGGCGAAGGGCAGGAAGGAAAGGGCGATTTCAAGGATAGCCCGAGCGCTGCTCGGTTTGCCGTATTCGGCAAGCGTTTTTGCCCATGCGCGCGCGTCCTTCGGGGCGGAGGCAGCGGCTTCCGTGGCGATTTCGGTATATGACAAGCAATCAGGCCTTCGTTCTTGATGTTCACGGCGGAGCCGCGCTGTTGCGCGAGCGGCTCTTTTCTTCGCAGATGGGGGATTTTGCCGCCGGTTACCAGCTTTTTTAGCGGATGCGGCGATTTGGAGCGGCGCTGCGAACAGGAAAAACCTGCCGTTACGGCTGCACGGGCGGCACGTCCCAGGCTTCGCCGGGCCTGAGCGGGCGGAACGCTTCGGGCGATACGCCATGTCTTTGCAGCGCGGCGGCAAGCGCTTCCAGCGGTTCCTCGATACCCTCGTTCGTCAGGTTGAAGGTACCCCAGTGATGGCCGACGGTATGCGCCGCGCCGCATAGAAGGTGCCCGCGCACCGCCTCGTCCGGGTTCTGGTGCTGGGTTTCCATGAACCAGCGCGGCTCGTAGGCGCCGATCGGCAGGATGGCGAGGCGGAACGGTCCGTGCTTCCCGGCGGCCTCGCGGTAGTTGATGCCGTCATGAAAGCCGGTGTCCCCGACGTGGTAGACCTTGCCGCCGGGGCCGTCGATGACGAAACCCGCCCAGAGCGCCATGCGGCGGTCGGTGCCGTGGCGCGCCGACCAGTGATGCACCGGCTCCAGGTGCACGGCGGTTCCGGGGGCAAGCGGGATGACGTCGCTCCAGTCCGCGGTGACGAGCCGGGCGGGATCGACGACGTCGCGAATGATCGCGTCGTTGCCGAGCGGCGTGATGAAGAGCGGATCGTGCTCGCGGGTCAGGCGCTTCAGGGTGGCGAGATCGAGATGGTCGTAGTGGTTGTGGCTGACGAGCACGGCATCGATTTTCGGCAGGTTCTCGAAGCGAACGCCCGGCGGATTGCGCCGCTTCGGGCCGAACCACTGAACCGGGCTGGCGCGTTCGGCCCAGACCGGATCGAACAACAGGTTGAGGCCGGCGGTCTGCAGGAGCAGGCTGGCATGGCCGATCATCGTCACGCGCAGCCCCTTTCCGTCGACCGTCGCATCGGGAACGTGATCGTCGAACGGGCTCGGATAGGCTTTCGGCCAGGATATCTTTCCGGGGCCGAGCTGCCAGCGCAGGAGGTCGAGAACGCCGCGCGGAGCGGCGCCGTCGGGATTGAAGAAGACTGTGCCGTCGAAATGGTCCGAAACCGGACCGGTGTAGTAGGGGTTCGGGCTGCGGCCGTTACCGTCTGGATCGGAACTCGTCATGCGCCAAACGTGGTTACCGGGATGAGGAAAGCAAGGAATTTCCGTCGACCGGTCCCTGTGAAAAATCCTCGGTTCGAATCTGGACGTTTCCCGCCGGTGCCCTAGAAAGGCGACAAGCCACTCTTTCGGGTTCGTTTGGGGGAAATCTGTTGGACGCCGTATTCTCGCTGGCCGCGGTCAATCTGCTGTCGCCGCCAGTCCTGTTCTTCGCGCTCGGTTTCGCCGGGACGCTGGCCGGATCGAAGCTGACATTGCCCGAGGCGGTCGCCAAGACGCTGTCGATCTATCTGATGCTGGCCATCGGCTTCAAGGGCGGTGCGGCGCTCGCCAAGGAGGGATTGAGCACCGCGCTCGTTCTGGCGATCCTATCGGGGATCGTCCTGTCCGCGCTGATCCCGCTGGTCGCCTTCGCGATCCTGCGTGCCGTCAGCAATCTGCCGCGCGTCGACGCTGCGGCGGTGGCCGGTCACTACGGCTCGATCTCCATCGTCACCTTTGTCGCCTCGACCCAGGCGCTGCAATTCGCCGGGCTGGAGCAGGAAGGCTTCATGGTCGCGGTCGCGGCGGCGATGGAAACGCCGGCCATTCTCGTTGCCCTGTGGCTCGCCAACAGGGGGCGCGAGCGCAAGGCCGCGACGCAGGAGGACGGCGGATTGCTGCACGAAGTCATGCTGAACTCCTCCGTCGTCGTCCTGATGGGTGCCTTCCTGATCGGTGCGCTAACCGGCGAACGCGGCATGACGGCGGTTTCCGGCTTCATCGTCACGCCCTTCACCGGCGTGCTCTGCCTCTTCCTGCTCGACATGGGCGCCGTCGCGGGCCGCGGCATGAAGCAAGGGCGCGACGTGCTCGATGCGCGGCTGATCGCCTTCGCGCTTGTCATGCCCTTCGTCGGCGCGGCGATCGCGCTGCCCTTCGCCTGGGTCTCCGGCCTGTCGGCCGGCGGTGCGGCGCTGTTGCTGACGCTCGCCGCCAGCGCCTCCTACATCGCCGTTCCCGCCGCCATGCGGCTGGCGCTGCCCGAGGCGCGGCCCTCTGTCTATCTCACGCTGTCTCTTGGCGTGACCTTCCCCCTGAACCTGACACTCGGCATTCCCGCCTATGCGGCGGCCGGCCGGTGGATCGCCGGAGGCTGAGGCAATGGAAACGCACAGACGTAAACAGGTTATGGTCATCTGCGAGGCACCGGTCGCCGGGCGCGTCACGCGCACGCTCGACCACGTTCCGGTGGGCGGTTACACAGTGATCCCGGCGCTGTCCGGCTTCGGCAGCGAAGGCCGCTGGGAGCGCTCGGGCCTTGTCGGCGATGCGGGGCGTATGGTGGTGATCGTGTCCGTGATGTCCGAAGAGCAGGCGGCGACGGCGCTCGAGCGGATTTACGAGACGATCGAGCCGCAGATGGGCATTGTCACGGTTTCCGATGTCGAGGTTCTCCGGCCGGAGCGGTTCTGACCGGACGCGACGAGGCAAACCTTGACTCCCGCCCCCTTTTCCGCCATAGCCCGCCGCGACTAGCGACGAGTTGAAACTCCGAGCCACCGACCGGGACGCCGTGAAGCGGATGATCCCGGAGGTCAACACCCGGCAGCGCGATGCGCCCCCGGGTGCTTTTTGGCTTTGGGCTTTTGGTTCGCGCTTCTGATGCCTACCTTTCGGCAAAGCCCGAAAGTGGAGAAAGACATGTTTGAATCGCTTCAGGACCGCCTCGGTTCGATCCTGAGTAACCTGACCGGACGCGGCGCGCTGTCGGAGAAAGACGTCTCCGCAGCGCTGCGCGAAGTGCGCCGTGCGCTCATCGAGGCGGACGTGGCGCTGGAAGTCGTGCGCGGCTTCACCGAGCGGGTACGCGAGAAGGCTGTCGGCGCGGACCTCCTGAAAAGCGTCAAGCCCGGCCAGATGGTCGTCAAGATCGTCCATGACGAGCTTGTCGAGATGCTGGGCTCGGAAGGCGAGACGATCGACCTCAACGCGCCCGCGCCGGTCGTCATCATGATGGCCGGCCTGCAGGGCTCTGGCAAAACGACCACGACGGGCAAGATCGCCAAGCGGCTGACCGAGCGCGAGGGCAAGAAGGTCCTGATGGCCTCGCTCGACACGCGCCGTCCGGCCGCGCAGGAACAGCTGCGCCAGATCGGCGAGCAGACCGGCGTCGCCACGCTGCCGATCATCGAGGGCCAAGGTCCCGTCGACATCGCGAAACGCGCGGTGCAGGCCGGCAAGCTCGGCGGCCACGACGTCGTCATCCTCGATACCGCCGGCCGCACCCATATCGACGAGCCGCTGATGGTCGAGATGGCGGACATCGCCAAGGCGACCAATCCGCACGAGACGCTGCTGGTCGCCGACTCGCTGACCGGCCAGGACGCCGTCAACCTGGCGAGCAGCTTCAACGAGCGCATCGCGCTGACCGGCATCGTCCTGACCCGCATGGACGGGGACGGCCGCGGCGGCGCGGCGCTTTCGATGCGCGCCGTCACCGGCAAGCCGATCAAGCTGATCGGTACCGGCGAGAAGATGGACGCGCTGGAGGAGTTCCACCCCAAGCGCATCGCCGACCGCATCCTCGGCATGGGCGACATCGTTTCGCTCGTCGAGAAGGCCGCCGAAACCATCGACGCGGAACAGGCCGCGGCGATGGCGAAGAAGATGCAGGAAGGCAAGTTCGACCTGAACGACCTCGCCGACCAGCTTCGCCAGATGCAGAAAATGGGTGGCATGGGCGGCATCATGGGCATGATGCCGGGCATGGGGAAGATGAAGGACCAGATGGCCGCCGCCGGCCTCGACGATTCCATCTTCAAGCGCCAGCTCGCCATCATTTCCTCGATGACGCCGCAGGAACGCGCCAGACCCGATCTTCTCAAGCACAGCCGCAAGAAGCGCATCGCCGCCGGCTCCGGCACCAATGCCGCGGAGATCAACAAGCTCTTGAAGATGCACCGCCAGATGGCCGACATGATGAAGTCCATGAAGGGCAAGAAGGGCGGCGGCATGATGGGCAAGATGATGGGCGGCCTTGCCGGCAAGATGGGCCTGCCCGGCGGCATGGGCGGTATGGGCGGCATGCCCGACCTGTCGAAAATGAGCCCCAAGGAACTCGAGGCGCTGCAGAAGCAGGCCGAGGCAGCCGGTCTTGGCGGCGGGGGCGGCATGCCGAAACTGCCGGGCCTCGGCGGTGCGGGCCTGCCGGGCCTTGGCGGCGGACCGGGTTTGCCCGGCCTGCCAAAGAAGAAGTGAGGGGGCGATGGACACGGTGAACACAACGGAACAGGCACAGGCGATCCTGAAGGATCTGCGCCGCTCGATCGACAATTTCGACGCGATCCTGATTCACACGCTGGCCGAGCGTTTCCGCTGCACGCAGCGTGTCGGCGAGATGAAGGCGAAGCACGGATTGCCGCCGTCCGACCCGAACCGCGAAAAGCATCAGATCGAGCGGCTGCGCCGGCTGGCCGACGAGGCCGATCTCGATCCCGATTTCGCCGAGAAATTCCTTGCCTTCATCATTCGCGAGGTCATTCGCCATCACGAGGCGATCGCCGCGAAGAACGAGGATAATGCCGGCTGACGCCGGACCAACGAACCCAAAGACGAACTAACAGGCTGTTACAGGAGTAAATCACATGGCACTGAAAATCCGTCTGGCCCGCGCGGGCTCCAAGAAGCGTCCCTACTACCACATCGTGATCGCCGACGTGCGCTCGCCGCGTGACGGCCGCTTCATCGAACAGGTCGGTTCCTGGAACCCGATCCTGCCCAAGGACGCCGACCGCGTCGTACTGAAGGAAGATCGCATCAAGCATTGGCTCGAAGTCGGCGCACAACCGACCGACCGCGTTGCGCGCTTCCTCGATGCGGCCGGCCTCGTCAAGCGCGAAGCCCGCAACAACCCGAACAAGGCCGTGCCGGGCAAGGCCGCCCAGGAACGCGTCGCGATGAAGCAGCAGAAAGAAGAGGACGCCAAGGCTGCCGCCGAAGCGGCCGAAGAGGAAAAGAAGGCTGCTGCTACCGCTGCCGCCGAAGCGCCGGCCGAGGAAGCCGCTGCCGAGGCTCCGGCCGAGGAAGCACCGGCCGAAGAGGAAACCGCAACCGCGGAATAACCGGGCGCCTTACGGCATCCATGCAAGGCGGGCTTTCGGGCCCGCCTTTTTCATGTCGAAACCGTCATCAAGCGGTCAGGAAAATTTCATGCAGCCGAGAAACGGTTGCCATGAAAAAGGAAGAAGTCTCGCCTCGGCGCGGAGTGCGCCTATCGGGAGACCAATTCGATGACGAAATCACTGACCCTGTCGCGCCGTACCTTCATGTCCGGCGTCGGCGCCGCCGGCCTCGTGGCCGGTTCCGGCCTTGCCCTTCCCTTCTATTCGCGCGCCGGCCAGCGCCCCGTCTTCACGCATGGCGTGCAGTCCGGCGACGTCGATGCCATGTCCGGCGTGGTGTGGACGCGCACCGACCGCCCGGCACGGGTGATGTTCGAGGTCGCGACCTCGGAGAGCTTCAAGGACGCGCGCAAGCTCGCCGCGCTCGACGCGCTGCCGCAAAGCGATTTCGCCGTGAAGCGGCTGATCGGGGACCTGCCGTCCGACCAAGACATCTTCTATCGCATGACGGCGCAGGACCTTTCCGACGTCAACGCCGTGTCGGAACCGATCACCGGCCGCTTCAAGACCGCGCCGATGTCGAAGCGTTCGGTGCGGTTCGCATGGTCGGGCGATACCGCCGGCCAGGGCTGGGGGATCGACGGTGACGGCATGCTGACCTACGCGACGATGGCGAAGCATACGCCCGACTTCTTCCTCCATTCCGGCGACACGGTCTATGCCGACGGTCCGATGAAGGACGAGGTGGAACTCAAGGACGGCACCAAGTGGGTCAACACCGTGCTGACCGACGAGAAGCGCAAGGTCGCCGAGACGTTGGACGAATATCGCGGCCAGTGGAAATACAACCTGATGGACGAACACGTGCGGGCGATGAACGCGATCTGCCCGACCTTCTTCCAGTGGGATGATCACGAGGTGGTCAACAACTGGTCCAGCGGCAAGGACCTTTCCGGCGACGACCGCTACTCGGAAAAATCCATCGACGTGCTGCGCGCCCGCGCGGGCCGGGCCTTCCACGAGATGAGCCCGATTCGCTACACGCCGGCGGAACCGGGCCGCGTCTACCGTAGAATAGCCTACGGTCCGATGCTCGACGTGTTCTTCCTCGACCTGCGCTCCTATCGCGGCCCGAACGGCGCCTCGATGGAAGACGAGATGACGCCGGAAAGCCGTATTCTCGGCGCCGAGCAACTGGCCTGGCTGAAGCGCGAGCTGAGCAATTCCAGGGCAACCTGGAAGGTCATCGCCTGCGACATGCCGATCGGCCTGGTCGTGTGGGACAACTGGAAGGAACAGGCCGGGGCGGAAGCCGTCGCCAATGGCGACAACGGCCCGGCCAGGGGGCGCGAGCTCGAATTCGCCGACCTGTTGCGGTTCATCAAGACGGCAGGCATCACCAACACGGTGTGGTTCACCGCCGACGTCCATTACACGGCGGCGCATTACTACAATCCGGAAAAGGCGCAGTTCCAGGATTTCGATCCGTTCTGGGAATTCGTCTCCGGCCCGCTGCATGCCGGCACCTTCGGCCCCAACGGCCTCGACATGACCTTCGGCCCGGAAGTGAAATACGTGAAGGCACCGACGGAAGAGCAGGGCGCGAACCTGCCGCCGTCGATGGGGCTGCAGTTCTTCGGCCTGGTCGATATCGACGGTGCGACGGAACAGATGACCGTTCGCCTGATGGACCGCGCCGACACCGAACTTTATGCGGTGACGCTCGATCCGGTGCGCAACGCCTGACCGCTGCCGTCGAAAATGAAGGAAAGCGGGCCCCTGTGCCCGCTTTTTCCGTTTTTTGCCGTTGTTGCCGCGATTTCGGGTGTTGTGGGGCGGGGCCGGCCGCGTTAATGCCCGCCAATGTCCCTGCCGGGAAACAACGACAGGGTTTTGTTAAGGTTGTGTTTTCCTTATTTCGCCATTTTATTGGTCAAGTGAAGGGCGCATCGGCCCGGAACGCGTTTCCGGGCAAACAGGAGAATTCAATGCAGAAATCTGCGTTAGCGGCGGGTGTTTGTCTCGTCGCGGCAATTGCGGTCAGCGGATGCACGAGCTCGCGGTTCGGGACATATCCGACATATCAGCAGCCGGCGCCCATCACCCCGGCACCGTCAGGCTCGGTGACGTCCGGCCAGCTGCCGCCTCCGGTGCAGCCCGGCGTCGGTCCGAATGGCCAGAGCAATTTCCCGGCCGCTCCCGGTGCCGAGAACGTCGCGCTCAACGATCCGAACGCGCCCGGCGGCAGCATCCAGAATGTAACGACCGCGGAACCGGTGACACGCGAGGCGCTGGTCGGTGCCTGGAAGGTGACGACCGCCGGTTCGTCCTGCCAGATGTTCATGGCGCTGACCAAGTGGACCGGCGGTTTCCGCGCCGCTTCGCGCGGCTGCCCGGGCGATGCGGCCAGCGTCGCTGCCTGGGACGTGCAGGGCCAGCAGGTGATCTTGAGCGATTCCAGCGGCAACAAGGTGGCGACCCTGTTCTCCTCGGGCAGCGGATCGTTCAACGGGCAGACGACAAGCGGCGCCGCGATTACGCTTTCGCGGTAACCGCTCCGTCCTCTGGGGGCGACTTTGGCTGAACCTCTTCACGCCGGCGACAAGGTGCGGGCGCGTTACGACGCGCTTGCCGCCGAAGGTAAGCTCGATCCGGATCCCGCGCAAGAAGCGCTGGCCAGCCGATTCGACGTGCTGAACGACGAGATCGCCTCGCTCAGGCTTGCCTCGAAGTCCTCTTCGCTCGGCTGGCTGTTCGCCAAGCGCGCGCCGAAGGCGGGCAGCGTCCGCGGGCTCTACATCCACGGTCATGTCGGGCGCGGCAAGACGATGCTGATGGATTTCTTCTTCGCCGCCTGTCCGGCCAGGCGCAAGCGGCGTGCGCATTTCCACGACTTCATGGCCGACGTGCATGACCGCATCGGCGCGCACCGCAAGGCGTTGAAGGACGGCTCCGCCAAGGGCGACGATCCGATCCCGCCGGTGGCGAAGGCGCTGGCGCAGGAAGCGCGGGTGCTGTGCTTCGACGAGTTCTCGGTCACCGACATCGCCGACGCGATGATCCTGTCCCGGCTGTTCAACGCCTTGTTCTCGCATGGCGTGATCTTGGTGGCGACGTCGAACGTGGCGCCGGACGATCTCTATCGCGACGGGCTCAATCGCGGCTTGTTCCTGCCCTTCATCGATGTGTTGAAGGCGCACACCGACTTCATGAGCCTCGATGCCGACCGCGACTACCGGCTCGACCGGCTGTCGCAGACGAAGCTGTATATCGCGCCGCTCGGCGAAAAGGCCGACAGGGCCATCGACGACGCCTGGTCGCGGCTGACCGGCGGGGTGCCGGCGCACCAGGAGCTGATCGAGGTGAAGGGCCGCGAAATCATTGTGCCGGCCGTCGCCATGGGCGCGGCGCGGTTCGGCTTTGCCGATCTGTGCGAGAAGCCGCTGGGCGCGCGCGACTACCTTGCGATCGCGCGCAACTATCACACCGTCTTCGTCGAACGCGTGCCGGTGCTGCGCGCCAACCGGCGCAACGAGGCCAAGCGCTTCATCAACCTGATCGACACGCTGTACGACAACCGTATCCGCCTCGTCGTTTCCGCGGAGGCCGAGCCGCAAAAGCTCTACCAGGCGAAGACCGGCACCGAGGTGTTCGAGTTCGACCGTACCGTCTCGCGGCTGATCGAGATGCGCTCGGAGGAATGGGTGGCGCAAGCCGGACAGCCGGCATGACCCGCCGCATCGCCGCCGTCACTCTGGTCGTGCCGGATTATGACGCCGGGATCGACTTCTATTGCGGCGCGCTCGGTTTCGAATTGCTGGAGGATGTATCGCTTTCGCAAGGCAAGCGATGGGTCCGTGTCGCGCCGAAGGGCGGCGGCACGGCGCTGTTGCTGGCGAAGGCCGACGGCCCCGCGCAGGAAGCGGCGGTCGGCCACCAGGCCGGCGGGCGGGTGGCGTTCTTCCTGGAGACCGACGATTTCGGTCGTGATCATGCGGAGTTTCTGGCAGCGGGCGTGCGCTTCGTGGAGCAGCCGCGCCGCGAAACCTATGGCAGGGTTGCCGTGTTTTGTGATCCGTTTGGTAACAAATGGGATTTAATTGAGTATGAGCCGGCCGGCTAAACCGTGCACAATGTCATGAATATGAGATTTTGAACTGAAAAATTTTGACGTTTACGTAAGACCCGAATTATCTAACCGTTTGAAAATATTGATGACGAAAGTTTCTGTTGATTTTTATCGTGTAGTCAGGCACCTCCCATCGCGGTAATTCGGCTCGTGCGACCATGGGCCGCGCTTCGATTTCACTTCGGCTCACCAACGGAAAAATCCCAACATGGCACGCAACAAGATTGCACTCATCGGTTCCGGCATGATTGGCGGAACGCTCGCTCACATGATCGGCCTGAAGGAACTGGGCGACGTCGTCCTGTTCGACATCGCGGAAGGCATTCCGCAGGGCAAGGGCCTCGACATTGCGGAATCCTCGCCGGTCGATGGCTTCGACGCCTCGTTCACGGGCGCCAATTCCTATGAGGGCATCAAGGGCGCCGATGTCTGCATCGTGACCGCCGGCGTGCCGCGTAAGCCGGGCATGAGCCGCGACGACCTGCTGGGCATCAACCTGAAGGTAATGGAACAGGTCGGCGCCGGCATCAAGAAATACGCGCCCGACGCCTTCGTCATCTGCATCACCAATCCGCTCGACGCGATGGTCTGGGCGCTGCAGCAGTTCTCCGGCCTGCCGAAGAACAAGGTCGTCGGCATGGCCGGCGTGCTCGACTCGTCGCGTTTCCGCCATTTCCTGGCGGAAGAGTTCAAGGTCTCCGTCGAAGACGTCACCGCCTTCGTGCTGGGCGGCCACGGCGACACGATGGTGCCGCTGCCGCGCTATTCCACCGTCGCCGGCATTCCGCTGACCGACCTGATCAAGATGGGCTGGATTTCCAAGGAACGCCTGGAAGAGATCGTCCAGCGCACGCGTGACGGCGGCGCCGAGATCGTCGGCCTGCTGAAGACCGGTTCGGCCTATTACGCGCCGGCCTCCTCCGCCATCTCGATGGCCGAGGCCTACCTGAAGGACAAGAAGCGCGTGCTGCCTTGCGCCGCGTATCTCGACGGCCAGTACGGGGTCAAGGACATGTATGTCGGCGTGCCGACCGTCATCGGCGCCGGCGGCATCGAACGCGTCATCGAGATCGATCTCAACAAGACCGAGCAGAAGCAGTTCGACAAGTCGGTCGAGGCTGTCGCCGGGCTTTGCGAAGCCTGCCGCAACATCGCGCCGAACCTGAAATGACAACCAAGAAACTTCCCTTGCACCAAGGCATGAAGGATTTTCCATGAACATTCATGAGTATCAGGCCAAGCGGCTGCTGCACGAATACGGCGCACCGGTTGCGGGCGGCGTGGCGGTCTATTCCGTCGAACAGGCGGAAGAGTGGGCGAAGAAACTGCCCGGACCGCTTTACGTGGTGAAAAGCCAGATCCATGCCGGCGGTCGCGGCAAGGGCAAGTTCAAGGAGCTCGGCGAAGACTCCAAGGGTGGTGTTCGGCTGGCGAAATCCGTCGAGGAAGTCGTCGAGAACGCCAAGGAAATGCTCGGCAAGACGCTGGTCACCAAGCAGACCGGCCCGGCCGGCAAGCAGGTCAACCGCCTCTATATCGAGGACGGTGCCGACATCGCCCGCGAGCTCTACCTGTCGATCCTGATCGACCGCACCGTCGGCCGTCCGGCCTTCGTCGTGTCGACCGAGGGCGGCATGGACATCGAGGCCGTGGCCGAGGAAACGCCGGACAAGATCCTGACGCTGGCGATCGACCCGGAAAAGGGCGTCACCGACGCCGACTGCAAGAAGCTCAACAAGGCGCTGAAGCTGACCAAGGACGCCGCGAAGGACGGGATGAAGCTGTTCCCGATCCTCTACAAGGCGTTCACCGAGAAGGACATGAGCCTGCTCGAGGTCAATCCGCTGATCGTCATGAAGGACGGCCATCTGCGCGTGCTCGACGCTAAGGTGTCGTTCGACGGCAACGCGCTGTTCCGCCACGACGACATCATGGCGCTGCGCGACAAGTCGGAAGAGGACGAGAAGGAAATCGAGGCGTCGAAGCATGACCTCGCCTATGTCGCGCTGGACGGCGACATCGGCTGCATGGTCAACGGCGCGGGCCTTGCCATGGCGACGATGGACATCATCAAGCTCTACGGCAAGGAGCCGGCGAACTTCCTCGATGTCGGCGGCGGCGCTTCAAAGGAGAAGGTCACCGCGGCCTTCAAGATCATCACCGCCGATCCGGCCGTCAAAGGCATCCTGGTCAACATCTTCGGCGGCATCATGAAATGCGATGTCATCGCCGAGGGCGTGGTCGCGGCGGTCAAGGAAGTCGGGCTTAAGGTGCCGCTGGTCGTGCGCCTCGAAGGCACCAATGTCGACAAGGGCAAGGAGATCATCAACGAGAGCGGCCTGAATGTCATCGCCGCCGACGATCTCGACGACGCGGCGCAGAAGATCGTCAAGGCCGTCGAGGACGCCGCCTAAGTGCGCGTCCTTCGGACATTCGCTGCTGCAGCGGCGCTGTTGCCGGCGCTTCAGGCGCCGGCAATGGCGCATGCGCCCGACGGGGCGGCCTTCGTGGCCGCGTTCCGCGAGGCCTGCCTGCCGCAGCGCCTGTCCTATGACGGGATGCGCGAGCTTGCCGCATCGCTCGGCTGGAGGCCGGTCGTGCCCGGATCCAGCGAAGAGCTTGTCGCCACCTTCACCCTCGCCGACCAGGCGATGGCGAAGGGCGGCGGCGCCAACTGGTCACTCGACCGTTCGGCGTTCGACCGGATCATCGGCGGCAAGCTGAACCACCTCGTCGTTTCGCGCATCGTCGCGCCGAATGTCACGACGGTGACGAGCTGCGCGCTGTACGATCTCGGCGCGACGGAGCAGATCGCTCCGGAGCCGGTCGCCGAAATCGTCGGTGCGCCGGAGGCCCGCTATTTCGTCAACAACGGCTTTCATGCCCACAGCTGGGGCGATTCGCCGGCCATGCCCGGCACGTTCCAGACCGTTCTCACCTTCGTCGCCGAAGACAGCCCGCATATCGAGAAAACGGGTTTTTCCGGCCTCGTTCTGAAAATCGACTCCACCGAGCCCGACGCGAATGCGTCGGGAGCGGATGCCACGGATTAAGGGAGCTGCAAAGCACATGTCCATTCTCGTGAACAAAGACACCAAGGTCCTGGTCCAGGGCCTGACCGGCAAGACCGGCACGTTCCACACCGAGCAGGCGCTCGGCTATTACGGCACCCAGATGGTCGCCGGCATCCACCCGAAAAAGGGCGGCGAGACCTGGACCGCAGGCGAAGGCGCGGGCGAGAAGGCCGGCGCCGAACTGCCGATCTTCGCCACCGTCGGCGAAGCCAAGGAAGCGACCGGCGCCAATGCGTCGGTGATCTACGTTCCGCCGGCGGGCGCGGGCGCGGCGATCATCGAGGCGATCGAGGCGGAAATCCCGCTGATCATCTGCATCACGGAAGGCATTCCGGTGATGGACATGGTCAACGTCAAGGCGAAGCTCGACAAGTCGAAGTCGCGCCTGATCGGCCCGAACTGCCCGGGCGTTCTGACGCCGGAAGAATGCAAGATCGGCATCATGCCGGGTTCCATCTTCAAGAAGGGCAATGTCGGCATCCTGTCGCGGTCGGGCACGCTGACCTACGAAGCCGTGTTCCAGACCACCAACGAGGGCCTCGGCCAGACGACGGCCGTCGGCATCGGCGGCGACCCGGTCAAGGGCACCGAGTTCATCGACATGCTGGAGATGTTCCTCGCCGACGACGCGACGGAGTCGATCATCATGATCGGCGAGATCGGCGGTTCGGCCGAGGAAGAGGCCGCGCAGTTCCTCAAGGACGAGGCCAAGAAGGGCCGCTCGAAGCCGATGGTCGGCTTCATCGCCGGTCGCACGGCGCCTCCCGGACGCACCATGGGCCATGCCGGCGCGGTGATCTCCGGCGGCAAGGGCGGCGCGGAAGACAAGATCGCGGCGATGGAAGATGCGGGCATCCGCGTCTCGCCGTCGCCGGCACAGCTCGGTAAGACCCTTGTCGAAGTGCTCAAGGGCTAAAGATTAGGAGCGGGGCGGTTCGTCCGCCCCGGCTCATGGCCGGGCAGGCGGCCGCAGGGGCAGGGCGGCGCAAGACCGCCAAGGTAACGTTAAGCGCAGCGCGCGTATTGAAACCCAAGGACAGGGCGATACCGGCCCGGCAAGGTGAAGCACATGGCACGCACCGACGAACTGAACGACATTTTCGCATCGACCTCGTTCCTCTATGGCGGCAATGCCCACTATATCGAGGAACTCTACGCCCAGTTCCAGGACAATCCCGCATCCGTCCCGGCGGAATGGCAGGCCTTTTTCGGTGACCTGCACGACAAGCCGGACGACGTGCGCAAGAACGCGCGGGGCGCGTCCTGGGAACGCGACAACTGGCCGATCACGCCGAATGGCGAACTGACCTCCGCGCTCGACGGCAACTGGGCCGAGGTCGAGGCGCATGTGGGCGCCAAGCTGAAGGAAAAGGCTGCCGCCGTGGGCGCGCCGGTCGCCGATGGCGACATCCTGCAGGCGCAGCGCGATTCGGTGCGCGCCATCATGATGATCCGCGCCTACCGCATGCGCGGCCACCTGCACGCCAATCTCGATCCGCTCGGCATCGCCAAGCCGCTCGAGGACTATAACGAGCTGTCTCCCGAGGCCTACGGCTTCACCGAGGCCGATTACGGCCGGCGCATCTTCATCGACAACGTCCTCGGGCTGGAATACGCGACCATCCCCGAGATGATCGACATCCTGAAACGGACCTATTGCTCGACCATCGGCGTCGAATTCATGCACATCTCCAACCCGGAGGAGAAGTCGTGGATCCAGCAGCGCATCGAGGGGCCCGACAAGGGCGTCACCTTCACCGCCAACGGCAAGAAGGCGATCCTGCAGAAACTGATCGAGGCGGAAGGCTTCGAACAGTTCATCGACGTCAAGTACAAGGGCACCAAGCGCTTCGGCCTCGATGGCGGTGAATCGCTGATCCCGGCGCTCGAGCAGATCATCAAGCGCGGCGGCGCGATGGGGCTGAGGGATCTCGTCTTCGGCATGGCCCACCGCGGCCGTCTCAACGTGCTGAGCCAGGTTATGGCGAAGCCGCACCGCGCGATTTTCCACGAATTCAAGGGCGGCTCCTTCACGCCGGATGAAGTGGAAGGCTCGGGCGACGTGAAATACCACCTCGGCGCCTCGTCCGACCGCGAATTCGACGGCAACAAGGTGCACCTGTCGCTGACCGCGAACCCGTCGCACCTGGAAATCGTCGACCCGGTGGTGATGGGCAAGGCGCGCGCCAAGCAGGACCAGATCGCAGGCGGGGCGCAGCGCCCGGAGGTCGTGCCGCTGGAAGACCGCGCCAAGGTGCTGCCGTTGCTGATCCACGGCGATGCGGCCTTCGCCGGCCAGGGCGTCGTGCCGGAATGCCTGGGCCTGTCGGCGCTGCGCGGCCACCGCGTCGCAGGCACGCTGCATTTCATCATCAACAACCAGATCGGCTTCACGACCAATCCGCGCTTCTCGCGTTCCTCGCCCTATCCGTCGGACGTGGCGAAGATGATCGAGGCGCCGATCTTCCACGTGAACGGCGACGATCCGGAAGCGGTCGTCTACGCGGCGAAGGTCGCGATCGAATTCCGCATGCTGTTCCACAAGCCCGTCGTCATCGACATGTTCTGCTACCGCCGCTTCGGCCACAACGAGGGCGACGAGCCGGCGTTCACGCAGCCGCTGATGTACAAGAAGATCCGCTCGCACAAGACGACGGCGCAGATCTATGCCGACCAGTTGATCGCGGAAGGCCTGATCACGGTCGACGAGTACGAGAAGATGAAGTCGGACTGGCGCGAGAACCTGGAAGTCGAGTTCCAGGCCGGCGACACGTTCAAGCCGAACAAGGCCGACTGGCTGGACGGCAAGTGGTCGGGGCTTTCCAAGGCCGACAACGAGGACGAGCGCCGCCGCGGCAAGACCGCCGTGCCCATGAAGGCGCTGAAGGAGATCGGCAAGAAGCTTACCGCCGTGCCGGACGGCTTCAATGTCCACCGCACGATCCAGCGCTTCATGGACAACCGCGCCAAGATGATCGAGACCGGCGAGGGGATCGACTGGGCGACCGCCGAGGCGCTGGCCTTCGGATCGCTCGTCCAGGAAGGCTACGGCGTGCGGCTCTCCGGCCAGGATTGCGAGCGCGGCACGTTCTCGCAGCGCCACTCGGTGCTCTACGACCAGGCAAGCGAAAGCCGCTACGTGCCGCTGAACGCGATCGCGGCGGGCCAGGGCCGGTTCGAGGTCATCAACTCGATGCTCTCGGAAGAGGCCGTGCTGGGTTTCGAATACGGCTACTCGCTGGCCGAGCCAAACGGGCTGACGCTCTGGGAAGCGCAGTTCGGCGACTTCGCCAACGGCGCGCAGGTCGTCTTCGACCAGTTCATTTCGTCTGGCGAGCGCAAGTGGCTCAGGATGTCGGGCCTCGTCTGCCTGCTGCCGCACGGCTATGAAGGGCAAGGCCCCGAGCATTCCTCGGCGCGCCTCGAGCGCTTCCTGCAGATGTGCGCGGAAGACAACATGCAGGTGGCCAACTGCACGACGCCGGCCAACTACTTCCACATCCTGCGCCGCCAGCTGAAGCGCGACTTCCGCAAGCCGCTCATCCTGATGACGCCGAAATCGCTGCTGCGCCACAAGCGCGCGGTGTCGACGCTGAACGAGATGTCCGGCGAAAGCGCCTTCCACCGCCTGCTGTGGGACGACGCGGAATACCGCAAGGACAGCAAGACGAAGCTGGTGACGGATTCGAAAATCCGCCGCGTCGTGATGTGCACGGGCAAGGTCTACTACGACCTTTACGAGGAGCGCGAGGCGCGCGGCGTCAACGACGTCTACCTGCTTCGCCTCGAGCAGCTCTATCCGTTCCCGGCCAAGGCGCTGATCACCGAATTGTCGCGTTTCAAGAACGCCGACATGGTGTGGTGCCAGGAAGAGCCGAAGAACATGGGTGCATGGGCCTTCATCGACCCGTACCTGGAATGGGTGCTCGCCCACATCAACGCCAAGCATCAGCGCGTTCGTTACACCGGCCGGGCGGCGTCCGCCTCGACGGCGACGGGCCTGATGTCGAAGCACAAGGAACAGCTGGCCGCCTTCCTCGAAGACGCGCTCGGCGAATGACGGCACGACACGAACCACGAATTTGAGCTGGGAAGACTGAACAATGGCAAAAGAAATTCGCGTACCTACTCTGGGCGAATCCGTCACCGAGGCGACAATCGGCAAGTGGTTCAAGAATGTCGGCGACGCCGTCGCCGACGGCGAGACGCTGGTCGAGCTGGAAACCGACAAGGTGACGCTGGAGGTGCCGGCGCCGGCCGCCGGCACGCTTGGCGAAATCACCGCCAAGGAAGGCGACACGGTCGAGGTCAACGCGCTGCTCGGCATGCTGAACGAGGGTGAAGGCGCCCCGGCCGCCGCCCCGGCGAAGGAAGAGAAGAAGGAAGCGGCTGCCGCCAAGGAAGAGGCAAAGCCCGCTCCCGCGCCATCCGCGGAAAAGACCGGCGACATGCCACCGGCGCCGTCGGCCGCCAAGATGATGGCCGACAAGGGCGTTTCCGCCGAACAGGTTTCCGGTTCCGGCAAGCGCGGCCAGATCCTGAAGGGCGACGTGATCGACGCCATCGCTTCGGGCGCCACCGCCTCCGCCCAGGCGGAAGTGCCGGCCGCCGCCCGTGCGCCGTCGCCGGAAGGCGATGCGGGCCGCGAGGAACGCGTGCGCATGACGAAATTGCGCCAGACCATCGCGCGCCGGCTCAAGGATGCGCAGAACACGGCCGCGATGCTGACCACCTACAACGAGGTGGACATGACGGCGGTGATGGAGCTGCGCAAGAAATACAAGGACATCTTCGAGAAGAAACACGGCGTGAAGCTCGGCTTCATGGGCTTCTTCTCTAAGGCGGTAACGCATGCACTGCAGGAAGTCCCGGCGGTCAATGCGGAGATCGACGGCACAGACATCATCTACAAGCATTTCTGCCACATCGGCGTCGCCGTCGGCACCGACAAGGGCCTCGTCGTGCCGGTGGTGCGCGACGCCGACCAGATGTCGATCGCCGAGATCGAGAAGGAAATCGGCCGCCTCGGCAAGGCGGCGCGCGACGGCAAGCTCGGCATGGCCGACATGCAGGGCGGCACCTTCACCATCTCGAATGGCGGCGTCTACGGTTCGCTGATGTCCTCGCCGATCCTGAACGCGCCGCAGTCGGGCATTCTCGGCATGCACAAGATCCAGGAACGGCCGATGGCCGTGAACGGCCAGGTGGTGATCCGCCCGATGATGTACCTGGCGCTTTCCTACGACCACCGGATTGTCGACGGCAAGGAAGCCGTGACGTTCCTGGTGCGGGTCAAGGAAAGCCTGGAAGATCCGGAACGGCTGGTACTCGATCTCTAGCAACGGTCCATCGACCGGCGGCCTCTCGAGGCCTCCGGCCCGATGGCCGGTGGAACCGGGTCCGCTACCGAAGGGAAACGCAGATGCACGCCTATCTCCTGGAACTGGCTTCCCTCATGGCGGTCTTTTCCTTCGCGATCGTCGCGCCGGGCGCGGATACCGCGATGGTGATGCGGCAGGCGATGGTCCACGGCCGCCGCGAGGCGATCCTGACCAGCGTCGGCATCGGAACGTCCCTGATGTTCCATGTCACCTACACCATCCTCGGCCTGGGCATCGTCATTTCGCAGTCGCTTCTGCTGTTCGCGATCATCAAGTGGATGGGCGCTGCCTATCTTCTCTATATCGGCGTGATGTCGCTTCGCGCGGGGCGGACCGAACTCGAAGCGGCCGGCGGCGACTACGCCGGGCCGCGCCAGAGCGCGTCGCGTGCCTTCGGTCTTGGCTTTCTTGCCAATGCGCTCAACCCGAAGCCGGTGCTTTTCTTCCTGTCGATCTTCTCCACGCTGGTGAGCGTGACGACACCGGCCTCGGTGAAGTTCGGCTATGGTCTTGTCATGGCGGCCTGCCTTGTTTCCTGGTTCGTCGGCGTGTCCTACTTCATGACGACGCCGCGCATGCGCGCCGCGTTTTCGCGCATGAGCAAGTGGATCAACCGCGCTTCGGGCCTCGTTTTCATCGCATTCGGGCTCAAGCTTGCCGCGGCGAAGGCGAGCTGAAATGGACGGCGCGCGGGCAACTATCCTGGCTGCCGCCATGCTTCTGGGCGTCTCTCCGGCCGCGCTGGCCGCCTGCCCGCAGGAACTCGCCGTCTACGCGGATTCCGACGACGCGATCTCGCTCGAATTCACGCCGAATGACGGCGGGCGGATGATGGCGTCGAACGTTTTCACGGTGGCGATGGCAAACGACATCGTGCTCGACGGCGTGGTGATCTGGAACAACGGCGTGACGCGACCGAACGGCATCATGCTGCATGGTTGCCCGGAGGGCGACGCGACCGGCGAGGAGATCGCCGCCTGCACCGTGTGGGAAGGCGTCATCTATGCGGTCGACGGCTACGGCCATGTCGACTACCTGCCGGCGGAGGGCGAACCGGCGGCCGAACAGTTGCTGTTTCCCGACCTCGGCCGCGGCGTGCGCTATTCTGCGGTCTGGGGCGAGGACATGGTAACGGTGGTGCCGCAGGACGTGCTGAAACTCAGCGGGTGCCAGGAGTGAGGGACGGTTCTCGTACCATGGCCGGTCATGCGGCGCTCGGCGGACGATGAGCGATATCGATGGCTTTGATCGCGACAGGTTTGAAACGACGATGGCTGAATGTCGCAAGGCGCAGCCTGAGGCGCACGACGATCATCCTGCTCGCGATGCTTGTTGTCGGCGCGGCGATCGCCATTTGGGCACGGTTGCGGATCGACGCCTTGCTCACGGTCGATGACGGCGCCGAACTGGTCTTCCGGATCGACGACATCGAGGGCGATTGCGGCACGCCATCGGTCTATCTCGATCCGGAGGCGGCGGGAGACCGTTCCCGCTACCGGTTGCTGATCGATTTTCTCGGCGGAGCCAACCGGTTCCCGATGCTGGGTGGCGGAGACACCGTTCCCGTCTTGCAACTGCCCTCGTCGCGGGCGCCCGGTGTCGGCGTCGGGCGCGGATTGCCGGAAACCTGCCGGTCGATCTCCATGTCCATCTCGGGCAGTTTCACCGGTCACCGTTTCGAGGACCGCATCGCCGGCGTGGACGCGGTTCCGCCCGCGAACACGCCGCACATGACGTTGAATGGCCCGGACGGGCAGCACATCCAACTCGACTACCGCAAACCGGCGCGTCCCTCCGTTGCGGCGGCGCTGGTTGCGCTGACGCTGGACGGCGTCGCGGACCGCTGGCAGCAGGGTTCCAAGCGCGTCACCTTGGTCAACGAGGGCAGTCGCGATCTCAACGTCTTCGTGCACGAGGAAGCGGGCTACCTGTTCGTCAATGAAATGGATTCGCTCGTCCGTCCCATCGGGGTCCGGCGCGCCTATGTCGACGTGCATCTGGCGAGCCGCGGAGAGGCCGCCGACAACGCTGTCGTCGTCTACCGGCGCAGCCCGACGGCCGAGATCGAACTGCAGCACGCGCTGGTCGGAATCTCGACGATTTTCGGCATAGGCGTATCGTTGTTCGTCGAAGGTGTGATAGTTCTTCTCATATCCTTCGCATCGACAGGTGCGGCCTCCGGCGGACGTCCAGGCGGCACATCAGAAACCAGTTTCACAGCCATCGAGGAAGGTCAGGAAAGACAATGAGCACCTATGACGTTGTAGTGATCGGATCGGGACCGGGCGGTTATGTCTGCGCCATCAAGTGCGCGCAACTCGGCCTGAAGACCGCGATCGTGGAAAAACGCGCCACGCTGGGCGGCACCTGCCTGAATATCGGCTGCATCCCGTCGAAGGCGCTGCTGCAGGCCTCCGAACTGTTCGTCGAGGCCGAACACACGCTGCCGAAAATGGGCGTCAAGGTCTCCAAGCCGAAGCTCGACCTGAAGGCGATGATGGCGCACAAGGACGCCACGGTGAAGTCGAATGTCGACGGCGTCGCCTTCCTGATGAAGAAGAACAAGGTCGAATGGCTGACCGGCACCGGCAAGGTGCTCGGCGAAGGCAAGATCTCGGTCACCGGCGAGGACGGCAAGAACAACGAGATCGAGGCGAAGAACATCGTCATCGCCACCGGTTCCGACGTCGCCGGCATTCCGGGCGTCGACGTCGAGTTCGACGAGAAGGTGATCGTGTCGTCGACCGGCGCGCTGGACCTCGACAAGGTGCCCGGCCACATGGTCGTGGTCGGCGGCGGCGTCATCGGGCTGGAACTCGGTTCGGTGTGGAAGCGCCTCGGCGCGGAGGTCACCGTGGTCGAGTATCTCGACACGATCCTCGGCGGCATGGACGGCGAAGTCTCCAAGCAGTTCCAGCGCATGCTGGAAAAGCAGGGCATGAAGTTCAATCTCGGCGCCAAGGTCACCGGCGTGAAGAAGACGGCCAAGGGCGCCGACGTGACATTCGAGCCCGCCAAGGGCGGTGAGGCGCAGACGCTGAACGCCGATGTCGTGCTCGTGGCCACCGGACGCAAGCCCTACACGGAAGGCCTCGGCCTGGAAAAGGCCGGCGTCGTGCTGGACGAGCGCGGACGCGTCCAGATCAATGAGCACTGGCAGACCTCGATCACCGGCATCTACGCCCTCGGCGACGTTGTCGTCGGGCCGATGCTGGCGCACAAGGCGGAAGACGAGGGCATGGCGGTGGCCGAGATCCTCGCCGGCCAGCATGGCCACGTGAATTTCGATGTCATTCCGGGCGTGGTCTACACCGAGCCGGAAGTCGCATCGGTCGGCAAGACCGAGGAAGAGCTGAAGAAGGCCGGCGTGGAATACGTTTCCGGCAAGTTCCCGTTCGCGGCCAACGGCCGCGCCCGGGCGATGCTGGCGACGGACGGTTTCGTCAAGGTCCTGGCCGACAAGAAAACCGACCGCGTGCTCGGCGTCCACATCGTCGGCAAGGGCGCCGGCGAGATGATCCACGAGGCGGCGGTGCTGATGGAGTTCGGCGGCTCGTCGGAAGATCTCGGCCGCACCTGCCATGCACACCCGACCATGTCGGAAGCGGTGCGCGAGGCGGGCCTGGCGGCCGCGTTCGGCAAGCCGCTGCACATGTAATCCAGGGCGTTTCGCCAATCGTAACGGAAAAAGAACCCCTGCGGTTGTTCCATGGACATCGCCGCAGGGATCGCCGAAACGTCGCGAATACCTCCGGGAGAAAATGAAAGTGGCCAGAATGTCCTTCGTGATGCGTTCCTGCGCAGTAACCGCCGCGAGCCTGCTCGCGGGCTGCGTCGCCTTTTCGGCCGCGCCGGCTTCGGCCAGCGACACGCCGGGTATCGAGTTCGAACTGGGCGGCGGCGGCAACGTCGCGCCGCGCTACGAGGGCTCGTCGGACTATTTCCTCAGCCCCTATCCGACCTTCCGGCTGAAGCGGCTGACGCTGCCGAACGGCTTCCAGATCGGCGGCGGCGACGGGATGGGCCTGTCGTTCTACCCGTCGTTCAATTTCCGCGGCGCGCGCAAGGCGGCCGACACGCCGGCCCTGACCGGTCTCGCTGATGTCGAGGCGGCGGTGGAACTCGGCCTCGGCGCTTCCTATGCGACGCCGGGCTTCAAGGTGTTCGGGGAGGTGCGGCGCGGGGTGACCGGCCACGAGGGATATGTGGGCGAATTCGGCGCCGACATGTCGTTTCAGCCTGCGGAGCGCCTGACGGTCGCCGCGGGTCCGCGGATATCATTCGCCGACGGCGAGTACATGGACCGCTATTTCAGCGTCACCGCGGCGGAGGCGATCGCGTCCGGCCTGCCGCAATTCGATGCGGGTGCGGGTTTCAAGACGGTCGGCGCGGAAGTGTCGGCGCGTTACGAGATGGGCGCGGACTGGGCGCTGGAAAGCGCGGCGCGCTACGACAGGCTGGTCGGCGACGCCGGCGACTCGCCGGTCACCGGCATCGGTTCGCGCAACCAGTTCGGGGTTCGTCTCGGTCTGGTGCGACACTTCCGCATCGACTTCTAGACCGTTACTCGGCCGGGGCGGCCGGCACGATCTCGTCAGGCACGTCGATCGTCACATTGACGTCGTTGTCGTCGGTGAACGCGCCGGAGTTGTAGAGATAGAAACCGCCGACTGCGAGCACGATCAGCAGCAGAATGGCGATGAACCATCCAGCACCGGTGCCATTGGTGTAGACGACCTTCGTTTCGCGATCCTGAGTTGTCATTGTCATCTCCTGTGTGTTTCAGGCGGATAACGACTCATGTCGCAAAAGGGTTCCGTCGATCTTGCCGGGGCGCGAAACGAAAAAATCCCGGCGTCTCGGAGAAACGCCGGGTTTCAGTCTGTTGGAGATCAGTCGGCGATCAGGCTTTCTGCCACTCGTCGAGATATTTGATGAGCCACGCGTCGACAGGCATTTCGGCCAGTTGCGCCTTTTCAAGGGCGGAATAGTCGACGGGGGTCTGATTTTTCGCGACCGTATCGTGCACCGGGCACGCAAGTGCGCTGCCGGAGACGAAGAGAGCTGCCGCAAGGCCAAGGCCCAGTGCTTTACAAGACATGCGCTGCTCCTTTTCCTGGCCCGGAACAATTCGGGCATAAAAAGGGTACCGCAAGGAAAGGTTTTCGCCAAGGGCGCCGGCGATCACATTATCCGGAAGCGGTCAGTTATAGACCGGCGTCACCGTGTAGCCGGCCTGTTCCAGCAGGGCGGCGATGCCCTTTTCGCCGGGCAGGTGCAGCGCGCCGACGGCGACGAAGGCGCCGCCCTCGTCGAACAGCGGACGGGCGCGTTCCACCATGGTCTCGTTGCGGAGGTGGACCATGGTTTCCTCGAAATCGGCATAGCCGCTGTCCTCGTCCTGATCCGGGGTGATGGAGCGCAGCATCGGCCACACGGCGCCGGTCCGGCCGTCGGCGTAGAGTTCGATCATCGTCTCGATGACGTCGTCGATGCGGTCGCCGAGCGCGATCGAATCGACAAGCCCCCGGACATGGAATTCCATCGGCAGCGAGGCCATGGCCTCGAACTGCTCGACAATGGTCTCGAGCCCGACCAGGTCCTTGCCCTCGCGCTCGGCGTCCTGCGCCAGCTTCATGTCGAGGAAGGGCTGGCCCTCGTTCTTGCGGTCCAGTTCGCATTTGGGCAGCGCGACCATGGCGGTGATCAGCCAGGGCTTCATGCGCTCGACCAGCGCCAGCTGGACGCCGCGCTCGGCGAGGCCGGCCTTGAGCACCGCGCGCTGATCGTCGTCGAGATAGTCCGACAGGCCGGTGCCGTCCGTGAACATTGTCAGTTCCGGCTTGGAGAAAAGCGCCATCTGCGCCTTGGCCGGGTCGAGGATCTCGGTCGATTCGATGGCGACGGCATCCGCCTGGTCGAACGCGGCCTGCGCCTGCGGCGGCAGGTCGACGACGCGCTCGTCGGTCAGATGCATGGTGCCGAACAGCCAGGACGGTTTGGCGCCGGGCTTCTCGACACGGAACAGCAGCGTATCGCCATTGACCGTCTCGGCGGCCTCTTCCATCAGCCGGTCATAGGCGGCGACGTCCTGCTGCCGCATTTCGACCAGCAGGTTGTCGCCGCGGCAGGTCTCCGCCGACGCGGCGGGCAAGGTCTGGGAGGCGACGAGGAGGACGACGAGAAAGCTCAGCACGAACAACGCGTTGGCAAGGCCAAGCGCGGCGAGAAGCGGGCCGGAGAGGCGGTCCAGATACGCGGTCATGCTTTTCATGCCGCGCAACATGCCGGAAAATGGCGACGATTCCGTTAAGACGGCCCGGCGAATGCGAATTTTCAGGCCCTGGGATGTGCGTTCCTGTAGACGTCGAGCAGGCGGGCGGTGTCGACGCCGGTATAGACCTGGGTGGTCGACAGGCTGGCATGGCCGAGCAGTTCCTGGATGGTGCGCAGGTCGCCGCCATTGCCGAGCAGGTGGGTGGCGAAGGAATGGCGCAGCGCGTGCGGCGTCGCCGTTTCCGGCAGGCCGAGCGCGCTTCTCAAATTGCGCATGTCGCGCTGCAGGACGGCGGCCTGCAGTGGCCCGCCGCGCGCGCCGCGAAATAGCGGCTCGTTCGCCGCCAGTTCCCAGGGGCAAAGCCGGCGATAGAGATCGGCGGCGTCGAGGACGACGGGCAGCAGCGGTACCATGCGCGTCTTCGATCCCTTGCCGGTGACGCGAAGCGCTCGCTCGCGGCGGTCCCTCAACGCATCTCCCGTCAGCGCCAGCGCCTCGCCGATGCGCAGCCCGCAGCCATAGAGCAGTGTCAACACGGCGGCGTTGCGCGCGGCGATCCACGGTTCCTCGTGCAGTTGTTCGGAGGCGTCGACGACGCGGCGGGCGTCCGATGCGGTGAGCGGCTTGGGCAGCGATTTCGGCTGGCGCGGCGCGCGCAGGCTGGTCGCGGCGGCGGCATTGGCGAGGCCCTTCCTCTCGAGATAACGCATGAAGGAGCGGATGCCGGCCAGGCCGCGCCCGAGCGTGCGCGAACCGGCGCCCGCCGCGCGGCGGCGGGTCAGGAAGGCGCGGAAATCGAGCGACTTCAGGTCGGCGACATCCTTCAGCCCTGGCGCGCCGCCGAGATGTTCGGTCAGGAAGGCGAGAAACTGCCTCGTGTCGCGCTCATAGGCATCCAGCGTCTTGGCGGCGAGACGGCGTTCGCGGCCGAGTTCGTCCAGCCAGGCCTGCCGCGCGGCGGCGAGGTCGGGTCTGGCGGTGACGAGGGGCGCATCTTTGTCCGGCATGAGGGCATTGTGCCCGGCAATGGTTACCGGGCGATTGCGCCCGGTAAGGTGCCGTTTGTCAGGCCGTGACTTTCTGCTCGCCGTAGCTGTCGTGCCGGCGCAGCCAGGCCATCGGCCAGGGCAAGTCGTCTTCGTGGCGGCCATTCGGCGTCAGGTCGAGCAGGTTATAGGCCGCATTGACGATATCGATGCCGCGGCCATAGGTCGAATAGGCATGGGCGATGCCGCCGTCATCCAGCCTGTAGAAGACCGAGATACCGGGCATTTCCTCCTGCGCCGGTTTGCCGGAATAGTTGTAGCCCTCGGCGATCGGCGTTTCGCCGGGCCTGAAGGTTACACCGAAGTCGCGCCCGAAATCCGAGCCTGCCGCGGAAGCCCAGCGAAAGCGCCAGCCCATCCGTTCCCGGTAGGCAAGCAGCGTATCGAGAGGGGCGTTGGAAATACAGATGAACGCCGTGTCTCGGGCGGCGAGGTGAATGTCCGTTCCGTCGAAGCTATCGGCCCAAAAGGAACAGCTCGGGCAGCCTTCCTTCCAGTCGGCCCCGAACATGAAATGGTAGACGACAAGCTGTCGCTTGCCGGCGAAGAGCCCGGCGAGGCCGGACGGACCGCTTTCCGTCTCGAAGTGATAGTCAGTCTCGAGGCGGACCATGGGGAGTTCGCGACGTGCGGCCGACAGGCGGTCGCGCTGCCGGGTAAATTCCTTTTCCATTTCCAGCAGGCGCATGCGGTTTTCCAGCCAGGCGTTGCGGGTGACGATACTCGGTTCTGTCATGTGCATTCTCCCTTCTGGCCTTGCCATCACTCAACCATAAGGTTGAATATATAGAGGCGACCAAAAAGTCAACCATAAGGTTGAATAAGACTTGCGCTCGACTATCGATCTTGCTTCGCCGGGAAAACGGTGCTTTCACCGACGCCAACTCGGATACGGACGGATGAACAGCATGACAAAACCGGACAATCCGGTGCTGATGGGCGTGATCGGCGCGCCGCACGGCGTGCGCGGGGAACTGCGCGTGAAGCCCTATACGGGCGATCCGCTGGCGCTCGGCGATTACGGCACGTTGTACGACGCGCAGGGCCGGCCCTTCGACGTGATCGACATACGGCCGCAGAAGAATGTCGTCGTGGTCACCTTCAGCCAGGTGAAGGGCCGCACCGAAGCCGAGGCGCTGAACGGCGTCGAACTTTATGTCGACCGCGACCAGCTGCCGGACGAGGAGCTGGAGGAGGACGAGTTCTTCATCGCCGACCTGGTCGGGCTCTCGGTCATGGAGGATGGCGCGAAAACCGGCGAGGTGATCGCCGTGCACAATTTCGGCGCGGGCGACCTGCTGGAAATCGCGCCGGCGACGCCCGGCGGCGGGCTGGCGCGCAAGCGGGCTTACCTGATCGGGTTTTCGCGCGAGACGGTGCCGGAGATCGATTTCGACGCCGGGACGCTGGTGCTGGTCCGCCCGGCCGAGATCGAGGCGCGCGGCCCGGAGAACGGCGAAGAAGGCGGCGAGGCATGAGCTTTACGGCGACCGTGCTGACGCTCTACCCGGAGATGTTCCCGGGCACGCTCGGCCAGGCGCTCGCCGGCAAGGCGCTGTCGCGGGGCGACTGGGCGCTCGATACCGTGCAGATCCGCGACTACGCGACCGACAAGCACCGCAGCGTGGACGACACGCCGGCGGGCGGCGGCGCGGGGATGGTGATGCGCGCCGACATCGTTGCCGCCGCGCTCGATACCAACGTCCCGGAAGACGATCCGCGGCCGCGCCTGCTGATGAGCCCGCGCGGCAAACCGCTGACCCAGGCCCGCGTGCGGGAACTGGCCGACGGTCCGGGCGTCATCATCGTCTGCGGCCGGTTCGAGGGCGTCGACCAGCGTGTCATCGACGGGCGTAACCTGGAGGAAGTCTCGATCGGCGACTACGTGCTGTCGGGCGGCGAGGTGGCGGCGCAGGTCGTGCTCGATGCCGCGGTGCGGCTCTTGCCCGGCGTCATGGGCAATGCAACCTCCGGCGAAACGGAGAGTTTCGAGGGCGGATTGCTGGAACATCCGCATTACACAAGGCCTTCCGAATGGGAGGGCCGGACGATCCCCGAGGTGCTGACATCGGGCAATCACGCGAAGATCGAGGAATGGCGGCGCAAGGAAGCGGAAAAGCTGACCCGCGAAAGAAGGCCGGACCTGCTCGGCGAATGATTGTCCCGGCCGAGCGCGTTACCGCGTGAAGTAATACCAGCTCAGCGTCAGCCCCACGGCAATCACCGCGATGCGGATGACCACCTGGGGCACCCGCTTGGCCATCCAGACCCCGGCATAGCCGCCCAGCGCCCCGGCCGGGATCATGATCGCGGCGGGAAGCCATGCCACCACGCCGCCGCCGACGAAGACGAGGATCGCCATGCCCGCGATCAGCACCGCGACGAAATTCTTGATCGCGTTGAGCCGATGATAGTCGCCGCCCTTGGCGATTCCGAGCACGGCCAGCATCATGATGCCCATGCCGGCCCCGAAAAACCCGCCATAGACCGAGGTGGCGAACTGGGCGAACAGGCCTGCCGGCCCCATCGGGTGGTCGGGATGGAGCCTCTTCGGCTTGAGCCACGGGCCGGCGGCGAACAGGGCGGTCGCCGCGATCAGCAGCCACGGCACGATCTGCCGGAAGGTCGGATTGGACAGCGCGAGCAGGGTGAGCGCCCCGCCAAGGCCGCCGACCACCGAGACCGCGCCGATGATCAGGGCTTCGCGCAGATCGTTGCGGATCTCGGTGCGGTAGGCGAGGGCCGACGTGACATAGCCCGGGAACTGGGTGACCGATGAGGTCGCGTTGGCGACGATCGGCGGCAGGCCGACCAGCGTCATGGCGCCGAAGGTGAGGAATGTGCCGCCGCCGGCAATGGCATTGACGGCGCTGGCCAGGAAACCGGCCGCAAACAGCAACACTGAATCGAATAATGTCATGGGGCCCCAGCAGGTCGGGCCGAACGCCCGCCATGGGCTAGCCGATCGGACGGCATGCAGGCAAGAGTGCCCGCATCGGTTCCTGCACGATCGTTCGAAAAATCGGATTCGGGAGGTGACAAATACCCCTTTCTACTGTAATGACGCGCGGAATTCGGGCGGAATGTCCCGATCTCAACAGCAAATACGATCTCGTGAATACGCTCCGGCCTGATGGCCAGGCATGACGGTCCTCGCACTTTCAGCCCATCGAGAGCGCTCTGGCGGTTCAAAAGAACAAGAGGAATGACATCATGACGGACATCATCCGCCAGCTCGAGGCCGAACAGGCCGCCAAGATTCTCGAAAAGCGCCAGTTCCCGGATTTCTCGCCGGGCGACACCGTCCGCGTGCAGGTGCGCGTCACGGAAGGCAAGCGCACCCGTCTGCAGGCCTATGAAGGCGTCTGCATCGCGCGCTCCGGCGCCGGCTTCAACGAGAATTTCACCGTACGCAAGCTCTCCTACGGCGAAGGCGTGGAACGCGTGTTCCCGATCTACTCGCCGATGGTTGAGGCCGTCGAGATCGTTCGCCGCGGCAAGGTCCGCCGCGCGAAGCTTTATTACATGCGCGGCCTGACCGGCAAAAAGGCCCGTATCGTCGAGAACACCAATGCCCGTTCGCGCAAGCTGAACGACGAAGAGCGTCAGAAGATGCTCGACGAGAAGGCGCGTCTCGAGGCCGAGAAGGTCGCGGCCGCCGAGGCTCTCGCCGCCGAGAAGGCAGCCGAGGAAGCAGCGGAAGCCGCAAAGGCAGCGGAAGCGGAAGCAGCTGCCGCCGAAGCGCCGGCAGACGACAGCAACGCATGAGGCTTTCCTGCGTCTCGCAGGTTTGGTCAAGGCGGGCTTTCGGGCCCGCCTTTTTTGTCTGTCGGGCTTCGCCGATAGGTTGAAGAGCACCCAAAGGGCAACTTTTACTTCATAAATTTCATGTTCACTCGGCCTGATCCGGGAGAGTGACGATGTTCCGCAGAATATCGACCAGCGAATATGTCATCTGGCTGGTTGCCACGCTGCTTTACCTGGCGGCGATCGTGTTTTTGTTTCCGTACTTCCTGCGGTGGGTGGTGCTGACCGTGGTGGGCGGCAGTTGCAGCGGTGCGGGCGGTGCCTGCGGTGCGCTTGCCACGGTGATCGGCGTGTATGTCAAACCGGTTCTGGTACTGATCGGGATCGTTCTTTATACCCTGTCCGCATTCAAGCGGCTGCGTGGAGAGTTTTCACGGTTCTGGGCGGTCTTCGCGGTGGCAGTCATCTACGCATCCGCGCCGCTTCTTTATGCGCTGGGCAATTTCTGGGGCGCGAATTTCAGTGTCGGGATCCTCGCTTTGAGCGCCCCGCTACCGCTGGTGGCGCTGCTCTTGTTCGGGATTCTGCTGACACTCGATATCGAGGATGCCCCCGGTTATTCCGGTTCTCTCGTCGATGTCACCGGACCTTTCGGGCTCCCTTCGGGAAAGCTTTATGCCGCGACGGCGATCTGGATAATCGCCTGCGCTGGCGTCAAGCTGCTCTTGTCTATTAGTTCGATACTTGGCGTGTCCATGCTCCCGCTGCTCCTGCTGCTGGTCAAGTCGGGGATGCATTGGCTGATCAGCCCCCAATTGCCGTCGGTTCTCAACGTGCTTGCCGGCATCCTGCTGATCATGGGGCTTTATTCCGGGAGCAAGGAAGGCGGCGCGACGGTATCGGAGCCGCGCCCGGTTCCCGCTCCCCGGGGAGGTGCTTCTCCCCGCGGTCCCGCGAGGGCGACTTTCGGGCGGCGGAACGACTGACCGGACGATGCCTCCCGCTTGCGTCTACGCGTGGAGCGGATAGTCTTTGCAGGTTCCAATTCAGCCACATACGGAGCCTGTCATGATTTCCCGACGTCTGATTCTCGGCGCCTGCGCCGCCCTCATCCTTTCCCCTGTTGTTGCAGCCGCGCAGGACCTGCCGCATCTCGGCGGGCGCAAGGTGGTGGTCGTGACCGAAAACGCCTATCCGCCGCTGCAGTTCATAGATCCGAAATCGGGCGACGCGGTCGGCTGGGAATATGACGCCATGGCGGAAGTCGCCACGCGGCTGAACATCGCGGTCGAATACCAGAACACCTCGTGGGACGCGATGATCCAGGCGGTGTCGGACGGCCAGTACGACATGGGCATGACCGGCATCACCATTCGCGAGGACCGGAAGGAGAAGGTCGATTTCTCCGATCCCTACATGCATTCGGAAATGCGCATGCTGGTGCGCGGCGACGAGGACCGCTTTGCCGACGAGAAGGAATTCGCAGCCGCCGACGGCCTGCTGATCGCCGCCCAGCCGGGCACGACGCCCTTTTACGTATCCGTCTACGACATACTGGACGGCGACGAGCAGAACCCGCGCATAAAGCTGTTCGAGACCTTCGGTGCGACCGTGCAGGCTCTCAGGGCCGGCGACGTCGATCTGGTTCTCACGGACGGCGTGGCGGCGAACGGTTATGTCGACGCGTCCGGCGGCAAGCTGAAGGTGATCGGCGGCCCGCTCGGTTCGGAGGATTTCGGCTTCATCTTCCCGAAGGGCTCCGACCTCGTCGCGCCGATCAATGCCGCGATCGCCTCCATGCAGGCCGACGGCACGATCGACGCGCTCAACACCAAATGGTTCCTCGAATACAAGCTCGGCGAATAGGCGGCATGGGCGACATCGAGCTGGAGGGCTACAGGCCCGGCGCGCTCGCCGGGACGATCGCCCTCCACATGGAGTACTACGCCCGCGAATGGGGCTTCGGGGCCGATTTCGAAACCAAGCTCGCCCGCGAGATGGGCGAGTTCCTGGCCCGCATGGACGCCGGAAAGGACCTGTTCCTGACGGCGTGGCGGGACGGCAGGCTGCTCGGCTCTATCACGCTGGACGCGACCGGCGGCGGCGGGAAGGGCGCGCATCTGCGCTGGTTCATCGTCTCCGACGAGGCGCGCGGCACCGGGCTCGGGGCAAAGCTGATGGCCGAGACGATGCGCTTTGCCGTCGAGCGGGGTTACGGCGCGCTCTGGCTGACCACCTTCGCCGGCCTCGGGCCCGCGCGGCGCCTCTACGAGAAGCATGGCTTCCGGCTGACACAGGAAAGCGAGGCCGACCAGTGGAATGGCGGGGTGCGCGAACAGATGTTCGAATGCAGCCTGCCGGCGATGGCCGGAGCCGGCGTTGCGCGCTGAGAAAAACGGCGACAGCGATTTCCCCTGGTGGCTGGTCGCGCTCGGCGTCATCGGCCTGACGCTGGCGGCGGTGATCGCGGCCAGCGATCTCTATGCGCAGGTCTTTGCGACCGTGTCGAAGGGCGTGCGGATCACCGTCTTCGTGACGCTGGTGGGTTTCGCGCTGGCCTCCGTTGCCGGCCTGCTGATCGCGCTGATGGGGCTTTCGGGATCGCTGGCGCTGCGCCAGGTCGCGCGGTTCTATGTCGAGGTGATCCGCGGCGTGCCGATCCTGGTGCTGCTGTTCTACATCGCCTTCGTCGGCGCGCCCGGCCTCGTCTGGCTGGTCAATCTCGTTACCCAGCCGCTGCAGGCGGCGGGCCTCGTGGAGGAAATGCTGGTGCGCGACCTGTCGCTGCTGTGGCGGGCGATACTGGCGCTGACCATCGGCTATTCAGCCTTCATCGCCGAGGTGTTCCGGGCGGGCATCCTCGCCGTCGACGAGGGCCAGATCGAGGCGGCCGAGGCGCTCGGCCTCAATCGCTGGCAGCGTTTCCGCTTCATCGTCTTCCCGCAGGCGATCCGCACCATCCTGCCGCCGCTGGGCAACGATTTCGTCGCCATGGTCAAGGATTCCTCGCTGGTCTCGGTGCTCGGCGTCGCCGACATCACCCAGATGGGCAAGGTCTATGCTGCCGGCTCCTTCCGTTTCTTCGAAACATATTCCATCGTCGCCTATATCTACCTGATCCTGACCATCGGGCTGTCGATCCTGCTGCGGCGGCTGGAAAAGAGAATGCGGCGGGCGCAAGAGCGCTCGAGTTGAGCTTCCGTCACGCTTTCGCCGCCTTTCGGCGGTGTTTCGTCATGACGGAGCCCAAGCCGGAATGGAGACCGACATGCGCAGAATCATCCTGGTAGCCCTCGCGCTTGCCATGGCCACGCCGGCCGTCGCGTCGGACCGCCGCGGCGCCAAGCTGGACGCCATCGCCTCGGGCCGGCTTTACGACCGCATCCTGACCCCGCAGCTCAATCCGGGCTTCTCGTTCGATGCCCAGGGCGAACGGCAGTTCCTCGATGACGTGCGCAACGGCCGGTCAACTATCGACGACGCGCCCGAGGGGCAGCGCCAGTACTTCCAGATGCAGCTCGACACTGTCCGCTGACGGCAGCGGGCCTGCCGCGTCATTCTTGCTTTGCGGTGCTCCGATCCCCAGATTGCCGGGAGGGGAGAAAGTTGGTATTAGCGCGGCCATGGAAGAGTTGTTCGGACATCCCGGCTTCAAAAGCTTCGTGCTGCAGGACCGCAAGCGCCTGCCGTCACGCTTCTTCGCGCGCGTCGCGATGATGCAGCTCGCCCGACTCGGCTGAGCGCCCCGCGCTCCCGGCAATCCGCCGGTTTTCCGTATTTTCGCAGCCCTGAATGGATACAAAGACCATGACCGCACCGCGCACCCTCTATGACAAGATCTGGGACGACCACGTCGTCGACACCGACGAGAACGGCACCTCGCTGCTCTATATCGACCGCCACCTCGTGCACGAGGTGACCAGCCCGCAGGCCTTCGAGGGGCTGCGCATGGCGCACCGTCAGGTGCATGCACCCGAAAAGACGTTGGCCGTCGTCGATCACAACGTGCCGACGACGCCGGACCGGGTCGAGGGCATCAAGAACGAGGAAAGCCGCATCCAGGTTGAGGCGCTGGCGAAGAACGCCGCCGATTTCGGCGTCGAATACTATTCCGAGAAGGACAAGCGCCAGGGCATCGTGCACATCGTCGGTCCGGAACAGGGCTTCACCCTGCCGGGCATGACCATCGTCTGCGGCGACAGCCACACTTCCACCCACGGCGCGTTCGGCGCGCTGGCGCACGGCATCGGCACGTCGGAGGTCGAGCACGTGCTCGCCACCCAGACGCTGATCCAGAAGAAGGCGAAAAACATGCTCGTCCAGGTGGACGGCAAGCTGCCCGAGGGCGTGACGGCGAAGGACATCATCCTCGCCATCATCGGCCATATCGGCACGGCGGGCGGCACCGGCTACGTGATCGAGTTCGCGGGCGAGGCGATCCGCTCGCTGTCGATGGAAGGCCGCATGACCGTCTGCAACATGACGATCGAAGGCGGCGCGCGCGCCGGCCTGATCGCGCCGGACGAGACGACCTTCGACTATATCAAGGACAAGCCGCGCGCGCCGAAGGGCAAGGCATGGGACATGGCGCTGGAATACTGGAAGACGCTGAAAACCGACGAGGGCGCGCATTTCGACAAGGTGGTGAAGCTGGACGCGGCCGACCTGCCGCCGATCGTCACCTGGGGCTCGTCGCCCGAGGACGTCGTCTCCATCGAGGGCGAAGTGCCGAACCCGGATGATATCGAGGATGCCAACAAGCGGACCTCGAAATGGCGGGCGCTCGACTATATGGGCCTGAAGCCGGGCACCAGGATCACAGACATCGCCATCGACCGCGTCTTCATCGGCTCCTGCACCAATGGCCGCATCGAGGATCTGCGCGAGGTGGCAAAGATCGTCGATGGCAAGAAAGTCGCTTCGACCGTCAACGCGATGATCGTGCCGGGCTCCGGCCTGGTGAAGGAACAGGCGGAGAAGGAAGGCCTCGACAAGATCTTCATCGCGGCCGGGTTCGAATGGCGCGAGCCGGGCTGTTCGATGTGCCTTGCGATGAATGACGACCGGCTGAAGCCGGGCGAGCGCTGCGCGTCGACCTCGAACCGCAATTTCGAGGGCCGCCAGGGCTTCAAGGGCCGCACCCACCTCGTCTCGCCGGCCATGGCGGCCGCAGCCGCGATCGCCGGCCACTTCGTGGATGTCCGCAAGCTTTGACGAAACCGGGCTTCGTCCGGCGGACGGAGCCCCCCCAATTTCGTTCGAACCATTAACTTGGTATCAAGCTGAATACGCTAGATTTTCCGTGACACTTCTTGGCCTGACGCCGGGGAATCATTGCGGATGGGGCGGTGCGCGGACAAGTCTTCTTCGAGCTGATCGGACCGCTGATCTTTCTCGCCTTTTCCCTGGGCTTTGTGGAAATCCGGCGCCATATCCCGCATCTGGTGTCCGCCGGATTTTTCGCGCTTTCCTATTTCCTGCGGTCCTGCGGATTCACCGCGGACTATTTCCGGCCGCTCATGCAGCCGGACATCGCCATCTATGCGACGGTTCTCCCATTCCTCGCGGCGGGGCTTGCCTTTTGCGCCGGCGTGCTTCGTCTCTACCGGGTGCGCGTGCCGTGGCGGGTGTTCGGCACTATCGCGCTGGCGGCCCTCGCCGCGATAAGCTGGTTCCGTTTCGTTGACGACAGTGTCGTTGCCCGCGTGATCGTCATGAACGGCATTGCGGCGGTGGCGCTGATCTATCTCGCGCTGGCGATGCAGCGGGCGATAAGACGGCGCATCGACCGGTTTCTCCAGGTCCTGTTCGTGGTCAATGCCGGTCAGTTCCTCGTCAGGACCGCGGTCATGCTCTGGCTTGAAGGGTCGGCGCTCACGGCGGCGAATTATGCCGATTCGCTGACCGCCATTTCGCTTCGCTTCTCGATAATCGTGGCGACGGTCGCGATCGCGGCCACGCTGTTTGCGATATACGGCATGGAGATCGTGTCCACGCTGACACGCAACAGCCACACCGATCCCCTGACCGGGGTCCTGAACAGGCGGGGTTTCGACGCGGGCGTGACGATCCCGCAAGCGAGGCTCCGCCCCGATCGTCCCGGGCATGGCTTCATCCTTGCCGACATAGACGGCTTCAAGTCCGTGAACGACCGTTTCGGCCACGAAGTCGGCGACGCGGTCATCGAGCGGATCGCCCGCATTCTTCAGGGGGCTGCCCGCGATAACGACGTGGTCGCCCGCTGGGGTGGCGAGGAATTCGTGATCCTGATCTGCGACGGCGGGGAAAGCCTTGCGCGGCTCTATGCCGAGTCGGTGCGCTCCGTTGTCGAGGGGATCGAGTTCGACTGCCTGCGCGGAGAATCGGTCACGATCAGCTTCGGCGTGACGGAGTGGCGGCTCGGCGACACGTTGCGCGAGGTCTGCAAACGCGCCGATGACGCGCTTTACGACGCGAAGAACTCGGGGAGGAACTGCGTGCGCAGCGCCGCCCAGCCGTCGCTTCGGCCGGCGGATGCCGTCGCCTGACGGGCTTGCCGTTTCAGCCGGGAAGCGCGTGGTTCAGCACATAGAGCCACAGCGTCACGGTGAGCACCGAAAACGTCGTCGCCAGCAGGAAGGCCGAGGCGGCGAGATTGACCGCCCGGTCATACATCACCGCGAAAAGATAGATGTTCATGCCGGGCGGCATGGCGGCGAGGGTGACCGCAGCGCGTACCGCGTCGGGCGGCAGGTTGAAGACATGGTGCGACAGCGTGAAGGCGATGGCCGGATGCACCAGCAGCGAGAGCGCCGCGACCATGCCGGCCTCCGGCAGGTCGGCCTTCATCTGGTAGCGCGTCATCGCCGCGCCGACGCCGACCAGCGCAACCGGAATCGCCGCCTGCGCGATCATGTCGACCGCCGCCATGACGGGATCGGGCAGCCAGTGGCCGGTCAGGTTGACGAAGGCGCCCGACAGGATGCCGATCATCAGCGGATTGACGATGATGGAGCGGCCGGCGACGGCGAATGTTTCCGACAGGGTCCGGCCGTTGCGGCGCATCAGTTCCATCGTCACCATGCCGACGGCGTAGATCAGCGGCGCGTGCAGGGCGATGATGCCGAAGGCGGCGGTGAGCGGAGCGGTGCCGTGCGAACGTTCGACGATGGCAAGGCCGAGCAGCACGGAATTGGAAAAGGTCGCCGCGAAACCGACGGCGACGGATTCGCCGGGCCTGCGCTTGAAGACGTGCCGCGCCATGACGATGCCGATGGCGAAACAGGTGAACGCGCCCGCATAGAAGCTGACGAGCAGCGGCGGCGAGAAGGCCGTTGAAAGGTCGAGCCGCTCCAGCGCCCGGAACAGCAGGACCGGCACGGCGAGCTTGACGGCGAAGCCGTTCAGCGCGTCGGCGATGCCGCCCGGCAGGTAGCCGCTCTTCACCGCGCCCCATCCGGTGGCGATCAGCAGGAAGACCGGGGCGACGGTGATCAGAATCGTGAGCATTTACCGGCTTTAGACCGGATATGGCCTGGTTGGGAAGCGGCGGGTTTCTCCGCCTGGCCCGGAAAGTCGCGATTTCCGCCGGTTCAACCGCAGGTATTAACGGGATGGCAAGCCGAACCGGTTACCTTTGCCGCACGAAGCGCGGGGCGACGGCGAACCCGCCGACGGAACGGATTGATGCTCGGCCAGTCTTATTTCCAGCTGATGAGTCCCCTTATCTTTCTGGTCTTCTCGCTGGGATTCATCCTGCTTTGGCACCATGCGCGCGACATCCAGGCGCTGCGCTTTCTTGCAGTCTCCTATTTTCTTGGTTCCTGCGCCCTGTTCGGCGATTTCCTGCGCGGATCGATGCATCCGGATGTCGCTTCCGCGCTGATGAGCCTTCTCTACCTGTCGAGCGGCGTGGCCCTGTGCGCGGCGCTCTACGCCTTCTATCGCGGCCGGGTCGCCTGGCGGACGCTGGGAGCGTCCGCGGCAGCGGTCTACCTGGTGTTTTCCTGGCTGCGCTTCGGCCTCGAGGACATGGCGTTGTGCACCTGGGCCATCAATGGCGGCATCGTCGCGATCGTCACCCATACGCAATACCGGCTGCGCCGCGAGATGCGGCAACGGCGGATCGATCGCGCATTGCAGGTCGTGATCGGCCTCGCCTCCGCCATGCTCGTCCTGCGTACCGGCGCCGTGCTGTGGTTCGAGGGTGCGACCGCGTCCGACCCGGACTATGCCGGATCGCTGGAAGCGCTGACCCTGCAGCTGTGCGTGGGCATTTCGGCGTTGGCGGTGGCCGGCGTCCTTTTCGTCATGTTCGGAATGGAGATCGTTCGCCGGCTGACGGAAACGAGCGAAACCGATCCGCTGACCGGCGTCCTGAACCGGCGCGGCTTCGAAGCGAAGATCGGGGCGGTTGCCGCGGATGCGACGGGCGGCACGGCAAGCCATGCCGTTATCATGGCGGATATCGACCGGTTCAAATCCGTCAACGACACTTTCGGTCACGAGGTCGGCGACCAGGTGATCAAGGCGTTCGCCCGGTTGCTCGAGAACGCCGTAAACGAGAGCGGTTTCGTGGTGCGGTGGGGCGGCGAGGAGTTCCTCGTCGTTCTCGTGAATGCCGACGAGCGGACCGCGCGGCTGTGCTGCGAGGGCGTGCGCGCCGCGTGGGAAGCGCTGCCGCATGATTGTCTTGAGGGCGGCTCGGTGACAGCAAGCTTCGGGATAGCAATCTGGCCCGGCGGGCAGAACCTGTCCGAGGCCGCGCACCTGGCCGACATGGCCCTCTACCGGGCCAAACGCGAAGGCAGGAACCGCGTCCGTGCGTATGCGCCGGCTGCAGCCGGACGCCGGGAGGTAGCCGTCGCCTGACCCCACGGCAGCGGCATTTCGTCATCGGTAGAAAAAACCGCAGCGTTTTAACTCCGCGTCAAAACCGGCGGGCTAGCGTGAGCGCCCAGATGATTGCCGGCCGCGTGGCCGGGAGAAACCGGGACACATCCATTGCAGCCGCAAACCTATTTCCAGTTGATCGGCCCGCTGATCTTTCTGGTGTTTTCTGCCGGCTTCGCCGTGATCTGGCGCTACGCGCGCGATGATGTGCCGATCCGCCTGTTCGCGCTCGCCTTTTTTCTCGGGGCCTGCGGCGCGCTGACGGATTATCTGCGCGATTCGATGCCGCTGCCCGTCGCGCTTCACGTGCTGAACCTGTTCTACCTCGCGACCGGGCTGGTCTTCATTTCGGCGTTGTTCCACTACTATGCGCGCCGCACGCCGTGGCGCTTCATAGCGCTGGCGATCGCGATCGTGCCGGCCCTGCTGTCCTGGTTCATCCTGGTCGACGACGACGTCGTGGCGCGCATCATCGTCATGAATGTCGCGGGCCCGGTGATCCTCTCCGTGCCGGCGCTGGCCCTGCGCGCGCAGATGTCGCGTCCGATCGACCGCATCCTGCAGGCCGCGCTGCTCGTCATCGCCGCATGTATCGGCGCGCGGGCCGCCTTCGTCATCGTCGCCGGCGGCGGGGGGCTTACCAACGAGAACTACGCGAACTCGCTGATCGCGCTGTCGCTGCACTTCACCATGGCGCTGTCGGCCCTGGCCATCGCCATCGTCCTGTTCATCATGGTGGGCATGGAGATCGTCGGCCGCCTGACCGAAACCAGCGAAACCGACCCGCTGACCGGCGTTCTCAACCGGCGCGGCTTCGACGCGCGGATGGCGGCGCTGGCCCGCGGAGACGAGAACCATGTCTTCGTCATGGCCGATATCGACCGGTTCAAGGCGATCAACGACCGCTTTGGCCACGAAGCCGGCGACACGGTGATTCGCAATTTCGCGCGCATCCTTGCCGGCACCGCGCGCAAGGGCGATCTCGTCGTGCGCTGGGGCGGCGAGGAATTCCTCGTCGTGATCGCCGATGCCGATACCGCGACCGCCCGGCGCTTCGCCGAAGCGGTGCGGACGGTTTTCGAGGAGCAGGCGCACGCGCATCTCGACGGGCGCAAGGTGACCGCCAGTTTCGGCATCGCGGCGTGGCATGGCGGCATGTCGGTCTCCGACGTCAGCCATCTTGCCGACAAGGCGCTCTATCGCGCCAAGCGCGAGGGCCGGAACCGGGTTTGCGTTGATTCGCCCGAATCCGCCTTCGGTCATCGCGAAAGCGTTGCCGCATAGGCTTGGCGCCGAAGTGTCTTGCCCGCCTTAATTACAAGGCGTATCAGGCGTTTATGACAAGATTCCGCAGCTTCATCCCGCTCGGCCTCCTGGGCTTCCTCGCCGCTTGCGAAACCTCGGTTCCGCAGGCCTACACATCCGTTCAGCCGCGCTTGGCCTCCTACCGGTGTTCCGACGACGTGACACTGCAGCTGCGCCGCGCCGGATCGACCGTCACGATCACCGACAGCCGCGGCATCGAGGCGACGATGCCGGCCAGCCCGGCAGGACAGTCCAACCGCTATGCAGAGGGCATTCACGCGCTCATTCTCGAGGGGCGGGGCGCGACCTGGTTCGTTTCCGGCCAGGTGCCGGTCGAGTGCCGCCGCTAGGGCGCTTTCCTGCCGGTTTCACCATCGAAAACAGCCATTTGAGAACAATTCGTCCGGCTTTATATGTTCCAATCGATTGAAAGCCGCGCAGGCTGTTGCATTGCAGCAAAATCCCACTAAGGGATGATGGCGGCGGCGCTGCGATGCTTTGACGCGGCGCGGCTGCCGCCCTATTAACGGGTGCACTCAAATGTGCGCCGGCCCGATTCACATACGAGGAGCAGCCAATCGTGAGCGCTTCCAGTCCTGCGAAAAGCGAGCGTCCGCTTTCCCCGCATCTGCAAATCTACAAGCCGATCCCGACCATGATGATGTCGATCGTGCACCGGATCACCGGCGCCGCGCTCTATGTCGGCACCCTGCTGGTCGCCTGGTGGCTGATCGCCGCGGCAAGCGGTCCGGACTACTTCGCGGTCGTCAACGGCTTCTTCGGCTCATGGTTCGGCATCGTCGTGCTGTTCGGCTACACATGGGCGCTGATCCATCACATGCTGGGCGGCCTGCGCCATTTCGCGTGGGACCTCGGCTATCTCTTCAACAAGCAGACATCCACCAGGCTCGCCTGGGCGACGATCACCGCATCGGTGGCGCTGACGCTCGTGATCTGGATCGTCGGCGCGCTCGCCAGCTGAGCGGGGAGGAAAACATGTCCATTCTCACGCCTTACAAGCGCGCCCACGGTCTCGGTTCGGCCAGGGACGGCACCGAGCATTTCTGGCGCCAGCGGGTCAGCGCGGCGGCCAACGTGCCGCTGATGATCGCCTTCGTGTGGATCGTGGCGTCGTGCATCGGAGCGCCTTACGAGGAAGTCCGGGCGACGCTCGGCCATCCGCTGGTCGCGGTGATCCTGCTGCTCGTCGTCGTCAGCGGGCTCTACCACGCCAAGCTCGGCATGCAGGTCATCATCGAGGACTACGTGCATGGGGAGAACGCCAAGTTCGCCGCGCTGCTCGTGAATGTCTTCTTCACCTTCGCGGTCGGCGCGCTTGCCGTCTTTTCAATCCTGAAACTGGGTTTTGCGGGCTGACGCCCACGCAATCCCGGTCTAGCGGCTCCAGGGAACGATACGGATGAACACTGACGCTTCCAAAAACGGCTCGGCCTACCGGTACGAGGACCACAAGTTCGACGTGGTTGTCGTCGGCGCCGGCGGCGCGGGCCTGCGCGCCACGCTCGGCATGGCCGAGCAGGGTCTCAGAACGGCCTGCATCACCAAGGTCTTTCCGACGCGCTCGCACACGGTCGCGGCGCAGGGCGGCATCGCGGCCTCGCTGACCAACATGACGCCGGATTGCTGGCAGTGGCACATGTACGACACCGTCAAGGGCTCCGACTGGCTCGGCGACGTCGACGCCATGCAGTATCTCGCCATGGAAGCGCCGAAGGCGGTCTACGAGCTCGAGCATTACGGCGTGCCGTTCAGCCGCAACGAAGAAGGCAAGATCTACCAGCGCCCGTTCGGCGGCCACATGCAGAATTACGGCGAAGGCCCGCCCGTGCAGCGCACCTGCGCCGCCGCGGACCGCACCGGCCACGCCATCCTGCACACGCTCTACGGCCAGTCGGTGAAAAACAAGGCGCAGTTCTTCATCGAGTATTTCGCGCTCGACCTGATCATGGACGATGACGGCCGCTGCACCGGCGTCGTTGCCTGGAACCTCGACGACGGCACCATCCACCGCTTCTCGGCCAAGATGGTCGTGCTGGCGACGGGCGGCTACGGCCGCGCCTATTTCTCGGCGACCTCGGCGCATACCTGCACCGGCGACGGCGGCGGCATGATCGCGCGTGCCGGCCTGCCCTTGCAGGACATGGAATTCGTGCAGTTCCACCCGACCGGCATTTACGGCGCCGGCTGCCTGATCACCGAGGGCGCGCGCGGCGAGGGCGGCTACCTGGTCAATTCCGAGGGCGAGCGCTTCATGGAGCGCTACGCGCCGTCGGCGAAGGACCTCGCCTCGCGCGATGTCGTCTCGCGCTGCATGACGATGGAAATCCGCGAGGGCCGCGGCGTCGGCAAGGACGGCGACCACATCTTCCTGCATCTCGACCACCTCGATCCGGCGGTCCTGGCGGAGCGCCTGCCCGGCATTTCGGAATCTGCGAAAATCTTCGCCGGCGTCGACGTGACGAAGGAGCCGATCCCGGTTCTGCCGACCGTACACTACAACATGGGCGGCATCCCGACGAATTACTGGGGCGAGGTGCTGAACCCGACCAAGACGAACCCGGATGCTGTCGCGCCGGGCCTGATGGCGGTCGGCGAAGCCGGTTGCGCCTCGGTGCATGGCGCGAACCGTCTCGGCTCCAACTCGCTGATCGACCTGGTCGTGTTCGGCCGCGCCGCGGCGATCCGCGCCGGCGAGGTGATCGACCGCGACGCGGCGATCCCGGACATCAACGAGGCGGCCTGCGACAGGATCATGGAGCGTTTCGACCGGCTGCGCCACGCCAACGGCTCGACGCCGACGGCGGACCTTCGCGAGAAGATGCAGCGCGCAATGCAGGAAGACGCCGCCGTGTTCCGCACCCAGGAAAGCCTGGAACAGGGCTGCAAGCGCATTTCGGCGATCTGGGGCGAACTGTCCGACCTCAAGGTCACCGACCGCTCGATGATCTGGAACTCCGACCTGGTGGAGACGCTGGAACTGGAAAACCTGATGGCCAACGCCATCACCACGGTCTACGGCGCGGAAGCGCGCAAGGAGAGCCGTGGCAGCCACGCCCGGGAAGACTATGTCGACGGGCCGTTTGCCGGCCGCGACGACGAGAACTGGCGCAAGCACACGCTGGCCTGGGTCAATGACAAGGGCGACGTCAGGCTAGACTACCGCCCCGTCCACACCGACCTGATCGCCGACGGCATCGATCTGAAAAAGATCGCGCCGAAAGCCCGCGTTTACTGAGGATTGCAGGAATGGTTGAACTCGCACTCCCGAAGAACTCCAAGATCACGCAAGGCAAGGTCTGGCCGAAGCCCGAGGGCGCGACCAATCTGCGCGAATACAGGATCTATCGCTGGAGCCCCGATGACGGCAAGAACCCGTCGATCGACACCTACTATGTCGATACGGACGATTGCGGGCCGATGGTGCTCGACGGCCTCCTGTGGATCAAGAACAAGATCGACCCGACGCTGACGCTGCGCCGCTCCTGCCGCGAGGGCATTTGCGGCTCCTGCGCGATGAACATCGACGGCACCAACACGCTGGCCTGCACCAAGGGCACTGACGAGATCGACGGCGCGGTCAAGGTCTACCCGCTGCCGCACATGCCGGTGGTGAAGGACCTGGTGCCGGACCTGACCCAGTTCTACGCCCAGCACGCCTCGATCGAGCCGTGGCTGGAGACCAGGACGCCGGCGCCGGAAAAGGAATGGAAGCAGTCCCACGAGGACCGCGCCAAGCTCGACGGGCTCTACGAGTGCATCCTGTGCGCCTGCTGCTCGACCTCCTGCCCGTCCTACTGGTGGAACGGCGACCGCTATCTCGGCCCGGCCGCGCTGCTGCAGGCCTATCGCTGGCTGATCGACTCACGCGACGAGGCGACCGGCGAGCGCCTCGACCATCTGGAAGACCCGTTCCGGCTCTATCGCTGCCACACCATCATGAACTGCACCCAGGCCTGCCCGAAGGGCCTGAACCCGGCAAAGGCGATTGCCGAGATCAAGAAGATGATGGTGGAAAGAAGGGTGTAGGGCGCGCCCTATCTCCCCCCTTGCGGGGGAGAAAGTGGATGCGGCGGTTCGGTGAACCGGCGCAGACGGATGAGGGGTTCTTGTGCCTTGTATTGCCTGTCGAAAGACGGCGGTTTTGGTTCAACGGTCTTGTTCCCGCGCTACGGCGCACATTACCCCCACCCTGCATCCCTCCCCACAAGGGGGAGGGAGGTCGCATGCATTCAGCTTGTGCGTGGCGCAATTGTGCGAATGTAAGAGCCGGGGTGAAAGCCTTCCCTCCTCCACGTTGGGGAGGGATGAAGGGTGGGGGGCGTCGCGAGGTGAAACGCTGAAAACCCCTTGAAAATCCACTTTTATGCGCATCTGTCATGCAATTGCGCATGGCCGACTCATCCACCGCCTTCCTGCCTCCCTTATCCTGTCCGTGCCCTCTCGCGGAAGCCCGGATGCGCACCGGTATCAGGGGAGAGGGACGGTGCCTGGTGTCCGCGCTGAGGTGGCGCGGATAGGGTCCGGCTGGACGCATGTCGCCCAAATGTCCCGAAACCAGGGAGGCATATCGGTCCCGCGCGTGGCGCGCCGTGCTCCGTTCCCGGCGGAGTTGCAGCAACGGCGAGCCGAGAATGACCGGAACCGAGCGCATCCGCTTCAGGGAAGCGGGCAACAGATGCGTACTTTTGCCGGTCAGGCGAGTTCCCCCGAGGAATTTTCCGGGAGGAAGCGCCGGGATGACTGATGTCGTGAGAATGCCGAACGGGCGGTCGAAGGACCGCACAGACAAAATCAGACAGAGCGATCCCTCGACCGCCCGTCTTCCATCTTTCGAGCTCACGGCAGTTCACGCTGCGAGTGAACGCCTCCGCATGGGCCTCGCAAAGGCTCGGACGGTCGGTCGGCCTTCAGGGACCCGCCGGCGACGAGCACAGCGAGAAGCTTAAGGGCGGGACAAAATTGCGGGCAAGGCCCGGGTTCTTTGAAAATGCATACGCTGAAGATGAAGCAGGACGGGGGAGGGCGGCCCTGCTTGACCCGTATCAAGCCGTTCTTTCCGCTTCCGCGTTAGGACAGGCCAAAACGTGAAGGAAACGGACGATGGCCGAAACAGACTGGAAAGCATTCACAGACCAGACCAACCAGCGCATGGCCGAATTGCGCAAGGCGATGCCGGAGCCGGCCAGGGGCTTCGGCATGCTGGCGCAGGCGGCGATCGCGCCGGGCGTGCTCGACTCCAAGACCAAGGAACTGATCGCGCTCGCCATCGGCATCACCGCGCGCTGCGACGGCTGCCTCGCCTTTCATGCCAAGGCGGCGAAGAAGCATGGCGCGAGCCGCGAGGAGATCATCGAGACGATCGGCGTCGCGCTCTACATGGGCGGCGGCCCGTCGATGATCTACGGCGCCGAGGCGCTGTCCTGCTTCGACGCGCTGGACTAGAGAAGCTTCGCTTCGAGCGTGATCTCGATGGCGGAGAGCGCACCGGAAACCGGGCATTCCTTCTTGGCCTTTTCCGCCAGTTCCTCGAACTTCTCCCGCTCGATGCCGGGAATGTCGGCTTCGAGAACGAGCGCCGATCGCTTGATGCCCTCGCCGGGCTTCACCTCGACGGTGGCGGTGCAGTCGAGCTTTTCGGCCGGCGTGCCGTTCTCGGCCAGGAAATGCGACAGCTGCATGGCGTAGCAGCCGGCGTGCGCGGCGGCGATCAGTTCCTCCGGATTGGTGCCGTTGATACCCTCCTCGTCCTCGAAGCGGGTGCGGAAGTCGTAGCGCTTGTCGCTCAATGCGCCGCTTTGGGTGGTGAGGCTGCCGCGGCCCTCCTGCAGGTTGCCGGTCCAGATTGCGGTTGCATGACGTTTCATCGGTTTGCTCCTTGCGCGCTGGAATTCCCCGCCGTGCCGGGATTCAAAAGATAGGTTTCCCTTTTCGAACGCGCTTCAAGGGTCGGGGTTGCGTTCACGATCGCTCACTTCGGCGTGTGAGGCCTTTTTCCTGCGGTTTTGCGCGGTACGCTTCTTTTCCGGGCGGCGAGGCAATTGCGAGGAGAAGCAGGATGAAACGAATTTTGAGCGCCATGGGAGTGTTGTTGCTGATGTCAACCACCGCTGCATTTGCCGAAGACTGGGTGGTCAAGGAGAGCGCATCCTCCGTTGCCGAGACGGCGGACAAGCTGGCCGCCGCCGCCGAAGGCGCGGGCGCTACCGTCTTTGCCCGCGTCGACCACGCGGCAGGCGCGGAGGCGATCGGCGAGGCGATGGCGCCGATGGTCATGGTGATGTTCGGCAATCCGAAGATCGGCACGCCGATCCTCAAGGCCGCGCCGCAGACCGGGCTCGACCTGCCTCTGCGCGTGCTGGTCTGGGACGATGGCGGTGTGACGAAAGTTGGCTATCTCGCGCCGGAAGACCTCAAGGCGCGTTACGCTGTCGAAAGCGCCGATGCCGCCTTCGAAACGATGGCCGGCGCGCTCGACAAGCTCACCGATGCCGCGACGCAATAAGCGCTCACGCAAGCGTGTTCAGATCTGATTGGGCTTGTCGGGCGCATCCGTGCTTTGTCTCGGGCAAACGAGATCCGGAGGATTCGACATGAGACATCTGAAAACCGCGGCGCTTGCCTTCGCCCTTGCTGCCGCTTCCCTCGGTGCCGTCCCGGCGCAGGCGGCGACGAAGTCGCTGGTCGTCGCCGGCGGCTGTTTCTGGTGCGTGGAAAGCGATTTCGACCACATGGAGGGCGTCGTCGCGACGACGTCGGGCTATGGCGGCGGCGAGGTGCAGAACCCGACCTACCGCAATCACGGCAACCATCGCGAGGTGGTCAAGGTCGATTACGACGACACGAAAACCGATTACCGCACGCTGGTGACGCAGTTTCTGCGCACCATCGACGTGACCGACGCCGGCGGGCAGTTCTGCGACCGCGGCCACTCCTACACGACGGCGGTCCACGCGGCGACGGTGGAAGAGGCGGAAATCGCCCGCGAGGTCATTGCCGAGGCGGAAAACGAGCTCGGACAGAAGATCGTCACGCCGGTGGAGGAAGCCGCCACGTTCTGGCCGGCCGAGGACTACCACCAGGACTACTATTTGAGCGAGGAGCGTCAGCTGACGCGGTTCGGCTACGTAACGCGGGCAAAGGCCTACAAGGGCTATCGCGAGGGCTGCGGCCGCGATCAGCGGGTGCGCGACGTCTGGGGGGAGCAGGCTTACCGCGGCGTTCACAAGGAGAGCATGTGAAAGTTTGTCCTTGACTTAAACGACTACTACATCTTTGAAAATCACGCTGCGGCATCGTGTGGCGCAGCGCGACACTTCATTCTCGTGCTGTTGTGTCATACTATCGATACACAAATCGGTGAGAGGACGGCTCTAACGCCCACCGGACACATGGCCATGGAATTCCAGAGCGCATCTTCGACTTTCTCGGACATCGTGACCGGGCGTGCCGACGCGCGCGCATTGCAAAAAATGCATATCGTCGATCAGCTGATCGAGGAACGTGGCCAGACGCTGGTCAAGCATCCGCTATGGCCGGTGATCCGGCCGGCGCTCTACAAGGTGCTTTATTACGAGCAGGCCGTACGCATGGCCGACGATGTCGCCGAGATCAGCGGCATCGAGTGCTTCGAATATATCAGCCGGCTGCTCGAGCTGGAGATCACCGTCGAGGGCAAGGAACACCTACCGAAGGACGGCGCGTTCATCCTGATATCGAACCATCCGACCGGCATTGCCGACGGCGTCGCCGCCTATGACATGATCAAGGACGTGCGCCCCGATCTGATGTTCTTCGCCAACCGCGACGCGATCCGCGTCAACCAGCGGCTTTCGGAGGTCATCATCCCGGTGGAGTGGCGCACCACGGAGAAATCGCACGCGAAAAGCCGCGAAACGCTGGTGCGCACCAGCCGCGCCTTTTCCGACCAGCGCGCGGTCATCCTGTTCCCGTCCGGCCGCATCGCCTACTGGGCGAAGGGCCGGCTGAACGAGCGCCCGTGGCAGGCGACCGGCATCCACATGGCAAAGCGCTACAACGTGCCGGTGATCCCGATGCACATGAGCGCGCGCAACTCCAAGCTGTTCTACCTGCTGTCGCATCGCACGCCGGAGCTGCGCGACATGACGGTGTTCCACGAGCTTCTCAACAAGAAGGGCCAGCCCTTCAAGATGGTTATCGGCAAGCCGATCGATCCCGAGGCGCTGGAAGGCGACGTGCAGGACCAGACGGTGCGCATGCAGCACCATTGCGAGCATGTGCTGCGCGAGGATCCGAAGGCTTTGTTCAAGGGCTGAGCCCTGCCGCCCCCCTAAATAAAAAGCCCGCCGGATGGCGGGCTTTCTCGTTTTGGATGCGCGAAAATCAGACGATCTTCTGGCCGGTCTTCGCCCAGTCGGCGAGGAAGGCCTCGAGCCCCTTGTCGGTCAGCGGGTGCTTGACCAGCGCCTTGAGCACCGCCGGCGGGACGGTGGCCACGTCGGCGCCGATCAGGGCGGCTTCCTTGACGTGGTTCACGGTGCGGATTGAGGCGGCGAGGATTTCCGTCTGGAAGCCGTAATTGTCGTAGATCGTGCGGATTTCGCCGATCAGTTCCATGCCGTGCAGGCCGGTGTCGTCGAGGCGGCCGATAAAGGGCGAGATGTAGGTCGCGCCGGCCTTGGCGGCGAGCAGCGCCTGGGTGGCGGAAAAGCACAGGGTGACGTTCGTCTTGTGGCCGTCCGAAGTCAGCGCCTTGCAGGCTTTCAGCCCGTCCATGGTCAGCGGAAGCTTGATGCAGATGTTGCCGGCGATCTTCGCCAGTACCTTGGCTTCCTTGATCATGCCGTCGAATTCGGTCGCCGTAACCTCGGCGGAGACCGGTCCGTCGATCATGTCGCAGATTTCCTTGGTGACCTCGGTGATGTCACGGCCCGACTTCATGATCAGCGACGGATTGGTGGTCACGCCATCGACGAGACCGATGTCGTTCAGTTCGCGGATATCCTTCACATCGGCGGTATCGACAAAGAATTTCATGTCCTGGCCCTTGGTGTGTGATTGAGGGGTTTTCGATCGGGCTTCCGTTTAGACCAAAGAGTGGGCAAGGTCACGGGGTAATGCAGCAAGATTCGCTCTTCATTTCCGAAACAGTTCCCGTTCTTGTGCCGACGCCGTCGGAGCGGCCCTATACCTATGCGGTGCCGGAGGGGATGGCCGTCGAGCCGGGCTCGATCGTCGCTGTGCCGCTCGGGCCGCGCATCGTCGCCGGCGTCGTCTGGGACGCGGACAGCAAGGACGCGGTCGACCCGAAAAAGCTGCGCGAAATCGAGCATGTCTTCGATTGCCCGCCGCTGGCGGAGGAGATGCGCCGCTTCGTCGACTGGGTGGCGCGCTACACGCTGTCGGCGCCGGGGATGGTGGCGCGGATGGTGCTGCGCTCTCCCGCCGCCTTCGATCCCGAACCGCCGACGCCCGGGCTTCGGCGCGCCGAGGTTCTGCCGGAGCGGATGACCGCCGCGCGCGAGCGCGTGCTGGAAATGGCGACCGGCTGTCTCGGCTGGACGCGCTCCGGCCTGGCACATGCCGCCGGTGTGTCGCTGTCGGTCGTAGACGGCCTGACGAAAGCCGGAGTCTTCGAGGAAATCGAATTGCCGCCGGCTCCGGTCGTCGCCCAGCCCGATTCCACATACGCGACGGCGGAACTGTCCGGCGACCAGCAGGCGGCGGGGGAGGCGCTGCGCGTGCCCGTCGAGGAGGGCGGGTTCTCGGCGACTCTGCTCGAAGGCGTAACCGGCTCGGGTAAGACGGAGGTCTATTTCGAGGCCATTGCGGCGGCCCTGGACACGGGAAAGCAGGTGCTCGTGCTCTTGCCCGAGATCGCATTGACGCAAAGCTTCCTCGAGCGCTTTCACGACCGCTTCGGCGCGCCTCCGGCCGAATGGCATTCCGATCTTGCGCCCAAAATGCGCGAGAGGGTATGGCGGCAGGTGGCTGACGGGAGGGTGCGTGTCGTGGCCGGGGCGCGGTCGGCGCTGTTCCTGCCGTTCCGGGAACTCGGCCTTATCGTCGTCGACGAGGAACACGACCCGGCCTACAAGCAGGAAGACCGGGTCTACTACCATGCTCGGGACATGGCGGTGGTGCGCGCCCATATCGGCGGCTTTCCGGCGATCCTGTCCAGCGCGACGCCGTCGGTGGAAACGCGCTACAACGCCGATGCCGGGCGTTATCGCCATGTGAAGCTGCCGAAGCGGTTCGCCGAGGCCGCGCTGCCGGATCTCGCCGCCATCGACATGCGGCGCACGCCGCCGGCGCGCGGCAAGTTCCTGTCACCGCCGCTCCTGAAGGCGATCGGCGACGCGCTGGAGCGCGAAGAGCAGTCGCTGCTGTTCCTCAACCGGCGGGGCTATGCGCCGCTGACGCTGTGCCGCGCGTGCGGCCACCGTTTCCAGTGTCCCGACTGTTCGAGCTGGCTGGTCGAGCATCGCTTCCGCGGCCAGCTGATGTGCCACCATTGCGGCTATCACGAACCGGTGCCGGAAGTCTGCCCGGAATGCGGCACGCTCGACCATCTGGTCGCCTGCGGTCCGGGCATCGAGCGTATCGCCGAGGAGGTCGTCGAGAAATTCCCCGATGCACGAACCATTGTTTTGTCATCCGACATGCTGGGCGGGGTGAAGCGGTTGCGGCTCGAACTGGAGGCGATCGAAAAGGGCGATGTCGATATCGTCATCGGCACGCAACTCGTCGCCAAGGGCCACAATTTTCCCAACATGACGCTGGTCGGCGTGATCGACGCCGATCTCGGTCTCGCCAACGGCGATCCGCGCGCCGCCGAGCGGACCTTCCAGCTGCTGTCACAGGTGACCGGCCGCGCCGGACGAACCGGCAAGAAAAGCCTCGGCCTGATCCAGACCTTCCAGCCGGAACATCCGGCGATGCGCGCCATCGTCTCGGGCGATGCGGAAGCCTTCTACGAGAACCAGATCGCCGAACGCGAACGCGGGCATCTGCCGCCCTTCGGCCGGCTGGCCGCTATCATCATCTCGGCCAACAGCCGCGCGGAAGCGGAGAATCACGGCCGCGCCCTGCGCGCCGCGGCGCCTTCCGGCGAGATCATGGTGCTCGGGCCGGCGGAAGCGCCGCTGGCGCTGATCCGCGGCCGGCACCGATTCCGCATTCTGGTGCACGGGCCGGAACGGTCGAACCTGCAGTCGTTTCTGCGGCACATGATCGCCGCTGCGCCGCGGCCGCGCGGGTCGGTGCGTGTCAGCGTCGACATCGACCCGCAAAGTTTCCTTTGACTTGATCCCGGTCCCGACGCATGCACGGGAAAGTCACTGAAAGCAGAGCCTTGTCCCCGAATCCCGTTCGCACCGATGTCGACTCCGAAACGATGCCGCCGGCAGCGCTGGTGCTCGCTCTCGGCATGTTCCTCATGTTCGCGCTGCTCGACACGTCGGCGAAGTATCTCGTCACGTCGGGGCTGACGGCAGCCTTCGTCGTCTGGTGCCGGTTCGCGTCGCAAGCCCTCATCCAGTTTGCCGTATCGCGGGCGTGGGCCAATGGGGATGTCTGGCGGATGCGCAACATCGTCATGCAACTCCTGCGTGGGCTTGCCCTGCCGGCGACGACACTGCTGAACTTCAAGGCGCTGGAAACGCTGCAACTGGCGCAGACGGTCTCGGTCTTTCTGTCGGCGCCGATGGTGGTCACGGCGATGGCCGGACCGCTGCTGGGCGAATGGGCCGGGCCGCGCCGCTGGCTGGCGATCATGGTCGGCTTTGTCGGCGTGCTCGTCGTTGTGCGGCCGGGCACGGCGATGTTCGACTTCGCCATTCTCTATTCGATCGGCGCGACCGTAGTTTACGCGATTTATTCGATCCTGACGCGCAAGCTCGCCGGCACGGAAACGCAGGCCAGCCTGGTTTTCTATCCCTCGCTGGTCGGCGTCGTGCTGCTCGGACCGTTCGCCTGGGCGGACGCGGTGCTGCCGGAGAGCCTGTTCGATACCGTATTGCTCTGCGTCTTCGGAGTGTTCGGCATGATCGGCCACACGATGTTCATCAAGGCGAGCCGTATCGCCTCGGCGCCGAAGCTCGCGCCCTTCGTTTACAGTCAGCTTTTGTGGATGACGCTGCTCGGTTATCTGGTCTTCGGCAACCTGCCCGACTGGTGGACGGTGGCGGGCGCGACGATTATTTGCGCAAGCGGCCTCTATTTGATGTATCGCGAACGTGTTCTGCGGCTGGCGCGCATTTCGGCGCCGGTCGAACGCTGACGGCAAAGACCGGGTGAGGAAACAACGATGATCTCCATTATTCCCCCGCAATCGGTTGGTGAATGGCTGGCGTGGGCGTCGGCTCTCGTCACGCTGATCTTTGGCCTGATCTGTCTGCTGACGCCAAGACTGGCCTTTCGCATCATGCGGCTGCGACCTGTCGACGGCGTGCCGGAAGCGGTGTCGGAAAGCCGGGCGACGATGTCCGGCTTCTATCTCGGCACGGCGCTGGTCGCTATCCTCTTCAACCAGCCGTTTATCTGGCTCGTACTTGGCGCGGGCTGGGCGTTCACTGCATTTGGCCGGCTGGTGTCGATCGTGTTCGATCGCGGCAATACGACATTCAACTGGATATCGATCGTCATAGAGGCGCTGCTGGCGGCGGGGCCGCTTGCCTATGCGCTGGGTTACGTGGCCTGATTATACGAAAGCAGGCAGGATTCCGCCCGTTCTGCGACAAAAGGCGGCTTTGGTCGTGTTGCGCAGGCGAAAAGCATGTGCTAGACGGCTCGCAATTCGCAGGCGGGGTGCGACGACCGGACTCTATTGCGAATCTGAAATATCAACAAGATCAATGCGTTACGCATAGCCGGCCGGCTTCTTTCCGTGTGCGCATTGGAATAAAACAGAGAAGCGATAGCCAGTGGCCACATCATCTCACACTTCAGGTGTTGCTTCCCGTTACGCACAGTCCCTTTTCGACATCGCGCTTGAGACGAAATCGCTCGCCAAGGTCGAGAAGCAACTGGCTGCGTTCGAAGCCCTTCTCAACGACAGTGAAGACCTGCGGCGGCTGATCGGAAGCCCGGTGTTTTCCACAGGCGAGCAATTGCGGGCGATCACAGCGGTCGCCGAGAAGGCGGGCCTCGACGGTGTTGTCGCAAATTTCCTGAAGGTCGTTGCCTCCAACCGCCGCCTGTTCGCGGTACCGGGGATGATTGAAGCCTTTCGGGCGATCGCCGCCGATCACAAGGGTGTCGTCACCGCAGATGTGGCCAGCGCCATCAAGCTGACGGCCGCACAGGAAAAAGAACTCAAGGCGACGTTGAAGGACGTTGCCGGTAAAGACGTGGAGATCAACATGACCGTCGATCCGTCGCTGCTTGGCGGCCTGGTGGTCAAGATCGGCTCGCGCCAGATCGATACGTCGCTTCGCACCAAATTGTCATCAATGAAGCTCGCGCTGAAAGAGGTCGGCTGATGGATATTCGCGCCGCGGAAATTTCCGCAATCCTTAAAGACCAGATCAAGAATTTCGGACAGGAAGCGGAAGTTTCCGAAGTCGGTTCCGTTCTGTCCGTCGGTGACGGCATTGCCCGTGTCTACGGCCTCGACAATGTCCAGGCCGGTGAGATGGTCGAATTCCCGGGCGGCGTTCGCGGCATGGCCCTGAACCTCGAGACCGACAATGTCGGCGTCGTGATCTTCGGTTCCGACCGCGACATCAAGGAAGGCGACACCGTCAAGCGGACCGGCGCCATCGTTGACGTGCCGGTCGGCAAGGAACTGCTCGGCCGTGTCGTCGACGCGCTCGGCAACCCGATCGACGGCAAGGGCCCGATCAAGTCGAAGAAGCGCATGCGCGTGGACGTCAAGGCGCCGGGCATCATCCCGCGCAAGTCGGTGCACGAGCCGATGTCGACCGGCCTGAAAGCCATCGACGCCCTGATCCCGGTTGGCCGCGGCCAGCGCGAGCTGGTCATCGGCGACCGTCAGACCGGCAAGACCGCGATCATCCTTGACACCTTCCTCAACCAGAAGCCGATCCACGACAACGGCCCGGAAAAAGAGAAGCTCTACTGCGTCTACGTCGCCGTCGGCCAGAAGCGCTCCACCGTCGCCCAGTTCGTGAAAGTGCTCGAAGAGCGCGGCGCCCTGGAATACTCCGTTGTGATCGCCGCGACCGCGTCCGATCCGGCCCCGATGCAGTATCTCGCGCCGTTTGCAGGCTGCACCATCGGCGAATTCTTCCGCGACAACGGCATGCATGCCCTGATCGGCTATGACGACCTGTCGAAGCAGGCCGTCGCCTACCGCCAGATGTCGCTGCTGCTGCGCCGCCCGCCGGGCCGCGAAGCCTATCCGGGCGACGTCTTCTACCTGCATTCGCGCCTGCTGGAACGCGCCGCGAAGCTGAATGAAGACCATGGCGCCGGCTCGCTGACCGCGCTTCCGGTCATCGAAACCCAGGCCAACGACGTGTCGGCCTACATTCCGACCAACGTGATCTCGATCACCGACGGCCAGATCTTCCTCGAAACCGACCTGTTCTTCCAGGGTATCCGCCCGGCCGTGAACGTCGGTCTGTCGGTTTCCCGCGTCGGCTCGGCCGCGCAGATCAAGGCGATGAAACAGGTCGCCGGCTCGATCAAGGGCGAACTCGCACAGTACCGCGAAATGGCGGCCTTCGCGCAGTTCGGCTCCGACCTCGATGCCGCGACGCAGCGCCTGCTCAACCGCGGCGCACGCCTGACCGAACTCCTGAAGCAGCCGCAGTTCTCGCCGCTGAAGACGGAAGAGCAGGTTGCCGTGATCTTCGCCGGGGTGAAGGGTTATCTCGACAAGCTCGCCGTTTCCCAGGTCGGCAAGTTCGAACAGGGCCTGCTTGCGCATATGCGCTCGGAGGGCAAGGACGTGCTGGAAGCAATCCGCGCCGAGCAGAAGCTGACCGACGAGATCGAGGCGCAGCTGAAGGCGCAGATCGACGCTTACGCGAAATCCTTCGCGTAAGGCGCGGATCGAAACCAGAGAACGGAAAGCTCCGGCATGCCTTCACTCAAGGACCTTCGAAACCGCATTTCTTCGGTCAAGGCGACGCAGAAGATCACCAAGGCCATGCAGATGGTGGCCGCGGCGAAGCTTCGCCGTGCGCAGGAAGCCGCCGAGGCCGCTCGGCCCTATTCGCAGCGCATGGGCGCGGTGCTCGCCAATATCGCCCAGACGCTGGGTGACGGCGACGACGCGCCGAAGCTGATGGCCGGCACCGGCAAGGACGAGACGCATCTGCTTCTCGTCTGCACGGCCGAGCGCGGATTGTGCGGCGGCTTTAACTCGTCGATCGCACGCCTGGCGCGTGACCATGCACGCAAGCTCATCGCCGACGGCAAGACCGTGAAGATCATCACCGTCGGCAAGAAGGGCTTCGATATCCTGCGCCGCGATCTCGGCAACCACGTGATCGACCGCGTCGATCTGCGCGATGTCAAGCGGCTCGGCTTCTCCGACGCGGACGCGATCGGCAAGAAGGTGATCGAACGGTTCGAGGCCGGCGAGTTCGACGTCTGCACGCTGTTCTATTCCGAGTTCAAGTCGGTGATCTCGCAGATCCCGACGGCACAGCGCCTTATCCCGGCCATGGCCGAAGGTGCGGAAGCGGAGTCTGCCGGCGAGGCGATCTATGAGTACGAGCCGGACGCCGGCACGATCCTCGAGGACCTGATCCCGCGCAACATTTCCGTGCAGGTGTTCCGGGCGCTTCTCGAGAACGCGGCTTCCGAGCAGGGCGCACGCATGAGCGCGATGGACAACGCCACGCGCAACGCGGGCGAGATGATCGACAAGCTGACGCTTTCCTACAACCGCCAGCGTCAGGCTCAGATCACCAAGGAACTGATTGAAATTATTTCTGGCGCGGAAGCGCTCTAAGGAAAGGTAACACGATGGCAAGAGCAGCAGCAAAGAAACCGGCCGCCGTGAAATTGGCCAAGGGCCCGGAAGGCAAAGTCGCCCAGGTAATCGGCGCCGTCGTTGACGTGCAGTTCACCGACCACCTGCCGCAGATCCTGAACGCGCTCGAGACCGACAACAACGGCCAGCGTCTCGTTCTGGAAGTCGCGCAGCACCTCGGCGAAAACACCGTGCGCTGCATCGCGATGGACTCCACCGAAGGCCTCGTGCGCGGCCAGGCGGTGGCCGACACCGGCGGTCCGATCACTGTTCCGGTCGGCCCGGAAATGCTCGGCCGCATCATCAACGTGATCGGCGAACCGGTCGATGAAGCAGGTCCGGTCAAGACCAAGACCTCGCGCGGCATTCACCAGGAAGCCCCGGCCTATGTCGAGCAGTCGACGGAAGCCGAGATCCTCGTCACCGGCATCAAGGTCCTCGACCTGCTGGCGCCTTACGCGAAGGGCGGCAAGATCGGCCTGTTCGGCGGCGCCGGCGTCGGCAAGACCGTTCTGATCCAGGAACTGATCAACAACATCGCGAAAGCCCACGGCGGCTACTCCGTGTTCGCCGGCGTCGGCGAGCGCACCCGCGAGGGCAACGACCTCTATCACGAATTCATCGAGTCGGGCGTCAACAAGGCCGGCGGCGGCGAAGGCTCCAAGGCCGCGCTTGTCTACGGCCAGATGAACGAGCCGCCCGGCGCGCGTGCCCGCGTTGCGCTGACCGGTCTGACCATCGCCGAGGAATTCCGCGACCAGGGTCAGGACGTGCTGTTCTTCGTCGACAACATCTTCCGCTTCACGCAGGCGGGTTCGGAAGTGTCGGCCCTGCTCGGCCGTATTCCTTCGGCCGTGGGCTATCAGCCGACTCTGGCGACCGACATGGGGCAGATGCAGGAACGCATCACCACAACCACCAAGGGCTCGATCACCTCGGTGCAGGCCATCTACGTGCCCGCCGACGACCTGACCGACCCGGCGCCGGCGACCTCGTTCGCCCACCTCGACGCAACGACCGTTCTCAACCGCGCCATCGCCGAGAAGGGCATCTACCCGGCGGTCGACCCGCTCGACTCCACCTCGCGCATGCTCGACCCGCAGATTGTCGGCGACGAGCACTACATGGTGGCGCGCGAAGTCCAGCAGACGCTGCAGCGCTACAAGTCGCTGCAGGACATCATCGCCATCCTCGGCATGGACGAGTTGTCGGAAGAGGACAAGCTGACCGTGGCACGCGCCCGCAAGATCGAGCGCTTCCTGTCGCAGCCGTTCTTCGTGGCCGAAGTCTTCACCGGTGCGCCGGGCAAGCTTGTCGACCTCGCGGATACGATCAAGGGCTTCAAGGGCCTTGTCGAAGGCGAGTACGACGATCTTCCCGAAGCCGCCTTCTACATGGTCGGCTCCATCGAGGAAGCGGTCGAAAAGGCACAGCGTCTGGCTGCGGAAGCAGCCTGACGTTTATCCTGAACGCGGAGCGGCGCAATGAGCCGATGGACCGAAATCGCGCAGATCGTGCTTGCGGGAGCCCTGACGGGCTTCCTCATCGGGCCCGACTCGCTGGACCAGTTCTTCGGCCTGACCTTTTCCAACTCGGTTGCTTTCAACATCATCACGGGCGGCGCGATCGGATTGGTGCTGGGTTTCCTTGCGACGCTATCCAAACCACAGGCAGAGTGATCTGAGACATGGCTGAAGCATTCAAATTCGAACTGGTTTCGCCGGAGCGCCTTCTGGTTTCGGAAGACGTGCTGGAAGTGGTGGTACCGGGCCAGGAAGGCTATTTCACGGTTCTCTCCAACCATGCGCCGCTGATGGCGGGTCTGCAGCCGGGCGTCGTCGAGGTGAAGAATGCCTCGGGCGCGCAGGAACGCTATTGCGTGTTCGGCGGTTTCGTCGACATCATGCCGGACTCCTGCACGCTGCTCGCCGAATCGGCGGTCAACGTGAAGGACGTCAATGCCGACGAGGTGGCGCAGCGCATCCAGGATGCGCGCGAGGATCTGGAAGACGCCAAGGGCGATGAGGCAATCGCCAAGGCCAAGCTCTATCTCGATCAGCTGACCACCCTGCAGGGCTCGATCCTGCCGGCGTAAATCGTTCAGCAGAAGAATACAAAAAGGCCCGCTTTCGCGGGCCTTTGTCGTTTCAGGCTTCCTCAAAAGCTTTCGGATAGCGCACTGCGCCGCGATATTTCTTCAATGCATCCGGCACGAGTTCGAGCGCCATGAAATGCGGACCAGGATATGGCGTTTTCACGTGCCGTGCGAGTTCGGCCTTGAAGCCAAAGCGGCCGTAATAGACGGGGTCACCGACGACGAAAACGGAATGCCAGCCACGTTGGCGGGCCTCGGTCAGCGCATGGTTGGTCAATTCGGTGCCGATCAGGAAATCGCGCCAGTCGGGATCGACGCCAAGCGGAGCGAGCGCAAGCGCCTTTTCCGGACCCTGCAATTCCGTCAGCAGCACATGGCCGACGATCATTCCGTCGAGATCTGCAACCATGGAGATGGTGGCATCCGGACCTTCAAGCAGACGGTCGACGAGCCTGGCCTCGGTTTCACTTCCGAAGGCGCGGCGCTGAACGGCGAGGATGCCGAGCCGATCTTCCGGCTCGCCGGTACGGAATTGCGTTTTCTCGAGGATCATGCCGGCCTCGCTTTCCCGTGTGCGGTCATGCGTCGAGCCCGAGCAGATCACCCTGCAGCGCGAGGGCAACCGCGGACCGAGCGTGCAGTGTCGTCGTGTCGAATACGGGCAGGGCAGAGCGTTCCGGAGAAACGATCATGGCGATTTCCGTGCAGCCGAGAACAACCGCCTCGCATCCGGCCCACTTCATGTGGTCGATGATTTGGCGAAACCGCGCGGCCGATGTCTCGCGTATATCTCCGAGGCACAGTTCCTCGTAGATGATGCGGTGGATATCGGCTCGTTCCTCCTCGTCGGGAACGGCGATTTCGAGTTGGAAGCGACTTTCGAGGCGGTGGCGGTAGAACGCCTCTTCCATGGTGAAACGCGTCGCCAGCAAGCCGACCTTTTTGTAACCGGCCGCCGTGATCGCTTCTCCTGTCGGATCGGCGATGTGAAGGATAGGCAGGCCGGAGCCTTCCTCGATCTCGTCAGCCAGCTTGTGCATGGTGTTGGTGGCGATGACCAGAAAGGAGGCGCCGCCGGCCTTCAACGATTTGGCTGCATCGACGAGGAGGCGCGCGCACTGCCCCCATTTGCCTTCATGCTGATATTGCTGGACCGGCTCGAAATCGACCGAATGCATCAGGATGCGCGCCGAGTGCAGGCCGCCAAGTGCATGCCGGGTGGCTTCGTTCATGATGCGGTAGTAGAGCGCGGTCGACTCCCAGCTCATGCCTCCGAGCAGTCCGATCAGCATCATGGCACCTTCGCTCCCGCCAGATGACCGAAAACGCGAACGACTTCGTCATACACTCCCCGCTTGAACGGTACGATCATTTCCGGAAGCTCCGTCATCGGCAGCCACGCCCACTCGTCGAATTCGCGCTCGTGGCCGTCCGGCGGCGGGTCGATCTGGATTTCGCTTTCGTCGCCAGTGAAGCGGAAGGCGAACCATTTCTGGGTCTGGCCACGAAACTTGCCCTTCAGCCCGATTCCGATCATTTCGGCGGGGAGATCGTAGTTTATCCAGTGGGGCGCTTCCTCGATCAGTTCGACCGAGCGCATGCCGGTTTCCTCATAGAGTTCGCGCTTTGCTGCCGGCAACGGGTCCTCGTCCCTGTCGATTCCGCCCTGCGGCATCTGCCAGAGCTTGGGATGGCCGGTATATTCGGTATTCCCCTCCTTGGCGCGCTTGCCCGCCCAAACTAGTCCGTCCGCGTTCAGCACCAGGATGCCGACGCACGGCCGGTAGGGCAGGTCATCCGGCGCGATCTTCTTCTTGTCCTTCTTCGACATGCTTGCTCCTAGCGCGCCAACGCCGATACGCCGACGATCTCGAATCCGCGCTTCTTGGCACCGTTAGCCCATGCGGCGACCGAGTCGACGGTGACCTCAAAGGCCGAACCGCTGCCAATGGCATAGCCGCTCGCCTCGGCGATGCGTTCCAGTTCTTTCAACCGCTCGGCGATCGCCGAGGGATCCTGTGTCGCGTCGATAATGACATGGCCGGTCACATAGGGCGTGTCGTAGGCGCGCGCGAGCCCCGAGAGGGTAGCGCTGCCGGCTGTGCCGTCATTCATGAAGAGAAGACCGCGTTCGCCGATCTCGCGCAACACCGGGCCGATGGCGTCGGCATCCGTGACGAAGCGGCCGCCCTGATAGTTGACGATGCCGGTATAATTGCTTATCTGCCCAAGCGCCCAATGCAGATTGGCGAGGTTCGCCTCCTCGCCGGCGGCGAGGGTCAGCGTCTGCGGGCCGGGATCGACAGCCGGATAGTCGAAGGGTTCCATCGGCACCTGGACGAGCAATTCGTGCCCTTTGCTGCGCGCTTCACGCATCCAGCGGTTCAGGCTGTGGCCCTGCGGCGCGAAGGCAAGCGTGATCTCCGGCGGCAGTTCCTTGATGGTTCGCATCGTCCCGGTCTGCGACAGGCCGAGGCCGCCGATGACGATGGCGATGCGTTTTCCGCCAGCCGACGACCATGGTCGCGCATAGATGTCCATCGGGCGGCGGCCGTCCGGCGTGCGTACCGGCAGCGCGCCCCACTCGCTTTCCTCCAGAGCATCGTCATCCGGCAGATGAGCGATCTGCAATGGCTGGCCGATATCGGCGGCGGTCGGATCGCGCACGATTATGACCTTGGGGCCGCTTTCGGAAATCCGCCCCTCGGGGACCGGCGAGGCGGAGGGGCCATCGGTATCGTCGGCGCCTTCCGGAAGGCCGTAGACGACATTCACGCCATCGGGTTTCTTCGACGTCGGCTCTCGCGTGGCAACGTCCGGGCCGGTGACCGCTCCGGGCTCTTCCGCCGGCACGGGCACGGCAAGCGCGATTTCCGCCGTTTGCGGCAGGGTGTCACGGGTGACGAAGGCCCAGGCGTTGAGACTGGCGACGGCAGCGAAAACAAGCGCGGCAACGGGCATGATGCCACGCCGTTTCGTCGCCCCTGGCCTGGATTTGCGCGGGCGGCTTCCGGCACGCACCGGCTTCTGGCCGGATTGTCCGAGAGGTGCGTTGAGATCGGTCATGGCTGCTTACCGCCGCGAATCAAAAAGGCCACCGGAAACGGTGGCCTTTTGTAACATGGCTGTTTGACCCTTTGGCAACGGATATGCCTCAGTTCGGCAGCGCCTTGGCCGGATCCGGCGGGAACGCCGGGTCGGTCTTTTCGCCGTGGATCAGGGCCAGTGCGAAGGACAGCTGATCGTCTTCTTTCGGATCCTGCGGCACATAGGCGATGGAGCCGGACCCCTTCTCGTCTTCCTCGTCGCCGGTGATGTGACCGCGCAGATCGGACTCGCCGCGCGACAGGTCGCGGCCGAGCAGGTCTTCAGGGATGGTCTGCGAGACCTCGATGTCCGGCGTGATACCCTTGCCCTGGATCGAAATCCCGGCCGGGGTGTAGTAGAGCGCGGTCGTCAGCCGAAGGGCGCCGTTCTCGCCGAGCGGAATGATCGTCTGCACCGATCCCTTGCCGAAGGACCGGGTGCCGACCACGGTGGCGCGGCGGTGATCCTGCAGGGCGCCGGCGACGATTTCCGAGGCGCTGGCCGATCCGCCATTGACCAGCACGATCAGCGGCTTGCCGGCGGTCAGGTCGCCAGGACGCGCCGAATAGCGACGGCTGTCACGGTCGTCGCGGCCGCGCGTCGAAACAATCAGTCCCTTGTCGAGGAATGCGTCGGAGACGTTGATCGCCTGGTCGAGCAAACCGCCCGGATTGAGCCGCAGGTCGAGGACGAAGCCCTGAAGCTTGTCGCTGCCGATCTCCTCGGTCAGCTTCTCGATGCCTTCCTGCAGATTGTCGAAGGTCTGTTCATTGAACGAGATCACGCGCAGATAGCCGACATCACCCTCGGCGCGGTAGCGCACCGCCTGGACCTTGATGATGTCGCGGATGACGGTGATTTCCAGCGGCTTGTCGGCGCCTTCGCGCAGGATGGTCAGTTCGATCGGCGTGTTGACGGCGCCGCGCATCTTTTCGACGGCTTCCTGCAGGGTCAGGCCGCGCACCTCTTCACCGTCGATCTCGGCGATGAGGTCGCCGGCAAGCACACCGGCCTTCTCGGCGGGCGTGTCGAACATCGGCGTGATCACCTTGACCAGTTCGTTCTCCATGGTGACCTCGATGCCGAGGCCGCCGAACTCGCCCTTGGTCTGGGTGCGCATGTCCGCGGCGTCGTCGGCATTGAGATAGGAGGAATGCGGGTCGAGCGACGTGAGCATGCCGTTGATGGCGTTTTCGATCAGTTCCTTGTCTTCAGGCTGCTCGACATAGTTGGCGCGCACGCGTTCGAACACATCGCCGAAGATCGACAATTGCTTGTAGGTGTCGCTGCCCGCCGCATTTGCCGAGATCGTGCTGCCGCCCGACGATATGGCCAGCATCGAAGCTGCTCCCATGAGGGCGCCGGCAAACAGCAAAGAGAACTTTCGCATCATGTCTTTCATGTCCTTCCCGAACCGACCGTTTCCCACCAGGGACCGGGGTCTACCGGCTTACCGTTTTTCCTGAACTCTATATAGAGCGTCGGATTGTCGTTTGCAGCAGCCGCAGCCGATACGCTCGCCAAATGAATCCTGCCCATCGTGCCGATCGGTTCGCCGGCCAGGACAAACTGGCCCTGAGTGACATCGATGCGCTCCATCCCGGCAAGTACGACATGATAGTCGTCACCGACATTCAGGATCAAGAGTTGACCGTAGGAACGAAACGGTCCCGCATAGAGGACCCAACCGTCCGCCGGTGCGGTTACATACGCCCCGGGCACGGCTTCCATCGTGTCACCCTGGGCGCGACCGCCAAGTCCGTCATCGTCGCCAAATGCGGTAATTGTGCGACCTGCAACCGGCCTTGCGAGGTCGCCGCGCAGGTCGGAAAAGGCAAAGGCCGGCGCGATGCGCGCGGCAGAAACCGCTTGTTTCTCAGCGCGTTCGCGACCTTCCTCCAGACGGCGCTCGGCTTCGAGGCGGACCTGCTCGGCAGCTTCGCGCGCCGACTGGATTTCCGTTTCGATCGAGGCGATCAGGCCGCGCAGATCGGCGGCCTTCCCGGCCAGTTCAGCCGCGCGTGCCTGCTCCGAAGCAAGATCGCCGGCGGTGCTGGTCTCCAGCGCCTTTTTCTCTTCAAGCAAAAGTGAAAGGCGGACCTGCTCTTCCTTCTGGCTGGCCATCGTGGCGCGCAACTGTTCGCGCTCGGCGCGATACGTGGCGGTCAGGCGCTGGAGTTCTTTCAGATCGGCGAACAGAACCATCGTTTCCTCGCGCATGTCCGGTACGACGGCCGACAGCAGAATCGAGCTGCGCACCGAGGAAAGCGCGTCCTCCGGCGTCACCAGGATCGCGGGCGGCGGGTTCAGGCCCATGCGTTGCAGCGCTGCGAGCACTTCGGCAAGCAGAGCCCGCCGCTCGCGCAGGCTGGAACGTACGGCATCAGCCTCGCGTGCGGTGGATACGAGGTGTTCTTCCAGATCGAGCACATCGGTCGCCAGCTTCTTCTCGGTCTTGGCGGCCTGGATCAGCGCGGTGTTCAACGATTCGCGATCCTTGCGGATGCGCGCGACCTCCTCGGCCAGTTCCTCGGAGCGCCTGGCGGAAACCGCGTGGTCGCGCAGGATCCCGGTCAGTTGCGAGGCGCTGTCCTCGAGGTTTTTCGCCAGCGCGTCGGTGTCGGCCGGGCCTTCGTCCTGCGCATGCGCCGGCCATCCCGCGAGGCAGGCGACGATCAGGCAGGCTAAGCGGGTGGAATGGCGCATCAGGCGTCGGTTCGACGAATCGTTGGCTGTTGTCGGCGGAGTCTAGCCGAGGCTGGCGGCAATGGAACCGGCAAGTTCGGCCATATCAAGGCCCGGGACACGCACTCTAGTCACGATGATAGGGGTGGCCGGACAGGATGGTCACGGCGCGATAGAGCTGTTCGGCGAGCATGATGCGCGCAAGCTGGTGCGGCCAGGTCTGGTTGCCGAAGGCGATGACGAGATCGGCCCGGTCGCGCAGGGCCGGGTCATGGCCATCGGGGCCGCCAAGGGCGAAAACGGCGCGTGACACGCCGCGATCCCTGTATTCGGCCAGCCTGTCGGCGAACTGTCGGGAGCTGAGCGACTTTCCGCGCTCGTCGAGCAGGACCAGGACGGTGGAGGGTTCGGCGGCGAGGGCGGCGCATTTGCCGGCTTCCTCGGCCTTGCGTTGGTCCGGTGTTTGCGCCCGGCTTTCCGGGATTTCGACGAGGCCGTCGAAATCGAGGCCGAGCGCCTTGCCCGTCTTGGCGAGCCGGTCCGTATAGCGCGACACAAGGTCAGCGTCGGGGCCGGATTTCATCCGGCCTACCGCAAAGATGGTCAACCGCATAGCGCTTCAGTGCCGGCGAAAGGCGCAGCCCCTAGTGCAGGGTGCCGTGCGTTTCCTCAGGCTCCTGCCAGATTTTCTCAAGCGCGTAGAAGTCACGGACTTCCGGGCGGAAGACATGGACGATCACGTCGCCGGCGTCGATCAGGACCCAGTCCGCAGCGGACAGGCCTTCGACCTTGGCTGTGCCGTAACCGGCTTCCTTCAATGCCCGCAGCAAATGATCGGCTACCGCGCCCACATGACGATGGGAACGGCCCGACGCGATCACCATGTAATCGGCCATCGCGGACTTGCCCCGGATATTGACGGAAACGATATCTTCGGCCTTGGAGTCTTCGAGACTTTCCCGGACCAGTTCAAGGACCCGATCGGCAGCTTCGAGTTCGCTGATATCGGGCGTAGAAGGCGCGTTTTCGGCCTTCTTGAGTGTCGTTGTTCTCAAGTGATTCCTTTCAGTTCGGAACAAACGATACGGAAGCCGATTCGGCTTGTCCGTACAGCAAAGATAGTCACGAGGCGTTAACAGTTTCAAGACAGGCGCGTTCAAGCTTTTTTAAAGCCGGGTCCGTCGCCGTTGCGAATCGCTGTGGAGGAGACCGGAGAGCGCGGTCCGTGCAGGAAGGTCCAGGCTGGTGCTTGCAACGCCGGCAGAAGGGACGCGTCGGATTCGTCGACGCGTGCGTACTCGAAGGTTTTCGCCATTTTCGACGACAGGTAGGACAGCGTCGATCCCGGCCTGTCGACCACGGCGACAGGGAAGGTGAGGGCAATATCGCGCCAGTTCTGCCAGCGGTGGAAGCCCGCCAGATTGTCCGCGCCCATGATCCAGACGAAGCGGATGCCGGGATTGTAGCGGCGCACGATGGCGAGCGTATCCGCCGTGAAGCGCACATCGTGCGAAGCCTCGAAGGCCGTCACCTTGACGCGCGGATCGCTGTTGATGGCCTCGGACCAGGCGATCCGGTCCGCAAGCGGTGGCAGACCGGAGGTGTCCTTCAGCGGATTTCCCGGTGTCACGAGCCACCACAGCTGGTCGAGCTTCAAGCGGCGAATGGCTATCTCGGTGACGAGGAGGTGGCCCTTGTGCGGCGGATTGAACGATCCGCCGAACAGGCCGACGGTCATGCCGGGCTCGACATGCGGCATGCGCAGATACTTGCGGGCGACGCCCGGAAAAAGCGCCGAGGGATCGCTCATCTGCGTTCAGGGCCTGATCTGGCCGGTGCCGTGCACGCGGTATTTGAAAGAGGTCAGCTGCTCGACTCCGACCGGCCCGCGCGCATGCATCTTCCCGGTGGCGATGCCGATCTCGGCGCCCATGCCGAACTCGCCGCCGTCAGCGAACTGCGTCGAGGCATTGTGCAGCAGGATGGCGCTGTCGACCTCGTTGAAAAATTTCTCGACTACCGCCTCGTCCTCGGCGATCACCGCCTCGGTGTGGCTGGAGGAATAGGTGCCGATGTGTTCGATCGCGCCGTCGATCCCGTCGACCACCCCCGCCGTGATGATCGGTCCGAGATATTCCGTCATCCAATCGGCCTCGGTGGCGAGTGTCGCCTTCGGCCACAGCTTGCAGACATCGGCGTCGCCGCGGATTTCGCATTCCGCCGCGTCGAGGGCATCGAGGATCGGCACGAGATGCGTTTCGACTGCCGCGCGGTCGACCAGCAGGGTCTCGGCGGCGCCGCAAATGCCGGTTCGGCGCATCTTGGCGTTGACGGCAATCGCCTTGGCCATCTCCAGATCGGCCGACTTGTCGATATATACGTGGCACAAGCCTTCCAGATGGGCGAAGACCGGTACGCGGGCGTCGGTCTGGACCCGCTCGACGAGGCCACGGCCGCCGCGCGGCACAATCACGTCGATGGTGCCGCCCAGGCCGGACAGCAATTCGCCGACAGCGGCCCGGTCGGTGACCGGTACGAGCTGGATGGCATCCGCGGGCAGGCCGGCTGATTCCAGGCCCTTCACCAGGCAGGCATGGATGGCGCGGGAGGAATTGGCGGAGTCCGAACCGCCACGCAGGATGACGGTGTTGCCGGCCTTGAGGCACAGCGCGCCGGCATCGGCCGTCACGTTCGGGCGGCTTTCATAGATAACGCCGATAACGCCGAGCGGTGTGCGCACGCGCTCGATCTTCAATCCGTTCGGGCGGTCCCACGCGGCGATTACCGAACCGACCGGATCGGTCAGTTCGGCGATGGCGCGGATGCCGTCGGCCGTGGCCCGCACGCGATCCGGCGTCAGTTGCAGGCGGTCCCTGAAGGACGGCGTCAAGTCGGCCTTTTCGGCATTTTCCATGTCGATGGCGTTGGCGGCGAGAATGTCATCGCAGCCGGAAAGAATAGCGTCGGCCATGGCATAGAGCGCCGCGTTCTTCTGTTCCGTGGAGGCGATCGCCAGTGGCCGGCTGGCAGCTTTTGCGCGCGCGCCCATATCCGCCATCAAGGCGGCAATGTCGTGAGGCTGGCTGTCGGCCCTGGTCAGCATGGCTAAACGTCCTGTTTCCGGAAGCCGATTGTTTAACGCCCGATCCGGCAAAGGGCAATGTGCGGGAGGAAGCCTAGCCTTTTACGACCATGTCGTCACGGTGCACCATTGCTGCGCGCGGCGCGTAGCCGAGAATGGCCTCGATCTCAGAGGTCTTGTGGCCGGCGATGCGCACGGCTTCGCCGGAATCGTAGCCGGCAAGGCCACGTGCGATCTCGATACCGCTGCCCTCCAGCACAATGGCCAGCGTGTCACCGCGCTCGAAGGTGCCCTCGACGCGCTTCACACCGGCGGCAAGAAGGCTCTTGCCCGACTTCAGGGCTGCGTGTGCGCCGACGTCTACAACGATCCGTCCCTGCGGTTCCAATTGGCCGGCGATCCAGCTCTTCCAGGCCGAAACCGGGGGGACGGAGGCATGGAAGAGGGTCGATGCCGCGCCTTCGTCGAGCGCCCTCAGCGGGTGATCGACCGAGCCCCTGGTGATGATCATTGCCGTCCCTGCCTGGGTGGCGATCTTGCCGGCCTCGACCTTGGTGCGCATGCCGCCGCGCGACAGTTCGGAGGCCGCTTCGCCCGCCATTGCCTCGATCTCGGGCGTGATCGCTTTGACATCGGGCAGGTGCTTTGCGTCCGGATCGAGCGCGGGCGAGGCCGTATAAAGCCCGTCTACATCGGACAGAATGACCAGCAGGTCGGCGTTCATCATGGTCGCGACGCGGGCTGCGAGCCGGTCGTTGTCGCCATAGCGGATCTCGTTGGTGGCGACGGTGTCGTTCTCGTTAATCACCGGCACCGCCTTCATGCGCAGCAACGCGCCGATGGTGGCGCGGGCGTTCAGATAGCGGCGGCGCGACTCGGTGTCATCGATGGTGACCAGCACCTGGCCGGTGGTGATCCCATAGGCATCAAGCGCCTCGTCCCATGCACGGGCGAGCGCGATCTGTCCGACGGCGGCGGCCGCCTGGCTTTCCTCCAGTTTCAGCGAACCGGATCGCAGGTCGAGCACGGTGCGGCCCATGGCGATGGCGCCGGAAGAAACGACGAGCACTTCGTGTCCGGCGTCGCGCAGTTCGGCTATGTCGCGCGCGAGGCTTTTCAGCCATGCGCGCTTCAGCCCGGATTGGCGGTCGACCAGAAGGGCAGAACCGATCTTGACGACAATGCGCCTGTAAGGTGCGAGACGGCCCTGCATGGCGTCACACCTGCCAGCGCGGATCGGGTTCTTCCGGCTTGTCGGCTTTCTTCTTGTCCTCGATGAACGCCATCAGCGCGCGCAACACTTCTTCGAGACCGTCGCGGCTGACCGAGGAGAAGATAAGCGGTTCCTTGCCGGCTGCCTTCTTCAGCGCCTTGGCCTTTTCGGTGATCGCCTTAGCGTCGACCGTGTCGATCTGCGACAGGGCGACGATCTCGGGTTTGTCGGCAAGGCCGTGGCCATAGGCCTCCAGCTCGTGGCGCACCGTCTTGTAGGCCTTGGCCGGATCTTCCTCCATCGCCGACACGATGTGCAGGATCACATTGGTGCGCTCGATATGGCCGAGGAAGCGGTCGCCGATGCCGACGCCCTCATGGGCTCCCTCGATGAGGCCCGGAATGTCGGCGAGGACGAATTCACGCGCGTCGATGCGCACAACGCCGAGATTTGGGTGGAGCGTGGTAAAGGGGTAGTCGGCAATCTTAGGCTTGGCGGCGGTCACGCTCGCCAGCAGGGTCGACTTGCCGGCGTTCGGCAGGCCGACGAGGCCGGCGTCGGCGATCAGCTTCAGGCGCAAGAAGATGGTGCGTTCCTGACCTTCCAGGCCGGGATTGGCGCGGCGCGGCGCCTGGTTGGTCGATGATTTGAAATGGGCGTTGCCGAAGCCGCCATTGCCGCCCTTGGCGAGCAGGAAGCGCTGGCCTTCCTCGGTCAGGTCGCAGATCAGCGTTTCGTTGTCTTCCTCGAAGATCTGGGTGCCGACCGGCACTTTCAGCGTCATGTCGGCGCCCTTGGCACCGGTGCGGTCACGGCCCATCCCGTGCATTCCGGTCTTTGCCTTGAAATGCTGCTGGTAGCGGTAATCGATCAGCGTGTTGAGACCTTCGACGGCCTCCACCCACACATCGCCGCCCCGGCCGCCGTCGCCACCGTCCGGGCCGCCAAATTCGATATATTTCTCACGGCGAAAGGACACGGCACCGGCGCCGCCGTCGCCGGAGCGAATATAGACCTTTGCCTGATCGAGGAATTTCATGGTTCTGTTATCTACTTGGTTCAGTTTCGGCCCCGTCTACCGCATTGCGGCAGAAAGCGCGAGAATGAAATCAGGATACCGAAAATGACCATCAAGGTTGCCACCTACAACATCCAGTACGGCATTGGCCTCGACGGCGCATACAACCTGGAACGCATCGTCGACTCGGTAAAGGATGCCGACATCATTGCTTTCCAGGAGGTGACGCGCGGTTTCATGAAAAACGAAGGGCGCGACATGGTCGCCGAGATCGAGGCGTTGCTGTCTGACCGCTTCACCGTGCATCATATGCCGGCCGACGTCGATTTCGGCAGTCGTATCGAGAACGGAAAGGCCGTTCAAAGCCGGTTCCAATTCGGCAACATGATCGCGTCGCGCTGGCCGATCCTGTCGTCGCGCGGTCACCTGCTGCCGCGTTCGCTGCGTACCGCGACACTCAATCTGCAACGCGGCGCGCTGGAAGCGCTGATCGAAACGCCAGCCGGAACATTTCGCTTCTATTCGGTGCATCTCGATCACATCGATCCCGATGAGAGGATCAGCCAGATCGAAGCGTTGAAGGACATCGCGTTCTCGACGCCGCACACCGGCACGGCCGTGACGGGCCTCGGCGAATTCGGCTTTCAGGAGTTGCCGCAAGCGGAGGACTTTATCCTGCTCGGTGATTTCAACCTGGAGCCTGATCTGGCCGAGTATCGCGACATGCTGGCTGAGAACGGACATCTGGTCGATGCGACAGCGACCGATTCAGGCTGGAGTTGGACCGACCCGGCGAAGAAGGAGCCCAACAAGCGGCTCGATTACGGTTTCGCCACTCCAGCGCTGGCTGAGCGGGTGGGACATGTGGAGGTCGACCAGAGTGCCGAAGGATCCGACCACATGCCGGTGTGGCTGCATATCAACGAGTGAAATCGACACGGACACTGGCGACCGGAAGCGGACCCTTGAAGACGCTTGCCCGGTTCAGGAGCGTCCGTCCGTCCGGCGACAGTTCGAGCTTGTCGAAGAAGCGCACGACATTTCGGCCGTCGCCGGGGTCGAGATCGACCCTGTAGTTGAACCAGGCCTCGTTTCCGGCAAGCGTCACCTTTGTTTCGCCGAGAACGTCTTCACGTGTGCCGGAATAGGTGTTCGGACCGGTTTTTACGAAACGCCAGGTTTTGGTGTCGCGCTCACCGTCCGTATAGCGGAAATCCTCGCGCAGAATGAGGGTGCGGCCGTCCCAGCGCCCGTGGAGGATGACGTCGAATTCCCGTTTCAGGCCGGTAATGGCATGAAACGATCCCTTCGCAGTCGTCCGGCCCTTGAAGAACTCTTCCAAGCGCAAGTCCGCAGCTGCGGCAGGCGTCGCGGCGAGCATGGTGGTCAACAGAAATGCGAAAACGGCTCTGACGGTCGGCATGGGCGATCTCCTTTACCGCCCATACGCCTCAGAAGACGTCGTGGATCAGGCCCGCTTGCGATTACCGGCCTTGCGTTCCAGCCAGGCGCCGCGGCTGAGCGCGTAACGCTCGACCGGTACGCGACCTGCCGCCACGCTGTCGATCTCGTCGAGGCCAATGAAGGAAAATCCGCATTTGGCAATTACGTTGCGTGAGCGCGGATTGACCGTCCGGCAAACCGCATGGACCTGTTCGGCTGAGGTGGAGCGAAACGCCTGGTCGACCAGCGCGTTGGCCGCTTCGGTCGCATATCCGGCGCCCCAATAGGCTTCGCCCAGCCAGAAGCCGATTTCAAAACCGTCGGAGCGCTCGCGCTTTTCCAGGCCGCAAAAGCCGATCAAGTGGCCGGTATCGGCCAGCGTGACGGCATAGATGTAGCCATCGTGCTCGCCGCGCAGGCAGTTGCCGACGAAAGTCTCGGCATCGCTCAACCGATAGGGGAAGGGCATGCGCGAGGTCATTTCGGCAATCTGCCTATTGTTGGCGATGGCGGCCAGTTCGGCCACGTCGTCCTCGTGCGGCGGGCGCAGAACAAGCCGCTCTGTGAGCAGAACGGGCGTGTCGTAGCTCAGGTCGGTCAGACCGGACATCGCGGTGCTTGCTGCTGTGTCGATCATGGCTTCATCGTTTCAAACAAAAAGGGAGATGGTGGTGTCCCATCTCCCTTCGCATTTGGCTATTGCAAGTTCCGGGGTACGAGACACCGGATTTATCTGCGGTTCCGGCTTATTCCGCTGCTTCCTGCTTCGGCATCACGGATACATAGGTTCGGCCATTGGCCTTCGCCTTGAACTCCACGGCGCCTTCGGTGAGGGCAAAAAGCGTATGGTCCTTGCCGATGCCGACATTGACGCCCGGGTGCCACTTGGTACCGCGTTGACGCACGATAATGTTGCCGGGAATGACGTTCTCGCCGCCGAACTTCTTCACGCCAAGACGTTTGGATTCCGAATCGCGACCGTTGCGCGACGAACCGCCAGCTTTCTTGTGTGCCATTTTCTATCTCCTGCCGCGCCTTCTAGCGCGCTATCTCGTCGTTATGGTGGCAAGGGGCGTTTTTTACAACCCCGCCAACGCAGTTGTTACTTCTTGACCAAGGCCTTGGCCTGCTCCTGCCAATCCGCGATCTGGTCGGCGCTGAACGGCATGTTCTCGTCGACCTTCTTGATGTCGGCCTTGGTCAGCTTGGCGATCTGGGCGAAGGTCGTGATGCCCTGTTCGTTGAGCTGCTTTTCGGCGACCGGGCCGATGCCCTTGATCTCGGTCAGCTTGTCAGCCTCGCCTTTCGGCGCGGTGAACAGCGTTGCGGCAGCGGCCGGTGCGGCCTCTTCCTTCTTGGCGGCCTTCGGCGCTTCGGCTTTTTTTGCCTCGGCCTTCGGAGCGGCTGCCTTGGTCTCTTCCTTCGCAGGCGCCGGCTTCTTGGCGGCAGCCTTCTTCGACGGCTTGGCGCCGCCGGTCAGGATTTCGGAGATCTTCACCGTTGTCAGGTGCTGGCGATGGCCGCGGGTGCGCTTGGAGTTCTGGCGGCGGCGCTTCTTGAAGGCGATGACCTTGCGGGCGCGGCCCTGGTCGATGACCTCGGCCGTGACGAGGGCGCCGTCCACGAAGGGTGCGCCGATGGCCGCATCCGCGCCTTCGCCCACCATGAGCACTTCGTTGAATTCGATGATGTCGCCGGCTTCGCCGTCGAGCTTTTCGATCTTGAGAATGTCTTCAGCGGCAACGCGGTACTGCTTGCCACCGGTCTTGATGACTGCGAACATCTTTTGTCCTTTCGTGTTCGGTCCAGCTCTTGCCAGCGTCCGCATTTCCGGGCGAGGCAGGCCGTCTTTTTGGTCAGTCGTGACGGTTTCGTTGCGATTTCGTCTCCGGTCGTTGCCGGACACAAAACAAAGCGGGCGCGGAATTCCCGCGCCAGCGGCCTTCCTATGATCCCGACGTCAGGAAAAGTCAAGCATTTCGATGAAGGAGGCTTGTTTTCGCCGCCATTGACGGTTATGCAGCGGCCCGCTCATCGAAGCGGTCACGGAGAGGTGGCTGAGTGGTCGAAAGCGCCGCACTCGAAATGCGGTATAGGGGTGACTCTATCGTGGGTTCGAATCCCACCCTCTCCGCCATCAGTTTGCTCACAATCAGCCTCCCGACCGGCGCCGGCGCCGCTGCGCCTCGGCCAGGCGGGCATTCGGGCCGCTCCCGCGCATAAGCCACACACAAGCTTTGTCCACTAGTCATCGTTTGCAACTGAATCGGTGCGCTCTTCGGTTTCCGGTCCTTACAAGGTCGCGAGTCTCGAACTGCCAACGCTTGCAAACTCCAGCAACCCCAACGGTTTCAAGGATGTCAGCCAGACCTGCTCTCAAGAATTTAGGCAAGAACGCGCCCCCCAAGAAGGTGCTGCAGCAAATCGGCCTCCTGCAGAGCATGGGCAGGTTCAAGGAAAGCAAGCCGCTTTGCGACAGAATGGCCGATCTCGGGCTCACCCATCCCGATTTCCTGCATCTGCACGGCCTGGCGCTGCGTGCCTGCGACGATCTCACCGGCGCGCTGGTGAAGATCCATGCCGCCCATGAGCAGCGACCGAAAGACGTCCAGATCATCAACTCGCTGGCCGTCATCTTCCTGCAGATGAACGACGTCGAAACCGCGATCGAATTGTTCAAGCGTGCGACCGAAATCGACCAGAACTACTTCGACGGCTGGAAAAATCTCGGAATAGCGCTGAAGAAAGCGGAGCGCTATCAGGCCGCCGAACTCGCCCTGACAGCCGCCTATCGCCTCGATCCCACCCAGATCGAGCCTCTCCTCAATCTTGTCGACATCCTCATCGAGGTTCGCGCATACGAACGGGCCGAGGAATTCATGGACAAGCTGCTTGCGCGGCAGCAGGAGATCTCGCCCGAGCTCCAGTTGAGGCGCCTGAGGATCGCGGCGCGCTTGGAGGACTTCGACTACATCGTGAAGCATCGCGAGACCGCCGACCTGAGCAACTGGAGCCAGGACGAAAAGGCGGCGCTTGACAATATCTGGGTGTTTTACCTGGACGTGAAAGGGCGCTACGACGAGGCGATCGCCCTTCTGGAGCGCTGGGCCGAGGTGGATACACCCTACAAGGCGCAGCTTCAGTCCCAGCTGGGCATGCTCTATGCGCTGGTCGGGCGGATCGACGACGCCATCACGGTCCACAAGGACCAGCTTCGCCTGGCGCCCGATCATGTCGCCGTCCGGTACAACCTGGCTGCCCTCCAGTTTCGAAACGGCGACCTCGACGAAGCCTACGACAACTATGAGTCACGCTGGCTTTGGCGCGAGTTTCCCACAAGGCGCCGGCTGTTCTCCTCTCCGCGCTGGGAGGGTCAGCCGCTTGACGGCAAGAAACTGCTCGTCTGGAAAGAGCAGGGTATCGGCGACGAGGTCCGGTTCGCCTCCTTGCTCCCCGAGCTGAAAGATCTCGGCGGCTCGGTCACTTTCGAATGTTCGCCCAAACTGATCCCGCTGTTCGAGCTTTCCTTTCCCTGGGCGACGATCCGCGCGGAAGGGCCACTGGAATGCCGCGGCGACGAGGACTACGCGGAATTTGACTATCAGATCCCCGTCGGTTCGCTGGGCAAGTTCTTCCGGCCGGGGGTCGAGGATTTCGCAAAGAAGCAGGTGGCGACGCTCAAGCGCTTTCCCGATGACGAGAAGAGGATTCGCGCGCAGCTCGGCATCGGACCCGAGGAGCTTCTCGTCGGTGTTTGCTGGCGCTCGCAGAACCGGGCGTCGTCGCGCGATCGCTACTTCTTCGACTGCGAGCAACTGGTTCCGCTCAAGCAACTGCCGAATACCAAGTGGCTCAATGTCCAGTACGACGCCGAAGCAGACGAGATCGAGACCATGAGGAAACAGGGTCTTCAGGTCAGTCACTACGGCAATGTCGACCAAAAGAACGACATCGTCACCGCCTGCAAGCTGTTCGGCGCGTGTGACCTCGTCATTTCGATCGGCGGTTCCGTCGCTGATCTGGCCGGCTGCCTGGGCGTTCCGATGATCTATATCACGAACAATAATTCGGAAGTCTTTCTCGGGACGGATCACGTTCCCTGGTTCCCGGAAGCGAAATCATTTCCGATACTTCCAAACCGTGGCGATGATGTCATCGCGGACATTATCGGCCAGTGGCCGTCGATCGCCGAGTGGGCGAAAGGGATTGCGGGTTCCAGGGAAGACGTGCCGGCATCCGCTGAAGCTCCAGACCTGGATCTTGAATATGACTTTTCCTCAGCCGGATAGCGTGGGCGGGTCCCCTGTTCCCGGAGGGAGTTCCGGATGAAGATCGCTCATCGTGAAATCGGGCCCGAACAGCCGCCGCTGGTGATCGCCGAAATCGGTATCAATCACGGCGGCGATCTGGCTGTTGCGAAAGAGATGGTTCGCTTGGCCGCGCAAGCCGGCGCGGAATGCGTCAAGCACCAGACACATTTCGTGGAAGACGAAATGACCGACGAGGCGAAGTCGGTATTTCCTCCCAACGCCGACATTTCGATCTATGAGGTGATGCAACAAAGCGCCTTGCCGGAAGAAGACGAGATCGCGCTGAAGGCCTATGCCGAAGGCCTCGGGCTGATCTATATCTCGACGCCTTTTTCGCGAAAGGCGGCGGACTTCCTGAACAGCATCGACGTGCCGGCGTTCAAGATCGGTTCGGGCGAAGCCGATCATTTGCCGCTCATTCGCCACATCGCGTCGTTCGGCAAGCCCGTCATCCTGTCTACGGGGATGCAGACGATCGAAACGCTGGACCGTTCGGTGGAGATCCTTCGCACTTCCGGCGTTCCGTTCGCTTTGCTGGAATGCACCAATCTCTATCCGTCACCGCCCGAGATCGTTTCGCTGCAAGGGATAACGGAACTGAAACGTGCATTTCCGGATGCGGTAGTCGGATTTTCCGACCACTCGATCGGGCCGAGCATGGCGCTGGCGTCGGTCGCCCTCGGGGCCTGCATCATCGAACGGCACTATACCGACAGCCGGTACCGCAGCGGTCCTGACATTTCATGTTCCATGGATCCGGCCGAATTGCGTTTTCTGGTCGATCGCTCGCGAGAGATTCACACGGCATTGCATAATCCGAAGGAGCGGACGCGTCCGGAGGAAGCAGTCTACAAGTTCGCGCGCGCCTCGATCGTCGCCGATCGCGATCTCGAGAAGGGCCATGTCATCGGCGAACAGGACATCTGGGCACGGAGGCCCGGCACCGGAGATATCCCGGGCTATGAATTCGATGCGGTCCTCGGACGCAAGCTCACCCGGTCGGTGAACCGCAACACGCAATTGACCTGGTCGGATCTGGACGCGACGGGATAGGCACCATGCTGAAAAGAACGCCTCAGCCGAAAAAGAGCATACTGTTCGTCACCGGCACACGCGCCGATTACGGGAAGCTCGAACCTCTGGCGATCGAGGCAGCGAATGCAGGCTTTCCGGTGACGTTCTTCGTGACCGGCATGCACATGATGGAAAAATACGGCCTCACGAAAACCGAAATCCATCGCAACAGCCACCTGTTCGACATCGTCGAGTACATCAACCAGCGCGACGGCGACCCGCAGGACATCGTCGCCGCAAAGACGATCGTCGGCTTTTCCGATTTTCTGAAGGAAATGCGCCCGGACCTGGTGGTCATTCACGGCGACCGGGTCGAAGCGCTCGCCTGCGCGCTGGTCAGCGCGATGAACTATATCCTGTGCGCCCATATCGAGGGCGGCGAGGTTTCGGGGACCATCGACGAGGTGTTCCGGCACTGCAACACCAAGCTCTCGTCCATTCATCTCGTCTCGTCCAAGGCAGCGCATGATCGGGTTTTGCGTCTTGGCGAAACGGCCAGTGCCGTCGAGATCATCGGGTCGCCGGAACTCGATATTCACGCCAAGCCGTCCGGCGTGTCGCTGGCGGAAGTCCGGGACAGGTATGAAATCGCCTCGGACGATTACGGGATTTGCATCCTCCATCCGGTAACATCCGAAGCAGACACGATGCGCGAACAGGCACGGTCCGTCTTGTCGGCGTTGGAGGAATCGGGAAAATATTTCGTCCTGATCATGCCCAACAACGATCCCGGATCGAAAGACATCATGGAGGAAATCCGGAAGCTGCCGGAGAGCCGGTTTCGTGTCCTGCCGTCGATGCGCTTCCACTATTTCTCCGAGCTTCTGCGCAATGCGAAGGTGATGCTGGGCAATTCGAGCGCCGGCGTGCGCGAGGCGCCCTATCTCGGCGTGCCGTCGATGACGCTGGGGACCCGGCAACAGAACCGTGCGAGCGCGGAATCCGTGTTCACCACATGCTGCTTCGATCGCGACGCGATTACCGCGTTCGTCGCCAATGAATGGGGAAAGCGATACCCGCGCGACGACTCGTTCGGCGAGGGGCTGGCATCCGAGAAGTTCCGCGAACTCCTGTTGTCGCCCTCCTTCTGGGACCGGCCCCGCCAGAAATATTTCGCCGAAGACATGATCGATGCCTAGGGCCACTGCATCCGGAACGCTGGCCATCCTGCCGTTGCGCGCGGGCTCGAAAGGCTTGGCGAAAAAGAACCTGCGGCCGATTGCGGGCAAGCCGCTCTATCGCCATACGCTCGATCAGGCGCTCCGAACCGTCGGAAGGTGCGCGATCACCACCGATATCCCCGAATTGTTGAGCGGCGAGGTGCCCGACGGGTGCATCGTGATCGAACGTCCGGAGGAACTTGCGGGCGACAGGACGCCGATCAATCCCGTGCTGGCGCATATGTTCGAGCAGCTGGAATCCGCCGGGGAACTGCCCGAAACAGCCGTTCTGTTGCAGGCCACGTCGCCGTTGCGTCTGGATGATGATGTCCGTGCCGCCATCGATCTTTACGAAAAGGGTGATTTCGAGTTGGTGATGTCCGTGACCTCCGCGGATTCCGGCATCCTGAAGTACGGCTTTCTGGATGGGGGCCGGTTCGACGCAGTCGCCCGGCCCGAATACTGCTTCGAGAACCGTCAGGACCTGCCGCAGGTCGTGCGGCCGAACGGGGCGGTCTACGTATTCTCGCCCGAGACCTTTCGCAGGAATGGCGGGCTGGCGACGCAATCCATCGGTGCCGTCGAGATGCCCGTGGCCCGGTCCATCGATATCGACGACGAGGATGACCTGAAGGCGGCGGAGGCGATCCTTCGCCAACTATCTGCCGCGTCGCAGCGGAAAGCCGTGTGATGCGGGTTATCGCCAGGCTCGACGTGAAGAACGAATGGGTGATCAAGGGCATCCATCTCGAGGGATTGCGCAAGGTCGGAGATCCGATCGAACTCGCGGAAGCCTATTACGAGGGCGGGATACACGAGATCCTGTTCATGGATGCGGTGGCGAGCCTCTATGACCGCAACAACCTGTTCCACATCATCGAGAAGGCCTGCGAGAACGTGTTCGTCCCGATCAGCATCGGCGGCGGGCTCAGATCGATCGAGGACGTCGACAAGGCGCTGTCTGCGGGCGCAGACAAGGTTGCCATCAATACGGGCGCGGTTCGCAATATCGGGCTGATCACCGAAATCGCCAACCGGTTCGGTTCGCAGTGCATCATCGGATCCATCGAGGCGAAGAAACAACCGGCCGGACACTGGGAAGCCTATATCGACAACGGCCGCGAGCCGACCGGACTGAATGTTCTGGACTGGACGCGGCAGCTCGAGGATGCGGGCGTTGGCGAGATCCTGCTCACATCCGTCGACAAGGAGGGTACAAAGCGGGGCTTCGACCTGGACCTGATCGAGGCGGTCAACAGGGCGACCTCGCGTCCGGTGATCTTCAGCGGCGGATATGGCGAGCCGAAGCATCTGGGAAGCCTGATGCAGCGCGAGACGCCAAGTGCTGTCGCCTTCGCATCGGCGCTTCACTACAAGCTCGCCACGCCGTCCGAGCTGGTTCAACTCGCCAATGAATTGCCGGGGACGCGGCCATGAAGCGGATCGGCGTCATCGACTACGGGATCGGCAATCTGCGCAGCGTTGCCAATGCGCTCAGGTTCGTCGGAGCCGAGCCGGTCGTTTCAGATGACGCGGCGACCCTGGCGGGCTGCGACCGGATCATCTTTCCGGGAGTCGGCGCGTTCGGCTACGGGATGCAGGCCTTGAAGGCACGCGGTCTGGACAAGGTTGTCCTTGATGCTGTTGCAAACGAAAAGCCGCTGCTGGGCATCTGTGTCGGCATGCAGCTTCTTTTGGACAGTTCGAGCGAATTTGGCGAAAACGAAGGGCTTGGTATTGTTCCCGGCCGCGTGGACCGTTTCGAGATGACGTCCGGCGATGACCAGCCGCTGCGCCTGCCGAATGTTGGCTGGTTGCCGCTGACGCTAAAAGACGGTCTCGACGGACTGGCCAAAATCCTGTTCGAGGGCGTGGAGGAGGATTCGAAGTTTTATTTCGTCCATTCCTACCATGCGGGCGCGGGCAATCCGCTGGCGGTTGCCACGGCCGAATATGCGGGCCGGGCTTTCGCCGCCGTCGTCGGTAAGGGGTCGGTCGTCGGAACCCAGTTTCACCCGGAAAAAAGCGGTCCGGAAGGGCTGGAACTGCTCAAGAGATTCGTCAGTTGAAAGGCCTGTGACCATGACAATGGAACTTGTGAAACCGGAAATGCTGGAAGCCTTTTACGGCCTGCCGCAGAAGGTCGTGTTCTGCAAATCCTGCGTGATTTCCAATCAGCGTCCGAGTTCGACCGTCGAATTCAAGCACACCCGCAATGAAGCAAAGAAGACGATCGGCTTTGGCGAGGATGGCATCTGTGATGCCTGTCGCTATCACCAGACAAAAGAACACACGATCGACTGGAAAAAGCGCGAAGAGGCGCTGGTTGCCGTGCTCGACAAATACCGGAAGAAAGACGGCGGCTATGACGTCATCGTCCCGGGCAGCGGCGGCAAGGACAGCGCCTTTACTTCCCACGTGCTCAAATACCGCTACGGGATGAACCCGCTGACGGTCACCTGGTCGCCGCATCTCTATACCGATATCGGCTGGAAGAATTTCGAGGCGTGGAGCCATGTCGGCGGTCACGACAACATCCTGTTCACGCCGAACGGCAAGCTGCATCGCCTGTTGACCCGGCTGGCCTTCACCAACCTCCTACATCCATTTCAGCCCTTCATCGTGGGCCAGCGCATCATCGGTCCGCTGATGGCAGCGAAGTTCGGGGTCGAACTGGTGATGTATGGCGAAAACCAGGCCGAGTACGGGAACAATCCGGACGAGAACTATGTGCCGACAATGGACCGCAAGTTCTTCACGGCGCAGGACCCTTACGAGATGGTGCTGGGCGGCGTCTCCGTGAAGGAGATCATCGAGACATACGGCTATACGATCAACGATTTCACCCCCTACATTCCGCCGGAGGCGGACCATCTGGAGAAGAAGGGGGTCGAGGTTCACTATCTCGGCTACTACCTGAAGTGGGACCCGCAGGAGTGCTATTACTACGCCGTCGAAAACACCGGATTCCAGGCGAATTCGGAGCGTACGCCGGGCAGCTACTCGAAATATTCGAGCATCGACGACAAGATCGACATGTTCCACTACTTCACGACGCTGATCAAGTTCGGCATCGGCCGTGCGACCTATGATGCCGCGCAGGAGGTGCGTAACGGCAAGATCACGCGGGAAGAAGCGGTGCACCTGGTCAAGAAGTACGATCTGGAATTTCCTGACCGCTACTACGCTGACTTCCTTGAATATACCGACCTGTCGGATGGCGAATTCTGGGAAACGGTAGACAAGTTCCGTTCACCGCACCTGTGGCAGAAGGTGGGGAACGAGTGGAGATTGCGCCATCAGGTCGAGTAGCCGCGGCCTGTCGGGGACGCGTTCGGAAGACCGTTTCGCCGCCGTGGGAATCGAAGCCGGTCCGGTGGCCGCAGAGAGATACTAATCCGTGCCGCCATGCGGCCCGGCTACTGCTTCACGATATAGGCCGGGACATTGTAGTGAGGCATCTTGTGGAGCCTCAAATCGTGACGGGCCGCAAACTCGTCGATGGCATCCGTCGCGCCTGCAACGGCATTGTAGTCGTCAACAACGATCAGGCCGCCCCTCACGACCCTTTCGAAAAGCCGTTCCAAGGCAAAGGCTGTCGGTTCCTTGACATCCATGTCGAGGTGCAGCAGCGCGATACGCGTGTGAGGATACCGGGAGAGATGGCGCGGCAACGTATCCAGCACATTGCCCTTCACGAGTTCGATGTTGGAGAATCCCTTTATCTCCAGGATTTTCTCGATTTCTTCCCTAGACAAGCCGTCGCCGGCTTCTTCCTCGAACTCTTCCACGAACTCCAAATCTTCTGGCAGGCTCAAGCCATCGGTCGGAAACGCGCCGAACGCATCAAATCCGACAATCCTTCGTGCCGCGTCATTCTCGAAAGTGTTCCTGAACGTTGCGAAGCGGATCAACGAAGCGCTTTTGTAAACGCCCAGTTCGACGATATCGCCGGGCAGATCCTTGATCATCTTGTACAGCTCGTAATGAGCCAGCATCTTGTTCAGTCTGGAGGGCGAAGAAAACCAATGGAACCCGTTTTCGTAGTCCCATGCTTGTTCTTCATCGAGGCCGCGTATGTTTGTCATGAGATGTGATTCCGCAAGCTGTTGATTGAGATACGCTGAAGCGCCCCCGAACTCGACCGTAATACGATCGGACCTTCCTCGCACAGCGCAATGGACGCGTCGCCGGCACTAAAGGTCTTCTTCGATGATATTCTCGAAATGCGTTTCGATCTGGCGCGTGATCGCTTCGGTGTCGAACAGCGGCGATGTCCTTCTTGCGTCGACGAGGTGCTGGCGCAGCCGGTCGCGCCGCTCGGCATCTCGCGCCAGTTCGGTAGCCAACCTGACGAAGGCGGACAGCTCCTCGGTGACGAGCTCGTCGAGGCCGACGGCGTGAAGCAGGCTCTCCGAAACGCGCCCCGCAAATGTCGCGCCCTTCATGGAGACGACCGGGACGCCGCACCACAGAGCATCAGATGTCGTGGTGTGGCCGTTGCACGGAGCGGTATCGAGCGCGATATCGGCTTCGGCGAGCCGCTCCATGTGCCGGTCCGCCGGTAGTTTCGGCGCGAAGACCAGCCGCGAGGGATCGACGCCATGCCGGGTGGCGGCATTACGCAGATTGTCTTCCTGCGCATCCGATCCTGCAAGGAGCCAGAGCACGGACCCGTCGACAGCGCGCAGCACTTCCATCCAGGCGGCAAAGACCGGTTCCTTAAGTTTCGCATACTGGTTGAAACTGCAGAAGACGATTGCGTCTTCCGGCAGGCCGAGACCGGTCCTGTCGCCGGTTCGTTGATATGCGGGGCGATTGGCGTCGTTGCATTGATAGCTTGGCGACAGGCGCAGCAGCTTTTCGTCGAAAAACGGTTCGCTGGAAGCCGGCGTGACGATGTCATCGGTTAATGCGTAATCGATGCCCGCATTCGCGACGGTGCCGGGAAAGCCGAGATACGTGACCTGGACGGGAGCTGGCCGGAGGCAGAAAATGCCAAGTCGGGTATTCTCCGTGAAGCCCTTCAGGTCGACAAGAATATCGAGATCGAGAGACCGGATGCGGTCGGCGGCCTGGCTGTCGTCGCAATCGAGGATGTCGACATAGTGGTCGATCGCATTCTTGAAGCGGTCGCGCATCTTGCCGCCGCGGCTTTCTTCCGGGGTGTGGCAGATGCCGTAGATCTCGAAGCGATCCTTGTCGTGGGCCTCAAGGACGCCGGCAAACAGCGTCATCGTGGCATGGTTGCAAAAATCGGACGAGACATAACCGACACGGATCTTGTCCCTCTCGGCGCGCGGCTGCGGACGCTTCCTGCTGACTGGCGGCAGCAATTCCGCCGATGTCCTTCGCGAGCAGAGCAGTTGGTACCGCTCGTCGTCCGACCAGAGAATCGACCGGAAAGCGTTTTCCGGTACGGGCATCTCCTCGCCCCCGGCTTCAAGCGCTGCCCTGAGTTCGGTTTCCAGCCGTTCGGCGAGTTGAAGGTCGGCAAGATTGGCGGCGCACCACAGGAATTCGGCGATCGTCGGGGGGTCGGCCGGCTTGGCCTCGTAGGCTTTTTTCAACGGCTCGAATGCTTCCTCGTAATGCTGGAGCAGGGAGAGTACGACGCCGGCATTCTGCCAGTTGCCGAAGTTCTTTCCCGTCTTTGCCAGCGCGCGAGCATAGGGAAGAGCCTCTTCGAGCTCGTTGGTTCCGTGATAGAGGCTGCACAGCGAATGATTGAGATCGACGTCGTTCGGCATGTAGCGCTCGAGCATGCGCAAGGCGCCGACCGCCGATGCGGCGTTGTCGACTGCGAGGAAGTGGTTCGCCGCCAGAAAGGCGGCCTGGCGGCGGTACTTCGAGGAAATGTCGATCAGGCCGGCATAAAAGACCCCGGCATGGGCCCGGTCTCCGAGCGCCTCGAAGATTTTTGCCATCAACAGCATCGCGTCCGGTGACTTGCTGTCCTTGGTGACTGCCTCGTTGGCGGCAACCAGCGCGTCCTGCATCCGGCCTTCGCCGTATAGCCTTCTGGCCCGCTTCAGTGCGCCGCTCATCTCGGGTCCCTTTTTTCGCTCAAGCAGTACGGCAGGGAGCTTGCCTCAATCTTGAGCTATCAGGCCATTACTCGGTGGATTTAAGGGATATCGGCGCTGGCGAGCGTGATCGGCTATCGCTTGTCGCGCGGCTGAAGCGGCGCACGCGCAAGCGCGTTACCGGCGTCCGTGGCCTTGCGGGCGAGCGCGAGGAACTGTTCCTGCTCCTTTTCGTCAAGTCCGGCGAGGATTTCGTTCTGCAGGTCCCAGACATGCGGACGGACGTCGTCGAGGAGCGTTTGTCCTGCCGATGTCAGGTGAAGCGTGCGGGCGCGGCGGTCCTTCTCGCTGACGGTGCGCTCGATCAGGCCTTTCTGCTCGAGCCGGTCGACCACGCCGCCGATGGTGGCGCGGTCATAAGCGATCGTTCCGGCAAGCGTCGCCTGGTCGATGCCGGGAGCGGTCTCGATGGCGGACAGCGTCGCGAACTGGACCGGCGTCAGATCGTAACCTTCGCGGGTCATGCGGTCGGCGAAGATGGCAACGGAAATCTGGTTCAGCCGACGGATCAGATGCCCGGCCATTTCGTAGATTTCTGGCATCGTCTCCTCCCATGCGGTTTGCGCTATCTTATCGGTGTAGCGGGAATTGACAAGCATACTTATCATAAGTACACATACTAATAATACCGCAATCGAGAGGAACGAGAAAGGGAGGAGACCATGGGCGAACAACTTGGAACGCTTGAGGAACTGCCGCAGGACTACCGCGATGCGATGACGCAAGCCGGCGTCGCGCCGCTATGGCCGATGATGCGTAACGTGTTGCCGCATGGCGCGCCGAACCCGGTGACGAAGCCAGGCCACTGGGTGTTTCCCGCGCTTCGGCCGCTTCTGCTGCGCGCAGGCGAGCTGACGCCGGTGGAAAAAGCGGAGCGCCGCGTGCTTGTCCTGTCGGATCCGGGCCGCGGCGCCGGCGCGATGCAGGCGACCTCGTCGATCTATCTCGGCCTTCAGCTTCTCTTGCCGGGCGAAACGGCGCCGGCGCATGTGCATACCCCCTCGGCCGTGCGTATCATTGTCGAGGGCAAGGGCGGCTTTACCGTCGTCGATGGCGAGAAACTGCCGATGGAAGAGGGTGACCTCGTGCTGACGCCGGGCGGCGAATGGCACGATCACGGCCATGAAGGCGATGAGCCGGTGATCTGGCTCGACGCGCTCGATCTGCCGCTCTTCGTCTATCTGGAAGGTTCCTATGCCAAGGAAGGTCCGCTGCAGGCGCAGCGCAATCGGCCGGATGCAAGTCAGGTCGAATACCTGTCCTCCGGTCTCGCACCGACGCGCCGGCATGGGGCTTCGGTGCGGCGCTACCCGATGATGCGTTATCCTTGGAAGCGTACCGAAGCGGCGCTGACCGAAATGGCGAAATACGCAACCGACGGCGTGGCGGAGCTCGACTACGTCAATCCGGAAACCGGCGAGGACGTGCTTCCGACGATGGGTTTCACGGCGATGTATCTGCCGAAAGGCACGGCTGACACGCCGCCATTGCGGTCTTCTTCGGCGGCCTATCACGTTATCAAGGGCCGCGGTACGACGACCATAAACGGCGAGGCGATCGAATGGGGTCCGAAGGACACATTCTCGGCGCCGGTCTTCGCGGAAATCACCCACAAGGCAAATGAGGATGCCTTCCTCGTTCGCATTCATGACCGGCCGCTGCAGGAGCGGCTCGGCTATTACGAGGAGCGCGCGCGATGAGTGACCTGTTGTTTGAAGCCCCGGCAATTCCGACCGTTCCGGTCAATGGCGAAGACAAGGCCTATCCGGTGCGCCGCATTTTCTGCGTCGGGCGCAACTACGCGGCGCATGCCGCGGAGATGGGCGTCGAGGTCGATCGCGAGGCGCCGTTCTACTTCACCAAGTCGGCATTCATGCTGCAGCCATCGGCAACTGAGATTCCCTACCCGCCGGGAACGGAAAACTTCCACTACGAGATGGAACTGGTGGTCGCCATCGGCAAGCCGGTATTCAAGGTGGGGCGCGATGAGGCGATGGGTGCGATCTACGGTTATGCCAGCGGCCTCGACATGACGCGGCGCGACCTGCAGCTTGCCGCACGCGCCAAGCAGCGGCCGTGGGATCTCGGCAAGGATGTCGAGCAGTCCGCAGTGGTCACCCCGATCACCAAGGCTTCCGATTTCGGTGTGGTCGGCGACCAGCGCATCCATCTCGAAGTCAATGGCGAGGCGAAGCAGGATGCCTCGCTCGCCGAGCTGATCTGGAAGGTGGACGAGATCGTCAGCCATCTGTCCGGCTTCTACCACCTGGCGCCGGGCGACCTGATCATGACCGGGACGCCGGCCGGCGTTGGCCCGGTCGTCGCCGGCGACAGGATCACCGGCGGCATCGACGGGTTGAACGATATCGCGTTGACAATCGGCGACCCTGAGTAATCCGGCACACTAAAACGAACAACGCGCGTCAGCGCGGGGAGGAGCAGTCATGGTTCATGACAGAATAGTCATTGCCGGCGGCGGAATCGGCGGACTAGCCACCGCCATGGGGCTTGCACAGAAAGGCTTTCGCTCGATCGTACTGGAAAAGGCGCCGGAACTCGGCGAGATCGGCGCCGGTATCCAGCTCGGCCCGAACGCGTTTCACGCATTCGACTATCTGGGTGTCGGTGACGCCGCGCGCGAAATGGCGGTCTACATCGACAGCCTCAGGCTGATGGATGCGATTTCGGGCGACGAAATCACGCGTATCCCGCTCGACGATGCATTTCGCAACCGCTTCCGCAATCCCTATGCGGTCGTCCATCGCGGCGATCTGCATGGCGTGTTTCTAAAAGCTTGCGTCGATAATGATCTGATCGAACTGCGGACCAGCGCCGAGGTTGTCGACTACGAACAGGACGGAACCACCGCCACGGCAATCCTCGCCGATGGCCAGCGCATTGGCGGCATGGCGGTCATTGGCGCAGACGGATTGTGGTCGAATATCCGCAAGCGCGTCGTCGGCGACGGCAAGCCGCGCGTTTCCGGCCATACCACCTACCGCTCGGTGATCCCGACCGAGGACATGCCGGAGGACCTGCGATGGAACGCTGCCACCCTTTGGGCAGGGCCTAAATGCCACATCGTCCATTATCCGCTGTCGGGCTGGAAGGTGTTCAATCTCGTCGTCACCTATCACAACGATGCGCCGGAGCCGGTGGCCGGAAAGCCGGTCACTCATGACGAAGTGCGCAGGGGGTTCGAGCATGTCAATCCGGTTGCCCGCCAGATCATCGACCGTGGCAAGGACTGGAAGCTGTGGGTGTTGTGTGACCGTGATCCGGTCATGAACTGGATCGACGGTCGGGTGGCGCTGCTTGGCGATGCAGCACATCCGATGTTGCAGTATTTCGCCCAGGGCGCCTGCATGGCGATGGAGGACGCCGTGGCGCTGTCCGCCGAAATGGAGGCCAAGTCCGGCGACATTGAGCGCGTATTTCCCGCTTATCAGGAAAAGCGCCGGCTGCGTACAGCCCGAGTGCAGCTGCAATCGCGGGAAATCGGCCAGCATATCTACCACCCCTCCGAGGCGCATGCGGCCTTGCGCGATGCGGTCATGCGCGCAAAGTCTCCCGATGACTGGTACGATGTGGTCGATTGGCTGTATGGATCGACCGGATTGGAAGGCGCCGTCTCCCGCGAAACACGGCTGACTTGATTGTGTTACGAAAAAAGGGCAGTTAGGCAAAAAAACTGTAGCGCTTTCGCACAAAAGCCGGTTAAACCGGCGTTCAAGTTCTAACGGAGGAGGAGTCCCAAATGAACTTCATGCGCAGAAATCTGCTCGCATTGGCCGGCGCTGCCGGTCTTTCGGCGCTTGCGGCCGGCCTTGGCGCCACCCAGGCGCAGGCCCAGGAAGTGACGCTTCGTATGCATCAGTTCCTGCCGCAGCAGGCCAACGTTCCGAAATATGTGCTCGATGTCTGGGCCGCCAAGGTCGAGGCCGAATCCGACGGCCGCATCAAGATCCAGCATTTCCCGTCGATGCAGCTCGGCGGCAAGCCGCCGGAACTGATCGACCAGGTGATCGACGGCGTTGCCGACATCGTATGGACGGTCGCCGGCTACACGCCGGGCCGATTCCCGCGGACCGAGGTTTTCGAGCTTCCCTTCATGATGACCAATGCCGAGGCAACGTCCAAGGCCTATTGGGAACTCGCCGAGAAGGAAATGCTGGACCAGGACTTCAAGGACTTCCACGTCATCGGCGTGTGGGTGCATGGTCCGGGCCTGATCCACTCCAAGGAACCGATCAAGACGGTTGCGGACCTGAACGGCGTGAAGCTGCGCGCTCCGACGCGCGTCACCAACATGATGTTCTCGTCTCTCGGCGCGACGCCGGTCGGCATGCCGGTTCCGGCTGTTCCGGAAGCGCTGTCGAAAGGCGTGATCGATGCCACCGTTATTCCGTGGGAAGTGGCCGGCATTCTCAAGGTGCCGGAACTGGTGAGCAGCCACACCGAGTTCGGCGACGCTTCGCTCTACACGACCTCTTTCATCTTCGCGATGAACAAGGACAAGTATGAGAGCCTCCCCGACGATCTGAAAGCCGTTGTCGATGCCAATTCCGGCCTCGAATTCTCGGCTCTCGCGGGCAAGACGATGGCCGAATATGACGCGCCGACCCGCAAGGTCGCCGTCGACCGCGGCAACAACATCATCGAGTTGACTGCGGACGAGGTCCAGGAATGGCGTGACGCCTCCAAGGGCACGACAGACGCCTGGGTCAAGGAAATGGACGAAAAGGGCCTCAATGGCACTGCGCTGCTTGAAGAAGCGAGCGCTCTGATTGCCAAACATACCGAGGGTAACTAAGACAGCGGCGGCTCCGGGATTTTGATCCCGGGGCCGCCAGGATTTATTCGGGGCCTCGGAGGGGACCGTTGATACTCAGGATCATGGAGTGGCTGGCCCGCACCTTGGCCATCATCGGCGGGGTGGTGCTGACGGCACTTGTCTTGCTCACCTGCATTAGCGTCATCGGACGCGGCGGCAATACACTCGGACATTCCGATCTGGTGACCGGCGTTCTGCCCGGTCTTGCCGGCATGCTGAAGCATCTCGGGCCCGTCACGGGAGACTTCGAGGTGGTCGAGGCCGGCATCGCCTTTGCGATCTTCGCCTTTCTGCCGATCTGCCAGCTGCATGGCGGCCATGCCACGGTCGATGTTTTCACCAACATGATGCCCAAGCGGCTCAACCGCATCATTGTCGCGTTCTGGGAAGTGCTTCTGGCTCTGCTTCTGATCCTGATTTCCTGGCGGCTCTATGAAGGCCTGCTCTCCAAGATGTCGAACGGCGAGACGACCTACCTTATCCAGTTCCCGATCTGGTGGGCCTTTGCGGCGAGTTTCGCAGCTTCCCTCGCGGCGACAATTGTCGGTGTCTACTGCGCCATTGCCCGTGTCGCCGGCCTGATTACCGGCGGGCACTATCTGCCGAATTCCGAAGGAGCAATGCATTGAGCATGCTCGAACTGGGATACTTTTCGTTCCCGATCCTTCTCATTCTGATTTTCCTGCGCGCGCCGATCGGCCTCGCGATGATGATCTGCGGTATCGGCGGGCTCTACCTCGCCATGGGCGGGCCGACGATGGTGCTCGCCAAACTGAAAACCGAAACATACTCGACCTTTTCCAGCTATTCGCTGTCGATCATCCCGATGTTCCTGCTGATGGGGCAGTTCGCGACCTTGTCCGGCATGTCCCAGGCGCTGTTCAAGGCGGCGGAAAGCTGGCTTGGCCACCGGCGCGGGGGTGTCGCGATGGCGGCTGTGGGCGCCTGCGCCGGTTTCGGCGCGATCTGCGGTTCCTCGCTGGCCACGGCGGCGACGATGAGCCGGGTGGCGCTGCCGGAACTGCGCCGTTACGGCTATTCCGGCGGTTTCTCGACGGCGACGCTGGCAGCCGGCGGCACGCTCGGCATCCTGATCCCGCCGTCGGTGATCCTCGTCATCTATGCGATCCTTACCGAGCAGAACATCGCCAAGCTGTTCCTGGCTGCCTTCGTTCCGGGCATTCTTGCCGCCCTTGGTTACATGGTCACCATTTCGCTTTATGTGCGGCTTTATCCAGACGCCGCCGGGACGCGCGAGCCACAGCCCTATTCGGAGCGCATTCGCGCGCTGATCGACGTATGGCCGGTGCTGATTGTCTTCCTGGTCGTCGTCGGCGGCATCTATCTGGGCTGGTTCACGCCGACGGAAGGCGCCGCAGTGGGCGCCGCCGGCACCGGGCTGATCGCGCTTGTTTCCGGCAATCTCTCGTGGAAGGTGTTTATCGACAGCATCATGTCGACTGCGATGTCGACGGCGATGATCTTCTTCATCGTGCTCGGCGCCGGCTTCTACAACTCCTTCCTGGCGCTTTCGCAGGTGCCGCAGGAACTGTCGAGTTTCGTCGTCAGCCAGGGATTCAGCCCGTGGGTCGTGCTGACGCTGATCCTGGTGTTCTACCTGGTCTTCGGCTGCCTGATGGATTCGCTGTCGATGATCCTGCTGACGATCCCGATTTTCTTTCCGGTGATCAGCGCACTCGATTTCGGCATGACCACGGAACATCTGGCGATCTGGTTCGGCATTCTCGTGCTGATCGTCGTCGAGGTCGGGCTCATCACGCCGCCCGTGGGCATGAATCTGTTCATCATCAATGCGATGGACCGTGAGACGCCGATGACCGACACCTACAAGTCGGTGATGTTCTTCGTCGGCTCAGATATCGTTCGCGTCGTCATCCTCGTCCTGTTCCCCGCCATCACCCTGTTCCTGCTGCCGGCCTGATGCCGGCCGCAGGGTTTGCGCGTGCTACCGCTTTACGGGTCAATTGTTATACTCTATAATAGTTATGGCTGATTACGATATTCGGAGGAGGAGCACCCAGTGGCGAAGCCGGCTGCCGGGCGAAGCGAGGAAGCCAAATTTCTCGCAGGCATATCGGACGAAACGCTGCGCGGCTTTGCCGGCTACGGCATGAAGCGCGCTTTCAACGTCGTCCAGGCGGATCTGGCCCGCACGCTGGAGCCATTCGGGCTGCGGATGATCACATTCACGGCGCTCATCCTGATTGTCGACAATCCCGATCTCAGCCAGACACAGCTTGCAGGCGCGCTCGCGGTTGAGCGGTCCAACCTCGTCACCATCGTCGATGACCTGGAAAAGAACGGCTGGATCACCCGAAATCCCGCGCCGAACGACCGGCGCAGCCACGCGCTGCGCGCGACGCTCGCCGGGCGACGCCTGTGCGAAAAGGCGGTGGCGGCGGCGCGGGCGCACGAGAAAAGCTTACTGGCCGGTCTCGATGCGGCGGAAGTCGCCGCGCTGATTTCCGCCCTGCAAAAGATCGAGCGGAGTGCGACGGGAGGAGCATGATGAAGCGGACAGACAATTACCAGCCGCATCGTGTCAATCGCGCCGTCCGGCCGGATGGAACGATCCTCTTGACCTCAGGTCATGCACTCGGCCCGGTAGCCGAGACAACCGGCGACTGGCTGCACAAATGGGCGGGCGAAACCCCGGACCGCATCTTTCTGGCCGAACGGTCCGGCGCGGGCTGGCGCGAGGAAAGTTACACTGCGGCATTGCAGAAAGTGCGCGCGGTGGCTGGCGCATTGCTCGGTCGCGGCCTGAACGCCGGGACGCCAATTCTCATCATGTCCGGCAACGGCGTCGATCACGGACTGCTGGCGCTGGCCGCGCAATATGCCGGCATCCCCGCCGTTCCCGTCGCCGAACAATATGCGCTGATCCCCGGCGCGCATGACCGGCTGCGCCATGTCATCGAACTGGTGCGCCCGAAGTTGGCCTACGCGGTCGATGCGGAGGAATACGGCGAAGCCATCGCATTGGATGAACTGGCCGGTATCGAGATCGTCGCCAGCCGTTCCGGCTCATCGGGAGCGACCCCGTTCGACGAGTTGCTCAAGGGAGATGCGGGCGTCGACGTCGATGTGGCGCATCGGGATGTCGGGCCGGACAGCGTCGTGAAGATCCTGATGACGTCCGGCTCCACCTCGCACCCGAAAGGCGTGCCGACGACGCACCGCATCATGTGCGTGAACCAGACCCAGATCGCCGACGCGCTGCCCTTTCTGCGCGAGCGCCCGCCGGTGATCGTGGACTGGCTGCCTTGGAACCATGTTTTCGGCGGCAGCCACAACTTCAACATGATGCTGGCGAATGGGGGCAGCCTTTACGTCGATGACGGCAAACCGGTGAAGGGGAAGTTCGAGCGGACGCTGGAGAACCTTTCGATGGTCACCGGGACGCTGGCCTTCAATGTGCCGGTTGGCTTTTCGATGCTGCTCAATGCCTTGCGCGCAGACGAAAGTCTGCGGCAGCGCTTTTTCTCCGATCTCGATCTCGTCTTCTATGCCGGAGCGTCGCTGCCGCAGGATGTCTGGCAGGGCTTCGAACAGATGGCGATGGACGTGAAGGGCTCGATCCCGCTGATGACCTCGAGCTGGGGCCTGACCGAGACCGGCCCGGCCTGTCTGATGCAGCACGAGCCGGCGCCGGAATCGGGTATTGTCGGCGTGCCGCTTACCGGCGTGACGGCCAAGCTGATTCCCGACGAGGACATGCGCTGCGAGGTGCGCGTGAAAGGCCCGAACGTCATGACGGGCTATTTCGAGGATGCGGAGAAGACGGCCGAAAGCTTCGACGAGGAAGGCTATTTCATCACCGGCGACGCCATGCGTTTCGTCGATCCGGAACAGCCGGAAAAGGGCCTTCGCTTTGACGGGCGGATCTCGGAAGATTTCAAGCTCTTGACCGGCACATGGGTGCGTGCGGCGACGCTGCGTCTCGATCTGCTCGGCTGTCTCGCGCCGCTGGCCGCCGACCTGGTCGTCACCGGCCACGATCGCGATGAGATTGGTGTGCTGATCTTCCCGAACATGGACGCATTCGCCGATGCCGGCCACGATTCGCAAGAGGCTGACGGGGCCCTTTTGGATCGGGAGCTGGGCGCGGAAATCGCCCGCCGTCTGGCCGGGCGGGCGAAGATAGCGACCGGTTCGTCGACGCGCGTCGCGCGTGCGCTGGTCATGGCCGAACCGGCCTCTCTTGGCGACGGCGAGATGACGGCCAAGGGCAGCCTGAATGCGCGCAAGGTGCTGTCGCGCCGCGCCGCGCTTGTGGAGCGGCTCTACGACGATGCCGATCCGGCAACGATCCGGATTTGAGGAGAAGACGATGAAACCGTTCGCGGCGCCTGTCGCCGACATCCTGTTTTCGCTGAACGAGATCGCCGGTGCCCGGCGCATCGAGGGCTGGGATGCGGCGCTCACCGGCGAGATCGCCGGCCACTTCGCCGCCTTCGCCGAGGGCGAGATCGCTCCGGTCGACGAACAGGGCGACGTGCAGGGCGCACGACTGGAAAATGGCCGCGTGCGCATGCCGGACGGCTTCGGGAAAGTTTACGGCGCCTATGTCGAACAGGGCTGGCCGGGGCTGACCGCGCCGGAGGAATTCGGCGGTCAGGGCATGGGCGGCGCGATTGCCGCGGTGGTCAGCGAGATTTTTTCCGGTGCCTGCCACAGCCTTCAGATGGTGACCGGCCTTGTGCCGGGCGCGATCCGGACGATCCTCAATTTCGGCACGGACGATCAGAAGGCGCGGTTGATCCGGCCTCTTGCTTGCGGCGAATGGATCGCCACCATGTGCCTGACCGAACCGGGCGCCGGTTCCGACCTGTCGCGCATCCGCTGCCGTGCCACCGAAACGGCCGTTGGATGGCGTATCGACGGCGAGAAAATCTTCATTTCCGGCGGCGACCAGGATTTGAGCCCCGGTATCCTGCACCTGGTGCTGGCGCGCACCTCCGACGAGGGTGTGAAGGGCCTGTCGCTGTTCCTGTGCCGCTCGCAGAAACCGGATGGCACGCGCAACAGCGTTTCGGTTGCCCGTATCGAGGAAAAAATGGGGCTGCATGCCTCGCCGACCTGCCAGATGGTGTTCGACAGCGCCGAAGCGGAGTTGATCGGCAAGCCGGGCGAGGGGCTGAAGGCGATGTTCACGCTGATGAACCATGCCCGGCTAGACGTGTCCCTGCAGGGCGCGGCGCATGCGGCTCGCGCCTTCGACATCGCGCGCGCCTACGCCGCCGAACGCCTGCAGGGCCGGGGCCCTGACGGCCGGCCGGCGACGCTCGACAGCCACGCCGATGTGCGCCGCATGCTCGACCAAATGGATTCACGCGCCGTTGGTGCGCGCGCCATCGCGCATCTGGCGCTGGTGTTCCTGGAGAGCGGCGAGAATCCGGACCTGGTCGAATTCCTGACTCCGGTCGCAAAGGTATTCTGTACCGAAGCAGGCATGGAGGTGGCCGAACTCGGTACGCAGGTGCTCGGCGGCTACGGCTATCTGCGCGAATACCGGGTCGAACAGACCTATCGCGACGCGCGTATCACCGCGATCTACGAAGGCGCGAACGGCATTCATGCCGGTGCGCTGGCTTCTCGCGGGTTGCGCATCGGCAATGGCGCCGAAGCGTTTGCCGATCTCATCGTGGCAATCGCGGACGAGACCGGTTCGCAGGCGGTGCGCGAATCGGCGGATCTGTGGCGCCAGGCGCGAGACGCGGTGCGCGAAGCAGTCAGTCCGAGCGCGCTCGCGCATGACTTCATGCAACTGACCGGACAGGTGCTGTTCCTTGCCGTGTGGGCGAGAATTGGCATGATGAGCAAGGAGTCGCCGGAGCCGGATCGTTACGGCCGTGTGGCTTGCTTCGTGGCGCGGCGCACGCCGCATGACATCCGCGCTGCCTTCGGACGGCTGATGGCGGAGGCGGCATGACACGCCGCGGTTAAGGCAGCTAGCGCCATAACCGCGTTTGCGCTGCACAATAATTGGCGATAAAGAATCCGTCTGTCGTCCACGCCAGATCGGGTAAAAACCTTGGCCATCAAGAAAATTCTCGTCGCCAACCGTTCCGAAATCGCTATTCGCGTGTTCCGCGCGGCTAACGAGCTCGGGATCAAAACCGTCGCCATCTGGGCGGAAGAAGACAAATATTCGTTGCACCGGTTCAAGGCGGACGAGAGTTACCAGGTCGGCCGGGGTCCGCATCTCGATCGGGAGTTCGGTCCGATCGAGAGTTATCTCTCGATCGAGGAAGTGCTGCGCGTTGCGCGCATTTCCGGCGCGGATGCGATTCATCCGGGCTATGGACTGCTGTCGGAAAGCCCAGAATTCGTCGAAGCCTGCGAAAAGGCCGGCGTGACTTTCATCGGGCCGAAGGCGGAAACCATGCGCGCGCTCGGCAACAAGGTCGCCGCGCGCAATCTCGCCGTTTCGGCCGGGGTGCCTGTCGTGCCGGCAACCGAGCCGCTGCCGGATGACATGAACACCGTGAAAAAGATGGCCGCCGAAGTCGGCTATCCGGTGATGCTGAAGGCGTCCTGGGGCGGCGGCGGACGCGGCATGCGCGTCATCCGCTCCGACCAAGAGATCGAGCGCGAAGTGCTGGAAGCCAAGCGCGAGGCGCGCGCCGCCTTCGGCAAGGACGAAGTCTATCTGGAAAAGCTGGTCGAAAACGCCCGCCACGTGGAAAGCCAGATCCTCGGCGACACGCATGGCAACGCCGTTCACCTGTTCGAGCGCGACTGCTCGATCCAGCGGCGCAACCAGAAGGTCGTGGAACGTGCGCCGGCACCCTATCTGAACGCGGATCAGCGGGCCGAGCTTGCCGAGTACTCGCTGCGCATCGCCAACGCGACGAGCTATATCGGTGCCGGCACCGTCGAGTATCTGATGGATGCGGATACGGGCAAGTTCTACTTCATCGAGGTCAATCCGCGCATCCAGGTCGAGCACACAGTGACTGAAGAGGTCACCGGCATCGACATCGTCAAGGCGCAGATCCACATCCTTGACGGTTTCGCCATCGGCACGCCGGAATCAGGTGTCCCGGCACAAAAGGATATCCGGCTCAACGGCCACGCGCTGCAGTGTCGCATCACTACTGAAGATCCGGAACAAAACTTCATTCCCGACTACGGCCGTATAACCGCCTATCGCGGCGCGACCGGCTTCGGCATCCGCCTCGACGGCGGCACGGCCTATTCGGGTGCCGTGATCACGCGGTTCTACGATCCGCTGCTGGAGAAGGTGACGGCCTGGGCGCCGACGCCGGAAGAGGCGATCAAGCGCATGGACCGGGCGCTGCGCGAGTTCCGTATTCGCGGCGTGGCGACGAACCTGACCTTTCTCGAAGCGATTATCACGCACCCGAAATTCCTGGACAACAGCTATACGACGAAGTTCATCGACACGACGCCGGAGCTGTTCCAGCAGGTCAAGCGGGCGGACCGCGCCACCAAGCTCCTGACCTATATCGCCGACGTCACGGTGAACGGCCATCCGGAAACAAAGGGCCGGCCGCTGCCGCCAGCAGACGCAGCCCCGCCGATCGTGCCGTGGCCGGGCATATCGATTCCGGAAGGCGGCACAAAACGCAAGCTCGACGAATTGGGGCCGGAAGGTTTCGCCAAGTGGCTGCGGGCCGAAAAGCAGGTCTATCTGACCGACACGACCATGCGCGACGGTCATCAGAGCCTGCTGGCAACGCGCATGCGGACCAAGGACATCATCAAGATTTCCGGTGCCTATGCGCGGGTTCTGCCACAACTGCTGTCGCTGGAATGCTGGGGCGGTGCGACCTTCGACGTTGCCATGCGCTTCCTGACGGAAGATCCGTGGGAGCGGCTGGCGAAGATCCGCGAACAGGTCCCGAACCTGCTCCTGCAAATGCTGCTGCGCGGCGCCAACGGTGTCGGCTACACCAATTATCCCGACAACGTGGTGAAGCATTTCGTGCGCCAGGCGGCGGCCGGCGGGATCGACCTTTTCCGCGTCTTCGACTGTCTGAACTGGGTCGACAACATGCGCGTGTCGATGGATGCGGTCGCCGAGGAGAACAAGATCTGCGAAGCGGCGATCTGTTATACCGGCGACCTCCTCAATTCTGCGCGGCCGAAATACGACCTGAAATATTATGTCGCGCTGGCCAGCGAACTGGAAAAGGCCGGCGCACACATGCTTGCCGTCAAGGACATGGCCGGCCTCTTGAAGCCGGAGGCGGCACGCGTGCTGTTCAAGGCATTGCGCGAAGCGACCGATCTGCCAATCCATTTCCACACCCATGACACGTCGGGCATCGCGGCGGCGACCGTTCTGGCGGCGGTGGAAAGCGGCGTCGACGCCGTCGATGCGGCGATGGATTCGCTGTCGGGCAACACGTCGCAGCCCTGTCTCGGCTCGATCGTGGAGGCGCTGCGCGGGACGGAGCGCGATCCGGGGCTGGACGCCGAATGGATCCGCAAGATCTCGTTCTACTGGGAGGCCGTGCGCACCCAGTACGCGGCCTTCGAAAGCGACCTGAAGGGGCCGGCCTCGGAGGTGTATCTGCACGAGATGCCGGGCGGGCAGTTCACCAACCTGAAGGAGCAAGCGCGTTCGCTTGGCCTGGAAACCCGCTGGCACGAGGTGGCCCGCGCCTATCACGACGTCAACATGATGTTCGGCGATATCGTCAAGGTGACGCCGTCGTCCAAGGTCGTCGGCGACATGGCGCTGATGATGGTCAGCCAGGACATGACCGTCGAGGACGTGACGAATCCGGACAAGGATATCGCCTTCCCGGAATCCGTCGTTTCGATGATGCGCGGCGATCTCGGCCAACCGCCCGGCGGCTGGCCGGAAGGCATTCAGAAAAAGGTGCTGAAGAACGAGAAGGCCTACACGGACGTGCCCGGTTCGTTGTTGCCTCCGGCCGATCTCGACGCGATGCGCAAGGAGATCGAGGAGAAGCTCGAACGCAAGCTAACCGAGTTCGAATTCGCCTCCTACCTCATGTATCCGAAGGTGTTCACCGACTTCGCACATGCCCAGGCGATGTACGGCCCTGTCTCCTCGCTGCCGACACCGGTCTATTTCTATGGCCTCGGACAGGAAGAGGAGGTCTTCGCCGAGATCGAGAAGGGCAAGACGCTGGTTATCCGCTGCCTTGCAGTCGGCGAGACCGATGAAAAAGGCATGGTCACCGTGTTCTTCGAACTCAATGGCCAGCCACGCCGAGTCAAGGTGCCCGACCGGGCGCATGGCGCTTCCGGCGCGGCGGTGCGGCGCAAGGTCGATCCCGGCGACGAGAATCACGTCGGGGCGCCGATGCCGGGAGTGATCTCCACCATCGGCGTTTCCGCCGGACAGGAGGTCAAGGCGGGCGACGTGCTGGTTTCCATCGAGGCGATGAAGATGGAAACCGCCATTCACGCCGAGCGCGACGGGACGATTGCCGAAGTGCTCGTCAAGGCCGGCGACCAGATCGACGCCAAGGACCTGCTGGTCGTCTACGGATGACGCGGGCCCGGCCTAGATCTGGCCGAGCAGCATCAGGATGATGACGATCAGAAGGATCGTGCCGACAATGCCGAGCGGGGCGTTGCCGAAGCGGCCGCGCGCGGGAATCGCGCCGATCAGAAGCAGGATCAGGATAATCAGAAGAATGGTACCGAGAGTCATGGCGGCTCCTTTGGGGTCGTTGCTTCCGGACAACGGGGGTACGGCGAAACGGTTCCCCGGAAAATCCGGTCGCAAGTATCCTTCACGCTTCATTGCGGCCTTTCCCGAACTGTGCTGCTGGCTGCCGCGACGTCGCCGGTTTACAAAAACCCGACGCCGCGATAGCGTTGTTAAATCGATTTAAAACGGAACTTCGCCATGACCGCTGTCGACACGCCGCCGGCCAGCCCGCAGCTCCCGCGCGCCACGGGGCCGCATTACGTTTCGTCCGCGCGATGGGCGGTGTCGATGGCGTTTTTCGCCAATGGTTTCGTTGTCGGGCATTGGGCGCCGAAGATTCCGGTGCTGGCAGAACGGCTGGCGATCACCGAATCGGTGCTTGGCGCGCTGGTGATCATGTTCGGCATAGGCGCGCTGATCGCGCTGCTCACGGGCGCCGTGCTGACCACACGCTACGGTTCCGACCGGGTGGTGCGCTGGACGTCGTTCCTGCTGGTGCCGGGCCTGCTGTTGATATCCCTGTCGCCGAACATCGCCATGACCGCGCTTTCCATGCTTTGGCTCGGCGTGTTCATGGGGGCGATGGACGGGGCGATGAACGCCAATGCGGTCAGCGTGGAAAAGGCGCGCGGCCGGGCGATCATGTCATCCTGCCACGGTTTCTGGAGCCTCGGCGGCCTCATTGGCGCGCCGCTCGGCGGGCTGATGCTGGCCCGGTTCGGCGACCTCGGCCATTCGCTTGGCGTTCTGGCGATGACCGGCATACTGGTGATTGGTGCGCAGTTCTTCTACTTCAAGGACGCCAAGATGCTGGCGCTCAAGGACCAGCCGGCGGAAGGCGGCTGGTCGCCGAAGCGGATCCTCGCGCTGTTGCCGGGCGGTGTCGGGATCTATCTGCTTGGCCTTTGCGCGCTGCTCTCCTTCGTGCCGGAAGGCTCGGTCCTCGACTGGAGCGCGCTTTACCTCGCCAAGGTGCACGACGCGCCGGTGGCCATCGCCGGCTACGCTTTTGCCGCCTTTTCCGGAACGATGGCGCTGATGCGCTTTGCCGGCGACGGACTGCGTGACCGCTTCGGAGACGGGCGCACCTTCTTCGTTTCGGCGCTGGTCGCCTCTGTCGGCTTTGCCGTCGCGGGTCTCTCCGCCACCCTGCCGATGGTCATTACCGGTTTCCTGATCTGCGGCCTCGGCCTGGCCAACATGGTACCGATCGTCTTCTCGGCGGGTGGCCGGTTCCCCGGCATCGAACCGGCCATCGGCATCGGCATCGTCACCGCGTTCGGTTACTCCGGCGCCCTGACGGCGCCCGCAATTCTCGGCTTCATCGCGGAGCATACCGGCCTGGCGGCGATATTTGCCGGTTTCACCGTCGTACTGCTGGCGACCGCCGGCCTCTCGCTGACGCTTCGCACGCTCAGGGCGTGACGCCGTCGAGCGGCAAGCCGGACAATTCTTCGGCCAGGAAATCGTAGACCCGGCGCACCTTGGCGCTGTGGCGCAGTTCACGGTGCGAGGCGAGCCAGAACGGCAAGGGCTCGATATCGAGGTCGGGCAGTATCCGCACGAGGCCGGGCGATTTCGCCGCGACGAAACGCGGGCCGAAACCGATGCCCGCACCGGCCTTGACCATTTCCCAGTAGACAATCTGATTGTCGACGCGGAAGCGGAACATCGAGCGGTCGAACGGGACGCCGAGGCGCGCCATGCCACGCTCGATCAGGTCGTTGCGGTCGTAACCGACAATGCGGTGGGTCGAGAGATCTGAGATGTTATGCGGCGTTCCGTGCTTTTCCAGATAGTCGCGCCGCGCAAACGCCCCCATCGCCATGTCGTTGACCTTGCGGGCGATCAAGTCGTTCTGGGTCGGGCGCACCATGCGCACGGCGATATCGGCGTCGCGGGCGAGCAGGTTTTCTACCGAGTTGGAGGCGACAATCTCGATTTCCAGCGCCGGCTCCGCTTCCTGCAGCGCGACAAGGATTTCCGGCAGGATGTAGTTGGAGACGATTTCGGAGGCGGTGATTCGTATGGTGCCCTCGACGGCGGTGTCGCGCCCGGCCGCCGTCATCGCGAAGGCATCGGCGCCGGCGCGCATGGCGCGGGCTTCCTCGGCAAGCGCGAGAGCATTTGGCGTGGGTGTCATGCCGGAACGGCCACGTTCGAACAGCACGAGGCCGGTCAGCGTTTCCAGTTCGTCGACGTGCCGGCCGAGTGTCGGCTGCGAGGTGCGGGTCGCCGCCGCCGCGCCGGAAAGGGTTCCGGCGTCGAGAACGGCGAGAAAACTCTTGATCAGGTTCCAGTCGAAGCGGTGGTTATCCATTCAATAATGAATAGCATATCTCAGATATCTTTCATATTCATTCGTCCATGAATTCCCTAAACCGTCTGCATCATCCAAGTTCAAGGAGACAGATCATGCAGACAGTCGCAATCCTCGGAGCTGCAGGACGCAATGGCGACGCGGTGGCAAGGGCATTTCTCAAGGCCGGATGGCGTGTGAAAGGCATCGCGCGCGGCGCCAAGGCCTCGACACTGGCGCCGGGCGTCGAGCCGGTCACCGCCGATGCCTTCGACCACACGGCGCTTGTCGCGGCCTGCGCAGGCGCCGATGTCATCGTCCATGCGCTCAATCCGGCCTATGACAACTGGGCGAAGACGGTGATGCCGCTGGCCGAAAACGTGCTGGCCGCGGCGGAGGGAGCCGGCGCGACGGTGATGATCCCCGGCAATGTCTACAATTACGGGACAACGATCGGGATCGACACCAAGGAAACCGACCCGGTCAACGGCGACACGGAAAAGGCCCGCTTGCGCATCGGGATGGAAGCGTTTTTCGAGCGGGCGGCGCGGGAAAAAAGCGTGCGAACAATCATCATCCGCGCCGGTGACTTCTTCGGCGGCCCGCGGCCGGAAAGCTGGCTCGACCTTATGATCCTAAAGGACCTCAGGAAAGACCGCTTCACCTGGCCGGGGCGGCGGCAGATGGTGCATGCCTTCGCCTATCTGCCGGATCTCGGCGAAACCTTCGCTCGCGTCGCCGGGAAGCGCGAGGAACTGCCATTTTTCGCCACGCTGAATTTCCGCGGCTATGCGGTCACCGGCGAGCAGATGCATGTAGCGGCGGAGAAGGCCGCGGGCCGGCCGCTAAAGCGCGCGGCTGTTCCCTGGGCAGTGCTCAGGCTGATCGGCCTGTTCAACAGCGTGCTGCGCGAGGTGGTGAAGATGTCCTATCTGTGGCGGGTGCCGCATTCACTCGACAATGCGAAACTCGAGGCCCTGATCGGACCGGAGCCGCATCGCCCGCTCGACGTCGCACTGAGGGAATCGATCGCCGATCTGAAACTGGATGGGGCAGCCGCTTGCGCCAAGGGGTCTGCCAGCAGCGTGGCGGTGGCATGAGGAAAAAGAAAGGCCCGGCACGCCCCGCTGGGCCTTTCGCCCCATCCCCCGGACAGCTTGCTCCCGGTTACCAGGTGCGGCGCGGGCCGATGTCGATGTGGTAGAAGCCGGACTTGTAGCGCTTGTAGCCGCCAACTTCCTTTTGTTCCTGCAGATATGTGAGCAGTCCCTTGGTGCCGGCATGGACGCGGAAATCGACCGCGGCGCATTTCAGGTGCCATGACCGCTTCTTGCCGCCGGCCTTGCGATTGCGCTTCGCGCTGCGGAAGGTCGAGTTGACGGTGATCGGGCCATATTTGGACGCGACCCGTTTCAATACGGCCTTCAGTTGCCCCGGCACGCATTTCTCCGGCGCATTGTAATGGATACGGTTCGCTTTCGGCACGGCGGCAAGCTGCAACTCGCTCATGGTGTCGAAGGGCGACGGTTCGAGAATGTGGTGAGCGTGGTCGTCGTCGGTATCGAATACGGCGATGCGGTGCCACGGATTTCCGCCGTTGAGCAGCGTCTGGGCGGATGCGGGAGATGTGGAGGCGAAGACTATCGTTGCCGCGACAAGCAGCGCGAGCCGCGCCACGGGCGCAGCGAAATCGGAGGAGTACATAACTGAATACTGTGCCTTGTTTCATGAGTCCGCATGAGCGGACATTTCCATGATCCGGCCGACCTCCTCCCGGTCCCGGCCGCGGTAAGGTCTCGCGGATAAGCAATGGGTGTGCATTGCACAAATCACGCTTTGAATCGGTTTGTTACGGATTGCGTGATCAAAATCCGGGCAATTGTCACAAAATTGGCCAAACGGAGAAAGCCCTTGGTCTAATTTACCGCTGGACACACTTCGTTATAAACCGCACACAGAACGCGCAAAGACGGCATTGGGGAGGCTGTTCCGTGCCAGTCCGCGATGAAATCGAGTGCAAGCATTCCGGGAGGGTTTGAATGTCCAGTCCAGTTTACCGCGTATTGTCCGACGCCAAGAAGCGAGCCCTGATCGACGACGAGAAATACCTGAAATGGTACAAGCAGAGCGTCGCGTCGCCGGAGAAATTCTGGGCCAAGCACGGCAAGCGAATCGACTGGTTCAAACCCTACACAAAGGTCAAGAACACCTCTTTCAAGGGCAAGGTTTCGATCAAGTGGTTCGAGGACGGCGTGACCAACGTCGCCTACAACTGCATCGACCGTCACCTGAAAAAGCGCGGCGACCAGGTGGCGATCATCTGGGAAGGCGACAATCCCTACGACGACAAGAAGATCACCTATAACGAGCTCTACGACCAGGTCTGCCGGCTCGCCAATGTCATGAAGTCGAACGGCGTCAAGAAGGGCGACCGCGTCACCATCTACATGCCGATGATCCCGGAAGCCGCCTATGCGATGCTTGCCTGCGCGCGTATCGGCGCGGTCCATTCCATCGTCTTCGGCGGGTTCTCGCCGGACGCGCTGGCCGGCCGGATCGTCGACTGCAAATCCAATTTCGTCATCACCGCGGACGAGGGCCTGCGCGGCGGCAAGAAGATCCCGCTCAAGCACAATACCGATCTCGCCATCGAGATCGCGGAACGTCATGACGTCAAGGTCGACAAGGTGGTTGTGGTCCAGCGCACGGCCGGCAAGATCGAGTGGTTCGAGGATCGCGACATCTGGTATCATGCGGCGGTCGCCAAGGCGAAACCGGATTGCCCGCCGGCCAAGATGAAGGCCGAGGACCCGCTGTTCATCCTCTATACCTCTGGCTCGACCGGAATGCCGAAGGGCGTGCTGCACACGACCGGCGGCTACCTCGTCTACGCCTCGATGACGCATGAGTATGTCTTCGATTACCACGACGGAGACATCTACTGGTGTACCGCGGATGTCGGCTGGGTGACGGGCCACTCCTATATCGTCTACGGGCCGCTCGCGAACGGGGCGACGACGCTGATGTTCGAGGGCGTGCCGAACTACCCGACCGCGTCGCGGTTCTGGGACGTCGTCGACAAGCACCAGGTCAATATCTTCTATACGGCGCCCACCGCGATCCGCGCGCTGATGGGCGCTGGCAACGATCACGTGACAAAGACCTCGCGCAAATCTCTGCGCACGCTGGGTTCGGTTGGCGAGCCGATCAACCCGGAAGCCTGGGAATGGTACTACAACGTCGTGGGCGAGAAGAAGTGCCCGATCGTCGACACCTGGTGGCAGACCGAAACGGGCGGCATCCTGATCACGCCGTTGCCGGGTGCGACCAATCTGAAGCCGGGATCGGCGACGCGGCCCTTCTTCGGCGTTCAGCCGCAACTGGTCGATGCCGATGGCGACGTGCTGGAAGGCACCGCCGACGGAAATCTGTGCATCATCGATTCCTGGCCGGGCCAGATGCGCACGGTCTACGGCGATCACGACCGCTTCGTGCAGACCTATTTCTCGACCTACAAGGGCAAGTATTTTACCGGCGACGGCTGCCGCCGCGACGCTGACGGCTATTACTGGATCACCGGCCGCGTCGACGACGTGATCAACGTGTCGGGCCACCGCATGGGCACGGCGGAAGTCGAATCCGCACTGGTCAGCCATGATGCGGTTTCCGAGGCCGCCGTAGTCGGCTACCCGCACGACATCAAGGGGCAGGGCATCTATTGCTATGTCACGTTGATGGCCGGCGTGGAAGGTTCGGACGACCTGCGCAAGGAACTGGTCAAGCATGTGCGCACCGAGATCGGGCCGATCGCATCGCCCGACGCGATCCAGTTCGCGCCGGGCCTTCCGAAGACCCGGTCGGGCAAGATCATGCGCCGGATACTGCGCAAGATCGCCGAGGACGATTTCGGCGCGCTGGGCGACACCTCGACGCTGGCTGATCCCTCGGTAGTCGATGACCTGATCGAAAACCGGCAGAACAAGAGGGGCTAAGCTGAGGGAAGCCCCGCTTCTTTCGCCCGAAAACGAACACTGTTGATGGCTGGCACAGGCGGTTGGTACCGGCTGTGCCGAACTTTTTTCCGAGGAGCAGAACGGCTCTCCGGCCAGCGCCGGATAGCTCGTAGATGACAGATCGGGAGCAGCCCCTTGTCGGATGCGGAGAATCGTCCCACATTGTCAGCGTGTTCAACAATCGAAAGGAGGTGATCCGATGTCGAGTGATTCTATGGTTCCGGGACGGTCTAAGCGGGTCTCTCTCCGTCGGGGCAGCCTCTGACGGCAGAGACGTTTCGCGCAACCGGATAGGTGCCTGAGAGGTGCCACGGTCTGATGACCGTCCGGTTCCCGGAATTGCGAAAAGGCCGCCCCTCGGGGCGGCCTTTTTGCATATCCGTGCGCGGATCTGCGTCAGTTGATCAGTCGCAGGCCCTTGATGTCGTCCGCGATCTGCTTGAAGGCAGCTTCGAGTTCGGCCTGGTTCGACGTATTGTAGAAATATGTCGTCCTCGCGGTATCGGTATTGGCACAGCTCTTCATCAGGTTTGCTGCCGACGTGCCGGCGCCAAAGGCGATCGAGTAGACCTTGATGCCGTTGTTTTTCATCGCGGTGCACAGGCCAAGCGCGTAGTTCCTGGAACTGGTCGCGCCGTCGGACGTGCCTTTCTCGCCTTCCGTTTCCACCGTGTTGAACTCGCCGTCCGTCATGATGATCGCGTATTTGCTGACGCCCGGGAAATCGAAGTCCTGAACATCGGATCCGTCCGGCCAGGCCGCGTTCCATTTCGACGACAGCATGTAGTAGGTCCAGGCAATCGCGATGTGACCTGCTGTCCAGCCACCCGTCGAGAAGCTGTCGATCCGGTTGTTCAAAGCGGTATCGTTATCGGTCAGCGGCATGATCTGCGCACTCGGGCAATTGTAATCCGAGGAAGTGATCTTCGCTGTCGCATCGGCGAACTTGTCGGTGTGTTTTTCCGGCCCGGTGCGTTCGGCCACGCAATCCGGATAGGTGGTTTCCCACCAGCACGTCCTGCTGTAACCGTAGCCGGAACACTTCCTCTTCGTCAGACCGGTCGTCTCGATGTCGTCGATTACCGGCGCCGCATTGACCGCTTCCGAATAGGGCACCAGGCCGACGCGGATCACGTTGTCGGTGCCGTCATCGGCCAGCAGCGTGTTGACGGCCAGAGTGGCCGCGCTTTTCAGGGCGGTGATTCTCTTGGTGTAGGTGCCGCTGATCCTGCTGTCCATCGAACCGGTGACGTCGAGCGCCATCGCCACTTCGATTTCCGTGTTCGAGAATTTTGCTTTTGAAGTCGCCTCGACGCGGTGGTTTTCGTAGCCCACTACGCCGGCCATCGACATCGGCATGTCCGTATGCGCGTCGATCTGCACCGTACGGGCTATCGGATCGACATAGATGCCATCGATCTTGACATTCGTATCCGTCAGATTGCGGCCATCGAGATTGGCGTCGAGATATTTGCGAACCGCGTCCTCGGCGTCCTCGAGCGCGATGTCACCGAGGGTCAGGCCCTGGGTGGTCGCAAGCGCGGCCGCGTCGACGGCGAAGTTCAGCTTGTTCTGGTACAAGAACATGCGCGCCACGTCGATCGAGACTGCGGCGCTCATGAGAAGCACTGTTCCGACTATGGCGAACATGAGAGCGAAGTTCCCGCGGGTATCGCGGGAAAACTCTTTGATACGGTTGATAACTGTACGCACGGCCACACTCCTTCTGGCATGATCCTGACGCCTGCCGAGCAGACGCCATGCCATTCGCGAGCCGAAACTAGGCGTAAATCCTTTGCAGATGCCTAAATCGCGGGGATTCGCCCTCCCTGGAGTCAAACAACGTGAATGATCGGTTAAGGGCGATATGCGAATTTTTCGGTGGCGATTCAGTGGTGCGTAACGCCCGGGCGAGGCGTTTCGTTTTGGCACCCTTGCCTGTGCCAAAATGATACAGCGCTTGAAAACCGTGCCATTTCGGGATTCGCATCAAGCAAAACGGACGGAAACGGTTCAGAAGTCGACCGCGACACCCTTGACTTCCCAGTCGCCGTAACGGGCCGGATCCTTGCCGCCGCGCCCGCCGATCTCGCGCGGTTGCGCTGCTTCCCCGCTCTGCAGTTTCGCGCGGCGCTCCTCGGCTTCGCGCAGGGCGCGCCGGGCAGCCGGCGGAAGGTCCTCGGAACGGCGTGTCTCGGTTCCAGGCTCCGGCAAGGCGGCGTCTGCGGTCTGCGCTGTGTCGGTCGGTGCTTCTTTCATTTCCAAATCCGCAATCTGTCTGTCGTTGCGCAGTTGCAAATCCGCCTGCGCACTCACACTATTATAGTTCGAAGAAAGCCAATTGCACCCGTTCGCGGCAAAGCGGAGAGGCATACATGAATCTGGTTAAAACGGCGATGCTGCTCGCCTTCATGACCGCCCTGTTCATGGGCGTCGGTTACATGATCGGCGGCACGACCGGCATGATGATCGCCTTTGTCATCGCTCTGGCGATGAACATGTTTTCCTGGTGGAATTCCGGCAACATGGTCCTGCGCATGCACAATGCAATGGCAATCGACCGGGCAAGCGCGCCTGAGTATTACGGTCTTGTTGAGGCGCTGGCCGAACGCGCCGGCCTGCCAATGCCGAAGGTCTATCTGATCAAGACCGATCAGCCGAACGCATTTGCGACCGGGCGCAATCCGTCCAACGCCGCCGTCGCCGTGACGACCGGCCTGCTGGAACGACTGACCCGCGAGGAGGCCGCCGGTGTCATCGCGCATGAGCTGGCGCATATCCAGAACCGCGACACGCTGACCATGACGGTGACCGCGACGCTGGCCGGCGCGATCTCGATGCTCGGCAATTTCGCCTTCTTCTTCGGCGGTTCGCGCGACAACAACAACCCGTTCGGCTTTTTCGGCCTTCTCGTCACGATGATCGTTGCGCCGTTCGCGGCGATGCTCGTGCAGATGGCCATCAGCCGCACGCGCGAGTATTCGGCCGACAAGCGCGGCGCGGAAATCTGCGGCAATCCGGAATGGCTGGCAGACGCGCTTGCCAAGATCGCTGCTGCGGCAGGACGCACCGTGAATGTTTCCGCGGAGCGCAGTCCGGCGACGGCGCACATGTTCATCATCAACCCGTTGAATGGCGAACGTGCCGATAACCTGTTTTCCACCCACCCGGACACCGAAAACCGCATTCGGGCACTGATGGAGATGGCCGGCCGGACTGAAAAGGCAACAGCTCCGCCGCCGTCGCGTCCGTCCCGTTCCGGCAATTCCGGCGTTCCAAAAACCGGGCAGCAGCAAAATTGGGGCCGCGGCGGCGGTGAGGAAAAGGGCCCGTGGGGTTGAGCGCGCCGGCGAAAGGGCGCACGCAAAAACCGCGCAGGAAACCGAATACCGCAACGCAAGCCGACAAGCCGGGTCTCGCGACGCGACAGGCCGCGCACCGCATTCTCGGCGCTATCCTCGATGCCAAGTCCTCGATGGACGGGCTGACTGACGAGGTACATGGCCATCCGCATTATCTGGCGCTGGAGCCGCGCGACCGAGCGCTGGTGCGCGCCATCCTGCTGACCGCGCTACGCAATTATGGCGATCTCGACGCGACCATTTCGCGTTTTACCGACAAGCCGCTGCCGGCCGGTGCGACGGGGCTGCGCAATATCCTGATCGCCGGGCTGGCGCAGATCCTATTCCTCGATGTTCCCGATCACAGCGCCGTCGATCTGGCGGTTTCTTCCGCGCAGGCCGATCCGCGCGTGCGGCGCTTCGGTGCCCTGGTCAACGCCCTGCTGAGGCGCGCGGCGCGGGAAAAGGAAAGCCTGCTTGCCCGGTTCGCCGAACAGCCGGTGCGTGCTCCGCAATGGTTCGCCGACCGTCTCGATGCCATCTACGGCGAGGAAACCGCCGCGGCGATCGACGCCTGCCACCGGATCGAGGCGCCGATCGACCTGACGCTAAAGCGGTCCGAACAGGGCAAGGCCGACACCTGGGCAGAGCGGATCGGCGCAATGGTTCTGCCGACCGGCTCGCTGCGGCTGAACGGGACCTCGCGCGACATAGCGGAGCTTCCGGGCTATGCAGACGGGGCGTGGTGGGTGCAAGACGCGGCTGCAGCAATTCCGGCGCGTCTGTTTGGCGACCTGAAGGAAAAAACGGCGCTTGATTGTTGTGCAGCGCCGGGCGGCAAGACGGCGCAGCTTGCCGACGCCGGCGCCAGGGTAACGGCGCTCGACGTGTCGGCGAACCGGCTGAAGCGGCTTGCCGGCAATCTTGAACGGCTGGGTTTATCCGCATCCTGCGAGACGATAGCGACCGACCTGTTCAAGTTTTCGCCGGAGCATCGCTTCGATGCAGTGCTGCTCGACGCACCCTGTTCGTCGACCGGGACAGTACGCCGCCATCCGGATGTCCCTTTCACCAAATCGCCGGCCGATATTACGAAACTGGCGGATTTGCAGGCGCGCATGCTCGATCATGCGGCGACCCTGGTGATGCCGGGCGGCATTCTCGTATTCTCCAACTGCTCGCTCGATCCTCTGGAAGGCGAGGAAGTGGCGCGCCGTTTTTCCGAAACGCATGACGATTTCGACATCGTACCGGTTCGGCCAGCCGAGGCGGCGGGGCTCGAGACGGCGATTACCGATGAGGGATTCCTACGCCTGACGCCGGCCCATCTCGATCTCGGCGATCCGGCAATCAGCGGCGTCGACGGATTTTTTTCCGCTCGATATCGCCGTTCCTTATAACGCCTGTGGTCGTCCTTGATTATAGGACGGGTGCGAATCACAATCATTCGATTCGAATTCGAACGGTTTCAGTGGAGGGCATTTGGTCCGGCCGAGCCTGATGAGCGATCCGGGATACTGGCTGTCCGGCGCTCAATTGTACTGGTCCCTGGCGCGTCAGCGTATCCAGAAAGGGCCGGTTTTTGCCTGGCGGTTCATCGGGCCGGTGCCGGAACGCCTGGCTATGGTGCCGCCGGACCTGCGGCCGAGCGACCCGCTTCTGGCGCGGGACATTTATGAGGGACGGTTCTCCTTTTCGGGGCGTGTCGTCGAAACCGGCGGCGAGTCGCCCTTTTCGGTAGCGCCGCCATCGGCGAGCTGGGAAGAGAAGCTGCACGGTTTCCGATGGCTGCGTCACATGAAGGGCGCGGAAAGCGATCTCGCCTCGGCCAATGCCCGGGCTCTTGTCGATGACTGGATCCAGAGCCATGGCCGCACGTTTTCCGGCACGGCCTGGAAAATGCCGGTAACAGCGGCGCGCCTGATCGCCTGGATGCAGTATTCGCGCCTGCTGTTGATGGACAGCGATCATGTCTTCTACCGCCGTTTCATGGGATCGCTCGCGCGGCAGGTCCGCTACCTGCGCGGGCTGGCGCCATCGATGTCCGATGACAGTGACGCGCTGATCGTGCGGATCGCGCTGTGTTTCGCCTCGCTCGTCCTGCCGTCATCTGCGCGCTTCGAGCGGTCGGCGGCACGGAACCTGGAGTTCCAGTTGCGCTGCCAGATCCTGCCGGATGGTGGCCATGTCAGCCGCTGTCCGGACGTGCTGCCTGGCCTGCTGGCCGATCTCTTGCCGCTGGCGCAATGCTACGTTTCCGCATCCAGACCGGTGCCGCAGGAGATCGTGCGCGCCGTCGACCGCATGTTTCCGGCGCTGCGTTTCTTCCGTCATTCCGACGGGCATGTCGCCATGTTCCATGGCGCGGGCAGCAACGAATTCGACCTGATGGCGGCAGTGCTGCGCCATGACCAGAACGGTGCGCGGCCCCTCGGTCACATGCCGCACTCCGGCTATCAGCGCCTGGCAACAGGCCAATCCGTGATCATCGCAGATACCGGGTTGCCGCCGGTCGGGAGTTTTGGCTTCACCGGCCACGCCAGTTGCCTTGCCTTCGAGTTCTCGCACGGACGCCAGCGGCTGATCGTCAATTCCGGTGTCGACCGGCTCGACAGGGAGAGCTATCGCGACATGGCGCGAATGACGGCGGCCCACTCGACGCTGGTTGTCGACGACACATCGTCGGCGCGGTTCGTGCGGTTCGGCGGAGCGTTGTCGGGTTATCGCAGCCGCATCGTGTCCGGACCTTCGACGGTACGAATCGAACGTGCCGATGATGCAGCCGAACCGGGATTCGCCGCCCAGCACGACGGTTACATGAAACCGTTCGGCCTGTGGCATGAACGCGGGATCACCCTTTGCGACGGTGGAGAACGGGTGGAAGGCTATGACCGGCTGATGCGCTCCGGCCGTCGCGGCCCGGGCGGCGAGCAGCACCAGTTCGATATCCGGTTTCATCTCCATCCGGCTGTTCATGCCGTAAAGGACTCGCATCGTGCGGTCCGGTTGACGACGGATCAGGGCGAGGCATGGCTTTTCTCGGCCGAGGATGGCGACGTCATCCTGGATGACTCGATCCATTTCGCAGGAGTGGTCGGACCTGTGCGAACACAGCAGATCGTCATCTCCGGCATGTGGCCGCAGACCGAAACGGTCGGCTGGGCGATCAAGCGGCACCACCTCGTCTGATTTTCCGTCTTTCGTTGCAAATTATCGCTTGTCGATAGGCAAGAGCCCGCCAGCATGTTAGCAGCGGCCACATTTCCCATTTCTACAGGATTGCGAGATCGGCTGATGGCTGTCGTTTCGAAGAAAATTCCCGCCCCGGATCGCGTCGGGGTTCGCCGCGCATTGTTGTCCGTGTCGGACAAGACCGGACTGATCGATCTTGCCCGCGAACTGGTGCAGCGCAATGTCGAACTGGTCTCGACCGGCGGCACGCGCAAGGCGATCGCCGATGCCGGCCTGCCGGTGATCGACGTGGCCGATGTCACCGGTTTTCCTGAAATCATGGACGGGCGGGTGAAGACGCTGCATCCTGCCGTGCATGGCGGGCTGCTCGCGGTGCGCGACGATCCGGAACATGTCGCTGCGATGGAGGCGAACGCGATCGAGCCGTTCGATCTCGTGGTCATCAATCTCTATCCGTTCGAGGAAGTTGTCGCTTCGGATTCCGACTATCCGACCACGATCGAGAATATCGATATCGGCGGGCCGGCCATGGTGCGCGCTTCGGCAAAGAACCACGCCTATGTGACTATCGTCACCGATCCGGCCGACTATGGCGACGTGACGGAGATGCTGGCCGAGAACGAAGGGTGTTCGACGCTGGAGAAGCGCAAGGTGTTTGCCGCGCGCGCCTTTCAGCGCACCGCCAGCTACGACGCCATGATTTCCTCCTACATGGCCGATCAGTTGTCGCTTCCCCCGGTCAGCCGTCATCATGCGACCGGCGGCACGCTGTCGCTTGCCATGCGCTATGGCGAGAATCCGCACCAGGCGGCGGGGCTCTACCTCAGCGGCGAAAAGCGGCCGGGCGTTGCCACGGCGAAGCTGCTGCAGGGCAAGGCGCTTTCCTACAACAACATCAACGACACCGACGCGGCCTACGAACTGGTCAGCGAGTTCGATCCTGCAAAACCCGCGGTCGCGATCATCAAGCACGCCAATCCGTGCGGCGTGGCGACGGGCGCGACGCTGGGCGACGCCTACCGCAAGGCTTTTGCCTGCGATCAGACATCGGCCTTCGGCGGCATCGTCGCGCTCAATGGCACGCTCGACGCGGAAGCAGCGGAGGAGATCGTAAAGATCTTCACCGAGGTGATCATCGCGCCTTCGGTAACCGACGAGGCGGCGGCCATCGTCGCGGCGAAGAAAAATCTCCGTTTGCTGACGGCGGGGTCGCTTGCCGATCCGCGCGCCAGGGGCATTCTGGTCAAATCGGTCGCCGGCGGCTTCCTGAAACAGGAACGCGACAATGCCGTGGTCGACGATCTCGATCTGAAATGCGTCACCAAGCGTCAGCCGAGCGAGGCGGAACTGGCCGACATGAAATTCGCTTTCCGCGTTGCCAAGCACGTCAAGTCGAATGCCATCGTCTATGTGAAGGATGGCGCCACGGTGGGTGTTGGCGCAGGCCAGATGAGCCGGGTCGACTCCGCGCGTATCGCTGCGCGCAAGGCGCAGGACGCGGCCGAGGCGCTCGGACTTTCTGAACCGCTGACGAAGGGCTGCGTGGTGGCGTCCGACGCTTTCTTCCCGTTTGCCGACGGCCTGCTGAGCGCGGTCGAGGCAGGCGCCAAGGCGGTGATCCAGCCAGGCGGCTCCATGCGCGACGACGAGGTTATCGCGGCGGCCGACGAGCACGGCATTGCGATGATGTTCACCGGCGTGCGCCATTTCCGGCACTGACGCTGTGCGGGCGCCCTACTTGTCCGGATTGTGTGCCGGATAGGGCGTTGCCTGCAGGATCAGGTAGCCGACCAGAAAGAACAGGACCAATACCGACATGCCGAGCCGGGGCGAATTCGTGAGCGCCGTCACGGTTGCGACCGAAAAAGGCGCGAGGAAACTCGTCGCCCGACCGGATAGCGCATAGATGCCGAAATAGCGGCCCGCTTCGTCCTCGGAAACGCTGCGCGCCAGATAGGACCGCGACGACGCCTGCACAGGCCCGAACACCAGCCCGATCAACAGACCGAAAACGATATAGGCCTTTTCGGCGGCTGTGCCGAAATACCCTCCCGTATCGCCGTCACCAAGCTGCAGCAGGCCGAACAGGGTGAAGCCCGGTCCTGTCGAAACGATACCGAGTGTCGCGATCAGCAGGCAGATCACCGAGATTAGCACGACCCTTTTCGATCCGATGCGATGATCGATCGACCCGCCGGCCATCGAGCCGAAGATGGCGACTACGTTGAGCATAATCCCGTAAAGGCCAATTTCGGTGATGGACCAGCCGAACATGGCCGCAGCGAAACCGCCACCGAGTGCCAGCAACGCGCCGACACCGTCCTGGTAGATCATGCGGGCGATGAGGAAGCGGACTATGCCGGTACGCTCACGGGCTTCCCGCAGCGTCGCGGCGAGATCGCCCATGCCCGACTTCACCGCATCGCCGAGTGCGCGGCCGCGCTTGGCATCGGGGGTGAACAGGAACATCGGCAGGATGAACAGGAGATACCAGGCGGCAGAAATCGGCCCGGTGATGCGGGCATCCTCGCCGAGCACGGGATCGATGCCGAAGAGTGGCTCGATGCCCAGGATCGTGACGCCGGTTTCCGGCGAGCCGGCGAGCGCTAGCACGACGAAGATCAGCACGATCATGCCACCGAGATAACCGAGGCCCCAGGCGACGTTGGAGACGCGGCCGATATCGTCGCGCGAAACAAGGCGCGGCAGCATGGAATCGTTGAAGACGGTAGAGAATTCGGCGGCGATCGAGGCAAGGGTGTAGCAAAGCAGGACCCAGAACAAGGGGGACCCCGGCGCGGCAAACCACAGCAGTGTCAGCGACACGATCTTGATGAAGGCAAAAATCGCGATCCATGGCTTGCGCGGGCCGGTTTGATCGGAAATCGAGCCGAGGATCGGCGACAGGACGGCGATGACGAAGCCGCCGGCGGCGATTGCATAGCCCCATGCGGCCTGGCCGGTCGCCGGATCGGGCGCCATGCGCGAGACGAAATAGGGTCCGAAGATGAAGGTCGTGACGACCGTGAAAAAGGGCTGGGCGGCCCAGTCGAAGAACATCCAGCCCAGGATTCCGCGGCGCGGCGTCGCCGGCCGCGCATGATTGCCTGTGGTCGTCATCGCCCCGCTGTCCCTGCGTTTATGAAACGAGATCGGCCAGCAGGCCGGCGGCAACCGTCAGGCGGGAAACCGTCAGGCCGCCCGACTTCGTCAGGTCGGCGATACGGTCCTGAACGCGGGTGATACGCAGCTTGTTAACCTCCAGCCATTCTTCGGCCGCTTCGCGCGCAGACTTGTCCTTACCTGCCGCGGCGAGCGCGGCGTTGGTGATGGCGAGACGTGCCGAGTATATGTTGTCGAGGGCCCTGTTCTGCGCCAGACCGTCGAAATAATCGTCGGTGGACAGGTCGTAGGCGAGACGTTCCAGGCGACCAATACGGAACATTTCCGTGACGGCGAACATGGCTTCGCCGGAATCGAGCACCGAGCGTCCGGTCGCTTTCGATACGCTCATGATTTCCGGTGTCATGGCAAGGATCGGCATCAGGGCCAATTTCCTGGCGATCGCGTCGGTCAGGCCGTCCGCCTTGAAGGCGTCGCGGCGCTCCTTGACCCAGTCCGCAAGATAGGCCGGCATGATGGCGAGCAGCTTGGGCTCCAACTGGCGGGCAGCTTCGCGCAACGCGGTGACGGATTCGCCAAGCGGTGCATGGCTGTCACCGTTCTTGATGAAATGGGCTGTCGCCTGGCGCAGCGAGTTGCCGATGTCCTCGTAGATATCGAGCTGCCGCTCGCCTGATATCTTGTTGTCGAGCGCGTCGACGGCGGCATAGAGCGGCGGAAAACCGAAGCCGTCGCGCACGGCGACATGGGCACGGACGATGCCGCTCGGCAGCATGCCGGTGGCGTCCTCGAAGCGGCTGATCAGCGAGGTGCCGCCGTGGTTGATCGCATCATTGGCGAGTTGGGTGGCGATGATCTCGCGGCGCAAGCGGTGCGACTTGATGCGGTCGGCGAACTCCTTGACCATGCGTGGCGGGAAGTAGGCCAGCAGATCATCTTCCAGATGCGGGTCGTCGGGCAGGTGACTTTTGACGAGGTCGTCGAACAGCACGATCTTGGCATAGGCAAGCAGAACGCCGATTTCGGCACGAGTCAGGCCGCGCCCCGCCTTCTGGCGGTCTGCGATCGCTTCCGCGTCGGGCAGGTCCTCCACGGCGCGGTCAAGCGCACCGCGTTCTTCCAGCGATTCCATGAGGCGGACGTGCAGCGACAGGATAGAGATGCCGCGCCTCTTGGCGAGCGAGATTGCGAGCGTCTGGCGGTAGTTGTTCTCCAGAACCAGAGAGGCCACCGTCTCGGTCATGTCGGCGAGCAGCTTGTTGCGCTTCGGGCGCGGCAGCGTGCCGTCATCCATGGCCGGTTTGAGCGCGATCTTTATGTTGACCTCGACGTCCGACGAGTTGACGCCCGCGGAATTGTCGATCGCATCGGAATTGCACTTGCCGCCGTGCAGCCCGTATTCGATGCGGGCGCGTTGGGTCATGCCGAGATTGGCGCCCTCGCCGACGACCTTGGCGCCGACTTCCTTCGCCGTCACGCGAATCGCGTCATTGGCCTTGTCGCCCGCATCGAGGTTGGTTTCGTGCGAAGCGCGGATATAGGTGCCGATACCACCAAACCACAGGAGTTCCGCATCGGCCTTGAGGATGGCGGTGAGAATCTCGTTCGGGGATGCCTTGGTCTTGCCGAGCTGGATCGCGTCGGCGGCCTCTTTCGACAGGGTGATAGTCTTCTGCGAGCGCGGGAAGATGCCGCCGCCCTTGGACAGCTTCTTTGTGTCATAGTCCTGCCAGCTGGAGCGCCCGAGCTCGAACACGCGCTTGCGCTCGGCAAAGCTGGAGGCCGGATCGGGATCGGGATCGATGAAGATGTCGCGGTGGTCGAAAGCGGCGATCAGACGGATCTTGTCCGACAGCAGCATGCCATTGCCGAAGACGTCACCCGACATGTCGCCGACGCCGACCACGGTAAATGGCTCGGACTGGATGTCCTTGTCCATTTCGCGGAAATGCCGCTTGACCGCTTCCCAAGCGCCACGGGCCGTGATGCCCATCTTCTTGTGGTCATAGCCCGCAGAGCCGCCGGAAGCGAAAGCGTCATCGAGCCAGAAGCCCATCTCCTGCGAAATGCCGTTGGCGGTGTCGGAGAAGGTCGCGGTGCCTTTGTCGGCCGCGACGACGAAATAGGGATCGTCGCCGTCGAGGCGCACCGTTGACAGCGGCGGCACGACCTTGTCGCCCTCCAGATTGTCGGTGACGGACAGGAGCGTCGAGATGAAGGTTATATAGGCCGCGCGTCCGGCCTCGAAAACCGCGTCGCGGCTGCCGCCGGCAGGCAGGCGTTTCGGGTAGAAGCCACCCTTGGCGCCGACCGGCACGATAACGGCGTTCTTGACCTGTTGTGCCTTGACGAGGCCGAGCACCTCTGTGCGGTAATCCTGGGCGCGGTCGGACCAGCGCAATCCGCCGCGCGCGACCGGACCGAAACGCAGATGCACGCCTTCCACCTGCGGCCCGAAGACAAAAATCTCGCGGAAGGGCTTCGGATCGGGCAGGTCGGGAATGGCACGGGGATTGAGCTTGAAGGCGAGCGAGGTACGCGGGCTGCCGGCCGGATCGGGGTTGAAGTAGTTGGTGCGCAGAGTCGCGTCGATTACGGTCAGGATCGAGCGCAGGATACGGTCGTCGTCGATCGACGGCACTTCGGCCAACTGGTCGGCGATGGCCGCACGGATGTGCTTGGCGGTGACGTCCGGATCTTCCTTCTTCCTGCTCTTGCGGCGAGCCGGATCGAAAACCGTGTCGAAAAGCTCATAAAGTTGACGGGCAAGCAATGGGTGGCGGATCAGCGCATCGGCCATGTAGCTCTGTCCGTAAGGAGTTCCCGCCTGGCGCAGATAGCGTCCGTAGGCGCGCAATACGGTAACCTGCCGGCAGGCCAATCCGGCGGCAAGCACCAGCCCGTTATAGGAATCGTTGTCGCTTTCGCCGTGCCATACCGACATGAAGGCGTCTTCGAAGATGGCGGCATCGCCACCCATCGGCACTTCCTTGCCGGACTGGCTCTGCAACTGCATCTCATGCAGCCAGACCATGTTGCCGAGCTTGTCGGCGACGTCGATGGCGTAGGTCAGTTCGCTGATGACGCGAAAGCCCATGTTTTCCAGGATCGGCACACGCTCCGACAGCGCCACGGGCGAGCCGTAGTGATAAATGCGCAGGCCCGCTTCATTGTGTGACTTGCCAACCGGGCGGAAGAAGTCAACGTCGATCGGATTGTCCGTCGACAGCCGGGCGATGCGCTGCAGGTCCTGCACTGCCTGGGCCGGCAGAACGGTGTCGCGATAGGTTTCCGGAAAGCCGGCATTGCGCAGGGCGCGGGCAGCCGGACTGATGCCTTCGGCCATCAGTTCTTCGAGGAAGTGATCTTCCCAGGTGCGGGTAATCGCCTCGATTTCGGCTTCCAGTTTCGCCTGCTTCGGTTCCGGCGTCTTGCCCTCACGGCGACCGATGATGAAATGCACGCGCGCCAGCGAGCCTTCCGGGAAGGCCGGATAGTAGGCCGAGATATGCCCCTTGTAGTTCCCGGCGAGATACTCCGCGATGCGCTCGCGCACCGCCGAATCGTAGCGGTCGCGCGGCACGAAAACGATAACGGAGACGAAACGGTCGAACGGATCGATGCGGGAAAGCACGCGCACCCGCGGCCGTTCGGCGAGCTGGACGATGGCGAGCGCGTTCCTCGTCAGTGCCGGCACGCCGATCTGGAACAACTCGTCGCGCGGATAGGATTCCAGCACGTTCATCAGCGCCTTGCCGGAGTGGCTTTGCGGATCGTAATCCGCGCGCTTCATCACGGCGTCGATCTTGGAACGCAGATAGGGAATGCGCGTGACGGACCGCGTGTAGGCCGTCGATGTGAACAGGCCGACGATGCGCAACTCGCCAGTCAGCTTGCCCTTCTCGTCATACTTCTTGACGCCAATGTAATCCATGTAGGAGCGGCGATGGACCTTCGACTTGATGTTCGCCTTGGCGACAATGAGGATGTCCTTGGAGTTGAGAAAAGCGCGGATCTGCGGCGTCGTCGTCACCGGCTCGTCGCCGCGGCGCATCACCCGGACCTCCGGGTCGGACAGGATGCCGAGGCCCGGCATGTCGGCGCGCACGAGCTGGCCGCGCTGTTCGCCGCCGGTGTAGTCGTATTCGCGGATGCCGAGGAAGGTGTAATTGTTGTCGCGCAGCCATTCGAGGAAGGCGAGCGCCTCGTTGGCGTCGGCCTGCGAGACCGGCAGGACCTTGGTCTGCAACTCGCTCATTACGATGTCCATCCGGGTGAGCATGGCGCGCCAGTCGCGCACGGCGGCCTTCACCTGCTCGATGATCTCGACCAGGCTTTGCTCGAGTTGCCGAGCGGCCTCGTCGGTCAGATCCTCCAGCATGACGTGAATGACACTGGTGCGGATCGCGCCCTCGTCGGCGGGGCCGCTTGCTGCGCGGTCGACCAGCTCGAAATCCGGCCCGTGGTGCTTCACATCGAGAATCGGATGCACGACGAGTCGCACGTGGTGCGACATATCGTTGATCTCGCCCATCACCGAATCGAACAGGAACGGCATGTTCTCGTTTATGACGGAAACGACGCAGCAATTGGGCGCACAGGCGGGTGTCACGCGCACGACCGAGGCGCCGCGGGCGTGATTCGCCAGGGCATCAGCGGTTTTCGCGACGGCCTTGGCCGTGCACTCGGCATCGAGCAAGGCGAGATCGTCCTCATGGGCATCGGAAAGAAGGGCGCGAACCAGTTCCGTGGTCCTGTCATCCGGCTTGTCGAGGTGTTCAATGACGGCGGAAATATATTTCTTGACTGCCGCGGATGCGTTTTTTGCCAATGTCCCCTCCCGCCTGGATGCTGGCTCTTTATCGCTGCTTCGTTGCGTTACCATAACAAAGCCAATGCGCCGTGCAGCACAATTCTTTGCGAAACTGTCATGGATCTTGGCGCACGGTGATATTGCCGCTCAACGAGTCGCGGGATAGTGTCCGCCCGGTTTCGAAACGATCGCAATGGTTGGCGCATGGCCGAGAAACATCCCGACGACAAGGCACGCGAGGAAGAAGCGCGGCGAACGCTGGAACGTGTCGCCACCGATTCCGAGATCGTCGGCCAGTCGACGCTGGCGCGAACTGTCAATCGCGCGCGCGCTCACATGTCCGCCGAAGACGCCGATGCCGAGGACCGTGTCGAGGTCTGGGGCCGGCGCACCGGCCGCGCGCTGTCCGCGATCGCCTTCATCGTTCTGGCAATCTGGCTGATCGGTTACCTGTCACGATGAGCGAATCCGGTTCTTCCGTACGGCCTGCCGTGGTCGTGATTTCAAGCCATGTCGCGCGCGGTACCGTCGGCAACCGCGCGGCCGTTTTCGCGCTGGAAGCGCTTGGCTTTCCTGTCTGGGCGGTGCCGACTGTCATGCTGCCCTGGCATCCGGGGCATGGGCCGGCACCCCGCATCGTGCCCGACGCGACCGAATTTTCCGACTTCATGGCCGCACTTGCCACTTCGCCGCATCTGCCGGAAGTCGGCGCGGTGCTGACCGGCTATCTCGGGTCGGCCGCGCAGGCGGGCCCGATAGCCGACTTCATCGCGGCGGTGCGCGAGGCCAATCCGGACGCGCTGCATGTATGCGATCCGGTCGTCGGCGATCATGGCGGGCTCTATGTGCCGAATGAGGTCGCCGGGGCGATCCAAGACCGGTTGTTCGTCTCCGCCGACATCGTGACGCCGAACCGCTTCGAGTTCGCCTGGCTGACAGGAACAGGAGCGGCGACGAATGAGGAGATCCGCGCGGCGGCTGAAGAGCTTTCCGCGCGGCACGTTCTGGTGACCAGTGCGCATTCGCTGCTGGCCGGCGGCACCGGCAACCTGCTGGTTTCGGATGGCCGAACGACATTGGCCGAACACCGGTATATCGAAAATCCGCCAAACGGGCCGGGCGATCTGACGGCGGCGCTGTTCCTGGCACGGCTGCTGTCGGGCGCGGAGCCGGCCAAGGCACTGCAACTCGCCACCGCTTCGGTCTACGAGCTTGTTGCCCGTGCGTGCAAACGCGGTGCCGACGAACTGATGCTGGAGACCGATCAGGCCAGCCTGCTGAAGCCGATGGCGATGGTGCAGACGCGTCAGCTCGCCGCGGTGGCGCCACCGCCAAAGCGCGCGTGAAGCACGTTGTGTCGCAACGGCTTGAATGCCGTGCGATCCGGGGCTAATTCGGATACATGACGAATTTTCCGCAAAAACTGCTCGACGGCTATCAGGGCTTTCTGCACTCGACCTACCGCAAACGCTCGGATCGCTACCGCGATCTGGCGGCCAGCGGACAAAATCCCGAAGCATTGGTTATCGCCTGCTGCGACTCGCGCGCCGCGCCGGAGATTATTTTCGATTCCGGACCGGGCGAGATCTTTGTGCTGCGCAACGTTGCCAATCTGGTCCCTCCCTACAACGCCGAAGGCCGTTACCGTTCGTCGGTCGCCTCGATTGAATTCGCAGTCGTCAGCCTCGGCGTGCGTCAGATCGTGGTCATGGGGCACGGGCGCTGCGGCGGCGTGGCGGCGGCGCTGGACGAACGGCGCGAGAGCCTCGACCAAGGCGATGCGATCGGCCACTGGATCAGCCTGCTCGACCCGGCGATCGAGCGGGTCAGCAAAGGCGAGGGGCACGATCCGGTGCGCCATGTCCATATCGACCATCCCGAGGATGCCCATATCCATCCGGGCCAGGACCCGCGCCAGACTGCCGTGGAATGCATGTCTGTGCGCGCCTCATTGGAGAACTTGCGTACTTTCCCCTATGTTCGCGAGCGTGAAGCCGACGGGCGGGTGTCGCTGCATGGCGCATGGTTCGATATCTCGGAAGGCGTGCTGTGGGTCTATGATCCCGAGCGCGATGCGTTCGAACCGGCCATCGAAACACCGGGACTGGCCGAGCGCGGGTAACGGTATTGTTGGCGGCTTGCGGTTCCGGGAAGCGGCAAAGACGGCCTTTCAGGAAAGAGGTGACCCGGTGTTGCACATACCTTTGATGATCGTGCCATTCATCCTCTACAATCTGGCGATTGCCGGGCTTGGCGGCAGCAATCCCTTCGCCACGGAACTGTTGTCGGCGACGATGATATCCGGCGGCATGTGGACGATGAATCTAGGCGAGGCGCTGGTCGCGCTCGGTCTCGTCTTCATGTTTTTCGAGATCCTGAAATCGACGCGAACCACCAATGCCTCGGTAATCGACCATGTTCTGTCGACATTCGTCTTCGTCGCATTCCTGGTCGAATTCCTCGTCGTCTCAGCTGCGGCGACGTCAGTGTTCTTCCTGCTGATGGTGATGGCGCTGATCGACCTGATGGCGGGTTTCTCGGTATCGATCCGTTCGGCCGGTCGCGACGTCTCGTTCAATTAGCCACCGCCCCGGCGAAATACCGGATCAATCTGAAGGGCAGTCATGGCCGTTCTCGTTTCCCTTGCCGGCCTGCCTGGGGTTGGCAAGTCGACTATCGCCCAGGCGCTGTCGCGCGAAACCGGTGCTGTCTATCTGCGGATCGACGAGATCGAGGTGGCGATCGCCAGTGCCAATCCCGACTGGGCGTTCAAGGGGCCGGAAGGCTATCATATCGCGGCTGCGGTCGCCGCGTCGAACCTGATGCTCGGCCATGACGTGATCGTCGACAGCTATAATCCGTGGCCGATCACCCGGGCGATCTACAGGGAGGCCGCCGAAAGGGCGGAGGCCGGGCATTTCGCCGTCGAGATCGTTTGTAGCGACGTGGATATCCACCGCCACCGGGTGGAGACAAGACAAGCCGATATTCCAGGTCAGAAGGTGCCGGACTGGGAGGAGGTCTCGGGGCGGCCTTTCTCGCCTTGGGAGGACGCCGATCTTTCCCTCGACACGTCGAAGGTGACGGCCGGAGAGGCGGTATCGCTGATACGCGACGCCATGCGCCCCGGTAGATAAGAAGCCTAGCCCTCGCCGGGATCGGCTTCGAAGCCCGCCGCCTCGATGCCGGCGATTGCGGCAGCCTCGTCATTGTCGGACGTGTCGCCGGTGATACCGACCGCGCCGATGATCTTCCCGTCGCGTTTCACAAGGACGCCGCCCGGTATGGCGACGATCTTGCCGCCCGAAACGGCTGACAGGTTTTCGAGGAAATGCGGCCGGCTTTGCGCCTGGGCATTGAGCCAGCGGCCGCCAACGCCGAGTGCAAGGCAGCCATAGGCTTTTCCCGCCGCGATCTCGTAACGCAGGAAAGATGAGCCATCGGAGCGCTGGAAGGCGACCAGATGGCCGCCGGCGTCAAGCACCGCAACGGAAAGCGGCTTCAATCCCAAATTCTTACCCTCCGAGAAGGCTGCATCGATGATTTCGTTGGCTTTGGCGAGCGGTAGAATTGACATTGCCGGACCTCTCCTGCGTTTTGCGATATGCCGTCGTTGGCTTCGGTCATTTTGTTAGCATGAAGCGACGGAGCATGGGGCGGGGAAACAGTTTTTCCAGGAGCGAAATACTTGATGCGTAATTTCCAGCTTCCCGGCCGGTCGCCGGTCATCGCCGAGAACGGCCTTGTAGCAACGTCGCATCCGCTGGCCTCGGTCACGGCACTCGACGTGTTGAAGGCAGGCGGCAACGCCGTGGATGCCGCGGTTGCGGCGGCGGCGACACTGGCCGTGGTCGAACCGCAGATGACCGGGATCGGCGGCGACTGTTTCGCCATCATATGCTTGCCCGACGGACGGATTACCGGTCTGGACGGCGCCGGACGGGCAGCGTCGAAGGCGCATGCAGAGTGGTATGCCGAAAACGGTTTCACGGAGATACCCGCGCATTCGCCCCATTCGGTTACCGTGCCGGGCGTCGTGCGGGGCTGGGAAACGCTGCTGGTTTTGCACGGGACGATGGATTTCAAGAGATTGCTCGGCAATGCCATCCGCTATGCGGAGGACGGCTACGCGGTCGCGCCGCGGGTCGCCCGTGACTGGGCGAAACAGGTCGAGACGCTGAGACAGGATGAGGGCGCGCGCCGGCATCTGCTGTTCGAGGGGGAGGCACCGCGCATAGGCCAACGGCATCGTCAGCCGGCGCTTGCCGGCGTGTTGCGCGAGATCGCGAAGAGGGGCGCCAATGCTTTTTATACCGGGCCCATAGCCGCAGAAATCGCCGCGACCGTTCAGGCCAAGGGCGGGTTCCTGAGTGAAGAGGATATCGCCGGGTGCCGTTCCGCCGCGGTCAATCTGCTGTCTGTCACGTATCAGGAGCACGTCCTGCATGAACTGCCTCCGAGCGGGCAGGGCATGATTGCGATGATCATGCTCAACATCCTCGACATCATGGACGCGCGGCGTTTCCCGGATCTGAGCGCAGAGCGGTTTCATTGCGAGATCGAGGCCGCACGGCTGGCCTACAGCGTTCGCGATGCCTGGCTTGCCGACCCGGACACGATGCCGGTGAAGGCCGACAAATTGATCGCGCGCGAATTCGCCGAAACACTGGTGCAGCAATTCGATCCGAAGAAACGGAACGCCGCGTTGACGCTGCCCGAACTGCCGGACTCGGACACGGTCTATCTCACGGTCGTCGACCGCAACCGCATGGCGGTGTCCTTCATCAACTCGATATACGGATCCTTCGGCTCGCAGATCGTGACGCCGGAAACAGGCATTGTGCTGCAAAACCGCGGCGCCTGTTTCAGCGCCGATCCTTCACATCCGAATGCGATCGGGCCGAAAAAGCGGCCGATGCACACAATCATTCCTGCCATGGTGACGAAAGACCGGCTTCCGGCGATCTCGTTCGGCGTCATGGGCGGCTCCTACCAGCCGACAGGCCATGCGCATGTGCTGTCGAACATCCTCGACTACGGCATGGATCCGCAGGCGGCGATCGACCATCCTCGTGCCTTCTGGGACGGCGAAGGCGTCATTCGTGCCGAAGCGGGGCTTCCGGAAGCTGTCGTTGACGGACTGAAGGCGCTCGGCCATCCGGTCGCGCGGGCGACCGATCCGCATGGCGGCGGCCAAGCTATCGTGATCGATCGTGAAGCCGGATTCCTGATCGGCGGTTCGGATCCGCGCAAGGATGGTTGCGCACTTGGCTGGTAAGTAATCTCTTACTTATCCATCGAGTCCAGCTTGCGCTGCATGGCGGCGATCTGGTCGCGCATTGATTTCAGTTCGTCCGGCGAGCTCTTCTTTTCCGATGTCGCCTCGGCATCGTCTTCTTTCGCCTCGCCGGACCCGGGGAAGGGCGAGAACATCTGCAAGGCGTTCTGGAACATCTCCATGTTGCGCCGCGTCTGTTCTTCGATCATCTGCTGGCCGGACGTCATGATATCGATGGGCGTCTTGCCGACCATGGAGGTCATCTGTTCGCGGATGCGCTCTTGCTCGCGCGCGAAGACCGACATGGAATGTTCCAGATAGCTCGGCAGGACCATCTGCATCTGATCGCCGTAAAAGGAGATCAACTGACGCAGCACCGAGATCGGCAGCATTGCCTGGCCGGTCTTGCCTTCCTGCTCGAAAATGATCTGGGTGAGCACGGCGTGGGTCAGGTCCTCGCCGCTTTTGGCGTCCTGAACCTCGAAATCCTCGCCGTCCTTGACCATCTTGGCGAGGTCCTCCAGCGTCACATATGTACTCGTGCCCGTATTATAGAGGCGTCTATTGGCATATTTCTTGATGATGGTCGGTTCATCACTTTTTGCCATTTCGTCTCTCCCGTCGGTGTGCGCCGTTGGCCGGCGTTTTCCGTTGTTTGGGAAATACTAGTGACAAATTAGGTTCTTATCAAAGCGTTTTGTTGCGGTGCAGCCAAAGCGGGTCTCCGGCGGCATTGCGTCTTGTGCAGTGCAGCGGTTTGGGGCATGCATTGTGTGTTGTTCGCCAGACGCTACAATCAAGTTACGCAGCGGCCGCATAGAGCCGCATTCCAATGAGGAGGCCAATCATGACATCTGTGGTTATTGCAAGCGCCGCGCGCACGCCGGTCGGTTCGTTCAACGGGGCCTTCGCGAATGTGCCGGCGCATGAGCTGGGTGCTGCCGCGATCCGCGGCGCGCTGGAGCGCGCGGGTGTCGACGCCAGCGACGTGGACGAGGTGATCATGGGTCAGATCCTGACCGCCGGCGAAGGCCAGAATCCGGCCCGCCAGGCTTCGATGGCCGCCGGCTGTCCGCAGGAAACGACGGCCTGGAACCTGAACCAGCTGTGCGGCTCGGGCCTGCGCACCGTCGCCATCGGCATGCAGCAGATCCTTGCCGGCGATGCGTCGATCATCGTTGCGGGCGGGCAGGAGTCCATGTCCATGGCGCCGCATTGCGCGCATTTGCGCGGCGGCGTGAAGATGGGCGACATGAAAATGGTCGACACCATGCTCAAGGACGGCCTGATGGATGCCTTCAATGGCTATCACATGGGCAATACGGCCGAAAACGTGGCGCGGCAGTGGCAGTTGTCGCGCGACGTGCAGGACACCTTCGCGGTTGCCTCGCAGAACAAGGCGGAAGCGGCGCAGAAGGCCGGAAAGTTCAAGGACGAGATCGTTCCCTTCACCGTCAAGGGCCGCAAGGGCGACACCATCGTCGAGGACGACGAGTACATCAAGCACGGCGTGACGCTGGAAAGCGTGGGCAAATTGCGCCCGGCCTTCGACAAGGAAGGCACGGTGACTGCGGCGAATGCCTCCGGCATCAATGACGGCGCCGCCGCAACGGTGCTGATGAGCGAGGAAGAAGCTGCCAAGCGCGGTATCAAGCCGCTGGCGCGTATCGTGTCCTGGGCCACGGCCGGCGTTGACCCGGCAATCATGGGCACCGGGCCGATACCGGCCTCGCGCAAGGCACTGGAGAAGGCTGGCTGGACAGTCGACGATCTGGATCTCGTCGAGGCCAACGAGGCCTTCGCGGCACAGGCCTGCGCGGTCAACAACGATCTCGGATGGAACCCGGATATCGTCAACGTCAATGGCGGTGCAATCGCCATCGGTCACCCGATCGGCGCGTCCGGCGCGCGCATTCTCAACACGCTGCTGTTCGAAATGAAGCGCAGCGGCGCGTCGAAGGGCCTTGCCACCCTGTGCATTGGCGGTGGCATGGGCGTAGCCATGTGCGTCGAGCGGATGTAAGAACAATTACCTAGCGTAATGAGTGGCGGCCGGGGATCGTGGTTCCCGGCCAGAGTTGAAAGGGAGGAGTATTTCATGGGCAAAGTCGCACTTGTCACAGGCGGGTCGCGCGGCATCGGTGCCGCCATCTCGATCGCGCTGAAGGAAGCTGGCTACACGGTCGCAGCCAACTATGCCGGAAATGACGAGGCGGCCGCCAAGTTCAAGGCCGAAACCGGCATCCCCGTCTACAAGTGGTCGGTCGCCGACTACGACGCCTGCGTCGAGGGCATCAAGCAGGTCGAAGGCGATCTCGGCCCGGTCGAGGTCCTGGTCAACAATGCCGGCATCACGCGCGACGGCATGTTTCACAAGATGACGAAGGACAATTGGGACCAGGTCATCAACACCAACCTTTCCGGCCTGTTCAACATGACGCATCCCGTCTGGTCGGGCATGCGCGAGCGCAAGTTCGGGCGCGTCATCAATATCTCTTCCATCAACGGCCAGAAGGGACAGGCCGGCCAGGTCAACTATTCCGCCTCGAAGGCCGGCGATATCGGGTTCACCCGCGCGCTGGCGCAGGAAGGCGCGCGCGCCGGCATTACGGTCAATGCAATCTGCCCCGGCTATATCGGCACCGAAATGGTGCGGGCCATCGACGAGGAAGTGCTGAAAACACGCATCCTGCCGCAGATCCCGGTTGGCCGTCTTGGCGAGCCGGAGGAGATTGCGCGCTGCGTTGTGTTCCTCGCCGCAGAAGACGCCGGCTTCATCACCGGTTCGACGATCTCGGCCAACGGCGGCCAGTTCTTCTCCTGATGGAGACGGGCAGGCGCCTTTGAAGCTGTTTTCCGCCGGAGTTGAAAGCGCCGGCGGATTTTCAACTCCTAGTCAATTGCCTGGCGGGCCGCGATGGACCAGCCTTCTTCCGGAACAGTTCGGAACGGGCATGGCCAGACAAATCGCATTCGCGCTTGGCGCATTGTTTCTAGTCACGATTCCGGCTTGTGCTGACGTCATCGACGGCGACTGGTGCGCCGATGACGGCCGAACGATCACGATAGACGGGCCGCAGATCCGTATTCCTTCGGGCAAGCAGATCACCGGCGAATATTCCCGTCACGTCTTCCGCTATGTCGGGCCGATCGGCGATCCCGAGGAAGCGCATGATGTGCGCATGCAACAGTGGAGCGACGACGATCTGCGCATCAACCGTATCGTGGATGGCGAGGCGTGGCCGGAGGAAGTCTGGCACCGATGCAAGCCGATCGCATAGGCGTCAGGCGCCCTCGATTTCCTCGCGCAGCATTTCCAGTTCCAGCCATTCTTCTTCGAGAGCGGCATGCTGTGCACGCTTCCCGTCCAGTTCGGCCGCAGTCTTGTTGAACGCGGCCGGGTCTTTCGAAAACAGCGCCGGATCGGCCAGTTTTTCCTCCAGTGCCGCGATGACACCGGAGAGTTCCTCGATCTTGCCGGGCAGCGTCTCCAGCGCATATTTCTGCTTGTAGGAGAGTTTCGCCTTGCCGGCCTGCGATTTGGGCGTTTCCGGAGCTGAGTTCGATTTCCCGGTCGTGGCCGGTTTCGTCTTGGCCTGTTGCCGCGGCGCGGTTTCGCCGCGCTGGGTCACCATGTCGGAGTAGCCGCCGGCATACACGATCCAGTGACCCTCGCCGGGCCGACTCTCGTCGGGCGCGATCACCGCGTTCACGGTGCGGTCGAGGAAGTCGCGGTCGTGGCTGACCAGCAGCACCGTGCCGGGAAAACCCGCGATCAGCTCCTGCAACAGGTCGAGCGTCTCCATGTCGAGATCGTTGGTCGGTTCGTCGAGGATGAGCAGGTTGGCCGGGCGGGCCAGTGTGCGGGCAAGGATCAGCCGCGCCTTCTCGCCGCCGGACAGTTCGCGCACCGGCGTGCGCGCCTGTTCCGGGCTGAACAGGAAGTCCTTCATGTAGGAGACGACGTGCCTCTGCTCGCCATTGGCCAGGAGCGACTGGCCTCGGCCGTCGGTGAGGAAGTGTTCCAGCGTTTCGTCCGGATCGAGCGCGTCGCGGCGCTGGTCGACCATGGCCATGTCGAGATTGGCGCCGAGGCGGAGCGTGCCTTCATCCGGTGACAGTTTGCCGGTCAGCAGTTTGACCAGCGTGGTCTTGCCGGCGCCATTCGGGCCGACGAGGCCGATGCGGTCGCCGCGATGGACCCGCAGCGAGAAGTCCCTGACCAATTCCCTTTCGCCGAAGCTTTTGGCGATGTTCTTCGCCTCGATGACAAGCTTGCCGCTTTCGCGCGCATCAGCGGCGGCCAGTTTTGCAGTGCCATCGGGTTTTTGGTGTTCGCTGAAAGCCTTGCGGAGCTCCGAGAGTTCGCCAAGGCGACGCATGTTGCGCTTGCGCCGTCCGCTGACCCCATGCGTGACCCAGTGTTCCTCGCGTACGATCTTGCGGCCAAGCTTGTGGTGTTCGCGCTCCTCCTCCTCCAGCACCTTATCGCGCCAATCCTCGAATTCGGCGAAGCCGGCATTGTTTTCGCGCAGCGCGCCGCGGTCGAGCCACAAGGTGCGGCGCGACAGTTTTTCCAGGAAACGGCGGTCGTGCGAGATGAGCACGATTGCCGAGCGGGAGCGGGACAGCTCGCTCTCCAGCCATTCGATGGCGGGCAGGTCGAGATGGTTGGTCGGCTCGTCGAGAAACAGCATGTCCGGTTCCGGGGCGAGCGTGCGGGCTAGCGCGGCGCGGCGCATCTCTCCGCCGGATAGGTCATGCGGCGCGCGATCCGGATCGAGGCCCAGTTCGCCGAGCAGATAATCGGCACGGAACGGATCGTCGAGCGGACCCAGATCGGCGCGGGCATAGTCGCCAATGGTCGCGAAGCCGGAGAGATCCGGATCCTGAGGAAGGTATCGGGAAGTGGCGTTGCGCTCGGTTATCACGTCGCCCGCGCTCGATTCGACGAGGCCGGCGGCGATCTTCAGCAGTGTTGATTTTCCCGAACCGTTGCGGCCGACAAGCGCAATGCGGTCGCCCGGATGGACGGAAAAGGAGACGTCTTCGAAAAGAGGCCTGCCGCCGAAGGTCAAGGTGAGGTTTTCGGCGCGCAGCAGAGGGGGAGAAGTGGCCATTGTCCAACCGTGTCGCGATGACGCCTAGTCGTTTGCGCCTTGGCAGAAAGCAAGAGCCGCGGACCACCCTGAGGCGGTCCGCGGCCCTAGAATCGAAACTTTGCCGGTTTTACGGGCAGCGTGCGATGTAGGTCGAGCCGTCCGGGCGGCGATAACGGCAGTTGCCGTCAGCCAGCCTGCCGACGACATAGCCGGCCGCGCCGCCGACTGCTGCGCCGACCGCGATCTGCGTGGCATTACCGCCGGCGAGGGCGGTAGCGCCGCCGCCGATGATTGCGCCGGCGGCCGTCGTCTGCTCGGTCGTCGTGCAGCCGGCCGCCAAAGAGCCGACAAGTGCAAGCGCTGCAAAGGTTTTTGCGATTTTCATGGGGCGATCTCCTTTTCTCCCGACGTCACACTAGCCATCCCATACTGACGGCAATGTGACGATTCACACACCTGTCCCTCTACATTCATTGAAGCTGACAAATGGCTATACCGCAACCATCCACTAGCAGAATTTCCAGCCCGTCTCCAGCGACATTGGACAGGGTCCACGTCGATCCGAAGGGCACGTTGACGCAGTCCAGCGGCCATTTCGCGCCGCTCACGGTCAAGCCGTTCATGGCCGAGAATCCGAGCACTGAAAACAGCGCTCCTCGTGGCCACGGGGGTCGCAAAGGTTTCCCGGGCAGCAGCGGAATGGCTTCCTCATGGCCGCTTGTCAGCACGACGTCGATCTCTGGCCGGGTACGGGCGAGGTCGGTCGCGCCGGCCAGATTGAAAAAGGCGTGATCGCTGCGCGCACCGCCCAGCGCGGCGACAAACACGATCTCGCGTGCGCCTTGTTCAAGCGCATGACGGATTGCGATCTGTCCGTCCGAAACGGCCTTCTCGCTGGGGTATGACTTGCGCGGTACGTGGGCGAAACGCGCATCCAACTCTCCATCGGCGGAATCGAAATCGCCCAGCCACAGTTCCGGATCGCGGCCCAACGTGTCGGCATGGCGAATGCCGCCATCGGCGGCAAGCAGGCGAAAGCCTTCCAGTTGGCGGCGCAACCGGTCGGTCGGCGTCAGGGCGCCGTCGAGAAGAATGGCGAAACGGGGAGCGGAGGTGTCGGACATCGCCCAGCACTAGCTTGCGAAAAGCGAACCGCCAAGAGTCAAACACGTTTGCCTCTTGAAGGTGACGCGGCAGCGTCCTACAAAGGCCGTGCTCTAACGGGGTGCCGCACAAGCGGCTGAGAGGCAATTGCCGACCCGTCGAACCTGATCCGGTTTGCACCGGCGTAGGGATTAGACGCTCTTCTCCGCATTGTCGGAATACGCGCCTCTATCCCAACTCGAACCAAGGAGGTGCGTGATGCACAATCGAATTCTATCCATACTTTCCGCTACCGCGTTTGTTGTCCTGCCGCAGTATGCGGCCGCCGATGGCAAGCTTACCGTCTACACGTATGAGAGCTTTACCGCCGAATGGGGGCCGGGGCCGCAGGTGGAAAAGGCATTCGAGGCAACATGCGATTGTGATCTCGAATTCGTCTCGGTCGCCGACGGGGTGGCGTTGCTCAACCGGCTGCGACTGGAAGGCGGCCGGACCGACGCCGACATCGTTCTGGGACTCGACACAAACCTGACGGCGGAAGCCAAGGAAACCGGCTTCTTTGCGCCGCACGGCATCTCGACCGAAGCCGTTGACGTGCCCGGCGGCTGGTCGGACGACACGTTCATTCCGTACGATTACGGCTATTTCGCCGTGATCTACGACACGAAAGCCATCGACAATCCGCCGGACAGCATGGAAGCGTTTCTCAATGGCGATCACGGCAAGATCGCCATCCAGGACCCGCGCACCTCTACGCCGGGCCTTGGCTTGATGCTGTGGATCAAGACGCTCTACGGTGACGACGCGCCGGCGGCCTATGAGAAGCTGGAACAGCGCGTGCTGACGGTTACTCCGGGCTGGTCGGAATCCTACGGGTTGTTCACCTCCGGCGAAGTGCCGATGGTTTTGTCCTACACGACGTCGCCGGCCTATCACATGATTGCCGAAGACACCGACCGCTACCAGGCCGCGGAGTTCTCGGAAGGGCACTACATGCAGATCGAAGTCGCCGGCATGACGACGAAGGGAGCGGACAATCCGCTGGCCGCCCAGTTTCTCGCCTTCATGACGAGCCCGGCCTTTCAGGACGTCATCCCCGAGACCAACTGGATGCTGCCGGCCGCGCCGACTTCCGAACCGCTTAATCCGGTATTCCGCAATCTGGCGCAGCCTTCGGAGGCGCTGCTGTTCTCGCCGGAAGAGGTTGCCGAGCACCGCAAGGCGTGGGTCGACGAGTGGCTGGCGGTGATGAGCCGGTAGCCGGGCGTGCCAGGATTGCGCATGAGACAAGGAACGGGCGTCGCCTGGGCGCCTGTCCTGTTCCTTGTCGTTCTGGCGGCGGGCGCCTTTTTGCCGCTCGTCGTGATCGCGCTGCCCGGCGCGGGTGCCGAACTGGCCAGCGCGCTGGGCGATCCGGTCGTCTGGCGGAGCCTGCGCTTCACGCTGCTGCAGGCGACGCTGTCGACGGCGATGTCGCTTGCCTTCGCCGTTCCGGTCGCCACGGCGTTCTATGAGTACCGCCGCTTTCCGTGCAGGGAGCAAATCCTGCGGATGTTCGCGCTGCCGCTGGCGCTGCCGCAGATCGTCGCGGTTCTTGCGATCGTGGGGCTATACGGCGAACGCGGCGTCGTCAGTCAGATGACTGAATCGGCAGGTGTCGGTTTTCCCTCGATCTACGGGCTGACGGGCATTCTGGTCGCGCATGTCTTCTTCAACATGCCGCTTGCGGTTCGTATCGTTCTCGGCGGGCTTGCGTCCATGCCGTCCGAATACGACCGGCTGTCGCATCAGCTCGGGATGGGATTTTTCGCCCGCTTTCGCCATGTGATATGGCCGTTCATGCGTCCAGCGCTGATGTCTGCCGCATCGCTGATTTTCATGCTTTGCATTACCTCGTTTACCGTGGTGCTGATCCTCGGCGGCGGGCCGCGTGCGACGACGCTGGAGGTGGCGATTTATCAGGCGCTGACCTTCGATTTCGACATCGCCCGCGCCGTGCTGCTCGCCGCCGTGCAGATCGCCGTAACCGTGCTCGCCTTCGCGATGCTGGCCCGGGCGGGCGGCGAGGTTTCGGCGGGGCTCAGCGTCGGAGCGCTGCGGTCCTTCGCCGTGCGACGGACCATGCCGGGTCGCCTGCTCGCCGCCGCAGCAATCCTCGTCGGTTCTGCCTTCGTGGCACTGCCCTTTGCCGTGGTCGTCTGGCGCGGTGTCTCGGCCGATCTATCCGGACTTGTCGCGCAGGTCGGTTTCCAGCGGGCACTGGCGACCAGCCTCATTCTCGGCACGCTTGCCGCGATCTTCGCGGTTACGCTGGCACTGATGCTTGCCATCGGCATGGCGCGGACAGCGGCAAGCAGGCGGTTTCGCGGTGGCGCTTCGCGCGAAGAGCGAATTTTCGGTCAGGCTTCAAGCCTGATTCTCGTCGTGCCGCCGGTGGTCATCGCCGCCGGCTGGTTCATCACCATCCGCCAGGTTGCGGATGTCTATGCGGCCGCTCCCGTGATGGTGGTGACAATCAATGCGGCGATGGCGGTTCCCTTCGCGATCCGGCTGATCCTGCCGGCGGTGACAAGCGCTGCGGAACGCTATGACCGGCTTTGCCTGATGCTTGGCGTGTCCGGCCTTGCCCGTCTCAGGCTGGTGACATGGCCGCTCGCGCGCCGCGCGCTGATGCTGGCTTTCGCCTTTTCGCTGGCGCTTTCGCTCGGCGATCTCGGCGTTATCGCAATTTTCGGTTCGCAAGACGTGCAAACGTTGCCTTATCTGATCCTGCAGCGCATGGGCAGCTATCGCACGCAGGATGCGGCGGGACTTGCCCTGATCCTGTGCGCGATGACCATGGCGCTCATGATGATTGCCGATCGCGCAAGCGACGACTTGCAGACAAAGGAGCGCAGCACCCCGTGACCGAGACATCCGTTCCCATCGATTGCGAAGACGTGCGATTTCGTTATGACCGCGACAGCGCCGAAATGCGGTTCGACTGTGCCTTCGCCGCCGGAACGATCACCGCGCTTGTCGGTCCGAGCGGGTCGGGGAAGTCGACGCTGCTCAATCTCCTTGCCGGCTTCGAGACACCCGAAACGGGAGCGATCCGTTTTGGCGGCACCGACCTGACCGATACGCCTGTCGCCGAGCGACCGGTCTCCATGGTGTTCCAGGAAAACAACCTGTTCGCGCATCTTTCAATCTTCGACAATGTCGCCCTGGGCCTGTCACCGTCACTGAAGCTCAAGGCGGGCGACCGTGAGGCGGTTGAACAGGCGCTCGCATCCGTCGAGCTCGCTGGCTACGGCTGCCGGCTGCCGGGGCAACTGTCCGGCGGCGAGCGGCAACGCGTCGCGCTTGCCCGGGTGATCGTGCGGCGCAAGCCGGTGCTGTTGCTCGACGAAGCCTTTGCCTCGCTCGGTCCGGCGTTGCGCGACGACATGCTCGATCTTGTCGCCGCGATCCATGCGGAGCGTGGCATGACGACGGTGATGGTGACGCATTTCCCGGAGGATGCCCGGCGCATCGCGCCCGATACGGTGTTTCTCGCCGGCGGAACGGTCGTCGCCAGCGGCCGGACGCAAAGCCTGCTTAACGCGGGAACCGCGCCTGAGCAGATCCGCGACTATCTCGGTTCGGCCGAGGGCACGTGAGGACTCGGTTTCGCCAAATTTGCCTGCAATGTCGCTGCTGCGGAAAACGATCTTGCGCCGATCCGCTCGCAGCCTGACTGCAAAGGCCTTGTGAAACGCAGGCTGTTGCCTGTAAGCGGAGAGGCGCAAGCAAAGGGGCTGCGCCGATAAAAACGACCGCCGGACAGATATTCCCGAATGGTGTTGAGATTATTCACGATGGCAACGGCGGCACTTCAGCGCTTTGACGCACGTGCGCGCCGCGCGCGGCTCGCATTTGCCGTTCTCGCGCTGCCGATGCTGCTCACGTCGTGCCAGAACCTGTCCCAACTGGTTGGCGATCCGTCGATCAAGCCGTCCGACAGCCCGGTCATTGCGCAGAATGTACGTTCCGGCAAGCTGGCCCGCGTCGGCGCGGCGCAGCATCCGAAGATCCTCGCCACTTATGGCGGTGAATACTCCAATCCGAAGCTGGAACGCATGGTTGCCGGAATCGTCGGCAAGCTGGTGACCGTCTCGGACAATCCGAGCCAAGTCTACCAGATCACGATATTGGATTCGCCGAACGTCAACGCCTTCGCTCTGCCGGGCGGCTATCTCTACATCACGCGCGGACTGCTGGCGCTTGCCAACGACACGGCGGAACTCGCCGCCGTGATCGCCCATGAAATGGGACATGTCACGGCAAATCACGGTATCCTGCGCCAGCAAAAGGAAGCCGAGGTCGAGCTCGCCAGCCGCGTCGTCTCCGATGTGCTTTCCGACAAGGATGCGGGCCGCCGGGCGCTGGTGCGCGGCAAGCTCAGGCTGGCCCAGTTCTCGCGCAACCAGGAACTGCAGGCCGACGCTATCGGCATCGCGGCGATCGGCGAGGCCGGATTTGATCCCTATGCGGCCGCGGCCTTCCAGGAGACGATGGCCGCCTATACAGACTTCCGCAATGCCTCGGGGGATGCCGATACCAGCCTCGACTTTCTCGCCACGCACCCGTCGACGCCGCAGCGTATCGAACTGGCAGTCGGTCATGCGCGCAAGTTCGGTTCTCCCGGCAAGGGCGAACGCGACCACGACGGCTATCTCGCCGGCATCGACGGCATGCTATTCGGCGATTCAGAGGAAGAAGGTTTTGTGCGCGGCCAGAGCTATTCGCATGCCGGGCTCGGCATAACCTTCACTTTCCCGGACGGATTCGACATCGACAACCGCACCGAAGCGGTGCTTGGCGCGCGCGCCTCGGACAATGCGGCGATCCGCTTCGACGGCGTCGATGTGCCGGTCGGCCAATCGCTTTCCACCTATGTCGCCTCCGGCTGGGTGGAGGGGCTCGACACGAGCTCGATCCGTGCACTGACCGTTAATGGCATGTCGGCCGTCTCGGCGCGCGCGACCGCCGATCAGTGGGATTTTGACATCACGGTGATTCGAATCGGCAAGTCGGTCTATCGCATCCTGACCGCAATGCAGCGTGGCTCCCCGGATCTGGAGGCGCTTGCCGCCTCGGTACGCAATTCCTTCCGCCAGCTTACCGCGGCCGAGCGCGGTTCGCTCAAACCGCTGATGCTGAATGTCGTTAACGCGCAGCCGGGCGAAAGCGCGCGAACGCTTGCCGCGCGCATGCGCGGCGTCAGCCGGCCGCTGGAGCTGTTCCTGATCCTGAACGGGATGAAGCCGGGCGATTCGATAGAGCCCGGCCGGAGCTACAAGGTCGTCAGCGAATCCTGATCATCACGCGTAGCGTGTTGTGGCCATGTCGGGATTGTCCCGAACCAGTGCGTTGCGCAGTTTTTCCATCGCTCGGTTCTCGATCTGGCGGACCCGTTCCTTGGAAATGCCAAGCTCGTTGCCGAGCGACTCGAGCGTCGCGCCCTCTTCCGTCAGCCGGCGCTGTTTTATGATGCGGCGTTCGCGTTCGTTGAGAATATCCATCGCGTCATAAAGCCAATCGCTGCGCCGCTTCTCGTCGATCAGCCCTTCGACGATTTCGTCCTGCAACGGACGCTCGTCGACGAGGAAGTCCATGCGCGCGGCGCCGCCCTCTTCGTCGGAAATGGGCGCGCTCAGGGACGTGTCCGGTCCGGAGAGGCGCGAATCCATAAGTGCGACGTCTTTCTCGGAGACGCCGAGGGCATCGGATATCTGACGATACATGGCAGGTCCCGAAGCCGCGCCGCCCGTTTGCGACAGGCGTGCCCGCAGCCTGCGCAGGTTGAAGAACAGCGCCTTCTGCGCCGAGGATGTGCCGCCGCGCACTATCGACCAGTTGCGAAGGATATAGTCCTGCATGGAAGCGCGGATCCACCAAGTGGCATAAGTCGAGAAACGCACTTCGCGCTCCGGCTCGAAGCGGGCCGCCGCCTCGAGCAGACCGACATGCCCTTCCTGGATCAGGTCGCTCATCGGCAGCCCGAAATTTCGAAACTTCGAAGCCATGGAAATCACGAGGCGCATGTGCGCGGTGGTGATCTTGTGCAGGGCGTCCTGGTCCTGCTTTTCCTTCCACTGGACGGCGAGGTCATGTTCCTCGTCGCGCTCCAGGTACGGCGCGGCCATTGCCGCCTTCACCAAAGTCCGCCGTGCCAGTTCCGAACCCATGCCGCTCTCCCGATAGCGTCGTTGATCTGGAATGTTAATCCAAGATACGCCTTTTTATGGCGAATGGATCACGGTGTGCATGGACAGGCCGTCAACGTCGGGTGAACGTTTCGCGCAAAACGTTGCGCATAAAAGAAAAACCCGGCCACAAGGGCCGGGTTTCACATTTTCGTGACGGTTGGAAAAACGGTCAGGCCGCTTCTTCCTGGGCATCGGCTTCGTCGTTTTCCGCCTTGGCACCGCGTTTCGGGCCCTTGTTGAGATTGGACTCGATGAGGCGAACCGCTTCGGTGTCGGAGATCTTGTTGACCGCGGCGATCTCGCGCGCCATGCGGTCAAGCGCTGCTTCATAAAGCTGGCGCTCGGAGTAGGACTGCTCCGGCTGGTTTTCCGCGCGATAGAGATCGCGCACGACCTCGGCGATGGAGATCAGGTCGCCGGAATTGATCTTGGCGTCATATTCCTGCGCGCGGCGCGACCACATGGTGCGCTTGATGCGTGCGCGACCCTGCAGGATCTTCAGCGCGCGCTCAACGAAACCGGGTTCGGACAGCTTGCGCATGCCGATCGATAACGCTTTCGCGACCGGTACCTTCAGGCGCATCTTGTCTTTCTGGAACTCGACCACGAAAAGCTCGAGCTTGTGGCCCGCAACTTCCTGTTCCTCGATCGCCGCGATCTGGCCGACGCCATGCGCGGGATAGACGATGAACTCGCTGGTCTTGAAACCCTGCCGTTGAGAAGTTTTTTTAGAGGCAGCCGCCATACTTTGCATACTCCCTGTCGGGTTCCCGCCGGACCATTCCGGTTGGGGACCGAACTGCATTCGCCAATCCGCACATACGCAAACGCCGCTGGCCGGGAGCTCGAATTGGTCATGAAGACCTGCCCGATGAACTACCGGTCGCGGAGGCGTTCCTTCAAAGAGGGAGCGTCAAACAGCCCAAAAGCGTGACGTGCGATGACATTTTTATATTCTTACCACAAAAATGCGCGTTTTTCAATGCGTTGCACAAAATTCGGGCTTTCACGCCTTAGGCGCGGTGGATTTACCTTAACGTAAATGGCAATTCGCGGGCCGGTTTTCAAGGGGAGACGGCCGCGCGCGCCGGCCTGTCAGTCGCCTTCGCCGGGTTCGGCCGAGAAGAACTGCTCGTACTTGTTGTCCTTGCCGTCCATTTCCTTGGCTTCGGGCAGGGGGTCCTTCTTGACAGTGATGTTCGGCCACTTCTCGGCATACTCGGTGTTTATCTGCAGCCATTTGTCCAGCCCGGGCTCGGTATCCGGGCGGATCGCGTCGGCCGGGCATTCCGGTTCGCAGACTCCGCAATCGATGCACTCGTCGGGATGGATGACGAGCATGTTCTCGCCTTCGTAGAAGCAGTCTACAGGACAGACTTCGACGCAATCCGTGTACTTGCAGCGAATGCAGTTATCGGTGACGAGATAGGTCACAGGTATGCTCCAGCGTATGTGGCAACCGGTTCATGGCTGACCGTGGAAACCGGGCGGATGGGTAACGGCTTTGGTTCGAGCGTGCAAGTGGGCAAAATCGCGCGCCGAGGAAAGGATTTTGCGCCAATCGTCCCGCAGTTGGAAAACCTGACTAGTTTCGCCCGATAGCATGGCGGAATGCCTCGAAAGAGGCTTTCGGCGTGCGTTTCTGCGTCTCGTAGTCGACATGGACCATGCCGAAACGTTTGGCATAGCCCTCCGCCCATTCGTAATTGTCGAGTAGCGACCAGCCAAAATAGCCTTTGACCGGGGCGCCGTCGGAGATGGCGCGACGCACGGCCGCCAGATGCGCATCGAAATAGGAAACCCGCTCGGCATCGTCGACGCGGCCGTTTTCGACATGGTCGTCCCAGGCCATTCCATTCTCGGTGACGACGATCGGCGTATCCCTGGTATAGTCGCGGGCAAGCCGGGTGAGGACGCTGTGCAGACCGTCGGGATAGATCTCCCAGCCCATATCGGTTTTCGGCAGCGGGCCGGGCACGGATTTCACGGACGGCCATGGGCTGTCCGGATCGTGCGCGAGGTTCGAGCGGGTGTAGTAATTGACGCCAAGCCAGTCGATCGGCTGGCCGATGGCGTCGAGATCCTTTTCGAAACCCGCCGGCATGTGGCCTGCAAAACCATCGAGCACATCCTCGGGGTAGCTTTTCTGCGTAATCGCCTGGATGAACCAGCGATTGTAGTAACCGTCCTGGCGGCTCGCGGCGGCGATGTCTTCCGGCTTGTCGCTTGCCGGATTGGCATGCTCGAAATTGAGCACGATGCCGAGATTGGATTGCCCGGCGGCTCGCATCGCTTCCATCGAACGGGCATGCGCCACCAGGATATGGTGCATGGCGCGGGCGGCCGCGCGGATATCGCGCATGCCGGGCGCATGGATACCGAGGAAATGCGACAGCCAGGCCACGCACCAAGGCTCGTTAATGGTGGCGACTGCCTCCATCCGGTCGCCGATACGTCCGATCACCGTTTCGGTGAAGTCGGCGAACCATGAGGCGACGTCGCGGTTGCGCCAGCCGCCGAGATCGGCGAGCGCTGCGGGCAGTTCCCAGTGATAGAGCGTCAGATATGGCTTCAGACCGCGTTCGCGCATCGCGTCGGCGAGGCGATCATAGTAGTCGAGACCTTGCGGATTGACGGTCCGTCCGTCCGGCATCACGCGAGCCCAGGACGTGGAGAAACGATAGGCGTCGAAGCCGCCGGAGCGGATCAGGTCGAGGTCATCGGCGTAGCGGTGATAGTGGTCGCAGGCGATTGCGCCCGTCTCGGCATGTACGACGTTTCCGGGGGTGATCGCGAAGGTGTCCCAATGCGACGGGCCGGCGCCGCCGAAGGACGAGCCCTCGATCTGGTAGGCGGCGGTCGCCGCGCCGAAGATGAAACCGTCCGGGAAGTCCGAACGCCGGAAGGTGAAGCTCATCTGATCCGCCCTGAGAAGCTGGCTTTATCGTTACAGTCGCCTTATCGCGGCTGAAACGCGATGCGTCAATCGTCCGTGTCGTCAATAAGCCTGTCGAGGGCGCGCCGTTCCTTCTTGGTCGGCCGGCCGGCACCCGGCTCGCGCTTGCCGCTTAACCGGTCCAGCGCGTTGTCGGCCTTGGGTGGCGATGGCGGCGACAGGTCCCGGTAAAGCAGTCTGGCTTCCGGAGCGGGGCCGCGCCGGATGCCGCAAGCAACCACCTCGTAAACCACGACGCGGCGGTCCAGCGTCACGGTCAGTACATCGCCGGGTTTGATCTCCTGGCTTGCCTGGGAAATCTTGGTTCCGTTGACGCGGACATGTCCGCCTTGGGCGAGTTTGGCCGCGAGAGTGCGCGATTTCGCCACTCGCGCGAAGAAAAGCCACTTGTCGATGCGCTGACGGTCAACGCTCATCGCAATCGTGGATCATTTCTTCATCTGATCCTTCAGGGCGGCAAGTTTTGCGAAGGGCGAATCCGGATCGAGCGGCTTGTCGCGGCGTGGCGGCTTGGTTGAGGCGAATGCCTCTCCCTTGCCGCGCGGACGGTCGTCGCGTTTGCCGCGAAATTTTCCCTTGCCGCCCTTGCCCTTGTGTTCGCCATCGGGGCGCTGGCCGCCATGACGCTGGCCATCCTGGCGTTGACCTTGCGGGCGGTTGCCGCGGCGATTGCGGTCGCCGCGCACCTGGTACCAGACCATAATTGGCTTCGGTTCCTCGGCGTCTGCCGGTTCGACCGTCTTTGCCTCTGCTGTTCCAGCGGTGGTTTCGGGCCCGGCTGTCGTTTGCTCGACAGGTGCCTTTTCTTCTGCGGCGGGCATTCCGGCTGGCGCTTCGGCGGGGGCCTGAGATGTAATTTCCGCTACCGCCGCTACCGGTTCGGCTGCCGGCGTTTCGGCCTGTGTACTCGGCGCTTCTTCGGATGCCGGTGCTTGCGCCTCGGCCGGAGCAGTCGCCTCCGACGGCGCGTTTTCGGCCTTCAGTGCAGCGATCTTCGCGTCGAACTCGGCGGGCTCGACCTTGTCATGACGATAGCCGAGGCTTCCCAGCACGGCTTCCATGTCTTCCGCGGTCGCGCCGAGGATCGACATCATGGCTGGCGTCACGAAGAATCGCCCGCCGCCGGCGGAGCCGTCAGGCAATGTGCCGGAACCGGCGCGCCATTGCAGTGCCGGGCGGATCAGGTCGGCGAGACGTTCCAGAATGTCGACGCGCACCGCGCGCGATCCCAGATGCCGGTACCCGGCAAGCTTGTAGAAGGCGGTGTCGAAGGACGGGTCGGGCACCAGCGAGGTACGGCCGGTCGAAAGCAGATGCACGACATCGCCATAACCGGGCTTGTCCTTGCCGTCGTTTTGCAACGCCCAGAGCAGCGTCAGCAGTCCAGCCGGGGCGGGCTTGATCAGCGCGGGCACGAAAATGTGGTAAAAGCCGAAGCGCACGCCATAGCGGCGAAGGGCGGCGCGGCCGTCCTGGTCCAGAGATTTTATCTCGTCGGCGATTTCGCGGCGGGGCACGATGCCGAAATTCTCGATCAGGCGGAAACCGATACCGCGGGCGATGCCGGACAGCTCGTCGGCGCGGCCGAGGTCGACCAGTGGCTTCAGGTGAGTCTCGACATAGTGCGAAACGAAACGCTCGGCGCGAGCGGCGACCTTGTCACGGGCCGGGCCGGTCAGTTGTTCGTCGGCGAGCAGCACAAGGCGCGGCTTCAGCCATTCCTCGGATGCCGTCAGCGTTCCCACCGGCTGGCCGAGCCAGCGCAATACTCCGTCGGTGCCGAGCGCGAAATCGGCGTTGCCGGAGGCGGCGAAGCGTTCCGAGCGCGTCTCGAATTCGGTCGCCAATGCCTTTGCCGCGGCAGCCTTGACCGCCTTGGCGTCCTCTCCCTCGGCGGACTTGTCGGCAGCGAACCGGAATCCGTCGAGTTGGCCGACATGGTGACCTTCCACCATTACGTCGCCGTTTGCGCTGATTTCTGCTTCCATCGTCACATTCTCTCGCAGGCGCTTCATGAGCACGGATGTCCTGCGGTCAACGAAGCGTTTCGTCAACCTTTCATGCAGCGCATCCGACAGCTTGTCTTCGATTGCACGGGTCTTTTCCTGCCAATGCACCGGATCGCGGAGCCATCCGGGGCGGTTGGCGACATAGGTCCAAGTGCGGATCTGGGCGATGCGCGCCGACAGCGTGTCGATCTCACCGTCGGTGCGGTCGGCGCGCAGAACCTGCTCCGCCATGTAGTCCTCGTCGACGTGGCCGCGGCGCACGAGGTCGAAAAAAATCTGCGAGATGATGTCGGCATGCTGGGCCGGCGCAATCTTGCGATAGTCGGGCAGGATACAGGCGTCCCAAAGCAGCGCGACTTCCTCGCGTCCCTTGCATATGTCCGAAACTGCCGGGTCTCTGGCGAGAAACTCCAGCGCCCGCTGGTCGACGGCGGGTAGCGCCTTGGTCAGTCCGGAGAGCTCCGGCGGCCTCTCCAGCGAGGTACGCAGATCGTGAATCGAGGAGAAGTCGAGCTGGCGCGAGCGCCATTGCAAAACCTTGACCGGGTCGAATTCGTGCCCCTCGATCCGCTCGACCGTTTCGTCTGCGAGCGGATGGGCGTAGCCGGAGACGCCGAATGTGCCGTCGCGGACATGACGGCCGGCGCGGCCAGCGATCTGGCCCATCTCGGCAGCGGTAAGCTCCCGGTAACTGTAACCATCGAATTTCCGCAATTGCGCAAAGGCGACGTGGTCGACATCGAGGTTGAGCCCCATGCCGATGGCGTCGGTCGCCACCAAATATTCGACGTCGCCGGACTGGTAGAGTTCGACCTGGGCGTTACGGGTGCGCGGACTGAGTGCGCCCATGACCACGGCCGCGCCGCCGCGCTGACGGCGGATCAGTTCGGCAATGGCATAGACCTCGTCGGTCGAGAACGCGACGACGGCCGTACGCCGGGGCAGGCGGGTGATCTTCTTCGAGCCGGCATAGGCAAGGTGCGACATGCGCGGGCGCGAGACGATGTCTATACCCGGCAGCAAATGGCGCAGGATTCCGGCCATCGTTCCGGCGCCGAGCAGCAGCGTTTCCTCGCGGCCGCGAATGTTGAGAAGGCGGTCGGTGAAGATGTGGCCGCGTTCCAGGTCGCCGGCCAGTTGCACCTCGTCAATGGCGACGAAGGCGGCATCGGTTTCCGACGGCATCGCTTCGACGGTGCAGACCGAATAGCGCGCCTTGGGCGGGACGATTTTTTCCTCGCCGGTGATCAGCGCGACGTTTCCCGCACCGACTTTCTCGGCGACGCGGCCGTAGACCTCGCGCGCAAGCAGCCGCAGTGGCAGGCCGATGACGCCGCTCGAATGCGCCACCATGCGTTCGATGGCATAGTGGGTCTTGCCGGTGTTGGTCGGTCCGAGCACCGCCTTGACCGTATGGCCGGTGAAAATGTCGGAGGGCATTGACTCTGTCTTGAAATTCGAATCCGGGGCAGTACTGCGCGGTTTTGCCCTATCTGGCTTGTGATATGTCTCTAGCACGCCGATTCGGCAATTGCAGGGCGAAAATTACGCGAAATTCCGGGGTCTGCACCACCCTGAGGTTGCAGAACTTAACAACCAGAACGAGTCTGGAACGAATCGGAGACGAATCGCTGACTCTCATAGGTTGCAGCTTTGTTCTCACCATATGTGGTGCCGTGAAACACTCCTCATACCAGTACGTGAATCAGGCATCGGCAGTTTTCTCCATCGGGGCCGGAATCCGTTAACGGGTTGCAGGTGGAGCCGCCGTGCAAGCAAGCCGATTCGGTAACGGTTTGAATTCGAAGGATTATCTTCATCCGTTGTTAACCATGACCGTTAGCGAACTGTCAGGGTTTCGTTAACGAACGGAACCGAGCCGGAACGAATCGGCGACGAATCGGTGATTCACGCCATTTCCTGTTTTGTTCTCACCATATGTTGGGTGCCGCCTGGCGATTCAAGCACAACTTTAACGATTCATTGCGCTGCGGAAGGCGACAGGCGAGCGCCCGGCGTTAACCTTTGGCATCTTGTCACTGACTTTTCGCCTTGGCCGCGTCGATCAGGTCGTAGGCGTCTTCGCTCGCCCACTCGGCCGGGCCGTTCATGTTGGCAATGACGCAATTGTTCTCGTCGACCAGCACGGTCACCGGCAGCCCGAAGGCGAGACCGTCTTTTTTCAGGGTGTTGAAGGCGCCAATGGTCGGGTCATGATAGAAGGACAGGCTCTTTGCGCCGATCTCGTCGAAGAATGCGCGGGGTTTGTCGTCCGAACCGCCATCGACCGAGATCGCGACGACCTGGAAATCCTCGCCGCCCTTGTCGGCCTGCAGTCTGTCGAGCGCCGGCATCTCCTCGCGGCAGGGCGCGCACCAGGTCGCCCAGAGATTGACGAGGCGCGGCTTGCCGCCGGTATCGGCCAGTGTCATCGCCTTGCCGTCGGCGTCGTTGAAGGCGAGCGCCGACAGGTCGTTTTCTTCCGTGCGTGCGGCCATGGCCGCGATTTCGCCGGTCAGCAACGGTTTCAGTTCCTCGCCCATGACGATGGCTGCGCCGCACTGGCCGCCATCGGCGCCGGCGAGCAAGGCGCCATTGCCAGAAAGCATGCCCGTGGCGTATACCCCGGCGGCGCCTGCCAGGGCACCGAGCCCGATGGCGATGGCGGCGATTTTTCCGATGGAAAGGCCTTTTTCGGTCTGTTTTCCGTCTTTTTCTTCCGGGGTTTGTTCATTCATGTCCGACGATACCAAGGCACAAGGCTCCAATCAGATGTGGGGCGGGCGGTTCGCGACCGGCCCGGCGGCTATCATGGAGGAGATCAATGCCTCCATCGATTATGACCGCAAGCTCTATGCGCAGGACATCGACGGATCGATTGCGCATGCGACGATGCTTGCCCACTGTCACATAATTTCGGCGGAGGACCGCGACAAGATCGTTCACGGACTGAACACGATCCGGTCAGAAATCGAAAAGGGCGAGTTCGTCTTTTCGCGCAAACTGGAAGACATTCACATGAATGTCGAGGCACGGCTCTCCGACCTGATCGGTCCGGCGGCGGGCCGGCTGCATACGGCGCGCTCGCGCAACGACCAGGTGGCGCTCGATTTCCGCATGTGGGTGCGCGGCGAGACGGAAAAGACCGTTGCGGCGCTGACCGGCCTGATCGAGGCCTTCCTGGCGCGCGCCGAGGAACACGCCAAGTCCGTGATGCCTGGCTTCACCCATCTGCAGACGGCGCAGCCGGTCACCTTCGGCCATCACTGCATGGCCTATGTCGAGATGTTTGGCCGCGACCTGTCTCGCATGCGCGATTGCCTTGCCCGCATGAACGAATGCCCGCTGGGCGCGGCGGCGCTGGCGGGAACCGGTTTTGCGATCGATCGGCACCAGACAGCTTCGGCGCTGGGTTTCGGCGAGCCGACGCGTAATTCCATCGACACGGTGTCCGACCGCGATTTTGCGCTGGAATTCATGGCGGCCGCGTCGATCTGCGCCACGCATCTGTCACGGCTGGCCGAGGAGATCGTCATCTGGTCGACGCCGCAATTCGGCTTCGTAACGTTGTCGGACGCGTTCTCGACCGGCTCGTCAATCATGCCGCAGAAGAAAAACCCGGATGCCGCCGAACTGGTGCGCGCCAAGACCGGCCGAATCAACGGCAATTTGATAACGCTCCTGACGGTGATGAAGGGTCTGCCGCTCGCCTATTCGAAGGACATGCAGGAAGACAAGGAAGCCGTGTTCGACGCCGCGGAGTCGCTGGAACTGGCGCTTGCCGCGATGACCGGCATGGTCTCCGACATGACGGTCAACGCCAAAGCGATGAAGAAGGCGGCCGGGTCAGGCTATTCGACCGCAACCGATCTGGCCGACTGGCTGGTGCGCGAACTGGGCATTCCTTTCCGCGAGGCGCATCACGTGACCGGCCGTGCGGTGGCGATGGCCGAGGAAAAGCGTGTCGGGCTGGAGAAGCTCACCCTGTCCGACCTGCAGACAATCCATGAGGGCATCACCGGCGACGTGTTCGGCGTGCTGACGGTGGAGAAATCGGCGGCAAGCCGGAAAAGCTTCGGCGGCACCGCACCGCAGGAGGTGCGCCGTCAGATCCGTTACTGGAAAAAGAAACTGGCCAAACTCGGCTGAGTGATTGCGCAGGGTGTTCAATTGCGATTTCCCGCGCTAGGACAATGACAACCGGCCGGGCCGGATGAAGCGGAACAGGTTGACGACGATGGGTGCATTCCCGATCCAACGCATTCTCCTTGTTGCGGCGCTCGCCGCGAGCCTTGCCGCCTGCGGGCGCGCGGGCGATCCTGAATTGCCGCCGTCGGCCGCCAAGGCCGGTCAGGCGCAGCAGGCCGATACGCCGGCCGAGGACAAGCGCTTCGTTCTCGATCCGCTGATCTAACGCATATCAGGCAGGGCCCAGCGGTGAATCATTTCGACTATCTCGACGGCGTGCTTTACGCCGAGGACGTGCCGGTGGCCGATATCGCGGCCAAGGTGGGCACGCCGTTCTATTGCTATTCCACCGCAACGCTTTCGCGACATTACCGCGTTTTCGCCGAGGCCTTCGCCGATATCGACGCGCTGGTGTGCTACGCGATGAAAGCCAATTCCAACCAGGCCGTGCTGAAGACGCTTGCCGAACTCGGTTCCGGCGCCGACGTGGTTTCGGAAGGCGAATTGCGCCGCGCATTGGCCGCAGGCATTCCGCCGGAAAAGATCCTGTTTTCCGGTGTCGGCAAGACCGCGCGGGAGATGGATTTCGCGCTGGAAGCGAATATCCACTGCTTCAATGTCGAATCCGAACCGGAACTCGAACTCCTCTCCGCACGGGCCGTCGCAGCGGGCAAGACTGCGCCGGTGTCGCTGCGCATCAATCCGGACGTGGATGCGAAGACCCACCACAAGATCTCGACCGGCAAGAGGGGCGACAAGTTCGGCATCTCCTGGCTGCGGGCGCGTGACGTCTATCGCCGTGCCGCCGAACTGCCGGGACTGAAAGTCTCCGGCATCGACATGCATATCGGCAGCCAGATCACCGAGCTGCAGCCCTTCGACGACGCCTTCAAGCTTCTCACCGAACTGGTCGGGCAATTGCGCGCCGACGGGCATGCCATCGATCATGTCGATCTCGGCGGCGGTCTCGGCATTCCGTACAAGAACGACAACGCGCCGCCGCCGCTGCCGGCCGCCTATGGCGAGATCGTCAAGAAACATGTCCGCCCGCTCGGCGTTACCGCCGTTTTCGAGCCGGGCCGCATGATCGCCGGCAATGCCGGAATCCTCGTCACCTCGGTGATCTACGTGAAAGAGGCCGACAACAAGAATTTCGTCATCGTCGACGCGGCGATGAACGATCTCGTCCGGCCGACGCTTTACGACGCGTGGCACGAGGTGAGGCCGGTGAGGGAAGCGGCACCCGATCAGGCGCGGATGAGCGCCGATATCGTCGGGCCGGTCTGCGAATCGGGAGATTTTCTCGCCAAGGACCGCGAAATGGTGCGGGTCGATGCCGGCGACATGCTCGCCTTCGGTTCGGCCGGCGCCTACGGAGCGGTTCAGTCCGGAACCTATAATTCGCGCCTGCTGGTGCCAGAGGTCATTGTCAGTGGCGATCGCTTCCATGTCTGCCGTCCGCGACCGAGTTATGACGACTTGATCGGCCTGGACAGCGTGCCGGACTGGTTCTGACCGGTTTATCCCCCGTTCTGACAAAGCCGTGAACGGCTTTCAGCCTTTTTCGCCTCGTCTTTGCCATGAAGAATGCTAGTTTCAGGACATGGAGGCCTGAAGGCGCATGGCAGTCGAGACCGAGCATTCCGCCCCGTCCAGCTTATCGCGCAGGCTCTGGCTTGCCCGGGCAACAACACGCGCGACCATTGTCGCCGAACGGCTGCTGCCGCGGCTGTTGCTGCTTGCCAGTGTCCTTGCCTGTTTCGCGATCATTTCCTGGTTCGGCCTTTTTCGGAGCATCGGCGATACGGCGCGTATGGGACTTGCCGGTCTGTTCGGCGTTGCGGCATTGGCCAGTCTTTGGCCGCTGCGCACGTTGCGCCTGCCGCAACCGCATGACATCGACCGCCGTCTCGAACGCGAAAACGTGCTGGCGCACGCGCCGATCACCACGCAGAAAGACCGGCTTTCCGCCGGTACGGATGATGCCTTCGCTTCCGTCCTGTGGCGCGAACACCAGCGGCGCATGGCCGACAGCGTCGATGCAGTGCATGGCGCGAATGCCAGGACGGATATCCCGAGGCGCGATCCTTATGCGCTGCGCGCCGCTGTGGCGCTGCTCGCTGTCATCGCCTTTGCCTGGTCCCTCGGCAGTGCCGGCGGGCGGCTCGGCGACGCGTTTCGCAGCCACCAGGTCGCGGAGGCCGTCCCGGCCCGCATCGACGCGTGGATCACGCCGCCGGCCTATACCGGTCTGGCGCCGGTCTTCCTGACGTCGGAGCAGAATTCTGCGAGGAGCGAATTCACCGTGCCGGAAGGCAGCGTCGCGGTGGTGCGGATTGCTGGCGGTACGGGACAGGAAAGCGTCACTTGGCCGGGCGCGCAGACTCCGCTCGGCACCAGCGCAGAAGAAGGCAATGTGCAAGCCGCCGCCTCGCGCCGTTTCGAGGTTACCCTCGAGGAATCCGGGCAATTGTCGGTTTCCGGCGGAGACGAGGATACGCTGCGTGGCTGGACGTTTACCGTCACGCCTGATGATGCGCCGACCATTGGCTACCTGAAAGATCCGATCCGTGCGGCCAACGGGGCCATGACGGTCGAATACCAGACGCTCGACGACTACCGTGTCGCCAAGGCACGCGGCATTGTTACGCTCGCCAATGAACAAGGCGAGGACGCCCGTCCGCTCTACGAAGCGCCGGAGTTGCCGCTGTCACTGCCGCGTCGCTCGGCGCAAGAAGGTGCGGCGAAGACGGTGCGCGACCTTGGCGAGCATCCATGGGCCGGTGCGCGTGTGAGGATGACGCTGGAAGCCGAGGACGATCGCGGCCAGACCGGGCGGAGCGAGACCAAGACGTTCGTGTTGCCAGGTCGCCCATTTTCCAATCCGCTGTCGCGGGCGATTATCGAGCAGCGGCGCGATCTGGCCCTCGATGCCAATGCAGTGCCGAAAATCGTCGACGTGCTCGACGTGCTGACGCTTTACCCGGAAGAGACCATCAAAAATGCCAGCCATTTCCTCGGACTGGTGACGGCGCGCAGCCGACTTCTGGAGGCCGAGGGCAATGACGAGGCGCTGCGCGGCGTCGTCGACTACATGTGGGAACTGGCGCGCGTTATCGAGGACGGCAATCTGTCCGACGCCGAGCGCCGGTTGCAGGCCGCACAGCAGGCGCTGAAGGAAGCGCTGGAGAACGGCGCCTCCGACGAGGAAATCGAGCAGCTGATGGCCGAACTGCGCGAGGCGATGCAGGATTATCTGAGCGAGCTTGCCCGCCAGATGGAAAACAATCCGAACATGGCCCAGCAGCAGATGCCGGAGAACATGCAGGAAATGGACATGCAGAGCCTGCAGGAGATGCTCGACAAGATCGAGGATCTCGCCAAGTCGGGCGCGCGCGAGCAGGCGCAGGAGCTTCTGAGCCAGCTGCAGGACATGATGAACAACATGCAGATGGGCCAGCACCGCATGCAGCAGGGCGACCGGCAGAATCAGGCCCAGCAGCAGATGAACGAGCTCGGCGAAATCCTGCGGCGCCAGCAGGAACTGATGAACGAGACCTATCGGCAGAACCGCCGTGGCGAAAGCCAGCAAGGTCAAGAGCAGGGCCAGCAGCAACCGGGCCAACAGGGTCAGCAAGGCCAGCAGGGGCAACAGGGCCAGATGGGCGAGAACGGCTCCGGCGAGGGACTGCAGGGCCTCGCGCCCGGCCAGCAGGCGCTGCGCGATCAGCTGGAGCAGTTCATGGACGGTCTGCGCGGCATGGGCATCAATCCTGGCGACGAGTTCGGCGAAGCCGGACGCTCCATGGGCGAGGCGGGCCAGTCGCTGCAGCAGGGCGAAGGCGAGCAGGCCTTCTCCGATCAGGGCGACGCGATGGATGCGCTGCGCCGCGGCGCCGACAACATGATGCAGCAAATGCAGCAGGCGATGGACGGCGGCACCGGCGCTACGGAGCCGGGCGGCAACCGCAACGGGCTCGATCGTGATCCTCTGGGCCGGCCGCAACGCTCGGCCGGTCCCGACTTCGGCGAGTCAGTGGAAATTCCCGACGAGATCGATATTCGCCGTGCCCGCGAGATTCTCGAGGCGATCCGCCGACGGCTCGGCAACGCGCTGTCGCCGCAGCTGGAGAAGGAATATCTCGAGCGGCTTCTGGAACTGAACTGACGGTGAAGACTAGGCGGCCAGCGCCTTGGCCACGGCGGCGCGGATGTCGGCCAGCGTGAACGGCTTCTGCACCACGTCGATGACGATCTTGGCCACATCGCGGGCGCGCTCGCGCTGCTCGGCGTAGCCGGTCATAAGCAGGATCTTCTGGTCGGGGAAATCCTTGGCGATTTCGCGCGCCATGGCGATGCCGTCCATGGCCGGCATGCGGATGTCAGACAGTACCAGATCGTAACCGCCAACTTTTCCCGCAACCTTTTCCAGCCCGACGTCCCCGTCGTCAGCCTGGTCGACGGTGTGGCCGTCGATCTGCAAGGCGCGCGCGGTGAAGGTGCGGACGGAATCATCGTCCTCGACAATAAGGATAGTGGCCATCAGGCGTCTCCGGCAACGATGCCGACAAAGGGAAGTTCACGAAAGGCATGGCCTACATCCATGCCGTAGCCGACCACGAAATGGTCGGGGCACTCGAAGCCGACGAAATCGGCCTGCAGCGGCGTGTCGGCCTGGCGGCGCATCGACTTGTCGAGCAGTACGCAGACGCCGACGCTTTTCGCGCCGCGCTCGAGGATGAGGTCGCGGGCGAAAGTCAGCGTGCGGCCGGATTCGAGAATGTCGTCGACCAGCAGGACGTCGCGACCCGAAACTTCGCTGTCGACGTCCCGCAGGATCTTTACCTGCCCCGCCTCGGTGCCGGCGCCGTAGGTCGACAGCATGATGAACTCCACGTCCGGTTCCATGCCGGCGTCATGCATGGCGCGGACGAGATCGGCGGAAAAGATGAAGGAGCCCTTGAGGACCGAAATCACCAGCAGGTTCGTGTAGTCGCGCCCGGCGATTTCCTTGGCCAATTCCAGATTACGCGCGGCAATGGTGGATGCGGAGTAGAGAACCTCTATCCGCTTGCCCCTTACGACCGGCATATTGTCAAACTCCGCTGTTGTCGAATGTCAGGCGGGGCGCCTGAACATATCCCGGTTTTTTGGGCATCCTGACGGTAAAGGCAAGGCTTTTGCCGGGGTAAAGCGTTTCGCCGCGCGGAACGCGGTAGACGAGGTTCTGACCTTCGCCACCCGGCGCGAAGGTGAGCAGGACGTCGGGAACGCGGGCAGCGGTCGTCGAGCCGTTGCGGATGGTGGCGCTGACGGTCACCACGTTGGCTGTGAGGCGGGTGTCGGGTTCCGCCGGCGCGGGCCTCAGTTCAAGCGCAACCGGCGCGCCGTCCTGCGTTGCCGGCAGGGCGTGGAACAGCACATGGCCGCCTGAGACGTAGAAAGCGAAGAAGGCGGAGAACAGCACCGACAGAGCGTAGAGTATCTGCGCTTTTTTACCTGGCATCTTGTCGTTCTTTTCCGACTTCAGGATATCGATCTGCTCGTCCTTTACCGGTGCGGCCTTGCGCGTGGCTGCCGGAACCTGCTTGTCGGCCGCCTTTTTTCTGGCAGCCTCGGTGGCTGCCCTGGCGACCGATTTCGGGTCCGGCCCGGCATTCGGCTTGTTTACGGACGCAGGCGATTTCGCCGGCGCGGCGCGCAGCGGGTGCGTACCGTCGTCGCGGTGAATCGTTTCGAATTCCGCATCAATGATATCTCGAGCCACGATTGCGTCCCTTTCAACGCGGAACCGCCATGTTTCGGGTCTACGCGGGTTTCGTTAATCGAAGGTTTCGTCGCGCTATTCGGACCGGCTTGTCCGGTTCCATTTGAGCATTGACTGCTCTAATCCTTCGAACAGGCGGTTTTATCGATTCGGACGGGGCGCTTGATCAAATTCGAGAATGTCGGGCTGCGTTACGGGATGGGACCGGAAGTCCTGCGCGATGTTTCGTTCCACATTCCCAAGCAGTCGTTCCAGTTCCTGACCGGGCCGTCCGGCGCGGGCAAGACGACGCTTTTGCGCCTCCTGTTCATGTCGCTGCGTCCGACGCGGGGGCTGATCACCGTCTTCGGCAAGGACATCGCCACGATACAAGCGACGGAACTGCCGCAGTTGCGGCGCCGTATCGGAGTGGTTTTTCAGGATTTCCGCCTGCTCGACCACATGACGATCTACGAGAATGTCGGCTTGCCGCTGCGTGTGCGCGGCAAGGAGGAGTCGTCCTACCAGCGCGATGTGCTGGAGCTTCTCAAATGGGTCGGGCTGGGCGAGCGTGTGCACGCTTTGCCGCCGGTCTTGTCGGGCGGCGAGAAACAGCGCGTGGCGATCGCCCGCGCGCTGATCGACCAGCCGGAAATCCTGCTCGCCGACGAGCCGACCGGCAATGTCGATCCGCCGATGGCAAAGCGCCTGCTGCGGCTGTTTCTCGAACTCAATCGTCTCGGCACGGCGGTGGTGATCGCTACACACGATCTCGGCCTGATGGACCAGGTTGATGCACGCCGGATGATCCTCTCGAACGGGCAACTGGAAATCTATGAGTGAGGCGGGCGACAAGGCGGCTATCAGAAAGCCTGCCGTCCCGGCGGCCATGGTTACGAGACCGGGCAGGGCGCAGCGCGTGCCGGGCTTGCGTCCGCTTGCGCCGGTGGTGCCGAAAGCCGGTGTCGCCAGCCAGGCGCTGATCCTCGTCATCGCCATCATGTCGTTTCTCGCCTGCGTCACCGTCGGGGCGGTGTCGCTGGTCAACAAGAGCGCGGCCACATGGCAAAGCCAGATCGCTCGTGAAGCGACGATCCAGATCCGTCCGGCGGACAACATGGACATGGAGACCGCGCTGGAGGACGCGCTGGCCATCGCGTCGAGTTTCGACGGCGTGCGCGAGGCGCGGATCATAGACCGGGCGGAAACCGTGGCGCTACTGGAGCCCTGGCTCGGTTCAGGGCTCGGATTGGACGAACTGCCGGTGCCGCGTCTGGTCGTCGTGACAATCGATGACACGTCGACGCCCGATTTCGTGCAACTTCGCAGCGTGATCAAGGAAGCCATTCCTGCCGCATCGCTCGACGACCATCGCGCCTGGGTTGACCGGTTGGTCGGAATGGCGCGCACGACGACGCTGATCGGCGTGAGCGTGCTGGCACTGGTCCTTGCGGCACTCGTGCTGACCGTCATATTCGCGACGCGCGGCGCCATGTCCGGCAATCACGCGATCATCGAGGTTCTGCATTTCATCGGAGCGGAGGCGGGATACATCGCGCGACAGTTCCAGACACGCTTCCTGTTTTCCGGCATCTGGGGCGGGCTCGCCGGGGGCGGGGCCGCGGCGCTGGTCTTCCTCGTTGTCAGCTGGTGGTCGGCGCGCAACATCATAACGCCCCAGGGCGAGCAGGCTTCCGCGTTTTTCGGCGATTTTGCCATCGGTGCCGGCGCATATGGCGGCGTGGTTGCGGTGATCGCTCTGGTCGGCGTGCTGACCGCACTGACGACACGAATAACGGTTCTTGCCATGCTGCATGACATCGATGAACGGCGCGCCGATCCCGGCCGGATCGACTGACCGGGCCAGAATCCCCGTGAGTGCGCGCAAAAACCGCGGATTTTCGCCTATGCGGCGCCGCAATTCGGCGTTAACGATTCTGTCATGTTCGAGACGCTTGACACCGAGGGGCGTGGTGGGACGGCTATTCAGGACGAGATGTCGATGACCGGGACGCGCACCCGTTTGCGGCGGCTGGGCCGGCCATTGCGCTATGCGGCGTTCGGTATCGCGCTTGTACTGGCGCTCTATGTCGGCGGTTTCTTCCTGTTTCTTTCCGACGTCTCGCATTACGGCTCCGCCCCGGATGACGTGCAGGCCGACGGTATCGTCGTGCTGACCGGCGGCCATGCCCGCGTCGACGAGGCAGTAAAACTGCTTGATGCCGATTTTGGCGAACGGCTGCTGATCAGCGGTGTGCACCCGTCTGCTTCCTGGGCTGTCTTGATGAAGACATTCGCCGTCGACGAGACGCAGTTTGCCTGTTGCGTCGATATCGATCGCAAGGCGCTCGACACGGTTGGCAATGCCGAGGAAACGGCGCGTTGGGCGAAGGGCCACGGTTTCGGTTCGCTGATCGTTGTGACGAACGATTACCACATGCCGCGCAGCCTGCTCGAATTGCATCGCACCATGAAGGACGTCGCCCTGATTCCCCATGCTGTCGTCACCGGCCAGCGCGGCACGGTGAACGCCAGCGAGCAGGCGAACCGTTACCGCGTCCTGTTCGGTGAGTATGTGAAATACAGCGCCGCACGCATGCGCGCCCTGGTGCCGCAGGACGGAACTACGGCGAAGGTGGAAAGGGCCGCGCTCTCTTCCAACTAGGCGATCCTGCCAGAGAAGGCTTTGCCTTCGCGGCGCTTGCCGTGTAATCGGCTGGACAGACAACCTTCTGACAGCGGTGTTCCCTTGCTGGCGATCCGATCCCTGATCTTCAACTTCCTGTTCTACGCGGTGACGCTGATCTACATGATCGCGTTCACGCCTTTCTTCTTCCTGGCGCCGCGCAAGCGGGCATGGTTCGTGCCGAAATTCTGGGCGCGGACGCATCTGTGGCTGATGAAGAAGATAGTTGGCACGGACCACGTAGTGAAAGGTCTGGAGAATCTGCCGGAGGGCAGTTACATCATCGCGCCGAAACACCAGTCGGCCTGGGACACCTTCGCCTTCCTGCCGTGGTGGCCCGATCCGGTCTATATTCTCAAGCGCGAATTGATGTGGATTCCGCTGTTCGGCTGGTACATCGCCAAGATGCGGATGATCCCGATCGACCGCGGCAACCGCGCCCAGGCTATCGAATCCGTCAATCGCGGCGCGAAAAGCGTGATCGCCGAGGGCCGCCAGATCGTCATCTATCCGGAAGGCACACGCCGTCCACCCGGAGCCGAACCGGCCTACAAGATGGGTATCGTCAATCTCTATGAGACGCTCGGACTTCCCGTCGTGCCGATCGCGCACAATGCCGGGCTGTACTGGCAGCGGCGTTCCTTCATGCGCTACCCGGGCATGATCGAGGTCGAGGTTCTGAAGCCGATCCAGCCGGGCCTGTCGCGCGAGGATTTCCGGCGTGAGCTGATCCGCCGGACCGAAGAGGTCTGCGACCGGCAGTTGCTGGCGATCGCCGACGATCCCGACGCGCCGCCCTTTCCGCCAACGGCAAAGAAGCGGGTCGCGGAACTGCGGGCCGAAGCGGCTAACGACCGCGTTTCCTGATCTCGGCGACGACGTGTTCCAGCCAGTGATCTCGAATGCCGAGTGTGCGGATATGCTCGGCTGTGTTGATGACGTAGTCCTCGTTCGGCCCCATGCCGCCGACGGCGCCGCAAACGCGGTCCGCCGCCTCGTGGACATCGAGCCGCCCGGCATACTGGCCGTGTTTACGGTCGGCGACATAGGCGAGCGCCGGAGCCTTGCCGCCGCATTCGAAGGTGATCGCGCCGATGCGTTCCAGATAGACATTGGTGACCAGCTCCCGCTCGCGCAGATAGGCCAGCACCGGCTCACGCTCCTTGCCGGCAACACGGAAGGCGACGCCGACACAGGAGCCGCCGCGGTCGAGCCCCATGACGAGGCCCGGACGGCGGGGCGTGCCGCGGTGCTCAAGCGAGATGATGCACAGGCTGCGGTGATATCCGTGCAGGCGCGCGCGGCGCTTTTCGACATAGTCGAAGCCGGGCTTCCACATCAGTGACGCGTAGCCGAAGACCCAGAAATCATCCATGAACTTACTGTTTCCACATTCGCGGGCGATGGGCATCTAACATGGCAGACAGCAAAGCAAAACCGCGTTTCAATGCCGGCCGGCGCATTCGCTGGCTGGCTGCCGGAATCGTCTTGGCCTTCATCGCCTATTCCGCCGGCTGGTACTGGCTGGCGGGAAGGGTGGAGACGGAAACCGCCCGGTTCGTCGCCGCGGAACAAACGCGTGGAACGGCAATCGATTGCGCCGACAGGGATGTGCGCGGCTATCCGTTCCGGCTGGAGGTTTTCTGCACCTCGCTTGACGTGGCCCGCCCGTCCGACGGCCTGGCGGTGAAAGCCGGTGCTTTCCGCAGCGCGGCGCAGGTTTACGAACCGAGACGGGTCTATGCCGAGCTCGACAGCCCGGTCGCGGTGGAAAGCGCGCTGGCCGGTGCCATGACCTTCGACTGGTCGCTGGCCCGGGCGACCGCCACCGTCGCACAACCAATGCCCGAACAAGCGTCTGTCGCCATGGAGGGCCTGAGCGTGGCGCTTGGCGGCATCGAGAAGGCGCTGTTCGCGGCCCATGCGGAAGCGCATATGCGGTTGAACAAGGGCGATCTCGACCTGGCCTGGCGCTATGAGGGGCTTGTCCTGGATGAAAAGCTTTCCGGACGCAGCGGTCTGCCGGTACTGGCGGGCGATGCCGACATCAAGATCGAGGAAGGCGCGGCGCTCGCGGCGGCGGGTCTGCAATCGCTGCGCGGCGTTTCCGGCGAAATCCGCCGGTTGGCGTTGCTGGTAACGCCGGATCAGGGTCTGCTCGTCAGCGGACCGTTCTCGGTTCGCGCCGACGGTCTGGTCGATGCGAAGCTCGAGGTGATCGTCGTCGATCCTGCCGGTTTCGCGCAGGCGTTCAAGCCGGCCTTTCCGGAGCAGGCGGCAAAGATCGACACGCTGGCCGCCGTGCCGGCGCAGGCCGGTCCGGACGGAACGCCCGAGATAAAGCTCCCCGTGACCATTTCCGGCGGAAACGCGACCCTCGGCTTTATCCCGCTGGGACGGTTTCCGCCGCTCAGATAGCGCCTTACTCTCCCGGCTGGCGGATTTCCGGATGACGGCCGAAATCCGGCGCGTCGACTTCCTGGCCGGCCTCGATGATCGAGCGGCGGACGGCGCGCGTGCGAGTGAACAGGTCGAACAGCGCATCGCCGTCGCCCCAGCGGATCGACCGCTGCAATGCGGCGAGATCTTCCGAAAACCGCCCCAGCATCTCCAGGATAGCGTCGCGATTGGACAGGCAGACGTCGCGCCACATCGTCGGATCGGAGGCGGCAAGGCGAGTGAAGTCGCGGAAACCGGAAGCCGAATACTTGATGACTTCCGATTTCGACACCGCTTCCAGATCGTCCGCGGTGCCGACGATGTTGTAGGCGATGATGTGTGGCAGATGCGAGACGATGGCGAGGACACGGTCGTGGTGTTCGGGGTCCATCGTGTCGACCCTGGAGCCGCAAGCGGTCCAGAACCGGGTCAGCTTTTCGACCGCCACGGGGTCGCTGTCGGGCAAGGGTGTCAGGATCGCCCAGCGGCCCTCGAACAGGCTGGCAAAACCGGCATCCGGACCGGAATGCTCGGTGCCGGCGATCGGGTGGCCGGGGATGAAGTGCACGCCTTCCGGCACATGAGGAGCGACATCGCGCACCACTGTACCCTTCGTCGAACCGGCATCGGTGAGGATCGCGCCCTTTTTCAGATGCGGACCGATATGCTCGGCAACCGGGCCGTATGCGCCGACGGGGATCGACAGGATCACAAGGTCCGCGTCTTCGACGGCCTTGGCGGCATCCTTCTCGTATCGATCGCCGAGATGCAGTTCCTCGGCGCGCTTCAACGTATCCGCACTGCGTGTCGAGATGACGATTTCGCCGGCGAGGCCCTCGCGGCGGATGACATGGGCCAGCGACGAACCGATCAGGCCAATGCCGATCAGCGCGACGCGCTCAAAAAGGGGTTCTTTTCCGGGCATGGCTCAGGCGCGGCCCATGAATTCTTTGAGTGCGGCAATGACGCCCTCGTTTGCCTCTGCCGAGCCGATCGACATGCGCAGCGCATTCGGCAGCCCGTAAGCGGCGACGGCGCGCAGCACATAGCCGCGATCGGTCAGATATGTGTCCGCGGCGGTGGCGGATTTCTCCGGATCGCCTTCGGGGAAGTGGATCAGGATGAAGTTGCCGACGCTCGGCGTCACCTTCAGGCCGATGTCGGTCAGCGCGCCGGTCAGGACGGGCAGCCAGGTCTCGTTGAAGTGGGCTGCCTCGTCGGCGTGCGTGCGGTCGCGGATCGCGGCAGAACCCGCGGCGATCGCCGCCGAATTCAGGTTGAACGGACCGCGCACGCGGTTGAGTGCGTCGACGATCTCCGCCGGACCGTACATCCAGCCGATGCGCAGCGCGGCAAGGCCGTGGATCTTGGAGAAGGTCCGCGTCATGACCACGTTCTCGTTATCCGAAACCAGTTCGACGCCAGCGGAATAGTCGTTGCGGCGGACATATTCGGCATAGGCCGCGTCGATCACCAGTACGACGTGCTTCGGCAGGGCCGCGTGCAGGCGCTTGACCTCGGCATCGGAAATGTAGGTGCCGGTCGGATTGTTCGGGTTGGCCAGAAAAACCATTTTCGTGCGTTCGGTGACGCGGTCGAGGATTGCGTCGACATCGGCGCGGTAATCCGTCTCCGGTGCGACGACCGGCGTCGCGCCATTGGCGAGGATCTGGATCTTGTAGACGAGGAAACCGTGCTCTGTGAAAATCGCCTCGTCGTCATGGCCTAGATAGACGTGGGCCAGCAGCCCGAGCAGTTCGTCGGAGCCGTTGCCGCAGATCAGGTTGTCCGGATTGAGGCCGTGCGTCTCGGCAATCGCCCTGCGCAACTCGCTGGCCGACCCGTCGGGGTAGAATTCCAGCGTATCGGCTCCGGCCTTATAGGCCTCGATGGCCGCAGGGCTCGGGCCGAGCGGCGTTTCGTTCGAAGACAGCTTGTGCAGCTTGACGCCGGGTTTTGCCTTGCTCTTGCCCGGCACATAAGCCGCGATCTCCATCACACCGGGATTGGGGACGGGACGGGACGGGTTTTTGCGCGCGGACATCGCCTTGGACTTTCCTGTTCGGCCTTTTCGGGCGTGATTGCAGACGGCAGGGCAATAGCGCCGACCACGACAAATGTCGAGAAGGCTATGGTTTCAGGCGCTGTCGGCGTTGCGTGCGGCGCCCTGCGGCGCAAGCACCGGCACGAAGACGCGGCGCGACTGGCGCTCCGCGACGGGCAGTCCCTGGAACATCCGTTTTTGCGCCTCGATGATTAGAACGCCGGAAAAGATCGGCCACAGGCGCAGGCCGATTCGTTCGGTCTGGTAGGCGATGCGCAGCAGCGAGGATGAACTGACCGGCGGGAAGGCGAGCGCCTCCGTCATCGGGCCGGGCGTGAAGTTCGCGTCGCGCAGCAGCTTCGTGATCTGGCCGCGCGAAAAGGGCCGGCCGGTGCCAAAGGGCGTGTGCTCGAAGCGCGCCCACATGCCGCGGCGGTTCGGCACGACAAGTATCAACCGCCCGTTCGGCGCGAGTACGCGCCAGGCTTCCATCAGCGTTTCGCGCGGATTTTCTGCATGTTCGAGCGCGTGCACCATCAGGATGCGGTCGATGGCGGAATCAGGCAGCGGCAATTCCTCGTCGAAAACGAGGGCAGAGCGCGACGGGCCGGTGCGTGGCCATTTTATCGCGCCCTGGGCGGCAAGCATGAACGACAGCGTGCGTTCGGTGTCCGGCTCGAAGCGCTCCAGCCAGGGCCGCGCATAGCCGAGGCCGAGCAGGCGCTCGTTGGGCATGGTCTGCCAGACGCGCGACAGCCCCATGCCGATAGAACGGGTCGCCATCTTACCGAGCAGGCTGTGGTAAAAGCCTCGGATCTCGACGATATCCATATGCATGGGTCGGCGGCGTTCCCCGGTTGCGTCGTGTCCCTACAGGTGCAACAAAACCCGGCGCGGGGCAATGGCCCGCGCCACCCAGGACATCGAAGGGAGAAGCGACCGTGCTGCAGATCGAACAGTTCATGTGCCTGTCGGACAATTTCGGTGTCCTGATCCATGATCCCGACACGGGCCGAACCGCGAGCATCGACGCGCCGGACGCCGCGGCGATCGCGGCTGCGGCGAAGGCGAAGGACTGGACGCTGACCGACATCATGGTGACGCATCATCATTACGATCACACGCAGGGAATTCCCGCGCTGAAGGAGGAGTTCGGCTGCCGCGTCACCGGGCCGAAGGGCGAGGCGGACAAGATTCCCGGCATCGACGTGGCGTTGAGCGAGAGCGAGGCCTATTCCTTCGGCGATTACGATTTCGACGTCATCGAGACACCCGGCCATACCGCCGGTCACATCGTCTACCACTCGCCGAAGGCGGGTGTACTGCTTGCCGGCGATACGCTTTTCTCGCTCGGATGCGGGCGGCTGTTCGAGCGCGGCGCGGCGGAGATGTGGGGCGGACTGAAAAAGCTGAAGGCGCTGCCGGGCGAGACCATGCTTTATTGCGGCCACGAATACACGCTGTCGAACGCGCGCTTCGCCGTCACCGTCGATCCCCACAATGAGGCATTGGCGAAACGGGCGGCGGAAGTCGAGGCGCTGCGGGAAAAAGGCGAACCGACGCTGCCGGTTTCGCTGGCGACAGAATTCGTGACCAATCCGTTCCTGCGGGCCGACGATCCGGCGATCCGGGCCCATCTCGGCATGGAAGCGGCGAGTGACGAGGCGGTCTTTGCGGAGATCCGCAAGCGGAAGGACAATTTCTGATGCACAACCTTGCCGCTGCCCGGATCAAAAAGGAACTCGGGCTGAAGCCGCATCCCGAAGGCGGCTGGTATGTCGAAACCTTCCGCGACGCGGGCGGGCAGGAAAACGCGCGGGGCCATTCGACGGCGATCTATTTCCTGCTCGAAGCGGGTGACGTGTCGCACTGGCACCGCGTCAGCGATGCAGCCGAGGTCTGGCACTATTACGCCGGCGCGCCGCTTGTGCTGACCATGTCGCGCAACGGGCATGACGCCGAGGCGCACCGGCTCGGGCCGAACCTGATGTCCGGCGAACGGCCGCAAATCGTGGTGCCGGCCAACTGGTGGCAGACGGCGACCTCGCTCGGCGCCTGGACGCTGGTCGGCTGCACCGTCGCGCCGGGCTTCGATTTCGCGAGTTTCGAACTTGCCCCGCCGGACTGGAAGCCGGCGCCGCGCCCGCCGAAGGGCGGCTAGGGCAGAAGCGGGACGGCGAGCACGCCGAACAGGATCATCACCTGCGCGGCGAAATAGGTGATCCATACCGCCGGTCCGGTGAGGGCGTGGCCGGGCGCGTCGGGTTTCATCAGGAAGCGCTCGGTGGCGAGGATGGAGTCGGATGCCATGAAGCTCGCCGCACCGGCGACGACCAGCCCGCCGCCATTGGACACCGCGGTGATGCCCATTGCCAGGATGGCGAGCACATAGATCATCACGGGAATGCGCAAGTCTCCGGCGGTCGGCCAGAGCAGCCCGGCCATCGCCAGCGAGACGAAGACCAGCACGACGATGATGGCCGTGCGCATCCACACCGGCAGGGTGGCGGCGCTGTCGGGGAGCAGGACGAATAGCACGATATAGACGATGTGGCCCGACAGGAACGCGACGAGGCCGGCAAGAAAGAACCGCTTGTCGAGACCCTCTATGGCGAGGAAGAAATCCCCGGCCGCACACAGTACGAGGCCGAGTGTCAGCGGCCAGGGTGCGCCGGCCATGACCGACAGGCCGGCCAGCAGGGTGACGGACAGCGTCTTGGCGACGACCTTGAGCGGCGTGGTGCGTTGCCGGCCGTAGAACAGATAGGCGATGGCGAGCAGGACGGCGAGCACCAGGGTGCCGTTTTCGGTGCCCGATATTCCTCCCTCAAACGGCAGCATCGCGCCTCCTCCGCGCCAGCAGCAGGTCCTTGGCGGCAATCGCCGCGCCGCCGGTGATCAACAGGCAGGCGATGGCGATCGCCCATGTCGGCTGCGCCTCGCCGGCGAGAATCAGGATGATAGTGGAGATCAGCGGCGCGGCATAGCTCGACGCACCGAGCACCTGGATGTCGCCATGCTTGACGCCATGGTCCCAGACATAGAATGCCGCGCCGACCGGAAGCGCACCAAGCGCGGTAACGGCGATCCATTCCAGCGCCGTCTGCGGCCACACCGTCGTTTCCAGCGCCAGATGGGCGACAGCCGAAAGGATGGCCGTGGCCAGGCAGTACCAGGCGACGATACCGGTCGGCACGGTTGAAAAGCGGCGCGACAGAAGCGAATAGGACGACCAGGTGAAGGCGGCGGCAATCGCCACGCCATAGCCATAGGCATATTCGGCCTTGAGCGAGAATCCGTCGCCGCCGGTGACGATCAGCGCGGTGCCGGCAAAACCGCAGGCGACGCCGACGAGATGGTGCCAGCCGAGCCTCTCGCCCGGCATCAGCGCCGAGCCGGTGACGATCAGCATCGGCCAGAGATAGCAGATCAGGCTCGCCTCGACGGCGGGCGCATGGCGCAGTGCAGTGAAATACAGGAAGTGGTAGCCGAACAACCCTCCAATGCCGAGAACATAGGCCTGCCACGGGATGGCGGCGCGGTTTTCCTTTCTTGCCCGCTTTCCGGCGTTAGCGACGAAGCCGATCGCTGCGCCGACCGCGAAACACATGGCCGACAGCTGGAATGGCGGCACCTCGCCGGAGGCGGCGGTGAAGAGCGCCAGCAGCGCCCACATCAGGACGGCGGAAAAGCCGATCAGCGTGGCGATGAAGCGTGCGCGCGCGGACGCAATGTGCGATGAGGTCCCGGTCATCGCCTCCCGTTGCCGCCATGGCCGGCTTTGTCAAGCAGCGAGGAAATGCCGCGGGGTTGGAAACGGAGGTAAAAATGACCATAACGGTTGACGAAAAAGCCGGTTGTCACTATAGGACGCTGACTTTTCCGCAGAAGCCGAAGCTGTCCGGTGACGACGCCCCCTGCAGGCGCGACAGGACACTGCGTTGGAAATGCGGAACCAGAAACAGAATTCGAAGGTGATCATCATGTCTCGCGAATGCGAACTGTCCGGCAAGTCTGTCCAGTCCGGCAACAATGTGAGCCACGCCAACAACAAGACCCGGCGCCGGTTCCTCCCCAATCTGTGCCAAGTCACGCTCCTGTCGGAGGCGATGGGCCAGAGCTACCGTTTCCGCGTTTCCGCCTCTGCCCTGCGCACGGTCGAGCATCGCGGCGGCCTCGATGCATTCCTCGCCAAGGCGAAGGAAAACGAGTTGTCGCAGCGCGCGCGTCTGCTGAAGCGCCAGATCGCCAAGAAATCTTCCGAGCAGGCCGCCTGATTTCAGGCAACTGACGGCGTAATATCCGCAGGCCGGTTCGCCGGCCTGTTTTCGTTCCTCCAGCTGGTGGCATCACCCAGGGTAAAAAAATGCGTATGGCAAAGCTGTATCTCCCCTTCATTCTCGCGATGTGCGCGGTCGTCGCCGCATCGAACTATCTCGTCCAGTTTCCGGTCCAGGCGACATTCGGCGGCATCAATTTCGCCGACTTCCTGACCTGGGGCGCGTTCACCTATCCTGTTGCCTTTCTCGTCACCGATCTGACCAATCGCCGCTTCGGCCCGCAGGCCGCGCGTGTCGTCGTCATTGTCGGCTTCGTGCTGGCCGTCGCCCTGTCGATCTGGCTGGCAACGCCGCGTATCGCGATCGCGTCCGGCTCGGCCTTCCTCGTCGCCCAGCTGCTCGACGTGGCGGTGTTCGAACGGTTGCGCCGTTCCGCCTGGTGGAAGGCGCCGCTGATCTCCTCGCTGCTGGGCTCGGTAATCGATACGGTGCTGTTCTTCGGCGTCGCCTTTTCGGCGCGATTTGCCTTCATCGATGCCGGTTTGGGCATGGAGGACGGTTCGCTGGCCTTCCCCGTGCCGTTTCTCGGCATCGGCTCGGACGTGCCGCTGTGGGCCTCGCTTGCCGCGGGCGATTTCGCGGTGAAGATCCTCGTCGCGATTGCGCTGCTCGCGCCTTACCGGGTTCTGCGCATCTTCATCGCCGACCGTTCCGCCGTTCCTGCCTGAGGAAGCGTCAGGCGAACGGGTTTTCTTCGGCGGGTTCGAGGATGGCGAAGACATTGCCCTCGGTATCCTTGAAGCTCACGAGATAGCCGACGCCCGGGATCAGGACCTTCGGCACGATAATCGTGCCCCCCTCCGCTTCGATGCGCGACGCATAATCGTCGGCCGACGGTACGTCGATGGTCGGCGTGGCCGACTGCCAAGGTTCTTCGCGCTTGGCGATGCCGGCGCCGACTGCGCCCGGATCGTCGGAGGTCGCGATCAGCCAGTAAGGCATGGGACCTTCCAGCTTGCGGACCTTCCAGCCGAACACCTTTTCGTAGAAACCGGCGGCGCGTTCGGGATCATCGGCAGAGATATCGATATGGACGAATTTCGGCATGGGAACCTCCTCTGTGCGGGATGAGGAAGATGAGAGCGCATGCCGCGCCACGCAGCGATGACGGCGATCAACCGGGACGGTTGTTTTCGTTCACCAGCCGGAACTCCAGCAGCAGGTTTCGCTGCAGGATGGAGTGGTTGTCGTCGGAGACAATGGTCAGGCGCGGCGTGCCGTCGGGGTCGATGGTGATCGACAGGCCTTCCATGTTGTCGATCTGGTAGAGCAGGTCGGCTTCCAGCAGTACCGTCCCATCGACGGTTGCGCCTTCGACGATGGCATCGGAGCCGATGCGGCGCAGCCGCATGGCGACGCCGTCGGTTATGTTGAAACGGCGCTCCAGCAAAATCAGGTCGCCGTCCGGCAGGAACTGGCCATCGGTCACATCGAATTCGGCGATGCGTTTCACCGAAAACTCGAAGCTCGAGCCGTCGGGCCTTCTCACGAAAGCCATGATTTCGCCGTTCCTGTCGAGGCTCTTCTCGCTGACGCCGACCAGAGCGCCGGGAAACGGCGTCGTCGCCGGCGCTATCGTCACGGCCTCGAATCCGCGGTTTCGGCGCAGTTCGTGCAGCGGCACGGGCGGCGGCGCCTCGCGCTGCATGACAGGCATGCCGTCTTCGTCGAACAAGAACTCGGTGATGCGGTGGTCGCGCTCGTAGCTGACATAGATGGTGTCGCCGGCCGCGGTCATGCCCTCGGCATCGGTTTCCCATTTGCCGGCGCCGTTGCCCATTTCCCACATGGTGACGCCGGACAGTCCCGTCGGATGCCCATCCTCGTCACGCTCGATTTTTGCCATCAGCCAGAAGCCGGTGTCGGCGACCGCGAGCATGCGCGTCTGATCGTCGTAGACATGCAGCGCCGACAGCGCGCCGAAATGACGCGACGACGCGGTCATCTCCAGCCCGCCGGCGAATTCCAGTCCTTCAAAGCGCTGCTGGTCGGAGCCGATGCGGAAATTCTCGATCACCCGTGCGGTGACGTCGATGGGATTGATTTCGGGCTCGGCCGCCGCGGCAGGCGGGAAAAGCAGGGCGGCAACACCCAGCGCGGCTGCGAGGCGCCTTCGCACGTTCAGCCGGCCTTGCGGCGTGCGTCGCGCGTCTTCTGTTCCTCGAACAGCGCGGCCAGTTGTTCGGTCATCGCGCCGGCCAGTTCCTCGGCATCGACGATGGTCACCGCGCGCTGGTAATAGCGCGTCACGTCGTGGCCGATGCCGATGGCCAGCAGTTCGACCGTCGAGCGCGTCTCGATTTCCTCGATGACGGCGCGCAGATGGCGTTCGAGATAATTGCCCGGATTGACCGACAGGGTGGAATCGTCGACCGGCGCGCCGTCGGAGATCATCATCAGGATCTTGCGCTGTTCGGGCCGCGCGGCGAGCCGGCGATAGGCCCAGGTCAGCGCCTCGCCGTCGATGTTTTCCTTCAGCAGCCCCTCGCGCATCATCAGGCCGAGATTGCGCCGGGCGCGCCGCCAAGGGGCGTCGGCGCTCTTGTAGATGATATGGCGCAGATCATTCAGCCGGCCGGGTTCGGCTGGCTTGCCGTTCTTCAGCCAGACCTCGCGCGACTGGCCGCCCTTCCAGGCGCGGGTGGTAAAGCCCAGGATCTCCACCTTGACGCCGCAGCGTTCCAGCGTGCGGGCGAGAATGTCGGCGCAGGTCGCGGCCACGGTGATCGGCCGGCCACGCATCGAGCCGGAATTGTCGAGCAACAGCGTGACGACGGTGTCGCGGAAGGTGGTGTCGCGCTCACGCTTGAAGGAGAGCGGCGCGAAGGTGCCGGCCATCTCGTCGATAATGATGCGCGGCAGGCGCGCAGGATCGAGATAGCCTTCCTCGAGGTCGAAGTCCCAGGAGCGGTTCTGCTGTGCCATCAGGCGGCGCTGCAGCCGGTTGGCGAGGCGGCCGACGACGCCCTGGAGATTGGCGAGCTGCTTGTCGAGGAACGCGCGCAGGCGTTCCAGTTCCGCCTCGTCGCACAGTTCCTCCGCGGGAACGGTCTCGTCGAACTCGGTCGTGTAGACCTTGTAGTCGATGCCGGACAGGATGTCGCTGAAGGGCTGGTCGGGACGGATCGCTTCACCGGGCTCCTCGGTGTCGGAATCCATGTCCTCGTCCATCTCTTCCGAGGTCGCCTGGGCGGCGTCCATCTCGCCAGCCTCGGGCTGCTCGCTCTCGGCCTGGCTTTCCTCGGTCTCCGACTGCTCCTCGCCGGATTCGTCCTGGCTGCCGCCTTCGGTGTCGTCCTCGCTCTCCGGCTCCTGCTCGTCGTTCTCGTCGTCCGTTTCCGGTTCCTCGCCCGACATCTCGTCGGCGAGTTCCATCGAGACGAGCATGTCGCGCACGGCCCTGGCGAAGGCGGACTGGTCGTCGATCGAGGTTTCCAGATTGGCGAAGTCCTCGCCGGCCTTGTCCTCGATCCAGTCGCGCCACAGATCGGCGACGGCAGCCGCGCCGGGCGGCGTCGGCCGACCGGTCAGCTTCTCGCGCACGATCAGCGCCACGGCCTCCGACAGCGGCGCCTGGTCCTGCTCGGTGACCGAGGCAAGGTTGTTGCGCACGAAGCGATCGTCGATCATGGCGGAGAGGTTGTCGCCGACACCCTGCATGCGGCGCGCGCCGATCGCCTCGACACGGGCCTGTTCGACGGCGTCGTAAATGGCGCGGGCATCGGCGCCGTCGGGCGCCGAGCGGGCATGGATGCCCGGATTGTGGCAGGCGGTACGCAGCGCCATGGAATCGCCGACGCCGCGCGTCACCATCACGTCGTTTCTGGTGATGCGTTTCGGCAGGTCGGGCAGGCGGGCATGCTTGCCGGCGATGGCCGGCTTGTCGGCGGCAAAGACGACTTCCAGCTCCGGCTCGCCCGCCATGGCGCGCATGCAGGCCGTCACCGCGCGCTTGAAAGGCTCGGTGTCGACCGGCTTGGCCGGCTTCTTGCGGATATTGTCGCCGGGACCTGCCATCGCTGCCTGATGCCCTGGGTTCGTTAGCTCAGCACGACGTTGGCGGCGCTTTCGGCCAGTTCCTCGCCAAAGCAGCGCTGGTAGAACTCTGCCACCAGCGTGCGCTCCAGATCGTCGCACTTGTTGAGGAAGGTCAGCCGGAACGCAAAGCCCACATCCTTGAAGATGTCGGCATTCTCCGCCCAGGTCAGCACGGTACGCGGGCTCATGACGGTCGACAGGTCGCCGTTCATGAAGGCCTGGCGCGTCATGTCGGCGAGCCGGACCATGTTGTTGACGATCTCGCGGCCCTTGGCGTCCTGGTAGTGCTTCGCCTTTGCCAGCACGATCTCGACTTCCTTGTCATGCGGCAGATAGTTGAGCGTGGTGACGATGGACCAGCGGTCCATCTGCGCCTGGTTGATCTGCTGCGTGCCGTGATAGAGGCCGGTCGTGTCGCCGAGGCCGACGGTGTTGGCCGTGGCGAACAGGCGGAAGGCCGGATGCGGGCGGATGACGCGGCTCTGGTCGAGCAGGGTCAGGCGGCCCGAGGATTCCAGCACGCGCTGGATGACGAACATCACGTCCGGGCGGCCGGCATCGTACTCGTCGAAGACGAGCGCGACATTGTGCTGGTAGGCCCAGGGCAGGATGCCATCGCGGAACTCGGTGACCTGCTTGCCCTCATGGACGACGATGGCGTCCTTTCCGACGAGGTCGATACGGCTGACGTGGCTGTCGAGGTTGATACGCACGCAGGGCCAGTTCAGCCGTGCCGCGACCTGCTCGATATGGGTCGACTTGCCGGTGCCGTGATAGCCGGAGACCATCACGCGGCGATTATGGGCAAAGCCGGCCAGGATCGCCATCGTGGTGGCGCGGTCAAAAATGTAATCCGGATCGATTTCGGGGACATAGGCGTCCGCTTCCGAATAGGCCGGTACCTGCATGTCGACATCAATGCCGAACACCTCGCGCACGTCGACCGTCGTGTCGGGCATGTTCGCGATGTCGAGTTCCATCTTGTTCATCTTGCCTCCTCGATGCAGCCGGACGCCGCATTCGGGGTATCTTGATCGGTTTCAGGACCGGACTAGCACAGCCCGGCGGTTTTCAACAATTGGTAAGCCTGGACGACTTCGCGGAAGCGTTCCTCGGAAGCCCGGTCTCCGCCATTTGCATCGGGATGGTGCTTTTTGACCAGAGCCTTGTACTGCGTCTTGATGTCCTCGGCGGTGGCGGAAGCCTTCAGTCCCAACGCCGATATCGCCTTGGCCTCGAGCGGCTTCAGCTTGCGGACGGGCTTTACAGCGTTGGCCCGCCAATTGGGGTCGCGCATGCGCATGGAGCGCGCGGAGCCGGATTTCATGTCCGAGAAGACCGGCGCGGCGGTCGCCTCTTCGACATGGGCGGTGCCCATCTTCCAGGTCGGGCGGTTGCCGACGAGCGCGTCCTTCTGGAACTTCGCGATCTCGTCGTCGCCGAGGCCCGAGAAGTAGTTGTAGTTCTTGTTGTACTCGCGCACGTGATCGATGCAGAAATGCAAGTACTGGCCTTCGCGGTCGCGTCCGGCCGGCGCCTTGTGAGTGCCCGGCTTCTCGCAGCCGGCCCATTGGCACGCCTGCGAAGCGGTTTCCTCTTCGCGTTTCTTTTTCTTCTTTCCGCCGGGATTGATCCGGATGGAATCGAAATATTTTGAACTGGTTTTCATATGACCATGGTTATGCGGTGGCGGCGCACCGTAAACAAGCATTGACATCGGAAGATTTAACGCGGCACACCGAGCCGCAACGCGCCCTAAAAAGGACGCACTGGTTTACCTGCCTATCCGCACACTGGCAAGGCAAGATCAAAGGTAGGATGCCGATGGGGCCGATTGAAGAACGCATCGTGAAAAAAATCGAGCAGGCATTCGCGCCGGAGCGGCTTTCGGTGGTCAATGAAAGCCATCTGCATGCCGGCCATCATGGCGGCGCGATGGATGGCGAGGGCGAGACGCATTTCCGCGTCCGCGTGGTCTCGCCCGCCTTTGCCGGCATGAACCGGATCGAGCGTCACCGCGCGCTGAACGACCTTTTGTCGCAGGAAATCGCCGACGGCGTGCATGCACTGGCGCTGGAACCGGCCGCCCCGGGCGAAACCGTCAGGTGGTAGGCAACGGCGACCGCCTCACCCTCTCTCCGCCAACATGGCGCGGTAGGAGCGTGTCTGCAGCGCCCGGGCGGTGAGGCCCAGACCGGTCGCCAAGGTCTCGATCTTCTCCGCCCAGCCGGCAAGGCTTTCCCCGTCGTCCGTCATCACGGCGATCTCGACGAAATCGCCAAGGCCGGGGACGCGGTCGAGCGTCAGGTGAAAATCGCCCAGAAAGAAGATGTCGCGCTGCTTGGAAAGGCGGTCCGTCTCGACGCAGCCGAGCGCCGCGAGCATGGCGAGACCCTTGCCGAAATCCTCCAGGTCGGCGGCGATGCACTCGTCCGGCTGCGGTCCCTTGACGAACCACAGCACCCGGCCCGACGGCTGCATCGAGCGGATGACCTGCTGCTTTCCGAGCGCGGCGAGCCGCCCGTCCGGCCAGTCGAGAAAGACATCGATCTCGCGGTTGCCGAGCGTGAAGGGAACCGCGTCCCTGGCCTGCAGCCGCGCCGTGATCTCCGCAAGATCGCGCACCGCATATTTGCGCTCGACCTCGAAGCGGCCCGCAAAGTGATCGCCGGGGTCGGCGAGCATGCCCTTGCGGGCGAGGGCCGGGGACGGGTCGTTCGCCTGCGCCGTCATTTCCTAGACCGGGCGGATGCGCAGCTTGGTGATGCGGTTCTTTTCGCGCTTCATGACGACGAAGCGCTTGTTGTGGAAGGTGAAGGCCTGCTTTTCGGCCGGGATCGTCTGCGCCTCGTGGATGACGAGACCGGCAATCGTCGTCGCCTCCTCGTCGGGCAGGTTCCAGTCGAGCGCGCGGTTGATGTCGCGGATCGGCACCGAACCGTCGACGACGATGGAGCCGTCGGCCTCTTGGCGCACGCCCTGCACGTCGACGTCGTGCTCGTCGGCGATGTCGCCGACGATTTCCTCGATGATGTCCTCCAGCGTGACGAGACCCTCGACTTCGCCGTATTCATCGACCACGAGCGCGACATGCGCCTTGCGGCGCAGGAATGCGTTGAGCTGGTCGCGCAGCGTCGTCGTGTCGGGCACGAACCACGGATTGTTGGCGACCTTCATGATGTCGATTCTCGACGGGTCGTTGTCGACGGCGTGCAGCGCGCGCAGCATGTCCTTGGCATGGACGATGCCGACGATGTTGTCCGTCTCGCCGCGCCAAACCGGCATGCGCGTGTAGGGGCTTTCCAATATCTCGGCGACGATCGCCGGCGGCTCGAGGTCGCCATTGACCATTTTCATGTTGGTGCGGTGGACCATGATGTCGGAGACTTCCAGCTCGGCGAGGTCGAGCAGGCCGCCGAGGCGGTCACGCTCCTCCTTGACCACGGAGCCCTCCTTGTGAAGGACCTCGACGGCGCCGCGGATCTCCTCATGCGCGGTCAGCATCGGGGCATTGTCGGCGAGATCGACGCCGAAGACCTTCAGGATACGCCGGACAATGGCGTTGACGAGGCTCGACAGCGGGCCGACGACAAGCACGAAACGGCGGATGACCGGTGCGACGGTGAGCGCGAAACGGTCCGGATTGGAGATCGCCCAGGACTTCGGCAGCACTTCGGCGAAGATGACCAGCAGCACCGTCATGCCGATGGTCGCGTAGGCCACGCCCGTCTGGCCGAACAGGGTCAGGAACACGCTCGTCGCCAGGGCGGAGCCGAGGATGTTGACGAGGTTGTTGCCGATGAGGAGCGCGCCGATCAGCCGGTCCTGTCGGGTCAGCAGCGTGTTGACGCTCTTTGCATTCAGGTCGCCCTGGCCCTCGAGGTGGTGCATGCGCGCCCGCGAGGTCGCGGTCAGCGCCGTTTCGGAACCCGAGAAGAAGGCCGACATGATGACCAGGAGCAGGACAGCGCCTGCGACAATCCAGATTTCCATGGTCAATTTCCTATCTTGTCGACGAGAAAGGCGCGCACTTCGGAGGCCGGCACGTCCCTGGCGATGAAGGACTGGCCGATGCCTCGCGTCAGGATGAAGTTGAGCGCGCCGCGTGTGACCTTCTTGTCCTGTTGGATGAAGCCCAGCATGGTGTCGGCATCGTGCAGATGTTCTTTCATGCCATTGAGATCTGTCGGCAGACCGGCTGTTTCAAGATGGGCGGCGACGCGTTTGGCATCGTCGGGGCTTGCCAGGTTCATGCGGGCCGAGAATTCATGCGCTAGTACCATGCCGATGGCGACGCCCTCGCCGTGAACAAGAATTTGCGGATCGTATTTCGCTGCGGCTTCCAGCGCATGGCCGAAAGTGTGGCCGAGATTGAGCAGGGCGCGGTCACCGGCTTCGCGTTCGTCACGGGCGACGACGGCGGCCTTGGAGCGGCATGATTCGGCGATGGCGTGGATGCGCTCCCGTCCGCCGGCCTCGATCTTGGGCCAGTTTTCCTCCAGCCATGCGAAAAAGTCCGGCCGGTCGATCAGGCCATATTTGACGACCTCGGCATAGCCGGCGCGGAACTCGCGCGGGGCAAGCGTGTCGAGCGCGGCAGTGTCGGCGAGCACCAGGCGCGGCTGGTAGAAGGCGCCGATCAGGTTCTTGCCATGCGGGGCGTTGATGCCGGTCTTGCCGCCGACCGAGGAATCGACCTGCGCGAGCAGTGTCGTCGGCATCTGGACGAACTGCATGCCGCGGCGGACGATGGCAGCCGCGAAGCCGGCCAGATCACCGATCACGCCGCCGCCTAGCGCGATCACCGCGTCGCCGCGTTCCAGCCTGGCGTCGAGGATCTGATAGACGACGTCCTGCAGCGTGTCGAAGCGTTTCGACGGTTCGCCGGCCGGCACGACGATCTCGACCGCCTCGATGCCGGCGCCGGCAAGGCTTTGCATGACCGTCGGCAGATGATGGCGGGCGACGTTTTCGTCCGTGACGACCGCGGCGCGGATGCCGGGCAGCACCGCGGCGACATGGCGGCCGGCATCGGCGAGCAGGCCCGGGCCGATCAGGATATCGTAGGAGCGGTCGCCAAGTTCGACGCGAACGGTTTCGGCGGCTTCGGTTGCGGTCATGATTTCGTGCTTCCTGTCGTTTCGGCGAGCTTGCCCGTCCTGCCGCCCTGCCTGCCGTCCGATTTCAGCCAGGCGGCGATGGCGGCGACCACATTGGCCGCCATCTCCTCCTTGGAGATGTCGCGTGACTGCACCTCGATATTCGCGTGTGCATAGACAGGGTAGCGGGTGTCCATCAGCCGTTGCATGACGCCGCGCGGATCGGGGTCGCGCAGCAGCGGACGGTTCTGGCGGCGCGAAACGCGTTCCATCAGCAGATCGAGATCGGCCGACAGCCAGACGGAAATGCCGCGTCGCTTGATCGTCTGGCGCGTGGACTCATTGATGAAGGCGCCGCCGCCGGTTGCCAGCACCTGTTGGCCGGATTTCAGAAGACGGGAAATGACGCGTTTCTCGAGCGCGCGGAACTCCGGCTCGCCATATTGGTCGAACAGTTCGGGGACCGTCATTTTGGAGACGGTTTCGATCTCCGTGTCTGCATCGACAAACGGCAGCTCCAGCATGGCGGCCACCTTGCGTCCGATCGCGGATTTGCCCGCACCCATCAGCCCGACAAGCACGATGGAGCGCTGGCCGATCAGCTCGCGCACCGTCTCGCAATTGGCTTTGGCATCTGGGGTCATTCGTCGCAATCCCGCTCGTTTCCGCTTAGCGCATGAACGCAAAGGCCCTGTCAAGAATTGTCACAAAAGGCGCTTTAGGGTTTGATTTTACCGGCGCGGCACCGCATACCGCGCAGGCTGAGGTCCGATAACTTTCGGAGGTCCGGGGGAAAATGCCAAGCCTGATCCGGTTTCTGGTCACGATCGGCATACTCGTCGGCATCGTTTATGCCGGCATGTGGTCGCTGGTTTTCTACGTCAAGCCGACCCCGCGCGAGATGCATGTGCGCATCCCGTCCGACAAGATCAATCCGGATTTCTGAAACCGGCGGTAAACCTTCGCGGCGCTAGAATCGCGCCATGATCGACGCATTCCTGGAAATGATGAGCGCCGAACGCGGCGCGTCGGACAACACGCTTTCCTCCTACCGGCTCGACCTGGAGGATGCGGACCGTTTCGTGCGCACGGCGCGGTCCAGGAAGCTGGCCGAGGCCGTTTCGGCCGATCTGAGCGCATATCTGCAAAGCCTCGACGCCTCGGGTTTTGCCGCCTCGTCACAGGCGCGGCGCCTTTCGGCGCTCCGCCAGTATTTCCGCTTCCTCTACTCGGAAGGCATGCGCGGCGACGACCCGACCGGCGTGATCGCATCGCCGAAAAAGGCGCGGGGATTGCCGAAGGTCCTGAGCGAGGAGGAAGTGGGCCGTCTGCTCGACCGGGCCGCGGAAGAGGCGCAGGACGCCTCGCTGGAGCCGAAAGCGCATGTCGCGGCCCTGCGCAACCGGGCGCTGCTGGAGCTTCTCTACGCGACCGGGCTGCGCGTCAGCGAACTGGTTTCGCTGCCGGTCAGCGTCGCCTGGCGCAACGAGCCGTTCTTCATGGTGAGGGGAAAGGGTGCGAAGGAGCGCATGGTGCCGGTGACGGAAACGGCGCGCGCCGCGATCCTCGAACACCTCGAGGCGCGCAACCGCGACCCGCGTGCCGATGACTGCATCTGGCTGTTCCCGGCGGAAAATTATGCCAATCACATAGCCCGGCAGGTGTTTGCGCGCGAACTGAAGGCGCTGGGCGCGCGCTGCGGCATTTCCGCGGCGAAACTGTCACCGCATGTGTTGCGGCACGCATTCGCAAGCCATTTGCTGCAAAACGGGGCCGATTTGCGCGTCGTGCAGCAATTGCTCGGGCATGCGGACATATCGACGACGCAGATATATACCCATGTCCTGGAAGAACGGTTGCATAGGCTGGTCACCGAGCATCACCCGCTGGCAGGCGCCTGACCGCGCCAATAGGCTACGCTTGACATCGGATGCGTTTGCCTCCACCTCACCGCCAAGCAGAATACCCAGCGGACCGCGTATAGATGTACAGCTATCTCGACTTCGAAAAGCCGATTGCCGATCTGGACGGCCAGATCATGGAACTGAAAAAGCTTTCCGAAGGCGAGGATGGCGGCGTTGACGTGGCCGAAGAGGTGGCGCGGCTGGAAAAGCGCTCGGCAGATGCTCTGGTCGAGATCTACAAGAAGCTGACACCATGGCAGAAGGCGCAGGTCGCGCGTCATCCCGACCGGCCGCACTGCCTGCAATATGTCGATACGCTGTTCGAGGAATTCACGCTGCTTGCCGGTGACCGTAATTTCGCCGAGGACAATGCCATCATCGCCGGCTTCGCCCGTTTCAACGGCCAGCCGGTGGCGGTGATCGGCCAGGAAAAGGGTACCGACACGCAAAGCCGTCTGAAGCACAATTTCGGCATGGCGCGGCCGGAGGGTTATCGCAAGGCGGTACGGCTTATGCAAATGGCCAACCGCTTCGGCCTGCCGGTGATCACGCTGGTGGATACGGCCGGCGCCTATCCGGGCATCGGCGCGGAGGAACGTGGCCAGGCCGAGGCGATCGCGCGGTCGACCGAGATGTGCCTCAACCTGGAAGTGCCGATGGTCTCCGTCATCATCGGCGAGGGCGGTTCCGGCGGCGCTATCGCGATCGCCACGGCCAACAAGGTCTACATGCTGGAACACGCGATCTATTCGGTCATCTCGCCGGAGGGCGGCGCCTCGATCCTGTGGCGCGACGCGGCGCGGGCCAAGGATGCGGCGACCGCGATGAAGATCACCGCGCAGGACCTGCTTTCGCTGAAGGTTATCGACGGGATCATCAAGGAACCGCTCGGCGGCGCGCATCGTGACGTGGATGCGGTGATGGAAGAAGCGCGCCAGACGATCGCCGGTGCGCTTGCCGATCTCGGCAAGCTCGACGGACCAGGTCTGAAGAAGCAGCGGCGCGAGAAATTTCTCGCCATCGGCCGTAACTTGGGCTGACGCGATGCCGCGGCCAGTCTTTCGCCATATGGATGCCGCATTTTTTCCCGATTCCGGCGTCTGACGCTTGCGCGAGTGGCCTTGGGGAAACTTGCGGTAAACAATTGTCAACTAAAGTCCGGACGTTACATTTCGGTTCCGAGGTTTGTTTTCATGTCGTTCAGGCGAATCGTGATCGCAATGATGCTGGCGGGCGCAACGGCGCTCGCGGGATGCCAGGCCGGCGATGTCCTGGCGCTGAAGGCCAATGCGCCGCTTCCCAAGGATGCGTTGGCCTACATGAAGGCCAACGGGATGACACCGGCGTCGCCGATTTTCGTGCGGCTTTTCAAGGACGAGAATGTCCTGGAAGTCTGGAAGCAGAAGGACACGGGCCGCTACGCGCTGGTGAAAACCTACGAGATCTGCGCCTATTCCGGAGAACTGGGCCCGAAAGTCAGGGAAGGCGACCGGCAGGCGCCGGAAGGCTTCTACTCGATTTCCCGCGGGCTGCTGAACCCGAACTCGCAATACCACCTGGCCTTCAATACGGGCTATCCGAACGCCTATGACCGGGCGCACGGGCGCACCGGTTCCAACCTGATGGTGCACGGCGCCTGCTCGTCGGCGGGCTGCTACTCGATGACCGACGAGAACATCGCGGAGATCTATGCCTTCGCGCGCGAGGCGCTGACCGGCGGCAAGCAAAGCGCATTCCAGGTGCAGGCCTTCCCGTTCCGGATGACGCCGGAGAAACTGGCCGAGCATCGCGACGATCCGAATTTCCGGTTCTGGACGATGCTCAAGGAAGGCTACGACCATTTCGAGCTGACGCGGACGCCGCCGAAGGTTGATGTCTGCGCCGGCCGCTACGTCTTCAACCGCGAGGCCGAGCAGGGCGAGTTCCGCCCGACCGCGGCCTGTCCGCCGATGACGATGCCGGAAAACCTGGCGCTCGCCTACCAGGCGATGCAATCCAAGCACGCGCTTGCCTTCGAGCAGGCGGTGGCGAAGCTGGAGGGCAAGGTGGCCTCGGACGGCCTGCAGTCGCTGCCGGTCCAGCCGCTCGGCGAACTTGTCGGCAGATCGCTAGCCGAGGAAGAAGCCGCTGCGGCGCAATGATCGCATCATGAGCGACCGCGAGGCGGAGATCTACGACCTGCGCGGTCTCAACTGCCCGATGCCTGTCCTGAAAACGCAGAAGCGCCTGCGCGCCATGGCGCCGGGCGAACAATTGTGGGTGCGCACCAGCGACCCGCTCGCCGTCATCGACATTCCGAACTGGTGCCGGGAAAGCGGCCACGCTCTGATCGAAAGCGAGAAGGCCGAGGACGGCCATCGTTTTCTGATCGAACGCGCTCCCTAGTCACATCCCCGGAATGGCCAGCGGATTGTCGGTCAGCGCCTGGGCGTCCGGCTGGTCCGGCGCGATCTTTCCGGTAAAGGCGGCGAACAGCCCCTCGATATGCGTGCGGCTGCCGTTCCTGGCAATGACGACGAGCCGGGTTTCCGGCTTGCGCCCGTTCCAGCCCTCGAGGCGCACCGGCGGGTGAAATACCGACTGCACGCCGTGGATGACAAGCGGACGTTCCGGATCTCCGGCCGTCCAGACGATGCCCTTCATGCGCAGCAATTCATTCGCCATCGACGAGCGAAGCAGATCGGAGAACATCTCCACCGTGGCCCGTGGAATCGGCCGGTCATGAGTCAGCGTGAAAGCCTCGATCGTCGCGTCGTGACGGTTGACGTCGTGGTGATGATGGTCGTGGTGATGCGCCGCCTCTTCCGGCATCTGCGCCGCGGTCAGCGCGGTGTCGTCCAGGGTCAGCGAAAAGCCGTCCGCCTGCGCGTCGACCGGCGTGACCAGCGGATTGAGAGCGGCAAGGGTGGCGAGCAGATCGCCTGAAGGCCGGGTCATGTCGGACTTGGTCAGCACGATGCGGTCGGCGAGCGCCACCTGGCGGCGTGCCTCCTCGTGGCCGTCGAGGCTGGCGAACCCGGTCGCGGCGCAGACAACGGTGACCACGCCGGCCACATGAAAGCGTTCGTTGATGCCGGGCGAGGCGATGATCGCCTGCAACACCGGCACCGGGTCGGCCAGTCCTGTCGTTTCGACAATAACGCGGTCGATGGCCGCACCGGCATCGACGCGTACGGCGATCTGGCGAAGGGTGTCGACGAGGTCGCTGCGCACGGTGCAGCACAGGCAGCCGTCGGAGAGTTCGATCATCGTGTCGCCGGCCTCGTTCGCCTCGACCAGCAGGTGATCGATGCCGACATCGCCGAACTCGTTGACGATCACTGCAGTGTTGCCGAATGCGCCGGACTTCAACAGCCGGTTGAGCAGCGTGGTCTTGCCGGCTCCCAGAAAGCCGGTGACGACATGGACGGGAATGGAGTGCATGGCGGTCCTCAGGCCCCTTTGTCAGGGCGTGATTGCGGTATCGGGATCGCGCCGCCGGGAAAGCCCGCCTGCGCGCGCAGTTCTGCAACCTCGTCGGTCAGCGGAACAGGCCGGCCGGCCGGTACGGGCAATTCGTCGAAATACCGGCCGGCAAACAGGATGGCCGATTTCGATATGCCTTCCGCGCCGCCCTTGAAGATGGGCACGGCGACCAGCGCCCGCGCCAGCGGCGTCAGGGCCGGTGTGGCAAAACTGTCGAGCGAGCGGTTCGCCCAGCGCGCATCGTTGGCCTCCTGCGAACAGACGGTGGCGCGCAGATCGGTCACCTCGGCCGAATGGCCGGCGGGTGGCTGCAAGGTGGCGAGCGGCGGCAGGCTTTCCAGCATGTCGAGCCGGGCAAATCCCAGTTCAAGCAGTTCGGCGGCGCGTTCGGCGCGGCCCTTCGAGCTCATCTCGCCGAGCACGACGGCGATCAGCGTGTGCCCGTTGCGGGTCGCGGAGGCGACGAGGTTGAAACCGGATTCGCAGATATAGCCGGTCTTCATCCCGTCGGCGCCCGCGAAGCGGCCGAGCAGGATGTTGTAGCTGTCGTAGACCGTCTCGCCGTCCTTGAGCGCCTCGGTGGAGAAATAGCGGTCGTATTGCGGGAACTCGCGCCGGATGGCGCGCGCCAGCAGCGCGAGATCGTGGGCGGAGGAATACTGCCCCTCGTCATGCAAGCCGTGCGGATTGACGAAATGCGAATCCGCCATGCCGAGGCGGGCGGCCTCGGCATTCATGCGGTCGGCGAAATCCTCGACCGAGCCGGAGACGGATTCGGCGATGGCGACCGCGATGTCGTTGGCCGATTTGACCAGCATCATCTTCAGGGCGTTGTCGAGCGTGACGATGGTGCCGACGGGATAGGCCATGTGGCTTGGCGGCTTGCGGGCCGCGTTGAGCGAGACGCGCACCGGCGACTTCAGCGTCAGCGCGCCCGATTCGACCTCCCTGAACGCCACCCAGGCGGTCATCAGCTTGGTGATCGAAGCCGGATGCCAGCGTTCGAATTCCCTCTGCGCGTGCAGTACGCGGCCGGTCTCCACGTCGACGACGAGAGAGGGCATGGTGCTGTCGGCCGAAGCCATAGCCGGCAGGAACAGGGTGAGCAGGAGCACGACGAGGCTAACGGGGGTGGGGCGGGATGAGGGGCGCATATTGTTTCTCGGCATTGAAGCCGGGTTGGAATGATTTACGTTGCGGGCTAGACAGGGATTGTGCCGTTGGAATGACGGATTGTCGATGGCGGGCTTTTTTTTGCAGGCCGATCGGCCGTCGGCACGTCCCGCCCGCAGGACCAGTCGAAGGACGCTTTCATGCCGATTCTCAATCGCGCTCACGATCTGCAGCCGGAAGTCGCCGAGTGGCGGCGGCATCTGCACCGCAATCCGGAACTGATGTTCGACGTGCACGAGACAGCGGGTTTCGTGGCGGAAAAGCTGAGGGGCTTCGGCTGCGACGAGGTGGTGACGGGGCTCGGTCGCACCGGCGTCGTCGGCGTGATCAAGGGCAATCGCGGCGCGGGCGAGACGCTCGGTTTTCGCGCCGACATGGACGCGCTACCGATCAAGGAGATGACCGGCAAGGACTACGCGTCGACGGTGCCGGGCAAGATGCATGCCTGCGGCCATGACGGGCACACCTCCATGCTGCTTGGCGCGGCGCAGTATCTCGCCGAAACACGCAATTTCGCCGGCACGGTGGTGGTGATCTTCCAGCCGGCCGAGGAGGGCGGCGGCGGCGGCCGCGAGATGGTCGATGACGGGTTGATGGACCGGTTCGCCATCGACCGCGTCTACGGCATGCACAACATGCCGAACCTGCCGGTGGGCCAATTCTCGATCCGTACCGGCCCGTTCTTCGCCGCGACCGACGAGTTCCGCGTGCGCATCACCGGGCGCGGCGGGCACGCGGCCTGGCCGAACCAGACGATCGACCCGATCGTCGTCGGATCGCAGCTCGTCCAGGCGCTGCAGACCATCGTCTCGCGCAATGCCGATCCGGTGTCGTCCATCGTCGTGTCGGTGACGCAGTTCCATGCCGGTTCGGCGCACAACGTCATTCCGGAGGAAGCGGAGATCGCCGGCACCGTGCGCACGCTGTCGCCGGAAAACCGCGAACTGGGTGAGCACCGGCTCAAGGCGTTTGCCGAAAACATCGCCGCGGCGCATGGCGCGACGGCGGAGGTGATGTGGCGGCGCGGCTATCCGGTGATGGTCAACCATAGCGCGGAAGCCGATATCTGCGCGCAGATCGCGCGCGAGGTCGCTGGCGATAACGCCGTCGAGGCAGATGCGCGGCCGATGATGGGCGGCGAGGATTTCGCCTACATGACCGAGGCGCGGCCCGGCGCGATGATCCTGATCGGCAACGGCGAATCCGCCGGGCTTCATCACCCGGCCTACGATTTCAACGACGAGATCATTCCGCTCGGCATCAGTTACTGGGCGGCGCTCGCCGAAGGCAACGGCAAGGCGGCGTGAGGGCGCAGAAGCGAGTTTTCAAATCACGCTGGTTTTGATATGGACCGGCGCGTGCGGTCCCGTAGCTCAGCAGGATAGAGCATCAGATTCCTAATCTGAGGGTCACAGGTTCGAATCCTGTCGGGATCGCCAATTAAAGCAGGCCCAATGCGTGTCTATTGGTGGCGAAATTTCTGTCCTTAAGACGGTGATCATCCGTCTTCAACTAAGGAGGTGCTGCTACTTAGATTCTTATCCTGGTTGGGCCTGTGACCCATCACTTACCACGTTTTCTATGCTAAAATTTTCAATTATACCTTTATAATTTTCGGCGACGACACCAGTTCCGCCCGGTAAACTTTTCATTGTTTGCCATCCTGCCTTGCCGAATTCATTGGAATCTGTGGAAAGCCCTAATGTCTTTATCTGATAGGCTTCGAGTAGCGCTTTCCCCTCTGGTGTAAACTCGATGCGGTCTTTGGCCGGAACGAAGACTGTTACTGGAGCATTAGGTGCTTTCTCTTCTAATTTGCTGGCAATTCCAACGCCGGTAGCGTCTACGGAAAGTGAATAGAAAAAATCTGCCTCAGGATGTTTACCCAAGCTTCGCAGTTCATTCGAAATTTCACTGGTAATGATCGCTATTTTCCCAAATTCCTTTTCTCTAAAGGCCGAAGCCAACTCATTCGGCAGCATATTTATGTCTGCGGAGGCGTCGGTCCATGGGATGAGTGATCTCCAGAACTTCGGGCTAGAGTAGTTGGATTCACTGTCTAGTGATATCGATTCCGCTAGTATGAAATCTTCAAAAACCACTTCTGGCTCCGTGCATGGAAGCCATTCAGGCGAATTCTCTGCACGTACAACAAATACACTTGTCGGAATTATTTTATAGTAAATCGTGTCATCGCACTTATCTTCAACTATTGTATAAACTCCCGTGCTGCTTTGCACTATAAATGGTTCCGTTTCCTCTGCTGGGAATTTCTTTTTCGAAAGCCTTGCCTTAAATGGTGTTCCATCCTTTGTTTTGGCAACAATTCTTATGTACTTGTATGCACTTGTTGCTGCGTCCACTTTTGTGTGTATTATTGCTGCAGTCAGAATTGCCAATATTGTAATGTGGAAGCTATTCTTGTGATAATATAACATGGATCGTCTCCTGAGAGGTCTCATTTTCATCCTGCGGCCTTCTGCGACATCGTTTGCCGATCAAAGGAAGTAAAAAAGAAATAAACGATACTGTTAACCATAAAAATAATGCAATTGATAGAGATAGTAGTACCCATATTAGCGCCGAAAGATAGTTTCTAATGAGCCATCCCTCCCACGATCGCCCCTCTCGAAAACTTAAAACGATTCTAGAATCCAGTGCTCCCTCAGACATGCCGCCCAGTGTAGTTACTATTTTTGTGTCCGTGGAGGATATATTTAATACATATTGAGCGCTGGATTGCGAAGGTAGGCGCGCTTCTGCATCAATAATTCGATCAAAAACGTTCCAGCTTAATTGACTACGAAGAGAAATTCCACCGAGCGATCTATACTCTGCTGGTATTCCGCTTCTTCTAGGCTCTCCGAAGCAGCCCGAATTTTCGCTGTTCACGCAGCGAAACGAGAACGTACCCTGCGTCAGCGAGTAGTCTCTCGAACGATTATATATCGTTATCTCGGCTCTTGGTGGACTGGCTTCATAAAAATAAGCGATTTCGTATTCAATAAGCTTTAAATCCGCAATTTCCTTAACAGTGGAATCAACGAGCCAACCTGCCGCGCCTATTAGGAATACAAGCGCATAAGGGCCTGAGCTTTCACGGAAGATGTTTGCCATAGCATAATCCGAAAAGTAACCTCTTAGTCGTGTGTGATCTAAATATTAGTTCATTTGCGAATGTTTTTAAAGTCTATGAGAATGTAGCGCTTTACGCTTGGTGCCGGGTATATTCCCATCATAACCTATAGGCTAGTAGCCCGTCGTTATCGTTTATGGTCTTTTTCGGCTATCGCCTCGTTTTTTCGAACTTATCCCAAGCGGCTTCCAGTTTCGTTATGTCGAAGCCGGGTTCGCGCGTGGCCTCGATCAGCGCTTTTTCCGCCTCGACCAGGCGGGTGATGCCGTCATGCAGGTCGAGGAGCGCATCGGGCGGGATGACCACGGCGCCGTGGCGGTCGGCGTGGACGAGGTCGCCGGCGCGCACATCCAGGCCGAAGACGCTGACCGGCGTGCCGAATCCCGAAACATGGGCAAAAGCCAGACTCGGCCCGGCCGATCCGGCGATGACGGGAAATTCGTCGGGCAAGGTGCCTAGATCGCGCACGACACCGTTGGTCAGGGCGCCGGAGATGCCCAGTTCCCTGTGCAAGGTGGTGTTGATCTCGCCCCAGAAGGCGCCGACGCTACCGGGATAGTCCATGTCCTCGACGACCGCGACGGCAGGTTTCGGCGCGTTCGCCATGTAGCGGTAATAGGCGAGGCGGCGTTCCCTGACGGCTTCCGGGTTTTCGGGTGACGGAGTCTTGGCGGCGATCTTGGCGGTGCAGGCATAGCCGACAATCGGAGGCGCATCGGGCGCCGTGGCGAGCGGGGTGCCATGCGTATAGGCGGTAAAGGCGCGGTTCGGCCGAGTGGCCGCCAGCGCATCGCACACAGTCGGCGTGTTGACGGATTTCAGAAGCTTGAACAGGGCGTCGTCCATGAGGTCTCCATACGCAGATTGCAGATCCGGCCGTTGCGGCTGATTCCGGGGGACAGAATGGCCCGCCGGCCGGTCAAACTCTAGACTTGAAACGCGGTTCGTGCCCGGATTTGTCGGCCGTGCGGTGGTTGGCCGCAATCCGGCCGCATTAACCGCGAAGTCATACGCGGCGGTCATCATCGGGGGAAATTCACGGCGTCACATGCAGGTTTCCAACGTGCCGACAGGAAAACCATCGCGAGGCATTCCCCGTTGGACGGCGCGGGCCGGCTGGCCGGCGCTGGCGATTTGCCTGGCGCTGGGGACGGCCGGCTGCAAATCGACGACAGCCGCGATCGACGATATCCCGACCGGATCGGTACCCGCATTGGCAGATACGGCTCCGTTCGGCGACGACGCGCGCAGCCATGCGATGCTCGGAACCGTGCCTGTGGCCTTCACCAACAGGAACTGGCTGTTCAAATGGTGGCGCGCCCGCGAGCCTGGGACCGCCGCGTTCCTGAAGGGTTATTGCGCCGGCGAGGACATATGTTCCGACAAACGGTTCGCCTATCTGCGCGAAACCGTCGCCGAGGCGCGGTCGATGCCGCCGGTCCGGCGGATCGAGGCGGCGAACCGTGCCGTCAACTCGGTGCTTTCATACCGCGAGGAGGACCAGGCGGCGGCGAATTCCGATTACTGGCAGTCCTTCATGGAGACGGTCGAACGCGGCACCGGCGACTGCGAGGACTACGCGGTCATGAAGTACCACGTGCTGCGCGCCATGGGCGTGCGGGCCGAAGCGATGACGCTGCTGGTTCTCAAGAACGCGTCGAACGGCGACTATCACGCCGTGCTCGCCGTCAGCCTGGACGGGCGAAACCTGATGCTCGACAGCCTGACCGACCGGATCCTCGACGACGATCTCGAAGGAGACTACCAGGTGCTGTTTTCCTTCAACGGCGACGACATGCGGATCCACGGCACGCGTGTCGCCGCGCTCTGACCGGCGGACGCCGCGGCTAGGCGAGAGCCCTGAGGAACCTCGACAGCGGCAGCAGGCGTTCGAAGCGTTCGAGGCAGCGGGTCAGGATATCCGGCCGCGTCGCATCGTCCGGTCCTTGGAAATCGAACCAGACGGCGATGCCCTTGTGGAGCGACAGTTCCGCCCAGGGATGGTCCGCTGGAAAGCCCGGCGGCACGCGTTTCAGGGCCGGTTCCTGGCGGCGGAAGCCATCCGCCTCGAATGCTTGCAGCAGGTGACCGAGATCGTCGCCACGCGCTCCCGCGATCGCCCTGCGGTAGGCTTCCAGCGCATCTTTGGAAAACTCGAACACGCCGCAGCCGACCGTGCAGTAGTCCGGCGACATGCCGAACATGAAGGCTGGCGGGCTGTCTCCCGCGTCCCGGGGAAGCCACGAAATGTGGACGTGCGGATTGTAGGGCGACTTGTCCTTCGAAAAGCGGATGTCGCGGTTGATGCGAAACAGTTTCGGCTTGTGCGCCGCGCCGGTCAGGCTTTCCAGTTCGCCAGCCACAAGTTCCGAAAAGGCCCTAGCGGGTTTCTTCACCGCCACTTCGTAGGTCTTGCGATTGTCGTCGAACCAGCCGCGCGTGTTGTCGGCTTTCAGGCCGGACAGGAAACCGAGCGTTGTGCCCGTGAAGCCGGTGAACTCGGGTGCGGCCATCATGCGCCTTCCTATTTCGGCGGCAGGGTGGTGACGAAAGACAGGGCGAGCGAGGTGAGCGCCCGCATGGTTTCCGGCCCGGCGGCCTCGGCGTCGAGAAAGACGAACCCGCCCATCCTGCGGCCGCCGTGGATCATGGGACGCGTGCCGGGATGGGCGAGGGCCTTTTCCTCGTTGTCCTTTCCGACCCGGAACATGAAATGGGCGTCGCCGTCGTCGATGCGGCGCGCGCCGCCGATCATGTTGCCGCCGACGAGAAAGCACACGCCGCCCATCATGCGCTTTTCCGACAGGCCGGCGAGGCCGTCGAGCCGGTCACGCATTTCCGCGGCAAGGTTCTCGTCATAAGGCATGGCCGCATTTTAGCGGATTTCGACGACGAAGGCAGCGGTCGATCATTCACTCCTGACATTCGCCCGCGTGACAGGCCGCAATTCGCGCTGCACAATGCGGGCCGGATGCAGAAAACGGGACAGACATGGCCGAAACCGACACGATGAAGCAAGATGCCCGTGCGATCTTCAAGGCGGGTGTGGCGGCGGCCGATCCCTACCATGCGGTAATGTCAGTGCTGGAGGTCCATGACGGCGAATGGTCGGAGGCGGCGAAGATCCATGTGATCGCCGCAGGCAAGGCGGCGCTGCCGATGATGCAGGCCGCGCTTGATTTCCTGCCGAAGGGCAAGGTGGCCGATGCGCTGGCCGTGACCAATTACGAGAATGTCCGCGAGATCGACGGCGTCACCGTCATCGGCGCGTCGCATCCTCTGCCCGACGAGAACGGCGCGGAGGGCGCGCAGCGGATCGAGAAGATCGCGCATGATGCCGGGGCCGCCGACCTGGTGCTCTGCCTGATTTCAGGCGGAGCATCCGCGCTGCTGCCGGCGCCCGTCGGCGGCATCACGCTCGCGGAGAAAATCCGCGCCAACGATCTCCTGCTGAAATCCGGCGCGGACATCGTCGCCATGAACACGGTGCGCAAGGCGCTTTCGCGACTGAAGGGCGGCGGGCTGGCACGCGCCATCTCGCCGGCGCAGGGGCTGGCGCTTATCCTGTCGGACGTGCCGGGCGACGATCTCGCCATCATCGCTTCCGGTCCGACGGTGGCCGATCCGGCGCAACCGGGCGCGGCGCTGGAAATCGTCAAGCGGTTTGGCCTCGAAAGCGAGATGCCTGCAAGCGTGATGGCGCATCTGGAAATGCGGGCGGGACAGCCGAAACCGGCTTTCGTGCAGACGACGGAGAATATACTCGTCGGCTCAAACCGCATCAGCCTCTTCGCCGCCAAGAATGTCGCCGGGCACAAGGGCTACGGTACGATCATCCTGTCGGAATGGCTGGAGGGCGATGTGGCGGAGGCGGCCAAGTCCTTCCGGAAGGCTGCTTCGGAAGCGCCTGCCGGCAGGGTCGCGATCCTCGCCGGCGGCGAGACCAGCGTGCAGGTGACAGGCTCCGGCAAGGGCGGCCGCAACCAGGAGATGGCGCTGCGGTTTGCCGCGCTGTGCGACGCCGATCCGCTGCCGCGCGACTGGGCGTTCCTGTCCGGCGGGACAGACGGGCGCGACGGGCCGACCGACGCTGCCGGCGGTCTCGTTACCGCGAACACAGCACGGGTGCTGAAAGCGAAGGGAAAACCGGCGGAAACCTACCTCGCCAACAACGATGCCTATCACGCGCTGAAGGAAGCCGATGCGCTGGTGATGACCGGGGCGACCGGAACCAATGTCGCCGACCTGCAGGTTTTGCTACTTGGATAGTTCCTGCGTCGCCTCTTCGAGGCCCTTCAGCGTCAGGGGATACATGCGCCCCTCCATGATCTGCTGCAGCATCTGGGTCGACTGGGTGTAGCGCCAGCGGTCCTGGCGCTCCGGATTGATCCAGACCGATTTGGGGAACTTCTCCAGCGCGCGCTGCATCCACACCGCGCCGGCCTCCTCGTTCCAGTGCTCGACGGAGCCGCCCGCCATGGCGATCTCGTAGGGGCTCATCGCCGCGTCGCCGACGAAGATGGCGCGGTAGTCGGAGCCGTAGGTGTGCAGCACGTCATATGTCGGAATGCGTTCGGCGTGGCGGCGACGGTTGTCCTTCCAGACGGACTCATAGAGGCAGTTGTGGAAGTAGTAATATTCCATGTGCTTGAACTCGGCGCGGGCGGCGGAGAACAATTCCTCGACCACGCGGATATGGTCGTCCATCGAGCCGCCGACATCGAAGAACATGACGAGCTTGACCGCGTTGCGGCGCTCGGGCCGCATCTTGACGTCGAGATAGCCGTGTTCGGCGGTCGACTTGATCGTCCCGTCGAGATCGAATTCGTCATGGGCACCCTGGCGCGCCCAGCGGCGCAGCCGCTTCAGCGCCACCTTGATGTTTCGCGTGCCGAGCTCGACCGAGTCGTCGAAATTGCGGAACTCGCGCTTGTCCCAAACCTTGACGGCGCGGCGGTGGCGGCTTTCGTGCTGGCCGATCCGTACGCCTTCGGGATTGTAGCCATAGGCGCCGAAGGGCGAGGTGCCGGCGGTGCCGATCCACTTGGAGCCGCCCTGGTGACGACCCTGCTGCTCCTTCAGCCGCTCCTTGAGCGTCTCCATGATCTTGTCGAAGCCGCCGAGCGATTCGACCAGCTTCTTCTCTTCCTCAGTCAGGTGCTTTTCGGCCAGTTTGCGCAGCCATTCCTCGGGCAGGTTGGCCGGATCGACGCCCGCCTCGCCGGAAACCGCTTCCAGCCCCTTGAAGACATGGGAAAACACTTGGTCGAAGCGGTCGATATGGCGCTCGTCCTTCACCAGCGCGGCGCGGGCGAGATAGTAGAAGCCCTCGACATCCCAGGTCACGAGGTCGGCTTCCAGCCCCTCCAGAAGCGAAAGATATTCGCGCAGCGAGACGGGGACCCTGGCGGCCTTCAGTTCGAGGAAGAACGGAATGAACATGGCCCGTTATTAGACCGGCGCGCGGACGCTGTCATCACCTGGCGGGGACGCGCGCCCACAAGACGATCGCGGCAATTGCCAGGCCCAGGGTTATCGCGAGCACCAGCGGCACGCGGCTGATCCAGCGCATCGCGCTGCCGCGCTCATAGGCGCGGCCGATGAAGAAGACGGGGATGGAAAGCCCGGCGGCGGCGAACTGCCACAAAAGAAAGCCGGTCACGCGGTTCAGGCCCCGGGTGAAGCCGTCGCCCGTCGGATCGATGGAAGCGAAGCCGATGATCGACCAGGTGAAGACGCCGCCCCAGATTGCGATGAGAAGCGCGAATATCTGGTCATTGCGTGGCGAGGCCATCGCGTACTCCTTCCCCCGGCTCACCATTACAATATTTTGTAATAGTGTGCCATCGCGACGCGGGAAAAGGGGTGAAATATCGCGGGCTTCAACCCGATTGGGCGAAGCGTTCCTTTGCCGCCTTGCGGCGCTGCTGGCTCTCGGCCGGCCATTCCTCCGACAGCCGGTAATATTGCGGGAAGGAGCGGGCGTCCTGCGGCAGCACCACCCAGGGCAGCTTGCTTTCTGTGAAGATGTGGACGTCGGGCGGGCAGGCGCCGGGATCGTCCAGCGTGCCGACGCGGACGAAGCGGACCGCTGGCCCGGCGCCGGAGTAGACGCTCCAGACGGCCACCTGGCATGCCGGGCAGCGGCTGACCACCTGTCCCTTGCCGCTCTCCGACGGGGTCTGGACCTCCACCGGCGCGCCCGCTTCCAAATCCACCTCATACGCCTCGATAATGGCATTGAGCGCGAAGGCGGAGCCGGTCTCGCGCTGGCACCAGCTGCAGTGGCAGCAATGTACGAACATCGGTTCGGCCTTCAGCCGGTAGCGGACTTCGCCGCAGGCGCAACGTCCCTGCATGGTGACCTCCCTCCTGGTTCAAGCAAACAGTCATGCAAATGGCGGGCGAGATCAATCGGCAATGCGGATTTCGGACAGAGCAGGCCTTCCTTGCCGGGATGCGGAACGGTGAACTAGGGACGGGATTGCCGATAGCGGCGCAACAGCGCGGTGCCGAAATAGCCGGCGATGGCGAAGATGAGCGGCAGGCCGTACCAGCCGAGCGCGATGCCGCCCCGGGCAAAGAACACGACAAGCAGGGCAATGACTGCGCCGAACAGGGCATAGAGTCCGGCGTCGAAAGGGGTGGGGACGGGGGTGGGGCGTTTCGGCATCTCGGGTACCTTCGATTTGCTATCGCCGCCTGCCCAGCATCCGAGACAAGGCGACAAAGATGGCAAGGTTGAGGCCGGGCGCGGCCGCGGCGAGCCAGAAGCGCGGGTCCGGCGGAAAAATGCCGAGTACGAGGTTCCAGGGCAGGCCGAGCGGCAGCAGGAAGATGCCGGACAGCGGATCGCATTCGGCGCCGAACAGGCCGAACGTGCCAACCGCCAAAAGTGCCAGGGCGGCAAGCCAGAGAAGGGCAAAAAGCCAGATCAGCATGCGCCAAGCCATCACGTTCCCGCCTGTTACCGGCCCCGGGTTCCAGGCCGGTCCCGCTATTCGCCGTGGTGAACAAGAAACGGCCTTCCGGTGCCGCAGCTGCCGTCTAGAGCGCGCCCTCGTCCGTCATCGACGTGACTTCGGCGACGACACCGTCGGACACGAGACATCGCCATGGTGCGCGTTGCGGGCCGACACCGACCATGACCAGCGTGTTGGCCTGCGAGAATTCGGAACTCATGACGGCGACGCTGTTGCCGGTCCGGGAGGCAACGGCAGACAGGCAGGCGCTTTCGTCGTCGGCGCTTCCCGTGCGCATGGACGGCGCGGAAGACCTGGCGTTGGCCACCGTTTCCGAGCAGGCCGAAAGCGCGAATGCGCAGGTGATGGCAAGAATGGCCGGGACAGGCATGTTCATGCTGCATACTCCCGCCAGCCGGTCCAGCGGCTGGTCAGTTCAGCAAGCGCCCCATCCAGGGCCGCAGACTAGCAATTCATTCGCGGGTGGGAAGATGCAAGATTGCATTGCGCAAGGGAAAATAGACGCCGATATTTGCCGCCGGCAAAGTAATACCGGCGAATGCTTGCCTTTGCCGCTGCATCGCCGTTTAACGGGAGACGAGCCGGACAATGGCGGCGGCAGACTGCGCCGCGGCGGAAAGGGGCGGAAAATGGACAGGCAGAGAATTCGCGTCGAACAGCATGGCGGCCTCGGGGTCATCTGGTGCGCCGGGTGGCTGTTCACCATCGGCTATCTGCAGCTGACCTTCTGGAAAGGCCTGCTGGCGATCGCGGTGTGGCCCTATTTTCTCGGCGTGCATTTCGGCACGATGGGCGGGGCGTCCTAGCGCTTCGCCGACGCGCGCCGCTTTACAGCCGGCTTTTCCTTCGCAGGCTCGGGCTGCTGGTCCGCCGCAATGCGAAGCTTGCGCAACCGTTCGGTCTTTTTGTCCCGTGCGGTCTGTTCGGCTTCCGTCATCGAACGGGAGATCGAATTGGTCGTTTCCCATTTGTCCTCGGCACGGTTCGAGGATTTGAACAGGGTATTTTTCGTCAGTTTGGGCATAAGTATCCTTGTCGGGCTGGTGCGGCGCCGCCGGGATCCCCGTAGCGCCGGTTCGGCGCCTGCGCTCAGCGTGCGCCGGGACCGTCCGGGCGCGGCTTGCGTTTCGGGCCGGGCAGCAAGCCTTCGCGCTGCGCCTGCTTGCGCGTGGCCTTGCGGCTGCGGCGGACGGCTTCGGCTTTTTCGCGGGTCCGTTTTTCCGACGGTTTCTCATAGGCGCGACGCGCCTTCATTTCGCGGAAAACACCTTCGCGCTGGAGTTTCTTCTTCAGAACGCGAAGCGCCTGATCAACATTGTTGTCGCGGACGATGACTTGCACTGGCTTCCCCGGTCGGTTCGTGTTGCGGATCAGACCGGGCGCGCGGCGCCCGGCTTGTTGCTGTTGTCGGCCTGCTGCGAAGACGTGCCGCCCACGGCCTCGATGTCGTCTTCCAGCGCGACGCGCTCGTGACGTTCCTCGTCGCTGCGAAGGCGATACTGGAAAGTCCCGTCGCGCGGCGGCATCAGGCCGACGATCTCGAAAGTCTCGGGCGTCTTGCTCGGCAGGCCGATGCGCCCTTTCAGGCGGACGATTTGCCCGAGTGCATAGCGATGTATCGTCATCATGGGCCTTTCACGAAAAAAGCGGGGCGTGACCCCGCTTCATGCTTTTCCGGATCGCATATCTGCCGGCGTCAGTGCCGTGGCAGGGCGATCCGAACCGATCAGAGTGCCTTGAGATTGGCAGCCGATGCGCGGCCGTCACGGCCGGTTTCGAGGTCGAATTCGATCTTCTGGCCTTCAACGAGACCGCCCAGACCGGCGCGGTCGAGGGCGCTGATGTGAACGAAAACGTCCTTGCTGCCGTCTTCCGGCTGGATGAATCCGAAGCCCTTCTGGCCATTGTAGAATTTCACTGTACCTGTAGTCATAAAAGAAGTCCTCAGACAAAAGCGTCGCGTCGCAAACGCTGCGGCACGATCCATTATCGAAAAGCTGGAAATCTGGCGGGTCGAGAGCCTCTGACGCCGCGAAAAGCCAAATCTGGCCAAGTCAACGATGACCGTATATAGGCGCGAAACCGCGCAAATACAAGGCGAAGCGGCGAGAAGCCCGGCTCCCGGCCGTCTTCGAGAGCCCGGCATGCCCCGCTTCCCGGCGCGAAGCCGGGCCGATCGCGTCCGCCCCGCTACCGCACATACTTGACGAACGGCGTCAGCTTGCCGATGCGGTCGTAAAGCCTGCGCGCGGTCTCGTTGAAATCCTGCGTCAGCCAGTAGACCGACGGGCAGCCCTCGGCGTCCGCGGCGGCATAGACCGCCTCGATCAGCGCCCGGCCGACGCCCCTGCCGCGCACCTGCGGGTCGGCATAGAGGTCCTGCAGGTAGCAGACATTCTCGATTTTCCAGCCATGGCGGTGAAACAGGTAATGAACGAGGCCGACGGGCCTGCCGTCGAGCGTCGCGATCAGACCGCGGAACTCGTTCGGCGCGCCGGTATTGCCGGCCAGCATGCGCTCGAACGACGACAGGTAGACTTCTTCCGGCACGGAGGATTCGTAGAACTCCAGATAGGCCGTCCACAGGCGGCGCCACTCGGCCTCGTCGCCGGGTTCTAGCGGGCGAATGGTGAGATCGTCAGTCATCGCGGCGCTTTCCGATCTCCGCCAAATCATAGGGCGTGGTCTGGTAGACCTGGTTGATCCAGTTGCCGAACAGCAGGAAGGCGTGGCTGCGCCAGCGGTTGAGCGGCTTGTTGTCCGGATCGTTGTCGGGGAAGTAATTGGCCGGGACATCGATCGGCGTGCCGTTGGCGATGTCGCGGGAATATTCCTCGGCCAGCGTCGTGGAATCGTATTCGACGTGGTTGAAGATGTAGAGCCGGTTGCACTTCTTCTCGGCGACCAGGCAGAGGCCGGTCTCCGGCGAATCCATCAGCACTTCAAGGCCGGTGTCCGGCGTGATGTCCCCGGCGCGGACCTCGGTCCAGCGCGACACCGAGATCGAGAAATCATCCGAGAAGCCGGCAAGATAGGGCGAGGCCGGGGCGAGGTTGCGGTGGCGGTAAACGCCGAAGGCCTTTTTCGCAAGCGTGTATTTCGGCACGCCGTGAAAGTGCCAGATCGCCGCCATCGCGCCCCAGCAGATGTTGAAGGTCGAGTGGACGTTGGTTTCCGTCCAGTCGAGGATCTGCGTCAGCTCGTCCCAGTAGGTGACGTCCTCGAAGGGCAGGGTCTCGATGGGCGCGCCGGTGATGATGAAGCCGTCGAACTTGCGGTGCCTGATCTCCTCCCAGGTGTGATAGAAGGAAATCAGGTGGTCTTCCGGCGTGTTCTTGGGCTGATGGCCGCCGACGCGGACCAGCGTCAGCTCGACCTGCAGCGGCGTCGAGCCGAGAAGGCGGGCGATCTGCGTCTCGGTCTTGATCTTGTTGGGCATCAGGTTGAGCAGGCCGATCTGCATCGGCCGGATGTCCTGGCGCAGCGCCGTCGTGTCGTCCATGACCATCACGCCCTCGCGCACGAGGATGTCGCGGGCGGGAAGCTGGTCGGGAATACGGATCGGCATTGCGGTCACTCCAAAACAAAACCGGCCAACGGGATGTGCCGCTGCCGGTCCGGATGGGATTTCGCCCTCGGCCCTTTTAGCGACTTGTTTAACGTGGCTGCAAGCCGGCCGGCCAAATCACCACGCGGTCTAGATAGGCCCGAATGGTTTTGCGGTCAACTCGCAGGCGGGATGGGGGCTTCGGCGCCGGCCCCGCTTCCTCTCCCCTGCCTTGCGGGGGAGAGGTGTCGAGCGCCGCGAGACGGAGAGGGGGACCGGCTCGATGGCCGGCGGTTGGATTTCGCATCCGGCGATCGTCGCTCCAATCGACAAATCGTTGTCGATCGGCGGCTTCGCCGGACGCGCCTCGCCCCCCTCTCCGTCGCTTCGGGACACCTCTCCCCCACGGCCCGTGGGGGCGAGGAAGCGCGCGCGATCGCCCCGTCGCTTCGGGTCCGAAGCCGGGTATCGGGACATGTCCTGCCGCTTTCTCCTCATGAGGTGTCGGGCCGAAGGCGCGGCAGCGACAGCGCGAGATCGTGGCACTCGCGCAATATGTCGGCGACCGGGTGGGCCGGCCGCCTGCGATGGCCGGGCGGATGGCCGAGGCGCAAGGGCGAGGCTCGCATGGATCCTCGGGTCAAGCCCGAGGATGACGGGAGGTGGAGAGCGCGGCGTGCCCGCCAGCGGGCAAGGCGCAGCGCATGGCCGTCGAGATCGTCGAGCGCGTTTTTCAGCGCGTGCAAGCGGCGGCAGAGCCGCGCCGCCTTCACCTCCTCGTCCGCATCGGCAAGCTCGAAACCGTCTCGCGGAAACGGGCGTGCGCCGTTCCACGCCCTGGCGTCGAAGCGGCGGGGCGGGTCGGCGAGCGGGAAGGCGGGGATGGTGGGCGTGGATTTTGCCGGTGCAGCGGAGGCCTCGCTCCGCGGCGCGCTAGCGAGGCCGAAATTGAAGCCCTGATGGATGACCAGAAGCCCCGCGGCCTGCAGTTGCTCGGCGGCGGAAGGCGGTCTTGCTGCGCGGGGTTTCGAGGGCTCGATTTCGATGTTCCGCGCGGTGACGACGATCAGCCGGCGGACGGCGGATTCGGCGGGGCGCAGCACGACGAGGATCTTCCGCCAGACACGGCGCGGCAACGTCTCCGCCCCGCCCTCGTCCAGCCCGGCATAGACGAACAGCACGGCGACAATGCGCAGAAGTGCCGCGCGGTTGCGCTCGATTGCCAGGGTCCAGTCCATGCCGTCCTTTCCGTTTCCGTGTTCGAGGTGCGGAGAGTGTAAGGGCGGGGTGGATGGGGTGGATAAGTACAGCGGCGCGAGGAGGGACGAGGTGCCTACAGAGGGCACTGTTGGTCGATCTCCGTACCCATATCATCGCTCAGATATCCATTTCCAATTTATCCGCTCTTATTGATGCATATCATTGAAGCGTATTTCATGCCCCTTGAAGATGTATTCGTTAATTTCACTGCGAGGGTCTTCGAGGGTCTTCAACGAAGGCCAATTTGTTGTTGCGTGTTAAAATTGGCATTTATTCCAGAGTCGTCAGTGACCAGACCTAACGGTATTCTTGAGGTTTTGGATCAAATCTTTGTTTCGGCGCCGCAGGTGAAGGTAGTCACTTCGATCTCAGATTGCTGAGAATGTGACCGATTTTTAATAAAATGTCTGACTGAACAACAAGTTAGCTATCGAAGGAATAACGAATATGTGCATGATATTCGAAATAGCTGGACGGCGAATGTTTAGTTACGTTCAATCTCTTGTTGTCGCGATTGTATATTTATTGACCGCTTCGGTTGGCTATACGCAGGATACGGATGGAACTAAACTCGGGACGATTGCGCCCGTTGTCCCGTCGGAAACTATTACCCCACAGTCAGGGCCGGAAATCCCGACAGTCGAACCAAAGCCAAAAATCGCCTACGTGCTATCAGGTGGCGGAGCAAAAGGTTCTTTCGAAGTCGGAGTGCTCAAGAGGTTTTATGAATCTGAATTACGGCCTAGCATTGTGGCCGGCACCTCCGTGGGTGCGATTAACGCAATCAAGTTGGTGGAAGGAACCGAAAGCTCTTTCGACGAATTGCTGGCGATTTGGCAATCACTAGCGGTTCCCACCGATATGTACGTAAAGACCGACTTCATGAGTTCGGTCGAAGAATTGATTGACGAAGCGTCATATCTGGCACTCGATCTCGACGGTGGGGAGAGCGTTTTCTGGCCCCTATTCAAACTTGACCAGCTGATGACGCTTATTTCTGTCGCTAGTTCCGCTGATGATCTTTCCGCGGAGTTTGGACAGGTCCATTCCCTCTATTCACTAGCGCCGATACGCCAAAAGCTCGCGTCGCACCTCGATTTAGATCGTGTCATGAGTTCCGGTATCGAGTTGAGGCAGGCAGTGGTTGACCTGCACTCTGGCAGTGTATGCTACACGAGAGAGGATGGAAGGCTTTGTTGTCAGTCAGAGTGTAGTCCGGTTGATCTTCTAGATGCAACAATGGCGTCAGCGGGAATACCTGTAATCTTCGAACCGGTGAAACTAGCTGGGCGTTATTTCACTGACGGTGGCGTGCGTGAGATTGTGCCGTTGCTTGAGGTCATTGAAGGCATGAAGGCGGACACGGTCTTCGTGGTCTTGGCGAGGCCTTGGAAGCTGGAATCCGATAGAAATTTTCTGGTAACGGAGGGAGCTGCGGATGCCGAATTCAACGTCTTGGATGTTGGTACGCGAACACTGGATATTTTAACTTACGACGTATTCTTCAATGATCTGCTCGTAGCGCTCGGTATCGATGACTGGCCGAATGATTTCGAAGAATATTTTGATAAAGACATATTCGTCATTTCACCCAAGTTCCAAGTGCATGATACGATGGAGGTCGATCCGTTTCTGATCAATTATAACATCGATTATGGTTGGATGCTGGCCGCAGACACGCTTCGAGCTCGAGCGAATAAAGATGAAACACTTTCGGCATGGCGTGTGGCGTTTTCGGGTGTCCAAACTATCGAAGATGCTCTGCAAGAGAAAATCAACAGGATCGAGGGAGTTGCACTCGATAAGGCCCGAGAAGCCATCTCTCAGGGGCAATATGGGCAGTATTTGGATTACCAAATGTCGCCGCTGGAAAGGCAAAAGAAGCTATTTGATATCGCCTCCGACATTATCTGGTTGCGCCATCAGGCGCTGAAGGCCGAACGGTTAGTTATGGATGAGGACGCGCTTCACCACTACAGCGAGAGTGGCCCTGGTCGAACCAGTCTAACAGGCGCGGGCATCGAGAGGCTACGACGTATTAAGCGTCTGATTGCACAGCTGATTGAAGAGCGCCGAGCACTTGGTGGCGAGATTCCGGATGGAAACCAAGATTGGTATCGTAAAGCCGAGATAAAATGCATCAACTGCGTAGTGCGGTTTTCAGCAACGCCGCTTTCTGAATTCGGATGGATCTGGGATGCCTATCCTACAAACGGTATTCCGGCGACCGCCCCTCCGCAATAGACCCCGACACGCCCTACTGGCTGAACTGGAGCTATTTTGCTCACCACAGATTGGAGCGCCGACATCATGCCGGGGACGTCGCGATTGCCAAACTTGCGCTGTCTGTGGGAAGAGCCTTCTCGGTCGCTTGATCTCCTGTGCCGCACATTTTGTTTAGAAAATTTCTGTGAACGCCTATTCACCCGCCCCGCTACCTCGCGAGAAACGCCAGGCGTTCGAACAGGTGCACGTCCTGCTCGTTCTTTAGCAACGCGCCGTGCAGTTTCGGCAGGGTGTCGGCCCCGCCTCGTCCAGCCAGGCATAGACGAACAGCACGGCGACGATGCGCAGAAGCGCGCCGCGGTTGCGCTCGATTGCCCGGGTCCAATCCATGTCTCTCCTCTCCGCCCAGCGTCCGGGGACTTGGTGAGAGTGTAGGCGCGGGATGGGAGCGGTGGATAAATATCGAGCGGACGGAGGCGGGCCGAGGTGTTTGTCGGGGATGGGGAACTGCGTTCGCCTGCCGTCGCAATTGCGTAGCCGGGCCGGCTGCGAGAGCACGGGCAAAGCGACAGCAGGCACGCTGGTGGCGGGAGGGTGGGGGCGCCACCAGCGGCCTGGGAGAGGCATCCGAGAGGGATGCCGGTTCCTGGAGGCCGGGTGCGAAAAAGGGGGACGGTTTTCGCGGGGTCTGCGTCCAGGAGCTGTCGATGCGAAAGTTGCGAACCGGTCAGTTCGCATCACGCATCAAAGACCGTTCACGTCCTCCACGGTCCGGTGTTCCATCCCCGGCCAGTTGGCCTCGGCCTTGGCGATCGTACCGGCCTTGTCCTTCTTGTAGGCCTCGAAGACATCGGCGTTGAGGAAGAGATAGAGCTTGCCGTCGACCACGTCGGCAAAACGCGGGCTGCCATCCAGTTTCAGGCCCTTGGCGACGCCGAAGGCGCAGAAGCCGCCATATTGCGGGACAAAGGTTTCCGGATCGGCCGCGAACTGCTTCATCGTCTCCTTCGAAGAGAAGTAATAGGCGACATTGTCGTGCACGGCGGTGAATTTGGCATGGCCGGGGGTCACATCCGCACCGGTGAACAGCGCGACGGGGTCGTTGCCGCGTAGCGCCAGTCCCTGGCCGTCCACCGTGGTGCCGGTGGAGGTGTTGTATTCGTCGGCGGCAAAGGCGGGGGCAATGCCGGAAATCGTGCCGGCGACACAAGCGATCGCCAGGATGGTGTTCAGGTTTTTCATGTCTCAATCGTCCTTTCTGGTTTGCGCCACGCGGGCGCCTGGGGTGAAGCCGCCGGCGCGTGGCCGGCGGCCCCGGCGCGCAATCGAAGTGCATCGATTTACGATTGCGACGCCGAACTGCTGCCTGGGCGGCTCTAGAGGCCGAGGTCGCTCAGGCCCGGGTGGCCTTCCGGTCTCGATCCGAGCGGCCAATGGAACTTCCGGTCGGATTCGCCGATGGGTGCGTCGTTGATGCTGGCGACACGGCGGCGCATCAGGCCGCGCTCGTCGAACTCCCACAATTCGTTGCCGTAGGAGCGGAACCAGCTCCCGCTGTCGTCGCGCCATTCGTAGGCGAACCGGACCGCGATACGGTTTTCGCGGAATCCCCAGAGTTCCTTGATCAGGCGGTAATCGAGCTCGCGTTCCCATTTCCGGGTCAGGAAGGCGACGATGCTGCCGCGGCCTTCGAAGAACTCGGCGCGATTGCGCCAGTGGCTGTCCGGCGAGTAAGCCAGCGCCACGCGCTCGGGGTCGCGGGTGTTCCAGGCGTCCTCGGCGAGGCGAACTTTGCTGACGGCGTCGTCCACCCTTGTGAATGGCGGCAGCGGCGGGCGTTCTGTGTCCATGGTCAGTTTCCTTCCTTGCCGGCGAGCCTGGCTCGCAGCTGTTCGTTTTCGGCTTCGAGTGAGGTCACGCGGTTACGCAACGGCGCCATCGCCGCGGCGACTTCCGCTTCGGTGAAACGCGGTGTGATGTGCTGAGGGCAGTTCCAGTCGAATGCCGCGAGGCGCAGCACGAAGACGCGCTCCGGTTTTGCCGCGTAGCCGGGTTCGGCGACGAGCGCCGCCAGATCATTGTCGATCGGAACCGCCTCGACATGGGCATAGATCTTGAGGCGGGCGCGAGCCGGGTAATCGACCAGGATCAGCGAGGCGCGGCCATCGGCGGCGAGATTGCCGACGCTGATATACTGGCGGTTGCCGCGATAGTCGGCAAAGGCCACGGTCTTGTCGTCCACGACCTTCAGAAAACCTCGAGGCCCTCCGCGGTGCTGGACATAGGGCCATCCGGTTTCCGAAGCAGTGGCGATGTAGAAGCTGTCGCGCGTCTCGATGAAGGCGACTTCGTTCGGCGTGAACTTGTCGAAGGCGCGGTCACCCTTGAAGTTCCGGTAAATGCGGTCGCTTCCGACGGCTCGCTGGGCTGCGCGGACGCTTGGCGTCGATGCAATGTCGAGAAATCCGTAAGGCATGGAGTTGTTTCCTGGTTGAAAACGGGCGGGCCAGAGGAACCCGCCCGCTTCTCGCGTCAGGCTGCTTCGTCGGCCTGGACCACGGGGAAATCGATGTCGGTCCGGGCGACCAGATTGAGCAGGTTCGTGAAGATGTTCTCGGCAACTACCGCGATGATCTCGACAATCTGGCCATCGGAAAAACCCGCTTCGCGAAGGGCTTCGATATCGGCATCGCCAACGCGGCCGCGGTCGCGAACAACAATGGTCGCAAAGCGAACGGCGGCGTCGGCCTTGGAATCGCTCGACCGGCCCATCCGATTAAGCGCGATCTCCTCGCTGCCGATCTTCGCCATGTTCATGCCCAGATAGGTGTGTGCGGACAGGCAGTAATCGCAGCCATTCACCTGGGCGACGGCGAGTGCGATGCGCTCGCGCGTCTTGACGTCCAGGGCCTTGGCGAGCGCGGCGTTGTTGGCGGTGTAGCCCTGAAGCGCGGCCGGGCTCGAGGCGATCAGCCGAAACATGTTCGGAACGACGCCAAGCTGCTTTTCGACGGCGTCGAGGATCGGCCTGGAATCGGCGGGGACATCGTCACGCGCGGGGACGGTCAGGCGGGACATGGTTATTTCTCCTTTGCGGTTTCGGAACCCGGGCGGGCTCTTGTGTAAGGAGGATTATTCCATTCCATCCACAGGGATAATTCGGTAATATCGAGAATTAGAATCTCAATATATGGAATAATCTTGGACCGGCTTGAAGCCATGAGAATATTGCTGCGGGTGGCCGACAGGGGCAGCTTCTCGGCTGCCAGCCGCGAACTGGGCGTGCCGCTCGCAACCGTCAGCCGCAAGGTGAACGAGCTCGAGATACATCTGGGCGCCAAGCTCCTGGTGCGCACGACGCGCAAGGTCGCGCTCACCGATACGGGCGCGGCCTACCTGGATTCGGCCAGGCGGATTCTCGAAGACATAGAAGAAACGGAACGAGTCGCTTCAGGCGAGTTTCACGCGCCGCGCGGCGAACTGACGCTGACAGCTCCGGTTTTCTTCGGCCGGCTGCACATTCTGCCGATCGTCATCGATTTCCTTGCCGCCCATCCGGAGATCAATGTCCGGCTCGTCCTGTCGGACCGGAACCTGCATCTGCTCGACGATCACGTCGACATGGCGGTGCGGATCGGCCGGCTGCCGGACAGCACCATGATAGCCACCAATGTCGGCTCGATGCGGACCGTCATTTGCGCAAGTCCGAAACTGATCGATGCCTACGGCATGCCGGAAAGGCCGGAAAAGATGGCCGCATTGCCATGCGTCAACTTCGAGTTTCTGTCGCCGGACTCGAGCTGGCTCTTCAGGTCAGCCGACACGGGACAAGCCGCCGATGTCGCACTCTCGCCGCGCCTTACCGTTTCGACGGCGGAAGCCGCTGTGGAGGCGGCTGTCCAGGGCGTCGGCGCAACACGCGTCCTTCACTATCAGTGTGCCGAGCAGGTGCGTGAGGGCGCGCTGCGTATCGTCCTGGAGGATTTCGAAGTGGACCCGATTCCCGTTCATCTGATCCATGCGGCGCGCGGTGCGCTTCCCTCGAAAATGCGGGTCTTCCTTGATTTCGCGGTTCCTGTCCTCAGAGCGAAGCTCAAATCGCCATAGTCTGCCCCGGGATGCCGCGCAGGCCTTTTCTCCGCCCTCACCCGCCCCGCTGCCGGGCGAGGAACGCAAGCCGCTCGAACAGGTGGACGTCCTGCTCGTTCTTCAGCAGCGCGCCGTGCAGTTTCGGCAGGGCGTTCTTCGTGTCGGTGCGAAGCGCTTCCGGCTCGATGTCGTCGGCGACGAGGAGGCGGATCCAGTCAAGGGCTTCGGAGGTCGACGGTTTCTTCTTCAGGCCGGCGACGTCGCGGATCTCGTAGAATCGGGTCAGCGCGGCGCGGACGAGGTTCTGCTTGATGCCCGGGTAGTGGACGTCGACGATAGCCTGCAACGTCTCCATGTCGGGAAACTTGATGTAGTGGAAGAAACAGCGGCGCAGGAAGGCATCGGGCAGTTCCTTCTCGTTGTTGGAGGTGATGATGACGATGGGGCGCTGTTCGGCGCGGATCGTCTCGCCGGTCTCGTAGACGAAGAACTCCATGCGGTCGAGTTCCTGCAGCAGGTCGTTGGGAAACTCGATATCGGCCTTGTCGATCTCGTCGATCAGCAGCACGGTCTTGCGGCCGGCGGTGAACGCTTCCCACAACTTGCCGCGCTTGATGTAGTTGGAAATGTCCTCGAAGCGCGGATCGCCGAGTTGGCTGTCGCGCAGGCGCGACACGGCGTCGTATTCGTAGAGGCCCTGCTGCGCCTTGGTCGTCGACTTGACGTGCCATTCGATGAGATCGAGATCGAGCGCGGCGGCGACCTGCTTGGCCAGCTCCGTCTTGCCGGTGCCCGGCTCGCCCTTGACCAGCAGCGGGCGTTCCAGCCGGATGGCCGCGTTGACCGCGACGGTCAGATCCTTCTCGGCGACATAGGCGTCGGTGCCTTCGAACAGCATGTTTTCGTTTCCGTCTTTTCTTGCCTGTTTTTCCCTGGCCCGGTCATAGGGCCGGCCGCCGCATCCGGCAAGCGCGCCGGCCCATGATCGTCGTTCCTGTCTGTGATGCTTCGCACACCGCGAGGGGCGAGACCGGTCTACACGGATGATACCGGGCTGGGGGCCTAGCCGCCTACCGGTGGCGGGGGGTCCCGTGCGGTACTTGATGCCCCAGGTTCCGTGCGGGGCCTCCCATCATCTGCGGGGAAGGCCCTAGCGTGTCGGCACCGGCACCTCGCCGCGATAATCGTAGAAGCCGCGCCCGCTCTTGCGTCCGAGCCAGCCGGCCTCGACATATTTCACCAGCAGCGGGCAGGGCCTGTACTTGGAATCCGACAGCCCGTCATGCAGCACCTGCATGATGGACAGGCAGGTGTCGAGGCCGATGAAATCGGCCAGTTCCAGCGGGCCCATCGGGTGGTTGGCGCCGAGCTTCATGGCGGTGTCGATCGCCTCGACCGAGCCGACGCCCTCGTACAGCGTGTAGATCGCCTCGTTGATCATCGGCAACAGGATGCGGTTGACGATGAAGGCCGGGAAGTCCTCCGACGAGGTCGTCGTCTTGCCCAGCGAAGCCGCATAGGCTTTCGATGCCTCGTAGGTCACGTCCTCGGTGGCGATGCCGCGGACCAGCTCGACCAGCTTCATGCGCGGCACGGGATTCATGAAATGGATGCCCATGAAGCGCTCGGGCCGGTCGGTCGCCGCAGCGAGACGGGTGATCGAGATCGACGAGGTGTTGGAGGCGAGCATGGCTTCCGGCTTCAGCACCGGACAGAGCTTGGCGAAAATGCCGCGCTTGACCTCTTCCTTCTCGCTCGCGGCCTCGATGACGAGATCGCAATCGGCGAGGTCCGCCAGCTTTCCGGCGGCCTTGATGCGGGCGGCGGCGGCGTCAGCGTCGGCGGCATCCATCTTGCCGGCCTCTACCGCGCGCTGCATGGATTCGACCACCTTCGCCCTGCCGGCCTCGGCGTTTTCCAGCGTTATGTCGTTGAGTATGACATCATAGCCGGCCGCCGCGCTGACCTGCGCGATGCCACAGCCCATTTGTCCGGCGCCTATCACGCCAAGTGTCCTGATGCTTCCCGTCATTGTTTTTCCCGCGTGCTTGTCGCTGTTATTTTTTTGCATTCTGCGATTGCTGCGCTGCAATGTAAACCGGATTGTGCAGATACGGCAGGCGTCCGGACCGTCGCCAGGCGGCGGGCTCAGGCAGGATCGAGGCCGAGTTCGCGGCGCAGCTTGCGGGTCAGGCCGGCGGCGACGATGCGGTGGCTTTCGGCGAGGTAGTCCTTCAAGGCGGCATCATCCATGGCTTCGGCGGTGACGCGCTGGATCCACGCCATGCCGCGCGAGGCGAGATAGGGCGCCGGGCGCAATCCCGGCTGCTCCTTCAGGATATCGTAGGCGAGGGCGGACACCTTGAAGGTGACGGCGAGTTCGTCGCCGCTGTGCCAGCCGGCGATGGCGAAGACCTTGCCGCCGACCTTCCAGACATGGGCGCCGCCCCACTGGACGACATGGGCGGTCCGGGGAAGGCCGGCGCAAAAGGCGTTGTATTCGTCGAGCAGCATGCGGCGAGGCTAGCGCATGGGGACAGGCGCGCCTAGTCGATGAACTCGACGGTGACGCCCTTGGAGACAAGCCTTGCCAGTTCGGCGGCGTCCCAGTTGGTCAGGCGCACGCAGCCATGCGAATTCGTCTTGCCGATGCGGTCGGGCTCGGGCGTTCCGTGAATGCCGTAAGTCGGTTTCGACAGCGCGATCCAGATCGATCCCACCGGTCCGTTCGGACCCGGCGGGATGGTCAGGACCTTGTTGTTGGACCCTTGCACGAAATTGATCTTCGGATTGTAGGTGTAGTTCGGGTCGAAGGCGACGCGCTGCACCTCGACCGTGCCGGACGGCGACGGCGTGTCGGAGGAGCCGATGGTGGCCGGATAGGCCGCGACCATGCGGCCGGTCCCGTCGTAGGCGCGCACCTGTTCGGCGGCCTTGTCGGCCTCGATGCGGGCCACCGGCGTGTCGATGTTGCCGCCGACGGCGGCGACGCGGATGACGGTGCCGGCCCAGTAGAAATTCACGTCGGGATTGAGGGATTCCAGGTAGCTTTGCGCCATGTGGAACCGCTCGGCCAGCATTTCCGCCGGCGAGGTGTAGGACATGGCGGGAAGCGCGGCCTTCTCGGCGTAATCGGCGGGAATGGATTTCGCGAAGGGGCCGGCCACATCCTCGGGGGTGATGGTGTATTCGGCGAAAGCGTCGCCGCCGGTGCGGGCGAGCTCGGCGTCCAGCGTGGCCTCGTCGGCGGCTGTGTAGGCGGTCCCGGTCAGGCTGGTCGCCGCGGCGACCGCCTTCCTGACATTGCTGCCCATCTGGCCGTCGATCACGCCTGGCGAATAGCCGAGGCGGTCGAGCAGGACCTGGAGCTTGGCGACGGCGGGCCCGTCTTTCGCGGCCGTCGGATCGAGCGGCCGGATGGCGGCGGTCTCGGTGCCGCGCCGTTCCCCGCTATCGGGGGCGGGAATGACCTGCGGCGCGGGAAGCCCGCCCCTGCCGGAATCGTCCGGGGCGCTGTCGCGCGGCAAGTCGATGCCGCGTTCGGAAAGCAGTTCGTCGAGGGTGCGGACATCCTGCCGCCCGTTCGCGCGGCGGCCATCGAGCGGTGCGCGTTCCACCGTTTGCGGCGCGGGGACCACATCCGCCGGCGGCGGGGCGTCGGGGAAGGGCCGCACATAGTTTTCGGGCGCGGGCGGAAACGCGTTTTCGCCGGGGCCGTCCGGGCTGGCGAGAGGCGGCAGGACGCGCTCCAGCAGGTTTCGCAGCGGCTGGGGTTCTTCCACGGCAATGATGCGATTGGTGCGCCGGTCGAAATAGACACGCCGGCCGTGCCTGTCGACGAAAAAGCCGACACTGGACTGCGCGACGCGGTAGGCGCCGTCGGCCGAACCGGCCTCGGCCGGGAGCAGGGCCGCGGACAATGCGACGACAAGGAGGGCTGCGAGGCGGCCGGCCAGAAAGAGAGCGTTCATTCAGCTATTCCCAAGGACGTTCGAAGGGGCCGGCGGGTGTCCGGCGCCCTGAAACCAAATTCGTCCCTGCAGAAAACATGATTCGCGGAAAATCGCGGCGTTAAAATGACTGACCCGGCCGGAGCCGGGTCAGTGAGGAGTTTTTTGCCGATCAGGCGGCCTGTTCGGCTGCCGCCTCGCCGGCGGCATCGTTCACCGCCTGGAAGTTCAGCCGGTCGGAGCCCTCGAGCACCTGGACGGTGGAGCCGTCGAGGATCTCGCCGGACAGGATCAGCTCGGCGAGCGGGTCCTGCACCTCGCGCTGGATGACGCGTTTCAGCGGCCGGGCGCCATAGGCGGGATCGTAGCCCTTGTCGGCCAGCCACTTGAGCGCGCCGTCGCCCAGCTCGAGCACGATCTTGCGATCGGCCAGCAGGTTTTCCAGGCGCTTGAGCTGGATCGCGACGATGCGGCCCATCTCGGACTTCTTCAGGCGGTGGAACAGGATGACCTCGTCCACGCGGTTGAGGAATTCCGGGCGGAAGGCGCCGCGCACCACGCCCATGACCTCGTCGCGGACGCTGTCGGTGTCCTGGTCCTCGCCAAGATTGACGAGATATTCGGCGCCGAGGTTCGACGTCATGATGATCAGCGTGTTCTTGAAGTCGACCGTGCGACCCTGACCGTCGGTCAGGCGGCCGTCATCGAGCACCTGCAGAAGCACGTTGAAGACGTCCGGGTGGGCCTTTTCGATCTCGTCGAACAGGATCACCTGATAGGGCCGGCGGCGGACGGCTTCGGTCAGCACGCCGCCTTCCTCATAGCCGACATAGCCGGGCGGCGCGCCGATCAGGCGCGACACCGAATGCTTTTCCATGAACTCGCTCATGTCGATGCGCACCATGGCGTGCTCGTCGTCGAACAGGAAGTCGGCGAGCGCCTTGGTCAGTTCTGTCTTGCCGACGCCGGTAGGGCCGAGGAAGATGAACGAGCCGATCGGACGGTTCGGGTCCTGCAGCCCGGCGCGGGCACGGCGCACGGCCCTGGAAACGGCCTGCACGGCTTCGGCCTGGCCGACGACACGCTCGCCGATCTCGTCTTCCATGCGCAGAAGCTTGTCGCGCTCGCCTTCCAGCATCTTGTCGACGGGAACGCCGGTCCAGCGCGAGATAATATGGGCGATATGGTCGGGCGTGACGGTTTCCTCGACCATCGAACCGGTTTCGGAGTCGCCGCGCTGCTCCGCTTCGGCGAGCTTCTTCTCAAGGTCGGGAATGCGGCCATAGGCAAGCTCGCCGGCCTTCTGGAACTCGCCCTGGCGCTGGGCGGCGGCAAGTTCGTTGCGGGCCTCGTCGAGCTGGCCCTTCAGGTCGGCGGCCGCGCCGAGCTTTTCCTTCTCGGATTGCCACGTGGCGGTCAGGGCGTCGGATTCCTCCTCGAGGCCGGTCAGCTCCTTTTCGAGCCTGGACAGGCGGTCCTTCGAGGCGTCGTCCGTCTCGAGTTTCAGCGCCTCGCGCTCGATCTTGAGCTGCATGATGCGGCGGTCGATCTCGTCGAGTTCCTCGGGCTTGGAGTCGACCTGCATGCGCAGGCGCGCCGCCGCCTCGTCGACAAGGTCGATCGCCTTGTCAGGCAGGAAGCGGTCGGTGATGTAGCGGTTCGACAGGGTCGCCGCGGAAACGAGGGCGGAATCGGAGACGCGCACCTTGTGGTGCTGCTCGTATTTCTCCTTCAGGCCGCGCAGGATCGAGATCGTGTCCTCCACGGTCGGCTCCTCGACGAAGACCGGCTGGAAGCGGCGGGCAAGCGCGGCATCCTTTTCGACATGCTTGCGGTACTCGTCCAGCGTGGTCGCGCCGACGCAGTGCAGCTCACCGCGCGCAAGGGCGGGCTTCAGGAGGTTCGACGCGTCCATCGCACCATCCGCCTTGCCGGCACCGACAAGCGTGTGCATCTCGTCGATGAACAGGATGATGGAGCCGGCGGCCGACTGGACCTCGTTGAGGACGGCTTTCAGGCGCTCCTCGAACTCGCCGCGATATTTCGCGCCGGCGATCAGCGCGCCCATGTCGAGCGCCATCAGCTGCTTGTCCTTGAGGCTCTCCGGCACGTCGCCGTTGACGATGCGCAGGGCGAGACCTTCGGCTATGGCGGTCTTGCCGACGCCGGGTTCGCCGATCAGGACGGGATTGTTCTTGGTGCGGCGCGACAGGACCTGGATGGTGCGGCGGATTTCGTCGTCGCGGCCGATCACGGGATCGAGCCTGCCGTCGCGTGCGTCGGCGGTCAGGTCGCGGGCATATTTCTTCAGCGCGTCATAGGCCTGTTCGGCGCTCGCGCTGTCGGCGGTACGGCCCTTGCGGATATCGTTGATCGCCTGGTTCAGCCCGGTCGGCGTGACGCCGGCCTTGGCGAGGATGTCAGCCGTCTTGGCCGATTTCTCCATTGCCAGGGCGAGCAGGAGGCGTTCGACGGTAACATAGGAATCGCCGGCCTTGGTGGCGAGCTCCTCCGCCGTGTTCATGACCTTGGCGAGCGGCTGGGCCATGTAGAGCTGGCCATTGCCGCCCTGCACCTTCGGCTGGGCATTGAGCGCGGTCTCGACGCCGAGGCGGACCTCGTTCGGCTTGCCGCCTGAACGCTCGATCAGCGATGCCGCAAGGCCTTCCGAATCGTCGATCAGGACTTTCAGGATGTGTTCGGGCGTGAATTGCTGGTGATCCTGCCCGAGAGCGAAAGTCTGGGCGGACTGAATGAAACCACGGACGCGGTCGGAATATTTCTCAAGATTCATTTGGGTCTCCAATCCCCCGGCAGCCTGTCAAAGCGCTGGCCGGTTCATCGATGACAGGTTCCCGTCAAGCGGCAAACCCTTGTTCGGACTGGATATGGTGACGCGGCCGGGTGAAAAAAAGGGCAAGGCGCGCCCGAATGACAAAAACCCGCGCCGGTGACCGGCGCGGGTTTCAATCAGTGTTCGTGCTGCCCGTCGGATCAGGCTTCGGCTGCGACCGACTCACCGCCATCCGAGCCGCTTTCGGTGTTTTCCGAGACGGCTTCATCCGGATTCTGGCGCGGCTTGCGCGGACGGCGCGGCGACGAGCGGCGAGGCTTGCTGTCGGCGGCGGCCTGTTCCTGCTCTTCCATCGCGACTTCGACCGGCGTTTCGCCGATCACGGGCTGCGGGGCCTCGGAGGCGTCGTGGCCGTTCGGCTGGGCTTCGCCATTGCCGCCACCGCTGCCCTTGCGTTCGCGACGTTCGCGCTTTTCGCCTTCGGCGGGCGCATTTGCTGCGGGGGCATTTGCCGTGCTGTCATCGCCGCTTTCGCTGTCGTCAGACTGCGCGCGTTCCTCGCGCTGCGCCTGCTGCTGCGCCTGGGCGGCCATGATAATCCGGTTGTAGTGTTCGGCGTGCTGCAGATAGTTCTCGGCCATCACGTTGTCGCCGGACGACAGGGCGTCACGGGCGAGCGTCGCGTATTTGTCGGCGATCACCTGGGCGTTGCCGCGGATTTTCACGTCCGGTCCGTTGCTTTCGTAATTACGGGAAAGCGGGTTCTGGTTACGTCGGTTACCGCCGCCACCGCCGCCGCTGCTGCGGTTGCGCTGCCGGCGACCTTGCTGTTGTGGTCTCATCAGACTCTCATGTTGCCATTTCAGTGCTACAGGTTGCGCATCGCGCCTGTTCGTGCCGTGACAAGGTTTTCCCCATACCTTATCCGGGCGCAGAAATTGTTTGTTTGCGTGCCTCGGTGCCGATCTCGCACAATAGCCGGCGAAAGGCGGATGTCCGCACGGGAAAGTCAAGTTTTACCGTAGGGTGTCGGACTGGTGGTTGCTTTTACGTTACCACCACCAGTTAGGTAGCCTCACAATGCTGCATTGCCAAGTGATTTTTTCATAACAGGGCACAAGTTCATGTCATTTCACAAAAAAAAGTGCCCGGATATGCCCGCCATAGTCGCTTCTTTCGCCGGTTTTCGCGAATCCGGCACTCTCGAAAAGATTCGTCACCTCGGCACCCTGGTCATGGCCGATTTCGACGGCAATCGCGCCGTTCGCGGCCAGGAAAGGCGCCGATTCGCCGGCCAGAACGCGATAGGCGTCAAGTCCGTCCTCGCCGCCATCCAGCGCGGCCAGCGGGTCGTGGTCGCGCACGTCGATATCGAGAGCGGCGATGTCTCCATGGCGGATATAGGGCGGATTGGAGACGATCAGATCATATCGTTCCGTCACCGTCTCGAACCAGTTCGAGCGGATTGCGGTGAAACGGTCCACAAGGCCGAGTTGCAGGGCGTTGGTTTCGGCGACCATGCGCGCTTCGCCGGAAATGTCGGTCCCGGTGGCGACGGCTTCCGGCACTTCGGAGAGAAGCGCCAGGGCAATGGCGCCGGTGCCGGTGCCGATGTCGAGGATATTGCAGGCGCCTGTTCGCGCAACGCGCTCCCTGACGAAGGGCAGGACGAGATCGACCAGGGTCTCGGTATCCGGGCGGGGAACCAGCGTGGCCGCGGTCAATTGCAGCGGCAGGCCGTAGAATTCACGCTGACCGATGATGCGGTGCACCGGCTCGCGGGCAAGCCTGCGCTCGATACAGGCCTGGAAACGCTCGATCTTTTCCGTCGGCACCAGACGGCCCGGTTCGGTGATACGGGTGAGCACCGTCAGCCCGGTCGCGTATTCGAGCAGCAGGCTGGCGTCGAGATCGAACGACGGGATGCCGGCTTCCGCGAGCCGTGTCCTGGCGGCGCGGAAGAGCTTCTCGACTGCTTCCGGTGCGACCGCCTGGCTCATGCGGGCTCTTCCGTCAGCAGCTTCGCCTGGTGGTCGGCGATCAGCGGATCGATGACGTCATCCAGTTCGCCCTCCATCACCCGGTCGAGCTTGTAGAGCGTCAGGTTGATACGGTGATCGGTCAGGCGACCCTGCGGGAAATTGTAGGTGCGGATGCGCTCGGACCGGTCGCCGGAACCGACCTGCAGGCGGCGCGCCTCGGCGCGCTCGTCGGCGGCCTTCTGGCGTTCGGCGTCGTAGAGGCGGGTGCGCAGGATTTCCATCGCGCGGGCGCGGTTCTGGTGCTGCGACTTCTCCGACTGCAGGACGACGATGCCGGTCGGAATATGGGTGATGCGCACGGCGGAATCGGTGGTGTTGACGTGCTGGCCGCCCGCGCCGGAGGCGCGCATCGTGTCGATGCGGATATCCTGGTCGCGGATCTCGATGTCGACATCGGTGGCCTGCGGCAACACGGCGACGGTGGCGGCGGAGGTGTGGATGCGTCCACCGGCCTCGGTCTCGGGCACGCGCTGGACACGGTGGACGCCGGATTCGAACTTGAGGCGCGAGAACACGCCGCGGCCGGAGACGGTGGCGATGATTTCCTTGTAGCCGCCGGCATCGCCCTCGGAGGCGGAAATCGCCTCGACCTTCCAGCCGCGTCCGGCCGCATAGCGCTCGTACATACGGAACAGGTCGCCGGCGAACAGTGCGGCTTCGAGACCGCCGGTGCCGGCGCGGATCTCGAGGATGGCGTTCTTGGTGTCGGCCTCGTCCTTGGGCAGCAGCAGAAGCTGGATGTCCCTGGCGAGCCCTTCGATGCGGTCCTCGACCTCGGGCAGCTCCATCTCCGCCAGTTCGCGCATCTCGCCGTCAGTCGCCTTGTCGGAGAGCAGGGCCTCCAGGTCGTCGCGCTCCGCGGCGGATGCCTGGTATTCGCGGATCTTGCCGACGATTTCCTCCAGATCGGAATATTCGGAGGCGAGTTTGACATAGGTCTCGCTGTCCGGACCGCTCGCCATCTGGGTTTCCAGCATGGCGAAGCGCTTGACCATCTGGTCCATCTTGTCGGCGGGAAGTTCAATCATGCGGCGAAAGCGCGTTCGGTCTCGTCAGGTGTAGGGAATGTCGTGCCTGTCCGCGAATTCGCGGAGTACAGGCTGCATATCGGTCATGCCGGCGTCGTTTTCAATCGCGGCGGTGATTACTGCGGTCAGTTCCGCGAGATCGGTGGCCAGCAGCGCGGCCTTGACCGGGCCGATGGACGCGGCCGACATCGACAGGTCGCGAATGCCCACCGCGGCAAGCGCCATGGCGGAAAGCGGCTTGCCGGCCAGTTCGCCGCACAATGTCAGCGAGGTGCCGTTTTTCCCGGCGGCCTGGGCGATGCTGCGCAGGGCGCGCAGGAAGGGCCGCGACATCGGTTCGAAACGGGAGGCGATCTGCGGATTGCCGCGGTCGGTCGCCGTCAGGAATTGGAACAGGTCGTTGGAGCCGATGGAGACGAAATCCACCGCCTTCATCAGGGCGTTGAGGTCGAACAGCAGCGACGGGACCTCCAGCATGGCGCCGATGCGAAGCCGTGTCGGCAGGCCGTGACCGAAGCGTGACAGGTGCTGGACCTCGCGGTTGATGATGGCGCGCGCCTGTTCGATTTCGCCGACATCGGTGACCATCGGCAGCATGAGGCGCAGTTCGCGTCCGGACGAGGCCTTGAGGAGCGCGCGCATCTGCGTTCGGAACAGGCCGGGCCGGTCGAGCGACAGGCGGATGGCGCGCCAGCCGAGCGCGGGGTTTTCCTCCTGCGGGGCGCTGCGGAAATAGGGCAGGACCTTGTCGCCGCCGATGTCGAGCGAGCGGAATGTCACCGGTTTGCCGTTCGCCGCGTCGAGCACGGAGCGATAGAGCGTTTCCTGCGCCTCGGTGCGCGGGAAGGTCTCGGCGACCATGAACTGTAACTCGGTGCGGAACAGGCCGATGCCCTCTGCGCCCGCCTCGTCGAGCTGCGGCAGGTCGACCAGCAGGCCGGCATTCATGTAGAGATGGAAGGCCTGCCCGTCCTTCGTCGCCGAGGGCTTGTCGCGCAGGGCGCGGTATTCCTGCTGGCGGCGGGCGCGGAAACGGACCTTTTCCGCATAGGCCGATTCGACATCGGGCTGCGGGCGCAGATGCACGTCGCCCGACAGGCCGTCGACGATCACCGCATCGGCATTTTCCGACAGCGCGACGATGCCCTTGGCCTGGCCGACGACCGGGATGCCCATGGCGCGGGCGACGATGACGACATGGCTGGTGGCCGCGCCGTCCTCCAGCACCAGGCCGCGCAGGTTCTTGCGCGGGTAATCGAGAAGCTCGGCCGCGCCCATGGTGCGCGCGACGAGAATGGTGTCGGAGGGCAGCTTCTCCTCGCGGGTGGCGACATCCTCGCCCATCAGTTCGCGCAGCAGGCGGTTGGCGAGATCGTCGAAATCGTTCATCCGCTCGCGCAGATAGGGATCGCTGACTGCGCTCATGCGGGCGCGCATGTCGCTTTGCACCTTTTCCACCGACGCCTCGGCGGTCAGGCCGTTGCGGATCGCTTCCTCCAGCCTGCGCACCCAGCCCTTGTCGTGGGCGAACATGCGGTAGCTCTCCAGCACGTCGCGGTGCTCGCCCTCGAAGGCGATCTCGCGGCGCGACAGCATGTCGTCGATGGTCAGGCGCAGCGAACTGATCGCCGCGGCGAGCCGCTCGATCTCCGCATCGGAATCCTCGTTGAACAGGTCGGTGACGACGATGCGCGGCTCGTGCAGGACGACGTGGCCGAGCCCGATACCCTCGGCGAGTGCGCGCCCGCCGGTGGTCACCGGGCGGCTGAGGTCGAGTTCGATGCCGCCCTGCGACAGCCGCTTCAGTTCGCCGGCGGCAATCAGTTCGCCAATGACCATGGCGACGGTTTCGAGCGCCTCCACCTCGTCATCGCCATAGGCGCGGTGCGCCTCGTTCTGGACGACGAGCACGCCGAGCGTGCGGCCGGCGCGCAGGATCGGCACGCCGAGGAAGGAGTTGAAAACCTCTTCGCCCGTTTCCGGCAGGTATTCGAAGGCCGGGTGCTTCTGCGCCTCGGCGAGATTGAGCGGCCGGGCAGACGAGGCGATGGTACCGACCAGGCCCTGGCCGAGGCGCAGGGCGGAGTGGTGCACCGCCTTCGGGTTAAGACCGATGGTTGCATAGAGTTCGAGCACGCCGTCGGCGCGCAGCACGTAGGTCGAGCAGACCTCGGCGACCATGTTCTGGGCGATCTGGCGCACAATCCGGTCTAGCCGGTCCTGCGGCTCCATCGGCTCCGCCATGATCTCGCGGAGACGTTTCAGCAGTACCCGTGGTCCAGCGTCCGCCTCGCGAAGCAAATCGATCTCCCTGCACGCATCGTTGTCGGCCGCCCGGACAATCCGGGCGCGTCCGTCTAGGCATAGCCGCCGGGGCTAGAGCTTGTCGAGACCGTAGACGTCGTGCAGCGTGCGCACGGCCAGTTCGCAGTAGGGTCCGTCGATCAGGATCGAGATCTTGATCTCGGACGTGGTGATGGCGCGGATGTTGATGCCCTTTTCGGCCAGCGCCTTGAACGCGATCGCCGCCACGCCGGCGTGGCTGCGCATGCCGATGCCGATAACGGAGACCTTGACCAGGCCGGTTTCCGACTGGACGGCGTTATAGCCGACTTCGTCCTTCACCTTTTCCAGCGCGAGCACCGCCTTGTCGACGTCTCCGCTGGGAAGGGTGAAGGTCATGTCGGTAAACTTGCCGTCGCCGGAAATGTTCTGGACGATCATGTCCACATTGATGCCGGCTTCGGCCAACGGCCCGAAAATGGCGGCGGATACACCCGGACGGTCCTGCACGCGACGCAGCGAGATCTGCGCTTCGTCGCGGGTATAGGCGATGCCGGTGACATTCTGCTTTTCCACGATCTCATCCTCATCACAAATCAGCGTGCCCGGCGGATTGTCGAAATCATCCATTCCGGGTGCGTCGGGCGCATCGAAGCTGGAGCGCACGAAAGTGCGCACATTATGCACCATGGCGAGTTCGACCGAACGCACCTGGAGTACCTTCGCGCCGAGCGAAGCCATTTCCAGCATTTCCTCAAACGAGACCTTCGCCAGCCGTCTTGCCTTCGGCTCGATGCGCGGGTCGGTCGTGTAGACGCCGTCGACGTCGGTGTAGATGTCGCAGCGGTCCGCCTTGACGGCGGCGGCGATGGCAACCGCCGAGGTATCCGAACCGCCGCGGCCAAGCGTTGCGACCCGGTTGTCCGGGCCAATGCCCTGGAAGCCGGCGATGACCGCGACCTGGCCGATGCGGAAGCGCTCGATCAGCCGCTCGCCGTTGATTTCCCTGATGCGGGCGGCGCCATGGGCGTTGTCGGTCTTGATCGGGATCTGCCAGCCCTGCCAGGAACGGGCGTCGACGCCCATCGACTGCAGGACGATGGCCAGAAGGCCGGCGCTGACCAGTTCGCCCGAGGCAACGATGGCGTCATATTCGCGCGCATCGTGCATCGGCGAGGCGGCGCGGGTCAGGTCGACCAGCTCGTTGGTCTTGCCGGCCATCGCGGAGACGACGACGGCAACCTCGTGGCCGCTGTCGATCTCGCGTTTGACATGGCGCGCCACATTGCGGATGCGGTCGATATCGGCGACGGAAGTGCCGCCAAATTTCATGACGATGCGGGCCATGGCGGGTGGTGTGCTCGGCGAGTGTTGTCGTTGTGCAAGCCGGAGAAGCCCGGCGGATCGCGCGCTGCATATCGAATCGCGGGCGGACCCGCAAGTTTGCCTTTGGTCGGCCATGCGGCGGCGCGGCCCCTTGACTTGACCGGCGGATCGCCCGAGTTGGTGTGCAAAGCAGGAACAGGACGACCGATCATGGACAGTGGAGCAACGACAATCGACGCCGGGGAAGTCGAGCGCTTCTCGCGGATGGCGGCTGACTGGTGGAACCCGACAGGCAAATTCAAGCCGCTGCACAAGTTCAATCCGGTGCGGCTGCGCTACATCCGCGAAACGGTGATCGAGCATTTCGGGCTGGATGCCTCGGCGGCAAAGCCGTTTGCCGGCCTGCGCATTCTCGACATCGGTTGCGGCGGCGGCCTGTTGTCGGAGCCGATGGCCCGGCTCGGCGCGGACGTCGTCGGCGCGGACGCGTCCGAAACCAATATCGAGATCGCCAGGATCCACGCCGCGCAATCGGGCCTCGATATCGATTACCGCGCGACGACATCGGAGGCGCTCGAAGCCGAAGGCGAGGCCTTCGACGTGGTGCTGAACATGGAAGTGGTCGAGCATGTCGCCGATGTCCAGATGTTCATGAAATCCTGCGCGGCGATGGTGCGGCCCGGCGGATTGATGTTCGTCGCCACCATCAACCGGACGCTGAAAGCCTACGGAATGGCGATCATCGGCGCCGAGCACATCCTGCGCTGGCTGCCGAAGGGCACGCATCAGTACGAAAGGCTGGTGAGGCCGCAGGAACTGGAGGCGGCGCTGGGCGGCACCGGCGTCGACATCGTCAAACGCTCGGGCGTCAGCTTCAACCCGCTGGCCGACGAATGGCGGCTGTCGCGCGACATGGACGTCAACTACATGGTGGTCGCGGAGCGCGCCAAATAGGCGGCAGAGCGCCTAGTTGAGGTCTTCCGGCAGGTCCGGCAGCGGCAGGATCCCGACGCCCTCGTCGAGCAGGCTCGACACCTCGTCCGGCGTCGCCTTGCCGTAGATGCCGCGCGCATCGGTTTCGCCGTAATGGATCTTGCGGGCTTCTTCCGGGAAACGTTCGCCGACGTCCTCGCCGGTCTTCCTCATCTCGCGCGCCATTTCGTGCAGCTTGGCCATCACCTCGCGCTGGACGGCGTTGCCGGTCGCCACCGCGACCTCCTCGCGTTCGCGGGCCGTCGAGACATTCGGCGCCATCAGGCCCTTGGAGACATGGGAGGAGCCGCAGGCGGGGCATTCCAGGAAGCCGCGCTTCTTCTGGGTCTCGAAATCCGCGCTGTCGCGGAACCATGCCTCGAAGTCATGGCCTTGGTCGCATGTGAGCGAAAACTTGATCACGGCTTTGCTCCGGTCGTTCCCGTCATTGTGCGTCGACGAGATTAAACGGACGTATATTCTTCAGATTGGGTATTTTCCCACGGGCCTCGGGCACGGCGTCGAGGTCGATGCGCGCGGTTATGACGCCGGGCTCGTCGTCGGCCTTCTCGGCGAGGATACGGCCCCAGGGGTCGATAATCATCGAGTGGCCGTAGGTTTCGCGGCCGTCTTCATGGGTCCCGCCCTGGGCGGCGGCGACCAGGAAGGCGCCGTTCTCGATGGCGCGGGCGCGCAACAGGACATGCCAGTGTGCCTCGCCGGTCTGGCGGGTGAAGGCGGCGGGCACGGTGAGGATTTCGGCGCCGGCCAGCGCCTGGCGGCGGAAAATGTCGGGAAAGCGCACGTCGTAGCAGATGGCAAGGCCAAGGCGGGCATCGCCGATATCCGCCGTCACGGCGCGGTCGCCCGGCTGGTAGATCGCCGATTCGCGCCAGCTCTCGCCATTGTCGAGATCGACATCGAACATGTGGATCTTGTCATAGGACACACGCTTGCCGCCATCGGGACCGAACAGGAAAGCGCGGTTGGCGACCTTGCCGCCTTCGAGGGCGATCGGCGTCGAGCCGACATGCAGCCAGATGCCGAGTTCTCCGGCCAGTTTGGCCGCGGCGGCCACGATCGGATCGTCCCTCTCGACGGAAATCGCCTCCATCAGCGCCGAACGGCGCTTCTGCAGCAGGCCCGTCATCTCCGGCGTCTGGACATAGGCCGCGCCGCTTTCGACGGCTTCGCGAACGAGGCGTTCGAACTCATCGCGATTGGCGGCGATATCCGTGCCCGATCGCATCTGCACGGCGGCACATGTCAGCAAGCGGGCCACGGTCAGCTCGCCAGCAACGCGTCGAGCTTGCCGGCGCGCTCGAGGCTATGCAGATCGTCGCAGCCGCCGACATGGATGTCGCCGACGAAGATCTGCGGGAAGGTGGAACCGCCGTGCGAGCGCTGGATCATCTCGCGCTTGAGGTTCGCATCGCGGGTCGCGTCGTGTTCGACATAGGAAACGCCCTTCTTGTCGAGCAGGCGTTTCGCGGCGGTGCAAAATCCGCAAAACTGACGCGTGTAAATGGTGACATTGGCCATTGATAGAATCCTTTCCAAGGCCGGTATATATGTGCGCTGCAACATCCTGAAAAGACCGTCTTATGTCGTGGCAGCGCGGTGCAACGCGCCGGAGAAATGCGGGATCACGCGCGAGAAGGTCAGCACGTCGACATCGGCCGCTCCCGCACGCAACAACACTTTGGCGGCGGCGGAAATGGTCGCGCCGGTGGTGTAGACGTCGTCGACCAGGAGGATCGAGCGGCCCGAGACCGCGATTTCCCTTTCCGGCCGGACCCGGAACGCGCCGCGCACATTGGCCCGGCGCTGCGTGGCCGTCAGGCCGACCTGCTGTCGCGTCGGCTTGATGCGCGCCAGCGCCTCGGGTTCGAAGGCGAGACCGCTTTCGGCGGCAATGGCGCGGGCCAGTTCGGCCGACTGGTTGTAGCGCCGCGCGAGATAGCGGCGCGGATGCAACGGCACCGGCACGACGATGTCGCAGTCCCCGACGAGGTCGCGACCGGCGCGCAGCATCCATTGCGCCATCCAGGGCGCCAGTTCGGCCTGGTCGCCATATTTCAGCCGCTGCACGAGCTGGCGGGCAATGCCGTCATGCAGGACGGCGGCGCGGGCACGGCGATAAGGCGGCGGATCGGCGAGGGCCTCGGCGCTGACCATGTTGTCGCCGAACTCGTGCTGGAAAGGCGTGCCGGTTACGGCGCATATCGGTTCGGCGATGAAATGCAGCCGGCCCCAGCAATCCGGGCACAACGTTCCGCGCGCCGCGACATGCATGCGGCAGGCGAGACAGGTGTCGGGAAACAACACCGAAGCGACGAGACGGCTTGCCTTTTGCGCCAGGTTTTGCATGTGAGCCACCCAAGCAACGAAACGCGATCAGTGTTACAGAAGGCGCCATGGCCGTCAAAACGATCATCGACCTGAACCAGGTGAGCGCAAACCAGCGCCGCGCGGCAGCGTTGGGCGCGGAGGGCGCCGATTTCCTGTTCCGAACGGTTGCCGACGACCTGGCGCTGAGGCTGTCGGCGGTGACGCGGCCATTCGAGCGGGGCATCCTGTTCGTGCCGGGCGCCGTTCCGGATGCGGCGCTGCCCGACCTGCCCGTCCTGCAGCGGCATGTCCTGCCGGACGACGGCGCCGGCGAGGCGCTCGGGCTGGAGCCGGAGAGCTGCGACCTAGCGGTCAGCCTGCTGACGCTGCACGAGACCAACGACACGCCGGGCGTCCTGGCGCAGATCCGCCGGGCGCTGAAGCCGGACGGGTTGTTTCTCGCCTGCGTGCCGGGCGGCGGAACGCTGGGCGAACTGCGCGAAAGCCTGCTTGCGGCGGAGGTCGAGATGACGGGGGCCGCCAATGCGCGGGTGCTGCCGTTCATGGATGTGCGCGATGCGGGCGCATTGCTGCAGCGCGCGGGATTCGCCCTGCCGGTCGCCGATGCGGAGCGACTGACGGTGCGCTACGACACGATGTTCGAGTTGATGCGCGACCTACGGGCCATGGGGGCCACAAACACGCTGGCAGAACGCAGCCGGCGGTTCGTGCCGCCGGGGCTGTTTCATCGGGCCGCATCGCACTATGCGCAACATCATGCCGACCCGGACGGCCGGATCCGCGCCACGTTCGATCTTGTCTGGATGTCGGGTTGGGCGCCGCACGAATCACAGCAAAAGCCGCTCGAACCAGGCAGCGCGGCAAACCGGCTGGTCGATTTCATCGGTGACAAGTCAGGCGGGGGCGGCGACCGGAGCTAGTCCGGCCAGGATCAGTTGAAGCTCTGGGTAATCTCGGAATTGGTATCGGCGAAGAGCCAGCGGACAGCGTCCAGCGCATTGCCGACACCGCCGACGATCGCAATCGAAAGGACAGCTACAATGATACCGTACTCGACCGCTGTCGCACCCGTTTCGTCTTTTACGAATGATTTCAGCACCGCATTACTCCCGTACTCAGGGTAACCTCCTAAGCGGCGAAGGTTAACGCGCTATTGTGGGGAAGCCGATGCGGTTTTTATTCCGAATACTGCGTAAGTGAATAGTTGACGGGACTGCCTAATCAGCAGTCACCCGATTGCATACCATTTGAATGGATAATGCACATCGAGCCCGGATTGCTCTGCAGGACGCTGCGGCGGACCGTATACTGGTTGACGGTGTTGCGAACCGTACCCGTCGCGGTGCGATCGAGACCGCCATAGATCATCGACGCGGTCATGTCCGAGGGGCCGGAGCGATCCAGAAGAGGCGCGAGAAACAACGCGATCGCCACGGCGAACGATCCGAAAAGGAGCGTGATTCGCAGCATTCCCTGACCGGCTTCGGTCACTGTGGAGCCGTTTGGCGGGCGAATTTCTGCCCAATCGCGGTCATCACGCATGTAGTCACCCCTCTTGCCGACATGACAAACCCGGAAGCCCGCCGATGTAAACATGCGCGGACTTCATTTAACATCGCATTTTGTAATAAACGATTGATTAACGACGTTTCCCGGCCGCCGGGCCCGGTTACAGGAGGTCCTGAAGGGCGGGGATGAGCGGTATGTCCGCCGGGGGCATGGGGTAGTCGCGAAGGGCATGGGCGCGCACCCATTTCAGCTGCTGGCCTTCGCGCGGGACGGGGATGCCCTGATACTTGCGGCAGACATAGAGCGGCATCAGCAGGTGGAACTCTTCATAGGCATGGCTAGCGAAACTCAGCGGGGCAAGACAGGGCTGCTCCGTCGTGACGCCGAGTTCCTCGGCGAGCTCGCGGACGAGGGTGTCCTCCGGCGTTTCGCCCGTTTCGACCTTTCCGCCCGGAAACTCCCACAGTCCCGCCATGGTCTTTCCGGCGGGGCGCCGGGCCAGCAGGATGCGGTTGTCGGTATCGAGCAGCGCGCAGGCGGCGACCAGCAGAAGCGGCTTGTCGGCGGGTCCGGTCATGTGCGGGTCAGTCGCCCTTCTGGCGATAGGCGTAGGTGTAGACCGTCTCGAAGCCGAGCCGTTCGTACAGATTGACCGCCGGCTTGTTGGCGGTCATGACCTGCAGCCAGGCGCGTTGCGCACCCTGCGCCGCGGCCCAGCGCAGGGCGGCGCGCACGATGGAGCGGGCGTAGCCCTTGCCCTGTTCGTCGGCGCGGACCGCGATGTCGAACAGGCCGGCGAGATCGTTGTCATGCACGCATAGCGCCGACGCGACCGGTCCCTCTGCGTCCTCGATCACGAACATGCCGCTCGGCGGTCGGATCGATTCGACCACTTCGGTCAGTCCGGCCTTGCGCTCCGGGTCTTCGCCGCGAATGGCGATCGAGGCGTCGACATAGCGACCGACATCCTTCAGCGGGATCTGGTCGATGCCGCTGTCGAGATCGATATCCTTCAGTTTCGCGACCATGACCCTGGTTTCATCGAAGCGCCGCCAGCCATGGGCGTCGAAATGGGCGGCCAGCTGAAGCGGCGCCAGTGGCGACAGGCGGAAGACGAGCGGTCGGCCATAGGCGCCGAACCGCTTGGCGGCGCGGGCGATCCGCGTTTCGATGTCGCGGTGGTCGGCGGGATCGAGCGGATTGACCGAGTTCAGCCGTTTCGACGGATGGCCGGCCGTGAGCCGGACCGCCCAGCTGCCGTCATAGTGCACGGAGGCTGCCGGCCAGGCCCGAAACCCGACCGCTTCGAGACGCCGGACAAGCGCGAGATCCGTCACGAATTCAGCTCCTGTAGTCGCCATTGATGGTGACGTATTCCTTGGTGAGATTGCAGGTCCAGGCAGTGAAGCGCCCTTCGCCGAGGCCGATATCGGCGCGGATCGCGATCTCGTCATTGGTCATGTAGGCGCTGGCCTGTTGCTCGGAGTAGGATTCCGAACGCTCGCCCTCGGAGGCGACGAGCATGTCGCCGAACCAGATCGCCAGGCGGTCGCGGTCGGCCGGTTCGCCGGCCTTGCCGACGGCCATAACGACGCGGCCCCAATTGGCGTCCTCGCCGGTGACCGCGGTCTTGACCAGCGGCGAATTGGCGATCGACATGGCGATGCGTTTGGCGGATTCGTCGGAGACCGCGCCGGTCACCTCGACGCGGACGAGCTTGGTCGCGCCCTCGCCGTCCTTGACGATCATCAGCGCCAGCTCGTGCAGGCATTCGCCGAAGGCGGCGGCGAAAGCGGCCAGCCGCGGATCGGCGGGGTCGGCGATCTCAGGCGCACCGGCGGCGCGGGCCGTTCCCGTCGCGAAGGCCAGCAGCGTGTCGGATGTGGAGGTGTCGCTGTCGACGGTCACCGCGTTGAAGGTGGTCGGCGTATGGCCGGCGAGCAGGGACTGCAGAACCGCCGCGGATACGGGTGCATCGGTGACGACATAGGCGAGCATGGTCGCCATGTCGGGCGCGATCATGCCGGCGCCCTTGGCGATGCCGTTGATGGTCACCTCGCCGTCGCCGAGCCTTACGGTGCGCGTCACCATCTTCGGAAAGGTGTCGGTCGTCATGATGGCGTGGGCGGCGTCGGACCAGCAGTTGCCCTCGGCGGCGGTGGCCATGCCCGCGAGGTGCCGCTCGAAATGCGACGGATCGAGCGGTTCGCCGATCACGCCGGTCGAGGACAGGAAGACCTCGCCCTCGCCGCAGCCGGCCGCGTCGGCGGCCGCCTTCGCGGCGACGGCGGTGGTGTGGCGGCCCTTCTTGCCGGTGAAGGCATTGGCGTTGCCGGCATTGACGACGAGGATGCGCGCCCTGCCGCCGGGCAGGTGCTCGCGGCACAGTTCGACCGGGGCCGAGGGGCATTTCGAGCGGGTGAACACGCCGGCGACGGCGGTGCCCTCGTCGAACAGCATCGCCATCAGGTCGATGCGATCCTTGTACTTGATGCCGGCCTTGGCGATGGCGATGCGAACGCCGGCGATCGCCGGCATCTCGGGATAGGCTTTCGGGGCGAGTGGCGAAACGGCGCTGGACATGATGCCTCTAGACAGGGTTACTCGGCCGCCTGCGGGGCAGCGCCGGCCTTTTCATAGGCCTCCTTGAGGGCCGGATCGGTGATCTCGACCTTGGCTTCCTTGCGCAACTCGCTGAGAAGCTCGAAGTAGCGTTCGCGCAGGAGGACGGCGCGGATCTGGTTCTCGACCTCGGCAAAGGACGGCGGCTGGACCTGGCGCTTGTCTTCCAGCTTGATGACGTGCCAGCCGAACTGGGTCTGCACCGGCGCCTTGGTGTAACCTCCGACATCGAGCGCGAAGGCGGCTTCCTCGAATTCCGGCACCATGCGGCCGCGGGTGAAGTAGCCGAGATCGCCGCCATTGGGACCGGTGGGGCCGGTCGATTTCTCCTTGGCGAGCGCTTCGAATTCGGCACCGCCGTCAAGCTCGGCGATCACGGCCTTCGCGTCTTCCTCGCTTTCGAGCAGGATGTGGCGGGCGCGCACCTCGTTTTCCGGAGAGGCGGCGGCGACTTCCTTGTCGTAGCGGGCGCGGACGTCCTCGTCGGTGATCTTGTCGACGACCTCCTCGCGGAAATAGGCATTGTGCAGGGCGCGCTGGCGCAGGAAGTCGAGGCGGTTCTTGAACTCCTCGGTTTCGTCGAGGCCCGCGGCTTCGCCTCTGGCGGCGAGCGAGCGGATGTCGATCAGCGCGCTGAGGGAGGCGGCGCGGCGATCCGCCGGGGGGACCTGGCCGAGCTGGTCCTGAAGATCGGTGAACGTCATGTCGAGGTCGCGCTCGGTGATCGGCTGGCCGTTCATGGTGCCGACAACCTTCGTGCCGTCGTCCTGCGCGGCAGCGGGCAGCGCGAGCATGCAGGACGCCGCGAACGCCAGCGCGAGGCGCTTTGCGCGCGGAGCGGCGACAGCATCGGACAATGAGCGGGACAGGCGGAAAAACTGCATCGAAAACTCGCTTTGCTGCGGATGAAACGTTCACTTCGAAGTGACCGCGACCCCCCGGAAATCACCGCCTTTTGCGGCCTGCGGCGGCGTTGACATCACTATTTGCCCCTCTTATCTGTCCTTTGCTATCGCGTCCACCTCCGAAAAGCTGGAAAGCCGGGCGACATAGCCCCGCAGAATTGACGCTTACACATGTTTTCGAGGCCCGGCGCGAGCCGGAGCAAGATTGAAGAGAGGACCATTTTCATGGTCAATTTCGGCGGCCTAGCCCGCAAAGTTTTCGGTTCCGTCAACGACCGCCGTCTGAAGTCCCTGCAGCCGAAGGTGGCCGCCATCAATGCGCTGGAAAGCGAGATGGAGGCGCTGAGCGACGAGCAGCTGCGCGCCAAGACCGACGAGTTCCGCGCCCAGATCGCCGAGGGCAAGTCGGTGGACGATCTGCTGGTGCCGGCCTTCGCGGTCGCACGCGAGGGCGCCAAGCGGGCGCTCGGCATGCGCCCCTTCGACGTCCAGCTGATCGGCGGCATGGTGCTTCATGACGGCGCCATCGCCGAAATGAAGACGGGCGAGGGCAAGACGCTGGTGGCGACGCTGCCGGTCTATCTGAACGCGCTCGCCGGACGCGGCGTTCATGTCGTCACGGTCAACGACTATCTCGCCCAGCGCGACTCCGAGTGGATGGGCAAGCTCTACAACTTCCTCGGCCTGACCGCAGGGGTCATCGTGCACGGTCTCGACGACGTGCAGCGCAAGGCCGCCTATGACTGCGACGTCACCTACGCGACCAACAACGAGCTCGGTTTCGACTACCTGCGCGACAACATGAAGTACGAGCGCGCACAGATGACGCAGCGTGAACACGCCTTCGCCATCGTCGACGAGGTCGACTCGATCCTGATCGACGAGGCGCGCACGCCGCTGATCATCTCCGGTCCGCTCGACGACAAGTCGGAACTCTACATCACGATCGACAAGTTCATTCCGATGCTGGTGCCGGAAGACTACGAGATCGACGAGAAACAGCGCTCGGCGACCTTTACCGAGGACGGCACGGAAAAACTGGAGCAGATGCTGGCGGCAGCCGGTTTGCTGAAGGGCGACGGCCTCTACGACGTCGAGAACGTGGCCATCGTGCACCACGTCAACAATGCGCTGAAGGCGCACACGCTGTTCCAGCGCGACAAGGACTATATCGTCAAGGACGACGAGATCATCATCATCGACGAGTTCACCGGGCGCCAGATGCCGGGCCGTCGCTTCTCCGAAGGGCTGCACCAGGCTCTCGAGGCCAAGGAAGGCGCCGCGATCCAGCCGGAAAACCAGACGCTCGCCTCGGTGACGTTCCAGAACTATTTCCGCATGTATGACAAGCTGGCCGGCATGACCGGCACGGCGTCGACGGAAGCCGAGGAATTCGGCAACATATACGGGCTCGACGTGGCCGAGATCCCGACCAACCTGCCGATCCAGCGCCTCGACGAGGACGACGAGGTCTATCGCACGGTCGAGGAGAAATACGTCGCCGTGGTGATGGACATCATCGCCGCACAGAAGAAGGGCCAGCCGGTGCTGGTCGGCACGACCTCGATCGAGAAATCGGAACTGCTGTCGTCGCTGCTCGGCGACGCCAAGAAGCTGAAACAGATCCGGGAGTCGATCCAGAGCCGTATCGACGCCCTGAAGCCGGGCAAGGAACAGGAGCTGCGCGACTACCTGGAAAACGCGATTGCCAGCCTCGACGAAGCCATCAAGGCGGGCGGCGTCAAGCACGAGGTGCTGAACGCCCGGCAGCACGAGCGCGAAGCGCATATCGTGGCGCAGGCCGGCGTGCCCGGCGCGGTGACGATCGCCACCAACATGGCCGGCCGCGGTACCGACATCCAGCTCGGCGGCAATGCCGAGATGCGTATCGAGCAGGAACTGGCCGGTCTGCCGGACAGCGAGGAACGCGACAAACGCGCCGCCGAAATCATCGAGGACGTGAAGCGGCTCAAGAACCAAGCGCTCGCGGCGGGCGGTCTCTACGTGCTGGCGACCGAGCGGCACGAAAGCCGGCGCATCGACAACCAGCTGCGCGGCCGTTCCGGCCGTCAGGGCGATCCCGGCCGTTCGAAATTCTTCCTGTCGCTGCAGGACGACCTGATGCGCATCTTCGGCTCCGAGCGCATGGACGGCATGCTGCAGAAGCTCGGCCTGCAGGAAGGCGAAGCGATCATCCATCCGTGGATCAACAAGGCGCTGGAAAAGGCGCAGAAGAAGGTCGAGGCGCGCAACTTCGACATCCGCAAGAACCTGCTGAAGTTCGACGACGTGATGAACGACCAGCGCAAGGTCGTGTTCGAGCAGCGCAAGGAACTGATGGATGGCACCGACCTGTCCGAGACGGTCGCCGAAATGCGCCGCGAGGTCATCGAGGACTTGGTGACCAAGCACATCCCGGAAAAGGCGTATGCCGACCAGTGGGACGTGGATGGCCTGAAGCAGGCGACCGCGGCCCTGCTGAACATCGACGTGCCGGTCGACCAGTGGGCGGCCGAGGAAGGCATCGCCGAGGACGACATCCGCGAACGGCTGCTCGAGCTCGCCGACAAGGCGGCCGCCGAGCGTGCGGAACGGTTCGGCCCGGAAATCACCGAATATGTCGAGAAATCGGTGCTGCTGCAGACGCTCGATACGCTGTGGCGCGAGCACCTGGTCAATCTCGACCACCTGCGGTCGGTGATCGGCTTCCGCGGCTACGCGCAGCGCGATCCGCTGCAGGAATACAAGCAGGAAAGTTTCGAACTGTTCCAGGCGATGCTCGGCAATCTGCGCCAGGCGGTGACCGCGCAGTTGATGCGTGTCGAGATCGTGCGCGAGCAGGCCGAGGCGCCGCCGCCGGAAATGCCGGCGATGGAAGCGCACCACACCGACGCGACGACCGGCGAGGACGAATTCGCGGTTGCCGAAAACAGCGAATACGGCGCGGCGATCGCCAGCGGCCAGGTCGCGGCGGAGGATCGCAATCCTGACGACCCGGCGACATGGGGCAAGGTCGGCCGCAACGAGGCGTGTCCCTGCGGCTCCGGCAAGAAGTACAAGCATTGCCACGGGGCTTTCGCCACGACGGCCTGAGCCGACCCGTGGGGCCCCGGCGGGCTCGATGCAGATGGTGCCATCTTCGGACGCCTTGCCGGTAAAACCGGCAAGGCGTCCGTAATTAATCTCTTACAATCAGGCGATCGTTTCCGCGCGGGTGGACCGGGCGCGACGGATCGCCTGTTTTTTCGGGATCTTGCGTGGTTTTCCGCCGTGCGCGGCTTTCACCCGAACGGATCACCGGAAACGCGTATGCCAACGCTTTCTTAAGCACGTTGCGCTATCCCGCTACAAGATTTGACAATTAGCGGACACACCGTCTTGCGTTTTTCAGCAGTCGAGACAGCCGAGCAGTGGCTTTCGGCCCCGTTACTGGACCGGGTGCGGCCGTTCGCGCGCAAAATCGACACCATTCGGGCAGGCGCGGACGAGACCGCCGTCGCGCAACGCATGTCGCTGATCGCATTTGCAATTCGCGTGGCGAGCGCGGGGATCATCTTTCTGTCGCAAGCCCTCATCGCTCGCTGGACGGGAACTTTCAACTACGGTGTCTACGTCTTCGTCTGGACGGCGATCATCATTCTCGGCGGCCTGTCGTGCCTGGGATTCCAGACGGCGGTGGTCCGGTTCCTGCCCGGTTACCGCAAGAATGGCGACCTCGAAAGGCTGCGCGGCATCATCCGCACCAGCCGGCTGTTCGTTCTTGCCTCGGCGACACTGGTCACGGTCATCGGCATGGCCGCGATCTGGCTGCTCGCCGACAGGATCGAGTCCTATTACGTGCTGCCCTTCCTGCTGGCCTTCATCTGCCTGCCGATGCTGGCGATGGAAGACGTGCTGGAGAGTACCGCCAGGGCCAACCAGTGGCCCGTCCGGGCGCTGGCGCCGGCCTTTCTCGTGCGGCCCAGCCTGACCCTCATCTACGTGGCGGCCATCCATCTGCTCGGCTACGAGGCATCGGCCGAAGCCGCGCTGATCGCGGCGGTGCTGGCGACCTACACGACGACGCTGCTGCAATTGCTGATGGTCAATCGCGGCCTTGCGGCGACCTATCCGCCCGGCGCGCGCCAGAGCGAGTTGAAAGAGTGGATGACCGTCGCCTTCCCGATCTTCCTGGTCGAGGGCTTCTTCTTCCTGCTGACCAATGCCGATGTGCTGATGGTCGGCTTCTTCCGGCCGCCCGACGAGGTCGGCGTCTATTTCGCGACGGTGAAAATCCTCGCCCTGGTGCATTTCGTTTTCTTCGCGGTGAAGTCCGGGGTCTCGCAGCAATTCGCGGCCTACACGGAACCGGAAGACCGCGCGACGCTCCGGGTGTTCGCGCGCCAGACGGTCGGCTGGACCTTCTGGCCGTCGCTGGTGATCGGCGTCGCGGTGCTGGTGTTCGGCGAGTTCCTGCTTTCGCTGTTCGGCGCGGAGTTTTCCGCAGGCTATCCCCTGCTGTTCGTTTTGATCGCGGGCGTGCTGGTCCGCGCGGCCGTCGGCCCGGCGGAGAGCCTGCTCAACATGACGGGCAACCAGAACGTCTGCGCCACGATCTTCGCGATCGTGCTGGTGGTGAATGTCGTGCTCAATCTCGTGCTGATTCCGGCCCATGGACTGATGGGGGCCGCCGTCGCCACCGCGCTGGCAACATTCATCGAGGCCGCCCTGCTGTTCCTGATAACCTGGCGGCGGATCGGCGTGGCGATGTTCGTGCTGGCGCCGCAACCGAAAGCGGAGGCGGCGTGATGCAGGCAGCCGCGCTGGTCGAGCAGAGCGTTACCCCGGCGAGCTCCTTCATGGTGTCCGGCATGTCGAGCGACCTGGACATAACGATATCGCGCGAGCCGAGCCGGATCGACAGGGGCGACCGCCGGCTCGTCATCTATCCGGCGGACAGCGGTTTCGACATCCTCGAAGACATCGACCGCGTCACCGACTACGCACTGGAACCGAACATCTTCTTCGCGCCGCGCTTCCTGGTGCCGGCGATGCCGCGCATCGACAGCCGCCAGGTGCGGCTGATGCTGCTGCAGGACGGAGCGGAAGATGCACCGGAAACGCGTTTCCTGATGCCGTATTCGGTGGAGAAATCGGGCTTCGGCATGGGGCCGCAGGTGATCCGCGCCTGGTCAACCATGTTCAGCCCCTATGGCGTGCCGATCGTCGAGCGGCGCGAATCGTCACGCATCCTCGACGATTTGCTGGCGACACTCGGCGATCCGGCGACCGCATTGCCGAAAGTGCTGGTGCTGCCCGACATCATGATGGACAGCCCGACGATCACGACCTTGCGCGGCGTGGCGATCGGGCGCGGACTGCCGGTGATGACAACCAACTCGGTGCAGCGGCCCTTCCTGCAGAGCGAAAAGGACAGCGTCGACTATTTCGCGGATACCCTGAGCAAGAGCAGCCGGCGCAACATGCGGCGTCTGCTGCGCCAGCTCGGCGAGATCGGGCAGTTCGAATACGATGTCGCGCGCAATCCCTCGGAAGTGCGTGTCGCACTGGAGGAATTCCTGCTGCTGGAAAATGCCGGCTGGAAGGGGCGGCAGCGGACGTCGCTTGCCGCCGACCGCTTCCATGCGGCCTTCGCGCGCGAGGCGGTGAACAACCTGGCCGAACGCGACCTCTGCCGCATCCATTCCTACAAGCTCGACGGCCGGGTGATCGCGTCGCTGATCGTGTTCGTCCAGTCCGGCCACGCGTGGACGTGGAAGACGACCTATGACGAAGGGCTTTCGCAGTATTCGCCGGGCACGCTTTTGACCATGCAGATCACCGAATCCCACCTCGAGGACCCGAATATCGAGATCACCGACAGCTGCGCGGTCGAGGACCACCCGGTGATGGCGCGATTGTGGTCCGAGCGCCGGGAATTCGCGACCATGGTGATCGGGCTGCAGCCGCATCTCGACCGCGAGGCGCGGCAGGTCATCTCGCAGATGGAACTGTACCGCTCGACACGCAACGCGGCGAAGACGATGCGCGAGCGGCTGAGCCACCTGGTGCGTTCGAACTAGGTCCTGGCCCTAGGCCTTTTCCTGCTGTTCGCGGGCGGCCTCCTCTTCCGCCTGCTGACGGAAGATGCGGCGGATGACCTTGCCCGTCGTGGTCAGCGGCATTTCATCGACGAACTCGATCTCGCGCGGATATTCATGCGCGGACAGGCGCTGTTTGACGAAAGCCTGGATGTCGGTCTTCAGTTCCGGCGCCGGTTCCGCGCCGTCGCGCAGCACGACATAGGCTTTCACCAACTGGCCGCGGATCGGGTCCGGCTTGCCGATGACGGCGGCGAGCGAGACGTCGGGATGACTTATCAGGCAATCCTCGATCTCGCCGGGACCGATACGATAACCGGCGGAAGAGATGACGTCGTCGTCGCGGCCGACGAAGAAGAAATAGCCGTCCTCGTCACGCACGCCCTGGTCGCCGGTCAGCATCCAGTCGCCGATGAACTTCTTTTCGGTGGCCTTGGGGTTCTTCCAGTATTCCAGGAACATCACCGGGTCCGGACGGCGGACGGCGATCTGGCCCTGCTCGCCGGCCGGCAATTCGTTGCCCTTGTCGTCGATGACGGCGACCCGGTGCCCGGCGACCGGCTTGCCCATCGAGCCCGGTCGCATGACGCCGAGCGCGTTGCAGGCAGACAGGACGAGGTTGCACTCGGTCTGGCCGTAGAACTCGTTGACCGTGAGGCCGAAATTGTCGCGGCACCATTGGAGCGTTTCGCGGCCGAGCGCCTCGCCGCCGGAGCCGATGGTGCGCAGGTTCAAATCGAAGCGCCGCGCGCCGTCGCCGAGCGTGGCCAGCATGCGCAGCGCCGTCGGCGGCAGGAAGACGTTGCGGATGCCGGCCTTTTCCATCAGGGCGAGCGCCCATTCGGGATCGAAGCGGGCGACGCGGCCGGCGACGACGGGCACGCCGAAAAACAGGCCGGGCAGCAGGACGTTCAACAGGCCGCCGGCCCAGGCCCAGTCCGCCGGCGTCCAGAGCATGTCGCCCGGTTGCGGCAGGAATTCGTGATGGGTCTCGACACAGGGCAGGTGGCCGAGCAGGACGCGTTGCGCATGCAGGGCGCCTTTCGGATGGCCGGTCGTGCCCGAGGTGAAGATCATCAGCGCCGGATCGTCCGGGCCGGTATCGGCGGGCACGAATTCAGGTGCGCCGGCATCGACAAGCGCATCGAAATCCTCCGCTCCGGCCGCGCCGCCGACGCAGACGACCGACCGCAGGTCCGGGAAATCCTCGCCGGCGGCGTCGAATTTCGCCTTGCCGCCCTGGTCGAGAACGATGGCTTTCGCGCCGGACAGGTTCAGCCGGTAGGCGATGGCGTCGGGGCCGAACTGCATCGCCATCGGCACCGCGACGGCGCCGAGCTTGTAGACCGCCATATGCGCGATCGCGGTCTCGAAGCGCTGCGGCAGCAGGATGGCGACGCGATCGCCGCGGACGATGCCGAGACCGGCCAGCGCATTGGCGAAGCGGTCGGATTTCTCAGCCAGTTCGCGGAAGGTAAGGGTCTGTGGTTCGCCGTCCGACCAGTCGACGATCGCGGGTGCGTCCGGCGTGCGCAGGGCAGGGGCGTCGGCACAGGCGACGCCGATATTGAAGCGGTCCGGAATGTCCCAACGGAAGCGGGAAACCAGGTCGTCATAGGAAACTGGATCGGCAGGCAACATGCAAAACGTGATGCATTGTTTCGAAATCCAGTCAAGCGGATTGCGATTTGTAACGGTGGGAGAAGGCGCGCAAGGACGGAGAGGGGGAATGCTCGATACGTCATGTCTTGCGCTCCGGCCCTTCGTTTTCGCTTCGGGCGTTCGTCTCTTGAAAAGCCAAACCGTTGGCTTTGCGTCCGCTGGCGCGGACCGCTCCTCACCCCCCTCTCTGTCTCGGCTGCGCCTCGACACCTCTCCCCCATTGCATGGGGGCGAGGAAGCATGCGGGGAGGCCCGCGCTTCGTGTCCGAAGCCGGTCCGGCCAAGCGTGATTTCCGGAGGGGCTCACGACGTATCGGGCATCAGCGCCCGGACGGCGAGGCTGTGGCACTCGCGCAATATGTCATCGACTTCGTGGACGGGCCGCTTGCGGCGGCCGGGCGGCCAGCCGGGGCGCATCGGGGAAGAGCGCCGGGCGCGGGGAAGCCCAGCCTTCCGCCGCGCTTCCAGGCGGGCGAGACGGCGCGCGTGGCCGTCGAGATCGTCGAGCGCGCGTTTCAGCGCCTGCAAGCGGCGGCAGAGCAGTGCGGCGTCCACGGGCTCATCGCCGTCGGCCGGCGCTATCCCGGATGGCGGGAACGGCCGGGGGGCGAGGTCGAAACGCTTCGGCCGGTCGGCGAGCGGGAACGCGGGGAGGTGAGGCCTCGCGGCTGAAGTGGCGGCGGGCGGCTCGCTCCACGCGCGGGCAAGGCCGAGATCGACGGCAGGGCCGATGACGAGAAGCCCGGCGGCCTGCAGCCGCTCGATGGCGGATGGTGGCCTTGCCGCCGGGCAGGCGGGCGGTTCGACCGCGATGTCGCGCGCGGCGGCGACGATCAGGCGGCGAAGGGCGGATTCGGCCGGCCGCAGGACGGCAAGGATCGCCCGCCAGGCGCGACGCGACAGGGTCTCGGCCCCGCCCTCGTCCAGCCCGGCATGGATGAACAGCACCGCGACGATGCGCAGAAGCGCCGCGCGGTTGCGCCCGATAGCGAGTTCCCACCAATTGTCCGTGTCGCGGTCCATGCGGGCAGTATGGAGACGGGATTTGGGCGGTGGATAGAATTTGGGCGCGGTGCGGGGAAGGTGTTGAGATCAAAGGGAAAGGGATGAAGGGCCGGGATGGGTTGTGCAACGCATGGGCGGTGTGTGGAGTGTGCTGAACGGGCATTTGCGGCCCGAAGCAGACGCTTTAACGCCGACCACGAGGCGTCCGCTTATGGCCCGAAGCTGCCATTCCTAGCCGGCGTCCCCATCTAGGCCGCGAACCAGCGCCGGCGCAGGCGCAGGGCGATGCCGATGATCAGCGTTACAAGACCGACGAGCGCGAGGCTCCACTTGATTGTCGTCCACTGGTTGGCCGTGGCCGCCATCTCCGGCGTCAGGCCATCGGCCCCTGCGCGCAACATCGCGGCCACAGCCGCGTTTTCGAGGTAATCCACTACGACAGAAGTCAGCGATACCGTGCCGATAATCAGACCCGGCAAGCCGGGGAATAGCCAGCGATAGCAGAGGAAAAGGACCGCGGCCAGGAGCGGGGGAAAGATCATGTCCAACCGCAACTGCGCATCGAGATACAAAGCTGCGCCCTCGTCACCGATTGCGGCGACGAAGTCTCGCGCTTCGTTAAGAGAGTAGCCGGTGAACCGCATTTCTGGCAGGCGCAGCCCACCGGACAGCTCTTCGATCCTAGGAGCCGACCAGAGGTTCATACTTAGCCAAGCCGCCAGCATCGCTGCGAGAATGAACCAGAATATCCGCGGCATCGTGCGATCCTCCCGTATCTCATTCCACCCAAGCAACACCCGCCCGGCTAGCGACGGCAAGCGCGTGGCACTCCGGTACCTGCCGATCAATCTCCTACCCGTTCGCGGACGACGACAGCGTATTCAGCACAACGACCCCGGCAAGGATCAGGCCGATCCCGAGATATGCATAGCCGTCAAGCGACTGACCGAATGCCACCGCACCGAGGAGCGTTACGCCCGCGATGCCGCCCCCCGCCCAGACCGAATAGGCAATTCCGACCGGCATCGTGCGGACGACAAGCGACATCACATAAAAGGCGAGCCCGAAGCAGATCAGGGTCAGACCGGCGAATCCGATCCTGGTGAAGCCGTCCGACAGTCTCAGCGATGCGGTCGCCAGGATTTCGATGGCGATCCCTACCGCCAGCAGGGCCCAGCGCATGGGAGCCTCCTTTCATCAGGGGACCGGAATGCGGTCCGGCATGTCAAACAGCTTTATCCCGCGAAATTCGAGAACACTTTCGGATCGACGCTCGCCGCGGCCAGCACGCCGCCCCAAAGCGCGCCGGGAATACCGGGGCTCAGAACGTCCTGACCGGCAAGGAACAGGCCCGGGACCGGCGTCCTGATTTGCAGCGCTCCGCTCATGACGCGCTCGGGCGTGACGTCCAGCCCGTAGAACGCGCCCCGGTGATGCCGCGTGATCGCGGTGGTCGTGAGCGGTGTCGAGAGATTGCGAAACACGACGAGCTTAGCCAATTCCGGGAAGTAAGCTTCGAACTGCGCAAACATCGCTTCCTCGACCCGGGCCTTGAAAGACCTGTAGTCATCGCCGCGTGCGCCCGGCTCCATATCGGCCCACTTCTCCACCACCGACCAGTCGGTCCAGGCCACGATTTCGCCTGCATATTTCTGCGAAGGTCCGGGGTCATGGGCAGAATCCTTCAACGAGGCGAAGGACACGAACATGCCGGGCGGCGGGGTGTCGGGCGCGTCGGTCCAGACGACGTCCACTTTCCCCGTCGGGTAGATCCAGTGGTTCGAGCGAGTCGCCCCGGCAGCCTCGATATCGCCCTCAAAGCCCACGAACAGGCTGAAATGGGCGACCGACGGCGGGAGTGAGCGTATCTCTTCGACCCAATTCCGATGGCCGCACTCGACGGGCAGCAGATTGTTCACCGTCTCGCGCGCGCCGATATCCGAGATCACCGCGTTGGCGCGGATTTCCTCCCCTCGCGCCGTGCGCACACCGACGACCCGGTCGTTCTCGATGATAAGCGTCTCGACCTTGGTGTCCGCCCTGGCCTCGCCACCAGCCGCCGCGATCGTTGGCAAGATATGTTCGGCAAACGCCGCGCCGCCGCCCGCCGGATACCAGGCACCACTTTCCAGGTAGGACGCGGTAATCAGGGCATGCATCGCGAAGCTCGCCTTGCTGGGCCTGCCGCCATGGTCGAACCACTGCGCGGCGAAGGCTGCTGCGAGGTCGGGGTTGTCGGTGATGTCGTCGATCACCTCCTGCGTTGTCCGCTCGCACCAACGTTCGATGTCGCGTCCGTGCCACCATTTCAGCGCCGAGCCGATGATCTCGGGCATCGCGCGGGTCGAGGTGACGCTTGTCGCCGCCTGCCGGCCCTCCCTGAGCGCAGCGATCCACGCCTCGATGGCCTTTGCCTCATCCGGGAACCGGTCCTTGAGATCGCGCTCCTGCGCCTCGTAGGGGCGGGACAAGGCCAGCGGGGCGGCGTCGCCGATATGCAGATTGTCATAGACGGCGCCCATAGAGGTGAACTCGATCGGCGTGTCCGACAGCCAGTCCAGAATGGCGCGCTCGCGATCGCCCGGGGCGACGCAGTTGAGATAATGAATGCCCGCATCCCAGGTGAAGCCTTCGAGGGTGAAGCTGTGGCTCAGGCCGCCGAGCGTCTGGTATTGCTCCAGCAGAAGTACCTTGTGCCCGTGCCTTGACAACGCGGCGGCAGCGGCCATTCCACCTATACCCGAGCCGATGACGATGACATCCCAATGCCCGTTCTTCTGTTCTGTCATCGCACTATCCCTTTTCCCCTGGAACAGATTGGTTGACCGAAGCCGTCGAGCAGCGCGTTGACATCAAATCACAGCAATTCGAACTTCAGCCCGGCATGTTCGCTGACCCGGTCGCGCAACAGCGCGCCGAGCGCCGAGGCCGGAGTCCAGAAACCGCCGCCGACGCCAATCCGGTCGGCATCTTCGGCCAGGCACAAGCCGGCCTCGACCAGCATCCTGCTGGTCGATTCGATCGCCGGGTCGCCCTGCCCGGTGATGCGGGCTTTCAGGATCGTGCCGTCCGGCAACTCCCCGACCTGGATCAGTTCGTAATATCCTCTCTCGCGCGTTTCGGCAGACGGGCCCTCGCCGGATTTCGGCAGGACATGGCGCTTCAGCAGCCGGCGGGTGGCCGGGACAGCCATGGCGATCAGGAATGCCCGGCCGATCAGCGCATTGCGCATCGCCGCCCACCAGCCGCCGATGCCGCCGGTCGTCGCAGCGGTCTCCGCGTAGCTGAAGTCGCGGCCATAGGCGTAGCCCGTCAGCGCATTTGTCCGCCGCACGACCTTCGCGTTCATCGGCGCCATGAAATAGGGATTGGTCCAGGCTTTCAGGTCTTTGTCGAAAGTAACGGAGACCGGCATCATCCGGTCCGGCCCGTCCGGCCCCTGCCGTTCGCCCTCGGGACACAGCGCGTAAGCGTCGACGGACAGGGCATCGAAATCCGGCTCTTTCTCGCGCAGTTCCATTGCATTCAAAAAGGTGGCGGCAGTTCCGCCGCTGAAGCCGCCCTTCATCCGCGTGATCCGCGTGGCGATGCGCCCGCAGGGCAAGCCGAACCGCTGCATCGCGGCCTCCTGCAGGAATTGCACGCCGAGATCGGACGGGATCGAGTCGTGCCCGCAGGCGTGCACGATACGGGCGCCGGTTTCCTGAGCCTCGGCCTGATGCGCGTCGATCATCGCCCGCATCCATTGCACTTCGCCGGTCAGGTCGCAGTAATGCGTGCCGTTCCCGACGCAGGCTTCAAGCAGTTCCGTGCCGTAGAGCGCGAAGGGGCCGACGGTCGAGACGACCACGCTGGCCCGCGCCGTCATTGCGTCCAGAAAGGCCCGGTCGTGGCTGTCGCCGATCAGGATCGTGACCGCGCGGCCGGCGCCGGGAAGCGTCTCTCGAACCGCCTCAAGCTTTGCGCGATTGCGTCCGCCGATGGCCCAGTTCAACCCGCGGTCCCCGACACGGCTCGCAAGGTGATGCGCCACGCGCCGCCCTGCGGCGCCGGTGGCGCCCCAAAGAACGATGTCGAATTCGCGTACCCCGGTCATCGAGGGGCCTCTCCTCTCCGTTTGGGGCGGCTACTTCCGGCCCCAGTCCCGCTTGCCCATCTCCTTGTCCGTCATGCTGTCGATGATCTCTTTCTTGCGGCGTGCGCCGAAGACCGAGACGGCATGGATGACGACAGCGATACCCCACCCCAATACCGGCCAGATCACCCAGAACGAGCCCGGCGACGTCAAGAAATTGATCACAACAAGCAGAATGCCAACGGCCAGATAGACAGCCAGATGCTTGTAGAAGCCGAACTTGGCTTCCGCTCGGCCACGGGCGCGAATTGCCGGGTCTTCGGTTTGCATGCCGTCTTCCTCGTTCGTGAAACGAAAAAATAGACTACAGCGCGAAGGACAGCGTGCCTTGATGTCCATCAATGGCCGGTTCGTGGGCGGTTTTCCGGACGCAAACCCGCGGCGATGACCTGACCGGAGGATATTCGTGCGACTGGCGAATGCAATCGAACAGTCTGACCGCACTGGAAATCGCGAAAGGCCGGTACGGCGCGAAGCGGAGTCTTCGCGGTTCATCCGCCAAGTCCGCAAACGGCTCTGCTCCGGTCAATCGCACAACGCGCCTGGAATGACCGCCTCCCGGCTACGATCCGGGACCAGCGAGAGAGAGGGAGATGAGCGGATAAGGAAAAATGGTGCCCCCCGCCGGGATCGAACCGGCACTCCCGAAGGAACGGGATTTTGAATCCCGCGCGTCTACCAATTCCACCAGAGGGGCAACGCTGAATGCGTGCGACCTTTATTGTTGGCGCCGGATTGCGTCAAGGCGAAACGCGACGCGCCATATCTCCGTCCAGATTCATTAGCAATGCTTTCGCAATTCTGCGTTAAGGCAAGGCGGATGCCGCCGGGGGACCAATCGTGACGGAACAGCAAGGGACGGAAGCGCAGGCCGCGCCGCGCGGCGCGCTCGCCAAGATCGAACACATCCTGCACCAGGCGCAGAGCGACGACGACGGCAATATCAGCCTCGGCGCGCTGAGCGACGCGATGGAGGAGCGCGCCTTCGGCCTGCTGATGCTGATCCTGGCGCTGCCCTGCTGCCTGCCCTTCGTCTACCTCCTGCCGCAGATCGTCGCCCTGCCGATGGTGTTCCTCGCGGTCCAGATGGCGCAGGGACGGCGTTCGCCGTGGCTACCGGAAACGCTGCGCAAGCGGACCATGCCGGTCAAGGGCCTGCTCGACGTCACGGCGCGCACCAGGCGCTATGCCGGCTGGCTGGAGCGGCTGGCGCATCCGCGTTTCGCGGGGCTGACCGGCGCCGGCGGGCTGCGCCTTCTCGGCGCGATCCTGATCGTGCCCTGCCTGTCGATCCTCGTGCCGCTGCCGCTGACCAACACCGTGCCCGGCATCGGCGTCGCCATCGCCTCGGCCGGGGTGATCGAACGCGACGGGATCTTCGTCGTGCTGGGCCTTGCGATCGGCCTCACCTGGGTGCTGATGCTGGTGATCGGCGGGCCGACGCTTCTCTATTTCCTGATCGACTGGCTGAAAATGCGGCTCGCCGCCGGGTAACGGCATTGTGCTCATCGACCTGTTTGTCGAATGCGGCGCAACAGGCTAATCGGATCGCGTCGCATTCATCCGGAGTTTCCCATGCGCCAGACGGCATCCTCCAGCTTTCTGCTCTTGTCAGCGCTCTTCCTCGCGGCCGCCATGGCCGCCGTCGTCGGCACGGCGCTCGGCTTCGAGCATATCGGCGGCTTCATCCCGTGCAAGCTCTGCCTCGCCCAGCGCGAGCCGTATTATGCCGGCGTTCCGGTGGCGCTGCTGGCGGCGGCCGGCGCGGCCTTGGGCTGGCGGGGCTGTTTTACGCGCGGGATGCTGATAATCGCCGGGTTGCTGATGAGCTACAGCGTGATCCTGGCGATCTACCATTCCGGCGTCGAGTGGCAGTGGTGGGCGGGACCGACCGATTGCGGCGCGGCGGCGACTTCGGGAATAACCACCGACGCGGGCAGCCTACTCGGGGCGCTGGACGCGGTGACGCCGCCGTCCTGCGACGAGGCGGCAGGGCGCTTCCTCGGTCTTTCCTTTGCCGGATGGAACGTATTCGCCAGCCTGGCGCTCGCCGCGATCGCCTGGCGGGCGGTGTTCAGGCGGTAGCCGGCCGCCACTTCGCCCGGGAAACGCCTCGCCTTTTTTCGTTGGTCGCGTTTCCGGACGGCGAACCGGTTTCCACTTCGCCTGGAAACGCTCCGGAAACAAAAACGCCGGAGACCCCGATCAAGGCTCCAGCTCGACATCCCAGTAAAGGTAATCCATCCAGCTTTCGTGAAGGTGGTTGGGCGGAAAACTTCGGCCATTGTTGTGCAGGTCGTGCACGGTGGGATGGAACGGCATCTGGTAGGGCTTCATGCCGGAATCGCGGGGCATCTTGCCGCCCTTCTTCAGATTGCAGGGCGAACAGGCCGTGACGATGTTGTCCCAGGTCGTCTGGCCGCCGAAGCGGCGCGGGACAAGGTGGTCGAAGGTCAGGTCGTCCAGCGAGCCGCAATACTGGCACTGGAACTTGTCGCGCAGGAAGACATTGAAGCGGGTGAAGGCCGGGTAGGTCGCCGGTTTGACGTAGGCTTTCAGGCAAACGACGCTGGGAATCTTCATCGCGAAGGACGGCGAGGAGACCTCATGGTCGTATTCGGCGACGATATTCACACGGTCGAGAAAGACCGCCTTGATCGCGTCCTGCCAGGACCAGAGCGACAAGGGATAATAACTCAGCGGACGGTAGTCCGCATTCAACACGAGCGCCGGAAGGCTGTCCGGCGAAACCGCGATCGTCAAGGCTCACCTCATCGCTTCACGATTGTCTTGCCGCCATATAGTAATCGCGTTGTGACATCCTTGTGAAGCGTTGCCTTTGAATTGGGCGGGAAAGAAAAAGCGCAATCACTCCAACGCCTTGCACCGTGAAATTTATCGCGGTGCGACGTTGCGTCCCCGCCGGGCGGCGTAAAATGCCCAGAAAAGGCGGGCGGCGACGCCGCGCCAGGGCGCCCATGATTCGGCGAGCCGGCGCAGTTCCCGGTCGCCGGGACGTCGCGGCAGGGCGAAGGCGTCGGCGACGGCGGCCTGCAGGGCGATGTCGCCGGCCGGGAAAATGTCCGGGTGGCCGGCGGCAAACAGCAGGTAAACTTCCGCCGTCCAGGGGCCTATTCCCTTGATCGCCGTCAGTTCGGCCAGCGCGGCCGCGCCGTCGATGCGGCACATGTGTTCGAGATCGAGCCGGCCTTCGAGCACGGCCTCGCCGATGGCGACGAGCGTGCGCTGTTTCGGCCGCGACAGCCCGGCTTCGCGCCACGCCTCCTCGCCGCCGGCGAGGAAGGAGGCGGGATCGAGCGGATCGATCAGGGCGGTCAGCCGGCCCCAGATCGCGTCCGCGCTTTGCCGGGAGACCTGCTGCGACACAATGATCGAGGCGAGGCTGGCAAAGCCCGGCTCGGAACGGCGCAACGGGACGTCGCCGGAGATTTCGATGATCCCGGCGAGGCGCGGGTCGGCCTCGCGCAGCCGGGAAAGGCCGCGTTCGATATCGGCGAGGGTCTCGATGGGGCCGGCCGGTTGCATCGTGACGCCGGCGTTTCTACCTATTGCGCGATCCATCCGATGAGCGCTTCCATGACTGACAGCCCGGCCGTTTTCCGATTTGCCCCGAGCCCGAACGGGGCGCTGCATCTCGGCCATGCCTATTCGGCCATCGTGAACTACGAACTGGCGCGCCAGACCGGCGGCCGGTTTCTCCTGCGCACGGAGGATATCGACACCGAGCGGTGTTCGCCAGCGCTGGAGCGCGGCATTCTGGAGGATCTCGAATGGCTCGGCCTGGAATGGGACGGTCCGGTGCGGCGGCAATCGGAACATTTCGAGGAGTATCGCGCCGCGCTCGATACGCTCGAGGAGGAAGGCCTGGTCTACCGGGCCTATCTCAGCCGGTCGGAAATCCGCCGCCTGGTCGAGGCGAAGGAAAACGAGCCGGGCGGGTGGCCGCGCGACCCGGACGGCGCGCCGCTCTATCCCGGCGGACGGCAGGAAACCGGCGACGAGGCGGAGCCCTACGTGCTGCGGCTCGACATGAAGCGGGCGATCGAACGGATCGGCCTGCCGCAGGGCTGGGAGGAAAGCGGCGCCGGCCCGTCCGGCGAGACCGGTTCAATCACCGCCGATCCGGCGGCGTGGGGCGATGTGGTGCTGGCGCGGCGCGACACGCCGACAAGCTACAACCTTTCCGTCGTGATCGACGACGCGCTGCAGGGCGTCACCCACGTGGTGCGCGGACGCGACCTGTTTCACGCGACATCGGTGCATGTGGTGCTGCAGGAACTGCTCGGCCTGGCGCGTCCGCATTACCTGCACCATGAGCTGGTGCTGGCCGAGGACGGGCGCAAATTGTCGAAGAGCAACCGCGACACGAGCCTGAAGGCGCTGCGCGAGGCCGGCGTCACGCCGGGCGACATCCGCCGCATGATCGGGCTGGCGGACTAGAAAACCACGCGCCGGTCAACGGGACAGCGCGTGGCCAGGCGGCAGGACGCCGCTCAGTAGCCGAAACGGTTGGCAAGCGATTTGAGCGTTGCGAGCACCGCGAGGCACAAAAATGCCCCGGTGATGCCCACCACCGCTTGCGTCGTGACCGTATATGCCGGGAGATGCAGATAATCGGTGGCGTACAGGCCGACAAAAGAGCCGACTATCAGTATCACCATGTTGGGAACAGTGCCGAAACCGTCCGATCCCATCACCCCATCCATGGCTGCCGCCATGAAATATGCCCCTGCGGCAATCGAAAGTCCGATAACCAGGAGCGTTGTGGTATCCATGCTGGTAAACATGTTAACCTCCACACAACTGCTGCGTTCACACTTCGTAAATAAACGGTGCGCGTATTAAGCAGTGCTTATCGGGGCCGTTAAAATTGCAGCGTTAACGTTGATTTTCGTCTAACCGCCATTTCAGCGGGCGGGAGCCCTGGCAACGAAAGCCCTCGCTTCCCGGTAGCGGATGATCGCCGCATTGACCTCGGCGCCGAGAATGAAGATCGCGGCGATGATGTAGAGGAACACCAGCGCGATCATGATCGAGGCGAGGCCCGCATAGGTCGTTACATAGGCGGCGAAGCTTTCCAGATAGGTGGCGAACAGCATCGCACCCAGAACCCAGGCGACGATGGTCAGCGCGATGCCGGGGACCAGCGAGGCGAAGCTGCGCTTGCCGTCCGGCAACCATTTATGGGCAATGAACAGGCCGGCGACGAGCACGACGAGGGCAACCGCGAAACGCCAGAAGGCGATGGAAAAGGACAGGGTTTCGATGCCCGGAAGCCATTTCTCGGCAATGCGATAGGCAAGCGGGGCGAGAACCAGCAGGAACGAGATCGCCATGAAGCCGAAGGTCGCGATGACGACAAAGAACAGGCTCTGGATCCGGATCCGGATCAGCGAGCGGCTTTCCTCCACGCGGTAGGCGCGGTTGAGCGAAACCCGCAACGCCTCGACGCCGTTGGAGGCGAAGAAGGCGGCCGCGGCGACGGAGATCGTCAACAGGCCGCCGCGCTGCACGGTCAGCACGTTCTGGACCTCGCGCGCGATCGGCGCGGCGATGCGCTCCGGCCAGGTGTCGAAAACGAGATGCACCGCGGTTTCCGCGAATTTCTCCGCGCCGAGGAAGCCGGCAAGCGTCGTCGCGAAGATCAGGAACGGGAAGATCGCCAGCAATGTCGACAGCGCGACGTGGCTCGCCAGCGCCCAGCCATCGGTCGCGTTGAAGTGGCCGAACGCATCCTGGGAAATCCGTTTGAGGATCACGAGTTGCCTGAGCATGGGGTCACCGGACGCGTTGCCATGACGAATCGAATATGGGAAAGCCCTCCTTGCAACGAGATTCGCGCCGAACCAGAATGGCACACAATCCCTCAATTCTCATCACGGGTTGCTCCACCGGCATCGGCTGGTATTCGGCCTTGCGGCTTCGTGACGATGGATATCGCGTCTTCGCGACGGCGCGCAAGGCGGCTGACCTGGAACGGTTGCGCGGCGAGGGAATGGCAGCCGCGCTTTACCTCGATTATCGCGAACCGGATTCGATCAGGGCGGCGTTCGACGCGGTGCTGGCGCAAACGGACGGCCGGCTCGACGCGCTGGTCAACAACGGCGCCTACAGCCAGCCGGGGGCGGTCGAAGACCTGCCCATCGCGGCGCTGCGCGAGCAGTTCGACGCCAATTTCTTCGGCTGGCACGAACTGACGCAAATGGCGGTGCCGGTCATGCGCAGGCAGGGCGGCGGGCGGATCGTCCACCTGTCGTCGATCCTCGGTCTCGTGCCCGCGCCGCTGCGCGGGGCCTATGTCGCGTCGAAATATGCGCTGGAGGGGCTGATGGTGACATCGCGCATGGAACTTCAGGGAAGCGGCGTGCACGTGTCGCTGATCGAGCCGGGGCCGGTGCCGTCGAAGATCGCGGATAACGCGCTTGCCTATGCGCGCAAATATATCGACATCGACAACAGCCTTCACGCGCCGGCCTACGCGAAGCGCATCGCGGAACTGGAGACCGGCGGCACGGCCGACGACGGCGGCCGAGCGGCCGGATGGGTCTACCGGTGCTTGCGGCACGCGCTGAACGCGGCTAATCCGAAGCCACACTACCTGGTAACGCCGCAGGCGCGACTGGGCGTCGCAGCGAAATGGCTGCTGCCGGCCGGTTTTTTCTATCGACTCGTCGCCGCGCGAGCCTAGGTTTTACGACAGCCGGGACGAAATCCCGGCGGAACAGGGAACTCATGTCTGGCGGTTTTTTCTATCTCGCTCTTCTCGTCATGGTGGCGGTGGCCGCCGTGCTGCTGGTCGGCCTGCGCAACCTGATGCGCGGCGGCGATTCGAACTTCTCCAACAAGATGATGCAGCTGCGCGTCTTCCTGCAGTTCGTTGCGGTCGTGGTGATCGTGGTCGGTATCTTCATCGCGCGCTCGGGCGGCGCCGGCTAGGGGAAACGCGATGGTCGTGCTCAACAAGATCTACACCAAGACCGGCGATGACGGCACGACCGGGCTCGGCACCGGCGAACGGCGGCTGAAATACGATCTGCGCGTCGCCGCCTACGGAACGGTCGACGAGGCCAATGCCTGCATCGGCATGGCGCGGGTGCATACCGGCCCGCAGCATGCGGAAATCGACGCCATGCTGGCGCGCATCCAGAACGACATGTTCGATCTCGGCGCCGACCTGGCGACGCCCGAAACGGAAGAGCCGCCCGCGCACGAACCGCTGCGGATCACGAAAAGCCAGGTCGAACGGATCGAGGCCGATATCGACACGCTCAATGCGGGGCTGTCGCCGCTGCGCTCGTTCATCCTGCCCGGCGGTTCGCCGGCGGCGGCGGCGCTGCACCTGGCGCGCACCGTCTCGCGCCGGGCGGAGCGGCTGATGGTCGAACTCGGCGAGAAGCCGGGCGAACATGTCAACGCGGAAGCGCTGAAATATGTGAACCGAATATCGGACTTCCTGTTCGTCGCCGCCCGGGCCGTCAATAACAACGGCGCCGGGGATGTCCTCTGGGTGCCCGGCGGCAACCGCTAAGCGACGGCACGGGGCAGGGGAGGCAACGGCGCAACATGTTCATACCCCTGCATGATGCCAACAGCCTGAAGCACATCAACGCACAATATGTGACGCTCGCCCTGATCGGGGTGAACGTGGCGGTCTACCTGGTCGTCAATCTCAACCTGCTTGCCGACGCCTACGAGGCGGCGGTGTTTTCCTTCGGCTACATCCCCGCGGTGGTGAACGATTTCGCCGAACTGCCGCCCGTCCGGGCGGTGATTCCGGAGGAACTGTCGCTGATTTCCTATGCCTTCCTGCACGGCGACTTCATGCACCTGGCTTCCAACATGCTGTTCCTTTGGGTGTTCGGCGACAATGTGGAGGACGCGCTCGGCCATTTCCGCTTCCTCGTCTTCTATCTTCTCTGCGCGATTGCCGGCGCGCTGGCGCACGGATTGCTGGTGCCGGAATCGACGGCGCCGCTGATCGGCGCGTCGGGCGCGATATCGGGCGTGATCGGCGCCTACCTGATGCTGCACCCGAAGGTGCGGATCTGGGTGCTGGCGTTCGGTCGAATTCCGCTGCGGCTGCCGGCGGCGATACCGCTCGTGTTGTGGATCGCCTATCAGCTGGCCGCGATCTTTCTCCTGCCGGAGGACGGCGTTTCCTGGGCGGCGCATGTCGGCGGCTTTGCTGCGGGCGTGTTCCTGGTCATCGTATCAAGGCGGCGCGGCGTTCCGCTGTTCGACCGCACGATCGTGTTGCCGGAGGCGGTGGAACTCTCCGAGGAACCGCCCCAACCACGCAGCAGGCCCGACAGGAAAACGATGCCCTGGGGGCGCGGCTGAGCGAAAACATGCGAAGAGTAATTATTGACGTTTACGTGAACGTAAATTATTGCAACGCGAAAAATAATGGCTTCGGATGCCCGCCGGGGTTGCCCGGCACACAAGAAAACGGCATTCACCAGCCGACGGGAAATGTCGAGTTTGCGCTAGCGGCGCAATTGCCGTCCGCTTAATGGTGGCGGCAAAGATAAAGGGAGACATCTGCGATGAAGGTATTGGTGCCGGTCAAACGCGTAATTGACTACAATGTGAAGGTACGCGTGAAGGCGGACGGCTCTGGCGTCGAACTGGCGAACGTCAAGATGAGCATGAACCCGTTCGACGAAATCGCCGTGGAAGAGGCGATCCGTCTGAAGGAAGCGGGCACGGTTACCGAGATCGTCGCCGTTTCGATCGGCCCGGCCCAGGCGCAGGAAACCATCCGCACCGCGCTCGCCATGGGCGCCGACCGCGGCATCCTGGTCAAGACCGACGACATCGTCGAGCCGCTTGCCGTCGCCAAGATCCTGAAAGGCGTGGTCGACGAGGAACAGCCGGGTCTTGTCATCCTCGGCAAACAGGCGATCGATGACGACGCCAACCAGACCGGCCAGATGCTGGCCGCGCTGACCGGCTGGAGCCAGGGCACTTTCGCCTCCAAGGTCGAGATCGCCGGCGACACTGCCAAGGTGACGCGCGAGATCGACGGCGGGTTGCAGACCATCGAGCTCAAGATGCCGGCCATCGTGACGACGGACCTGCGGCTCAACCAGCCGCGCTACGCCTCGCTGCCGAACATCATGAAGGCGAAGAAGAAGCCGCTCGACGAGAAGGCGCCCGGAGATTACGGCGTCGACACCGCGCCGCGCCTGAAGGTGCTGAAGACCGAGGAGCCGGAAGGCCGCAAGGCCGGCGTCAAGGTCGCCGACGTGAACGAGCTGGTTTCGAAGCTCAAGAACGAAGCCGGCGTGCTTTAAGGACAGGGAAGGAAAAGAACATGGCTATTCTTCTGATTGCCGAACACGACAACGCAACCCTGTCCGACCAGACCGCCAAGGCGATGAGCGCCGCTGCCGCGATGGGCGGCGACGTGCATGTGCTGGTCGCCGGGAAAGGCGCCAAGCCGGCAGCCGACGCGGCCGCCAAGCTGGACGGCGCAAAGAAGGTGCTGCTCGCCGACGACGCGTCGCTCGAACAGCAGCTGGCCGAGCCGATGGCGGCGCTGATCGTTTCGCTCGCCGACGGCTATGACGCCTTCGTCGCGCCGGCAACGACCAACGGCAAGAACATCCTGCCGCGCGTGGCGGCCCTGCTCGACGTGATGCAGATCTCCGACATCATCGAAGTGGTGTCCGCCGACACGTTCAAGCGGCCGATCTATGCCGGCAACGCCATCCAGACGGTGCAGGCAACCGACGCCAAGAAGGTGATCACCGTGCGCACGGCTTCCTTCAGCGCCGCCGGCGAAGGCGGTTCGGCCGCTGTCGAGAGCGTTTCGGCCGCCGCCGATCCGGGCCTGTCCTCCTTCGTGGAGAACAGAATAGCCGAAACGGATCGTCCGGAGCTGACCTCCGCCAGAATCATCATCTCCGGCGGCCGCGCGCTCGGCTCGGCGGAAAAATTCCAGGAAGTCATCCTGCCGGTCGCCGACAAGCTGGGCGCCGCCGTCGGCGCATCGCGTGCCGCCGTCGACGCCGGCTACGCGCCGAACGACTGGCAGGTCGGCCAGACTGGCAAGGTGGTCGCGCCGGATCTCTATATCGCCTGCGGCATTTCGGGTGCGATCCAGCACCTGGCCGGCATGAAGGACTCCAAGGTGATCGTCGCCATCAACAAGGACGACGAAGCGCCGATCTTCCAGGTTGCCGATTACGGCCTCGTCGCGGATCTGTTCGACGTGCTGCCGGAACTCGAAAAGGCGCTCTGAGGAGCTGTTCTTCTGAACTGAAAAGCCGCCGGCGATTTCGCCGGCGGCTTTTTTATTGGAGATTTTTCGACGGTCAGCCGCCGGCCTGCGCAACGACGGTCGCGTCGCCATCCTTGCCGAGCAGGGCATCGATGCGGTCGCGTTCGCGCTTGAAGGCGACCAGGTCCTCGCCTTCCAGAACCTTGCCGTTGGGCAGGCGCACGCGCATCGGATCGACGCGCGTTCCGTTGACCTTCATCTCGTAGTGCAGGTGCGGGCCGGTGGAGAGGCCCGTCGAGCCGACATAGCCGATCACCTGGCCCTGGCGGACCTTGGCGCCGGACTTGATACCCTTGCCGAAGCCCGTCTGGTGCGAATAGGAGGTCTCGTAGCCATTGGCGTGGCGAATGACCGTCTGCTTGCCGTAGCCGCTGGTCCAGCCGGCCTTGACGATCGTGCCGTTGCCCGGCGCGATGATCGGCGTGCCGCGCGGCGCGGACCAGTCGACGCCCCAGTGCATGCGCGAGTAGCCGAGGATCGGGTGGCGGCGCATGCCGAAGGGCGAGCGGAAGCGCCCGTTCGGCACCGGCTTGCGCAGCAGGAACTGGCGGGCGCTGCGGCCTTCCTCGTTGAAATAATCGACGCTGCCATCCGAGGCGCGGAAGCGGTAATAGGTGCGCGCCGTTCCGCCGAACGAGGCCTCGACGAAGAGCAACTCGTGCTCCTCCGTCTTCTCGGCGCCTTCCTCCGGCAGCGAGAAGAAGAGCTCGAGGCGATCGGACGGCTGGATCTTCGACTGGAAGTCGACATCGGCGGCGACCATGCGCACGACCTGTGCCGCCATCCGTTCCGGCAGATCATAGGACAGCACCGCCTGATAGATCGCGTTGTAGGCGGTCGGCAGGTCGCGGTTGACGATGACCGGGACCGGGCTTTCGCTGTCGCGCTCGCTCATGATGCCCGGATCGACGGGTTCGGGCGCCGGGACATATTGCCGGCGGTCGTTGAGCGCGATGGTCAGCTGATGGCTCGGGCCGGAATAGACGGAAGCGCGAACGATCTCGTTGCCCTTCGGCGTTTCCTGCAGGCCGAGGCGGATCGCATAGCCGGCCTTCAGCGTCTTGGTCTTCAGAAGCGTTTCGATGGCCTCGGCCATCGAGGAGGAGAGGCCGTAGCCGGTCGATTCCAGAACGGCGGCGATTTCCCCGGTCGAATTGAACTCGACGAGGTCTTCCTCGAAGACGGGAAACTCGTCCTTCTCGGCCTGGCGCGACGCGACAGACATGTTCTGCGGAATGATGCGGGCCTGCGCGGCCAGACCGAGCCCGGTCGCGAGCCCTGGATCGTCAATGCCGAAACGAAGCGGGTCGACGTAATGCAGCGAGGCGAGCTGGACCGAGCCATCGGTGAGGATCGCGGCGGTCGAGCGGACGATTTCCTCGGCTTCCTCGTCGTTGAG